>Ga0164241_10000092_pt1 | contig 219125 bp, 200 predicted proteins | sample OricomyardsoilBY_FD_108780 | JGI IMG/M metagenome (GOLD analysis project Ga0164241, IMG submission 108780) | Backyard soil microbial communities from Emeryville, California, USA - Original compost - Back yard soil (BY) | ecosystem: Environmental > Terrestrial > Soil > Unclassified | place... | reverse complement strand
AGCATTACTCACCCGTTCGCCGCTCGTCAGCACGTATTGCTACGCCTGTTACCGCTCGACTTGCATGTGTTAAGCACGCCGCCAGCGTTCAATCTGAGCCAGGATCAAACTCTTCACTTGAAGTTTTGAGCTTTCAAACAAAAAGAGCAATCAAAGGCCCATTGCTGGACTTTTGGTCACTCGGTCAATTCGCACCAAAGTGCATGACACGAGTCCCCACACAAATTACCTGCCGAATTTTTAAACAGCACGACGCGTCGCAATGGACGGTCGGGATTTTCCCAGACTCTGCACCTTGGCAAGGGTCAGAGCGGGGGGCGGAAGTATAGCGGCGTACCGCCTTCCGTCAACCTTTTCCGATCCTTGTTTTTCCGAGGCGGGACACGTTGCTGTTATGCAGCGTTGCCTCGACTGGAGGGCGCGCAGTATAGCGGCGAAAAAGGGCCTGTCAACGATCTGAAACGAGGGAGGGAGAAGGCGCCCGCAACCCGTCTTTTGCTGGCCGCAGCAGGTCAAACCACTCTCCCGCGGGCCCCTTAGGTCGGCGCGGAAACCTGTACGCGGGCAAAGCGCCTAGACCCCAGTTGCAGAAGGTATTCCGGTCCAGGCACAAGGCGCATTTCGCGGTCGACAACCTTGTTGCCGTCGACCCTCACCGCTCCTTCCTGGATCTTTCGGCCTGCCTCTGAATTGCTCGCCGCGAGGCCGGCTTCCCTGAGCGCAATGGGCAACCGCACCCCCCCTATGTCCTGACTGGTCAGCCGCTGTAGCGGCAGATCTTCAGCCGCCGGCAGGCTCTTGTGCGAAAAACGGGCAACAAATGCCTCCCGCGCACGAGTAGCGGACTGCCGGTCGTGGAAACGCGCCACGATCTCTTCCGCCAGCTCGAACTTCACATCGCGTGGGTTGCGGCCTTCCTCCACAGCCTTCCTGAGACCGCTGATCTCGACCAGCGGCCGGAACGACAGCAGCTCGAAATAGCGCCACATGAGGACATCGGAGATCGACATCAGTTTGCCAAACTGCGTATCAGGATCCTCGGCAATCCCCACGTAATTGCCGAGTGACTTGGACATCTTGTTCACGCCGTCCAGCCCTTCCAGCAGCGGCACGGTCATCACGACCTGGGGCTCCTGGCCGTAATGCTCCTGCAGGGCGCGGCCCACCAGCAGGTTGAAGGTCTGGTCGGTACCACCCAGCTCGACATCGGCTTTAAGCGCAACGGAGTCGTATCCCTGCACCAGCGGGTACAGGAATTCATGCAGGGCGATGGGAAGGCCAGCCCGGAAACGCTTGGTGAAATCGTCCCGCTCGAGCATGCGCGCAACCGTGTGTTTGGCCGCTATTTCAATCAGGCCAGAGGCTCCCATCGGCCCGAACCAGCGGGAATTGAAATCCACCCGCGTCCTGGTGGCATCCAGGATCTTGAAGACCTGCTTTTCATAGGTCCTGGCGTTGGCCTGGATCGCCTCTGGAGTGAGCCGCGGACGCGTGGCGTTGCGCCCGGTGGGATCACCGATCAGGCCGGTGAAATCCCCGATCAGGAACACGACATCGTGGCCGTACTGCTGGAACTGCCTCATCTTGTTGAGCAGCACCGTATGGCCCAGGTGCAGATCCGGCGCAGTGGGATCGAAGCCGGCTTTCACCACCAGCGGCTTGTCGCGGGTGAGCTTTCTGATCAGATCGGGCCGGGTGAGGATCTCGTGCGTACCGCGGCTTAGTTCGGCCAGCTGTGCGGCGGCTGGTTCCGCAATGTCGGGCGTGCTGTGCTGGTCTGTCATGGGCGCGGAAGAATAACGGAAGGAACCTGGCCTACGTGCCGCGCATCGCAGTTCGTCTGCCCGGACAGGCAACCGGTTGCGTTATGGTGCACCATTCATATAGTTTCGCTGAAAGTTTACATAATCGACTGATCTGGTGACGAATTCGTGGCTCAGACACCTCCGTCCAAGTTTCGTGGAGTGATTCCGTTGCGGGGGTGGCAACTGCTGTGTTGCGCGGCAGTGGCGGGACTGGGTCTGCAGGCCGCGATCAACCTGGGCAGCGGGACCGACTCCACCCATATCGCCGTCAAGGCCTTCGAAGCCAGTCAAAGCGCGGATTCGGTCCTGCAGGCCGCCAGCGATAGCCTGGCTGAGGCCATCCAGGTCATCGTCAAACGCAATGACACCCTGGACCAGATCTTCCGGCAGCAGCAGCTCCCGCTCACCGACCTGGCCAATATCCGCGCCATCGAGGCCGCCCGGCAGGCACTGGATCGTATCCACCCCGGAGACTTGCTGACCTTCTTCATGCGCGGCGAACAACTGGTTGGCCTGCAGCGGACGCTGTCCATCAACCAGACACTGAAAGTAGAGCGCGACCCGGCCGACAACTTCACGGCCCGCGTTGAGGAAGTACCCCTCAGCCGCCAGGTCGTGACCGTGGCGGGCGCGATCACTCCTGCCAATTCCTCGTTGTATGTGGCCGGCGGCGTTGCCGGGCTGCGCGACGCCACGATCGTGCGGCTGTCCGAGATATTCCGCTGGGATGTGGATTTCGTGCTCGACCTGCGTGATGGCGATTCCTTCACGCTGGTCTACGAACAGCTGGCGAAGGAGGGCAAGGTCGTCGATGACGGCAATATCCTCGCAGCCGAAGTGGTCAACGACGGCAAGCGCTACCGTGCTGTGCGTTACGTAAGCGCTGGCGGCAAGAGCGATTACTTCACGCCGGAGGGCATGTCGCTGCGCAAGGAGTTCCTGAAGGCACCAGTGCCGTTGTCGCGCATCAGTTCGGCATTCAACCCGAACCGCAGGCATCCGATCCTGAACACCATACGTGCACACCGCGGTGTCGACTACGCGGCACCCAGCGGCACGCCGGTGCAGGCCTCTGGTGCCGGCCGGGTGCAATTCCGCGGCGTGAAGGGCGGTTTCGGCAACGCCATCGAGATCGCGCACAACAATGGCGTGGTCACGCGCTATGGACACCTGTCGCGATTCGCCAAGGGTGTTGCCCCGGGCAGGAAGGTCGATCAGGGCGAGGTGATCGGCTATGTGGGCATGACCGGCCTTGCCACCGGACCGCACCTGCACTTCGAATACATCGAACGTGGGCGGTATCTGGATCCGGTGAAGGCAATGAGCCAGTCCGCGCCAGCCGCACCGATACCAGCAGCAGAACGCTCGAACTTCAGCCAGGAAGTCGCGCCATTGGTGGCGCGGCTGGATGCTGGCCCGGCACCGCAGACTGCCGCCGCCACTGCGGCCGTCGCGCGCTGACGCGCGCAGCCCAAGGACGGTGTCCGATGCTCTACGCCGGCCTGATCTCCGGCACCAGCATGGACGGCGTGGAGGCCGTGCTGCTGAATATTTCCGACGGCCGCTTCACCACGCGCGGTGCAGTGCATTGCGACTACCCAGCTGATATCGCGGCGCGGTTGAAAGCCGTGGTCGCCGATCCAGCCGGATGCGACCTTGATGAATACGGTGCCCTGGACGCCAGCATCGGGGCCATATTCGGAACCGCTGCGCTGCAATTGCTGAACAGCACCGGAGTGGGACCACGCGATGTTCGCGCAATCGGCAGCCACGGCCAGACTGTGCTGCACCGGCCCCGCGCCTCTCTTCCGTACACCATCCAGATTGGCGATCCGGCCCGCATCGCCGAGATCTGCGGCATCGACGTGGTTGCCGATTTCCGCCGCCGCGACATGGCCGCTGGCGGCGAAGCGGCGCCGCTGGCACCGGCTTTCCACGCCGCTGCGTTCGGTGCAGCCGGCGAGGATCGTGCGATCGTCAACATCGGCGGCATCGCCAACATCACGGTACTCCGGGGTGACGGCACGGTCACCGGCTTCGACACCGGACCCGGGAATTGCCTGATGGATCTGTGGGCTGCGGAACATCTGGGTACGCCGTATGACGAGGATGGCCGGCTCGCCGCCCAGGGCAAGGTGCAGGATGCCCTGCTGCAGGCGTTGCTGGCTGAACCCTATCTGGCCCTGCCGCCGCCCAAAAGCACCGGCCGCGAGCTGTTCCGTCGGGCATGGCTTGCACCTCTGCTGCAGGAGTACCCGGCGTCCATCGCCGACGTGCAGGCCACGCTCAACGAGTACACAGCGCTGACCATCGCGCAGTCGGTCCGGTCCACACCCGCCTTCGCGCCCGGCGAATTGCTGGTTTGCGGCGGTGGTGCCCACAACCGCGAATTGATGCGCCGCCTGGCCATGCACCTGCCGCAGCTGCACGTCGCCGGCACGGAAACCCGCGGCATTCAACCCACGCATGTTGAAGCGGCACTGTTCGCCTGGCTCGCGCATCGCTACATGGAAGGACTGCCCGGAAACCTGACCGCGGTGACCGGCGCCCGCGGCCCACGCGTGCTGGGCGCCCTTCACAAGGCGGCTGTCACCGCGCCGTCATGACCATGGCCGAGTCTCGCGGCACCCACATGGACCCGTTCATCAACCGCGAGTTCTCGCTGCTCGAATTCAACCAGCGGGTACTGGCACTGGCGACGGACCCTTCCCTGCCGCTGCTCGAACGCCTGCGTTTCCTGTGCATCTCCTCGAGCAACCTCGACGAATTCTTCGAGATCCGCGTGGCGGGGCTCAAGCAACTGCGCGAACTCGGCACCCCGGTGGACGAACAACTGGCGGGAATCCATTTGCGTGCAGCCCAGCTGATCTCCGACCAGTACCGCTGCCTCAACACCCAGCTGCTGCCGGAACTGGATGCCGCGGGTGTACGGCTGCAGGCACGCGACAGCTGGCCGGTACCGGATCGCGACTGGCTGGAGAAGTACTTCCACGACGAGGTGGAGCCGGTGCTCTCGCCCCTGGGGCTGGATCCGGCCCGGCCCTTTCCCCGCATCCAGAACAAGAGCCTGAACTTCGTCGTGCGCCTGGAGGGCAAGGACGCCTTCGGCCGCGACACCGACCTGGCCATCGTGCAGGTGCCGCGTTCGCTGCCGCGAGTGGTGCGGGTAGCCAACGGGGCCAGCGGCATCACGCTGGTGCTCCTGTCGAACATCGTCGCCGAGTTCATTCCATTGCTGTTTCCGGGCATGGTCGTACATGGTTGCTATCCATTCCGTGTCACGCGCAACAGCGACCTGTTCGTGGACGAGGAGGAAATCGACGATCTGCGGCGCGCACTGGAAGGCGAACTGGCGCATCGCCGCTATGGCGCTTCGGTGCGGCTCGAGACTTCCGTGGATTGCCCCGACGACATCGCCGACTTCCTGCTGCAACAGTTCATGCTGGAGCGGGACGATCTCTACCGCGCGGCCGGGCCAGTCAATCTCAACCGCCTGTCGGCGATCTACGAGCTGGCGGGCCGCAGCGACCTCAAGTACCAGCCCTTCACTCCGGTGCTGCCGGAGCAGCTGGCTTCGGGAGTAGATCTTTTCGAGCAGGTGCGCAGTCGCGACTGGCTGCTCCACCATCCCTTCCAGAGCTTCGCGCCGGTGATGGACTTCCTGCGCCTGGCGTCCGCCGACCCGCAGGTACTGGCCATCAAGCAGACGCTGTACCGCACCGGCATGGACTCACCCATCGTGGAAGCGCTGGTCACCGCGGCCAACAACGGCAAGGACGTCACCGCCATCATCGAACTGCGCGCGCGCTTCGACGAGCAGGCGAACATCGACCTCGCGACACGTCTGCAGGAAGCCGGCGTGCACGTGATGTACGGCGTGGTGGGCTACAAGACGCATGCCAAGATGCTGCTGGTGGTGCGCCGCGAGCACGATGGCATCCGCCGCTACTGCCACCTGGGTACGGGCAACTACCACCACAGGACCGCACGCGCGTACACCGACTACGGGCTGCTGACCAGCAATGAATCCGTCAGCCTCGACGTGCACGAGATCTTCCTGCAGCTGACCAGCCTCACCCGCACCCCGAAGCTGCGGCAGCTGCTGCAATCCCCGTTCACCCTGCATGAGCGCCTGCTGGAGCTGATCCGCGCGCAGGCAGAACGCGGTGAACAGGGCCGGATCATCGCGCGCATGAACGCGCTCACCGAGCCGCAGGTGATCGAGGCTTTGTATGCCGCATCGCGGGCGGGCTGCCGCGTGGACCTGATCGTGCGCGGCATGTGCGCGCTGCGTCCCGGAGTGGCCGGAATGTCCGGGAACATCCGCGTGCGCTCGATCGTCGGACGCTTCCTCGAGCATCCGCGGGTGTGGTGCTTCGGCGAGGGCAAGGACGCCGCGCTGTACTGTTCCAGCGCCGACTGGATGGAGCGCAACCTGTTCCGGCGCGTGGAAGTGGCCTTTCCGATCCTCGACCCCGCACTGCATGCGCAGGTGCGCGAGGACCTGGCGCTGTATCTCGCGGATACCGCCGACACCTGGCTGCTGCAGCCGGACGGTGCGTATGCGCGCGCCAGCCAGCGCGTGACCGGGTCCGTCTCCGCGCAAAACACGCTGCTGCATCGCCATACGGGAAGCGCGGCCAGCGGCAGCACTGTCTCATGGCAGGAGCCACCCCAGGCCTGATCGGACCCGCTCCAGACGGAGGCGTTTGGTGTGGACGGCGACGTCGCAGTCCGGTGTGTCAGGACGTGAACACCCGCAGTCGCAGCCCCTGCGCGCGCAACCACTCGATCTCGTCATTGAGATCCGCAGCCGTCAGCGGATGCTCGCGGAACGAACGGATACGCAGCCGCAGCTCCAGCGTGCGCGGTTTGCCGATCAACACGCAGTCGGGAATGGGCGCTGCGCTGCGGTCCCGATGCAGCAGCACCGCAAGCCGCAGGACCAGGATCAGGTAGATGCCGCGCTCATCCCAGGGAGGAGTGAGGTCCTCCAGGCCTTCCATCATCAACTTGCGCCGGTGAGCGCCGACCAGCCGTGCCAGCAACTGCTGTTCCTCGCGCGCGAAGCCGGGCATGTCGGCGTTCTCCAGCAGGTAGGCGCCGTGCCGGTGGTAGCCGCTGTGCGCCACGTCGAGGCCGATCTCGTGCAGCCGGCAGGCCCACGTCAGGACCTGTTCGGCCATGGAGTCGGAGAGCTTCCAGCTGTCCTGCACCTGCGCGAGCAGCTTCAACGCGGTGGTTTCGACACGTGCGGCCTGTGCCAGATCCACGTGATAGCGCTGCTGCATGGACCGCACGGTGCGCTCGCGCGCGTCCTCTGCACCCAGGCGGCCGAGCATGTCGTGGAGCAGGCCCTCGCGCATCGCGCCTTCGCTCCAGCGCATCTGCGTGATCCTCAGCTGGGCGAACACCGCGGCCAGCACGGCAAGTCCGCCGGCAAACACATTGCGCCGGTCCTCGGTGACGGCGGCCAGCGGAATCGCATGGACGTGCCCGGCATCGCACAGCACATCGATGATGGCTGCGACGCCCGCGGCCGTGATGATCGTGACCTTCGGATCCATTTCGCGACAGGAATCCAGCACCGCGCGCACCGTGCCGGAACTGCCTGCCACCGACTCCCAGCCGCGCCTGATGAACTGCTCCTGCACCGGCTCGAGGAATTGCCCGGCCATCAACTGCGCGCGTTCGAAGCGCTTGCGCGACAGCTTGCCGTCCGCGAAGTGCTTCTGGCTCACCACCACGCAACCCAGGTTCACGCTCTCCAGCTCCAGTGGCTCGGCGCCCCGCCCGACGATCAGCTCCGTGCTGCCACCACCGATGTCCACCACCAGGCGATTGCCGGGTTCGGCCGGCAGCGACTGCGACACGCCTGCATAGATCAGGCGTGCCTCCTCGCGGCCGGCGACGATTTCCACCGGATGACCCAGCGCGTCACGGGCGCGTTCGAGGAACAGCTGTCGCCGCCGCGTGCGCCGCAGGGCGCTGGTGCCGACCACGCGCACTGCATCGGCATGCATGTCCGAGATGCGCTGCCCGAAACGCTTCAGGCAGGCCAGCGCGCGGTTCATCGCCTCCTTGTCCAGATGGCCGTCGTCGTCGAGCCCGGCGGCCAGCTGCACCGGCTCGCGCAGGCGGTCGATCACCACCAGCTGTCCGTTGCGGTGCTGGGCGACGACGAGGTGGAAGCTGTTGGAGCCCAGGTCGACCGCGGCCAGCACATCGGGCACGCGGGCGCTGCGGCGACTCACGCTATGGAACCGGCTTCAGGCAGCGAAGGAAGATCCGCAGCCGCAAGTGGTATGGGCGTTGGGGTTGCGGATCACGAACTGCGCGCCTTCCAGGCCCTCGCGATAGTCGATCTCCGCGCCGCTCAGGTACTGGAAGCTCATCGGATCGACCAGCAGCTTCACGCCCAGCTTCTCGACCAGGGTGTCGCCATCCTGCACGGCCTCGTCGAACTCGAAGCCATACTGCATGCCCGAACAGCCGCCGCCCTGCACATACACGCGCAGCATCAGTGCCGGGTTGCCTTCATCACGGATCAGTTCGGCGACCTTGGTCGCCGCCGCATCGGTGAAATTCAGGAATTGCTCGCTCATTTGCTGCCGCCGGTATCTGCCATTTGCGCAGCCACCGGATCGGTGGCTGCCAGCTTGATCAGTCTACCCTTGATGCTGGCGCCGGCGGCCACTTCAAGGGCGCCGTACTGCACATTGCCCTCGACCCGGCCCTTCGGACCCAGCAGCACGCGGCCCGGCGCCACGATGTCGCCGCGGACCACTCCATACAGCTCCACGACAGGCGCCGCCACGGAACCCTCGATCACGGCCGACTCGCCGATCACCAGTACCGCAACACCCTCATCCGTGGACCGCACGCTGCCGGTCACGGCGCCATCCAGATGCAACCCGCCGGAAAACACCACGTCTCCCTGGATGCGCGTGCCGGCGCTGAGCAGCGATTCGATGTCGGGCATGGCATTGGGTTTGCGGCGGAACATGCTGGCTGTCAATTCTCCGGCTTCCAGATGAAGGTTTCACGCACTGATTTCACGTCCTTGCGGGCCGGCACCAGTTCCACCGTGACGCGTGCAGGCGTGAACCCCGCCGGCAGCCGCACCAACTGTTCCAGGGTCTCCACGTAGCGCAGGCTGAAGGACAACTCGCCGGCCTCCACACCCAGCGCGGCCAGGTCGTGGCTGGCCGAGGATCCATCCGCCGCGGCGCCCTCGAGGGTGATGCGCGCCTTGCCGCTGATGCTGTCCTCGGGGCGCAGCGGCCGGCCCAGCACCAGACGCAGCATGAACTCGCCGGCGGCCTTGCCGGCGCCGACCTGGAACTGCTGGATCTTCACCACTTCGGCCGTGGTGCGCCCCTCCACCACACCGCGGTAGAAGGCCAGGTCGCTGTTGAGCTGCGCCACCTCCGCCTGCAGCTCGCCGATGGTCTTGGCAAGCTCGGTGCGCTCGCGCAGCTGGCCGGTGCCTTCGGTCTCGAACAGCGCCAGCTTCAGGCGCGCCGTGCGTGCCTGCTCTTCCAGTACCGCGATGCGGTCCTTGTACGTGGCGCGTTCGGCACGCGCGGCGGCACCGTCGAAGCCCGCGCGGGATCTGCCGAATTCGAACGCACCCAGCACCGTGGCCACCACGGCCGCCAATGCTGCAAACAGCAGCAGTGCCCGGCGCACGGGCGCATGGTTGCGCACAACCAGTCTGGGCCGGGGAGCACTCACTGGCGGTCTCCTAACCCTGCCTCTGCTCCGCGCCAGACGCGCGGCCAACGGCAGCTTCGGGCCGCGTCCGGGAATGCCGCGGCCACCACGCCGGATAGGGCGGCAACCCTTCCGGCCGCGCCAGCGGGGCCAGTTCATGCAGGGCCTTCACGTAGACGGGCCGCTTGAAATAGATGACTTCCTTCACCGGCTGCCAGTAGTCCACCCAGCGGAAGCGGTCGAATTCCGGCTCGCCGGTGGTATCGAAGCGGATGTCGCCTTCTTCGGCCGCCAGCCGCAGCAGGAACCAGCGCTGCTTCTGCCCCACGCACAGCGGACGCTGGCCATGCCGCACATAGCGCTGCGGCAGGCGGTAGCGCAGCCAGCGGTCCGTACTGCCCAGCAGCTGCACATCGCCGGCATTGAGACCGATCTCCTCGTGCAGCTCGCGGAACAGGGATTCCTCGGCCGATTCGCCGTGCCGCATGCCGCCCTGCGGGAACTGCCAGCCCTTGCCGCCGGTGCGGCGTCCGAGGAACAGCTGCCCGGAAGCGCCCATCAGCACGATGCCGACATTGGCGCGGAATCCGTCCCGGTCGATCACATCGGTGGCCATGGTTCATTCCTTTTAACCGGGCCGGGGGCGCCGCATCAAGGCGCCAGATCACGCAGCGAGCGGGTGCCTCGCGAGCGCCGCTCTAGGCGCGCCTGGCGATCTGCTCGCGCCGGCCCTGCAGGTAGGCCAGCCCCTGTTCCATCAGCGCGCGGAATGTCGGGAAATCGCGACTGGCGACGGCCTGGCGCAGGCGCTCCACTGCTGCAGCCAGCGCCTGCAGCGCTTCGGCGCCGTGGTCATTCAGTGCCTGGATCTCGTAGTACAGCTCCGGGCTTTCTTCGGACACGGTGCTGGCCACGTCGAGCTGGGCATCGAAGGTGGTGCTGGACATGCGCGCCAGCTTTGGCGCCGCCTCGCCGCTTTCCGCCAGCGCGGTGAAGAAGGCGATGTTCAGTGCATGCGACAGGCCCAGCACATAGGCGATCAACCGGTCGTGCTCATCCAGGCCCATGACCACCTGCTCGGCCATGGTGGGCGCGAACAGTGCGCGTGCGGCAGACAGCGCCTCGGCATTGCCCAGATCGATGAACACCACGTGGCGGCCAGACAGCAGCTCCGTGCCGGGACCGAACATCGGATGCAGCGAAGTCGCCTTCACGCCGGCGGCGGTGAGCGCGACCAGTCCCGCGCGCAGCGGTGATTTCAGCGAGCCCAGGTCGAACACGACGCCTTTGGGTCTGCGCTCGGCGAGCTGCGCGAGGATGGCCGCGCTGATGCCCAGCGGCGTCGCGACCACGATGTGGTCGAAGGCATCCAGGTCCGCGATTGTTCGCCAATCGACAACGGCCGACACTCCAGGCCGGCCGCCTGCCGGATCGGCTACCTGCACGTCGAAGCCCTGCGACAGCAGGAACTGCACGAACCAGCTGCCCATCTTGCCGGCACCGCCGATCACCAGTGCGCGGCGTCCGCTGCCGGCACCATGGGTCGCCATGCTGACCTGCTCCTGCGTGGTCAACGAAGAACGGATCAGCAGGCGCAGCACCTTCTCGGCCAGTTCGCCGGACAGCCCCTGCTGCTCGGCGCGGCGACGCACGCCCAGCACCACCTCGCGTTCGCGCTGGTAATCGCGCGTCGGCGTACCGGTGGCGCGCTTGGCGGCGGCGACTTCACGCGCGATGGCCTGGCGACGCGCCATCAGTGCGACCAGTTCGCCATCGAGCTGGTCCAGCTGCTGGCGGAGTTCATCCAGTTTCATGGCGGTGTCACGAGCGGTTTGTTGGGTAAACTGCCCGCCATGGTACCCGAACAGTTCCTGCCCGAACCGCTGCCGGCCGAGCCGCTCACACTCGCCGCGGCCTGGCTCGATGAGGCTACGCGCCGCGCCGACCAGCCCAATCCCAACGCCATGGTGCTGGCCACGGCCGACACCGATGGCCATCCTTCCGCGCGAGTCGTGCTGTGCAAGGAGATCGAACCCACCGGCGGATCGGTGCGCTTCGTGAGCAACTACCAGTCGCGCAAGGGGCGCGAGCTCGCGGCCAATCCGCATGCCGCGCTGGTGTTCCACTGGGACCACCTGCACCGCCAGGTGCGCATCGAGGGACAGGTCGAAGCGGCGCCCGCCGCGGAAAGCGACCAGTACTTCGCCACGCGCGCGCGCGCGAGCCAGCTCGGTGCGCATGCCAGCCGGCAGAGCGAACCGGTCGCCTCGGCCGCCGCGCTGCAGTCGCAGCTGGACGCAGCCGGCGCACGCTTTGCCGGCGCGGTGCCCCGACCCGCGCAATGGGGCATGTACGTGCTGTGGGCGAACGCGGTGGAACTGTGGGTGGAAGGCACCTCGCGCCTGCATGACCGCGCGCGCTGGAGCCGCGAACTGGCGTTGTCCTGCAGCGCGCGGCCAGTGGCCGGTCCCTGGTCCGCAACACGGCTGCAACCCTGATGCGTACGCTGTTGTGCCAGCTGGTGGCCTTCTGGTCAGGTTTCTTCGTGATGGGCGTGGAACTGCTCGGCGGCCGCATCCTGGCATCGAACTTCGGCAGCAGCGTGTATGTATGGGGCGCGCTGATCACCGTGTTCATGCTGGCACTGTCCATCGGCTACCTCGTCGGCGGGCGCTGGTCACAGAACAAGCCCAGCCTGCGGCGGCTCGGCCTGCTGCTGGGTGTCGCCGCGCTCACCGCGCTGCCGATCTTCCCGTTGTCGGGCACGGCGCTCGAAAACCTCGCCATCAACGTGCCCGACCCGCGCTTCGGGTCGCTGGCTGCCGCGGCGATGCTGTTCTTCATACCCACCATCTTCTCCGGCATGGTCTCGCCGTACTGCGTGCGGCTGCTGGTGGAATCCAAGGAAGCTTCCGGACGCCGCGCCGGCCAGCTGTACTTCGTGTCCACCTTCGGCAGCGCCGCGGGCACCATCCTCACCTCGTTCTATTTCGTCAAATGGTTCCCGATCAACTACATCCTCAGCGGCCTGATCGCGGTTTCGCTGCTGCTGGCCGCGCTCGCCTTCCTGATGCGGAGAGAAGCTGAATGAAGACCCTGCTGCGGCTGCTGCCGCTCGTGCTGCTGTCGATCGCGCCACTGGCCTCTGCCCAGCAGAAGCTGTTGCACGAGGAACGCTCGCTGTATCGCGAGGTGCTGGTTTACGAGGGCGATGGCGAGCGCTGCATGTGCTTCACGCGCCAGTGCCGCATCGGCCGCCAGTCCTGCATCAACCTCGCCGATCCGCACCGCTTCGCGCTGAACTACACGCGCATGGCGATGGGCGGGTTGCTGCTGTCCACGCCGGAGGCCCCGAAGCGCGTGCTGATCCTCGGCCTCGGCGGCGGCACCATCCCGATGGCGCTGCGCGAGATCCTGCCGCAGGCGCAGATCGACGTGGTCGAGATCGACCCGGCAGTCACCAAGGTGGCACGGGACTACTTCGGCTTCCGCGCGGACACGAAACTGAAGGTGTTCGAGATGGACGGCCGCGTATACGTGAAGCGGGCCATCCGCGAGGGCAAGAAGTACGAGGCCATCCTGCTGGATGCCTTCGACCAGGACTACATCCCCGAGCACCTGCTGACGAAGGAGTTCCTCGAGGAAACGAAGTCGCTGCTCGCGCCTGGCGGGGTGCTGGTGGGCAACACCTTCTCCTCCAGCAAGCTGTACGACCACGAGTCCACCACCTACGCGGCGGTGTTCAACAAGTTCTTCAACCTGAAGAGTGCCAACCGCGTGGTCGTGGCGCGGCCCGCCGGGCTGCCCACCACCGACCAGCTGCGCACGCGGGCGCTGCAGTACGAGATTCCACTGCGCGGTTTCGGCGTGGACATCCAGTCGGTGTTGCCGATGTTCACCACCACCGTGGACTGGGACACCAAGGCGCGCGTGCTGACGGACCAGTATTCGCCGGCGAATCTGCTGAACCGCTAGCGACGGGGTGCCGCTGGCCGCGGCGGCTCTTCAGGGCCGACGCTTCAGCTGGTTGTATTCCGTTACGGCCTGCCGCGAGAGGTCCCGGTCCACGTCCAGGCCCAGGGTCCCTTTCAACTCGGAGTAGATCCGTACCATGTTGTTGACGACGCGGTCCGGGTCGGTCCAGGTCGCGTACTTGCCGAGGTCCAGTGTCGCGGCGGCGCGTCCCGGGCTCACCCCCGCGTCGTAGCTGCGGCGGCCCTCCCGCAGCAACAGCGCCAGATATTCGCGCATGTCGCGCAGATTCGTCTTCGTACCCATCGGGCCGTGGCCCGGCACGATGGTTTCCACGCCGGGATCCTGCAGCAGCTCGTCGCATACCTTGATCCAGTCGACGATGAAGCCGGAAGCGTTGAGCGGCGTGACGTCGAAGAAGCCGATGTCACCCATGAACAGGATCTTCTCCCGCGGCAACCGCACCAGCGCGTCGCCGGAGGTGTGGGCGCGGCCCGGCCACACGAAATCGACCTGTGTATCGCCGTAGTACACCGACATGCGATCGCGGAAGGTGACCGTCGGCAGGATCACCCGATTCACATCATCCGCCCGCCCCCATGCGGGATTGGTCTTCCAGTAGGCGGGCGTCGCGGGCTGCCCCATCTTCACCATCTGCTGGCGCGTCTGTTCCTGCGCGACGATTTCAATATCCGCCGGAAACTGCGTAAGGCCCACGATGTGGTCCGGATGTTCATGGGTGATGACCACCCGGTCGAATGGCTTGCCCAGCGGCTTCGCGGCGGCGATGAAATTGCGCGCATGCTGCGGCCCGCCACCCGCATCGATGGCCAGCAGCGAACGCGGGCCGGCGACGATGCCGAAGTTCGACACCGACAGGTTGCTCTGGCCGGCGGCCTCGCGCTGCAGGAATGCATACACATTGGGCGCCAGCTGCTTCAGTTCGCTGCGGATGTCCGTGGCCACGGCGCCAAATGCCCCGCCCGATGCCGGGGCCGGGGCCGGTGCCGGTGCCGCCGCCGCGGCCGGCTGCGCGCCGATGGCCTGCCCCGCCGCGGCCAGCAGCGACGCCGTTCCCAGCCCGTTGATCAGGTCGCGCCTGCTGAGGGTGTGCTTCGCTCGATGCATGTGCGGCGTCTCCATGGTTGCCGGGTTCACCTGGCCACATCCGTGCCGGTCATCTGCAGCGGCTTGCCGGATGTCTCGGGCAGCCACAGCAGACAGCAGACGAAACTGATGCCCGTGAAGACCAGGGGATAGAACAGTCCGGAATAGATGTCGCCGGTGGCCGCGACCAGCGCGAAAGCCGACACCGGCAGCAGGCCGCCGATCCAGCCGGTGCCGATGTTGTAGGGCACGGACAGTGCCGTGTAGCGGATCGACGTGGGGAACAGCTCCACCAGTGCCGCGGCCTGCGGGCCATACAGCGCGGTCGAGGCGAGCATCAGCAGCAGCAGCACGCCAAGGATGACGGGCAGGTTCATCGCCTCACGGTCGGCGCGCGGCGGATATCCCGCCGTTTGCAGCGCCGCCTTCAGCGCTTGCGCAATGTGGGCGGTCTCGTCCTTGCGGCGCGCCTCATCGAGGCCCTGCAATGTTCCGCGCACCACCGGCCTGCCCGCGATGCGCGCGATGGCCTCGCCACCACCGGCCATACTGACGAGCCGATACGGCACACCGCTGTCCGCCAGTGTCGTGCGCAGCACGTCGCAGGCCGACTGCGGGGGCTTGCGTCCCAGCAGGTCGAATTGCAGGCGGCAACCGGCCGGATCCGCCTCCACGACAACCGGTGAGGCCTGCGCCGCGCTCTGCAGCGCGGGATTGGTCGCCGCCGTCAATGCATGAAAGGCCGGGAAATAGCACAGCAGCGCCACGCCCATTCCGCCCAGCATCACCGGCTTGCGGCCGACGCGGTCCGACAGCCAGCCGAAGAACACGTAGCCAGCCGCGGACAGGATCACGCTGGACATGATCAGCACGTTCACCAGTCGCGCATCGGCCTTCAGCACCCGCTCGATGAAGAACTGGGCGTAGAAGTGGCCGGTATACCAGACCGCGCCCTGTGCCAGCAGGATGCTGAACAACGCCAGCAGCACGCGCCGCAGGTTGACACCCTGAAACGCCTCCACCAGTGGCGCGCGCGAGGCCGCCACATGCTGGCGCATGCGCAGGTATTCGGGACTTTCGCCCAGCTTCAGCCGTATCCACAGCGACAGCCCCAGCAGCACCGCTGAGAACAGGAAGGGAATGCGCCAGCCCCATTGCTGGAAGGCCTGCTCGCCGACGCTGAGCCGCACCAGCAGCACCATGCCCACCGCCAGCAGCAGTCCCACCGCGGCGGTGGTCTGGATCCAGCCAGTAAGGAACCCGCGGCGCGAGGGGTGCGCATGCTCGGCCACGTAAACCGCCGCGCCGCCATACTCCCCGCCCATCGCGAACCCCTGCACCACGCGCGTGAGCACCAGGAGGATGGGGGCCGCGACGCCGATCGATTGCAGCCCGGGGAGCAGGCCGATCGCTGTCGTCGAGGCCCCCATCAGAACGATGGTCTGCAGGAACGCCCGCTTGCGGCCGAAGCGGTCACCGACATGACCGAAGAACATCGCGCCGAATGGCCTCACGAAGAAGCCCGCCGCAAATGCGCCCAGCGTGAACACGAAGCCGGCGGCTTCGCTGCCGCCGGTGAATACGCTGGAGATCGTCGAGGCCAGCGTGCCGAACAGGAAGAAGTCGTACCACTCGAAGGCCGTGCCCACCGAGGACGCGGCGACGACCAGCGAAGTGCTGCGCCCCGGCTCGGTCACTTTCCTGGCTTGTCGTTCGGGAACAGCTTCAGCTTGATGACGCGCCAGTTGTTCATGTCGGCGATGAACAGCGTGTCCTCCGACGGGCAGGCGATGGCATGGGCCCAGTTGAACTGCCCCAGCCTGCGTCCCGAGGAACCCAATACGCCGAGGATCTTCCCGTCGAGAGTCATCTTGTAGAGCCGGCCAGGCTCGGCATCCATCACCCACAGGTACTGCGGGGTGGTCGGCGAGATGCACATGGTCCAGGGCTCGGTCTGGTCCGGGCGCGTGTTCGGATCGGCCGGCAGGTTGCCGAACACCGGATGATGCGTCTTGTCGTACGGCGCGTTCAGGAACAGGAAGCGCTGGAACTTGCCGTCGCGATCGAACACCTGGATGCGGCGGTTGCCGCGGTCCGCGACATAGATGTTGCCCTGGCGATCAGCCTGCAGGTTGTGGGGATTGTCGATGCTGAAGGGGTTCTCGTCGGCATTGCGGCCGCCCTTGCCGTACTTGCCCCAGGAAGTGACCCAGTCGCCGTACTTGTCGTACTTCGCGACGCGGGAATTCACGTAGCCGTCGCTGACGTAGATGTTGTCGTCCTGGTCCCAGGTGACATCCGTGGGCGAGCCCAGCCAGCCATCGACCGTGCGCGCCTCCGACTGGCGGGCAGGCTCGTGGTTCACCGAATCGTAGCCCTCGGGGCGACGCCCGAGGTTCATCAGTACCTTGCCGTCCGGATCGAACTTGATGACCGAGTCCGTGCCCTTGTCGACGATCCACAGGTTGTCGTACTTGTCGTAGCGGATCGAGTGGCCGTAGCCCAGCGCGTACACGCGGTGGCCGATCTCGCGGATGAACCGCCCCTTGCTGTCGAACAGCAGGATCTCGGTAGTGGCGTTGCCGAACAGCGGGCCGGTGGTCGCGGAGCCGGGATGGTTCAGCACCGCGACCTGGCCCTTCGAATTGACCGCCACGCCCAGCACTTCGCCCAGGTTCTCGCCGCGCTTGAGCTTGATGAAGTCCTCGGCTTCGAAGCGCATGGCCGGCGCGGCGCTGTTGTTCACCGCCGCCGCGCCCACGGTCTGACCCTGCAGCGCCAGCGGCATTGCCGCCAGCGCGCAGACCATCGAACAAACTGCGGCGGTCTTCACTTCGACCTCAACGGCGGTACGAGACCTGGACGCCGATCTGCCGCGGCATTGGTGCGTTCACCGTCCGGCCATAGGTATAGGTGGTGTAAGTGCTGCAGTCCGTATTGCACCCTGAACGACCGCCGGTGGTACTTGCCGTCTGCTCATCCGTAACATTCAGCGCGAACAGGCTGAAGTCGAAGTCCTGGTAGTCGACGCCAAGACGCAGATTGATGTTCTTCTGCGTGGGCACCTTGCTCGAATCCGGCGAGTACTGCGCCGTACCCGGCGCCGCCGTGTAGAAGCTCTTCTGCCAGCGGTAGTCGACGCGGGCATACCCGTTGATGGCATCGCTCAGGCGGACGTCATAGCGCGCGCCCACGTCGGCAGTCCAGGCAGGCTGGGCGAACTTCTGGCCGTCCCGCACCAGCACGTAGTCGTTGGTACCAGTCGGGCCGCGGCCGAAATTCACCTCGGAGGTGTACTTCGCATTCGTCCAGGCCACCGCGGCATTCAGGGTCAGTGGCCGGATGGGGCGCACCTGCCCCTCGAGCTCCGCACCGCGGACGCGCGCCGAGTCCGCATTGACCACGGCACCGTCACCGGTGAATGCAAACACCTGCGGGTTCTTCCAGTCGATCTGGTACACGGCGCTGTTGATCTGCGCCTTGCCTTCCCACAGGCGGAACTTCGAGCCCAGCTCGTAGTTCCAGACGCTGTCGGATTCATAGGTCCGGGGGAACGGCGCGCTGGTCAGGCCGAACAGCCCGAACAGGAAGCCGCTGGTCGCCGAGGTAAGCACCTGGTTCACGCCGCCTGCGCGGAAACCCTTGGCCGCAGTGAAATAGACCAGGTCGTCCGGCGTAAGGAAATACTGCAGCGAGAACTTGGGTGTGACTGGCGTTTCGGAGAGCTGCCCGGTAACCGTCGACTGCGCCGCCGAGGTGGTCCCGACATTCGGACCATAGTTGGACTGCAGGAAATCCTGCGAGACGTAGGAAACCCGGATGCCGGCGTTGGCGTGCAGCTTGTCCGTGATGCGCACCGTGCCGTCGGCGAACACGGCGTTCTCGATGTCGCGGGTCTTCTCGAAGATGTTGGAGAAGAACCCGGTGAAAGGTACACCGTAACGCTCCTCGATCGACATGCCGAAGAACTGCTCGAAGCCACCGCTGTTGGCCGTTGCAACCTGCCTGACACCCGTGCGGGTGTTGGAGAAGAAAGCCCCAAGGATGTAGTTGAAAGACTCATATGGCGAGTACGACAGCCGTACTTCCTGCGACAGCGCGGTGCGCTTGTTGTGCGTGTTGGTCTGGATCAGGGCACCGAGGCCCAACCCGTTGGGCACATCCGTGACGTTGGGGTTGAAGGTGGTGCCCGTAGGCACGTTGCGGTTGGGCAGCCCCGGAGTAATGAGCGTGGCAGAGCCCGGATAGGCCAGCTGCCCCAGCGGGAAATTCTGCGGGCTCGTGCCGCGGCTCAGGTCCGAAGTGAACGACGTGACCGACTTCAGCTGCAGGTCTTCCTTTATCTGCCACTCGAAATCGGCGCTGCTGATCTCCAGATTGGTGCGCGTTGGCGTCGGGCCGAGGGCCAGCGACTGGAAGCGCTCCAGGTCGAAGGGCCCGACCGTGTAGCCCGGCGCGACATAGGTGCCGTTGCTCCCGTTGCACCCCGGATTGACCGGCTGGACCGAATTGGGGGGAGTAAGGAACGCGCGCGCCCCTACCGGCAGCGACAGGATGAAAGGTACGTTGAAACATACCGGCTGCACCACCACCTCGCCGGGTTCCGACAGGTTGTAGGAACTGTTCAGGTGGTCGGTCTTGTCGGAGGACTTCAGCCACGACACCGTCAGCCTGGTGTTTTCAGTGGGCTCCCAGGCCAACGCCGCGCGGCCCATCCGCAGCGAGCCATTGTTGGCGTTCTTGTCGTAGATCTCTCCGGTGCGGTAGTCCGTGAGATCGATGTAGCCGCCGGATTCCCTGAAGAAGTAGCTGGCACGGAACCCGAGCTTGTCCTGCACGATCGGCCCGCCGACCGCGAGGCCAGCTTCGGAGCCGGGGTCCCCACCCACCGTGGACAGATACTGCGCGCGTGCATAAGCCGAATAGTCCGTGAGGCTGGGTGCCGGCGTGATGTACCGGATCGTGCCGCCTTCCGAACCACCGCCGAACAATGTGCCCTGCGGTCCCCGCAGCACCTCGAGGCGTTCCAGATCGAACAGCGGCGGCACCGGCGTGCCATTCTGCGAACCGAAGCCGCCTGCGGCGCGCTTCTGCAGCGGCGTCTCGTCCAGGTAGAAGCCGGTGGTTGCGGCCGTGCCGCTTTGCTGGCGCACGCTGCGGATGGCGACGTTGACGTTGCCCGAGGCTTCCCGGCCATTCAGGCGCAGGCCAGGCACGGTCGCCACCAGGTCGGAGATGTCGCGGATGCCCTTTTGATCCAGCGCCTCCTGCGTCTGCGCACTTACGGAGAGCGCAACGCGGTTGACCGAGTCACTAAGGCGCGTGGCGGTGACGACGACTTCCTCGAGTTCATCGTCGGCCGTCTCATTGCTTGCCTGCGCGTGCGCGAATGGCACGTGCGCGGCGGCGATGGCCAGCGTACCGATGATCAGCGAAACAGCATGGCGAACAGAGTTCATACCCACCCCTTGGTCCTGCGATTGTTTCTCTTTATTCGGGCGAGGCCGTCATGCAGGAACGGCCACCACCCATCCGGGGAGTGGATATATCACAATTCCCTGACGTAGGAATAATAATTCCTTCACGTAGGATTTAGCGCGCCCGCACAAGGCACCGGCGCAGGCATGCCGTCCTGATCACATGAATTGGTTGCGCGACGCGGCGCTATGGTCGGCGCGGCTAGAACCCGCGCTCGATGTCGACCACGTTGAGCATCTTCCCGCCCGCCACGTAGCGGCGCAGGTTCTCCACCGCCACTGTCCAGCGTGCGTCCTCGGTGGCATCCGACTGCGCCGAGATATGCGGCGTGATCAGCACGCGTGGCGCCTTCCACAGCGGATGATTCGCGGGCAGCGGTTCCGGATCGACCACATCGAGCCCCGCCCCGGCCAGCCGTCCCTCGTTCAGTGCCTTCACCAGCTCGTCGGTGACCACGCTGGGGCCGCGCGCGATGTTGATGAAATACGCGGTGGGCTTCAGCACGGCGAAGAACTTCTGGTCGTACAGGCCGCGCGTCTCGTTGGTCAGCGGCACGCAGCTGATGACCACATCGGCAGTGGCCGCCAGCTTCAGTAGTTCATCAGGCTGGCCGATGTACTGGACGAAGTCCGGTTTCGGGCCGCCACCCACGCGCGTGCCCACCACCTTCATGCCCAGGCCGTGCGCGCGGCGGGCCACTTCGGTGCCGATGCCACCCAGTCCCGACACCAGCATGGTCTTGCCTTCGAGGAACTGGATCCGCGAGGCCGCCGAGCCGGTGCGACCGCCTCCGCTCCAGGCGGCGCGCGAGTTGTCGACGGCGAACATTTCCAGGCCGTGCGCCAACGCCATCAGCAGCGCGATGGCGTGCTCGGCGATCACCGGCGAATCGATGCCGCGCATGTTGGTCACCAGGGTGCGTCTTTCCTTCAGCGCCGGCACATTGGCGCAGAGTTCCACGCCGGCGGACAGCGAGGCCAGCCAGCGCAGCTCGCGTGCGGCGTTGATGATGCGGGCGTCGCAGATCTCGGGGTTGTCGCCGATGATCACCTCGGCATCGGCCGCCTCGCGGATCGCGGCAGCAGTATTGGTCACGGCCACTACCGTGGCGCCGCGCGCCGCCGCCTGGAATACGGCCGGATCCTTGGCGCGGAACCCGTATTGCAGCAGCAGCACCTTGCGTGGCTCGCGCCAGCCCGCGAGGTCCCGTGCGCGTGTCGTGGATTCCTGGATGCCGTGACGCGCCAATGTGGCCGCGACATCCTCCGCCGCATGTACGGTGGTGGCCAGCATTGCTCCGGCGAGCACGGCCGGCAATGAAAGTCGAAGTGGGTTCATGGTCAGGCCAGTCTAGCGCAAGCACGCGTTGCGACTGGGGCCTGCCTCTGCTGTGCCGGTGCTCTGCGAGGTAGCGCGCTCATCGTTCCGGGGAAGGACGGACCTGCGAGCCAGGTTGCCCACAGGTCAGCGTCACAGATGCAGCGTATCAGCGCTTGGCTGGAAGCTTGTCCAGTTCGGCCTGCAGCTTGGCCAGATTCGCGTCGCTGAGAGCCTCGGGTTCGTACTGCTGGATGTCCTTCAGGGTGATCTCCCGGCCCATCGACTGGAACATCTCATTGGCATAAACCGTCGGGATCATTTTCTTCAGCACCGCATTCGCGGCCGGGTCATCCAGCATCTTGCCAACCAGCGTGGTCGACACGGAATATCCCGACGCGGCCGCCGCAGGCGCGGGCGCAGCCGCAGCCGCACGGGGTGGGGCGGGGGCATCCGCGGCGACAGCTGGCACCATCATTGCGGGCAGCGCGCCGGCAGCCAGCGCAACCAGAACCAGACCAGGAAGCGTCTTGCGCATTCGTCATCTCCTAAATAGTGCGAAACCGATGCGGGTATGCGGATTCATCCGCGGCGCCGATTCTCCCACAGATTATTCCTGGATAAAGGAATTCTCCCCGGGCAGGTCCGCTGTGCAGTCCATGCATGGGCAATAAACGGAAGGATTCCCACAACCGCCGGCACTGCGATGGACGATGGAATATCCTCCGGGACGGGTATTTCAGGCATGGAAAGCGCTGCTGCGGGACCGGTTGCCCTGATGCACAAGTCGTTGAAGTTTCTCCTCCTCGCTCCGGTCGGGCTTGGCTTGTTCACCTTGCTCTGGATGGCCGGCGCCGGGCCAAGCGTGGCATCGGACACTGCTGCCCAGACCGCTGCCAGGCCAGACGTGTCGGGCTTCGACTCCACCGTTCATCCGTTCATCAACACCTACTGCATCGATTGCCACGGCGGCAATTCTCCGGAAGCGGGGCTGGACCTGGCCGCAGCCTCACTGGCTTCGGTCACCAGCGACCCTGCCCGCTGGCACCAGATCCTCGAAAGGATCGATGCCGGGGAAATGCCGCCAGCGGACGCACAGGCCTGGCCCACCGCGGCGCAGCGCCGTCCCGTGGTCGCATGGCTGCGCGCCATGTACGACTTCCAGGTGCAGCGCACCGCCGGCGACCCCGGCACCGTGCTGGCGCGCCGGCTGAGCAATGCCGAATACGACTACACCATCCGCGACCTCACCGGCGTGGACATCCGCCCCACGAAGGAATTTCCGGTCGATCCCGCCAATGAGGCCGGCTTCGACAACTCCGGCGAATCCCTCGCCATGTCACCCGCCCTGGTGCAGAAATACGTGGATGCCGCGCGGCATGTCGCCGACCACCTGGTCTTCACGCCGGACGGCCTGAGGTTTGCGCCCTATCCGATGACCACCGAGGTGGACCGCGACAAGTACGTGGTCAGCCGCATCGTGGATTTCTACAAGCGCCAGGGCGCCAGCATCGCGACCCGCTTCGACACCTACATGGCGCAGTCGCTGGACTACGCCGAATACCTTGCCGCCGCGTGGCGCTACCAGCATCGCGCAGCGCTGGGCCGCGCCAGGGCAACGCTCACCGACTTCGCCAGGGAGGCGCAGATCAGTCCCAGGTACCTCACCACGCTGTGGACAACCCTGAGCGCGTCGGGCGGCGACGCCGGCCCGATCGCGGCCCTGCAGGCCCGCTGGAAGAACCTGCCCGCGCCCACCGCGGGCGCCGAGCCCTCCGGCGTGCGCGAGGGCAGCGTGGCGATGCGCGACTTCATCCTGAAGCTGCGGCCGCAGGTGCGGATGAAATTCCAGAATGCCGTGCCCAGCGACCACATCGTCGCCGCCGGTTCCCAGCCCATCGTGCTGTGGAAGGATCGCCAGTTCGCCGCAAACCGCATGAACTGCGCCGGCAATGTCCTGAGCCTCGATCTCGCGGCATTCATCGCGTCAGATCCGGCGCTGGCGGTCCCGGCGGCTGACGCGGCGCGCGCCCGCTACGAGGAGTCATTCAAGCGTTTCTGCGCCGTCTTCCCCGATGCGTTCTACGTGTCCGAACGCGCCCGCATGTTCCTTTCCAATCCGAACGACATCGCCACGGATCTGGCGGGCCACCGGCTGCTGACCGCCGGCTTCCACAGCCAGATGGGCTATTTCCGTGACGACCAGCCGCTGTACGAGCTGGTGCTCGACGACGCACAGCGCCGCGCGCTCGACAGGCTGTGGTGGGAGCTGGATTTCATCGCGCAGGTGCCGGCGCGCCAGCTCAAGGAATTCATCTGGTTCGAGCGCGCCGAGCCGCCCAGCGTGATGGTCGATCCGGCTTTCGCATCGTTTCAATCGGCGGACGACGACCTGCTCGCGCCGGCGAAGCTGCGGCGGCTCGCGCAGGTGTATTCCACCCGCGCCGAAGGCATGCGGGTGGCGATACCGCGGCCCCGCGAAGGCGGCCGGGGTGCCAATGCCGGCATTCCCTTGAACTACCTGCCCAAGCCGCTGGCACCGGGCGAGCCAGTGCCGGAAGGCTTCAACGAACTCAGGATCAGCGACACGGCTGCCAAGGCCATCCGCGACTATTTCCCGGCGATGAATGCCCGCATACGCGCGGTGGAGAGTGCGCAAAAGGCAGCGGAGCCGCTGCAGCTGAAGGCACTGGTGGATTTCGCCGCCCGCGCTTCGCGTCGACCGCTGACGGCGGCCGAATCGAAAAGCCTGCTGGCCTTCTATCGCTCGCTGCGGGCGGAGAAATTCACCCACGAAGAGGCGATCCGCGACTGCGTGGTCAGCGTGCTGATGTCCCCGGCATTCAGCTACCGTTTCGAGCTGCCGCGCTCGGGCGGCGACCTGCAGGCCGGCAACCAGCTGCTCTCCGGCTACGAACTCGCGAGCCGCCTCAGCTACTTCCTGTGGTCCAGCATGCCCGACGCGGAATTGCTGGCGCATGCCGCTGCCGGCGACCTGCGCAAGCCCGAGGTGCTGCTGGCGCAGGCGCGGCGCATGCTGCGCGACGGACGCGTGCGCGGCTTCGCCACGGAGTTCGCCGGCAACTGGCTGGATATCCGCCGCTTCGAGGAGCACAACGCCGTCAATCGCGAGCGCTTCCCGGCGTTCACCAGCGAGCTGCGCGAGGCGATGTTCGAGGAACCCATCCGCTTCACTGTCGATCTGGTCCAGCGCAATGGTTCGGTGCTCGATTTCATCTACGGCAATTACACCTTCGTGAATGCCGCGCTCGCCCGGCACTACGGCACGACCCCGCCGGCCTCGCCCACTGAGTGGATACGCATCGACGATGCCGGCAGGTACCAGCGCGGCGGCCTGCTGCCGATGGCGGCATTCATGACCAGGCACGCACCCGGTCTGCGCACCAGCCCGGTCAAGCGTGGCAACTGGGTGGTCACGAAGCTGCTGGGCCGGCGCATCCCTGCCCCGCCGCCGGATGTGCCAGTGCTGCCCACCGACGAGACCAAGCTTGGTGAACTCACCTTGCGCGAGACTCTCGCCAGGCACCGCGAGGACAAATCCTGCGCGAGCTGCCACAACAAGATCGATTCCTTCGGTCTCGTCTTCGAGGGATACGGCCCCGTCGGCGAAGTGCGCAGCAGTGATCTCGCCGGCCGTCCCATCGAGACTTCGGCCATCTTCCCGGACGGCAGCGAGCATGCAGGCGTGGAAGGATTGCGGAGTTACCTGCACACCGGAGCGGAAGCCGAGTTCGTGGAGAACCTCTGCCGCAAGCTGCTCGCCTACGCCCTGGGCCGCACGCTGCTGCCCTCGGACGACCTGCTGCTGGCCACCATGCAGCGGAAACTGTCCGCCGACGGCCACCGCTTCGACAACCTCGTCGAGAGCATCGTCACCAGCCGCCAGTTCCTGAACAAGCGCATCTCACCGGATCGCGGAATCAACCTCCCATGAACAAATCCAGCCGCGCAGCACACAGCCTGCAGATTTCGCGTCGCCGCCTGCTGCATGGCGCGGGCGTCATGATGGCGTTGCCATGGCTCGAGTCCATCCCGGTGTGGGGGGCGCAGCCACTGACGAAAGCCGGTGACCCCGTGGCACCCAGGCGCCTCGCCGTGCTGTTCATGGCCAATGGCATCAACCAGAAGTACTGGACCGCCAGCGGCAGCGGCACCGCGATGCAGCTCGGCGAGCCGCTGGCGCCGCTCGAGCCGCTGAAGACCAGGATCAATTACGTGAAGGGCCTGTTCAACAAGGCGGCGACCGGCGTCGGCATCCACCCCGGCATGACCGGCAACCTGCTCTCCGGCGCACCACTCACCAAGGGTGCCGAGCTGCACGGCGGGGTCAGCATGGACCAGGTACTGGCCAGCCGCATCGGCGGCCAGACCGTGCAGCCCAGCATGGTGCTGGGCTGCGAACAGCCCGCCACCGGCTACCACGAGACGAATTTCTCGATGGCCTACAGCTCGCACATCTCGTGGCAGACACCGACTTCACCGGTGCCGATGGAGGTCTTCCCCTCGCTGGCGTTCGACAGCCTGTTCGACAACCGCGGCCCGCTGCGCAACAAGAGCGTGCTGGACCGCGTGCGCGAACAGGCCGGCACGCTGCGCCGCCAGGTCAGCGCCGCCGACCGGGCGAAGATCGACGAGTATTTCACCAGCATCGGCGAGGTGGAGAAGCGCGCCGAAAACATGCGGGCCGCCAAGGCCCGGGCCGACGCCGCCGGACCCGGCGCCGGCGTGATGGCCGTGGCGATGAAGCGGCCCGACAACGGGCTCCCGGAGGACATCCGCGAGCACATGCGCCTGATGTGCGACATCCTTGCGCTGGGCTTCCAGACCGACAAGACCCGCCTCGCCACGCTGCTGCTGTGCCGTGACATCTCGGGCCTGGTCTATCCCTTCCTCGACGCGAAGCTGGCGCATCATCTGGCCAGCCACGAGGACGACGATGCCTTCATGCGCATCAACAAGTACTACGTCACCCAGTATGCCTACCTGCTTGGCAAGCTCGCCGCGATGAAGGAGGGCGACAGCAATGTGCTGGACAACTCCTGCATCGTGTTCATGTCCAACATGTGGTCCGGCAAGAACCACGACAGCGGCAAGGTGCCATTGCTGACGGCCGGCTCCCTCGGTGGCACTCTCGAGACCGGACGCGTGCTCGACTACACCAATTCCGGCGACGCCAACCGCAAGCTGTGCAGCCTGTACCTGTCGCTGATGGATCGCATGGGCGTGAAGCTCGACTCCTTCGGCGATGCCGACGCCCGTCTCGCCGGGATCTGAGGCTTTCGTCCCGTGCACAAGGCGGCGGTGGTCACAGGCGCAGGCAGCGGCGTGGGACAGGCCATCGCATTGCAGCTCGCCCGGCAGGACTGGCGCGTCGCCGTCATCGGCCGCCGCGCCGAGGCGTTGCAGCAAACCGTCCGGCTGGCCGCTACCGACGCTGCCCGGATCACGGCGCATGTCTGCGATGTCAGCGACGCTTCGGCAGTCGCGGCGATGGGCCAGCAGGTTCTCGCCGCGTTCGGCGCGGTGAATGTGCTGGTGAACGCCGCGGGGACCAATGCACCGCGGCGCGCGCTGGATGTGCTGTCGCCCGCGGACTATCACGCGATGATCGCCACCAACATGCACGGCGCGTATTACTGCCTGCAGGCCTTCCTGCCGCAGATGCGCTCCCGCGGGCACGGCACAGTCATCAACATCGTTTCCGAGGCCGGCAAACATGCGTCGCCGAAGGCCGGGCCGGCGTATGTGATGAGCAAGTTCGGCATGGCCGGCCTCACCCAGAGCATCAATGCCGAGGAGCGCGCCAACGGCATCCGCGCATGCGGCATCTTCGCCGGCGACATCGACACACAGCTGCTGGACCGGCGTCCGCAGGTTCCCGATGCGGATGCGCGCGCCAGGATGATGCGCGCCGCGGACGTGGCAGACTGCGCCATGTTCTGCATCAACCTTCCCGCGCACGTCATCGTCGAGGAAATGCTCGTCCGCCCGCGATGAGACCAACAGCACCCGCAACCTCCATCAACTCAAAAGACCAGCCATGAAAACAACACGCCGCACCTTCCTGACCGCCAGCACCGGAGCAGCCGCTGCAGCGCTGCTGCCCGCTTCATCCACCGCCCGCGACTGGTCCGGACAGGAGCCGGTGCGGTACCCCGATCCGGACATCGTGGTTCTGGATTCGCGCTTCGACAAATACAAGCTGGGCAACGCGGGCATCCAGCGCCTGCACACCGGCGCGCTGTGGGCGGAGGGCTGCGCCTGGAATGCGGTCGGGCGTTACCTGGTGTGGAGCGATATCGCCAGCAACCGGCAGCTGCGTTACATCGAAGACGACAACCACGTCAGCGTGTTCCGCAATCCCAGCGGCAACAGCAACGGCAACACGTTCGACTACGAGGGGCGCCAGATTTCCTGCGAGCACGGCAACCGCCGCGTCGTCCGCTACGAGCACAACGGCAAGGTCTCCGTGCTCGCGGACCAGTGGAAAGGCAAGCCGCTGAATGCCCCCAACGACGTGGTGGTGCATCCCGATGGCGGCATCTGGTTCACCGATCCGGGCTACGGCAGCATGGTGGACTACGAGGGCAACAAGGGCGAACTGCAGATCAAGGAAGCCGTCTACCGCATCGACCCGAAGACCGCGAAGATGGACCTGGTCACCGACGACGGCTTCAAGCCCAATGGCCTGTGCTTCTCGCCGGACTACAGGAAGCTCTACCTCGCCGACACGGGCGGCAGCGATCCCAAGGGCATCGATGTCTTCGACGTGGTGGACGGAACGAAGCTGAAGGGCAAGCGGCGCTTCGCCTCCATGGAGCTGAAAGGCAAGCTTGGCGGCTCCGACGGCATCCGCTGCGACGTGGACGGCAACCTGTGGTCGGCCGCGGGCTGGGCCGGCGAAGGTTACGACGGCGTCCACATCTTCGCGCCCGACGGCAAGCGCATCGGGCAGATCATGCTGCCGGAGATCTGCGCCAACCTGTGCTTCGGCGGCGCCAAGAAGAATCGCCTGTTCATGGTCGCGAGCCAGTCGCTGTACGCGGTGTACGTGAACACGCAGGGCGCGCATCTGACATGATCCCGGGCACAATTGCGCCCCGCTCTCCACCTCCTTACTGGATGCAAAGCATGACCTTCAGGACACGCCCCATGGCAGCCGCACTGCTGCTGGCAATGCTCGCCGCCTGCGCCGGCCCGCGCCAGGGCGAAGCGCCACGCACGTCGGCCGCGGCCAGCGACCCTGTTCCGCAGGCAACCGGCTCGACCTATACCTTCACGGTTGGCGAGACGACGTTCACGGCCGACGGGCCGAGTGGTCGCGTGACCGGGCTGGCGTTCCGCGGCAGGAACCTGTTGATGGGGCGCGAGGTCAACGCCATCACCTACGGCTCAAGCTTCTGGACCAGCCCGCAGACCTGGAGCTGGCCACCGGCCATCGATGCGGCGGCTTACACCCATCGCATCGACGGCGACGCGAAGCGCATCGTGCTGGCCAGCGCCGATGCAGTGGTCAATGGCCAGCCGCTGTCCATCGAGAAGCGCTTCCGGGGCGACGCGCGCCGCAACGCCGTGGTGGCGGAGTACACGGTGACCAACAAGGGCAGCACCGTGCTGCGCTTTGCGCCCTGGCAGGTCACACGCGTGGCCTCCGAAGGCTACGTGTTCTACCCGCGCGGTGCGGCCGATCCGGCCGGCCAGACGCGCCGCGGCGCACCGCGCCCGATCACCAAGGTGACCGTGGCCGATGGCATCGTCTGGTATGACTTCACCGGCAACGATTCGCAGACCAAGTCGGTGGGCGATGGCGCCGAGGGCTGGCTGGCGTATGTCGCCAATGGCGTGCTGCTGCTGCAGAGCTTCGTGGATGTGCCCAACGGCGCCCAGGCCGAAGGCGAAGGCGAGGTGGAGGTGTACACCGCGCCCAACAACAGCCTGGTCGAGCTCGAGCCGCAGGGCGCGGCCATGGACCTGGCGCCGGGCGCGACCTCGCCGCCGTGGCGCGCTTACTGGTATGTGCGCGCCATTCCGCCTGGCATCGAGGTGAAGGTGGGCAGCAAGGCCCTGGTCGACTGGGTGCGCAGCATCCTGAAGTGAAGCCGCGGATGCGGTGACGCTGCGGAGCGTCACCGCATTCATCCCTTTACGCGAAGAAGGGTATGTCGCGCGCCGCGTAGCGCTTCAAGCCTTCCTCGTTGACGTCGACGCCGATACCCGGCTTCTCCGAAAGAGGAATGAAGCCGTCCTTCACCCACTCGCCATCGTATTTCACGATGTCCTTCCACATCTGCTCGGTGTGGAAGTAGGCCTGCCATTCCATGACCATGAAATTGGGCACCGAGGCGCAGACGTGGCAAGTGGCCATCGCGCCGAGGAATGACGCCACCATGTGCGGCGAGAAGGGCTTGTAGTAGAGGTGCGCGAGGTTCGCGATGCGCTGTCCTTCCGCCAGCCCGCCGGTCTTCTGCAGGTCCGGCATGACGATGTCCACGGCGCCGATTTCCAGCGCCCTCCTGAACCCATAGGCCAGGTAGTTGTTTTCGCCGTAGCAGATGGGGACGCTGGTGGAATCAACCAGCGACTTGTAGATGTCGATGTTCTCCGTGGGCATGGGCTCTTCCAGCCACATCAGGTTGAACTTTTCCATGCGCCTGGCAACGGCCTGTGCGGTGACGTAGTCGTACCGTCCGTGCATGTCCACGCAGATGTCGATCTTCGGGCCAGCCGCTTCCCTGGCCGCCGCAATCTGGTCTTCCATCCTCTGCAGCTCGGCGGGGCTGGCCGTCCAGTTGGAACGGTCATACTTGTTCGGGTCGCCGGCCTCGTCGATGTCGTACTTCAGCGCGGTGAAGCCCCTGCCGATGCCTTCCTTTGCCGCGTCCTTGTAGTGCTGGGGTCCTGGGCTGCGGACCGCGTAGAAGACCGTGTCGTAATACACCCTGATCCGGTCGCGGAACTTTCCGCCCAGCAACCGGTACACCGGGACATTCAGCGCCTTGCCGGCGATATCCCACAGTGCGATTTCCACCGCCGTCAGCACGGCGATGAACATGCCACCCTGGGCGCCATTGAAGATGCCGCCCTTGCGGATGTCGTCGAAGAGACGGTTCACGTCCAGGGGATTGCGGTTCACCAGCGACCGGGAAAAATTCTTCAGCACATAGTAGGTGCCCGGTATCGCGTCGACCGCCTCTCCCCAACCCGTGATGCCCTGGTTGGTGGTGATCTTCACGTACATTCGGTTGCCCTGGTAATAGGCGGGCGTCACGGACGTGATTCTGAGGTCGGATGGAGCGGAGGCCTTGGGCGCGTTGTTGACCGCCGTCTGCACGCCTTGACCGAACGTGGACAGGGATACAAACGGCGTGGCGGCAGCGGCGACCGAAGCTTTCGTCAGGAATGATCTTCTGGAATTTGACATGGGAGGGTTTCCTGGCTGGTCTGGATGGACCGTGTTGAGGTGGCAGGTTTCGTTGTGCAGCAGGTCAGCGCCGCGCTGCAGGTGTCATCAGGCGGACCTTGGCGTCCATGTCGCGCGCCACACCGATCACCAGCAATTCCAGCGGTGCGGTGCCGGAATTGGTGAACACGCTGGTCTCGCCGACACGCACCGGTATGGCATCGCCGGCACGCACGGCAGCGGACTCGGCGGCCACCTTGATGGTGCCGCTGCCGCCGATCACGTAGTAGGCCTCGCCGAATTCCGCGTGGTCCGCGGCCGTGGTCGAAGCGCCAGGCGGAACGAGCACATGGTCCACGTACGACCAGGTGGACTTGAACACCGTCGGTGCGTACACGCGGCGCGAGCGCACCTCGTTGCCCGTGGCTGCGGGGGCAGGCGTCGCGCCGCCGCGGCCGAAGCCGGCGCCGGGAACGCGCAGCAGCGCCGGATCAAGCCGCGCCGACATGAAGGTGGGCACGGGGTCGAGCACGGCCTTCTCGCGCGTGTCGCCCAGGTCGAAGGCATCACCGACGCCGGCAATGCTGGTCACCTGGATGTTCATCCACTGCAGCGTTTCACTGCTGGTATTCAGGATGGCGTGCGAATGGCCGGCAGGACAGACCACCGCGGCCGGGCCCTTGACCACTGCCGTGCGTCCGTCGATGGTGAACTGCGCCTCGCCGTTCAGGATGACGAACATCTCCTCGGCGACATTGTGGAAGTGGTGACCGATGCCCGCACCCGGCGGAATCTCGCCGCGATGCAGGAAGTTGAACTCAGGGGTCACCGCGCGGGCGTTCAGCAGGCCGGCGAAGGACATGCTGCCCGCGCCAGCATGCACACCCTGCTGCTTGCGGTAGGCCGCCGGGTTCGTATGCGCGATGCGTCCCGCCAGGCCCTGCTGCTGCTGTGGCGGCTGCGGCTGTTGCGCGACGGCGGGCACCACGAGGCACAACAGGCCTGCCACGACGCCTGCAACAGTGGCCTGCGTCAGCATTCCGATGCGATGGTTCATGGATGTCCCCTGCTCTTGCGGTTATTTCGCCGGCTGCCCCGCCGGATGGCGGAACCCTTTTGCCTTGGTCTGGATCTGCCAGGCCGAGGATTCGCCCACCATGTAGAGGATGTCGTTGTCCGGCCCGCCGAAGGTGATGTTCACCGGATACTGCGGCGCCCAGATGCTGCCCACGTAGGTGCCGTCGGCCTGGAAGATCTGCACGCCGGACTTGGTGGCCACGTAGTAGCGGCCATCGGTGTCCACCGCGGTGCCGTCGCCGCTGGAGTCGAAGCGATCGTCGGGTTTGGCGGCGCTGAGCACCTCGCCGCGCAGGAACATCTGCGCGAAGCGGCGCTTGTTCGACAGCGAGCCGTCATCGGCCACGTCGTAGGCCCACACATAGTTCTCGCCCGGCCGGCTCCAGCTGTTGTTCACGTACGCCGTCTTGCCATCCGGCGAAATCTCGACGCCATTCGGGAACGCGAACTCGCCGGCCGGCACCACGATGCGCGCCTTGCCATCCGCCGCGAGGTAGTAAAGCTGCGGACCGGGATTGCTCTTCTTTGTTTCCGGTGTGAACTGCGGGTCGGTGATGTACAGGCCGCCGTGCGCATCCAGCACCATGTCATTGGGGCCGTCGAGCTTCCTGCCGTCGATCCTGTCGAGCAGCACCTTCAGCACCTTGCCGCTGGCCGGATCCACCTCGACCACGCGATGGCCGAACATGTCGCAGACGATCAGGTTGCCGTTGGGCGCGAGGATGGTGCCGTTGGACTGCATGCCGCTGGCGAGCACCTTCCACTTGCCATCCGGCTCCATGACGATCAGGCGGCTCTTCGCCGGGCTGCCCGTCCAGTCGCCGGCCTTGTGGTCCTTGAACCACATGTCGGAGAAATACAGCTTGCCGTCCCGCCAGGTCGGGCCTTCGGCGAAGGTGAAGCCCTCGGCGATCTTCTGTGGCTTCGCGCCAGCGGCCAGCACCTGCTGCAGCAGCGCCTGCTGCTTCTGCGCCTTCTCGACGTAGTCCGGCCGCACCGGCCAGAACACGTCGAACTGGTCGGCGCCGGTGTCGCTGAGCTGGCCCGAATGCACCATGCCGCCCGGCAGGTTCACCACCTGGCCTGCCTCCGCAGTGGCGTTGTAGGTGGTATCCATCACGCCCTGTTCGAGCGCGCCGCGCACCATGAAGCTCAACTGGTCTTCAGGATGGATATGGCGCACGAACGTGGAGCCCGGGTCCATGCGCACCATGCTGACCTGCGCATTGCGGCCCCAGATCAGCCGCCCGTTCGCGGTGCTGCGCTTGTAGGTGACGTCGGCGACCTGGTCATTGAGCGGCGTCCACTGGATGTCGTTGACGTTGATCACCACGCCCGGCTCGAGCGAGGGCGTCACGCCCTGATCGGGGAACTTCGCATCGGCGCCGGTGATGTCCTGTCCGGCGAGCTTGAGATGATCCAGCCGCACGGGTGAATACACCTCGAAGGACTGCAGGCCTTCCGCGCCGGCTTTCAGGCTGCGCTTGCTGCCCGGCACCAGGTACACCGCGGAATCCTTCGTCAGCTCCAGGGTCTTGCCATCGAGTTCGAGGCTGCCCGAGCCCGCCGTGACGACGATGATGAGTTCCTCGCCCAGCGTCTGCGCGGGATATTCCGCACCGGCATCCATGCTCAGGCGCTCGACCAGCGCGCCGCGTCCCCATGCGAGCTTCGCGGTCACGCCCGGTGCGATCTGCGCCACGGGCAACTCGGCGGCGAGCTTCGGTTCGCCATCGCGCAGCGCCAGCGGCACTTTCACTTCGGGCAGCTCGCGCGTGCGGCCGGTGACCTTGTGTTCGTCGATCACGGCCTGGTTGCGGGCCGCCCATTCCGGCGGCGTGTGCTTCGAACAGCCAGTTGCTGTGAGAACGATGCCGGCCATTGCGGCCAGGCAGATCCCGCGTCGCAGGTTATTCATTGTTGGGTCGCCACTCGTATGACTATTTGCGGGGGCACTGTAGACGGCAACCTGCGGGACCGCAAGAATGCGGCGGAAACGTACTATGTCAGGGCCCGCCCGCCTGACGCGTATGCCGTATCAAAGCCACTCAAACCAGGGAATGCAGCGCATGTCCACGCCACTTCGCCGGCTCCGCTTGCCGTTAATCATCCCGTTGGTGCTGGCCGCCTGCGCCGTGCCGCCGGAATCCGAACAACAGCGGACACCAGACCAGTGGTGGCCCGGCTACGGCAGGGGCGCGGACAATTCGCGCTTTTTCGAATCCCGGCAGATCACCAGGGACAACGTGGGCCAGCTGCGGGTGGCATGGACCTACCCCTTCGGCGACACCGCCAGCGGCCCCATCGCGGTACACGGTGTGGTCTACGGCCGCGGCCGCAGCGGCGCGCTGGTGGCCGTGGATGCAGCCACCGGCAAGGAGCTGTGGATCCGCGAAAGCATGAACGGCATGACCAGCCGCGGCTTCAACTACTGGGAAAGCAAGGACGGCAGCGACCGGCGACTGCTGTTCGCGATGGACAGCCTGCTGCAGGAAGTGGACGCGCGCACCGGCAAGTCGATCATGTCCTTCGGCAATGGCGGCGTGGTGGATCTCAGGGTGGGCATCGACGGCCGCGACCCGGCCAGCATCGGCGCCATCCAGTCGAACACGCCCGGCGAAGTGTTCGAGAACCTGTTCATCGTCGGCAGTGCGCCCGGCGAAGGCTACATGGGCCCACCGGGGGATATCCGCGCCTACGACGTGCTGTCGGGCAAGCTGGTGTGGACCTTCCACACCGTGCCGCGGCCCGGCGAATTCGGCTATGACACCTGGCCCAGGGATGCCTGGCGCTATGTCGGCGGCACCAACAACTGGGGCGAGATGACCATCGATGCCAAACGCGGCATCGCCTTCATTCCCATCGGTTCGCCCAGCTACGATTTCTTCGGCGCCGACCGCATCGGCTCCAACCTGTTCGGCACTTCACTGGTCGCGCTGGATGCGCGCACCGGCAAGCGTCGCTGGCATTTCCAGCTGGTGCACCATGACCTGTGGGACATGGACCCGAGCGCGGCGCCGCAGCTGACCACCATCCGCCAGGGCGGCAAGCGCCGCGATGTGGTGGCGGTCGCCGGCAAGACCGGCTGGCTGTATTTGTTCGATCGCGACACCGGCGAACCCATCTGGCCCATCGAGGAACGCCCGGTACCCAGATCCACCATGCCGGGCGAGCAGAGCTGGCCGACGCAGCCAGTGCCGACCAAGCCGGAACCGTTCGTGCGGCACAGCTTCACCGTCGCGGACATCAGTCCTTACCTGTCGCCGCAGGAAGCCGAGACCTTCCGCAAGCGGCTGGAAGCGGCGAACAACCAGGGTGTGTTCACGCCGATCAGCCTGCAGGACACCGTGCATATCCCGACCAGCAATGGCGGCACCTTGTTCGGTGGCATGGCAGGCGAACCGGACAGTGGCGCCGTGTATCTGGTGGCGCATGACAACCCCGGCATCCTGCGGCTGCTCGATCCGGATACCACTGGCCGCCGCGGCGGCGGTGGGCCGCCGCCCAACCCCGGACTGGTGATCTACCAGGCGCAGTGCCAGGTTTGCCACGGTGCCGAACGACAGGGCACCGACAACGGTGCGCCGCTGGTGTATTCGGCCGCCGACGCCGGCGGGGATGCCGCGCGCATTGGCACCTCGCGCTTCGACGCGGCGGCGATCCGCGCCATCCTGCGCACCGGGCGCGGCCGCATGCCGCCCTTCGCCCATCTGGCGGAAGCCGATGTCGACAACCTGGTCCGCTTCCTCACTGCCGCGCCCGGTGGCGGCCGCGGGCAGGGTGCCGGGCCTGGCGGGTTTGGCGCACGTGGTCGCGCCGCGGGTCCGGGCGCACCACCCGAACTGGTGGTCGGCGCAGGTTCCGCGGCGACGCGGCCGGCGGCTCCGCGTGGCGCGCCGGTTACCTATCCGCCTGGTTCACCGGCGGAGTGGAAGCGCTACGAGATCAATGAATACAACACGGTGGGCAACCGCATCGCGCCGCCGTTCACTTCCATCGTGAAGTACGACCTGAACGAGCCGCGCATCCAGTGGCGCATCGGCTTCGGCGATGATCCGGACCTCGCCGCGCGTGGTGTCACCGGCACTGGCGCGCCGGCCATACTCAATGGCCTCGTGGTCACGGCGTCGGGCCTGGTATTCGGCGCCGGCAAAGACAACCAGATCCGCGCCTGGGACAGTTCGAATGGCAGGCAGCTGTGGTCCGCGCGCTTCGGCGGCGACTTCGTCGGTTCGCCCGTGATGTACCAGATGAACGGGCGCCAGTACCTGCTGGTACCGGCATCGTCTTCAGCGCCCCGCCGCGGCGGCCCGGCTGGCGGCGCGGCGCCCGCGTCCGCCGCAACCGATGCGCCGCTGGGTTGGGTGGCCTACGCGTTGCCGGTTCAGGCCAACTGATCGGCGGTGGCGATGCGGCGCACGGCCGCATCGCCGAGGCGGTCGCGCAGCTGTGCCAGGTACAGGCTGCGCGGCGTCACGTGCCGGTCGATGGATTCGATGTGGCCGTTTTCCTTCTTCAGGTCCTGGTATTCGGTGTTGAAGATCACCGCGTTCACGCCCATGTGCCCGAACGAGTAGTTCTGCGCGGTGGGCGGCTTCTGCACCAGGAAGTCGCCCTCGCAGTTCCAGAACACCGTGTTGGCACCGGCCCAGCCGATGGTGAAGTTCTTCCAGTAACGCGCCGTCAGCGGCGCATGCACATTGTCGTACAGCGTGCCGGTGGCCCATTGCTCATGCGGCTCGCTGGAGGAATACGGACTGGTGGCACGGCAGTCCAGGTACACATTGCCGCTGGCGGTGGGCTGCCCCGCCATGAAGGAATGGCGACCCTTGTCCGAATAGCAGCGCTGCACCAGTGCCAGCTGTCCGCGCAGCGCGAAGATGAAGCGCCGCCCGCCGGCGCGCACCGAAACCGGCTCACGCGACACGCAGTCCTGCACGGTGATCCACTTGGTGCCGCGCTGCGTGCCCACCATGGTGTTGACGAAGTGCAGCGCGGTGGCATTGCGCACCCAGCAGTTCTTCGCGTTGTCGAAGTTGATGAAGTCGCGGAAGTGGTTCTCGTCGGAGTAGTACTCCTCGGCGGCGTAGTCGGGCCGGTCCATGTTGCCGTACTTGTTGGTGCGCACCGCCGGATCGAACTCGGACATGCCGCGCATGTTCTCGACGCCGACGTTCTGGACGCGGCCGGCATCGGTGCTGGTCAGCACCACGCCGCCACCCCAGCGCTTTTCGATGGCGCAGGTGATCGGCGCATCCAGCACGATGGAATTGCCCTGCACTTCGACGACCACGCGATCCCAGTCCACGTTGAACGGCCGCCACGGGCTCGTGGTGTTGGGCGCGGACATGCCCACCGCATCGATCCAGGCCTGGTTGCCGATGCGGCGCACGACGACGGTGGCACCGGGCCGCAGGCCACGGGTGGAAGCCAGGCGCAGCGTGCGCGCACCGACCGGCACGTATTCATCGGCGATTTCCCGCGAGCTGGCGTCATCGGCCACTACGCCGGACTCGCCGGCGATGGCGATCAGCGAGGTCGGGCCCCTGCCTGGACCTCCGCCCGGACCGCCGCCGGCACCCGCGGCAGGCCGGCCAGTGCCGGTGCCGATGAGGATGGTGCCGGTATCGCCCATGCCCTCGCCGCGCAGCACGATGCCACTGGCGCGGATGCGCAGCGGTGTCGCCACCTTGTACTGGCCGGCGCGCAGCAGCAGTGCACCGCGCATGCCGCTGGCATCGACGGGCAGCGCGGCGAGGTTGTCGATGGCGGCCTGGATGTTCGCGGTGTTGTCACCGGCCACGGGCCAGATGCTGGCGCGCACCGGCAATACCGGCATCGCGACACCGCCGCCGCCATAGCCGGCGTGCGAGGCATCGCCGATGTTGTTGCCCTGCTCATCGGGCACATAGCCGAGCTTGCCGTCGGCGCCGGGATAGACGCGTGAGGTGGAAGGCGCGAGATCCTGCGCACGTGCCTGCGACAGGAAAGCCGGCGCGGCCATGGCGCATTCGAGCAATCGGCGTCGGGACAGTTTCATGATCACTCCGTAACAGCAGGATTGCAGCCTACCATCAGCCCGTCATCCGGATGCCGGGCACATGCGCGCCGCGCCCGGCCAGCTTGCGGCAGAAGATGTAGAACACCGGCGTGAACAAAAGGCCGAAGGCGGTCACGCCGATCATGCCGTAGAACACCGCCACGCCCAGCGCCTGGCGCAGTTCCGATCCGGGCCCGCTGCCGAAGGCCAGCGGGATGACGCCGAAGATGAAGGCCGCGGAGGTCATCAGGATGGGCCGCAGCCGGGTGCGCGCCGCCTCGATGGCGGCCTGCACCGGCGTCGCGCCCCGCGCTTCGGCCTGGCGCGCGAACTCGACGATCAGGATGGCGTTCTTCGCGGCGAGGCCAACCAGCACCACCATGCCGATCTGTGTGAGGATGTTGTTGTCGCGACCCAGCGCGTTCACGCCCGCCAATGCCGCCAGCAGGCACATGGGCACGATCAGGATCACCGCCAGCGGCAGCGTCAGGCTTTCGTACAGCGCCGCCAGGAAAATGAACACGAACACCACCGCCAGCGCGAAGGCCAGCGCGCCGGAGTTGCCCGAGGTCTGCTGCTGGTAGGCCATGTCGGTCCATTCGAAGCCCATGCCGGCGGGCAACTGCTCGCGCGCCAGCCGTTCCATCGCGGCCAGTGCCTGGCCGGAGGAGAACCCCGGCGCGGTGTCGCCCTGGATATCCGCCGCGGGATAGAGGTTGTAGCGCATCACGCGCTGTGGCGCGGTGACCGGCTGCAATCTGGCCACGGCATCGAGCGGCACCATCGCACCCGAGGCCGAGCGGGTCTTGAGATTGCCGATCCAGTTCTGGTCCTGGCGAAAGCCCGCATCGCCCTGCGCGATCACCTGGAAGGTGTGGCCGAGCAGGTTGATGTTGTTCACGTAGGTGCCGGCGAGATAAGTCTGCAGCGTCGCGTATACATTGCGCGCCGGCACGCCGAGCATCTCCGCCTTGTCGCGATCCACCACGGCGTCGAGCGACGGGTTGCGGGTGTTGAAGTTGGTGAAGGCCTGGCCGATGGCCGGTTCCGCGTTGGCCGCCTCCACCAGCTGGTTCACCGCGGCTTCCAGCGCGCGGTAGCCCAGGCCACTGCGATCCTGCACCAGCATGCGAAAGCCGCCGGTGGAACCGAGGCCGCGCACCGAGGCGGGCATGGAGATGCGGATGTCGGCAGCGGTGATGGCGCCGAGCCGCCGGCGCAACTCCGCGGCGATGCGCGGCGCGGTCAGGCCCTGGGGCAAGCGCTGATCGAAGGGCTCGAACATGGCCCAGATCTGTCCCGCGCTCACCGAGTTGCTGAAGGTGCTGCCATCCATGCCCGAATACACCGAGGCATGGGCGACACCGGGCGTGTCGAGAATGATGGGGATGGCCTGCTGCACGATGGCGTCGGTGCGCGCGAGGCTGGTGCCCGGCGGCATGGAGATCGCGATCGCCACATTGGCCTGGTCCTGCACGGGTATGAAGCCGCGCGGAGTATCCAGCACCCGCCAGCCGGTCAGCGCCACCAGCCCTGCATAGATCACGCCCATCAGCACGCTCCGCCGCAGCAGCACCGCGGTGGCGCGGCCATAGCTGCCGGCGGCGCGCTCCATCCAGCCGTTCAGTCGTTCGCCGACGGCATGCAGCCAGCGGCCCGCTGCCGTGCGCGGCGCCACCGCCGTGTGGGTCTGCAGGAGCTTCGCCGCCAGCGCCGGCGACAGCGTCAGCGATACCAGCAGCGAGATCACCGTGGCCGAGGCGATGGTCAGTGCAAACTGCTTGTAGAACTGGCCGGCGATGCCGCCCATGAACGCGGTGGGCACGAACACCGCCACCAGCACCAGCGCGATGCCGATCAGCGCGCCGCCCACCTCATCCATCGTGAGATGCGCGGCCTCGCGCGGCGACATGCCGGCACGCAGGTGGCGCTCCACGTTCTCCACCACCACGATGGCGTCGTCCACCACGATGCCGATGGACAGCACCAGCGCGAACATCGACAGGTTGTTCAGCGAGAAGCCGAAGGCCGACATCACCGCCAGCGTGCCGATCAGCGACACCGGTATGGCCAGCAGCGGGATCAGCGCCGTGCGCCAGCGCTGCAGGTACACCATCACCACGATGACCGCGAGCAACATGGCTTCCAGCAGCGTGTGCTGCACGGCCTGCACCGCCGCGGCGGTGAAGGAGACGGGATCGAAGATGATCTCGTAGGCCACGCCGGGCGGAAATTCCCGCTGCAGCTCCTGCATGGTGCGGCGGATGTTGTCCCAGGTCTCGATGGCATTGGTGTTGGGCGCCTGCGTCACGCTCAGCGACACCGCGGGTTCGGCGTCCTTGTAGGCATTGATGGCGTAGTTCTGCGCGCCCAGTTCCACGCGCGCCACGTCGCCGATGCGGGTCAGCCGGCCCTGCGCGTCGCGCTTGATGATGGCCTCGGCGAATTCCTCCGGCGAAGTCAGCCGGCCCTGCGCACGCACGTTCAGCTGATAGGCGGCGGGCTGGTCGTTGAAGGGCGGCCCACCGACGGCACCGCCGGCCACCTGCAGGTTGTTGTTGCGCAACGCGGCCACGATCTCCTGCACGGTGAGGTCGCGGTTGGCCGCCTTCTCCGGATCGATCCACACGCGCATGGCGTAGTCGCGCGCGGCGTTGGTGTTGACATCGCCCACACCCGGCGTGCGCAGCAGCCGCTCGCGCACCTGCAGGCTCGCGTAGTTGGCGATGTACTTGCGGTCCACGCTGCCGTCGGAGGTGAACATGTGCACGATCAGCAGCGTTTCGTTGTTGCCCTTGCGCACGGTGATGCCGAGGTCGCGCACCTCCTGCGGCAGCTGCGGCAGCACCGTCTGGATGCGGTTCTGCACCTCGACCTGTGCGATGTCCACGTCGGTGCCGGATTTGAAGGTGACGCTGATGGACATGCGCCCCTCGCCGGTGGACGAGGAGGACATGTACAGCATGTTCTGGATGCCGTTGATCTGCTGTTCCAGCGGCGCCGCCACGCTGTCGGCGATTTCCTCCGCGGTAGCGCCCGGGTACACGGCATTCACCGACACCGTGGGCGGGGCGATCTGCGGGTACTGGTCCACCGGCAGCGTCAGCCACGCGATCATGCCGGTCAGCGTGATCACCACGGACACCGCTGCCGCGAAGATCGGCCGGTCGATGAAGAAATGGGAGAGCCGCATGGCTGATCAGTTGCCGGTGCGCGGCGCGGTATCCGGCTTTGCTGGCGATGGCGATAGCGATGGCACGGATGCCGATGACGCCGGCAATTCCAGGCTGCTGTTCTCGCCGCGCGAGACACCGGCGGGGAAGGCGCTGACCTTGCCTTCGGTCACCGTCACCTGCCGTCCGGGGCGCGCGCGCTGCACGCCGCTGATGATGATGCGGTCGGCCGGCGTCAGGCCCGCGCGGATCACGCGCAATCCATCGATCAGGCGTCCGGGCGTGACCACCTTCTGCGCCACCTTGCTGCTGGCGTCGACCACATAGACCACCTGGCGTGTCTGGTCGGTGACGATGGCCTCGTCCGGTACCAGCAATGCGTCGACGGAGCGCGCGGCGAACAGCCGCATCTGGCCGAACATTCCCGGCGTCAGGAAACCATCTGGGTTGGGCACGGTGGCACGACCGCGGATGGTGCCGGAGCTGCGATCCAGCGTGTTGTCCAGGAAGTCGATGCGTCCCTTCCAGCGATATGCGGTCTCGTCCTGCAGGCGGATCTCGACGGGACGATTCAGCGCGCCGCCCGCCTCACGGCGGTAGCGCAGCAGTGCCGCCTCCGGCGCGTCGAACAGGAAGCGCATCGGGTTCTCGGAGACGATGGTGGTCAGCAGCGTGCTGTCGGCAGTGACAATGTTGCCGGGCGCAAGCCGGCGGAACGACACGCGCCCGGACAGCGGCGCCACCACCTGCGTGAACGACAGGTTCAGTTCCTGCGCCGCCACCGTGGCCTCGGCCGCCGCGACGCTGGCCGCAGCCCGCAACTGCTCGGCGCCGCGCAGATCCGCCTGCGCCTGGCTGACCAGCTGCGTGGCCAGCAGCGTGCGGGCGCGGCCGAGTTCGGCGTCGGCGTTGGCGAGAGCCGCGCGTGCGCCGGCCAGGTCCGCGCGTGCGCGTGCCAGCTGCGTCTCGAATGGCCGCGCATCGATCACGAACAGCAGCTGGCCCTTGGTCACGCGCTGGCCATCGGCGAAGTGCACGGATTCGATGGTGCCGCCGACCCGCGGCCGTACCTCCACCGTATCCACTGCTTCGAAGCGGCCGGAGAAGTCGTCCCAGTCCAGCACCTGCTGCGCCAGTGGCGTTGCCACCAGCACAGTCGGCGGCGGAGGCGGAGCGGATGCGGGCTCGCTGCAGGCGGTGACGATCAGGGGCAGCAGCAACAGCCGCGCGGGCATTCTCCGCATCTTTCCTCCAGCTTGAGCTGCCACGTGGGTGGGGCCGCAGGTTAGCCGCGGAGTCTCGCAGCGATCAAGGAGAAACCGCGCCACGGTTCCACCCACGTTGCCACGGGTTTCATGGCGATCCTCGTGGTACTGGGACTTGCGAACCGCTCTGCCAGTGATCGTGCTGCCTGTTATCTTGCAGCCAGCCTCACCGCACTGCTGCTGTCGCCTTCGATGGCTGGTGGGCTTCTTGGTGGTTGGCCGGGTGCGCTGATCGCCCAGGGAATGTTTCGCCACAAATCGGGAAAGGTCGCGTTCCTCGTGCCTTTCTGGCTTTCAGTGATCGCCAACTGCGCATTCATCGTCTGGGCTTGCAGCGACGACGGCGCCAGCGTGATACATCGCCTGATCGACTGAGGTAGCCTGCGCTTCGGCATTCGGTCCAATGAACAAAGGCCATTGAGCATGAAACACCAGCTGGTTCCGACGATGCGTCGCAGGTTCCTTGCCCTGGCCTTGTGCCTGGCCTGTGTTCCGCGCGCCTTCGCAGCCGAGCCCGAGTCGATCTCCGGCTCGCTGCCGGATGGCACACGCTGGGGCATGTCGAAGCCCGCGAACTGGAATGGCACCATCATCCTCGACCTCGATGGCGCGGGGTCGCGCAGCGAGCCGTACCGCGACTGGCTGCTGGCGCAGGGCTTTGCCACCGGCGGCACACAGCGCGAACCGGTGGGCTACGACTTCGTGAAGGCGGTGGACAACCTGATCGCCGTGCGCGAGCAGTTCATCGCCAGGTGGGGCGCGCCCAAACGCACCATCGCATCGGGTGGTTCGCGCGGCGGCTTCGTCACCCGCATCGCGGTGGAGCGGCGCCCCGACATCTTTGCCGGCGGACTGGTGGTGGCCGGCGGTGGCGGCGGACAGATCGCCGGCCAGCGCGACAAGCTCAATGCCGTGTTCGCGCTGAAGACACTGGTCGATCCCGCAGCGCCGCTGAAGCTGGTCAACATCGACAATGTGCAGGCCGAGACCGCCGCGCTGGGCGAACTGGTGAAGAAGGCGGCCGCGACGCCGCAGGGCCGCGCGCGTCTGGCACTGGCTGGATCGTTCGAGCAGTTCGCGCTCTGGACCAGCCGCAACAAACCCAAACCGGCTGCCACCGACTACGACGCGCAGGTGGACCAGATCGCCGAGAACTTCGCCTTCGCCAACCCCGCCAGCGTGCGCGCCGGGGTGGAGAAGGTCGCCGGCGGCAATGTGTCGTGGAATACGGATGTGGATTACGGCGACCTGCTGAAGCGCTCGGGGCGCAAGGCCATGGTCGAAGCCATGTACAAGAAGGCAGAGCTCGATCTTGCCGCCGATCTGGCCGTGCTGGCGAAGGCGCCGCGCATCAAGGCCGATCCCGCGGCGGTCGCGAGGGCAGAGCCGCTGGGCTCGTACACCGGCAAGATCAAGGGCCCGATGGTGAACGTGGACAACGACGACCCCGTCGACGCGGCTTCCTACAAGCTCGAATACCTGAGGACATTGAAGAAGGCGGGCACGGACGGCTTGTTCAGGATGCTGTGGACCGACACCGCCGGCCACGCCTCGATTCCCGCGCTGGACAAGGCCGTGGGGTTCTCGCTGCTGATCCGCCGCCTGGACAGCGGCAAGTGGAGCGACACATCGTTGCCCGCGCTGCAAGCCTTGGCCGCGCAGATTGCCGGCGAGGCGCCCGCGCTGGGTCAGTCGAAGCTGTTCGATCCGGGCACGGTCACGCCGGCGCTGTTCAGCTGGGATGCTTCGAACTGGGGTTCGTACAAGGGCAAGTAGCGCAACGTTAACGCTGCACCGATGGCTGTGGCGATCAACCGGATATATATTCCCGACTCGACACCTGCCACGAGTCAAGCCATGACCAAGTACATTGCTCCCACAGGAGAAGGGCTCGGACCGCACCTCGCGCAACTGCGCAAGGCCGCCGGCACCCATAAGGGCCTCAAGCACCTCGCCACGATCGGCTACGAGGGAGCCAGCATCAAGGATTTCCTGGCCACCCTGCAGGCCGCGGGCGTCACCACCGTGCTCGACGTGCGCGAGTTCGCCGGCTCGCGGCGCAAAGGATTCGCCAAGACCGCCCTGCGCCAGCACCTGGCCGGCATCGGCATCGAGTATCGCCACGAGCCCGCGCTGGGTTCCCCGCGCGACATCCGCCACCAGCTGCGCGAGGACGGCCGCCATGATCGGTTCTTCCGGGATTTCGATCGGTACCTCGCCACTCAGCAGCCGCTGCTAAAACAGTTGGCCAAAGAGCTCTCCGGCACCGTGGCGCTGCTGTGCTACGAGCGCAACTACCAGGAGTGTCACCGCAAGAGCGTGGCCGCTGCGCTCGCAACGATCACCGGCCTCACGCCCAAGCACCACGGAGTGCAACCGCATGATCCTCGCCAAGCACGTGCGCACGCGCGTGCACATCCTGGTCAAAGCGTTCCCGCAGCATAGCGAGAAGTACGAAGAGACCGTCTGCTGCGCCGGCGTCACCGACGATCACCGGCTCATCCGCCTCTACCCCATCACCTACCGGCGGCTGGCCAGAGAGCACCAGTTCAACCGCTACGATCGGATCCAGGCTCTCGCCACCAAGGCCAGCAACGACACGCGCCCCGAGAGTTACCGCGTCGATCACGACTCCATCCAGGTCATCGAGCGCGACAAGCTCACCGACGAAGCCAGGGTGCGGCTGTGGCAGCCACACATCACCTCATCGCTGACCGCCCTGCAGGAGGAACATCGAACCGCAGGGCGCAGCCTGGGGATCATTCGACCCGATCCGGGCAGCCTCAGGTTTCTCTGGAAGGATGCCGAGCAGGAAGATCAGGAAGACACTCGCAGTGTCCAGGCCTCGCTCTTCGAGGCCCCACTGCGACCGCTCAAGCCACCCGAGCTGACGTTCTTCTACCGCTATACCTCCGGCGGCGCCGAGCACACCCAGTCGATCCAGGACTGGGAAGTGCAGGCCACCTTCCTCAGCTACCAGCGCGAGTATGGCTCACGCGACAAAGCCCTCGGGATGATGGCCCAGGAGTACGGGCAGAACATTCCGGCCAGGAACCTACATTTCATCATGGGCAACATGGCCAAACGCCCTTGGCAGTTCATCATCATCGGCCTGCTGCGCTCGGGCCTCGATCCGGCCGAGCTTGCCAAGCAAGGTCAATTGCTCTGATTAGCCGCTCCCCGCAACAAGCGGCGCGCGTCAGCGCGCCTCATGTGGGAGCCCCTTGGGGCGGACGGGAGCACGCGGCTGCAAGCCGCGTGCGGGTGGGCGGGGGAAAAACAACCCGCGGAGCGACAAGCACGGCGGCCGTCTTCGGCCGACGCGGGCGGGCACTTGAACATAGCGCGGATTATGCGGTGCACACCGCGCAGCGCGCACGAACAGTCGGCCGTGAGGCCGACTGCGCATAAACCTCATGGCGTTATGTTTGAGTGCCCGCCTCTTCGGCGCACCGCGATCGACAGCGCCACCGCACGCAACGTCAGCACAACGCACTCGGCGCACCGCGTGCGCTCGTCATCAACGATTCGCCCAGTACGCGGCGTGATGGGAGACTCCATCAGAGACTGATACAAGAAAGATTGGACGCCATTCACTCGATCACGCCTTCAGCAAGCAATAGCCTGCCCTCGTAGAGTTCAAAGGTACTCCCGTGACTCAACCATTCCTGCGGAGCATCGTCCATCAGGAATCGAACCTTAACCGCTTGCGTTGCATCAGATTGCACCGGTCCGGCGGCTTCGACGACCAGACTCCATGCGTTGGTAGTCCAGTCATCGCCTTGCTGCGCGAAGCGAGCGGGCACAGCGAACTTCTGGCCACGTGGATATGGCACACCCTCAGACCGCTCGACGCGCCATACCAACCGTGCGTTCGTTGCTTCCATTTCGCTGCTCAGGGTATCCACAAGCGGATCGCTGGAACTCCCAGCTGTCGCATAGTTCCGAATCGTGCGGGTCCAATGTTATCAAGTCGTTCAAGCCGCATGAACTGGTCCGCGGTTGATCGAGGAAACGTGCCTTCGATTACTCGGTAGTTCCCTTCACCTTCCATTCTTGAGCCGAACTGAGCAGCGTGTTCTGGTGACTCCCAGAACCACTTTCCCTCTAACGCTCCCGGCCCCACCCGAAGTTGGCCGGAAGCCTGTATGTCTGCATATTCAGCATGACTGACGGAACGATATAGGGTCACCGTCTCAGTGCCAGTAACCACGCTCCCCGTCATAAGAGCATAGAGGCGCTCCGTTTTAAGCCTTTCGCTCGCCGTCAATCCGTTCTCGTCATACCTGCTATCTGAGCCGTTCCACCAGTTCTTGATTCTCTGACCCAATGTCTGACTTTGCGGCGTCACTTGCGTTGGATCAGTCACCGCCGTAGGCGTTTCTGGAGTAATTATCCGCCGGATCCTCTCGCCTCCTGGCCCTAAGCTTGGGTATAAGGGAAGACCGGTGTCGGTAGGAAATGTCCGTTCGTTGCAAAAGATTCTGCACCGATTTTCGAGATCTCTCCTCTTCAAACACAGCCAACCACATCTGTACCCTGTGACACTATCCGTGCCTAGGTCCATGCAAGCCTCCTGGCCTTGCAAGCCACAGTTGGTCAAGTCCGCGAATCCGCTCGGATCAATGTAGCTTAATGGGTTGTTGTTCACGTAGGCATAGCGGTTGTAGCTCTGCGTGAATCCCGGATGCGGGATTGTCGGATCGGGCGACAAAAACCTGCCCGTAACTGAATCCTGCACTCGCCCGTTCATGTGAATCAAGCCCATGCGACCGAGCATGCTGTGCCCCGTGTAGCCACGGCGGCTAATGCCTTCCATTGAGGTGAGGTCACCGGATTGCTCCGCGCCTGCCCAATCGTCTCCGTCCCGCTGCGCTCCAAACGCTTCATAACTCCGCCGGACCAGCAGGGTTCCGCTGCCATCGGTTAGCGTCGAGCCGCTGCCCTGGTTGTCCTCCAGTGGATAGCTAACCGTATTGGGGTTGGAGCCGGAGCTCTTGCGGCTGACGATGGCGACCGTTTGACCTTCTGCGACGATGTAGTGCCGCCAGTCGATCGTGCCGCTGGCGCAGCTGGTGCTGGGGCAGACCTTCTCCAGAAGGCCTCCGATGTAATATGTGGTTTCTGTCACCGAGGGGCCGGTGTAATCCTGCCGGTAGTACTGGCGATTCGGTCCGTAGTAGAACTTCGTGGTCTCAGTCGCGGTCGACAGATTTGTCGGGTAGTTGAAGCTTGCCCAAGTTATTGTCTCGCCATCCCGGCTCGTCATGTTTCCGTTGGCGTCATAGGCATAGGAAACCGAGCCGTATGCGGCCACCGCGTGCTTTTTGGTCGAGTGATAGCTGTAATTCTTGGTGACTCCCGAATCGGAGTCCCATTTCGTCTGGATGTTGCCCATCGCATCGTAGGAGAGGTTCAAATTCATCGATGCTGCCCCGCCAGTACTCAATTCGGAGTAGTCCAGCCGATGCAGGTTGTCGTAGTAAAAGCTCTCGGTTAGCGGCGTCACACCTATGTAGGCTTGCCGCTGCGTGACGTTGCCGACGTCGTCGTATAGATAGGCTTGGTTCTGCAAGCCTCCGGAAGCACCGGACTGGATGGAGTTGAGCCACCCGGTCACCGCATCAAAATTGCGGCTAGTAACGACCCCATTGCCGAGAGTTTCCTGCGTGGTCTGACCACGCCAGTTCTTGACATCGGCCGTCCAGTAAACGAGCCCCGACGAGCAGGAACTGGAGTCCCTCACGCTCTTCAGGACTCCGTAGTCATAGCAGTGCTTCACCGCCACACGGGTACTGGATGTGCTGGTGGGATATGTCAGCGTGTCCAGGAGCCCAGTGGTCGTGTAATAGCTGTAGTCGAATTCATAAGCTTGGTCGGTAGTGATTGTCTGCTTGATGGGTCTGCCCTTGTCGTCATAGCAGTACTTCTCCTCATAACCCAGGCTCGCCACCTTGAACAGTTTTCCGATGTCGTAGCTCCCGCAGCCGCCGTCAGTGCTGGCATCCCAAGTCCAGGTGGTGGTGCCTTCATCCTGACCCGTGTCCTCGTCAACGCGGGTGAGCACGCGTGACAGCGCGTCGTACGTTTGGGTGAAGCTCTGGCTCTTTGCGTCTGTCCAGGCTACCAGTTCGCCCAGCGAGTTGTAGGTGTAGCTCCAGGTACCGAGGTCCATGTCGGACGTCGTGTACTGGAATGGCCTCGCGCCGTAGTAGTAGCTGGCGCTGAACAAGGTGTTGGACGCCGTGTCAGTCACTCCTATTAGGCTGCCGGCCGCGTCGTAGCTGAAGTTCTGGCCGTAGCTGTCATGGTCGCGGCTACGCCGCATCCAGCCGTTGACGTCCAAGACTTTGGCGCTCACCTTGCTCATTGGGTCGGTGGTGGTTTGCGTACGGCCTGCGTACGCAAACGTCGTGATCACCGCAGTCGAATCGCTGGCGCTGCGTGGATGACTCTGCTGGGTTATGCGGCCCAACGGATCATAGGTATTGGTGGTCCAGTAAAAGGAACAGCTGTAGTAATCGCAAGGAGCCGATTCGCGATACACCCTTCCCATGGCATCGTACTGATGGCCAATTCTGTTGTATCCGCCCGAGTGGGTTTGAGAAACGTCCACGATCACCCGATCGAATTGATCTGTGTACACCTCTGATTCTCGAATTGTGCTGTCGTAAATGTCTCGCTCCCAATACTGAACTATCAGTCGATTGAGGCTTGCAGAACCGGTGTCATGGTCCGCCTCCTTACAGTAGGGCGCGCAGTACACGCGTGTAATGTAGGCGGAGGTTCCATCAGCACGCGTTATTCGGCTTGGATTTCCAAAGCTGTCGTACGTATTGTTTGTCACCACGATGCTGTTGGGGTCGGCTTCGGTCAGCAGGCTACCGAATGTGGAATGGAACGTTCGAGTGGTGGTTTGCGAAAGTGGATTGGTTACGGACACCGGGAACTGGCCGGTGGTACCCCACGTGGTGTGGGTATTGCGAGTGTCTAGATCACCGGTGTTAGCGAGGTCGCGGCCGGTGACATCAACATCCTGGACGTTGCCGAAGGTGTCGTAGGTATAGGCAATCTTCACTTTCAGATTGCCGCCGCTTGGTTCAATGTACTCCTCGTCCATCCGGCAATTCACATAGTCGGGTGTGAAGCCTTTGCTTCGAGTCACGCTCGCCTCTCCCGTGGTAGTCGAGACGGTCACCGCAGCAGAGGCGGGTAGGCCGAGGCACCAATTCGTGATGTCCGGAGTAATGGACGTCGTCGCAGCAGTGGTCCACGTGTGCCCCCAGAGCGGGGAATTGACATCCTCGTCAGTGACAGTTCTGGTTGACGCCGTTACGTTTCCGTAGCTGTCATGGGTCAAGCTCGTGGATGCGCTGGTGACTTTTTGACCGTTACTCGATCCACCAACCTCGTATGCGTCTTCCGCGATAGTCAATACGTAGGGGAGAACTCGTTCGTTGTAAGTGGCCGAACTGAGTGTTGTGCTGGAAACCGTATAAGTTTTTGAACTGATCAAATAACCGCCGGAACCTGCCGGCTGGTAGAACTTTTCCGATTTGAGCATGCCTATGTACGGGAACTCCTGCTCGAATTGAAGCTCACGCTTGATGCCGGTACGTGAATCTTCAGATTCGATCTTGGCAAATCCCATGAAACCGCGGCCGTACACGTTTCCTCTCGCGCCGGTGTAGTGATAGTCCATGTCGTACGTGCCTCCGACACCATCGGTAGCGGTGACGCTGGCGACCACGCGCAGTCCGCTGGCCAGATCCCGATTCGGATAACTCGCGCTGGTACCGGGTGTGTGCACGGCGCCCGAGATGCTGCTGTATGTCGGTGTGTAGGTCACGCCGAATCCGTCCACGACTTCCGAAATCAGATCAGGTACAACGTTAGTGTCTTTATGGTAGTAGACCTGACCGTCCGCGATGATGTCATCGAGCCCATCGCCATGGCCATCGGTACGCGCGACAAAGCTGGCGTTGATACCTGTATCGACCGCCGTTCCCATGGCATCACCGACAAAGGGCCGCACATAGAGGTTGGTGCCGTCCGACACGAAGTAGTCCATCCTGCCATCCGCGTTCCAGTCGGCGAATCCCGCATATGAGCCAATGCCAGAATCATCGGTTGCTTCACTCGCGACAACACCTGTGTAGCAACTGGAAAGCCCCACCCCTCCGCTCGTCAAAAAGTCATCGCAACCGTCTGCGTTGAAGTCCGCTGACGTGAGAACCCAGCTGGGTGCAGACACCTGCAGGTTCATTCCAGTATCAAACCAGGTTACTCCATCCTCCGAATGGGTGCCGCCACCTGACTCGACGCATGCGTTGTAATAGTAATAGTCGTAGAAGCACCAACTCCACTCGAGGCGCACGTTCAGCTCTTCGCGGCCGTCTCCGTCTGAATCACCACCTTTGCTAATCGTCGGGACAATCGTGATGAATGGTATGTCCCAGGAATATCCCATGGGCAGCGTTGAGCTCCAGTTTGGCGGATAGTCCATACCAAAAAAATAGGAGCCGGTGATGGGAGAACTGAAGGACGGAGTTCCATTAGTGGAGGTGTTGATCCGGACAGTCAGGTCCACTCTCCCATAGAAAGTCAGATAACTGCTTACTCCATAGCTGTAAACCAGATCATCACGACCATCTCCGTTCACATCGGCAATCACAATGTCCAAGGAACTTGCCGCTACGGTAATACCCGTGCTGGCTGCGCTGAATGAGGATCCGTTCCAGCTGTAGACATACCAGGTACCGCTAACATTGCTCAACCACTGATCTGCCGCGGCCCCGGTAAGTTTTCCGGCGCCAACCACTGTGCCACCTACGCTTGCTGAGACTACTGATCCGAAGCCGCTGCTGGACCCAAATCTGACGCCTCCGGAGACCATCAAGTCTTTGATGCCGTCTCCGTTGAAGTCGTACTGGCCGTCGCCGTAAAGACCCGTTCCAGATGTTTCCACTCCGATTTCGTCACCTTGGTAAGTGATAGTGGTGGGAGCCAAGCAGTCGGTAGCAGCACTGTCGCTGCACTCCTTGACCTGTGTAAGCCGTTTACCGACGGTGGTAGGAGAATTTTCGTAGGTCAGTACGTACTTGCGCTTGACCGTCCCCGACGTACTTACGGCAATCGCTGTCAGCAGGTCATTATCGAACCCCGACACCGGCCACTTGGATCGATACGAGCTATTAGCTCCATTTACACCCGCGCTATAGATGAAGTCCATGCTGTAGACATAAGTGCCACTGCCGGAGGAGGTCTGTGTCCATTCGATCTTGGTCGGGTGGGTGGCGCAGTACGAAGTGCTGTCGGCAGTCTTCCAGGTAAAGCGCACCTTGTTGCCCGCGCGATCGCGAATCTCGCTTAGTTTAGACAGTCCGCAGAGCTGTGAGTCGGTCGAACCACCATAGGTGTAGATCAGGCCATTCTTGCGCTCCACGACCCAATACAGGGTGGTGGTGCCGTTTAGCGTGACGCGTGAAGAATCAGCGATCTCCGTCAAATAAGCAGAACCCGCGACATTGAATGATCCACTCTGCTTGCGCAGGTTATTGCCATCGAGACACACCCCGATACCCCCGACGTAGCCGTCCTGTGCCAGAGTGCTTGGACACCATTTAATCGATGAATTTACGTCACCGGCTAATGTCCATCCGAAACCGAGGAATCCCGGTTCAGCGTTACTGTTGTAAGCCAGCGCCACGGTCGGCTGAATCCCGTTCGGGCCGGGTGGCGTGAAGATGGGAATCGTGTAATTGAAGGCGCCGTTATTGCTGACGCTATAGTTGCCGGCCGTGCGCCCTACAGCGGCATGCCCTGGAACGGCACTCATCAATGCGGCGGCAAGTGCGCCGACCGCAAACAGACGGGCTAAAAGCGATTCCTTCGCCATGCAACTCTCCCTGTCACACTGTCAAGCTTGCTGCGCAAGCACGTTTGTTTGCCGCCTATCCCGACGGCATTTTCTTGATGAATAGCCTTGCCGATTCAACTTGTCAACGTAAATTCCGTGACGCTAACGCTAGCGACGTTCTAGTCGCTTCTGAGAACTCGCCGCGCTCGAGCGGAACACCAACGAGAATCTATCGACAAATGCGCTAGGGTGCGGCGGTGCCGGCAACGGCGACGCGGCCTGTATGGCATTGACCAGCGATTGCTGCCATGAGGACGTTCCATCGCACTTGTTTAACACCAACGCTACTTCCGTGACTCGGCCGCCGGGCTGCTGGTTGATCTGCACAAGGCAAGAGAAGTCGGGTTCTGGGGCTGGCTCGTTCGGCACTTCCCACGCGCGCATGATGCGAGCACGAACCTGACTCTCGTAGATGCCGGCGTACTGAGCGCGGGCCATCAGTTCTGCGTCTACGTCCGCAGTGGCCTCACCCGGGAGCTCGATCAGTGGCAGCGGCAAAATGTCTGGGCCCGTAATCGCCAGGATTGATGGTTTCTCCATTACTGGCTCTGGCAGCTCCGGCGGCGGCTCAAGTGGCGTTGTATCCGCCTCGAACTCAGCCTGGAGCATCACCATTATCCGGCGTTCGCCGACGTCGCCCTCGTTGGTGCCTGTGTTGGCGCCAGCGCCTACGGCATCTGGCGGCGTTGGTCGCAGCGGAAGGCCGTTACCGTCCCAGATGGCTACAGCGACAAGAAGGGTATGCAGGAGCACCGTAGCGGCGATCCCTGTCACTCCGACTAGTGTTCGCCGCGTGCGACGCATGGGCCAGTCTCCATCCGTGGATGAGCTGAGATTGCTACGAGCCGCGCCAGCATGCAACCACGCAGGCTAAACGGGCTAGAACTCGCCCTCCGGTCTGCGGACTCGACACTCAAGCGACAGTTCGCGCAGCAGACTGTCCTGCAATATTCCGTTGCTCGCCAGCACCGTGGTGGTGGCGAGCCCCACAGCACCGCCCGACAGATCCGTAAACCTTCCACCCGCCTCGGTGACGATCACCGACAGCGCAGCGATGTCCAGAATGTTCACGTCTGATTCGATCACCGCATCCAGCGCGCCGCGCGCCAGCAGGTGGTAGTGCACGAAATCACCGTAGCCGCGCAGGCGATTCACCTTCTGCACCAGTGCACCGAAGCGCGCCCAGCCCGCACCCGCCGCCAGCGTCTTCATGTTGCCGGTGGACAGGATGGCCTCGTCCAGCCGCGCCTTGTCGCTGACGCGGATGCGCTCGCCGTTCAGCCATGCGCCACCGCCGCGTTCAGCCCACGCCATCTCGCCATACACGCAGGCCGATGAAACACCGAGCACCAGCTCGCCACGTCGCATGAGCGCGATCTGCGTGGAGAAGAACGGCGTGTCGCGCACGAAGGACTTGGTGCCATCCAGCGGATCCACCAGCCAGATGCTCTCCGCCTGCATGCCCTGCGCACCGCCCTCCTCGCCGTAGAAGCCATACGCGGGGAACTGCCGCAGCAACACCGCGCGGATGGTTTCTTCCGCGCGGCGGTCCGCCTCCGTCACCGGCGAACGATCCGCCTTGATCTCGACCGCCAGACTGGCGCGATACAGCGGTGCGATCACCGCATCGGCCGCGCGTGCCGCAGCCAGCGCGGCGGCAAGTTCCGGGGATTGCGATGGCTGTGTCATGCCCGACAGCATGTCACAATGAACCCGCGCGACGCGTTGTCGCTGCAAAGCCTCTCGCCCCATTCACCTTCATCCGCTGACCCCGCATGGGCAACCGCCTCAGCAAGATCGTCACCCGCACCGGCGACACCGGCACCACCGGCCTCGGCGACGGCAGCCGCGTCCCCAAGGACAGCGCCCGCATCGAAGCCATCGGCGCCGTCGACGAACTCAACAGCACCATCGGCTGGCTCGCCGCGCTGCCGAACCTGCCAGCCGATATTTCCAATCTGCTGCTCACCATCCAGCACGACCTGTTCGACCTCGGCGGCGAACTCGCCATCCCCGGCTACACCGCGCTCGCGAACACCCACATCGAAGCGCTGGAACAAGCCGTCGAACACCACAACGCCACCCTGCCCCCCCTGAAGGAATTCATCCTCCCCGGCGGCAGCGAAGCGACCGCCCGCTGCCACATCGCTCGCGGTGTGGCGCGCCGCGCCGAACGCCGCTGCTGGACGTTGATCAACGCAGAAAGCAGCCAGTCGCTTGCCCCGGTCTACCTGAACAGATTGTCCGACCTGCTCTTCGTCCTCGCGCGAGTCCTGGCCCGCACCGACGGCGGCACCGAAGTCCTCTGGAACCGCAACCGTTTACGCTGACTTGCTCCACGCGGCCGGTGCCAGATCACCCGCTTGCCTTCCCGACAGCTTCGCGCAACAACGCCCAGTCAAACGCAGGACCGGGATCCGTCTTGCGCCCAGGCGCAACATCGCTGTGCCCGACAATCCGTTCACCTGACAGTCCCGGATAAGCCGCCAGCAACGCCTGAATCGCGCGGGCCGCTGCCATGTACTGCGCCGCCTCATACGGCACCTCGTCCGCACCCTCCATCTCTATCCCGATGGAAAAATCATTGCAGGCACTGCGCCCCTGGTACTCCGACGCCCCGGCATGCCACGCGCGCATCTGGAACGGCACGTACTGCACCAGCTCGCCATCCCGCCGCACCAGCAGATGCGAGGACACGCGCATGCCATGGATTTCCGCGAAGTAGGGGTGCCCGGTGCGTGGCAACCCGCCGGTGAACAGCTGGTCTATCCACGCGCCGCCGAACTTCCCCGGCGGCAGGCTTATCCCGTGCATCACGATCAGGTCGGGCACAACGCCGGCCGGTCGCGCATCGAAGTGCGGGCTCGACACCTGGCGCACGCCTTCGAGCAGACCGGTGGCAACATGTACACGCAGGCTCATCGAACATCCCTTAATGCTTGCCCGGTCTCGGCCCGTGGTGCTACACCTGTCGGGCCTCAGGGCGGATGACTACAACAAGGGAGAGAATAATGCCTGCCAACACCCTGCCGAAACGTCTCGGCGCAGAACTGCTTGGAACCTTCTGGCTGGTATTCGGCGGCTGCGGCAGCGCCGTGCTCGCCGCGGCATTTCCCGAGGTGGGCATCGGCCTTGCCGGCGTATCGCTGGCCTTCGGCCTTACGGTGCTGACCGGCGCCTATGCGCTGGGCGCCATCTCCGGCGCGCATTTCAACCCGGCCGTGACCGTGGGCCTCACGGTCGCCGGCCGCTTCAGCCCGAAAGATGTCCTGCCCTATGTGATCGCACAGGTGGCCGGCGCCATCGCCGCGGCCTTCCTGTTGCGCTACATCGCCAGCGGTACCGCGGGGTTCGACCCCGGCAGCCTCGCCGCCAATGGCTATGGCGCGCACTCGCCCGGCCAGTATTCGCTGCAGTCGGGCATCGCCATTGAGGTGGTGCTGACGGCGTTCTTCCTGATCGCCATCCTCGGCGTCACGGACCGGCGCGCGCCGGCCGGCTTCGCGGGGCTTTCGATCGGCCTCACGCTGACGCTGATCCACCTGATCAGCATTCCCGTCACCAACACCTCGGTGAATCCCGCGCGCAGCACCGGGCCCGCGCTGGTGACCGGTGGCTGGGCCCTGCAGCAGCTGTGGGTGTTCTGGGTGGCGCCTGTTGTCGGTGCCGCACTGGGTGCCGGCATCTGGCGCTGGCTGGGCCGTGAAGAGAAGGCATAGGCCGCGGCGCTGCGCTACAGGTGACCTTCCTTCGTGGCCGCCGCGGCTGGCGCGGCTGGCGCGGGCGCGGCATTCTTCCGCTGCTGTTCATACGCCGCGCGCTGCTGCGCCACCAGGTGCGCGCGGATCTGCTCCACATCGGCCTCGCTGAGCAGGTCATCCCAGGCCGGCATGCCGCGCTTCTGCAATGAACCGCCCAGCACCACGCCCTTGAACACCGCGGCGTCGCGGATCATCAGCGAACGGCGCAGGTCCGGCACCGGCGAGCGCTCGAAATTGGCATGGCAGCTGCCACAGCGCGTGCCGAACATGGCCGCACCCGCCGCGATGTCGGCCGCCGTGCCCGGCTGCGCCATGGGTTCGGGAATCGGCGCCAGTGGCGGCAGTTCCGGCGGCACCGGCGTGGCACCACCATCCAGGCGGAAGGCCAGGATGCGGTTGTCGTTGCCGCGGCGCGCGGCGACCTTGTCCGGTGTCCACATGTTCCAGCCGCCACCGCCGGTGCCGGCGAGGATGGCGATGTATTGCGCGCCATTCACTGTGTAGGTCATCGGCGCGGCGATCAGCGATGTGCCGGTGTCGATTTCCTTGAGCACTGCGCCGGTCCTGTCGTCGAAGAAGCGCAGGTTGCCGTCGATGCTTCCCTGCACGACGATGCCGCCGCCGGTCGAAAGCACACCGCCATGGTCGTTGAACGAGGGGTACTTGTGCTCCCACACCACCTTGCGCGCCACCGGATCCCAGGCCTTCAGCGAGGCGTGCACGTCGAGGCTGGGCACGGTCTTCAGGTATTCGGGATTGGCCAGCGGCCTGAACACCGGCGCCAGTTGCGCCGCATTCAGCGGCCCGGTGACGAACCCCACCTGGAAGCCGCCGGCCATGCCGCCCTGCGCGCGCGCCTGCGGCGCCGACTCCGCGATCAGCATGCCGCTGTGCACGGCCGAGGTGTACACAAGGCCGGTGCTGGCCGACAGCGACATCGGGTTGAAGTTGTGCCCGCCGACGCCGGAGGGGAACACGATGGCCGGCTTGCCGCGCGTGTAATCGGCGGCCGGGTTGATGATGGGCTTGCCGCTGGCCGGATCGATGCCGGTGGCCCAGTTCGCCTCGACGAACTTGTCCGCCGCCAGCAGCTTGCCGTTGCCGCGGTCCAGCACATAGAAGAAGCCGTTCTTCGAGGCCTGCATCAGCACCTCGCGATCCGCGCCGTCGATCTTCAGCGTGGCCAGCATCAGCTGCGGCGTGGCGTCGTAATCCCAGCGATCGCCCGGTGTCTGCTGGTAGTGCCAGGCGTATTCACCGGTGTCCGCATGCAGCGCCACGATGGAAGCCAGGAACAGGTTGTCGCCGCCGGCCGGGCTGCGAAAGCGCACATTCCACGGCGAACCATTGGCGGTGCCGAAATACACCAGGTTGTTCTTTGCGTCGTAGGCGAAGCCATCCCAGGCATTGCCGCCGCCCCCGTACTGCCAGTCGCGCTTTGGATCCCAGGTCTTCACCGCGATGTCGAGGCCGGAGTTGTCCTGCGGCTTTGCCGGGTCGGTGGGCGTGGTGAAGAAACGCCAGGCAAGCTCGCCGCTGTCGAGGTCATAGGCCGACACGTAGCCGCGCGAGTCGAACTCCGCGCCGCCATTGCCGATGACCACCACCTTGCCCGCCACCTGCGGCGCACCGGTGATGGAATAGGCGCGTGCCTTGTCGATGAAGGTGTCGGCCCGCCACAGTTCCTTGCCATCCTTCGCATCCAGCGCGAACAGCAGACCCTCGAAGCTCGCGACATACACCTTGCCGTTCCACACCGCGACGCCGCGATTGACGATGTCGCAGCAGGACCCGCGCGCGTTCTTCAGTGCCAGCGGCGGTTCGAACTGCCACAGCAGCGCGCCGGTCGCGGCATTGAGCGCGTACGCACGGCCGGCGACGCCGGAGGTGTACATCACGCCATCCACCACGATGGGCGTGGCCTGCATGCCGCGGTTGGTACCGGTCTTGTATTCCCAGGCGAAGCCGACGCGCGCCACATTGCTCTTGTCGATGGCGGTGAGCGGCGAGTAATGCGTCTTGCCGGCGTCGCGGCCGCTGGTCAGCCATTCACCAGGTTCGGCGGCGATGCCGGCGAGCCGCGCCGCGTCGACCTTGCCGGTGGGCGTGGGTGCCGGTGGGGCCTTGTTGCAGGCCGTGAGGCAGGCAGCCATCGCCAGCGCCGGCATGGCGCCGGCCAGAATCCGCGTCGAACCTTTCATGCTTCCCCCCCGGGAGATTTCCCGATGGGGAGCAGGATATCCGACCGCGGAAAGGGCTGGCTACGCGGCGACTTACTTGGCTGGCGTGACCCGGTACAGTCCGCCGGTTGGCGAATCCTCCGCCAGCCACAGCGCGCCATCCGGCGCCTGCGCCACATCGCGCACGCGGAAGCCGATCACCCAGCGCTCTGCTGGCGTCGCGGTGGCGCCGTTGATGCTGATGCGGCTCAGCGTCGCGCTGCCCATGCCGCTGATCAGCGCGGAGCCCTTCCATTGCGGGAACAGGTTGCCGGTATAGAACATCAGGTTGCCCGGTGCGATCACCGGCACCCAGTAGACGGCGGGCTTGGCCAGATCCGGGCGGGTATCCGGATTCGGGATCGGTGTGCCATCGTAGTTCGGCGCATAGCCCACCAGCGGCCAGCCGTAGTTCTTGCCGGCCTCGATGAGGTTGAGTTCATCGCCACCGCGCGGGCCATGTTCGACTTCCCACAGCTTTCCGTCCGGTGCGAAGGCCAGGCCATAAGGCGTGCGATGACCCGAACTCCAGGTCTCGGCCGGAGTCAGGTTGGGACCGGTGAAGGTGTAGGTGCGCACCGCCGTCGCGGTCTTGGCCGCTTCGGTATTGCGCGGCGGATCGATGATGTCCACGGTGTTCGCGCCGGTCTTGCCCGCATTCGGATTGCCGGGCGCGGGTTTGCCGTCCAGCGTCAGGCGCAGGATCTTGCCCGAGGGCTGGTTCGGATCCTGCGCGGTGGTGAAGCGCTGGCGATCACCGGCCGTGAGATACAACAGCTTGCCATCCGGCGAGAAGGCGATGGCGCCACCGGTCTGGCCACCCTTGCCCTTGATGGGATCGCGCCAGATCACCTTGAGCCCGGCGAGCGCCGGTGAAGCAGCCTTGGCATCGAAGGTGGCCAGCGCCAGTGCCAGGCCCGAGGTGGCCGGGTCCTCGCCGGGTTCGTTGTAGGTGAGATAGACGCTGCCGTTCTTCGCGTAGTCGGGCGAAACGTAAATGCCCAGCAGGCCGTTCTGTCCACCGAACTGCACGGCGGGCACGCCGGCGACTTCGGTCTTCGCGCCTTCCTGCGTGACGAGGAAAAGCTTGCCGCCCTTCTCGGTGATCAGCATGCGGCCATCGGGCAGGAAGGCGATGCGCCACGGCGTGCTCATCGTGGTGACCTTGGTCACGACGAAGGGCTTCTCTGCCGTGGGCGCGATGGCGCCCGCATTGATCTGCGCCATGGCGGGGGTCGTCGCCAGCAACGCCAGCAGCAGGGTGCGCTTCATGTCCTTCTCCTCGTACACAGGTGAGGCGGAATTGTATGCCCCTCAGTCGCCCGTCGGCACCAGCCGCAGCTCCTGCAGCGAGGGCAGCGCTGAAATCGCGGCCAGCAAAGCCTTCGCTTGCGCCGCACGGCGTGCGCGGACCGAAATCTGGTACGCAACCGAATCTGCATCGAGGTGGTAGCTCAGATGGCCGATGGCGAACCCCTGTGCACGGATCAGGCGCCGCACCTCGTCCTCGTCCGGCGCTGCGGAGCGCGCCAGACGCAGATCCAGCGACGCGAAGAACTGCGCGGGCAACCGCGACTCGATCCAGCGGAATACAGACAGCGTACCCAGCGTCAGCACGATGGCCAGCGCAGCCGGGAAATAGAACCCGACGCCCAGCAACACCCCGATGGCGGCGGTGATCCAGATCGATGCCGCGGTGGTCAGGCCGCGCACCGACAGCCCCTCCTTGATGATGGCGCCGGCACCGAGGAAGCCGATGCCGGTCATGATGCCCTGGGCCATGCGCGTGGGGTCGATGGCCACCCTGCCGGCGGTGATCTGCGGCACCCAGCGCTCTTCATACACGGTGACCAGCATCAGCAGGCTGGTGGACAGGCACACCAGTGCATGCGTGCGAAAGCCCGCCGGCCGGCCGTGATAGCTGCGTTCCAGCCCGATCAACCCGCCGCACATCAGTGCCAGCAGCAGCCGTAGCGAGATTTCGGCATAAACCGGGTCCATGCGGAATTGATAGCACAACCCCGGGGCCGCCGGGATGCGCCAGCAACGGTGCGGGTGCGATACTCGCCGCGCCTGCAGAACGACGAAGGGGTGATCCAGTGAGCCACTTGTTTCCAGCCCTGATTACCGTCCTCGCGACGCTCGCCCTGCCGGTGGTCGCGGCCCAGCCGGCCGCCCCCGCACCGCCCTGCGCAGGCAACAACTACGTCTGTAGCCAGCGCGGTCCCGAGGACCTCATGGCGATGGGCCGCGACTGGGCGGTTGCCTCGGCCTACGAGGGCGCCGGCGGCGTCGCGCTGATCCGCATCCGCGATCGCACCACCATCACTGCGTATCCCGCGGCCACGGCGAAGGAACAGCTGGACGCGAAAGCCTACCCGGGCTGCCCCGGCCCGCCGCGCGGCGCCTTCACCACCCATGGCGTGTACGTGGCACCCGGCGATGGGCCGGTGCACAAGCTGTTCGTGGTTGGCCATGGCGCACGGGAATCCATCGAGGTGTTCAATGCGGACACGCGCGGCGCCACGCCGGTGCTGACCTGGGTCGGCTGCGTCATCGCGCCCGGCAACATCGGACTGAACTCGGTACGCGGGCTACCGGACGGCGGCTTCATCACCACCAACTTCCTGCCGCGTGACCAGCAGATGCAGACCATGATGACCGGCGTGAAGAACGGCGAGTTGTGGGAATGGCATGCGGCCAGCGGCTGGCAGAAGATTCCGGGCAGCGAGGCTTCGGGCGCCAATGGCGTGGAGATCTCCGCGGACGGCAAGACCCTGTATGTGGCGGCCTGGGGCAGCCAGACCTTCTTCAAGGTGTCGCGCGGCGCCGGCACGCCGGTGCGCCAGGACATCGACCTGGGGTTCCGCATCGACAACATCCACTGGACGAAGGACGGCAAGTCGCTGCTCGGCGCAGGGCAGGTCGGCCAGGACTGGCGCGTGGTGAGGATCGATCCGGCCACCATGAAGGTGGAGCAGATCTTCGCGCAGGACGACATGCCGGGTTTCGGCGGTGGCACGGTGGCGCTGGAAGTGGGCAACACGCTGTGGGTGGGCTCGTATCGCGGCGACCGCATCGCCATCGTCACGCCGAAGAAATAGCTGCAGCGTTCGCAATGCGTTCGCCATCCGGCGCGCGCATGTAGGATAGGCGCGCACATGAACAGCCCGACTTCTCCCGCGCAGGCGCTGGCCGCCCGCGATCTTGCCGCGCTGTGGCACCCCTGCACGCAGATGAAGGATCACGAGCGCGACCTGCCGCTGATCCCGATACGTCGCGGCCAGGGCGTGTGGCTGGAAGGGCATGACGGGCGGCGCTATCTCGACGCCATCAGTTCCTGGTGGGTGAACCTGTTCGGGCATGCGAACCCGGTGATCGGCGCCGCGGTGGCGAAGCAGCTCGGCGAACTGGAACACGTGATTTTCGCCGGCTTCACGCACGAGCCCGCGGTGGAAGTGGCCGAGACGCTGCTGCGACTGGCGCCGCCCGGCCTTGCGCGCTGCTTCTTCGCCGACAACGGTTCCGCGGCCATCGAAGTCGCGGTGAAGATGAGCTTCCACTTCTGGCGCAACAGCGGCAGGCCGGGCAAGAAGCGCTTCATCACGCTGGCCAACAGTTACCACGGTGAGACGCTGGGCGCGCTCGCGGTGGGCAATGTGGCGTTGTACAAGGACATCTACGCCCCGCTGCTGATGGAGGTGATCACCGCGCCCTCGCCTGCAGTGCGCGAGCCGGGCGAATCCGCGGCGGATGCGACGCAGCGCGCGCTGGCCGCGATGCGCGCACTGCTGGCGCAACATGCGCACGAGACTGCCGCCGTGATCGTGGAGCCGCTGGTGCAATGTGCCGGCGACATGCGCATGTACGAACCCGCCTATCTCACCGGCCTGCGGCAGGCCTGCGATGAAGCCGGCGTGCACCTGATTGCCGACGAGATCGCCGTGGGCTTCTGCCGCACCGGCACGCTGTTCGCCTGCGAGCAGGCCGGCATCACGCCGGATTTCCTGTGCCTGTCGAAGGGGCTCACCGGCGGCTTCCTGCCGCTGTCGGCGGTGCTGACCACCGCGGAGGTCTACGATGCGTTTTACGACGAGTACGCGAAGCTCAATGCCTTCCTGCACTCGCACAGCTACACCGGCAATGCACTGGCCTGCGCGGCGGCGCGCGCGACGCTGTCCATCTTCCAGGGTGAGCCGGTGATTGAACGCAACCGGGCGCTGGCCGCACGCATGGCGGCGGCCACGGCGGCGCTTGCCAGCCACCCGCACGTTGCCGAGGTGCGCCAACGCGGCATGATCCTTGCCATCGAGATGGTGAAGGACAAGGCGCGGGGCGAACCCTACGACTTCCGCGAACGCCGCGGCCTCAGGGTGTACCGCCATGCGCTGGAACGCGGCGCGCTGCTGCGTCCGGTGGGCAATGTCGTGTACTTCATGCCGCCGTACGTGATCACGCCGGAAGAGATCGACCTGCTGGCCGCCATCGCAGCGGATGCCATCGAGGCCGCGACATGCGATTGACGCGCGTGTTCGTGGATATGCCGCTTGCCAGCGATGCACAACTGCAATTGCCGGCGGGGCCTGCGCAACACCTGGCGCGCGTGCTGCGGCTGGCCGCGGGCGATGAATTCATCGTGTTCAATGGCCAGGGCGGCGAGTTCGCGGCAACCATCGACAGCGTGAGCCGCGACCAGGTGGTCGTGCGCATCGGCGCGCACCAGGCTATCGAGCGCGAATCACCGCTGGCGACCACGCTGCTGCAGGGCATCGCACGCGGCGAGAAGATGGATCAGATCGTGCAGAAGGCGACGGAGCTGGGTGTTACGCGCGTGGTGCCGGTTTTGACGACGCGCAGCACTGTGCGGCTGGACGCGGCGGCGGCGGCCCGCAAGCAGGAACACTGGCGTGCGGTGGGGATCGGCGCCTGCGAGCAGTGCGGACGCAATCGTGTGCCGGAGGTGGCCCGGCCCATGGCATTGCCCGCGGCGCTGGCCGAAGCCAGTGCGCACATCAAGCTCGTGTTGACGCCAGACGAAGGCGCCACCTCGATGGCCTCACAGGCCACTGCACTGAAGGCGAGCGCAAATTCCGTGGCACTGCTGGTCGGACCGGAAGGCGGGTTCGACGCGGAAGAGATGAACCTGGCGCGCATGCATGGCTACGTTGCCTGCCATCTCGGTCCGCGCGTATTGCGCACGGAAACCGCAGCGCCAGCTGCCCTCGCGGCTCTACAGCTCGCCTGCGGCGATCTTGGCGACGCGCAGGCGGCAGCGGCGGCTATTCTTCCTCGCGTCCGCCGCCCATGCTGAGGACGACGCCATCTGGTGTCGTCGTCGACTGGAACATCCCGCCGGGTTCGCCGCTCTTCAACGGATTCAGCTTCACCGTGACCTGATCGCCGGCCTTCAGCGTGGTGCGGGACCAGCCGCGGCGTGCGAGAAAGTTCGGGCTCATGCCTTCAAGGCCCCAGGTGACGACCTTGCCGTTCTCGTCATTGACGTCGATCCACACCCAGATGTGCGGGTTGGTCCACTGCACCTTCTGCACCGTGCCCTTGATGGTGACCTGCTGCTGCAGGTTGAACACCGAAAAGGAGTGATGGGCGGTGGCGATGCCTGTGGTCAGTGACAAGGCCAGAGCCGCGAATGCAAATCTCATGTTCATGGTGTTGCTCGTTGCCTCATTTCGACGGCGGTGGAACGCCGCCGGGGTTGCCCAGAACGATGCCTTCCTGGCCTGAAGAGTCCACGTAGTTCCGGTTGTTCTCCTCGCAGACATACTCGGCAATCGTCCAGTCGCGGTGCCGGGCGTAAGTGCCGGAAGTCGTGTAGGGCTGCGTCAGGGCCTTCGGATCGGTGATCGTCGTTTCGACCTGCAGGGTGTTGTCGTCGCGCAGGCTGAAGCGCTCGGTGATCTTCATCTGGTCGCTGTGCGGAACGCCGCTGATCGTGACCAGATCGTTGAAGCCGACGGATTCAACGACGAGCGTATTGCCTTCCCAGTGACCGATCGAGGTTCCGAAAAAGCCGGGGTCCGGATCCTCCGGCAGCTTGCGGCCGTCGGTGTAGATGTGCCGCACCTGCGTGTAGGCCTCGATGACGATCGTGACCTTGCCGGGTGTCATCAGGATTTCCATCGGATAGGGCTGCGTCATGATTGCCGGCATGCCGGGCGGCAGGCAGTTCGCGCTCTGGCTCGCGGCGGGGTTCGCGCGGAGCTGGTCGCGCAGCGCGGCGTATTCCGGCGTTGGCGAAACGCCGCCGCCACGGCCACCGGGAGCCGGGCCGCGCGCCGCGGGAGCGGCGCCTCGGGCACCCGGAGCTGCACCGCCCGCACCTTGAACAGGACCTCGGCCGCCCGCGGTCGCGCCTCGGGCTCCGCCGCCGCCGCCACCGCGTTCCCACACGCCGCTGAAGTCCGGCAGCTTGGCCATCGCCGCCCAGTCCGCGGTGGTCGGCTTCTTGTACACCGCCCCCTGGCCCTGCGCGACGACAGCGAAAACCGCTGCGCCAAGTGCCAGGCCCAGAATTGGCCCCCTGAGTCTCATCGTTCTTGTCTCCGGTTCGATTCGTGCCGCAGGTTAGCCCTGCTGTGTCGAAATGATCAACTTGCGCTCGGGAAGCCGGCCTTTCCAGGCCAGCCCACCTCAGTTTCCGCCACCCTGCACTACCGCCTCTGCCGCGCGCTGCTGTTCCTGCTGAGCGGCCGACGTGGCGCGCGTGCGCGCCGCCACCTGCTCGAACCTGGCGCGTACCAGCTCGATCTGCTGCGCATCGAGGAAGCTCGCCGCGGCGGCCAGCACGCGCCGGTCGCCTTCAATGCTGCGATCGCCCTGAGTCTGCGGCGACAACTGGCCCGATGTGACGAGCGTCTTCATTTCGCTCTCCTGGCGCCGCTGCTCGGCGACGAGCGCCGCGGTCAGTGACTTCGCCTGGGCAGGAGTCAGGGGCTTGCCGGCCTGAGTCAGCATGGTGGTGAGGTTGGAACCGCGCTGACGCGAGGCCGTGGTCTGCTGGTAATCCTGCACGTCGTTGGCCCGCTCGGCGCCGATTTGCGCGACGAGAGCATCCTTCTGCTGCTTCTCGATGTCGCGCATCGTGCGTTCGAGCTCGGCGACGCGCGCACCGTCGGGCTGAGTACCGCCAGCCAGCTCGTTGGCCACCAGCGATTCCTGGCGCAGCTGGCCTTCGGCAAGGATGTTGAACACGACGTCGGCTTCCTGCACGGAGAGGCCGACGTCACGGGGCAGATTGGCGAGGCGCAGCTGCAGGTTGCCGCGCATCTCGGCGATGCGGGCCTTGCGGAACTCGGCATTCTCCAGCAGCGCCTGCTGGCGCTTGGCGGAGTCGGCCAGCATGGCGGCGGCGTTTGCAGCGGCGGTGGGCTTTTCAGGGGCGGTGGGTGGGCAAGCCTCGGGCGGCGCCGCAGGTGCAGGTTGGGTAATTGCGGCAACGACTGCCTGCGGTTGGGGGTGCGCTGCGAGTGCGGCCTTCGCGTCAGTGAGCTGGGTCCGCAGGTCGGCACTGGATTGGCGCTCGGTATGAAGCTCGCGCCACAGGATCACCGATACGGCAGCCAAGGCGGTGATGAGCGATAGCGAAACTGCTGCTGGAATGCGCATGGACCCTCCCTGGTTCTTCTTGCACGGGGAGATATCACATGGCCATCGGCGGTTGGCAAGTGAAGATCGCCGAAACGAAGGCTATCGCCCGAAATGGCGAGCCGGGTACGGCCTTCAGCCCGCGGAGCCTTTCGCCGCCCCGCGGTACTTCGCCAGCCAATGCGCATAGGCATCCGGCAGCAGGCTGTCGGGATCTGCAACCCCCAGCACCTGTGCAAGGTGATACGCGTAATGCGGATTCGTCAGGTGCGCGCGCCCCATCATCACGAGGTCCAGCTGCTGGTCGGCGATGAGGCGCTCAGCCGTACGCGGCGCATCCATTCCCCACGCGGCGGCAACCGGCACGCCCGCCTCGTTGCGCACGCGCTGGGCAACCGGCGCGAGAAACGCCTCGGTAGCCCAGGGAATATTCGTCGCCGAGATCACGAAGTTCACGGTGACGTTCAGGAAGTCCAGGCCACCCGCGCGCATGCGGCGCGTGAGCTCGATGGATTCGGCCACGGTCTCCTCGTCCCTGCCGTCGTACTCGATCACGCCAAGGCGCACGGCAAGTGGAAGGTTCTCCGGCCACACCGCACGCACCGCCGCCAGCGTCTCAAGGAGGAAGCGCGCGCGGTTGTCGAAGTTGCCGCCGTACCGGTCAGTGCGCTGGTTGCTGTGTGCGGAGAAGAAGCTCTGCGCGAGATAGCCATGCGCGAAGTGCAGCTCCAGCCATTTGAAACCCGCGGCGAGTGCGCGACGCGCCGCCGCGACGAAATCGGCCTTCACTTTCTCGATGTCGTCGAGCGTCATCGCCTTCGGCACGCGTGGCAAGCCTGAACCATAGGCGATGGCGGAGGGCGCCAGCGGCTGCCACGCCTGTGGATCACCTGGGGGAATGTGGTCGTCCCCTTCCCACGGACGATTGGCACTGGCCTTGCGCCCCGCGTGTGCGATCTGGATGCCAGGCACGGCGCCGGCCCATGCAATACCCCGCGCAATGCTGGCCAACCCTTCGGCCTGTGCATCGTTCCACAGGCCTGTGCAACCCGGCGTGATGCGCCCTTCCGGTGACACGCCTGTCGCCTCGACGGTGACCAGCCCCGCTCCGCCGCGGGCGATGCCACGGTAATGCGCCTGGTGCCAGTCGGTGGTAACGCCATCCACTGCGCTGTACTGGCACATGGGTGGCACCGCGATGCGGTTGCGCAGCGTGACGTCCTTGAGCTGAAAGGGAGTGAAAAGTGCGGGCATGCAGCGGGCCTCCGGAGGTGGAGACCAAGGCTACGACAGGCTGATCCGGTCGCGCCCACCCCATTCGAGAGAGTCAGCAGTACGGTCGGCAGGCCTAGAAGCTGCCGATGTCCACCGACACGCCAAAGGAATTCGGACCTGCCACGCCGCGAAGTTTACTCACCCGGCAGTGGACTGGTTTCCTGCGCCACCATCTGCTCGAGCCGGTCCAGATCCGGCACCACCGGCGTCTCGTCCAGCAGCTGGATCTGGCAGGCGATGGGGCTGTGCTCATCGAAACTGCGCTGCGCGTCGAGCTTCACAAAGTCAGGGCTGATGCGCACCAGCTTCGGGAAACCCTGCGACAGGATGGCCACCGCGCCCGGCAACTGCTCGGACAGCGCATTCAGCACCACCACGCGCGAGCGCTGCGTGGGCGGCGCGATGTCGCCGCCGGCACAACCTTCGAAGGACACCAACGGCACATGCTTGTCGTTCCAGCGCACCATGCCCAGGTGCCAGGGCGGCGCACCGGTCATCTCCTGCGGCGTCTGGTAGCCGATCACTTCGGCGACGCAGCCGCGCGGGATCAGCAACTGGTCGTTTTCCAGCGGCACCAGCAGTCCGTAGATTTCGCCGGGCAGGTCAGACATGTTGCTCCCGATTCCTCAGGCACCGGCCACGCGCGAGGCGCGGGTGCGATCCACCAGCGGCACGATGGCCTCGAGCAGCTGGCTTTCCTGGTAGGGCTTGCCGAGGTACTCGTCCACGCCGATCTCCATGGCGCGGGCGCGGTGCTTCTCGCCCATGCGCGAGGTGATCATGATGATGGGCACCTGCTTCAGGCGCGTGTCGGCGCGCATGTACTCGGCCACCTGGTAGCCGTCCATGCGCGGCATCTCGATGTCCAGCAGCACCACGTCCGGCACGTTTTCTTCCATCACTGCCAGAGCATCCTGGCCGTCGCGCGCGGTGAGCACGCGCATGCCATTGCGCTCCAGCAGGCGCTGCGTCACGCGGCGCACGGTGATGGAATCATCCACCACCAGCGCGACGATGCGGCGGTCCAGGCGCTCGCGCGCCACGGTGGACTGCGTGCGTCCGCGCCAGCCGGTACGCACCAGCTGGCCGATGTCCAGAATCACGACGATGCGGCCGTCGCCGAGGATGGTGGCGCCGGAGACGCCGCGGATGCCGGCGATCTGCGGCCCCACCGGCTTCACCACGATCTCGCGCGTGCCGAGCATTTCCTCGGCCACGACACCGGTGGAGAGTTCGCCGGCGCGTACCAGCACCACTGGCAGCGTGGGTTCTTCTTCCGGCAGCGGGCCGGCATCCAGGCCGACGAAGTTCGCCAGGTGCTGCAGACGGTACTTGTAGCCGCCATACAGATAGGAAGGTTCGGCACTGAGCAGATGCTGCTGCAGTTCCTCGCGCGGCACGCGCACCACTCCTTCGATGGTGGGCATGGGCAGCGCGTACTGTTCGTCGCCGACGCGCAGGATGACCGCGTGGCCCACCGACAGTGACAGCGGCAGGCGGATCATGAAACGCGAACCCTTGCCGGCCTGCGTTTCCATCAGCAACGAGCCGCCTAGTTTCTTCACCTCGTTCGCGACCACGTCCATGCCCACGCCGCGGCCGGCGGCCTGGGTGAGGTTCTCGGCAGTGGAGAAGCCGGGCTCGAGGATGAGCTGCATGGCCTCCTCATCGCTGAGCTGCTGGCCCTCGGAGATCAGGCCCAGCGCAAGGGCCTTGGACTTGATCCGGCCGATGTTCATGCCGGCGCCATCGTCGCGCACGTCGACGATGACCTCCGAGCCTTCGCGCCGCAGCTGCAGGCGGATCTGGCCGGTGTCGGATTTGCCGGCAGCAATGCGTGCTTCCGGCTTCTCTATGCCGTGCACCACCGCGTTGCGCAGCAGGTGTTCGAAGGGTGGCAGCATGCGCTCCAGCACCTGGCGGTCCAGTTCGCCGGAGGCGCCCTCGACGATGAGCTCGGCCTTCTTCTCCTCGTCCACCGCGGTCTGGCGCACGATGCGTGACAGGCGCTGCACATGGCGCTGGAAGGACACCATGCGCGTACGCATCAGCCCGTTCTGCATCTCGACAATGGTGCGGCCCTGCAGCTGCAGCTGGTTCTGGGTGTCGCGCGTGAGGTTCTCGAGCAGGCCCTGGATACTCGCCACGTCGTTGGCGGTTTCGGCCAGCGCGCGCGAGAACTGCTGTATCGAGGAATAGCGGTCCAGTTCCAGCGGATCGAAGTCGGTGCGTGGGCCGGTCTCGGTCTCGTGGCGGTGCAGGATCTGCGCCTCGGTCTCGATTTCCAGCTTCGCCAGCTGTTCCTTCAGGCGCGTCACCGTGCGCGACAGCTCGGCCAGGTTGAATTCGGTGGAGGCCAGCTGCTGCTCCACGCGCGCGCGCGCGATGCTGACTTCGCCGGCCTGGTTCAGCAGCTGGTTCAGCAGTTCGGCATCGACGCGTGCCATTTCGGCGGGCTGCTGCGGCGGCGCCGGTTCGCGGCCCGGCGGTACAGCCGCCGCGGCCATCAGGCGCGCGAACGCTGCCGGACGTGGCGGCGGCGGTGCCGCGGATGCAGGCGGTTCCGGTGTGACTTCCACCGGCGCCGCAGCCTGCTTCACGGGTTCGGGACGTGGCAGCTCGATGACATTGGACGGCGGTGCGTGCTGCACGGGTGGCGCAACTTCAGGCACCACTTCGACCATCGGCTCGCGAGCCACCGCAGCCATATCCGCGGGAGCAGGCTCCGGCACCGGCGCAGCCGGCACGGCCTCCGCGTTCACCATCGAATTGCCGGCCAGCGCCCTGACCTGCGCCAGCAACGCACGCGCGCCAGGCACCGGCTTGTTGCCGGCCAGCTGGTCACGCATGCGGCCCAGTTCGTCCAGCGAGCGCTGCAAGGCTTCGCGCGCCAGCCGGCTGGGGGGCACGCTGCCCACTTCGATGCCGATGATCAGCGATTCCAGTTCATGCGCCAGGTCGCCCATGGCCTTCACGCCGGCCATGCGCGCCCCGCCCTTGATGGTGTGCAACGGGCGCTTCAGCGCGGCGAATTCCTCGCTGCGCGGTTCGGTCAGGCTGATGCCCTGGAACGAGGACTGGCAGGCTTCCAGCAGCTCGGTGGCTTCGTCGCTGAAGATGGCGGCGACTTCCAGGTCGTAACTGGCATCGCCAGCATCCGGCGCATCGGGTTCGATGGGTTCTGGCGGCGCCGCGTATGCGGCCGGCGCGACGGGTTCGATCCGCGCAACCGGCGCGACAGCCGGTTCCAGTTGCACTGCCTCGTCCATCAGCTCCACCGCCGGCACCGGCACCGGCGGGGTCGCTGCCACTGGCGGCTCAGTCACCGCGGGAGTCGAGGCATTGCTGGCCTGGCTGTGCGTCAGGATGCGCTGATCAAGCTGGCTCTCGGCCTGCGCGATGCGCTCCTGCAGGCTGCCGTGCACGGCGAAGAAGCCCGTGGTCTCGTTGAGATGGCGGCTGATGGATTCCATCGCCGTCATGCACTCGTCGATGAGTTGCAGGTCCTGCGCGATCACGCCCACGCCGCTGTCGAAGGACTTGCGCAGCCAGTGGTTCAACGGCTCGGCAAGCCGTACGCCGTGGCGCGCACCGGCTGTCTTGGAACTGCCCGACAGCGTATGGCTGGCGCGGTACACAGACTCGGGCAGCACATATGGACCGGGTTGACCCTGCACCTTGGCCAGCCAGGCGCGCACGGTGCTGACATGGCTGTCGGTCTCGCGCGCGTAGATATCGCTGAGGGAAGGCTCCGGTTCGGGTTCGGGCGCCACCGCTGCCAGCGAGGGCATGGCGAATTGCGTGGTGAGCGCGGTGGTGGCGCCGGTGGACGCGGTCGCCCCATCCAGCGGCTTGCCGGCCGCCAGCAGGTGCGCGCGCGAGGCGATGCCGTTGATGTCGGCGGCGGGTGCCTTGCCGGTTTCCAGCTGCTCGATCAGCTGCGGAACTGCGACGAGCGCATCACGCAGCACCGCCAAGATGGGCGGCGAGCGGGTCTGCGTCTTGTCCAGCAGCCGGTTCATCAGGTTCTCGATGGACCAGGCGAACTCCGCCAGCGCCGTGGCACCGACCACCCGGCCACTGCCTTTGAGCGTGTGGAAAGCCCGGCGCGCAGTGACCAGCGCGTCGTCCTGCGTCGGGTCCTGGTCCCACGCCGGCAGTGCCTTGCGGATTTTTTCGGACTCCTCGCGCGCCTCTTCCAGGAAGACTGCGATGAGCTCGGGGTCATCGGCATTGGCCGCCAGAGGCCCGGTGGGCTGGGCGATGGGACGGGGCACCACCGGTGGCCGCGGTTCTGGCAGCCGTTGGAGCACGTCCGTGCCAGTGCCCTGCTTGCCCTGCATGTCGGCCACCGCCACGGGCTGCGCATCGACCGCGGCCAGCGCGGTCTCCGCGTTGTCGAGCATGTACCAGGGATCGGAGCGACCGGCCTGCAGCGTCTCCATGTAGTACTCGACGCTGACGATGGCATCGGCCAGCCGGTCGAGTCCCAGGCCCACCATGGCGGCGGGGCCACCGCTGGTCTGCATGATCCGCTTCAGGTGCGCGGTGATGCGCACCAGGCATTGTTCGGCGCGCGTCTTGCCCAGCATGCCGAGGCCGTACTGGATGCCGCGCATCAGATCCTGCCAGGCATCGAAACCGGCGGCATCCAGCGTGCCGCCCACCTGCTGCGCGACGTATTCCTTCACGCGTGCGAGGTTCACCACGCATTCGCGCAGCACCGCGGCCTGCACCTGCTGGAAATCCGCATCGGGGATGATGCCCGTGGCACCGGTGTGGGCCGGGCCGCGCGGCAGGATCTTGCCGACCAGATCGTCATCGAGCCGGTCCTCGATCTGGATCAGCGTGGCCGCGATGTCGATCAGTGCGGACTCGGAGGGTTTTTCCTGCGTGGCAACCAGCGCCTCGAGCTTGCCGATCTCGGCCTGCACGCGCGCACGCTGCTCGCCGAGGCCGAGCACGCCCAGCGTGTCGCCGATCTTGCGCAGCAGTTCCACCTGCGGGCCAAGTTCCTCCGGCGCTGCGCCACCGCGCCGCACGAAGATGTCCAGCACATCCTTGACCTTGGCCAGGTCCTCGCGGATGGCCGCGCCCACCGTCTGCATCAGCTTGATGGACGGGGCGGAAAGGTTCTCGCGCTCCTGTTCGACGCTCTCATCGACCGGCAGCAGCTCACCCAGCCGGAAGGAGTCGCGCACGGCGGCGGTGCGCGGTCCGGTGCTGGTGGAACGCGCCACGTAGTACAGCAGGTTGTTCAGCAGCTCCATCGGCGGATGCGACGCATAGCGTGGCTCGCCCTGCTCGTAGAGGCGCTTGATCTCGCGGTCCGCGAGACCGAGCAGGCGCTTCACCGATACGCCACCATCGAGGCCGCCCTCGCGCAGGCCCTCGATCACCGCGCCCACCACCCACCACAGCTGGAAGAGCGCCTGGGTGGTGGCGATCTTCTCGAAGCGGCTGGCGACCGCGGCGAGGGTATCCAGATGTACTTCGACGCGCTCGCCGCGGATCCAGCCCACCATGCCGGACTGGAATTGCGTGCGCAGACGGCGCGCCCAGTTGGCAACCGACAGCCTCTCCTCGCCCGGCGCCGGCCCCTGCGGTTCTGCCTGGCGATCGGACTTCAGGTTCAGCGACAGCAGCGTGCCTTCCGACAGCAGCGGGCTGCCGCGCACCGCGCGCATGTCGTTCAGCAACGGCAGCAGTACCAAGGCCATGTCGCGGCCACCGGCCAGCACGCGGTCCAGGTAAGTGGGCAGCTGCACGATGGCGCGCATCAGCGCATCGAGCGCCTCGTTCTGGTTCTTGCGCGAAGCCAGCGTTGCTTCCAGATACACGCAGACCTGATGCATCTCCTCGGCCAGCAGCGCCGCGCCGTGGATCTCCAGCGCGCGCAGCACGCCCTGCACCTGGGCCAGCTCCTCGCGGCAGCGGCGCAGCAGCGACTCGTTGTCGGTGGTCTCGACGAAGGCTTCGAGCGCGACCCGCGCCTCGCCCAGGGAAACATTGATCTCGCGGGCAACCGCGTCCAGCGTCTGGCTGGAAAGCTGCGGCGCCGTGGTCGCGTGCGCCCCTTCAGACACTGGCATTACCCGCCGCGATGCGCCGTACCTTCTGGCTGGCGCCCGCATCCGGAGCCGTCGGCAGGCGCTGCGTGCTGGCAGCTGCCGCTCCCGGCAGGCGGAAGCCGGCCACCGACTTGCGCAATGCCGCGGACAGTTGCGCCAGCTTGGCGATGGCATCGGAGGTGTTGCTGGTGGCGTCGGCGGTCTGCGTGGAGATCTCGCGCAACACCTGCATGTTGCGCGCGACGGATTGCGAGGACTGCGACTGGCTGCGCGCGCTGGCGGAGATGTTCTGCACCAGCGAGGCAATCTGGTTGGACACCTGCTCGATCTTCACCAGCGCCTCGCCGGCGTTCTCGGCCAGCGAGGCTCCGCCGACCACGTCGGCGGTGGAGCGTTCCATTGAAACCACTGCACCGTTGGTGTCCGCCTGGATGTTGCGCACCAGCGAGTCGATCTGCTTGGTGGCGGCGCCGGCGCGCTCGGCCAGCCGCTGCACTTCGTCGGCCACCACCGCGAAGCCGCGGCCGGCCTCGCCGGCCATCGAAGCCTGGATGGACGCATTCAAGGCAAGAATGTTGGTCTGCTCGGCCAGGTCGTTGATCAGCTCGACGATGTTGCCGATCTCCTGTGAACTTTCGCCCAGGCGCTTGATGCGCTTGGAAGTCTCCTGGATGGTCTCGCGGATGGTGTTCATGCCATCGATCGTGCGGCGCACGGCCTCGCCGCCCTTGTGGGCGATGTCCACCGAATGACGCGCCACGTCCGAGGCGCGTTCGGCATTGCCGGAAACTTCCTCGATCGAACCGGCCATCGAACCGATGGACTCCGTGGCGGCGGCGATCTGCCGCGACTGCGCGCTGGAGGATTTGGCCAGATGCTGCGCCAGCGCCTGGGTCTGGCGGGCGGTGCCGTCCAGCTGCTCGGAGGACTGGTTGATGGTAGTGACCAGCCCGCGCAGTGATTCGACGGCGATGTTCACCGAGTCGGCGATGGCGCCGGTGATGTCCTCGGTCACGGTGGCGGTGGCGGTCAGGTCGCCCTGGCCCAGGCCGGCGATTTCATCCAGCAGCCGCAGGATGGCCGCCTGGTTGCGTTCACCCTCGCGCTTCTGCGCCTCCATGGCGTGGCGCGCCACCTGGGTTTCGTCCTGTGTGGAGCGCATCGACATGAACAGCATGGCCAGCGGCAGCAGCACAACCAGTGCGGTCACGCCGGCGATCACGCCCAGCTGGCCACCGTTGTAGAACGACAGGCCTGCGGCGGCGACGCAGATCAGCCCCGCCAGCAGGATCCAGCCCTGGCCTCGCGCCTTGCCGGATTTGGTGAGTTCAGGCTGCGGCATCGAGGAACCCCGGGTTTTCCACCAGCTGGCGCAGGCTCAACACCGGCCAGGCGTCGGTGCCGCGCCGGAAGGCGCCGGCTATGTAGCGTTCGCAGCGCACAATGGTGGGCGGCGAATCGGAACTGAACTCCCCATCGGTGAAGCGCCGGAAGCCCAGCACCTCGTCAACCAGCAGGCCCGCCGGCACATCGCGATGGTTCACCACCAGCACGCGCGTGTTGCGCGTCAGCGGCGTCGCGCCGCTGCCCAGGTAGCCGCGCAGGTCGATGATGGGCAGCAGCGCACCGCGCACGTTCGCCAGTCCCTTCACCCAGCTCTTCGCACCCGGCACGCGGGTCAGCTGCGAGGGATAGGGCAGCACTTCACGGGTCTCTTCACGGGCCACCAGATATGCCTCGCCGGCCATCCGCCAGGCCACGCCCACCCACTCGCGATCGACATTGGCGGCTTCGCCGGGCGTGGCGTTGACCTCGCGGCCGCGCTTGTCCAGCGCCACCAGCATTTCATAGGGTTTGCCCAGCAGTGCGCGGATCGAAGTCGGGCTGGCGTTCACGCCGGACATCCTCCCTTGCCTGAAACCCGCCTCAAGCGGCGAGCGTTGCCTGGGCCTTGCGCACCAGTGTGTCCGGGGTCACGGGCTTGACCATGTAGTCCACCGCGCCCTGGCGCAGTCCCCAGACGCGATCGGTTTCCAGGCCCTTGGAGGAAACCATGACCACGGGGATGGAGCTGGTGCCCGGATCGTTGACGATGGCGCGCGTGGCCTGGTAGCCGTTCATGCCCGGCATCACCACATCCATGAAGATGAGGTCCGGATGCATCTCCCTGGCGAGGCGCACACCCTCCTGCCCGTCCTTGGCGGTCACGGTCCTGAAGCCGCCCTTCTCCAGCGCGGTCTTCATCACGTGCACTTCGGTGGGGGAGTCGTCGATGATGAGGATGAGAGCCACTGGTTACCTCACGTGCGTTTCAATCGCCCCAAGCAGCTCTTCTTTGGTGAACGGCTTGGTCAGGTAGTGCTCGGAACCGACGATCCGGCCACGTGCACGGTCGAACAACCCATCCTTGGACGAGAGCATGATCACCGGGATTTCCTTGAACACCTTGTTGTGCTTGATCAGGGCACAGGTCTGGTAGCCATCCAGGCGCGGCATCATGATGTCCACGAAGACGATGTCCGGCTGGTGGTCGGCAATCTTGGCAAGGGCGTCGAAGCCATCGATGGCGGTGAAGACCTCGCAACCCTCTTTCGCAAGCAGGGTTTCGGCAGTACGCCGGATGGTCTTGCTGTCATCGATCACGAGCACTTTCAGCCCCTTGAGGGTGGAGTTCTCGTCGTTCAATGTGATCGCGCTCCCGACTGGGGTCATGGCGTGCAATATCCTCGGTCTTTTAACATATCGGGGCACCCCTCGCCATGGCGACCAGTGGCGGCGACGTTGCCCGCGGTGGTCCCATGAACAGGCAGATTCTGACAGTGGGATACCATGGCGCTTTGAACTGGCACACGTTTCAGGAACTGTAAGGCAATGGCGCAGCGCATCCGGTTGGCAGTGGTGATGGACCCCATCGAGGACATCAAATACGCCAAGGACACCACCCTCGCGATGCTGCTGGCGGCCGCCAAACGGGGCTATGAGCTCTGGTACCTGACGCAGCCGGATATCTACCTGCGCGATGGCGTGGCCCGCGGCCGCGCGCGGCCGCTCACGGTGCGCGCCGATCCGGCCAGCTGGTTCACGCTGGGCGAGGCCGTGGACGGGCCGCTGGGCGGGTTCGACGTGATCCTGATGCGCAAGGATCCGCCCTTCGACATGGAGTTCATCTACACCACCTACATCCTGGAGCGGGCCGAGGCCGCCGGGGCGATGGTGGTGAACCGCCCGGCCGGCCTGCGCGACATGAACGAGAAGGTGTACACGGCCTGGTTCCCGGAATTCTGCGCACCCACCCTGGTCACGCGCGACATGCATGCCATGGCCGAGTTCGCGCGCGAGTTCGAGCGCATCGTGGTCAAGCCCCTGCATGGCATGGGCGGCCGCTCCATCTTCGTGGTGGACCGGCAGGACAAGAACCTCAACGTGGTGTTCGAGACCCTGACCGATTACGGCACGCACTTCGCCATCGTGCAGAAATACCTGCCGGAGATCGTCACCGGCGGCGATTCGCGCGTGTTGGTGATCGATGGCCAGCCTGCACCCTACGCGCTGGCGCGCATGCCCTCGGCCACCGACAACCGCGGCAATCTCGCGGCCGGCGCCAAGGGCGTGGCGCGCGAGCTCAACGCGCGTGACCGCGAGATCGTGGCCGGCATCGGCCCCAGTCTCGCCGAGCGCGGCATGCTGTTCGTGGGTCTGGACGTGATCGGCGGCTGCGTCACCGAGATCAATGTCACCAGTCCCACTGGCGTGCGCGAGATCGACAAGGCCTTCGGCACCGATATCGCGATGCTGCTGATCGACGCGATCGAGCGGCGGCTGGCCGCACGGCGCAACTGAATGAACAACGGCAGCGAGGTCCTGTCGCAACCGGCGCGCCTGCAACGCCGTCGTGCCGACGGACTGGAAGGCCGGGTGGCGCGCGACCGCCTCACCACCATGCTGGTGCTGTCCGCGCTGCTGCATGGCCTGATCATCCTAGGCATCTCCTTCACCTCACCGGGCAGCGGCACGGGAGAAACCAGCCGCGGCCTCGAGGTATTGCTGGTCTCGGACGAACTGCCCGAAGCCAGGCGCAATGACACCGCCACGTACCTGGCGGATCGCACGCAGCTGGGCTCGGGCAATACGCAGGAGCGGCTGCCAGCGCAGCTGGCCATTGAACGCGGCCAGCCCGTCCCGCCGGGCAGCCGCGAGAGTCGTGCTGGTGGAGAACTGTCGGAACAGGTCCTGGCCAGCACGCGCCCGGCACTGAGCCGCATCCAGATGCTGCCGCTGCCCGCCGCATTGGTGCAGCTCTCCGAGACCGAGCAGCACGAACAGCAAGCCGTCACCGCCGCGGAAGAGGAAGCGACACGTCTGCGCGGCGAGACCCGCGATGAGTACTACCTGTCAGCCGACACCCGCGCCTCTCCCTTTGCGCCCTATCTGGACGGCTGGCGGCGCCGCGTCGAACGCGTCGGCACGATCAACTACCCCAATGCAGCGCGGCGCGAAGGACTCACCGGCAGTCCCGTGATCGAAGTGGCGATCGAACGCGATGGCCGGTTGCGTTCAGCCCGCATTCAGCGTTCCAGCGGCCATGCGGAACTCGATGCCGCCGCACTGGACATACTGCGTGTGGCCAGCCCCTTCGATCCCTTCCCGCCCGCACTCGCGCGGGACTACCAGACCCTGCGCTTTGCGTACGAGTGGCAATTCGAAGGGGGAAAGCCGCGGCGCTCGTCGATTTCTGTTCCTTGAGGCAACGCCGCCGCAGCCCCATACTGCAGCCATGTCCGATCAAGGCTCCCTGACCAACCACCTGCTGGTCGCCATGCCTGGCCTGGACGACCCGCACTTCGCGCAGACCGTGACGCTGATCTGCGAGCACGGCGAACGCGGCGCGCTGGGCATCGTGCTGAACAAACCCCTGTCGATGAAGCTCTCCGAAGTGCTGGCGCAGATGAAGCTGCCACCGCACAGCGAGTCCATCGGCGAGCAGATCGTGCTGCGCGGCGGGCCGGTGCACCAGGACCGCGGCTTCGTGCTGCATCGTCCCGGCGGCAGCTGGGAATCCACGCACCGCATTTCCGACAGCATCCAGGTCACCACCAGCCGCGATGTGCTGGCCGCGATGGCACGCGGTGAGGGCCCGGACAATGCCTTCATCGCGCTGGGCTATGCGCAGTGGGATGCGGGCCAGCTGGAGCGCGAGCTGAAGGAAAACTCCTGGCTGACGCTGCCCGTCAGCGACGCCGTGCTGTTCGACCTGCCCTACGAGGATCGCTGGGCAGCGGCCTGGCGCTCGCTGGGCGTGGATGTGGCCAGCGTCAGCCCGCGGGCCGGGCACGCCTGATTGGGCGCGAAAGCGCAGCCCGTCCGCCACTCACACACCGACGGCGCCACCTTCATATGAAGGCGCTACTAGTGATGTCATTCGATTTCGGGCTCAAGCGCATCGGCATCGCCAGCGGTGACACGCTGACCTGCAGCGCCGCCCCGCTGACCACGGTCGGCCACCACGCCAGCGGACCGGACTGGCCAGCCATCGACCGCGAAGTTTCGCGCCTCGGACCCGACCTGCTGCTGGTTGGCGCCCCCTATAATGACGACGGTTCCCCCGGTAGCCTCGCCGCCGCCGCCGATGCCTTCGCGAACACCCTCGCGCAGCGTTACGGCAAGGCGGTCGCGCGCGCCGACGAACGCTATACCTCCACCGCCGCACACAGCCAGCTGCGCGAACAACGCGCCGCGGGCCAGCGGCGGCGCCGGGTGGCGAAGGGGGACATCGACAGCGCCGCCGCGGCCATCATGCTGGCGGGCTGGCTGGAACAGCGAGGCAATTCATGACAGCACAGCGGCGGCCTGACGGCAGCCTTCGGCACCTGCTCACGCTCGAGGGCCTGACGCGCGGCGAACTGGAATTGCTGCTGGAACGCGCGCAGTTCTACGCGCGGCGCGCCGGCGCAGCCGCGCCGCGCAGCACGGCGCTGGCCGGGGTTACCGTGGCCAACATGTTCACCGAACCCTCGACGCGCACGAGGGTGTCCTTCGAGCTGGCCGCGAAGCGGCTGGGCGCCGAAGTGGTGAACCTGGAAGTGCAGCTGTCCTCGCGCGTGAAGGGCGAGAGCATGCTGGATACAGTGTTCACGCTGGAATCCCTGCACGTGGACGTATTCGTGCTGCGCGACGCCGAGGTCGGCGTGCCGGCGATGGTGGCTGCCAATGTCGCGCCGCATGTCAGCGTGCTGTCCGCAGGCGAAGCACATGTATCGCACCCTACGCAGGGGCTGCTCGATGCACTCACCGTGCTGCAGAAGAAAGGTCGTTGCGATGGCCTCGCCATCGCCATAGTGGGCGACATCCGGCATTCGCGCGTGGCGCGCTCGGCCTGCCATGCCTTCCGCACGCTGGGTACCAGCGATCTGCGCATCGTGGCCCCGTCCGCGTTGATGCCGGAAGCCGGCGAGTTCGCTGGCTGCGTGCGCGAGACCGACATCGCGCGCGGCATCGCCGGCTGCGATGTGGTGATGATGCTGCGCATCCAGAAGGAGCGCTTCGCGGATGCCGCGATCCCGGTCGGCGACGAGTACTTCCGTGAATTCGGCCTCACCACCGCGCGCTTAGGCCAGGCGAAGCCTGATGCCATAGTCATGCATCCGCAGCCGATGAACCGCGGTGTGGAGATCGAGTCCATCGTCGCGGATGGGCCACAGTCGGTGATCCGCCAGCAAGTGGCCAACGGCGTGGCAGTGCGCATGGCTGCGCTGGAAGTGCTGGCCGCGCCGCTGGCCGCGAGGGCGCGCTGAGAATGGCTGGCTACAGTGCATCGAAAGCCCACCGCGGCACGATCTTCGTCGAGGACGCGAAGGTACTGTCGCAAGAGAGTTTCGCCGGGCAACAGTACGTGCTGCGGCTGGCCTCGCCCGAAACCGCCGCACGTGCCACCGCCGGAAGCTTCGTGCATGTAGTGGTGGACCCGGCCATCCCGATGCGTCGGCCACTGTCCATCATGCGCGTGGATCGGGCTGCCGGATGGATCGAGTTGCTCTACAAGATCCACGGCCATGGACTCGCGCATCTGGCCTCGCGCCGCGCCGGCGAGACGGTGAACCTGCTGGGTCCGATCGGCCAGGGCTTCACGCCGCGCCGGCAATATCCACGTGCGCTGCTGCTGGGTGGCGGGGTCGGCATTCCGCCGATGGTGTTCCTCGCTGAGGAACTGCGTGAGCGCGCCGCGGACGGCTGCCGGCCCTTCGCCATCCTGGGCTCGGAACTGCCCTTTCCGTTCCGTGCCCGGCCCTCCACCATCATGGTGCCCGGCATGCCCGATGGCGTCATCGCCTGCATGCCGCTGCTGGACGACTGGGGAATCCCGAGCCGGCTCACCAGCAAGGCCGGCTTTCCCGGCTGCCACGATGGCTTCGTCACCGACCTCGCGCGACTGTGGCTCGGCCAGCTCGACGCCGCGGCGCGCGCGCAGGTGGAAGTGTTTTCCTGCGGCCCCACGCCGATGCTGCAGGCGGTCGCGCAACTGGCGCGCGAATTCGGCCTGCCCTGCCAGGTCTCGCTGGAGGAATACATGGCCTGCGCGGTGGGCGGCTGCGCCGGCTGTGCGGTGGAGGTGCAGACGGCGGACGGTCCGGCCATGAAGCGCGTGTGCGTGGATGGCCCGGTATTTGACGCCGCCACCGTATTTGCCGGATAAACGCGTTCTCGTCACAACCGCACTCAACTGATCGGGGGATCGAACATGGACCGCAATTTCCTGCGTATTTCACTTGTCGCGCTGGCCGCGACGGCTGGCCTCGCCTGCGCGACGTCCGGCTCTGCCGGTGAAGCGCCGCCGGCCGCACCGGCGAAGCCTTACACCGTTCCGGCGGGCACCGCCGATTACATCGTCAAGGCCGTGCAGTCCAAGGACCGCCCCGCCGCCGATACCGCGCGCGATGCGGATCGCAAGCCCGCCGAGCTGCTGACTCTTTCCGGCGTGAAGCCCGGCGACAAGGTGGCTGAGTACGCCGCGTTCGGTCAGTACTTCAGCCGCCTGCTTTCGTCCATCGTCGGCGAGAAGGGCAGCGTGCTGATGCTCGACCTGCCCTATCTCGAGCAGCGCACCGGCAAGGCCAGCCGCGATTTCGTCGCCGCGCATCCCAACACCAGCTACGTGAACCAGGACTTCAACACCGCCGAGTTGCCTGCCAACCTCGACGCGGTGGTGATGGTGCTGTACTACCACGACCTGATGCTGAACAACATCGACGTTGCCAAGTTCAATGCCAGGGTATTCAAGGCGCTGAAGCCAGGCGGCACCTATTTCATCGTCGACCACAATGCCAAGCCTGGCTCGGGCACGGCGGACACGAAGACCCTTCACCGCATCGACCCCACCGTGATCAAGACGGAGATCGGCGCCGCGGGCTTCGAGCTGGTCACGGAGAGCAAGGTGCTCGCCAATCCGGCCGATGACCACAGCTGGATGCCGTTTGCCCAGGGCAAGCGCGGCACCACTGATCAGTCGGTGTTCAAGTTCCGGAAGCCGCTGAACGCAAAGTAGGCACGCGGGGCAGATCCCCGGTCAGCCAGCGGTGTCGCGCCATCACGTGGAACGAGATGGTCGCGACGCCAGCCAGCACGAACCACAGCCAGCCCCACGGCTCCATCGCACTGGCCGGGGCGGTGGAGGTCAGCGGCTGGTACACGAAGTACAGACACAGCAGGACCACCACCGGCCAGCGCCACCAGGAATCCCGTTCCCGCCAGCCTGCCAGCGAATGTGTCACAAGCAGCAGCGGCGGCAGCAGCACGACGAACAACGCGTCCACCAGCGTGAGCCCGGGACGCCACGGCTGTGTGAACCACAGCATCAGCAGGAAAGCGGCGAACAGCAGCGCCATGCCCAGCGCATACTTCAGCAGCGTGCGCCCGGTGAAGGTGAACAGCTGGTCGCGGGAATAACCGGAAGGCAGCCACAGCACGCGCGCGCGCCGCGCGATGGCCGCCGATTGCACCGCCACGATCGCCGGCCCGAGGATCAGACCGCCGAAGGCCATGTGCGCAACGATCAGCGCCTCGCCCATGCCTTGCCTCGCGATCACCATGAGCAGCGACAACAGCAGGCCGCCCACCAGCAGCCATTGCACCAGCAGGCGCGGCACGCTGGTGCCTCCCAGCAGCAGGCGCTCGAGCGCCGCGCGCTGCGACAGGCCGCCCACCCTGGCTTCTGCTGAAGACACGGCGGCAAGCACGGACTGCCCACCAGGCAGCAACCAGCCCGGCGGCGCGATGCGACGCGCGCGCAGGTACCAGGTGCCGAATGCCGCCCATAGCGCCAGCGGGTACGCGATGCCCCACCGCTGGTTCAATTGGGAAGCCGGAGCGCCAGGATCCAGCCGGTCCATGACGAAGAAGCTGCTGATGGAGAACACCAGCACCAGCAGCATGGCCAGCGGCGAGCGGCTGGCAATGAAGGATGCAATGCCCCACCAGGTCGCAGCGGCGAAGACTGCAACGAACAGGTGCCGGTTGGCGAATGGCCGGTACCGTGGCGCCGTGCCCGCGTAGTACAGGTAGTAATACAGCAGCCACAGCAATGCGATCGCGATGGCGACACCCATGGCGGCAAACAGCAGTTGCACGCGACCGCGCGGCGCCATGCTCACCTGCCGAGACGCGGACAGGGCGCGCCATGAGGCACCGCCGAGCAGCGCGGGCAGCAGGAACCCGATGAGGCCACCCCACGCGATGACGTCCCATCCGGACCACGAGCCGCCCAGCAACACGCTGCCGGCACCGGCTATCACGCCGATTCCCAACACCGTGCACCAGCGCTGCAACGGCAGCATCCAGAAGATCGCCCAAAGCATGTGCAGCCACGTTCTCATGCGTGCAGCGCCAGGAAGATCTCTTCCAGCTCCAGCGGCTCCACTTCGACCTGCATCTCCAGTCGTTGCCGCAATGGGGCAAGCTGCACCTCGCTCCACCCGCTCACGGTGCAGGAAGCCGTGCGACCTTCCACTGCGCCCGTCAGCTGGTTCGGCAATCGCAGCAGCGGATCCAGCTCGCGGTCGGCATGCAGGTACACGCGCACCACGGATTCCTTCAATGCATCGAGCTCGCCCTGCCAGACCAGGCGGCCTTCGCGCAGCACCCAGATGTGGCTGGCCACGCGCTCCAGGTCGGCGACGATGTGCGAGGCATACAGCAGCGTGCGCGTGGATTCGCCGGCGATGGCGAGGATCTCCTGCATGAAGCGGCGCCGCGCCACGGGATCGAGGCTCGCGGCCGGTTCATCGAGCACCAGCAGGTCGGGTTTGTGGCCCAGCGCGCACAGCGTCGACAGCTTCTGCCGCTCCCCGCCGGAGAGCGTGCCGATGCGGCGTGCCAATGGGAGCTCCCAGTCGCGCGCCAGCCGGTCGACCAGCGCCTGATCCCAGCCGCGATGCAGCGATGCCATCAGGCCCAGCTGCTGCGTGCCGGTCATCAGGCCAACCAGTTCGTCGGACTGCGGCACGAAGCCGATGCGCGCCCTGGCTGCAGCGGGCAAGGCCGCGCTGTCCACGCCGAACAAGCTGCTGCGCCCGCTGCTCGGCAGCGCAAAGCCGAGCAACAGGTCGAACAGCGTCGACTTGCCGGCGCCGTTCTTGCCGACCAGGCCGACCACCTGCCCCGCCGGAACATCCACCGTGAAGTCGCGCAGCACCGCGCGTCCGTCGATGTTCTTGGCCAGGGATTCCGTGCGGATCACATGCTCAGCCATCTTTCTGCTCCCATGCGCGCTTGAGCAGCGCGGCCAGGTCTTTCTCGGTGAGTTCGAGCTGACGCGCGGCGGTGACCAGCTGCGCAGCCTGCGGTTCGAGTTGCTTCGCTCGCTGTGCGAGGCTGGCCTGGGCTTTGCGCCCGGCGGTCACCGTCATCGGCCGGCCACGGTTCCGCTGCAGCAGGCCTTCGGCCTCCAGCAGCGCATAGGCCTTGGAGACCGTCATCGGATTGACCGTATGCCTGATTGCCAGGTCGCGCACTGACGGCAGCTCGGCACCTGGCAGCAGCTGCCCACCGGCGATCAGGCGCCGGATCTGCTCGACCAGCTGCCGGTAAATGGGAATGCCCGAGGCGGGATGCAGTGTGAACATGGAATCAGTTCCGCCGCGGGCCGGGTGCCGGCCATTCGAACAACGCCTTAAGGTCGAAGGCCTGCGGTCGCTCTCTGGCGTGATCCTGCGGTATCGACTGCAGCAGTCCGGCTTCGATCAGCTCGTCGAAACCTGCTGGGTCGCGTCCCTTGCGCTGCCGGAAGCGTGCGGTCGCCAGCGCCGCAGCAACCTGTTCGCGCCTGGTGCGTGCCTTCAGGATGCTATTCATCAGCGGCGTTGTGTAGCCGAAGCCCGCCAGCATCCGGCCCAGCGTGTTGGTCGAGTTGTTCGCACGGGCACGATAGGTCAATTCCAGCCACAGCATCGACAGCAGACCTGCGGGTTGCGGATTGGCGGCGTTCTGCAGCTGCCTGATGCGCTCGCTGGCCGAGTTCGACCAGCGGGAAACCGGCAGTGCGGCGTTGTTGCCCAGTTCGACGAAACTGTCGCTGATGAGCGTGGCGGTCTCGAGTGGATCGTAGGTGCCGGTGCCCAGCCATGGCCGTGGCGTTCGGCTGTCGCCGACCTCGAACGCGGGAATTTCCCTGAGCTTCACCAGCTGGAAGTCGCCGCGCAGGAACTGCCGCACCTGCTGCGGGCTGTGGCGTTCGATGGCCAGCTGCGCGGACCAGTGCGTGGCGAGGGCGGCGGGCAACTCCCGGTGCTTCGCCAGATCAAGTATCGCCTTGTAGACGGCGGTCTCCACCGTCATCGTGGTAACGGGATGATCGAGCACGATGTCGCTGCCGGTCAGGCGGTCCAGCACCAGGAAGGCCGCATCCATCTGTCGCCGCACACGCTCCCAGTCGTGCTGGTCGGCGGCGACCAGGGCGGCGGCGGTCAGGCCACGCGTGTATGTGATGAACGATGCCCGGGTTCCCTGCACCTCGACACTGCGATCGAGTGGCCCGGCTTCCAGGATCTCGATCACGCGCCGGACCTCCGGATCCCCGAGCTCCAGCGGCGCCCAGCGGGTTGCTACCACACGCCGGTTACCGCGTCGCCAGTCGTACAGGTCGCGCAATGCCTGCTCCACTGCCTCACGGCGCTGCAATCCGCCGTCCGGATGCGGTAACGGCAGCAGCAGTTCGGGAGCCGCATGTGCACGCACCTCCTCGATCGTCGCGGTGTCGATCCCGGGTGTGATCACCAGCCAGCTTCCCAGCACCGTCAGGGCGCCGGCCAGCAGCCACGCGATCGTGCGGAACTTCATATGGAACTGCCTTGCATGCCAGCGCGCTTCCGTCTTGTGTATTACGACACTAATACACGTGGTGCGCAACAGTCAACCAGCGGGCGCTGCACCGCCCGTGCGCCAGCTCACACTATGGAAACACCGAGTTCCCTGGCGCGATGCGCCATCCCCGGATAGCTGTTGCGGATCAGCAGCGTCGGGTCGCCCCACTCGGCGTCGAACTCCTGCGCCGGCCGCGCGTCGATCATTTCCTGCGCACTCATGCCCTGCGCCATCATCTTCGCGAGCCGCTGCCGCAGCGTGTTCAGCACCGTGTACTCGGTGGCCAGCTGCGCCTTCGTGAGCGCCGCGCCGCGCCCTGCGACCACGCGCGTGCGGTCATCCGCGAGGGTGGTCAGCGTCTGCAGCGCCGTGGTCATGCCGCCGATCCAGCCATTGGTGCTGTAGTCGATGACGGGGTATGCCCCCGCCGCCGCGATATCAGCCGCCACGAGAACATTGGCATTGCGGAAGAACACGTAGATGTCGCCGTCGGTGTGCGCCTGCGGCAGGTAACCGTAATCGATGCGCTCGCCGCCCAGCTCCAGCGTGCCGTCGGTGTAGAAGGTCTTATTCGGGTGCGCGACCTTCGGCAGCGGCTGGTACACGCGGCCCTCCCATTTCGAATCGACATCGGTGGTCAGCCACAGTCGCGTGTTCTCGTGCGCGATGATGCGCGCGCCGGCCTTGCCCAGCGCCTCGTTCAATCCGGTCTGGTCGTGATGCCAGTGCGTGTTGAACAGCGTATGCACGCGATCGCTGCGGGTGAGCCGCCGCACTTCGGCGAGCAGCCGCTTCGAGTGCGCCGCTGCTCCGCCATCTACCAGCAACACACCTTCGGGCGATCCAAACACAGTGACATTGCCGCCCGCCCCCGCGATCTGCCACAGGCGCTCGCCCAGCTGCGTGACCGCGAGTGGCGCGTCGGCTGCGCTGGAAAGGGCGGGACGCCAGGCGGCTGCGGCAAGCATCGCGGGCATGGCGCCGGCGAGGAATTCGCGTCTCTTCATGACTTACGGCGTGCCAGCAGCCGGCGCAGCGGCCATCAGCTTGCGCAGCAGCGCCTCGGTTTCGGGCTGCGCAGCGCTGCCGGCGGAACGGCCGCCCGCACCCGCCTCGCCCTTGGTGAGATCCACCGGAGTCCTGCCACGGCCATCCTTCGCGAACAGATCGGCATTGCGAGCGACCAGCAGGGACACCACTGAATTCCAGCCCGCGCCCGCCGCGGCATGCAGCGCCGTATTACCGCTCTTGTCACGCGCACGCACGTTGGCCCCCGCATCGAGCAGCAGCTGCGCCGCTTCCGCGCCCGCCGCTTCTTCCCGATACCGGCCGCGCGTATCCAGGCCACCCGAGCCCACACCAGCCGCCGCGAGCAATGGGGTCACGCCGTTCACGGTGGGCAGATCGACATTGGCACCGGCCGCCAGTAACAACTTGATCGCCGGCACATCCACCGCCTTCGCCGCGCGCAGCAGCGGCGTGGTGCCGACGGTGAGCAGCGTGTCGGCGCCGCGATCGTCGCGCAGCGAGCGGTAGGGCGGAAACAGCTTCAGCTGCAGATTGGGGTTGGCGCCTGCCTTCAGCAGCATGTCGATCAGTTCGATGCCGGTGGTGCGGTCCGCCGAGGGCCGGTCAGCGCGACCACCGGTGGGCACGGTGTTGGTATCCACAGCCGCATACAGCGGCGAGCGGCCCCAGGTGTCCCACTTGTTCACGTCCGCGCCCTGCTTCACCAGCAGCGCGGCAGTGTCGTAGTTCAGGTTCAGTGCGGCCAGCAGCAGCGGCGTGACGCGCTCCGGATCGGTGAGGTTCACGTCGGCGCGGCCTTCCTCGATCAGGATGCGCGCGCATTCAGCGCAGCCGCGCCGCGCCGCGAACAGCAACGGTGTCATGCCCCCCGCAGGACGGGCCTGCATGCGCGGCTCGGCCGTCACCTGCCGCTCGAAGTTGTTCTCCAGCGAGCGTGCGTTCGCATCCGCGCCGGACTTGATCAGCAGGCGCACCATCGCTGGCTGCCCTTCGGCCGCCGCCCACATCAGCGCGGTCTGGTTGCGCCAGGTTTCGCGCTGATCGACTTTCGCGCCACGCTTCAGCAACAGCTTCGCCGCTTCGACATTGCTGGTGCGGGCCACGATCATCAGCGCGGTCTGGCCATCGGCATTGGCGGCGTCGACGTTCGCGCCCGCCTTCAGCAGGCGGTCGATCACCTCGGCATTGCCCGCCACGGCAGCCTCCGACAGCGGCGTCGAACCATAGTCGTTCTGCGCGTTGACGTCGGCGCCGGCGGCGATGAGCCGCTTCACCTCGACGGCATCATTGCGATACACCGCCCAGTGCAGCGGCGTGGTGCCGTCGCCGGCATCGGCTGGCACGCCGGAATCCGGCGCCGCGGCCGGCGCCGCCCCCGCAGCCAGCAACAGCACCAGCGGTAAAAGGCGCATGAATCCCTGCTGCATCATCACAGCTCCGCGATCGCGCCGGTGCTGTCGCCGACCTTGTCGATGGGCACATTGGCCCGCTGCAGCAGCGTCAGCAGCAGGTTCGCCAGCGGCGTGCGCTCGACGAAGTTGATGTGTTGCCCGCCGCGCAGCGCGCCGCCGCCGCGACCCAGCACCGCCGTGGGCAGCGGGTACTGATTGTGCGCATTGCTGTTGCTCATGTTGCTGCCGAACAGCAGCATGGAGTTCTCCAGCATGTTGCCGTCGCCATCAGGCGTCTTCTGCATCTTGGCGACGAAGTCGGCGAACACGTCGGTGTGGAACTTCTGGATCTTCGACAGCCGCTCCTTGCGCGGCTGGTCATTCTGGTGGTGCGACAACGCATGGAAGGCATCCGGCACGCCGATGAAGCCATAGGTGCGCTCACTGACCTCCGGCGCCAGCATGAAGCTCTGCACGCGTGTCAGGTTACCCTGGTAGGCGAACAGGATCAGGTCGAACATCAGCCGCAGGTGCTCCTCGAAATTCTCCGAGGTCGCGCCCGGCACTTCCGGCAGGCTCACCTTCGCCAGATCCCCCTGCGCATTCATCTGCACGCGCCGCTCGATCTCGCGCACGCTATCCAGGTAGTCGTTCAGCGTGTTGCGGTCCTGCGGCCCGAGCTTGCCGTTCAGCTGCTGCACTTCGCCCGCGATCATGTCCAGCAGGCTGCCGGTCTGCTGCATGAGGAAACTCCGCTCGGTGGCCGAATCGCCCTGGCCAAACAGCCGCAGGAACAGCTGGCGCGGATTGTTCTCCACCGGCAGCGGCGTGGTGGCATTGCGGAACGACAAGGTGCCGGTGTACGTGCAGCCATAGCCGCGCTCGCAGGCGCTGCCGGTGCCCTGCCCTTGCGCGGTGGCGGTTTCCAGCGACGGCCACGGTGTTTCCTGCCCGATGTGCCGCGCGGCGATCTGGTCCACCGTGGGCGCCATGTAGGGTTCGAGCGTCTCGCGGGGATGCACGCAGGACAGCCACGTGGCCGGCACCAGCGCATGCACTGCGCGGCTCTCGCCCGGCTTGTTGCCCAGATTGCTGACGATGGTCAGCTGGTCCTTGAACGGCGCGAGGCCCTGGTTGACGAAGTTGGTTTCGAAATCGCGGCCGGTCTTCGCCGGGGTCCAGCGCTCCATCACCGCGCCATGCGGGAAGTAGAAAAAGCCCAGGCGTGGCTTGCGCGCAGCCGCGGTCTGCGCCAGCGCCGTGGCGGCGGGGATCATGGCATCCAGCAGCGGCAGCGAGACGCTCACACCCAGTCCCCGCAGCAGCGTGCGTCGCGACAGATGGCGTTTGGTGATGTACATGGCCTTACCTCCCCGTATCCGTCAGCGCGGCATGCCTGGATTCCTGCGCCGGTGTCGCATCCGGCAGCCGCCGCATGCGGAAGGCATCGCTGGCGACGATGCCGTCGACGATGGCGTCGAAATCATAGTCGCGGGCTGCGGCCGCACGCACGATGGCACGTACCGCCGGCATGTCATGGTGCCGCAGTGGCCGGCCCAGGGCATAGGTCATCAATTTTTCGGTGAAGGCCTGCACGAACTGGTCGGGCCTGGCGAGGATGGCGCGCGACAGTTCTGCCGGCCCGCCGACGTTCTGGCCACTGGCCAGCCGGCCGCGCGCATCGATGCCCTGGTGGGCATCGAGGTCGCGATCGCGCCAGGCGCCCGAAACATCATAATTCTCCAGCGCGAAGCCCAGCGGATCGATCACCCCATGGCAGGCATTGCAGGATTTCTGCTGGCGATGCTGCTCCAGCCGTTCGCGCACCGTGCCGTGGTTCTTGCCCGGCTCGTTCTCCTTGAACTGCTCCACGCCCGGCGGCGGCGAGGTGGGTGGCGTGCCGTACAGCGTTTCCATCACCCACGAGCCGCGCAGCACCGGCGAAGTGCGGTTGCCATACGAAGTGGCCAGCATCAGCACACCCTTGCCCAGCAGGCCGAAGCGATCAGGATTGGCGAGCTTGACCGGCCGGAACTGCGCGCCCTGCACATTCGGCACGCCGTAGTGGCGCGCCACCCGCTCGTTGAGGAAGGTGGTATCCGAGCGCAACAGGTCGAGCACGCTGCGGCCCGGCACCAGCACGCTCGCCAGGAAGCGGCGCAGCTCTTCGGTAAGCCCGTCACGCAGGTTGCGGTCGAAGTCCGGAAACAGCTGCGGGTCCGGCAGGATGTTCTGCGCGCGCGCCACGGCCAGCCACTGGAAGGCGAAGTTGTCCACCAGCGTTGCGGCGCGCGGATCGAGCAGCATGCGCCGCACTTCGGCCTGCAGCGTGGCCACATCGTGCAGGCGACCCGCGACGGCGAGGTCGAGCAGCCGCTGATCCGGGCCCGCGCCCCACAGGAAGAACGCCAGCCGCGAGGCAATCTCCAGGTCGCCGAGCGCTTCGGCATCGCCGGCGCGGGTGACCGTGGGCACTTCACGCAGCAGGAATCTGGTGGACGACAGGATCGCCGTGAGGCCGCTTTCGATGCCGGCCTCGAAATCCTGTGCCTGGCGCGCATTGGCATAGAAAGCCAGCGGCGCGGCGAGATCCTCTTCCGTGACGGGCCGCCGGAACGCCGCGCCGGCCAGTGTGCGCAGGATGCGGCGCGCGCAGGGCAATTCCTCAGCCGCGCTCTTCGGCCGGCAGCTGAAGATGCGGCGCCGGCTCGGCGTATCGCCCAGGCCGGTGACATTGAACGGTCCCGCCACCGTGAAGCCCGGGATCTTCGGCACGCGCTCCATCTCGGGCAGCTGCGAGATGGGCTGCAGCGGCGAATCCGACTGTGCGAAGGAGCGCAGCACGAAGCTCACGCCGATGCGCCGCCGTCCCGCCTGCACCGGCACGGTGATGCGGTCGAAGCGTTTCTGGATCTCGTCCGCCGCGATGGCCTGGCGCTGATCCACCGCCTTCAGGTCTTCGGGCCCGCCGGCCGTCCCCTGGAACACGCGCTTGCCATCGATGGTGAGGACCACCGTATGCATCGCGTCCACCTTGGTTACATAGCCTGCGCCCATGAAAAAGAACTCGCGGATGCTGAAGACGTATTCGCCGTCGGCGGGGAAATCGTGGTCCACCCAGAAGCCGCCGCGCGTGCCCAGCGGCAGGCCGTCGACATGTTTCGACTGGTCCAGCGAGCTGTCCGGGCGGTATTCGCGACTGCTGGGCTTGCTGTCGATCCGGCCAATGGCCTTGCGGGCCACGGTGCGCGCGGCAACGATGTACTGGTCGAGGAAGGCCGGGGAGATGCGCAGCGTCGCGGCCTGGTTGACGAAACCCTCGCTGGCCACGTCCTTCGGCAACAGGGTTTCCGCCTCGATCGACAGGTCCAGCACACGCTGGATCTCGCGTGCGTATTCATCGCGGTTCAGGCGATGCAGCCCCACATAGCCGGGATCCGGGTGCGTCGCGGCGTTGGCATCGAGCTGGCCTTCCAGCCAGGCCACCGCGGCATCGATGGTGGCCGCCGGCGGCTGCTCCTCGCCCGGCGGCGGCATCAGGTGGCCGCGCAGCTTGCGGACCGTCTTCTCCCAGATCTCGGCCTCCGCGCCAATGTCGCCGGCGCTCAGGGTGTCGAAGGCGATGCTGCCGGCCCAGTCCGTGCTGTTGTGGCACTTGCCGCAGACGGGTTCGAGCTTGTTCCAGGCCGAGGCGCTGGCAGTTTCGGCCGTGAACGCGGTCGCCGGCACGGCAAGGCCCAGCGCGCACAGCCACATCGCCCGCCGCAGCGCCCAGCCAGAGCTGTCCAGCATGTCGAAACCCCCGCACGAACCGTCATCTATGAGAGGCGGCAGTGTCGGCCATTCACCCCGGGGGCCGCAAACCTGCCAGTGCAGGTTCGACAGCGACTAGGCTCGTCGGTTTCCCAGCCTACTGTGTCGAATCAGCATCCAATCGAATCTGGTTTGGACGATTGAGGCGAGCGAGCGACACAATCAGCGTCGATCCTCGTAGCAGTACCCCACCCCGTACACCGAATGGACGAACTCCTGATCGGGTACCGCGTCGGCGAGCTTGCGGCGCAGCTTCTTCACATGGCTGTCCACGGTGCGGTCGGCCACGATGCGCTCATCGCGGTACATCGCATCCATCAGCTGCTCGCGTGAATAGATGCGCCCTGGCTGGCTGGCCAGCACCGACAGCAGCTTGAATTCCACCGCGGTGAGATCCAGGGGCTGGCCATCCAGCGCGGCACGCCAGCTAGCTTCGTCGAGGGTGAGTCCACCGGTGGGCGAGCTGGTGGCGGCATCCGCCGGACGCCGCCTCGTCCTGCGCAACACCGTGGCCACGCGCGCCACCACCTCGCGCGGACTGAAGGGCTTGCAGATGTAGTCATCGGCGCCAAGCTCCAGCCCCAGCAGGCGGTCGATCTCGTCCACCCGCGCCGTGACCATGATGATCGCCGCATCGGAGAAGCTGCGCAGTTCGCGGCACACTTCCAGGCCACCGCGTCCCGGCAGCATCACATCCAGCAGCACCAGATCCACTGGATGCGCACGCACCCAGTCGGCGACCAGGTCGCCGCGCGCCAGCCTTTCGGTGGCATAACCATGCTGGCGCAGATAGTCGCGCAGGACTTCGGCGATCTTGTCCTCGTCCTCGACGATCAGCAGGTTGGCCTGGGTGTCGCTGGTTTCCGGCGTCATGCCGACCGATGATCCGACAACGGCAGCCAGATGCGCCAGTGCAATCCACCCAGCGTGCTGTGCGCGGCCTGCATGCGGCCGCCATGGGCCTGCACGATGGCCTGCACGATGGCGAGGCCGAGGCCGCTGCCGCCACTGGCGCTGGAGCGCGAGGCATCCACGCGATACAGACGTTCGGTCAGGTGCGGCAGGTCCGCATCGCCTACGCCCGGCGAGGAATCCTCCCAGTCGATGCGCGCTTCGCGGCCTTCCACGGCGAGGCCGATATGCAGGAAAGCAGGCGTTTCCGTGTAGCGCAGCGTGTTCTGCAGCAGGTTGCTGAACACCTGCGAGATGCGGTCCGGATCGGCATCGATGACGACGCCCGGCGCCAGGCGCAGATCCACGCCCAGCGGCTTCTGCTCGATGGCGGCGCGGCCCACGGCCAGCGCATCGGTGATGGCTTCATCCAGTTCCAGCGACTGCTTGCGGGTGGTGAGCGCGCCCAGGTCGGACAGCGACAGCAGCCGCAGGTCTTCCACCAGCCGCGCCAGGCGATTCACTTCCTGCGCCACCGACGCGATGCTCCCCTGTGTCAGCGGACGCACTCCGTCCTGCACGGCCTCGATCTCGGCGCGCAATGCGGTCAGCGGCGTGCGCAGTTCGTGCGCGATGTCGGCGATCCATTGCTGGCGGCCGCGCTGCGCGGCCTCGAGGGCATGGGCGAGGTGGTTGAAATCGCCGGCAAGGCGTGCGAGTTCGTCATGACCCACCACCGTAATGCGTGTTGTGTAGTCGCCGCGCGCCAGCGCGGTCGCGCCCTGCCCCAGCACCCTCAGGCGCAGCGATAGCCAGTGCGCCACCAGCCATGCGATGACCAGCACGGCCGCGAAACTGCCGAGCCCGATCACCTTGATGCGATCCGCCTGCTGCTCGCGTGTGATCGACTCCAGCGACTCAACGCGTTGCAGACGCGGTACGTATCCCAGATAGCCGACCACCACGTCGTCAATGCGGATCGGCAGCCGCACGGCCAGCTTGATGTCTTCGCTGGTAGCGCGATCGAAAAGGATGAGGGCCTTGTCATTGGCATCGAAAAGCATCACGCGCCAATCGAAGGTGAGCGGCGGCGGAGATCCGGAATCCTGGTAGATCCAGGGCACACGATCCGCGCGCGGCACGTTGCTTTGATCGCCGCGGCCACCGTCCGGCCTGCCTCCCGCGCCAGGCATTGGACCAGGGCCGGCGGTGCCCTGCCCGGCCTGCTTGTTGCCGGCAACTCGCGGATTGCCTGGGGCCTGCGACGCCCCGGCCCTTCCCGGGCCGGTATTGGCGCTCACCGACCGGCCAGCGCGCCACCCCAGCACCTCCCGCATCATGTCCCAGAAGCGTTCGCGGTCCTCCGATAGCCAGTTCCAGTTGCCGTTCTTGCGATAACCATCGGCAAGCTGCTGGATCACGGGTTGCAGCCGGACCTGTTCAGACCGGGTGACGTATTCAAAGAGGCTGCTGTCGAAGCTCCAGCTGTATATGAGGTAAACCCCGGCCACCAGCACCAGGTGCGCCCCGGCAATTGCAAGGAACAGTTTGACGCGCAGAGTGTCCAAGCCCCGACGCAGGAGCCCGGGACCGGTCTTCTTCATTGGGTTTTCTGGTGTGTTCATCGGGATTTGCCTTGCAGCAAGGCTATCCCCGGATTACGCAAACTTTATGCATGCCAAATTCCAAAATTCCTCCACAGTCGCCGGCCATCCTGCCCGGCGTGTGAACCGGCCGCATGCCGGCCGACCGAATTACTGAGCCAGGACCCGCATTCACTTTCGACGGAAGCCTACAACCATGAACGACAGCACCAATTCTTCTGCAAGCCAGGGCCGGCGACGCCGGAAATCCCGCCTACCCATGATCCTGGGTGTGGCCGTGGTCGTGGCTGCTGCCGGCTCCTGGTACGGCGTGCAGAAGTACCGCGCCAAGGCGGCTGCCGAGGGCGAGTATCTGTATGCCCCGATTGAAACTGGTGACATCGAGGATCTGGTCTCGGCCACTGGCACGCTGCAGCCGCGTGACTACGTGGACGTGGGCGCGCAGGTGTCCGGCCAGATCGAGGAACTCCTGGTGGAAGTAGGTGACCAGGTGGTCGCCGGCCAGGAGCTGGCCAAGATCGACGCCACCACCGCCGAGGCGCGCGTGGCGCAGAACAGGGCGCAGATGGCCCAGTCCAGGACCAACCTGATCACAGCGCAGGCCAACCTCGAAAAGAGCAAGCGCGACTATGAGCGCCAGGAGAACCTGCTGAAGGAAGACGCCACGACGAAGGAGGCCGTGCTCAACGCAAAGACCACGTATGAGAACGCCCAGCGTTCCGTGGAAACGTCCAAGCTGTCGATTACTGCGAATGAAGCCAGTCAGCGCATTGAGGAAAACAACCTCAAGTACACCACCGTCAAAGCGCCCATTTCCGGCACGGTCATGAGCATCTCGGTCAAGAAGGGCCAGACGCTGAATGCCTCGCAGAATGCGCCGACCGTGTTGCGCATCGCCAACCTCAACACGATGACGGTACAGTCGGACGTGTCCGAAGCGGACGTCGCCCGGCTCCACGAGGGCATGCCGGTTTACTTCACCACGCTGGGCGGCGGCAACTATCGCTGGACGAGTACGCTCAAGCGTATCGAGCCCACACCGAAAACCCAGCAGGGTGTCGTGCTCTACCCGGCGCTGTTCGACATCGCGAACGAGGGCGGCAACCTGAGGCCTTCGATGACCGCGCAGGTCTTCTTCATCGCGGCCGAGGCGCGCAACGTGCTGAAGTTGCCGATGGCTGCCATCCAGCAGGGTCAGCAGATCCAGCGTGAACTGGCGGCGAAGGAGCGCGAGGCCGGCAAGAAGTCTGCCGCTGGTGCGCCGGGCGCGATGCCGGGTGCCCCTGGTGCTGCAGCTCCTGCTGCCGGTGCGCGCGAAGGCGGGTCGGCACCTGCAACTGCGGCAGCAGCGGGCGGCGCTGCTCCCGCGGCGCCGGCGCAGGGAGCCGCCAACAACCGCCAGGCCAATGCGCAGGGCGGCAACGCCAGTGGCCAGCGGCCCAGTGGCCAGGGTGGCAACTTCGGCGGACAGCGTCCGGGCGGTGGCCAAGGCGGCTTCGGCGGTCAGCGTCCAGGCGGTGGCCAGGGCGGCTTCGGCGGTCAGCGTCCGGGCGGAAACTTTACGCCTGAGCAATTGGCGGAATTCCGCGCTCGTGGTGGCAATTTCGGCGGTGCCGGATTCAATCGCCAGGGTGCGATGGCCACTGGCGGCGCCGCTGGCACCACGCGTCCCGCACAGCGTCGCAACGGCACCGTGATGGTGAAGAAGGCGGACGGCACGCTGGAAGCGCGGCGCATCGTGTATGGCGTGACCGACCGCGTGTTCGGCGAAGTGCTTGAAGGCCTGAAGGAAGGCGAAGAAGTGGTGGTTGGCAAGCGCGAGAAGGAACCCGCCGTGACGCGGCCGCTGCAGAACAACCAGCAATTCCAAAACAACCGCGGTGGCAACAACTTCGGCGGTGGCGGCGGCAACTTCGGTGGCGGTGGCGGCAGGCCGTTCTGATGAGCGAACAACGAGCGCATGACCCCACGGTTCCCGTCATCGAACTGCGCGGGGTCACAAAGACCTATTTCAACGGCGATCTCGCGACCGAGGTGTTGCATGGGATCGACCTGAAGATCTACCCCGGCGAGTTCGTGGCCATCATGGGCGCGTCCGGTTCCGGCAAGTCGACGATGATGAACATCCTCGGCGCGCTGGACCGGCCGACCACGGGCACCTACCTGTTCAAGGGTCAGGACGTCTCGGATTTCGACCGTGACGAGCTGTCGGACCTGCGCCGGGAATCCTTCGGCTTCGTGTTCCAGAGCTACAACCTGATCTCCGGCAACACCGCGGCCGAGAACGTGGAAGTTCCGGCGATGTACGCCGGCGTGGAGCTGCACACCCGCCACGAGCGCTCGCGCGAACTGCTGACGCGCCTCGGCCTGTCCGAGCGCATCTACTTCCTGCCGAACCAGCTCTCGGGCGGCCAGCAGCAGCGCGTGTCGATTTCACGCGCATTGATGAACGGCGGCGAGATCATCCTCGCCGACGAACCCACCGGCGCGCTGGACAGCAAGAGCGGCGTCGAGGTGATGAAGCTGCTCGACGAGCTGTCGGCGCAGGGCCACACCGTCATCCTGATCACCCACGCACGCGAAGTCGCTGACCACGCGCGCCGCGTGATCGAGATCCGCGACGGCAACATCGTCGCCGACCCGGGGCCGATCATTTCGAGGGACGCCCCGCCGGTGCACAGCTGGACGGCCAGGCGCGGCCGCATGAGCCAGTTCGCCACGGGCCTGGAGTCCGCGAAGGGCGCGCTGCGCGCCCTGCGTCACAACATGCTGCGCTCGTTCCTGACGCTGCTGGGCATCGTGATCGGCGTGGGCTCGGTGATCACCATGCTGGCCATCGGCGATGGCTCGAAGAAGCAGGTGGTGGACGCCATCAGTTCGCTGGGCTCCAACCTGCTGAACGTCAACGCCGGTGGCAACAACAACTCGCGCGGCAATGAACGCGGCTCGGCCAGCCTGTCGCTGGAGGACGTGGCTGCGCTGAACGAGAAGGTGCCGAACCTGATCGGCGCCATGCCCTACCAGGAACAGACCAACCAGACGTTCCGCTACAAGGACCGTGACATCCGCGCCAAGATCATCGGCAGCTCGCCGAACTTCACCATCATCCGCAACTGGCCGGTCGCGAGGGGCACTTTCTTCACCGAGGAGGATGACAATACCTACGCGCCGGTGGTGGTGCTCGGCCGCACCGTCGCCGACACGCTGTTCCCGGATGGCGAGGAACCCCTTGGCCAGTACATCGTGATGGGCAGCCTGAACCTGAACTTCAAGGTCATCGGCGTGATGGCGGCCAAGGGTGCGTCACCCCAGGGCGACGACCAGGACGAAGCGGTGTTCGTTCCCTACAAGACCCACATGCTGCGCATCTCGGGGCAGAAGTACGTCAGCCGCATCCAGGTGGCCGTGAAGGACGTGAACAGGATCCTCGATACCCAGGCGGACATCGAGAACCTGATGACCGAGCGCCACGGCCAGGTCGACTTCCGCATCTTCAACATGGGCGCCATGCTGGAGCAGCGCGTGGAGCAGGAGCGCACCATGACCATCATGCTGGCCTCCATCGCGGCGATCTCGCTGCTGGTGGGCGGCATCGGCGTGATGAACATCATGCTGGTCAGCGTCACCGAACGCACGCGCGAGATCGGCATCCGCATGGCCACCGGTGCACGCACCGGCAACATCATGCAGCAGTTCCTGATCGAGGCGCTGGTGGTGTCGCTGATCGGCGGAGCCATCGGCGTCCTGCTGGGGCTGGCGGCAGCCTGGTCGGTGGGTCATTTCGTCGAAGGCATGCCTATCGCCTACACGCTGTTCCCGATCATGCTGGCGTTCGGTTCCACCTTCGCCATCGGCCTGATTTTCGGTTTCCTGCCCGCGCGCAAGGCGGCATATCTCGACCCCGTCGTCGCGCTGCAATCGGAGTGAGTCTGTGAGCATCGAAGCAAACAAGTCATCGCGGCGTTGTGCCGCCCTGCCCGTCATCAGTGTTGCAGCGGTAGTGGCCGCGCTGCTGGCCGGCTGTTCCTACCGGATGGATCGGGTCGAGAACCCGGTGCAGATGCCCGCCAAGTGGGATGCCACGCTCACGCCGAATGCGAAGGAAGGCATTCCGCGGGAATGGTGGAAGAACTTCGGCTCCGAACAGCTGAATGCGTTGATCGAGGAAGCCTTCAAAAGCAATCCGAACATCATCGCCACAGAGGAGCGGCTCAAGCAGGCCGAGCGTACGATCAGCCAGGCCCACGACGGCCTGTTCCCTGACCTGAGTGTCAGCGCCGGCACGAACAAATCGCGCACCGCGCGCAACGCTGAAGGACTGACGGGCAACAGGTCGACCACGGTGACCAACAGCGAATCCACCTCGCTGAGCTTTTCCACCAGCTACAGCGTGGACCTGTGGGGCGCCACCGCGGCACGCTACCGCCAGAGCGTCGCCAGCTTCATCGGCACCAGATACGACGCCGACCTGGCGCATATCCAGCTGGCGCAGAGCATCGCGCGCAGCTACTTCAACCTGCTGAGCACGCGCTCGCAGCTGCAGATCTCGCGGGGGAACCTGGAGGTTGCGGAAAGTCAGTTGCGCATCGTGGATGCTCGCGTCCGCAATGGCGTGGCACGCGAGTTCGAGCGGCTGCAGCAGCAGACCACATTGCAGAACCAGCGCACCCAGCTGATCACGCAGGAGAACAGTCTCCGGGCGGCCGAAACGGCGCTGGGCCTGCTGCTGGGTCGTACGCCGCAGGATTTCCACATCGACGGCGGTCCCGAGCTCATCAACCAGCTGACCGTACCGGAGATTGCGCCCTGGGTGCCCGGTGAGCTGCTGGCGCGCCGCCCGGACATCGCCTCGGCGGAAACGGACATGGCCTCGGCCAAGGCCAACATCGTGGTCGCGCGGGCCAGCCTGATTCCGATCTCGCTGAACCTGTCCAGCAGCTACGGCACGAGCTCGCCGGACCTGCTGGCGCTGTCGCTGACGGATCCGCGCACGTTCTCGCTGTCGGGCGCGCTGAACCTCGCCACCGGCATCTTCAACTACCGCGGGCGGCACAACGCCTACCTGACCGCCAAATCCAACGAGTACATCGCCACCATCAACTACGCGCAGACCATCCGCACCGCGCTGAAGGATGTGGACGACAGGCTCGCCAACGTGAACGCGCAGATGCTGGTCGAGCAGAGCCAGCTGGCCACCGTGCAGCAGTCGGAGGAGTCCTATCGACAGGTTCAGGCAGAGAATCTGAACGGAACGGCGACCCAGCAGGAAGTGCTGCAGGCCCAGCAGCAGCTGTTCTCGGCGCGGGACGCGCTGTCGCGCGCGCGGATCACGCGGCTCAATTCCGTCATCGACCTGTACGTGGCGCTGGGTGGCGGCTGGGAAGGGCCCACCGCGGAAGACCTCGCGATGCTGCAGCCGCCGAAGTAGCTTCGATCGGCACGTCGCCGAGTGCCTCTGTGCGTGGCGTGACGCGCACATGACTGGGCGGCCTCGGCTGGGCGAGAAGCGCCGCGATCGCATCCGCCAAAGAAAAGGCGCAGGCACCACACGGCGCCTGCGCCTCTCCCGACCCCCCGCTCAGCTCTTGGGCACGAAGAAGAAATCGCCCATGTCATGCCCGGCGCCCTTGATGGACTTGAACTCGGGCTTCTGCGTGAAATTGTTGCGCGCCGCGATGCCTTCGACGCGCTTGGCCATGCGCGCGAACAGCTCCGGCACGGACAGCACGCCGGTGTTGGATTCCAGCTCGGCGAGGAAGGCTTCGGCGAACACCGAGTTCTTGCCGCCACCGGCCTTGTCCAGCACTGGTGCGTCGCCGCCCGATGAGACCAGCAGGCGCGAGCGCTTGGGCACCTTGTACTTGATGTAGTCCAGCGTATAGCCGGCCTTGGCATCCGCGAAGCGGTAGCTGGGGTCGGTGGAGAGCAGGCCCGAGTAGCAGGAATCGGCCACCACCAGCACGCGCTGCGCGGGGATGCGCTGCAGGTGCCCGGTGATCTGCTCGTTCTGAATCCAGAATGTGTCTTTCGGCGGCTTGTCCGCGTTGCTGGCCAGCCAGTAGCCATTCTCGCGCGTGCCCGACTTCAGCCGCTCGCCGTGCCCGGCGAAATAGACCAGCAGGTTGTCATCCTTCTTCAGGGTCTCGGCAAGGTCGTTGAAAGCATTCAGCAGCGTGGTGTCATCTGGGTCTTCGAGCACCTTGACGCTGAAACCGTAGCGATCCTTCAGCACCTTGGCAGTGCGCTGCGCATCGCTGATGGGCGTCGACAGGTTCTCGACGGCCTGGTAGTTCTGCACGCCGATGACCAGCGCGTAGTAACGGCCGAAGTTCACGCCCAGGGCCTTGCGCACGTCGGCAGGCTTCATGAGGCTGGCGGCGGTGCCGGCGGCGCCGGTCGTGGAAGGAGCGCGCAATGCCACCAGCCGCTGGCTGCCCTTGTCGCGATCGGTGCGCAGGTTCGCAACCAGCTTCTGCAGGCTGTCCACCTGCTTGTTCAGCGCCTCGACCTCGGCGTTGGCGGCGGCCGTGGCCGCGGGGGTGGCGTTGGCCGGCGGACGCGCCCGCACCTGCCGCACCTGGTTCTGCAGCTGCGCGATCTGCGACTCCAGCGCCTTGATCTGCGTCTCCTGCTCGTCGATGGTCTTCTGCAGTTCGGCGCGCAGCGCCTGCTGCTCTTCGCGGGCCGCCGACTGGTACATGATGCTGTCGGCCGGCATGCCCATGGATTCGCGATACAGGTCCAGGGCTTTCAATTTATCCGCCGGCACGCCCAGGCCCTGCTCGTACAGCGTGCCGAGATTGAACTGCGCGCGCGAATACTTCTGGTCGGCCGCCTTCTGGTACCACAGCACCGCGGCCTCGTAGTTGGGGTCGCCGCGCAGGCCGCGTTCGTAGATCTCGCCGACATTGTTCTGTGCTTCGGGGTCGCCGGCCTCGGCGGCGTCCAGCCACACCTTCAATGCCGTCTTCATGTCAGCGCGGTCGAACTCGACGTATTCGCCGCCGCGAATGCGGCAATCGCTGGCGGTGGTCTTCACCGGCCGACGCTGCGTGAGGTAGGGACGGTTGCCCAGCGTGCGCACCTGGCCCGGCAGCAGGCAGTCCACGACCTCGAGGTCGGCGCGCGTGAACTTCGGCTTCTGCGCCGCTGCGCTGCTGCCGGCGCAGGCCAGCGCCACGACTGAGAATACTGCCGCCCACAAGGTGTTGCGGACGGTCTGGCGATCATTGGTGCTGGTGTTCATCGGGACTCCTTCCAAATGCCGCCCGTGCGATGCGGCGGACCGTAGCTTTCGTTTGCAAATACTGTCAAGGCGCGGGCATGTGACCAATCCCGCGGATGCCGGGCTCATCTGCCCGCGCTTTCGTCTGCCGGAACCGCTTTCCTGACTGGTGCGTAGTCCTTCAGGAACGGGCTCGCCTCGCTCATTTCGGTTGCGAATGCGCCAGCCTGATCGGGATGATCCTCCAGCACCCGCTCGGCGAGAGTGCGCAAGGCACTGGACGCCTCGCGATTGCGCTTGTGCGCATCCCATGCCTTTGCGTAGTAACTCAGCGCATCGTGCCAGGCGAATTCCTGCTTCTGCTCCGTATAGAAGCGCCAGGCCTCGTTGCCTTCGCGCATGGATTCCGTGAATTCCTGCTGCGCTTTCGGATCCAGCTGCTCGAACGGGATATCCGGCCCGGCGGCCTTGTAGCGCGCATAACCAAAATACGCCGCCACGCCGGCCAGCACGATGGCCACCACGATCAGCACCTTCTGCAGCGGCGTGATGCCGAACAACGCCTTCAGGAAGGCACTGGCATCCACCGGCCGCTGCCGGCGGTCGAAGGACAGGCTGCGCTCGATCAGGCTCCACTGTCGCCGCGGCAATCCCTTGATGGGTGCGGGCTTGAGCTTGCGCTTCTCGGCCGCCTGGCCGCTGAGCCGCTGGTAGGGATGCTTACCGGTGAACAGCTCGTAGGCGATGATGCCGAGCGCATAGACGTCGTCGGCGGTGTGCGGGTCGCCGCCCTCGATCATCTCGCTGGTGGCGTAGGCCGGCGTATAGGCGCCGAGCGCGCCGGCGTCGAAGCTGTCCTTCTTTGCCACCGTGTGGCCGGGCACGGCGCGCGCGATGCCGAAGTCCAGGATCTTGGGGATATTGCCTTCGGCCAGGAAGATGTTGCCGGGCTTCAGGTCCGCGTGCACCAGGCCCTTGCGATGCGCATAAGCCAGGCCACGCGCGATGTCGATCAGGATGGCCAGCGCCTTGGCGCGCGGCAGGCCCTTGCCCTCGGTCTCGCGGATCACCTGGTCCAGCGGCGTGCCGGTGAGCAGCTCCATGGTCATGAAGACCAGGTCGCCGTCGCGGTCGAAGTCGAACACCGTGGCCACGTTCGGATGCGCCAGCGCCTGCGCGCGGCGTGATTCGCGCTGCAGGGCCACGAAAGCCACCGGATGGCGCGCGAAATCCGGCGCCAGTACCTTCACTGCCACCATGGGCTCGGGGTCGTTGGCCTCGACCTTGCGCAGGTCCTCGGCAGCGAACACCGCACCCATGCCACCGCGACCGATCTCGCGCTTCAGCACGAAGCGCTCCTTGAGTACCGTGCCGGTGACCAGCGAGACGCCGCTGTCGGTCTTGCCGGTGGCAACGGTGCGGTTGGGCAATGGCGCGGGAGTGGTGGCGCCACCCAGCGTGGCCTGTGGCGCCACCACTGCGGGTGCTGCGGCACGAGCACCGCCGGCGGCAGCCAGCGCCGCCGCCTGCGCGGCAGCCTGTGCCGGGATGGCCTCGGTACGCTGGGCCGGGGGACGGTCCCGCTGGGTCGGCGCGTACTGCGGTTGCGGTACCGGCGGATCGATGCGCTGCGTGCGCGGGTAATCCAGCTGCGTGGGCGCCGGCCGCTGCATGGTGGCGTCGAAGGTTTCCGGTGCCGCGCGCTGCTGCGTGGGATCGATGGCCACCGGCGCCTCCCGCTGCCGGGTCGCATCGATCGACGCCGGCGGTGCACGCATCTGGGTGGCGGCGATCTGGTTCAGGGTGTGCTGCGACACCTCGCGCAGGCGGGTCGAATCCACTCCAAGTACCTTGGTCGTCTCGACCAGCAGGTCCACCTGGAACAGGATGCGGGTGGCGACCGCGTCGTCCAGCTCGCCGCTGTTGCGCGCCACCATTACCGTGCGCTGGATTTCCTGCAGCGCCTGCGGCCGCACCACGGTGGCGTCCACCAGCTGCGCGCGCAATGTCTGCGGGTTGTCGCTGGAGGCGACCAGTTCCTCCAGCAGCGATGGGTCTTTCCTGTTCATCTGGCCGCGCCCGTGTTGCCGCGGCCTCAACCGAAGTTGATGCGGGCTTCCAGGTTGGTGCGCGAATCGGCGTTGGCCAGCGCGTCGTCCATGGTGATGCGGCCCTGCTTGAACAGTGACACCAGCGAGTTGTCGAAGCTCACGATACCTTTCTCGGCGCTGTTGATGATGGCTTCCTTGATGGAGCTTACATCGCCGCGGCGGATCAGGTCGCTGATGTGCGGTGTATTGAGCATGACCTCGACGGCCGGCGCACGGCGGCCATCCACGCCAGGCACCAGCCGCTGCGCCATGATGGCGCGCAGGTACTGCGACAGGTCCAGCAGGATCTGCGGATGCTGCTGGTGCGGGAACATGTTGATGATGCGGTCCAGCGTCTCGGCGCAGTTGTTGGCGTGCAGCGTGGCCAGCACCAGGTGACCGGTGCCGGAGAGGCTGATGGCCGCTTCCATGCTTTCCCGGTCGCGTATTTCACCGATCAGGATCACGTCCGGCGCGGCCCGCATCGCGCCCTTGAGCGCGCGGGCATAGGTCTTCGTGTCCAGCCCCACTTCGCGCTGGTTCACGATGGAGCGCTTGTTGGAATGCAGGAACTCGATCGGATCCTCGATGGTGACGATGTGGTCCGAGAAGTTCTCGTTGCGGTAGTTGATCATCGCCGCGAGCGTGGTGGACTTGCCCGAACCGGTGGCGCCCACCATCAGGATCAACCCGCGCTTGAGCTTGGTGAGATCGGTGAGGATCTCCGGCAGCCCCAGCTGGTCGATGCGCGGCATCTCCGCGGTGATGTAGCGCATCACCATGGCCGGGTAGCCGCGCTGGTAGAAGATGGCGACGCGGAAGCGGCCGAGGCCGGTCTCGGAAATCGCGAAGTCGATCTCCAGTTCGCGCTGGAAAAACTCGATCTGCTCCGGGGTCATCAGCGAAAAGCAGGCCGCGCGCACCGCATCCGGGCTCATCACCTGCTTGTTGACCGCGTGGATCTGCCCTTCGATCTTGATCTTGATGGGCGCATTCGGGGTGAAGAACAGGTCCGAGGCGCGCCGCTCCACCATCAGCTTGAACAATGGCCGGGTATTGAAGGCGCCCGAAGCACCGGTGGAGACCTTGATCTCGTCCGGATCGGTGACGCTCTTGGCTTCGCCGCCGCCTTTCGCCGCGCCATCGCTCACAGCACGTGGCCCTCGCTGTCCTCTTCCAGCGTCAGACTGCCGGCGTCGTCGGCCGGACGCGCGTCGCGCTTGCTCTCCAGCTTCACGCGCAGGCGCAGCTCGTTCTTGGAATCCGCGTTGCGGATGGCGTCGTCATAGGAGATGTAGGAGCGCTCGTACAGGTCGAACAGGCACTGGTCGAAGGTCTGCATGCCGATGCGCGTGGAGCGCGACATGACTTCCTTGATCTTGTGCACCTCGCCCTTGAAGATCAGGTCCTGGATCAGCGGCGAGTGCAGCATGATCTCGGTGGCCGCGATGCGCCCCTTGCCGCCCTCGCGCGGAATCAGGCGCTGCGAGATCAGGCCGCGGATGTTCAGCGACAGATCCATCAGCAGCTGCTCGCGCTTCTCGTCGGGGAAGAAGTTGATGATGCGGTCCAGCGCCTGGTTGGAGCTGTTGGCGTGCAGCGTCGCCAGCACCAGGTGGCCGGTCTCGGCGAACTGGATGCCGTACTCCATCGTCTCCTTGTCACGGATCTCGCCGATCAGGATGACGTCCGGGGCTTGGCGCAGCGTGCTCTTCAGCGCCGCATGCCAGTTCTCGGTGTCCACGCCCACCTCGCGGTGCGTCACCACGCAACCCTTGTGCGGGTGGATGTACTCAACCGGGTCCTCGATGGTGATGATGTGGCCGCGGGTCTTCTCGTTGCGGTAGCCGACCATCGCGGCCAGCGTCGTCGACTTGCCCGAGCCCGTGCCGCCCACCAGCAGCACCAGGCCGCGCTTGGACAACACCACTTCCTTCAGCACCGGCGACAGGTCCAGTTCCTCGAAGGTCGGAATGGTGGCGTTGATGGTGCGGATAACGCAGCCCACCTGGCCCTGCTGCACGAAGGCACTGACGCGGAAACGGCCGATGCCCGGCGGCGCGATCGCGAAATTGCATTCCTTGGTGGAGTCGAATTCCTTCGACTGCCGGTCGTTCATGATGGCGCGCACCAGCGTCGCGGACTGCTCGCCGGTGAGCGCGCGCTCGGTCTGCGGGCGGATCTCGCCGTCGATCTTCACCGCCGGCGGGAAGCCCGCGGTGATGAAGAGGTCCGAACCCTTGCGCTCCACCACGCGGCGCAGGAGGTCCTGGATCAGTTTGATTGCTTGTTCGCGATCCATGTTGGCCCGGTGCGCGTCCTGCGCGGTTAGACGGAATCCTTGTTCTGCGCCTTGTAGCGCGCTTCTTCCTTGCTGACCACACCCTTGGTGACCAGCTCCTGCAGGCACTGGTCCAGCGTCTGCATGCCCTGCGACTGGCCGGTCTGGATGGCCGAATACATCTGCGCGATCTTGCCTTCGCGGATCAGGTTGCGGATGGCCGGGGTGCCGATCATGATCTCGTGCGCCGCCACGCGGCCACCGCCGTTCTTCTTCAACAGCGTTTGCGAGATCACCGCGCGCAGCGACTCGGACAGCATGGAGCGGACCATTTCCTTTTCCGCGGCGGGGAACACGTCCACCACGCGGTCGATGGTCTTGGCGGCCGAACTCGTGTGCAGCGTGCCGAACACCAGGTGGCCCGTTTCCGCCGCGCTCAGCGCCAGGCGGATGGTCTCCAGGTCGCGCATCTCACCGACCAGGATGATGTCCGGATCCTCGCGCAGCGCCGAGCGCAGCGCCTCGGCGAAGCCCAGCGTGTCGCGGTGCACCTCGCGCTGGTTGATCAGGCAGCGCTTGGACTCGTGCACGAATTCGATCGGATCCTCGATGGTGAGGATATGGTCCGGCCGGTTGTCGTTGATGTGGTCGATCATGCCGGCCAGCGTGGTGGACTTGCCCGAGCCGGTCGGCCCGGTGACCAGCACGATGCCACGCGGCAGCATGCACAGGTCGCGGAAGATCTTCGGCGCGCCGAGGTCATCCAGACCGACGATGGTCGAGGGAATGCTGCGGAACACCGCGCCGGCGCCGCGGTTCTGGTTGAAGGCGTTGACGCGGAAGCGCGCGAGCTTCGGGATCTCGAAGGAGAAGTCCGTTTCGAAGAACTCCTCGTAATTCTTGCGCTGCTTGTCGTTCATGATGTCGTACACCATGCTGTGCACCTCCTTGTGGGAGAGCGCAGGCATGTTGACGCGCTTCATGTCGCCGTCCACGCGGATCATCGGCGGCACACCGGCGGAGAGGTGCAGGTCAGAGGCGTGATTCTTGACGGCAAACGCCAGCAGCTGGGCGATATCCAGGGCCATGTGTGCTCCGCAAACTTACCGCAGCAGTATAGTTCAGGCCCGCGACCCCACCTATGTTAATCACTCCGCAGAATTCAGCCCCTGACGCGCGCGGCAACGATGATCTCGCCGGACGCATCGCGGCAGTACGCCACCGCATGGCGAGCGCGGCCGCTGCAGTTGGCCGGGATGTGCGCTCCATCACGCTTCTTGCGGTCAGCAAGGGGCAGGACATTGCCAGCATCCGCGGCGCCAATGCTCTCGGAATCGACGACTTCGGCGAGAACTACCTTGATGAGGCGCTGCCCAAGATCGAGGCACTGGCCGGCGCGCAGGTGAGCTGGCATTTCATCGGCCGCGTGCAGGGCAACAAGACACGTCCCATCGCCGCACATTTCTCCTGGGTACATGGCGTCGACCGGCTGCGTATCGCCGAGCGCCTGTCGGCGCAGCGGCCTTTCCAGGCACCGCCATTGAACGTCTGTGTGCAGGTGCATGTAGCGGACGATCCGGCCAAGGGCGGTGTTCTGCCCGAGGCACTGCCCACGCTGCTGCAGGCGATCGCGGCGCTGCCGCGCCTGCGGCTGCGCGGCCTGATGTGCATGCTGCCCCATGACATGGGGCCAGCCGACCAGCATGTGGCGTTCACGCAGCTGGCGGAGATGGCTCGCCAGTCGCGCGCCGACGGCATGCCGCTCGACACGCTTTCCATGGGCATGAGTGCCGACTTCGAGGCTGCGATTGCCTGCGGCGCCACCATGGTGCGGATCGGCACCGCACTGTTCGGCGATAGAATGCAGCCATGACACCCCCTGCTTCGTTACGCATCGCATTCATTGGTGGCGGCAACATGAGCCGCGCGCTGGTCAGCGGCCTGCTGGGCCAGGGCCAGGACGCGGCGCTGCTCACGGTGGCCGAACCTGCCGAAGCCACGCGCGCCGCGCTGGCGCGCGACTTCGGCATCCAGACCACCGCGGACAATGCGGCGGCAGTGGCGACAGCGCGCGTCGTGGTACTGGCGGTGAAACCGCAGGTCATCGCCGCGGTGACGCGCGCGCTGGCACCGGCGCTGCAGTCGGCGAAGCCGCTGGTGATCTCGGTCGCCGCGGGCATTCGTGCCGCCGACCTCGCCCGCTGGATCGGAGCCGGCGTGCCGGTGGTACGCACCATGCCCAACCGGCCGGCGCTGGTGGGCCGCGGCGCCACCGGTTTGTATGCCGACCCGTCGGTGCAACCAGCTGAACGCGAACTCGCCGGCCGTGTGCTCGCGGCAACCGGCAGCGTGGTATGGGTGCCCCGGGAAGACGACCTGGAACTGGTGACGGCACTATCGGGCAGCGGCCCGGCCTATTTCTTCCGTCTTGCGCAACTGATGGCGGAAGCCGCCACGACCATGGGCCTCGACCCCGTGGTGGCGCGGCAACTGGCGGCACAGACGCTGGCTGGTGCCGGTGCGCTGGTAGGCGCGGAATCCACACCGGATCTGGCACGCATGAGCGCCGAGGTGGCCTCAAAGGGCGGTACCACCGAAGCCGCGCTGGAGCGCTTCATGGCGCTGGGCCTCGACCGGCTGGTCGCCGAAGCCATGCGGGCGGCGGCACAGCGCGGTCGCGAGATGGCGGATCAATTCGGCAAACTTTCATAGCGAACGGTAGCGAACGGATATGCAGGCCCTCCACTACATCGTCAACACGCTGGCGACGCTTTACCAGGTGGTATTGCTGTTGCGGCTGCTCATGCAACTGACCCGCGCCGACTTCCGCAACCCGATCGCGCGCGGGATCGTGCAACTGACCGATCCGTTGATCCGACCACTGCGTCGCGTGCTGCCACCCATCCGCAGGATCGACACCGCATCGGTGGTGGCCATCGTGCTGTTTACCGCGGCGATGCTGTGGCTGCTGCGTCTGCTTGGCTATGGGACCTCCACCACATTGCTTGCCGCCACCTTGCTGGACATCACCCGCCTGGTGCTGGGCACCTATCTTTTCCTGATCGTTCTCAACGCGATACTGTCGTTTGTTGCTCCGGGAAATTACTCACCCGCGCAATCCCTGCTCGCTTCCATCTGCGATCCGGTGCTCAATCCGATCCGCCGCTTGATTCCTTCCGTTGCTGGCCTGGATCTCTCACCACTGTGGGCATGCATCGCGATCCAGGCGCTGCTGCTCATCCTGCCTGTTGCTTAAAGTCCTATAAAAAAAGCAGTTGCGCACCTATGCGCTTGTGCTATGTTTCGCGCGGACATCAATTCGGCGGGGGTATTCCCCGTTTTTCAAATCAACTCGCGGGAGTATCCACACATGGCGAAGAAGGGCGGCGCACCGACCAAGTCCGAGATCCTGACAACCATATCCAAGGACACTGAACTGTCGCGCAAGCAGGTCAGTGCGGTGTTCGACTCCCTGCACGGCGTCATCAAGAAGAGCCTGCGCGGCCACGGCATCGTCACCCTGCCCGGCCTGCTGAAGCTGAAGGTCGTGAAGAAGCCCGCCACCAAGGCCCGCAAGGGCATCAACCCGTTCACGGGCGAGGAGATCACCTTCAAGGCCAAGCCGGCCAGCAAGAAGGTCCGCGCACTGCCGCTGAAGAACCTCAAGTCCTTCGTGAACTGAAAGAGCGCCATACGGCCCGCAAGGTCGTGTCGAAGCCCGGGAAACACTGGTTTTCCGGGCTTTTTCGTTTCAGGGGCTGCTTAAGGGGCCCTGCAGGAAGAAGCGCCCGGCCTCGCGCTGCAGCTCGTTGAGCTTGCCGTGGAAGAAATGGCCGACACCAGGCAGCAGCACCACGCGCGGCGGCGGATCCAGTTGTGCGGTCCACTCCACCGCCAGTCGTGGATCCACCACCTCGTCGGCATCGCCCTGCACCAGCAGCCAGGGGCAGGCAGGCACCTGTATCTGTTGCGGCGACGCGTAATGACTGCCCAGCGCCGGCGCCACAGTCAGCAGCCGATCGACCTTGCCCACGCCGCGCGTGGTACTGGCGCGCAGCGCCACCGCACCACCGAAGGAAAACCCGGACAGCCACAGCAAGGCATCCGGCCACAGCTGTCGCCCATGCGCGACCACAGTCAACGCATCCTGCGTCTCACCGCGCCCATCATCGAAGCTGCCTTCACTCCTGCCCACGCCACGGTAGTTGAAGCGGATGGTGGGCACGCCAAGTTCACGCGCACTGCGCGCCAGCGTCGTGACAACCTTGTTCTCCATGGTGCCGCCATGCAGCGGATGCGGATGGCACACCACGAGAAACGCAGCCGGCGCGCCCACGCCATCAGGGACCTCCAGCACGCCTTCCAGCGTGCCTGCAGTGCCGGCAAGACTCAGGGGCGTCAGTGCCGGCAACGCCATCATCAGCGGTTCACCGCGTCGCCCTGCGCGCGAAACCCCAGTGAAGCCGAATTGATGCAGTAGCGCAGGCCGGTGGGCTCCGGCCCATCTTCGAATACATGTCCCAGGTGGGCGTCGCAGTGGGCGCAGGTCACTTCGGTGCGCACCATGCCATGGGAGAAGTCACGGTGCTGGTGGATGCGCTCGGCGGCCAGTGGCAGCCAGAAACTGGGCCAGCCGCAGCCGGCGTCGAACTTCTTCTCCGACTCGAACAGCTCCGTGCCGCAGCAGATGCAGTAGTAGGTTCCTGCTTCCGCATGCGCCGAATACTGCCCCGAGAAGGCCCGCTCGGTGCCTTTCTCCTGCGTGACGTGGTACTGCAGCGACGACAGCCGGGAGCGCAGTTCCTCGCGCGTGGGTTTGCGGCGCTCGTTCATGCGGCTCAGGTCTTCCCCAGGAGCTTCAGCAGCAGATTGTTCAGCCGCCGGGCGTATTCGCCGGGATTGGCCAGCTGCCCCTGCTCGGTCAGCTGCGCCTGGTCGTACAGCAACTGCGCCAGCTCGCCGAAGTCCTCGCCCTCGAGGCCGGCCAGCCGCTGCACCAGCGGATGCGCCATGTTCAGTTCCAGCACCGGTTTTGCCGGGGGCAGGTCGCCGCGGCCGGCCGCGGCCAGCACGCGCCGCATCTGCTCGCTCATGTCGTCCTCGGTGCGCGTCAGGCAGGCCGGCGATTCAGCCAGGCGGCGGCTGGCCTTCACGCCCGCGACCGCATCGCCCAGCGCCTTCGTGGTGCGCTCGAACAATGCCTTCTGGTCGTCGGCTTCCGCTGCGGCAGCGCCGGCATCCTCGCTGGCGGCGCCCAGCTTCGAGAGGTCCAGATCGCCGCGCGCCGCGTCCTGGAAGCCCTTGCCCTCGAACCCGGACAGCTGGCCCATGATCCACGGGTCCACGCGATCGCCCAGCAGCAGCACCTCCACCTTGCGCGCGCGCAGCTGCTCGATGAACGGACTGCTGCGCGCGGCGGCGCGGCTTTCGGCCAGCACGTAGTAGATCTTCTCCTGCCCGGCCGGCATGCGGGCCACGTAGTCGGCCAGTGCCACCTTGTCATCGTCACCAGCCTCATGCGTGCTGGCAAAGCGCAGCAGCGGCAGCAGCTTGTCGCGGCTGGCGTAGTCCTCGGCCACACCCTCCTTCAGCACCTGGCCGAACTCCTTCCAGAACATCGCGTACTTTTCCGGCTCTTCCTTCGCCAGCCGGCCGATGAGGTCCAGCGCGCGCTTGGTCAGCGCAACCTTCATGGCCTCTACTTCCGCGTCCTTCTGCAGCAGCTCGCGCGACACGTTCAGCGGCAGGTCGGCGGAATCCAGCACGCCCTTGATGAAGCGCAGGTACAGCGGCAGGAACTGCTCGGCGTCGTCCATGATGAACACGCGCTTCACGTACAGCTTCAGGCCACGGGCCGCATCGCGCTGCCACAGGTCGAAGGGCGCGCGCCCCGGCAGGTACAGCAGGCTGGTGTACTCGCGCTTGCCCTCCACCTTGTTGTGGCTCCAGGCAAGCGGCGCCTCGCTGTCGTGCGAGATGTGGCGATAGAACTCGCCGTATTCCTCGTCCTTTATCTCGGTGCGGGGACGGGTCCACAGCGCCTTGGCCTGGTTTACCGGCTCGTAATCCAGCGTGGCCTCGCCGGCCTTGGGCATGTGCACCGGGAAGGCCAGATGGTCCGAGTAGCGCCGCACCAACGAGCGCAGCCGCCAGCTGTCGGCGAATTCCTTCGCGTCTTCCTTCAGGTGCAGCACCACGGTGGTGCCACGCGGCGCGTGCTCGATGGTCTCGACGGTGAAATCCCCGTCGGCCGCGGAGCTCCACCGCACGCCCGCGCTGGCGGGTTCACCGGCCTTGCGCGACAACACCTCGACCCGCTCGGCCACGATGAAGGCGGAGTAGAAGCCGACGCCGAACTGGCCGATCAGCTGCGAATCCTTCTGCGCATTGCCGGTGAGCTTGCCGAAGAACTCCGCAGTGCCGGACTTCGCGATGGTTCCCAGGTGGGCCACCGCCTCCTCGCGCGTCATGCCGATGCCGTTGTCGCGGATGGTCACGGTGCCGGCCTTCTCGTCGGGCGTGACCCATATGGCGAGGTCCTTCTCCTCGCCCAGCAGTTCGGGGTTGGCCAGCGCCAGGAAACGCAGCTTGTCGCTGGCGTCCGAGGCATTGGAGATCAGCTCGCGCAGGAAGATCTCCTGGTGGCTGTACAGCGAGTGGATCATGAGCTTGAGCAGCTCACGTACCTCGGCCTTGAACCCCAGTGTTTCAGTGGAGGATGCGGATGCGGTTTCGGACATGACGGACTCCAGCGACGCAACGAACCGGCGCGAAGGATAGGGCCACCAGCGGCCTTTTCAAGCGGCAGGCCGGTTCGCTGCGGCATGCCGCCGCCGGAAAAAAGGCCACCCGCCCCCGCGGCCCGGCAATCCGCCGCCGCAATAGCGACAGCCTGGCCTGCCTCAGGCCGGCGCAGGTGCCCAGGGCAGCCCGGGTGCTACACGCCCAGGACACGCTCGACAGGATCAACGGCACGCATGTGCCACAGGCCCTCAAGGCGCTGGAGGAAGCCCTGCGCCTGGGACCAGAAATGGCGGTCAGGAAATTCGGTTCAGGCGACCCGGCCTTCAGCCGGGTTCAGGCGCCGCTGGCGGCGCACACGACGCGCCACCGAATGCGCCAGGGTGGTGGCGGTGTGCCAACCGTACCCCACGAGCTCATCGAGCTCATCCCACAGCAGCAGGAAACGCTCCACGCTACTTCTTCTTCACCGCGACGTCGGACTCCCACGATTGCCGGACCTTGTCGGACCAGTTCTTGTAGTTCGACCAGGTGTTCAGGTTGCGGCTGATGGCGGCGTGGCGGCCGCGGCCGCGCTGCATGCGGGCGGCCCAGTCGGAGAACAGCTCGGAGCTGCCGGGCCCAGGGCGTTCGCCCGTGGTGGCCAGATCGTCGCGTCCTTCACTGTTCGACATGCTCGCTCGCTCTGGTTCCCAACAAGGGAACCGGTGATGGAAAAGCTCCAGAGCGAAGGTAGTGAATAAGGCGGTTAAATCGACAGGAACTGCTTCACGTCACGATGCGGTAGCAGGGCTGGTAATCCCCGCTGCCGGGCAGCTTCATGCGGCCCTGGGCCACGAAGGCGCGCAGCAGCTCGTCCAGCAGCCGCATCAGCACCGGGTCCCCGGAGATCTCGAAGGGACCGTTGGCCTCGATGGCGCTGATGCCCTTTTCCTTGACATTGCCCGCGACGATGCCGGAGAAGGCCCGGCGCAGGTTGGCCACCAGCAGGTGCTGCGGCTGGTCGCGATGCAGCTGCAGGCGCCGCATGCTCTCGTGCGTGACTTCGAAGGGATGCTGGAAATCCTCCGGCACCGCCAGCAGCCAGTTGTAGGCGTAGGAATCGTTGCTGGCGCGGCGGCTGGCGCGCACCCGGGCCAGGTCCTTGACCAGGCCGCGCGCCACGCTGGCCGGATCGCCAACCACGAATCGCAGCCGCGCCAGCGCCTCGGGGCCCACGGCGGCGGCGAGGAAGGCGCGGATCTGCTCGAAATAATCCGCACTCACGGCCGGCCCCGACAGCACCACCGGCAGATGTTGTTCCGCATTGCGTGGATCCAGCAGGATGCCCAGCAGGTAGAACAATTCCTCGGCAGTGCCCACGCCGCCCGGGAATACCACCACGCCATGGGCCAGCCGCACGAAGGCCTCCAGGCGCTTCTCGATGTCCGGCATGATCACCAGCTGGTTCACGATGGCATTGGGCGGCTCGGCGGCGATGATGCCGGGCTCGGTCAGGCCGATATAGCGGCCGCTGCCGATGCGCTGCTTGGCATGGCCAATGGTCGCGCCCTTCATCGGGCCCTTCATCGCCCCTGGCCCGCAGCCGGTGCATACGTCCAGGCCCCTGAGGCCCAGCTCGTATCCCACCTTCTTCGTGTACTGGTATTCGGCATCGCCGATGGAGTGCCCGCCCCAGCACACCACCAGGTTGGGCTTGATCTTGCGGTCCAGCACGCCGGCGTTGCGCAGCACGTGGAACACCGAGTTGGTGATGTCGCTGCTCCTGGCGAGGTTGAAGCGCCCGCCCTGCTCGATCTCGTGCGCGATGTACACCACATCGCGCAGCACCGCGAACAGGTGCTCCTTGATGCCGCGGATCATCTGCCCATCGACGAAGGCACCCGCCGGCGCATTGGTGATCTCGAGCCGGATGCCCCAGGGATGGCGCACCAGCTGCACGTCGAATTCCTTGTAGCGCTCGAACAGCTCCTTGGCGTTGTCGTTGTCGCTGCCTGAATTGAGGATGGCCAGCGCGCACTTGCGGAACAACCCGTGGATGCTGCCCTGCCCGCGGCCCAGCAGCGCGTCGATCTCCGACTGCGACAGCATTTCCAGGCTGCCGCGCGGGCCGACGCTGGCGTCGACGAGTTCCGGCAGGTCGATCCGTGCTTCCAAGGTCAGGGCAGGATGTCGATGGGCGTGTTGCTGTTGGTCAGCAACCAGATCTCGACCATGTCCGAGTTGGACACGGCGATGCAGCCGTCGGTCCAGTCGCGGCCGTAGTACTCCGGCTCGCGCTTCAGGCGGTTCGGCAGGCCATGGATCATGATCGAGCCGCCCGGATCCCAGCCATTGGCGCGCGCATGGCGCTGGTCGCGATCATTCGGGTAGGAAACCTGGATGGACAGGAAAAAATCGCTGCGCGGATTGCGCCGGGTGAGGTAGTAGCGCCCTTCCGGGGTGCGGAAATCCCCGGCCCGCTCCTTGTGGCCCTCCGGCATCAGGCCCAGCGAGACGCGGAAGCTGCGCACCACGTCGTTGCCGCGCATCAGGTCCATGCGCCGGTCGCCCTTGTACACCACCACGCGGGTCACGACGGGCAGCGCCTGGGAATCCCCCTGAGTGAGCGTGTTGTCGATCACCGGCCGCAGCACGCCATCGGCCCGTACGGTTCCGGCGATGCCCAGCGCGCCGCACAGCAGCACCGCCAGGGTTTTCAGGTTGCGAAGATTCGGCATTGCGGCGGCCATTATAGGCATGAGTGCTGTCCGTGCCTTTAACCCCGTCACACGCGAGCGCTCAGCCCGCGGGCTGCTGCTCCACCTTCGGAATGACGATCTGCAGCCCGGCGCGCAGCGCGCCGAAATCCACATCGGGGTTGTAGTGCAGGACCAGCCAGGTCGGCAGCGGGCCATTGCGCTGGGCGACGTTCCACAGGGAATCCCCGCGGCGTGCGACATACACCTGCGTGCCGGTGATGCGATGGTTGGCGAAGAACGCGGCTTCCAGCTGCTCGTGGAATGCGCGCCGCTTCTCCTCGAACTGCGCGGGCGTGGCGCGGGAGAAATCCAGCTTCAGCGCGCGCCCCAGCACGATGGCGGAACGCGCGGCCATGCCGTTCAGGCTGCGCAGGCGGCTCGCCGGAATGCCCAGCCAGTCGGCGAAATGGCCCAGCGTCTCTTCGGCGGCGACGCGGATGGTCTGATCGGCGCCGACGCTGTAATCGTCGGACTCACTGGCACGTGCCACGGCGGCGCCCCCCGGCACCAGCGACGGGCCCTCTTCCTCCGCCTCGGCGGCCGTCACCGGTTCGGGCTCCTTCTGGCTGCGCTTGATGGCCGCGACTTCCTTGCGCTGCTCGGCGAGCGTCTCCTTGACCTGTTCCTGCGGCGCCGGGGCGGCAGTGGCTGCGGCCGGCGCGGGCGGCAGCGCGGCTACCGCTGGGGGCTGTACCGGCGGGGTGCGTGAGGCCACGCGCGTGGCAGGCTGTTCGGGCAGGCGCAGCGTGCGGCCGGCGCGCAACTCGCTGCCGGCAGTCAGACCGTTGAGTCGCGCCAGCGCTTCAGTCTTCATGCCATGCCGTCGGGCGACGCTGGCCAGCGAATCGCCCTTGCGCACCTTGTAACTGCGCGCGCGCGGCTGGTTGGTGTACTGGTCCTGCAGGCTGATCTGCTGCGCCAGCCGCGCAGTGGTCCATTCCTTGCTGTCCGGCGGCAGGCGCAGCTTGTAACCCTTGGGCACGTAGCGCTCGCCATTCAGCAGCGCCGGCCGGAAGGCCGGGTTGAGTTCAACCAGTTTTGCGCGATCCACCTGCAGCGTCTTCTGCAGCACACCGAAGGGCACATACGCCGGCATCTCCACTTCGATGAAGGTGAGCTCGGGACGCCGCTTCAGGTCGGGAAAGTATTTTTCGTGGCCGCTGTCGATGGCCAGCGCGGCCAGGAACGACGGGAAGAAATTCTTCGAGGCAAAGCCGAAGCTCGGACTGCGGTAGCTGCGGATGATGCTGACGATGTCGGTGGTGCCGAGCGAGTCCGCGGCGCGGCGCATGCCGGCGGCGCCATGGTTGTACGCGGTCAGCGCCAGCGGCCAGTTGCCGAGGAAGCGGTAGTTGTAGTCCAGCAATTGCGCCGCGGCCTCGGTGGCGCGGAACGGGTCCATGCGCTCATCCACCGCGTCATCGATGCGCAGGAAGCGCCGGCCGGTGGCGCGCATGAACTGCCACAGGCCGGCCGCGCCCACCTTCGAATAGGCGGTGGGATCGAACGAGGATTCCACATGCGGCAGCGCCGCCAGTTCCGGCGGCAGGCCGAGGCTGGCGAAGGTCTGCGCGATATGTGCCTCCCACTGCGAGGAGCGCTCCAGCCCCTCGCGGAAGCGATCGGCCTGACCAAGCTGGAAGCGCACGCTCTTCGCGGCTTCCGCATAGCGCGCCGGCGTGCCGCCGGCACCGAAGGCCGCGGCGATGCGCTTCTCGTCATCGTTCAGGTCGGAGGCGCCATCGGCCAGGTGCCTGAGCATCTTCTCGATCTTGCCCCGCTCCTCGTCCACGGCATCGCGCCGCTGGCGCGGCTGCACGTCGCTCTCGAAGGTCAGCGTGCGGTACACGATGGACAGGTCGTTCTGATCGTGCAGGAAACCCTGGCTGGTGGAGATCTCGGTGTAGACGCGGATCCAGAAATCCACTTCCTTCTGCAGTTCCGGTGGTACCGGGATGCGCGCTTCCGCCGCCCGCAGCGGCGCCACGGCCAGCAACGCCAGCGCGGCACCCAGCAGCGTGGCAACGAACGGGCGGACAGCACGCATGGGAAACAAGCCTATATAGAGGTGAGGCTTATGTGAACTGTCGATATTGCGCACACCGCAAACCGCAGCAGCGGCGGATTGCGCGTGACAGTGCGGCTGCCAATGACAGAATAGGCGCCGCGCGATCCGCCGCAGGAGCCTTCATGATCCGCAGCCTCGTTATGCTCGCCAGCCTCGCGCTGGCCGGCGCTGCCATCACCGCCGAGCCGGCGGGCAAGCCCGCGAAGCCTCAATACCGCAGTGCCGGGGAGATCATCGACGCCGCGCCGGACAGCGCCTGGCGTGCACCTGACCCGGCCAACCTGCTGTACATGGCGGTGGCCGGCGGTGTCGTGGTCATCGAGCTCGCGCCGCGCTTCGCGCCGGAGCATGTGGCCAACATCCGCACGCTGGCACGCGAGCATTTCTGGGATGGCACCAGCATCTACCGCGCGCAGGACAACTTCGTGGTGCAGTTCGGCGACCCGGATGCCGACGATGCCAGGAAAGCCAGATCGCTGGGCGGCGCGAAGACGCACCTGCCGGCCGAGTTCCATCGCAGCGCGAAGGATCTGCCCTTCGACCGCCTGCCCGACCGCGATGGCTGGGCGCCCGAAACCGGCTTCGTCGAAGGCTTTCCCGCGGCACGCGACCCGAAGACCGACCGGGCCTGGCTTGCCCACTGCTACGGCGCGGTCGGCGCGGGCCGCAACAACGAGCCGGACAGCAGCCTCGGCGCCGAGTTGTACGTGGTGATCGGGCAGGCACCGCGGCAGCTGGACGACAACATCACCGTGGTGGGCAAGGTGCTGCTGGGCATGGAGCTGCTGGCGGCGGTCAAGCGCGGCCCCTCGCCCATGGGCATCTACGAGGACCCGGCCGAGCGCACGCCGATCCGCGGCATCCGGCTGGCCAGTGAGGTGCCGGAGGCCCAGCGCATCCCGTTGCGCGTGCTGCGCACGGACACACAGACCTTCCGCGACGCCGTCGAGGCACGCCGCAATCGCGTGGATGACTTCTACAAGCGACCCGCCGGACATATCGATCTGTGCAATGTGCCGGTGTCGGTGCAGCTGGTGTCGAAGTGATCGTGTCGCGGCTGCCGCTGGCGCTCGCGCTGCTGTCGCTGCTCGCGGCCTGCAAGCCCCCGGCGCCGGCCGCGACCACCAGCACCGACCCGCAGGCCGAAGCCGCGTTCGCGGACCTGTCGCAGCGCGCGCTGGAGTTCTGGTTTGCGCGCTCGCCCGTGTTCGCCACACAGATGGGCGAGCACCGCTACGACAGCGAAGTGGACGACCTCGGCGCGGCCAGCCGGGACAAGTCGCTGCTGGCAACGCAGGCCCTGCTGGCCGACCTTGCAGGGATCGACCGCGCGCAGCTGTCGCGCGAGAACCAGATCGATGCCGCCATCCTGGCCAACCAGCTGGAGTACGACGCCTGGCGCACGCAGACCTTGCAGGACTGGGCCTGGGACCCGCTGCTCTACAACAGCCTCGCCGGCGATGCGCTGTACGTCGTGGCAACACGGGAATTCGCGCCGCTGCCCCAGCGCCTGCAGTCGCTCATCGCGCGCATGGAGAAGATCCCCGCGCTGCTGGCGCAGGCGCGCGCCAACCTGGATCCGGCGCGCGTACCGAAGCCGCATGCCGAGACGGTCAGCAAACAAAACCCCGGCATCCTCACCATCGTCACGGAGTTCATCACTCCGCATGCGAAGGAGCTCTCCGCCGCCGACCAGACACGTCTCGCCGCCGCCACGGCAGGAGTGCAGAAGGCCGTCGCGGAACACCAGCGCTGGCTGGACCAGACCCTGGTGCCCAATGCCAAAGGGGATTTCCGCCTCGGTGCGGCGCTGTACGACCAGAAGCTGAAGTTCGCGCTGCTGTCCACGCTGTCGCGGGCCGGGATCAAGCAGCGCGCCGCGGCCGAGATCACGCGCGTGCGCGCCACCATGTACGACATCGCGCGCGCCCAGCTCACCGGCAAGCCGCGCGCCCCGCCACTGCCGGAGAAACCCACGGCCGAGCAGCAGCAGGCTGCCATCGAGGCAGCGCTGGAACTGGCTTACGCCGACCGGCCGCGACGTGACAAGGTGGTGGAATCCGCCACGGCCGCGCTGCGCGAGGCCACCGAATTCGTGCGCGCGAAGGACCTGGTGACGCTGCCGGATTCGCCAGTGAAAGTGTTCGCGATGCCGGAATTCCAGCGCGGCGTGGCGGTGGCCTATTCCGATTCGCCCGGCCCGCTGGACAAGAACCTGGCCACCCTCTATGCGATCTCGCCCATCCCCCGGGACTGGAGCACCGCGCAGGTGGATTCCTACCTGCGCGAATACAACAACCGCATGATCCAGCTGCTGAGCGTGCACGAGGGGCTGCCGGGCCACTACCTGGAGGGCTGGCACTCGGGCAAGCATCCCTCGCTGCTGCGCGCGGTGCTGCGTTCGGGACTGTTCGCGGAGGGCTGGGCGGTGTACTGCGAGAGGCTGGTGCAGGAGGCGGGCTATGTGAACAACGATCCGCTGTTCCACCTGGTGCAGCTGAAGTTCTACCTGCGCACGGTATCCAACGCCATCCTCGACCAGGGCGTGCATGTGGATGGCTGGACGCGCGAGCAGGCCATGGACCTGATGGTGCGCCAGACCTTCCAGCAACAGAGCGAGGCGGCCGGCAAGTGGACGCGCGTGCAGCTCACCGCCGCGCAGCTGCCCACCTACTTCGTCGGCGTGCAGGAATTCCTCGACCTGCGCGCGGCCGTGCAGCAGCGGGAGGGCAGCGGGTTCAACCTGAAGGCCTATCACGACCGCGTGCTGTCCTATGGCGCGCCACCCGTGCGCTTCGTGCGCGAGATGATGCTGGACGAGCCCATTCAGTAACCCTGCGAAGGCGATCAACATGAAAACACCGCGTTCCGCGCTGCTGCTGGCACTGTGCCTGGCGCTGGCCCTGCCCGCCGCCGGCGCTGAAAAAGTGTCGCGCCAGGCGCGCGCGCTGCACGAGCGCATCCTGGTGCTGGACAGCCACCTGGACACGCCGGCCATGTTCGATGACCCCGCCTGGGACATCCTGCAGCGGCACACCGCGGCCGACGGCAAGAACCAGATCGACTACCCGCGCATGAAGGCAGGCGGGCTCGATGGAGGAATGTGGGCGGTGTACACGCCGCAGAATGGCCGCGGAGCCGAGGCCAACCGCATCGCGCGCGACCACGGCCTGAAGCGCCTGATCGGCATCAAGCAGCTGCTGGCCGCGCATCCGGACAAGTTCGAACTGGCGCTGACTCCCGAGGATGCGCCGCGCATCGCGAGGTCCGGCAAGCGCATCGTGTACATCAGCATGGAGAACGCCTCGCCGCTGGCCAGCGATCCATCGCTGCTGCAGTTCTATTACGACCAGGGCTTGCGCGTGCTGGGCCTGGTACATACCTCGCACAATGATTTCGCCGACTCCGCCAATGTGGCGCCGGAGTGGCATGGGCTTTCGCCCGCGGGCCGGGAACTCGTGGCCACTGCCAATCGCATGGGAATCCTGCTCGACCAGTCACATGCCTCGGACGAGGTGTTCGACCAGCTGCTGGAACTGTCGAAGGCGCCCATCGTGCTCACCCACACCAGCGCGGATGCGCTGCGCGACCATCCCCGCAACATCGACGATGCGCGCATCCGCCGCCTCGCCGAAAAGGGCGGCGTGATCCAGGTGAATTCCTATGCCGCTTATCTCGTCGTCAATGCGAAGGAGGCGACTTTCGAGGATTACATGCAGCATGTGCTGCACATCCTGAAAGTGGCCGGACCCGAGCATGTGGGTTTCGGCGCGGACTGGGATGGTGGCGGTGGCTTGCCCGGCATGGAGGACATCGCCGCGCTGCCAAAAATCACGCAGCGGCTGCTCGATGCGGGCTACACCGAGGCGCAGATCGCCAACATCTGGGGCGGCAACCTGCTGCGCGTGCTGGGTGAGGCACAGCGCATTGGCCGCGAGCTGGCGCAGGCGGCGAAGAAGTAGCGCCGCTGGCGCGGGCTCAGGCCCGCGCGATCAGTTCTGGTCCGTCGTTCTTCGGGCTGTTCACGCGGGTGGACACCGGCCAGGCACTGCGCAGTTCATCCGGATACTGCTTCAGGCAGGCCCATGCCTGCTCCGGCGTGCCCGCAAGCCAGGCCTCGTGCTCCTCCGGCCGCAGGATCACCGGCTCGCGCTGCCGGGTGTTGTGGATCCCCGCCATCAGCGGTGACGCCGCCATGGTGATGATGGTGCAGGACAGGATGGGCGCGCCGCCCGGCGGCGTGGAGCTGTCCCACAGGCCGGCGAAGGCAAACAGCTCCTGGTCCGCGCAGCCGATGTAATGCGGCTGCTTGCGGCCCCCCACTACCTGCCACTCATAGAACGCGCTGGCGAGGACCAGACAGCGCTGCCCCTTGCGCCACGGGCCGCGATACGCAGCGCTCTCGCGCAATGTCTCCATGCGCGCATTGATGGTGCTGAACGAACCGGCGTTGCCGTGCGCGAAGTGCGGGATCAAACCCCAGCGCATCTGCTCCACTGCGCGCCGTCCGCCCGCAAGTCGCACCGCGGGCACCTCCTGGCTGGGCGCCACGTTGTAGCGCACCTTCCACCATGGCGGCAGCTCGCCGCCGAAGATCCGCAGCAGCGTCTCCTCGTTGAGGTTCATCAGCAGGTAACGGCCACACATGCGGAAGCGCAGGATCAGTGCTTAGCCAGCTCCGCATCGACGGCGGCCAGCAGGCGCGGATCGGTGGCCGTGACATCCGGCGCGAAGCGCGCCACCACCTCGCCCTGGCGATTCACCAGGAACTTCTCGAAGTTCCACAGGATTTCCTCCGGCGTGCCGCCGTCGACACCGAAGCCCTTCAGGCGTTCGCGGAACGGCCCATCGCCGATGGCCGCCGGCTGCGCGGTGATCAGCGCGTCGTACAGCGGATGCCGGTCGGCGCCCTCCACCGAGATCTTCGAGAACAGCGGGAACTTCACGTCGTAGGTGAGCTGGCAGAACTGCTGGATCTCCGCGTCGCTGCCCGGTTCCTGGCCCTTGAAGTTGTTGGCGGGAAAGCCCAGCACTTCAAGGCCCTGAGGATGACGCGCCTCGTAGAGCTTTTCCAGCCCCTCGTACTGCTTGGTCAGGCCGCACTTGGAGGCCACATTGACCACCAGTAGCACGCTGCCCTTGTAGTCGCCCAGCGTGGCGGGCTCGCCGGTGATGCGCTTCACGGGAATGTTGTAGACAGTGCTCATGCTCTGCTCCTTGGTCCGGGAAGGTCATTGTGCCGGAGATGCCGCGGTTGCAGCGGCGCGCCATGGCTTGCGCGCAGAACCAGTCACTCCATCCGGACCGGCGCCTGCTTGCCCGCGGCGGGCGCATTGCCCAGCGGCACGCTGAACCAGCTGAACGCCGAGCCTTCGGGCATATCCATGGTCACCAGCACGCGCAGCTCGGCGGGGCCGCCGGCATCGCGGGTGACCGCGAGCTGACGGCGATAAGGCGTGGCCACGCTGACCTTCGAGGCCCTGAGTTCCCCGACGGTGGTATGGATGCCGGGCACGTCCTTGATGGTGACCGCAAGATTGCTGCCAGCCACGCGCGGTACCGCGGCCAGGTGCAGCGTCGCGGTCTGTCCATCGAGCGCCTCGCCATCGAACTGGTAGCGCAGGTCCACCGGCACACCAAGCTTGTTGCTGACCGGAGTGGCGAGCTGCATGGAGCTCACTGCCGGTTCGCCGCTGCCTGGCGCAGCTTGGGCTGGCGATCCAGGCGCTGGTGCCCGTGCCTGCGCCTGTGCGGGCGCGGTTACTACAACGACGGGGATGTCCCGCACCGGAGCCGGTGCTGCCGCTGCCGCGGCCTGCGGTGGCGGCGTGGCCGGCAGGGGAGTCTCCTCGCCGGGAGTTTTCGGCTTGCCGCAGCCAGCCAGCAATGCGGCCAGCAGTATCGCGCCGCCCACGCGGCGTTGCCGCAGGCGGGAATCCATGGTGTTCATCATGCGGTGCCTCACTGGATCGACACGGTCAGATCGTAATCGCCGGGCGTGCCTTCGACATCCCTGCAACCATTGGCGCAATCGTAGACATCGAGAATGTATTCCACGCCGGCCGTCACCGAACCCGACGCCACCTCATTCCGCTGGCTGTTCGGGGGCGAGGTGGCCGAGCCAACCAGGGCACCCTCACGGAAGATCAGGAAGTCCGGATCTGCCTCGGCGGCATTGGGGTTCGACGTGGTGACCGTGATGGTGATGGTCTCCGAAGCCGGCGCCACGTAACGCAGGAAACGGTGGTTCCCCACCTTGTTGTAGTGCTGCAGGGCACTTCCCGTGTTGCGTACCACCACGGGCACGCCCTTGGTGATGCTGGCGTACACCGGCAGCAGGTTGGGCAATGGCGAATGCGTCTCGGTGGTGGCGAAGGCATCGATGGTGGCCGCATCGATGTTCTGCGCGGCCACCAGTGTGTTGATGGCCGCCGCATCCAGCGGCCGCGTCGCCTTCAGCGCCTCGATGAACGAGAAGATGGTGGTGAACGCCGGGGTGGTCTTCTGCCCGGTGGTGAGCACATCCCACAGCGGCTGGAACCCAAGGGCAATACTGTCGTTGGCATCCGCGGCGCCGTCGTACAGGTCCCACAGCAGCGACCACACGCTGGGTTCGCTGCACCAGCAGCCCGGTCCGCCCAACGTGGTGGGCGGATTGGTCTCGACATTGAAGCCGCCCGCCACCGGCTGCCCGTTGTTCACGAAGCTGTCCAGTGCGATCGGGTCATTCAGCACGATGGCGGCGAAGGCGTAGCCCCAGCCTTCGCCAAAGGCGGTACGCGGATCCAGCAGGTCACCCAGGCCATGATCGCCGCCGATGCTGTCGCTGCGCGAGAAGTTGTTCTCGATGTAGTGCCCGAACTCGTGCGCGATGACGTGCCGGTCGAACTCGTCGGTGTCTTCTGTCAGGTCCGACAGGAGCGCGATGCGCTGGTTGCTCGTTCCGCCGGAGAAGAATGTGCCCTGCGACTGCGCGCCCCAGTCGATGACCAGTGGCGGCAGGTTGGCATCGGGCCTGGCCGAGAGCACGGTCTGGATGGCGAGGTACAGGGTGTCGAGTATCGCGAACGGTCCGGAGGCGCGGGTACCGGTGGCCGTACCGCTGGCGCTGATGCCCAGCGGAACATCGATGTTCTGCGTCGCGCCGCTGCCGCTGTTGAAGGCGGTGATGGCGTGGTAGTAGGGGATCGCGGCGTTGCCCGTGACGTCCTGCACCCTGACGTCCCAGGTACCCGTGCCGGTGGCCTTGAGCATCTGCGCCACCACCTGGATGTACACGCTGGTGTTGGCCGGCACCTGCACCGAATAGGCGCCCGAGGCAGTGGTTTCGCCCAGCGTGACGATTGACTGCGTGGCGGCATTGCGGACCCGCAGCAGCACGCCGCGGGCAGGCTGCAGCACCGGGTTGGCGTAGTCCAGTCCGAGCGGGCTGGCGCGGAACGGCACGCGGGCGAAGCGCACCACACCAGAGACAGTGACCATTTCCGGCGGATTCGTCCCGCCATCATCATCATCGCCACCGCCACCGCCACAGGCCGTGAACAGCAACAGCACCATGGCTGCGGAAATCAGTCTCGCGGAAATCTTGCGCACGCTGGAAAACCTTCCCTTCCCTGACCCCGGCGCATGTTCGCCTGAAGCGCACCGGATAAACAACAGCCCACTGTCACTTATGTCGCGCCGGCCGCTCGCGCCAGCACATCGCCGATGGACTTGTCGCGCGCGAACTGGACGACGGCATAGGAACAACGCGGCGTGATGCTGGTGCCAGTCTGCCGGGCCCAGGCCACAGCCGCGTCCAGCAGGCGGCGCGCGACGCCCTGGCCACGCAGGGCGGGATCCACCTCGGTGTGGTCGATGATGATATGGACGGCGTCGCGGCGCTGGTAGGTCAGCTCGCCGATGCGTACGCCCGCCCTTTCGATGTAGAAGCCGCCGCGGGCGCCCTGTTCCAGATGGGAGAGGATGTCATCCATGCGGCTATCTGAGCGTGTCGGGATGAATGGCAGCTGAACATCGAGCATCAGCACCGTCCTACGTCGCGCGCTGCAAAACGGGACTGAGCCGGGCGTGGCATACGCGGCATCCTGCCGGGGGCATGGCCACGATCCGCATCGGCATTTCCGGCTGGCGCTACAAGCCATGGCGGGGCACTTTCTATCCGGCGGAGCTGCCGCAGAAAGGCGAACTGGCCTACGCCGCGGGCATCCTGCCCATCATCGAGATCAACGGCTCGTTCTACTCGCTGCAGCGCCCCGCGAGCTACGCCAGCTGGTATGCGGATACGCCGGAGAATTTCCTGTTCTCGGTGAAGGCGCCGCGCTACATCACCCACATCCGCAGGCTCAGGGAGGTGCAGGCGCCCATTGCCAATTTCCTGGCCTCGGGCCTGTTCAACCTGCGACACAAGCTCGGCCCCATCCTCTGGCAGTTCCCGCCGACATTCCGCTACGAGCCGGAGCGCATGGCGGCCTTCCTGCAGCTGCTGCCACACGACACCGAAGCCGCGGTGGCACTGGCCCGCAGGCGCGATGCCTTCATGAAGGGCCGCACGCGGCTGGCGGTGGACGCGCACCGCGCGATGCGCCATGCCATCGAGGTGCGCCATGACAGCTTCATGGTCCCGGCCTTCATCGACCAGCTGCGCCGGCACAACGTGGCGCTCGTCATCGCCGAGACCGCGCGCCGCTGGCCGATGGCGCATGACATCACGGCGGACTTCCTGTACATGCGGCTGCATGGCGACAAGCAGCTGTACAAGAGCGGCTACTCGGACAAGGCGCTGGACAAGTGGGCGCGGCGCGTGGCCGCCTGGCATCGCGGCACCGAACCGCGCGACGCGCAGAAGGTGTCGGCCCGCAAGCCGCCGCGCCAGCCGCGGGACGTGTACTGCTTCTTCGACAACACCGACGTGAAGCTGCGCGCGCCCTTCGACGCGCAGACGCTGGCCCGCAAGCTCGGCGTGAAGTGGCGGCCGAGGGCGCGGACGGACGCGGCGGCATGAAGGGCAGGAACCCGGACCTGCACGGCGCGGCGCCCGACCATTGCGGCACGGCAATGCTGATCCTGGACCTGATCTCGGACTTCGAGTTCGAGGATGGCCGCAGGCTGCTGCGGACGGCCCTGCCGGCCGCGCGGCGCATCGCGGCATTGAAACAGCGCGTGCGCGCGGCAGGCATACCGGTGATCTACGTGAACGACAACTTCGGCCGCTGGCGGTCCGACTTCCGGCAACTGGTACGGCATTGCTCGCGCGACGGCAGCCGCGGCGCGCCAATCGTGCAGCTGCTGCTGCCAGGACCAGAGGACTACTTCATCCTCAAGCCCAAGCATTCGGGATTCTTCGCCACCGCGCTGGACACCTTGCTGCGCTATCTCGGCGCGCAGCGGCTCATCATCACCGGCGCGTCCAGCCATCAATGCGTGCTGTTCACGGCCAACGATGCGTATGTCAGGGACATGGAACTGCAGATTCCGCGCGACTGCATCTGCGCACCCGGTGCCACGGACACGCGACTGGCGCTGCAGTATTTCCAGCGGGTGCTGAAGGCGGATGTCCGTGCTTCAGCGCGGCTGCGCCTGCGCGGTCCGCGCCGCGGCTGATCAGAATCGTCCGCTGGCCCCGCCGCCGGCGAAATCCCCGCCTTGCCCCTGCACCGCTGGCGCTGGCGCCGGGCCAGGTGCGGCAGCCAGATGCGCCGCACCCGCGAACTGCGCGATGTCGATGCCGGCCGGCTCCTGCAGCGGCATTGAGGTGAGTCCCGCGTTGCGATCGCGCAGCAGGCGCTCCAGCAGCACCGCCACCAGCAGCAGCACCGCTCCGGCAACGATGAGCTGCCAGTGCACCGTCCAGGGCAGCAGGTAGTGCAGCGAGCAGGCCATGCACACCAGGCTCCCCGCTGCGCCGATCAGCGGCGGGTGGCTGCGGCGCATCGCGCCGATGACGCAGCAGATGACGCAGAAACCCGCCGCCACCGCCAGCGCCAGGTGGTTTTGGGATCTGCCCGTCCAGTCCAGCGCCATGAGCCAGGCATATGCCAGCCAGGGCATCACGATGACCAGGCCATCGAACATGCGGTCATGCGAGGGACGGCGCCACTGGCGCGCACCGGCCAGCAGCGCCATTACTGCCAACGCCGCGCAGAAGACGGCGGCAGCCCCGGAATGCCACTGGTTGCCGTAGCCGGTGCCGCCGGTCATTGCGATGGCCAGTGAGTAACCGGCCACTGCCAGCGTGGTGAGCACCGGATTCAGCAGCCGCCAGCCCACCAGCAGCACGGCGGTGGCGATCAGCGCGCAGGCGGCGCCCGCATTGCTGCCGCTGCTCCAGTCGAGGATCTGCACCACGACACAGACCGCGCCGCACAGGTACACGGCCTCTTCGACCCCGGAGCGGTACACACGCCGCTGCGCCACCAGCCATTCGGCCGCCAGCATCAGCAGTGCGCCGCCCACCAGCCAGCGCGCCGGCAACACCCACAGCACACCACTGAGCAGGCCGGTGGCGAGCAGGCCCAGCAGCACGCCGAGTATGCGTGCCCACCATGTGCTGGTTTTCCAGCCGCCAAAGCGATCCTGCAGATCGGCGGCGGCACGCAGACCGGGATAGCGATCCGCCAGCAGCAGCCAGCGTTCCTGGTCCACTGTCGGACGCGCGATCAAACCTCGTACTCCTTCAGCCGCGGCCGCAATCGCAGCAACAGCACGATGGCACCGATCACCGTGAGCAGGCCGAGCCAGGATTGCAGGCTGTAGTTGCGCACCAGCAGCGCCTCCAGCCACACCAGCCCCACTGTCGTGTAGCCCACCGCGTACAGCAGGAAGCTCTGACGTCGTTCCACCAGCGCCGCGCGCCCCACGACGAATGCCAGCACCAGCAGCGCCAACGCGCCTAGCCAGCGCGTTGCGGCGTGCCCACCCAGCGCGAGCGCGCCCCAGAAGCCGAAGTTCGCGGCGAACTGCAGATACACCTCGCGAAAGCGGCTGCCCTCCGCGCCTTCGCCGCGGTGCAGGCGACTGCCGATCCAGAACAACAACGCACAGGCCAGCGCGCGCGGTCCCATGCCCCATACCGGGCTGCGTGGGGCGAGCAGATCCCCCAGCCGCGCCTCCACACCCAGCCAGCCCGCGAAAGCCGTCAATGCCACCGACAGCACAAGCCGCGAGCCAAACAGATAGGCGGTGGCGAGGTGCCACACCGCCAGCAACAGCAGGTGGCGCGACCAGCCCGAACCGAACAGCCTGAACTGCAGCTCCGCGTAACCCACCGCGGCGCTGAACAGCAGCGCGCCCAGCAGCAGCACATAGTCCATGCCCAGCGAACGTGCGCGTCCCGCCTGTCGCACGCGCAGCGCCAGCGCATAGCACAGCGCCGCCACCACGAAGATGCCGGACAACAGCGCCACCGGGCCGATGCGCTCGTGGTTTGCCCTGATGAGCAGGCCAACCCCACCCACCAGCGTTGCCACCGCGATGTACATCGCCGTCAGCAATTCGCGACGGATGGAGAAGATCTCGCGGCGTTCCATGCGCAGCGCGTCTGGCGACATGGCGACGCCCCAGGCGCCGCGGGTCAGATGCCGCAATTCTTCCGAGAGGTCATGCATTCGCGCGGCAGTGTAATGCAGCCACGTAGGAACATTCCTGCGTCTTCCGCCCACCGCCGCCGATGGGAGGGACACTGGCCGCGGCTGAAGATCATGCCTCCCAACTCCAGGAGCCAGCCATGGAAGATGCCGCGCAGACCCTGAAGGAACTCGAGCACAAGTTCTGGCAGTCCATGGTGGACAACGACACCGGCGCGGCGCTGGCGCTGCTGGAGGATCCGGCGCTGATGGTCAGCACGCATGGCTCCATGATGTTCGACCACGCCGGCTACCGGCGCATGGCCGAACATGGCTCGATGGTGCTGACCTCCTACGACATCAGTGACATGGACATCGTGTTTCCCAGCGAATCCACCGCCATCCTTTCCTACAACGTGCAGCAGGTGGTGCAGCCGCGCGGCAAGAACGAGGACTTCGTGCAGCAGATGCATGACACCTCCACCTGGGTGCGCAAGAACAACCGGTGGAAGTGCGTGATGCACACCGAGACCCCGGCGGTGAAGAAGGCCAACGGCCACAAGGCGTAGCCGGGCGGGCGCGCACTTTCCAGGCAAGTAGTCCGGCGCCTACACGAGCACGAGGCCGGACAGGAAGAACCTGTTTGAACGCGGCTGACCAAACCAGGAGCCGACCCCGTGCTCCTGCCAGGAGGCCCCATGAAAGCGCGCGCCAGGTTCCTTGGTCATTCCATCCACCAGATGCTTGTCGTGTTTCCGCTGGGCCTGCTGGCGACAGCGGTGATCTTCGACCTGGTGGGAATCATCGGCACGACCGATGGCTGGTGGTCCATATCGTTCTGGGTCATGGCTGCCGGCATCCTGGGCGCATTGCTTGCGGCGCCCTTCGGGTTTGCCGACTGGCTGGCGATTCCGCGCGGCACGCGTGCGCGGCGCATCGGCCGGTATCACGGACTGGGCAATGGCGTTGTCGCCGTGCTGTTCCTCGCCAGCTGGCTGCTGCGTTCGCCCAATGAGGCGGCGCCCGCCCTGGCGCTGGTGCTGTCGTTCAGCGGCGCGGCGCTGGCCTTGCTGACCGGGTGGCTGGGGGGCGAGCTGGTCGCCCGGCTTGGCGTGGGCGTTGCCGATGACGCGAGCCTGAACGCACCCAGTTCACTGCGCAGCCGCAGCACGTCCGTGGCGGGCGAATCCATGTCCGCCGCGCACAGAGTCCGATGATATGGAGGATGCCATGCAAGACCCCGCCAAGACCCTGACGACGCTGGAACAGCGTTTCTGGCAATCGATCGTCGACAACGACACCGATACCGCCCTGGACATGCTAGAGGAGCCCTCGATGATGGTCGGCCCGCAGGGGGTGATGAAATTCGACCATGATGGCTATCGTCGCGCCGCGGAAGAAATGTCCGGGGTCCTGAAGTCCTTCGAGCTCAGCGACATGGATGTGCTGTTCCCCACGGACTCCACCGCCGTGCTGAGCTACAACGTGCGGCAGGTCACCACGCCGCGTGGCAAGCGCGAGCGCACCGTGCAAGAGATGCGCGACACTTCCACCTGGATCCGCCGTGGCGAGCACTGGAAGTGCGTGATGCACACCGAAGCGCCAGCGCAGCAGCCGGCGCCCCGCGGCTGATCAGTCCCTGCAGAACCCTTCGCCGGGGCGGACCACCAGGCAGGTGGTTTTTCCGGCCAGCCACTTCATGCCCGTGCCGTCACCATCGGTGGCACGCAGGGTTTCACGCACACCATCTCTTTCAAAGGCCAGGCCTTCCGCGTTCGCCACAGCCGCGAAACGTCGCGCCGCATCCAGGTTCATGATCGTGACCGTGTAGTCATCGCCGCTGCGCGCGATTTCCAGCCACGTGCCTTCAGGCCCCAGCCACCTGCCCTGCCATTCGCGTGGCGAGGCTGGCGGGGCGGCTGGCGTCGCAGGTGGGCTGCCCGTGCGTGCACAGGCCGCAAGCAAGACACTGCCGAGGAAGCACAGTGCGCGTGATGTTTCTTTCATGTGCCGCTCACTCACCTTGCCAGCGCCCAACAGTAATCTTTTCGTTCAGCAACCGTTAGATTGGCCGGCACCGTTCGTCATGCTCCCAAAGGACGGACCCAAGGCATGCCGAAACCCCCACAGGGACAGTTCGACCAGCTCGTGGCACCACATCTGGAAACCCTGTTCCGGATGGCCTGGAGGCTGGTGCGCAACACCGCGGACGCGCAGGACCTGGTGCAGGACACCTGCGTCGTGGCCTGCGGCAACCTGCCGGCGCTGGCCGCGGCGGATTCGCCGCTGCGCTGGTTGCTGCGGGTACAGCACAACCGGTTCATTGATGAGTACCGGCGGCGGGGACGCTCGCCGGTGGTGACCCATGAGGAGCCGGAAGTCGCCACGCTGATCAGCGATCTGCCGGATCCGGAGCAACTGATGCAGCAGTTCCAGAGCGAACAGCTGCTGGAACGGGCCTTCCTGCGACCGGATGAGATGCAACGCACGGTGTTGTCGCTGCGCGCGGAGGGGTATGAGCTGCCGGAGATCGAGGCGATCACCGGGGTCGACCGCAATGTGCTGAGCGCCAGGCTGCATCGTGCGCGGCTGCGCCTGGCGCAGCTCGTCAACGAGATGAATCGCGAGGCGGGGCCGATCCGCCACATCGGGAGACGATCATGAATTGCATGGACATCACGCGTATTGCGAACAGCGGCAGCTTTGCCAGGCTCGACGAAGCAGAGCGGGCCGCCACCGAAGCACACGCCCTCACCTGTCGTCACTGCGCACCCGTGTGGGTTGCGCACGCACGACTGGCCGAACTGCGCGTTCCGCCGCTGCCGTCGGAACTGTCGCTGCGCTGCCGGACTCTGTCGACAACAGGCCCACGACATAAGAACTCGATGCGGCGATTGACCTTGGCCGGCGGGCTCGTGGTGCTGGCCGCGGCTGCGGCGTCATTGCTGTGGTACCGGGTCAGCTCGTCACCGCTGGATCGGTCGGCGTCTGTCGCTGCCGTTGCACCGATGACAACGAGTGCGATGGAAACCGCAGTGAAGCCCGCCATTGCAGGGACAGCGCAGCAAGTAGTACTGCCCGGCGACACAACGGCGACAGCGCGAGCACCTGCTCAAGCGATGTTGCCACTGGTGCCCGCACCGACAGCGGCTCCGCAGGATGAGAAGAAGACCGCGCTGGTGCTGCAGAAGGTGCTGCAACGGCACCCAGAGCTGGTGCAAGGGCCGCCAGTGAATGACGCCTCGATCTTCTTCGTCTCGGTGGCGATGCGCGCGGATGGCACGGTGCTCTACAGTGCCGCCGAACTGGCTTCTCCCGCAGCAGCCACCGAAGTCAGCGGAAGGTTGTCACGCATGCTGCCGGTAGAAGCGGGGGAAGACATCTTTTCTTTCCTCGACAAAGGCCAGCAACTGTCCGGTGGCGCCGCCGTGCGCGCACGCGTATTCCTGCGTGGCGTGATCATCTCCGAAAGCTTCGATCTCACGCGCTCCAATGTGCGCGTGCGGGAAATCCTCGGTCACAAATACGATGATCTGATGACGCCTCCCAGCAGCGACGACAGCAATCTGCTGACCGTCTTCCTGTCGGATGACGGTCGCATCCTGCGCGAGAAGGTGGAGCACCTCACGCCGGAGAATGCCGCCGTGGTGCTGGACGTGGGAACAGGAATGCGCCGGGAAGAAGCCATCGCCACGCGGCTGGGGATTGACGTCGAGCGTATCGGTGCGATCGGCTCGACCACGCTGGAACAGGGCACTCCGAGAACAGTCGTCGACCCAGACGGACTCAAGCGGGTGGATGGCGTACGGATGCTGTCCGTCCGCTACGCATGGGCGCGGCGCGCGGACGAACCCGCCGCCGTGCGCGAACCACAGCGCGTGAAGGAGCCGGAAACGGACATCGATCTTGCCGCAGCGTTGGTGGTGGTCGAGCAGTTGCTGCCCGATGCCTTCTCGCACGCTCCGCCGTCCTTCGCCGACAAGTCACGGCCGGTCGTGGTATTCACCGCCAAGGGTGAAGTCATACGCGCTGGATGGGTGCAGATCCGCAATGGCGTCGCTACGGAGTCATTACTGCAACAGCTGGTTCCGGGCATGCGCACCGGCCGGGCCCGATCCGTACGGTTGACCAACAAGTCGGGCGCAACGGCCCTGGTGGAGTTCGCCTGGGCGGAGGACTGAGGGTGGGAGCAACTCTTGACTCCACCCAGGCTGATCTTCGCACCACCTCGCCATGCACATCCGCCAGCCGGAAGTGCCGCCAACCGCCGCGTTTCCAGTCGAATGCACTCGAAATCGCGCCACGAGCAACGGGCGATGCCGTGCTGCAATACAGGAGCCATGGAAGCCGACCACCGCTACCATTTTCATGCCATCATCCATGCCATGAAAACCACCATCGACGCCGCCGGTCGCATCGTCGTGCCCAAAGCACTGCGGGACGCCCTGCAGCTCAAGCCCGGCCAGCCGCTCGAGGTCCGTGCCAGCGACGGCCGGCTGGAGATCGAAGCCGCGCCAGTAACGATGAAGCTGGTCAAGCGCGGCAAGGGCGTGGTGGCCGTGCCCGATGAGCCGCTGCCCCAACTGACCGCCGACGAAGTCCGCGCGACGCTGGAGCGAACCCGCAGGTGAAGGCTGTAGACACCAGCGTGGTAGTTGCAGCCTTCGCTTCCTGGCATCAACAGCATGAACGCGCGCGAGCCGTTCTGGACCGCGGTGCGCGGCTCATTGAACACTGTGCGCTGGAAACGTATTCGGTGCTGACGCGCCTGCCCGCGCCGCATCGGTGCGCAGGCGCGGTGGTGCGCGACTTCCTCGCGGCACGATTCCCCGAGCCATTCCTGCGCCTGGACGCCGCTACTGGCCGCAAGTTCGTTCTGACGCTGCCGGAGCGGGGCATCGCCGGCGGCTCGGCCTACGACGCACTGGTTGCGGCTACCGCCGCCCAGCATGACGCGCAATTGCTGACCTGCGATCACCGTGCGGCGGCCATCTACGATGGTTATGGCGTGGCAGTGACGTTTCTCGACTGAAAGACCGCTTCGATCTTCAAATCAGGGTGCATTCCGCCCCGCAACCCCTAAACTCTCGCCCCCGCCCGCCGCCCAGGTTGCCCATGACTTCCGATGCCAATACCGTGCTGTTCAGTGACCTTGGCCTGTCGGATGCGGTCGTCCGCGCAGTAAAGGGCATCGGCTACGAAGCCGCCTCCCCCATCCAGGCCGCCACCATCCCGGCGATGCTGGAAGGCACCGACATCCTGGGCCAGGCGCAGACCGGCACCGGCAAGACCGCGGCCTTCGCGCTGCCCATCCTGTCGAAGCTGAACCTGAAGGACCGCGTGCCGCAGGCGCTGGTGCTGGTGCCGACGCGCGAGCTCGCCATCCAGGTGGCCGAGGCCTTCCAGAAATACGCCGCGGGCCAGCACGCCTTCCATGTGCTGCCCATCTACGGCGGCCAGAGCTATGTGCCGCAGCTGTCCGCGCTGAAGCGTGGTCCGCAGGTGATCGTCGGCACGCCGGGCCGGGTGATCGACCACCTGGAACGCGGCACGCTGCAGCTGGATGGCATCCGCACCGTGGTGCTCGACGAAGCCGACGAGATGCTGGACATGGGCTTTGCCGATGCGATGGAGGCCATCCTCGCGCAGACACCCGCGGACAAGCAGGTGGCGCTGTTCTCCGCCACCATGGCGCCGAAGATCCGCCAGATCGCGCAACGGCACCTGAAGAAGCCGCGCGAAGTGGTCATCAAGGGCAAGTCCGGCACTGCTGCGAACATCAAGCAGTCTTACTGGCTGGTCAGCGGACTGCACAAGCTGGACGCGCTGACGCGCATCGTCGAAGTGGCGGATTTCGACGCCATGCTGGTGTTCGTGCGCACCAAGCAATCCACCGTGGATCTCGCCGAGCGGCTGCAGGCGCGCGGCTTCGCCGCCGTTGCGCTGAACGGCGACATCCAGCAGAACATGCGCGAGAAGACGGTGGCGCAGCTGAAGGCCGGCAAGATCGACATCCTGGTGGCCACCGACGTGGCGGCGCGTGGCCTCGATGTGGAGCGCATCACGCATGTGGTGAACTTCGACGTGCCCTATGACACCGAGTCGTACGTGCATCGCATCGGCCGCACCGGTCGCGCCGGGCGCAGCGGCGAGGCCATCCTGTTCATCGCGCCGCGCGAGCGCAACCTGTTGCGACTGATCGAGCGCGCCACGCGCCAGACCATCGAACCGCTGAGCCTGCCCACCGTGGATGACGTGAACACCAAGCGCCTCGCCAAGTTCAAGGCGCGCATCGGCGAGGCGCTGGCGGGCAACACGGCGGATTTCTATCGCAAGGCCGTGCAGGAAGTGGCGCTGGAGACGGGCGCGGATCTGCTCGACGTCGCCGCCGCGATTGCCTCACTGGTGGAAGGCGGCGCGCCGGTGCAATCGTCCGCGCCCGCGCAGAACTATGCGCCGCCGGCCAACGACCGCGACGATCACCGCGGCCGCCCGCGTCGCGACGACGACGCGCCACGCAAGCCGCGGCGCGAAATGGAACCCGCCGCCGATCTGCCCGCGGTGGCCGAAGGCGGCTTTGCCTTCGAGGATGATGGCAAGCAGATCACCTGGCGGCTGAACGTCGGCCATCGACACGGCGCCAATCCCGGCAACATCGTCGGCGCCATCGCCAACGAAGCGCGGCTCGCCGGTCCGCAGATCAATGGCGTGGATGTGCGCGCGAACTACACGCTGGTGCGCCTGCCCGCAAACCTCCCGCCGGAAGTGATCGCGCGGCTGTCGAAGGTGCGGGTGCGCGGGCAGGAACTGAACCTGGATGCCACCAGCGCGGCGCATGGCGGCAAGCCGAAGGCGCATCGCAAGGGCAAGCCGCCGCGTTCCTGAACCGGGCGGCGGTCAGCCCGGCGGCATCCGCTCGAAAGGCAGGTGCGCAGGCACCTCACGCCACCTTCGGCTTCGCGAACACGTCCATGCCCTGCCCGGTTTCCAGCAGCGACTTCAGGCTGGAAAGCACAATGGGCCAGCCGCGGCGTACGCCGGTATCCATGCTGCTGCCCACCTCGAGCTCATCGTGCGAGACCGTCAGCTTCACCATTCCCTCGTACTGCGCGATGTCGAAGGTCACGCGGCTGTACTGATCCGGATCGGCGGCCTGCGCGGGGCTTGCCCAGCTGATGACCAGCCGCGTCGGCGGCGCGATCTCCACCACCTTGCCGACCACCTTCACTGTGCGCTCCGCATCCAGGCCCACATGCTGCCAGTCCGACCCGACGCGCCAATCCGAGACATTCTCGTGGCCCCAGTAGCGCCGGACGATTTCCGGTTTCGTGATGGCCTCGAACACCTTCTCCGGCGTCGAACGGATGAAAGTCACGTATACGAAGCTGGATTTTTCCTTGCCCACGGTCACTCTCCTTCGAGTTCCTGCTTGAGGTCGTGCAGCAGGCTGAGCCGCTGCTTTTCGAACTTGCGCACCCAACGCTCGTAGACCTCGTGCAGCGGCACCGGGTTGATGAAGTGCAGCTTCTCGCGGCCACGCCACACGGTGCTCACGAGGCTGGCCTCCTCGAGGATCCCCAGGTGCTGCGTGGCCGATTGCCGCGCCATGTCCAGGTGCTCGCACAACTCGCCCAGCGTCTGCCCGTTGCTGATGCACAGCAGGTCGAGCAGCTTGCGGCGGGTTGGGTCGGCCAGTGCCTTGAAAACCTTGTCGGCGTCCATCTGCGTTGATGCGTGGCGGAACTATATGCAGGCGTTTACCTGCATGTCAAGTTCCGGCGTTACGCGTATCCGAAGCTGTCGCGCCAGGAGTGGCCGTACAGGTCTGGTTGCTGGAAGGTGATCGCGTGGTTGCGCCGACGCGAATCGGCTGGCGACTCTCCAGCCGGGTTTGCGACGGCGCGTTCATGGTCGCCATGGGGAATGTGCGTGATGCCCGCGCGGTCGTAGCAACCAATGCGCGCCCCGGCCCTGGCGTAGCGGTGATACAGGTTGATGTCCTCACCGGCCCAGCCGCTGAGGCGCTGGTCGTAGCCACCCAGCGCAAAGAACAGCGCCTTGCACACCAGATGCGTGCCGCGCTTGCCACGATCGATGCCGCCATCGGCACGCTCCGGATCTCCCGGCCGCACCGCTTCATCGGGGCTCGCCACGACAGCAAAGGGAGAATCCACCAGCACCTGCACGCCGGCTGGCGGGACGAACACCCGCGGCTCCCGCACCACGATGTCCGCATCGATGAAGGCCAGGTGCGTGATCGCGTCATCCCCGCGCACCCGCTGCGCGAGGGCGTTGCGCAGCCGCGCGATGTGGAAGCGCCGGTCGGGGACGTGCACCAGCTCCACACCACGCGGCAGCGCGGGCGGCGGATCGGCGTCGAGGCAGCCGACCAGTATCCGGCCGAGCCCGTGCAGCCCCCGCCATGACGGCAGCGCCTGGTGCAGGTAATCCCAGCGGCGGTAACAAGTAGTCAGTATCGCCACATGCTGCGCAACCATGCTCGATGCGATGTCGGTGACCATCCTGCTTCCTTCGGCCCTGGTGAGCGCGCATCTGACGACTGATCTTTGCCATTAGGCTCCGGCTCCCCCGGCCGTTGCGAATTGTCGCAGCAAGGAACATGTCATGCCGACCGCGCTGCGCCCGATAGTCACCATCGCCCTGCTGCTGGCGGCATCCGCCGGCCACTGCGCCGCCGTCCCGCGCCAGGCGCAGAGCCTCGGCGGCACGCCCATGCACTTCGAAACCAACCGTGGCCAGGCCGATCCGGCCGTGCGCTTCACCGCCCAGGGTGCCGACTACAGCGTGTACCTGAGCCCACGGGAAGCCGTGCTGGTGCTCAACCAGCGTGACGAGGCGGCGCAGGATGCCGCCGTGGCGCTGCGGCTGCGGCTGATCGGCTCACGGGTAAGCCCCGACATGGCCGGCCTGGATGATCTGCCCGGCGAAGCCGACCACCTCATCGGAGCCGACCCGCTGAAGGGACGCACCGGCGCGCCGACCTACGAAAAGGTGCGCTACAGCGAGGTCTATCCCGGCATCGACCTCATCTACTTCGGCAGCGAGCAACAACTGGAGTACGACTTCATCGTCGCGCCCGGCGCCGACCCCGGCCGGATCGCGCTGGACTTCAGTGGCGCGGACAGGATGGATATCGATGCCGAGGGCGATCTGCTGCTGGAAACCGCCGCCGGCACGGTGCGCCAGCATCGCCCCATCGCCTGGCAGGAATCCGGCGGCCGGCGGCGCGAGATCGGCAGCCGCTACGTGCGGCGCGGCGCCACGCGCGTCGGCGTACAGCTGGACGAATACGATCGCAGCCTGCCCCTCATCATCGATCCGGTGCTCGCCGCGCCGCGTTGACGCGCCTCACCCCGCGCCGATCATGTCGCGGTTGGCCGCACCCGGCGGCACCATGGGATACACCTTCTGCGCGGCATCGATGCTGGCGTGGATCAGGCAGGGGCCAAGGCGGGTCAAGGCCTCCGCCAGTACCGCGCGTGGTTCGAGCGCCGTGTCCAGATCCACCGCGTGGATGCCCAGGCTGCGCGCCGCCGCGACGAAATCCGGCATGGCGCGGAACTGCGAGGCAAACAGCCGTGCGCCATAGAACAGCGTTTGCTGCTGGTGCACCAGGCCGAGCACCGCGTTGTTCATCAGCACGATCTTCACGTTGACCTGTTCCTCCGCGGCCGTCACCAGTTCCTGCAGGTTCATCAGGATGGAGCCATCGCCGGTGAAGCACACCACCGTGCGATGCGGCGCGGCCAGCGCGGCGCCGATCGCTGCCGGTACGCCGAAGCCCATGCTGCCGAGGCCGCCGGAGGTCAGCCACTGGCGCGGCTGCCGCAGCGGATAGGCCTGCGCCACCCACATCTGGTGCTGGCCGACGTCGGTGGTAACGATGGCGTCGTCAGGCAGACATGCGGCCACCGCACGGATCAGCCCGAAGTGCGCGCGCGGATTCTCGCGATCGGGCAGCGGCTGTGGATGCGCGGCCTTCAACACATCGACGCGCTGGCGCCATGATCGGCGCGCATCCGCCGGCACCAGCGGCAGCAGCCGTGCCAGCGCCTCGCCCACATCCGCGACGATGCCCACGTGCACGGCCTTGATCTTGCCCACTTCGGCCGCGTCGATATCCAAGTGGATGATGCGGGCCTGCGGACAGAAAGCCGCGACCTTGCCGGTGGCGCGATCGTCGAAGCGCGCACCGACGGCGATCAGCAGGTCGCATTCCTCCAGCGCCAGATTGGCGCAGGGCGCGCCATGCTGGCCCAGCATGCCGAGCAGCAGCGGATGGTCCACAGGCATGGCCCCCAGCGCCATCAGCGTCGACACGGTGGGCAGCCCCGCCTTCTCGGCCAGCTGCACCGCCAGCCAGGCCGCGCGGCTGTGGATCACGCCGCCGCCCAGGTACAGCACCGGGCGTTGTGCGGCGGCGATCAGCTGTGCCGCCGCGGACAGCGCGACGCCGTCCGCCGCAGCGGGCCGCGTCTTCATGGCGGGTTCCGGCCACGCGGTGACTTCGATGCTGCGAGTCTGCACGTCCTTGGGAATATCGATGAGCACCGGGCCCGGCCGGCCCGAGGCGGCGATGGCAAAGGCGCGCGGAATCACCTGCAGCAGCTCTTCCGTCGATGAGACCAGGAAGTTGTGCTTGGTCACCGGCATGGACATGCCGCGGATGTCCACTTCCTGGAAGGCGTCGGTGCCGATCTGCGCCGTGGGCACCTGGCCGGTGATCGCCACCAGCGGTATGGAATCCAGCTTGGCATCGGTGATGGCAGTCAGCAGGTTGGTAGCGCTCGGACCGGAAGATGCCAGGCACACCGCTACCTCGCCCGTCACCCGCGCCATGCCCTGCGCGATGAAACCGGCGCCCTGTTCATGGCGCGCCAGCACATGGCGGATCAGCGTCGACTGCCCGAGCGCATCGTAGATGGGCAGGATGGCGCCACCGGGATAGCCGGTGACCAGGCGCACACCCTGGCGTTCGAGCAGGCGCACCACGATCTGTGCGCCGGAGAAAAGTGTCGTCATGCGGGCTCCTTCGGTTTGCTGGCGAAACCGGCGGGCCCTGAAACGAAAAGACCCCGCCGGTTGCGCCGGCGGGGTCTGGTAAATCTGCTTTGCTTTTTGCTTACCCGATCCGCGGCGCGTGTGTGACTACACCTACCAGCAGTACGCGTACGACAGCGGCCAGCGCTGCGCGGGCAGCGATGGAAGAAGCGGTGTCGAGCGAGTGGTGAGTCATGGTGGGCAGCGGAAAGCGGATGTTGCGGTCGCGCATAGTTATGGCGGAGATGCCGGGAAATTGCAACGAAAAGATCCCGGCACTCAGCCGCGCAGCACCTTCTCCATCGGCCGACCCTTCGCCAGCTCATCCACGAGCTTGTCGAGCTGGCGGATCTTGCGCATCAGCGGGTGCTCGACCTCCTCCACGCGCACGCCACACACCGTGCCCGTGATCAGCGTGCGTTTCGGGTTCAGCGCGGGAGCGGCGGCGAAGAATTCCTCGAAGGTGGCCTCCTGCTTCAGCTGCTTCTGCAGCCCGGCCTGCGTGTAGCCGGTCAGCCAGCGGATGACCTTGTCGACCTCTTCCTTCGTGCGGCCCTTGCGCTCGACCTTCTGGACCAGCAGCGGATACACCTTCGAAAAGGCCATCGTGTAGATGCGGTGCTTCTCGGCCATGGTTGCTCCTGCGGATTTCAGCTGCGCAGTGTACCGATGCGTCGCAGCCGCGGCGCCGCGTAGTCCAGGAAACTACGCATCTTCAGCGGCATGTGCGCGCGCGAGGCATGCAGCAGGTGGATGGGCAGCGGTTCGGGTTCGTAGGCGGCGAGCAGGATCTTCAGCTCGCGGCGGCGGATCGGTGCGGCCGCCTGGTAATGCAGAAGGCGCGTGATGCCAACGCCGCGGATGGCCGCCTCGGCGGCGGCTTCCGGTGCATTAACCACCAGCCGCGGCCGCAGGGACACGTCGATGGCGGCACCGGTGCGTGGCGCGCGGAAGCGCCAGGCCGGCGCGGGCGCCGGCGCATCGATGGTCACGCAGGGAAATTTCACGAGGTCGGCCGGCACGCGCGGCAGGCCATGCTTCTGCAGCAGCACGGGACTGGCGCAGGCTACGGTGCGCATCGTGCCGACCTGCGTCGCCACCATGCTGCTGTCGGGCAGCCTGCCAATGCGCACGGCCATGTCCACGTGATCGTGGGAAAGGCCGCGGACGACATCCTGGCCAGCTGGGTCCTCCTGCCCGCGGACTTTGATGAGTCGCGCGCCGCTGGCCGCGTCGCCGATGTCGTGCGGGCGAAGCACTCGGACCTCATGCGTCCCACCGGGGACCTGCTGGACCGGAGCAAAGTCTTCACGGACCTCAACCTGCTGACGATCTTCATGACCGAAGACGGCCAGATAGGCCGGCAAGCCGTGGAAGTGACCAGCATCAAGGCATGGAAGGCGATGGACCCCCGTCCAGGCAACGCGCAGACCACTCTTACCCGCGTCTACACTCCGCCAGCCGTGCCTGTGGAGGCATTCAAGGTGCTTGGGCTGACTCCCGACCAGGTGGGACAGACGGGGCTCCTCGAAGTCAGGCCATTGGTGAAGTGGCCCGGTGATGAATCGGGCGCGCGTGCGTCGACCCGGGAAATGCGCAGGGTCATGGAAGAGCAGAGCAAGGGGCTCATGGTGATCGTGCGCTATGCCTGGCCACGTCGCCCCGGCGAGCCCATCGGCGGGAAGCCACCAACCCCCATCGGACCGCCCAAACCTCTCTGAGGATTCACGCGGCGCTGGAAGTGAAAAAAGAAAATGGCGGAGCCCTCGCGGACCCCGCCATTCCTGCTCGGTCACTTTAACGTGCGGATCAAGGTACTCCACACGGCAACTACCGGAGCGTCCTTCCGTTGGACACGGTCGCGCGCGTAACAGTTAGCTTGCGCGCATACCTCCATGGCTCGTGGCCGGAACGAAGTTCCTGTTAACGATGAACCTCGCTACCAACCCCCGCGCCTGGGGACGCGACCGAACCAACGTGTGAATGTGCCATTGGATCACCTCCTTCAGTTGCTGTGGGCTCGTTGCCGACGCCTGCCGCCCACCTGAGCCTGACGTCCCTTGCTGAAACCGAATATGCCGTAGATTGCGCCGTGGTGGAAGATTTCAACGTGCCTTCGAGGCCGGTTCTGGATCACATTTTCTTCATGCACGCGATGAAGGTGAGCTGATGTCCGCTGCCTTCGCCTTGTACGCGGGCCTGTTCTTCTCCGCCTTCGCATCGGCCACGTTGTTCCCCGGCCAATCCGAAGCCATGCTGGTCGGCCTGCTGGTGGCCAAACACCCGCCACTGCTGCTGCTGGCGGTGGCCAGTGCCGGCAATATCCTTGGCTCGCTGCTGAACTGGGGCATCGGCCGCGGCGTCGAGCGCTTCCGCGACCGCCGCTGGTTTCCGCTGCGCGCCGCGAGCCTGCAGCGCGCGCAGCGCTGGTACCAGCGATACGGCAGGTGGTCGCTGCTGCTCAGCTGGGCGCCGGTGATCGGGGATCCACTGACCATCGCGGCCGGCATCATGCGCGAGCCGCTGCCTGTGTTCCTGTTGCTGGTGGCCATCGCGAAGATCGGGCGCTACCTGGTGCTGGCTGCGGTGACGCTGCACTTCCTCGCATGACCGGCTGCCGCCTGCGCCGTCGCTGGGAAGATCAGCCCGCGGCTTGCGCCAGCACCCAAGCCGCAACCACCATGACCACGACGACCAGCAGCGGCGGCATGCGCCACGCAATGAGCAGCAGCGCGCCTGCAACCGCCAATGCCATATCCGCGGCACCGTGCACGGCACTGCTCCACAGCGGCGTGTACAACGCCGCGGCCAGCAACCCGACGACGGCGGCGTTGATTCCCGCCATCACGCCGCGCGCAGCGGCGCGGCCGCGCACTGCCTGCCAGAACGGCAGCACGCCAACCAGCAGCAGCATTCCCGGCAGGAATATGCCGATCAGGCCGAGCGCAGCGCCGGACAACGCGTCATGCGCAGGCGCGGCGCTGGCGCCCAGCCAGGCCGCGAAGGTGAACAACGGACCGGGCACGGCCTGCACCACACCGTAGCCAGCGAGGAATTCGTCACTGCCCACCCAGCCCGTGGCAACCACCGCTTCATTCAGCAACGGCAGCACCACGTGTCCGCCACCGAAGACCAGCGCGCCACTGCGGTAGAAGGCCTCGAACAGTGCGACCTGTCCCATGGGTTGCAGCAGGCGCAACAGCGGCAACCCGGCCAGCAGCAATGCAAACAGCGTGAGCGCAATCCAGCCACTCCGCCGCGACACCCGGAGCGGCAGATGGGCGCTTGCAGGCACGACCATCCGCTGCCGCAGGACCAGGCCCACCGCGCCGCCCAGCAGGATCACCAGCAGCTGTGCCAGCGGCGTATGCAGCCGCAGCACCAGCGCCGCCGCGGCGGCGGCGAGCAGCACGCGCGGCCAGTCCGGACACAGGCTGCGCGCCATGCCCCACACCGCCTGCGCGACGATGGATACCGCAACGAGCTTCAGGCCATGCAGCACGACGAGGCCCGCGGACTCCTGCATCCAGTGCGCCGCGGCCGCCAGCGCCACCATCAGCAGCGCCGAGGGCAGCGTGAACGCCAGCCACGCCGCCACACCGCCGAGGTAACCCGCGCGCAGCATCCCCAGCGCGAAGCCGACCTGGCTGCTGGCCGGACCGGGCAGGAACTGGCACAGACCCACAAGGTCCGCAAAAGCGTGCTCATCGAGCCAGCGCCGGCGCACCACGAACTCCTCGCGGAAATATCCCAGGTGCGCGATCGGTCCGCCGAACGCGGTGAGGCCGAGCTTCGCGAAGGCGCGCAGTACTTCCGTTACGGGATGAGAGGACACGAGGCAGGTTCTAGCACAGTTGCCGCGAGGCGCCGATGGCGGTTGACGGGGCGCGAACCGCAACGCGATCCGCACAAACAATCCGCTGCGTGTTGCCTTCCATGGATTACATCTGTAGTCTCCAGTCGGACTACAGATGTAATCCAATACTTCGCATGAGCAAACAACCACAACTCTCCGATGCCGAATGGCAGGTCATGAAGGCGCTGTGGGAGAACTCCCCGATCACCGCCGCCGAGCTGTGCCAGCGCCTGACCTTGAGCCGGCACGGTGCCGGCACGCAATGGCACCTGAAGACGGTCCGCACCATGCTGACCCGCCTGGTGAAGAAGCGCGCCGTGGGCACCAGGGTCAAGGAAGGTGTGTATCACTTCTTTGCACTGGTATCCCGCGAGGACAGCGCCCGTCATGCCACGCAGTCCTTCCTGGATCGGGTATTCGATGGCGCCCTCACCCCCATGGTGGCGCACATGGTTTCCCGACGGGCTCTGACGGATGAAGAGAAGCGCGAGCTCAAGAAGTTGTTGCGCAAGCCCGGCACGAAGGAAGGCAAGTCATGATCGAAGCCGTGGCCCAGACCCTGCTGCCGCTGGCTTCCTGGATAGGGTTTGCGTCGCTGAAGAGCCTCATGGTTATTCCACTGGTGCTGGTGCTGCGGCGTTTGTGCGCGCGGTGGCTCACCCCGCAGGGTCGATATGGCCTGTGGTTCGCGCTGCTTGCCTGCCTCGCGTTTCCGTTTGGAGCGGAGATAGGGATCGGCGCGGCACCACACGGTGCCACTCCCGCCGCCGTGGTGGTCGCACCATCCAGCACGGCTGATCTCGTACCGCCGACCATCAGAATCGACCCCGCACCCGCTGCTGCCGCAGCTACTCCAGGCATGTCGACGGCGTCGAACCTGGTGCTGATGTGGCTGCTCGGCGTCACCATTCTCGCCGGCGTCGTAAGCCGCAATTTCCTCCGCTATCGAGGGATAGCATCGCAGGCCGCGGCGACTGACTCCGCTACAGACGAACTCTTCCAGCGGTGCAAACAGATGCTGGGGGTACTCCGGCGTGTGCGGCTGCTCGAGACATCGCAGGTCCCCTCACCGGTGGTGGTCGGCTACTGGCGGCCAACCCTGCTGCTGCCGCCAGCCCTCGCGGCGCAGGTCAGCAGCGAGCAGCTGCGGCTGGTGCTGCTGCATGAGCTGACGCACATCAAGCGCCACGACATTCTGATGAACTGGGCCGCAACCGTGGTACAGATCGCGCACTGGTTCAATCCGCTCGCCTGGTATGCGCTGCGGGTCATGCGCAACGACATGGAGCAGGCCTGCGATGCCGACGTGCTGCGGCGCCTGTCCGCCAGCGAACAGACCGAGTACGGCGACACGCTGATCAGGCTGTCTGATCTCGCGCCCCCGCGACCGCTGCTTGTGCAGAACGCCAGCGTTGTCGAAAACCGCTCACAACTGAAAGCGAGGATCCGCATGATTGCGCAATTCAAGCCGTATGGACTCATCAGCTCCATCCTGGGTGCCGTACTGATCGTGGTCACTTCCGCAGTCGCGGTCACACAGGCGGCAAGCCCGCCTCAGCCGTCGGCAAGCACCGCACCGCGGCCGACGCCACCGACAACCATCAAACAGGCGGCTCCGGCTGCAGCGGCGACAGCGGCGCAGCAACCCGCGCCCGCCGCGAGAAGCGGAAGGACGACCGGGCGACCCGTGGTCACGGCAGAAGCAAATCCGCTGGACGCAACAAGACTGCCGTCCACACCGTTCAGGGTCACGTACGCCAACGCCAGGGAGCTGGCTGCTTTCATCCAGACAGCTCCGGGCATAGGGCTGCTGTCCGAGAAGGGCAGCATTGCCGTCGATGAAAAGACCAATACCTTCTTTGTCCAGGAAGACGACGCAAGGAACATTGCGATGATCGGCCAGATCGTCGCGACACTGGATGTTCCACCGCAGACGGTGCTGATCAGTGGCGTCTTCGCACGGATCGATGCCGACCTGTTTCAGGAACTGGCTGCCGGCAAGGTGGCGGGCAGCGCCTTGCCACCGTTGGCCGTGCTGGGGCCAGAGCAGGAAATCAATGCCGCACTGGCCGCCGCCGAGCAGGCCCAGCGGGCGAAAGTCATCTCCAGGCCGCGATTCATTGTGAGGAATCGCGTGCAATCCACCGTCGGAGCCGCCGAAGTGCCGCTGGAGGACAACGTCGCTGCCGGAATACCCTGGAACAAGCTGGCGCTCAGCCTGTCCGTCACACCCACTGTGGCGCCGGACAGCCGCGTGAAACTGGATGTCAACATCATCCAGGAGAGGATCGGCCAGGTCGTGGTCACGACTGGCGGTGCTGAAGTTCCGGCCATCGATACCGCGGAATTCAGGAGCAATGCTTTTGTGGATTCCGGATCAACGGTCATGTTCAACGTAACCACGGAACGACTCACCAGCAGCGCAACTGGCCGTGAACAGCGGCTGGTTGCGTTCGTTACGCCGACCATCATGCCCGACCCCCGGTCGCCCACTCGGTAGGCGCGGCAAGGGACCGCCTAAAGGTTGGTCTGGTCCGAAGGCACGTCACCGGGCACGCCCGCAGCCGTACCACCCTCCGCGCAATCGATCCCGTCCATTCCCACACCAAAGCAGCTCATCGATATCGACCCCAACGCGCAGCCACGCACCAGCGGCGCGGCCCCCGCTCCGCCAGCCGCCGCGACACCCGCGATGTACAGCAGTGGCAGGAAGTGATCCGGCGTCGGCACCGCCTTCGCATAGTCCCGATGTTCCTGCAGGCGCGCCACATCCTGCGGTGCTTCAGCCATCAGCTGCGCGGCGGCATCATCGAAGCGATACGCCCAAGGCTCGCCGCTTTCATGGTTCTGCCAGTCGAGCCGGCGCAGGTTGTGGACCACGTTGCCGCTGGCGAGCACCAGCACACCCCGCTCGCGCAGCGCCGCGAGCCTGCTGCCCAGCTCGATGTGGTACTCGAAAGGCCTCAGCGCATTCACGGATAACTGCACCACAGGCACATCGGCCTGCGGATACAGGTGCGCGAGCACGCTCCAGGTGCCGTGATCCAGGCCCCACTGGTCGCGATCGAGGCCCACCCAGTCGGGCCGGGCGAGCTCCACCACTTCCTCGGCGAGCGACGGCGCACCCGGGGCCGGATATTCAAACTCGAACAGCTCTTCGGGAAATCCGTAGAAATCGTGGATGGTGCGCGGCTGCGGCATGGCGGTGACGGCGGTGGCGCCGATGAACCAGTGCGCGGACACCACGAGGATGCCGCGCGGCCTTGGCAACGCCGCGCCGAGGTTCCGCCATGCGGTGGTGTAGGAGTTGGCCTCCAGTGTGTTCATCGGACTGCCATGGCCGATGAACAGTGCGGGCAGAGTACTCATGCGTGTGCTCCGGCTTCCATGAAGGCCTTGCGTCCCTGTTCGATGATGGCCGCAACAGCGGGGTTCCGGGTCTTGCGTTCCACCGATATGGCATAGAACTCGGCCTTGATGCCGGTGGCAACGCCCACGCGCACCACACCCTGCTCGTTGCGGAACTGCGCTTCGAGGATGGAAGGCACGGGAAAGAAGCCGTGCCCGCCGCGCGCGAACTCGCGCAGCATGGCGTAATCCTCGAACTCCCCGATCATCATGGGTCGCAGCTCCTGGCGCCCCAGCCACTGGTCGAGGGCGCGACGGATCGCGGTATCCGCAGTGGGCAGCAGCACGGGCACACCACTCAGCGAGCCCGGAAAGCCGCGTCGCAGCGTCTTCGCCAGCGCGGGCGTTGCCATCCACAGCACCTGGCAGGAACCCACGGGATGGTTGTAGGCGCGCACGTTGAGGCTGGGCGTGACCGGCGCGTCGGACAGCACCACCTGCACCTCATGCACGGCAAGGTCGGCGACCAGACGCTCCAGGGTTCCCTCGCGACATTCCAGTCGCACCGGTCGCGCCAGGGTCAGCGTGGACTTGAGGATGCGGTAGGCGATCTCCTTGGGCAGCACATCATCGATGCCCACCACCAGCCGCAGTGGCCGCGACGTCGGGCGATTGGCCAATGCCTCGAGCAGGTCGTGGCCCAGCCCGAAGATCTCGTCCGCATAGCTGAACACCAGCCGGCCCATTTCGGTGGGCACCAGCGTGCGGCCCGACTTCGCCAGCAGCTTCTCCCCGAGCCTCTCCTCCAGCGTGCGCAACTGCATGCTGACCGTTGGCGCGGACAGCGCCAGCTCCTCGCAGGCGCGCACCAGGCTGCCGGTCTTCACCACCGTCCAGAAGTACAGCAGGTGCTGGTAATTGAGCCGCCGCGTCATCGCCATAGCCGTTTCTCCAATCTCTGCACCATTCTCTTTTCTCGAACCTTATAGACCATTAATTCGAATTGTTCTAATGACCGCCGGCATCCAACATGCCTGCACGAAGAGAGCAAGGAGCACGAAATGCGGAATCTACCCATTGTCATCACGCAGGCGGACGCGGCGCGGCTCGGCGAGCTGATCGCCCAACGGGGCCGTACGGGCCGCGACCAGGATCACCTGCAGGAACTGGCCGCGGAGCTGGAGCGCGCGCGCATCGCGGATGCGTCCGAAGTGCCGCCGGACCTGATCAGCATCTACTCGCGGGTGCGCGTACTGGACCTCGCCAGCAGCATGCGTCGTGAACTGACACTGGTGCTGCCGCAGGAATCGGATCCGGCGCAGGGGCGGATCTCGGTGCTGGCGCCGCTGGGCACGGCGCTGCTGGGTTATCGCGCCGGCGATGAGCTGGAGTGGCAGATGCCCGGCGGGCTGCGTCGCGTGCTCATCGAGAGCGTCGCGCAGCAGCAGCCCGCACCACCGGCCACCGCCGGCGTCGCGGCCTGAACCATTGCCACCAGCAGGAGATCGACATGCAGATCGTCTGTGCAACGGATCTTGTTCCCGGCAACGACGCGCCCATCGACCGGGCCGCCCTGCTCGCCGACCAGCTGGAGGCGGAGCTCTCGCTGCTGCACGTGGTTGTGCCCGGCGAATCCACGCAGCCACTGGAACAGGCGCTGCAAACGGCGCGCGATCAGATGCAGGCACGCGCAAGTCCGCCGCTGTGGCGCGGGCAACGACCGCCCGCGTGGGCCGTGCAGACCGGCGCGCCGGCGCGGATCATCGTGGACACTGCGGCACGCGTGGGTGCGCGGCTGCTGGTGCTCGGCCCGCACCGCAAGCGGCCGCTGCGCGATGCGCTGGAAGGCACGATCGCGGAGAAGGCACTCGCCATCAGGCGCCATCCGGTGCTGATGGTGCGCAACACTGCCATGCGTCCCTATCGCCGCGTGCTGGTGGCGCTGGATCTGTCGGATGCGTCGGTGTCCGCCATCCATGCGGCCGAGTCGCTGGTGATCGCGCCGGAAGTGAGTGCGCGCGTGGTCCATGCACATGAGCCGCCGTACCAGGCCATGCTGGCGTATGCCGGCGTGGAACAGGAATCCGTGGCGGTGTATGCGCAGAAGTGGAAGCACGAAGCGCAGCGCTCCGTGCACGACCTGCTGGACTGCGAGAGCGGCGATGCGCGGCGCTACGACGTCCACGTGGCGCAGCTGCCGGCCGCGGCCGGCATCCTGCAGGCGGTGGAGCAGTTCACGCCGGATCTGCTGGTGTTGGGCACGCATGGCGGTGGCAGCCTGCGCCGCGCGCTGGTAGGCAGCGTGGCGAACCGGGTGCTGCATGAGACGCACTGCGATGCGCTGATCGTGCCGGAGGGGTCGTTCGATGTGCTGGATCGACGCATGCAATGTATTGGGCAACCTGCAGCTGCGTTGCGTTAGGCTTGGCCATCATGACGTCGGTACCGACCGGGGAGACAAGGATGAATCACCCAGCAAGGCTCGTATTCGCGGCCAGCGCGGCCATGATGGTGATGGCACCCTGGCCAGGGAGCGTCGCCGCTGCAGAGATCGAATCGGCGGCACTGGAACTCGCGCAGGTGGAGACTTCCAGCCAGGTGCAGGACGCGCGCTGGCTCAGGTACCCGGAATCCTACGTCCTGCAGGTCGTGCTCGATTCAACGAAGTACAAGCTGCGCGAAGCGAATGCCGATGCCGACGCGGCGGCGATGGCAACCATCCGCGAAACGCCGCAGGCTGCCGCACCCGATCGCCCGTCGTTCTTCGTCTCCAGGACGATTGCCAGTCTCGGCGCGGATCCATGGATTGCCTGCAGCAGGCCGCTGGGCCTGGTCGACGGACGCAGACCGGGGCAGCCGTCAGTGGCGCCGCAGCCGCCAGAGCGCAGCTTCATGAACCAGTCTTTCCCGCCCAGGTACAAGGAACGCCGGATAGACGTGTGGCTGCTCAAGGCCGACGGCACACAGATACTTCCGGCCAGCTACAGTTGTGACGCGGGGCCGGTTCCCACGCTTCGCCAAGCCGCGGCTCCGGTCGAGGTGTCTTATCAATATCCACTGGCGCAAGCGGCCCAGGCCGTTGCGGCGGCGATCCGGATCGACGACAGCTACTACATAGAGAAGCTGCAGCGGCCGCCGCCTGCGACTCCGGCGGCGCAGTAAGCGCGGGCCAGTCGCCCGGCGCGTGACTCAGCCGCGGCCCCCCGCCGCAACCCGCTTCCTGCGAAAGCACTGCAGCGAGTGGTCGTTCACGATGCCCACCGCCTGCATCCACGCGTACACGATGGTCGGGCCGACGAACTTGAAGCCGCGCTGCTTCATGTCCTTGGAGATGCGCTCCGACAGCGGCGTGGTCGCCACCCAGCCATGGCCCTCGCCCTGCAACGGCTTGCCATCCGTGAAGGACCAGCAGTACTTGCTGAAGCTTTCGCCGGCCTCTTCCATTTCACAGTAGATCTGCGCGCCGCGGATCGTGGCTTCGATCTTGGCCCTGGCGCGGACGATGCCCGGGTCGGCCATCAGGCGGGTGATGTCGCGCTTGCCGAAACGCGCCACTTTCACTGGATCGAAGCCGGCGAAGGCTTTGCGGAAGGCCTCGCGCTTGCGCAGCACGGTGATCCAGGACAGACCCGCCTGGAAGCCTTCCAGCATCAGCATCTCCCACAGCATGCGGCTGTCGCGCTGCGGGACGCCCCATTCGGTGTCGTGGTAGGCACTCATCAGCGGATCGCCGTCCGCCCAGCTGCAGCGATGTCGAATGGTCATTGCGGCAGTCTAGCGACTGGACGCACTGGCCGCGTTTCTTTGCCCTATACTGCGCGCCGCCCGGCTCACCCCGGGCATCCCATGACCATCTGACGCACCTCACTCCCGGCATTTCCTTCTCTGCTGCCACGCGGAGCCCGCGTCCGCGGGAGGTCGTTTCATGGGTGCTCTTGTCGTCGCACACGGCGTGACGTGTGAACTTTCCGATGGGCGCGTGCTTTTCACGCGTATCAACCTGGCGTTGTTCGCCGGGATCACCGGCCTGGTCGGTGCCAATGGCGTGGGCAAGAGTTGCCTCGCGCGCGTGCTGGCTGGCGCGCTCACGCCCGCCAACGGCAGCGTGCAGCGCCACAGCCCGGTGACGTTGCTGCCACAACGTGAAGTGGCCGACGCGCGTACGGTCGCGGACTACCTCGCCGGCCATGATGTCCATTCGGCGGCGGGCGACGCGCTGCTGGATGGCATCGGGCCGGATGCACCGTGCAATACGTTGAGCGGCGGGCAATGGATGCGCGTGCGCCTGGCGCGCGCGCTGGATGCCGGGTTCCTGATCCTGGACGAACCCACCAACGACCTGGACGATGCGGCACGCGCCGCAGTCGCGGATTTCCTGCGCGCACGTCGCGGCGGCACGCTGCTGATTTCCCACGACCACGAGTGCCTGATGCTGTGCGCGCAGATACTGGAACTCAGCAACCACGGCCTCAGAGCGTTCGGTGGCGGCTGGGCGGAGTACGCCGCCGCACGCGATGCCGAACGCCTGCGCCTGGACGAGGCGCTGGAAGCCGCGCGGCGCGAGCGCAACAGCGTGCACGCGCAGATCCGGCAGGACACGCAGCAACGCAGCCGCAAACAAGGTCACGCGCGGGCGAAGGCCGCGCGTGGGGGAATGCCGAAACTGCTGCTCGGCATGCGCAAGCGCAATGCACAGGCGACGGCAGGCGGGTTCGCCAGTGCGGCGGCCGGCAAGTCCGCGCAAGCCGTGCGCGCCGCACGCGAGGCATTGGCAGACATCAAGCTGCAACCGGTGATGTATGCCGGCATCGCAGGGAGCGAACTGCCGGCACAGCGGCTGGTGGCGGCAGCCGATGGTTTCAACATCCGCCATCGCGACTGGATCTACGCGCAGGACCTGCAGTTCAACTGGCGGGGCAACCTCAGGCTCGTCATCCACGGCGCCAACGGCGCGGGCAAGTCGAGCCTGTTGCGCGCGCTGGATGGGGCGACGCAGGTGACGCGCGGTCAGTTGCAGCGCGGCGATCTGCGCCGCGTGTTTCTGGACCAGCACCATGCGGAGCTGCGCGATGAACTCAGCGTGCTGCAGAACATCGCGCGTTGCTGCGTCGGGACCGAGGGCGAGTTGCGCAACCTGCTGGCGCAGTTCCTGTTCCGCGGCGATGCAGTGGAGCAGATCGTTGGCACCTTGAGTGGCGGCGAGCGGCTGCGCGCGGCGCTGGCGCAGGCGTTCCTTCGCGCCGGCAGCCCGGAGCTGATGTTGCTGGATGAACCCACCAACAACCTCGATGCGGCCAATGTGGAGTACCTGGAGGAAATGGTCCGCGGGTTCCGAGGTGCGGTGATAGCCGTGTCACACGACCAGCGCTTCCTGGAGCGCTGCGGCGTGACGGAGGAGTACAGCTTGCCGCAGGCCCGAGGTTGATCGGCGCGGCTCATCGGGGATAGCCTGCCGCAGCTGAAAACGGGGAGATCATTGGCCATGAGTCCGGGGATCACACGGCGAGAATCGTCATCGGGTCGCTGGCGCATGGCATGCGCATGGCTCGGCATCGCAGCCCTCACCGCTGCCGGGCAGGCAAAGTCCGCTTCCTTGCTGCCGACCACCCCCAACGATCCCCGCGCCGTCATCGTTGCGGCTGCTGGCGACGGCACCACCGACGACTCCGCCGCGATCCAGGCGGCCATCGATGCGTCCTTCTCCCGCGGTGGTGGCGGCATCGTGTTCCTGCCGTCCGGCCGCTATCGCCTGACGCGCACTCTCTTCATCTGGCCCGGCATCCGTCTGTTCGGCACGGGCCGCGAGCGTCCCGTGTTCGTGCTGGCGCCCGACACACCCGGGTTCCAGCAAGGCCTCGCGACAATGATCATGTTCTCGGGTTCCAGCCCCGGCGCCCGCGGCGCGCCAGTGGCGTTCCCGCCGCCCGACAGCGTGCCCTTCAATCCCGCCATCAGCGATGCGAACCCGGGCACGGCCTTCCCGGCACTGAGCAACGTCGACATCGAGATCGGCGCAGGCAACCCGGCCGCGATCGGCGTGCGCTTCCACGCCGCGCAGCATGCCTACATGAGCCATATCGATTTCCGCATCGGCGCCGGGCTCGCCGGCGTCTACATGGTCGGCAATGCCATGCAGGACGTGCGCTTCTTCGGCGGACGCTGGGGCATCCTCACCGAGAAGACTTCGCCGGCGTGGCCGTTCACGCTGGTCGATGCCCTGTTCGAGGGCCAGCGCGATGCCGCGATCCGCGAGCACGAAGCGGGCCTGACGCTGGACAACGTCACCTTCCGCGACACGCCGGTGGGCATCGAGATCGACCGCGGCTACGGCGACTGGCTGTACGGCCGCAACCTGCGCTTCGAGAACATCTCGCGCGCCGCGGTGATCGTCAGCAACGAGCAGAACGTGTACACGCAGGTGACGCTGGAGGATGTCGTCGCCAGCAATGTGCCGACGTTCGCGCGCTTCCGCGACGGCGGCCGCACCCTGCCTGCGCCGGGCCGCACACCGTCCGCGATGTATCGCGTGGCGGATTTCGGCTACGGGCTCAGCGTGCCGGGACTCGGGCGGATGGGCGATTACCAGACCGTCTTCGAGGCCAGCGCGATCCCGGCGTTGCCGTCCGCGGCGCCCGAGGTCACGCGGCCGCTGCCGCCACAGAGCGAATGGGTCAATGTCGCTACGCTCGGCGCGGTCGGCGACAACGCCACCGACAACACCGCCGTGCTCAAGGCGGCGATAGCCGCGCATCGCGTGCTGTACTTTCCAGCCGGCTTCTATCGCGTCAGCGATACGCTGCTGCTGAAGCCGGACACCGTGCTCATCGGCCTGCATTCGAGCCTGACGCAGATCATCCTGCCCGACAACACGCCGGGGTTCGCGGGCATCGGCGCGGTAAAGGCCCTGGTCGAGGCGCCGCGCGGTGGCGACAACATCATCACGGGCCTCGGGCTCTACGGCAGCGAGACCAACGCGCGCGTCACCGCATTGCTGTGGCGCGCCGGCGCGCGCTCGCTGGTCGACGACGTGATGCTGCAGGGCGGCCACGGCACCTACAACTTCGCCGGCACGCGCATCAACAACTACAACGCCGAGCGCACCGGTCCGCCGGACCCGGCGCATCGCTGGGGCGCGCAGTATCCCAGCATCTGGGTGGACGGCGGCGGCGGCACGTTCTTCAACATCTGGAGCGCCAACCCGTTCGCAAGCTCCGGCCTGCGCATCACCAACTCCACCACGCCGGGCCGCGTCTACCAGCTCTCGGCCGAGCATCATGTGAAGACCGAGATCGAGATCTTCGACTCGGCCAACTGGTCGCTGTACGGGCCGCAGACCGAGGAGGAAGGCGGCGAAGGCCTGGACACCATCTCGCTGGACATCCGCCGCTCGCGCGACCTGCTGATCGCGAACTATCACGGCTATCGCGTGACACGCACGAAGCAACCCGTGCACGCAGCGGTACGGCTGGAGAATGTCGCCGGCATCCGCTTCCGCAACGTGCATGTGAATGCCGAGAGCGGTCTCGGCACGCGCACCGCCGCGGGGCCGACGACGTTCCTGCGGCTGAGCAAGTACCCGTACACCAATGCCATCCACGATGTGACGCATGGGCTCGAAATGCGCGAGCGGGAGTTCGCGCGGCTCGACATTCCCGCGAAGCCGGCGATGCCGCCGCGTTCCCGCGGACCGCAGGCCACGCTGCTCGCCGACGGGTTCCGCTCCATCTCGGGCGGCGTCGTGGATGTCCGCGGGCGGCTGTACTTCGTCGACAGGCATTTCCAGCGCATCTACCGCTGGTCCGCCGACGCCGGACTGACCATCGTGCGGGACGATGTCACCGATCCTGTCAATCTCGCGATTGACGATGCCGGCAATCTCATCGTGCTGTCCTCGCTGGGCGCGGAGGGCACGGTGTACACGTTCCATCCCGATGGGACGGCGACGGAGCTCACGGTGCTGCGCAAGCGGCCACTCGGCACCGCGCCTGGCGCGGATCTGTTGCTGCCGGCGAACTGGTGGGTCAACGGCGAGTTCAAGGACCAGATCGATCCCGCGACGTATGAGTTCGCGACGCTCGCCGAACTGTTCGCGGATTACGTCGCGAGCCCGAAGGCGGAAGGATATGTGTCGCTGGATGGGTCCGTGGTGTTGCCGGCGTTTCCGGTGTTCGCCCAGGGAGCGGATCACCGGGGGCTGAGGTTCTCGGACACGCTGGATGCGTACGGCCTGGTGCGGGCGACACCGGGCAAGCGGGTCCTGGTTGCGAACAGCTCGGAGAACCGCACGTACGCCGGAGTCGTGCGCGCGGATGGTTCGATCGGCGATCTCGCGGTATTTGCCGGTCGCGGCGGCGAAAGCGTGGCGCGCGCGCCGGATGGGCGCGTGTACGTCGCCAACGGCCAGGTGCGGGTCCATGGCGCGGACGGCAAGCCGGCCGGGCAGATCGATGTGCCGGGGCGGCCACTGCAGATCCTGGTTGGTGGTGATCGTGCGGGGACGCTGTATGTGCTGACGCATGAGGCGCTGTACGCCATCAGGCGATAGGCGTGACGGACTACACTCGGGAATCGTCACTCCAAGGAGATGCCCCGATGAGTCCACAAGGCCAGTCCGCCCCTTCCGGCGTGAAGGATGAGTTATCGGCACTGCTCGAAGACCTGGTCGAGCTGGCCAGTTCCGCCACCGGCATCGACCACGAGAAGCTCGACGAGATCAAGCAAGGCCTGCAGGACCGCGTCGGGAAGTTCGGCGCCGATGCCCGGGACGCCGCGCAGGACGCCGCAAGCACCATCCAGCACAAGGCCAGCCAGACCATGGAGCAGGTGGACAGCTACGCGCACGCCAAGCCGTGGCACCTGGTGCTCGCGGCCGGCCTGGTCGGCTTCGCGCTGGGCGCGCTGGTGGCACGCAAATGAGCGCCGCGCCCACCCCGGAATCCGCTGGCGGCACGATGCATGAAGGCGCCAGCGTCATCACCGCCCACCTGCTCGCCTACGCCGAACTGGCCACGGCGCTGTGCCGTGCCTGGCAACGCTCGCTGCAGCAGCGCCTGGTTGGGGCGGCGCTGATGGCGGGCGGCATCGCCTGCGGCGCGCCACTGCTCACCTTCGGCGTCATCGCGGTGGCCTGGCCCACCGAGTACCGCTGGGTGGTGCTGTTCGGCATCGCGGGTCTGTTCCTGCTCGCGGCCGTCTTTGGTGTGTGGATGTTGCGCAGGCCGCCGCCAGTGGCCGCGCCGGCAAGCCTGATCGTGGACGAGCTGCGCAAGGATGCGCAGCTGCTGTGCGCGGCATGGCGCGAGCGTGCGCCATGAACCGGGCTTCGGACGAAAGGGATGCCATCAGGGACCCGGCCACGCAGGCTGCGCTCGAACAGCTCGCGGAGTCGCGCCAGCGCCTGGCCGGCTGGACGGCACAAATGGCGGCGCGCAACGCCTCCCCGCGAGACGAGGGCTTTGGCTTCGGTTCATTCCAGCCGCGCAGCAGGACGCTGCAGATGCTGCTGTCGCTGGGGCTGTCGCGCATGCCGTGGATGCGCTGGGGGATCACGCTGCTGCCTTTGGTGATGAGGTTCTGGCGGAGGCGGTAGCTGGTTGGCCTATCCGGCCACCAACGCCTCCGTCGGTGCCAGCCGCGCGGCCCGCATGGCCGGATACAGCCCACCCAGCGCGCCGATGACCAGCGTCGTCGCCATTCCACCCACCACCGCCCAGACCGGCATGGTCACGGGCCAGTGCTGCAGCGAAGAGTAGATCGCGGTAACCAGCGTGCCGATCACCACACCCGCACCACCACCCAGCGCCGACAGCACCAGCGCTTCGCTGAGGAACTGCAACCGGATGTGGCCACGCGTCGCGCCCTGCGAGCGACGCAGGCCGATCTCGGCGCGACGTTCGAGCACCGAGATCACCATGGTATTGATCACGCCGATGCCGCCGACCAGCAGCGCCACGGCGCCGAGGCCAACCAGCAGGCCGGTGAAAGCGAGGTCGGCGGCGGCTTTCGCCGCCAGCATGTCCGAGGGACGCGAAACCTGCACTTCGTTCGGGCTCGATGGATTCGCCGTCTGTCCCAGCAGCGCGCTGACCTGCGCGATGCGCGCGGGAGCGACACGCACGAACACGCTGGTGATTTCCGCCTCCACGTTGAAGTAGCGCGCGGCCGCAGGCCAGCCCATGAACACGCCGAAATCCAGCGACGGCGCCAGCGTCACCGGTGCGAGCACGCCAGCGACGGTGACCCAGCGACCGCCGACCCACAGCTGCTGGCCCAGCTGTCGCGGCCCGATACCGAGACGCGCGGCGGCGCGGTCTCCCAGCACCACTACCGGGTAGTCGATGCGCACGGCATCCAGCCAGCGTCCCGCCACCATGCGTGCACCGAGTGCCGGGGGCAGATCGGGCATTGCCGCATACACCGCCATGCCGCCGGTCTCGATAGCGGGCACATGATCGTGGCGATACACCTTGAGGCCGGCGAGCTGGCCCACCTTGCTGGTGGCCAGCACGCCGTCCATGCGCCGGATCATCCGCGGCGCTTCTTCCGGCAGCGTGGCCTGCTCACCGCCGAAGCTGGTGCCGGGCTGCACCACGAGCAGGTTGGTGCCCAGGGCCTCGAGCTGGCGGTTGAGCTCCGCGCGGCTGGAGGCTGAGATGCCGACCACGGCCAGCATCGCGCCGATGCCGATTGCGATGCCCAGCGCGGAGAGCACCACGCGCAGTGGCCGCGCGCGCAAACCATGAATCGCCAGGCGCAGCAGATCCGGAGCAGACAGCCGCGCGGCGCGTGATGCACTCATGCCGATGAGCGCGGCTGGTCCGCGACGACACGTCCGTCGCGCATGCCGACCTGCCGGTGGCAGCGCGCGGCCACCGCCATGTCGTGGGTGATCACCACCACCGCCGTACCGGCGGCATGCAACTCGAACAGCAGGTCCAGCACGCCGGCGCCGGTGCGCGTGTCGAGCGCGCCGGTGGGCTCATCCGCCAGCAGCAACGCGGGCTCGCGCGCCACGGCGCGGGCGATGGCCACGCGCTGCTTCTCGCCGCCAGAGAGCTGATGAGGCTGGTGCGTCAGGCGTTCGGCGAGGCCCACGCGGCGCAACGCGGCTTCGGCCTTGTCGCGCCGCGCACGCAGGGGAATGCCGGTGTACAGCAGGCCATCGGCCACGTTGTCCAGCGCGGAGACGCCCGTGGCCAGATGGAAATGCTGGAACACGAAGCCGATGCGTTGCGCGCGCAATGCCGAGAGCGCGTCATCGTCAAGCGCAGCGAGGTCGCAGCCATCCACCTGTATGGTACCGGCGCTGGCGCGATCCAGCGTGCCGATGATGTTCAGCAGCGTGGTCTTGCCGGAACCAGAAGGGCCGACGATGGCGAGGAAGTCATCGTGGCGGATGTCGAGGTCCACGCCATCCAGTGCGCGAATTCCGCCTTCATAGCAGCGCGACACTCCAGCGAGGGAGGCGATGTGCGACGTCGTGGCCGTCACGTCGGTGCTCTCACCACGAAATCGGAACTCGCTTTCACTTCGGCACTCTCACGATCACGCCAGCGGTGATGCCTTCGCCGCTGATCTCCACATTGCCGCTCGCGAACAGGCCGGTGACCACCGGCACCACGCGCACCGCGTTGCCCTCCACCACTTCCACGCCATAACCGCCGCCCGGCAAAGCCAGCAACGCGGCCACGGGCACCGCGAGCACATCGGCACGCTTGCCGACCACGAACTCCACATCCACCGATGCAGCCTCCAGCGAACCCAGCGCCTGCTGCATGGGGATGTCGATTTCCGCATCGGCCTTGCCATCCTTGTCGAACACGGTGCTGACGTGGTTGATGACGCCCGCCACCTTCACATTGGTGGGCAAGGTCACCGCCACCGCGTCGCCGGGCCGGGCGTAGTCATGGTCGGCCAGTTCCAGCGACACCTTCACGATGCGTTCGGTGCCGGTGTAGCGCACGATCTGGTTGGAGGAATTGCCGGACGGCATCATGGCGTTCTGGCCATCGAGCCTGCTGTAGACCACCGCGCCCGCTTCAGCGAGATGATCTGCCACCCGCACCGGTCCCGGTGCGACGACGATGTGCCCGGGCTCCACGAGACCAGTGGCCGAACGCCCCGCCTTCTGCTGCCAGCGGCGGATCACCTCGGCCGCGCCTCCCTTGAACCCCAGCGCCGCGAGGTTCTCGCGCAGCAGTTCAATGTCGCGGTTGTCGTTGGCACTGGCGCGCAGCGCCTCGGTGGCATCGTGCGCATCACGCAGCGTGCGTTCGGTGGCCTGCACGGTCAGCCTTGCTTCGGCCTGTGCGGTTTCCGCCGCCGCCAGCTGCTGGGTGCGCTCGCGTCGTCCGGCATCGGCTTCGGCCTGCGCGGCCGCCAGTTCGTAGCGCGCCTGTTGCAATTCCGCCGGACTGGCATAGCGGGAATCCGCCAGCTGCTCGATGCGATGCAGCCGGTCGCGCGCCGTGGCCACGGCCTGCTGCAGGCGGATGAACTGCGGTGTGAGTGGCTGCGCGCTTTCGCTGTCGGCTACGTGCACGCGGATTTCCTCCAGCCGCACCTGCGTTTCATTGAGCCGCGCGCGTTGCGCGGCGAGGTTCAGCTCCGCCTTGGCTTCATCGTCACGCGCGTTGTTCAGCTCCAGCCACTCGAAGTCGGTGAACTGCGGACCGTAGAAGCGCAGGCTGCGGAAGAAAGGCAGTTCTCCGAACAGCAGCACCACCGGCTGCCCGTCGATGGCGAACAGCGGCTGGCCACGCGTCACCACCGAACCTTCCGGCGCGATCCACGTGACGATGCCGGAGCGCGCGCGGCTGATGAACTGCACGTCCACCGGATCGCCGAAGCCCAGCGTTCCGGTGGCGGTGCGCGCATCGAGCAAGGTGGTCTTCATCACCGTAGCCGTCGCGGTGGCGGGCGCCGCCGCGCCAGTGGTGGAGTCACCTGTGCCGGAGGTGAAGCCGACCGCAAGCACCGCTGTCGCCACGCCAGCTGCAGCCGCCCACAACCAGCGCGCCCGCATCGCGGGCAGCGGCCATTTCACTGCGCCTGGATCCTGCGGATCATCAACGCACCCGGCGGATTCGACTGCATGCAGGCCTGCACAGCCTGTTGCACCTGTGGCGTGTTCAGGTCGGGACTGCCAGGGCCCAGATCGAACGCGCCTCTGGATGTGGGATCCGGAAACCCTTTCACGCCCTTGCCGCGCACGCAGCCAGCGAAGCCCAGCAACGCCTGCAATCGTTCCGGCGTAACCGGCTGATCCATCGCAGCCATGCCCGGGGGTAGCTTGTCCCGGCAAGCGCGCTGCGCGGCCTCGAACTTCGCGCCGTTCTTCGGGTCGAGCTTGAGCTGCACGCGTCCATCGGGGGCCGGGTCCGGAAACTCTGGATAGCCATTGGCGCGGATGCAGCGCGCGTATTCCACCAGCTTCTCCACGTCTGCGGGTGGCGGAGCCGCTGCGACCGCGTCGCTGACTCGCGTGAGCCCGATGGCAACCAGCACTGCGGCCGGCACGATGCGTAACTTGTTCATGTGCGCCAACTCCTGTTTCGCTGATGGCCTGCATCCTCGCAGCCCAGGCGTTGGCGTGGCGTTAGGCGCGTGGCGCCGGCATCTCGATGCGGATCGAGAGACCGCCCTCCGCGCGCGGCGACGCCTGCACGCTGCCACCATGCGAGGCGACGATGGCCCGCACGATCGAAAGCCCCAGCCCGGCGCCGCGACGCCCGAGGCTGCCCGCACCATCGGCCAGCCGCTCGGTGGAGGCGAGCCGTCGGAACGGCTCGAACAGCCGCGGCACTTCGTAGGAAGGGATCACCGGTCCGGGGTTCTCCACAGTGATGCAGGCCCGGCCCTGATCGTCCGTTGCGGTCGCCACGCTCAGCCAGCCCGCCGCGATGTTGTAGCGGATGGCGTTCTCCACCAGGTTCTGGATCAGCCGTTCGAGCAGCACCGGATCGCCACGGCACAGCGCCGCGTCGAGCTGCGGCCGCAACGCCACGCCAGCGTTACGCGCCATGGTCGCGGACTCGCTGAGTACATGCCCCGCGATCTCCGCCAGATCCGCGTCCTGCGGGTCGGCCACTTCCTGCTCGCTGGTGGCCAGCATCAGCAGGCCATCGATGAGCTTCTCGTGCCGCTGGTTCACCGCCAGCAGCGTGCTGCCCAGCTGCTGCAGCGGGGAATCCGGCCGCGTCTCCTTCAGCATGGCGACCTCGACCAGCGTGCGGTTGATGGCCAGCGGTGTGCGCAGCTCATGCGAGGCATTGGCGATGAAGCGTTGCTGGCTGTCGAAGGCGCGATCCAGGCGGGCCAGCATGTCGTCCAGCGTGTCGGCCAGATCCTTGATTTCGTCCTGCGGGCCCTGCATGGCGATGCGCTGGTGCAGGTTGCGGTCGGCGATGCCGCGCACCGTCAGCGTCACCTGACGGAGCGGCTGCAGGGTCTGTCCGGCCAGGAGCCACCCCAGCAACGCCGCGAACACTCCCACCCCCACCAGCGAGAGGATGGAAACCAGCATCACCCGATTCAGCGCCGCCACGCGCGCATCGCGCATCTGCACCTGCGCGCCGGTGAGCAGGTGGTCCACGGCTCCCTCCCCGTTGGCGGGCGGCAGCTTCATCTCGAATGGAACGGCGCTGCGCGCCTCACCCGCAGCGGGCGGCGTGGGCGCGTTCACCAGCACGCTGCGCACGATCAGCTGCTGGCCGATGGCCTGGTTGATCTGGAAGTACATCACGGTGATCAGGACCGCCCCCGCGATGAAGAAGGCGCCGGCGTACAGCAGCGTGAGGCGCGTGCGGATGGTGGCGTTCATGGAATGCGATACCCCGTACCGGCCAGTGTTTCGATCACCGCGGGTTCTCCGAGCTTGCGGCGCACTTTCATGATGGTGAAGCGCACCACGTTGGTGAAGGGATCGATCTGCTCGTCCCAGGCTTTCTCCAGCAGCTGCTCGGTGGAAACCACGCCGCCTTCGGCGCGCAGCAGTTCCAGCAGCACCGCGAACTCCTTGCGCGACAGCTGCACCGCGCGGCCGTCGCGCTGCACGGTGCCGCGGTGCGGGTCGAGGCGGATGCCGTTGCGTTCGATCACCGGTGGCGCGGCGGGGCGGGAGCGGCGGCCCAGTGCCTGTACGCGCGCCACCAGTTCGGCAAAGGCGAAGGGTTTGGTGAGGTAGTCATCGGCGCCGAGGCCGAGGCCGGCGACGCGTTCGCGCACGGCGCTGGCGGCAGTGAGCATCAGGATGCGGGTCTGCGAGCCTGCGGCGACGATGTTGGCGCAGACCTCGTCGCCGGGCAGGCGCGGGAGGTCGCGGTCCAGGACCACGACGTCGTAGGTGTTGATGGCGGCTTTCTGCAGGCCGTCGGCGCCGTCGTAGGCTACGTCCACTGCAAGCGCGTGCTGGCGCAGGCCTTCGGCGATGGCATTGGCCAGCTCCTGCTCATCTTCCACGACCAGTACGCGCATGGGGCGACTGTAGCTTCAGTGCGGGGGTGGAGTTGTTAGTTCCGCGTTAGCTATTGACGTCGAGGCGGGCGCAAGGATGAGGCCGTATGCGCCACTGAAATATGCCGCTTTTCACTATAGTAGACGCGTTGTCACTATATTGAACAGGCACCTTTTTTGGGAGGCACATGCTCTCAGTGCTGTCCCAACGCGGCACTACATGCGGCGTCGGCGTGATGCTCAGTCGTCCGTGAGTGAGTCGTTGGAACTGCGATGAGCAGCAGCGTCCATTACATTACTCACCGCCGTCCCCATCATCCAGCTTGTCCGCCTTCACCTTCCAGTACCTCGAAAGCAAAGGCTCCTTCCACAACCGGTACTGTATCGAGAGATTTTCAGCGGCGACTGGCGACCCCAGGTTGTGCGCGCGCTCGCACAGGGAAATGATCTCGTCACGGTGCCTGGCACCGTCGATGTCTCCAAGCACTACCGCCAATAGATTCATTGACTCGACATGGCCGGATTTCGCAAGACGACGCAGATCGTCCACGTATGGCGATAGATCGCTGACGCCATAGTTCACCGAGATGGCGGCATATTCCTCATCGTCATTCTCATAAATCGACATGCAGAGCCGACGATAGTCCGCGCGCACCCTCGCGGCAATCGGCAGCAGCCGTCAATCCTTCGGTGGTGGAGGAAGGTCCGGCGGCGGGGTCATGTCCAGCCGTTGCCTGCCGGTCTTCGGATCGATGGATGGATCGTTATCGAGGCAGGAGTTCGGCGACAGCGAGCCATCGTGGAATACATGGTTGCGGTCGCGGCGATACACCAGTGTTTCCTCATACGGCTCTTTCAGCGCGGCCGGAGCAGTGATGCGCACGACCACCTGCATCACCTCCGGCTCACGCAGCGAGATGTGCTCGATGAATTGCGCGCCGGGCCCGGGCCGCATCACGCCCACCGATGCCTCGGGATGGGTACCGATGGTCTCGATGACCAGGGTCTGGCCCTCCCAATGCCCCACTGATGTTCCGCTATTGGAAGGTTCCACGTCCCTGGGCAGCGGTGCATCCAGCGCAATGCGCCGGATCAACCCGGCTTCGTTGGTGATGGTGACCCGACCCGGCGTGAACAGGTATTCGACGCTGTCCTCGAACCCGCCGCTGAAACCGGCGAAGCGTGGCGGCGTGCAGTACGTCCGCCGCTGATCGACGCCCAGGTCCGCGAGATCGGGCAGCTTGGCCTGCCGGAACAGCTCCCGGATGCCATTGACTTGGCGCGCCATCTCGTCCTGGTACGGTGCAGCGGCGAATGGGAACGGGAATTCGCCATCGGCTGGGCGTTCCCATACCCACCAGCCGCTGAAGTCGGGCAGTGTCGAGACTGCTGCCTGCCTGGTGCACCCGGCGATGAGCACCGCCATCAACACGATGGCGAGCCGCTTCGCGAGGCTCATTTCACGGCCTGCTTCGGCAGGGAGTTGGTCTTCGCCAGTTCCTTTGCCACACCGGGCGCATTGGCGTCCCCGATCAGCTCCTTGCCGTCGGCGCGTACCAGCCGGATGAGGTAGCCCCCATTTTCCTTGCTGCGCATGGGAAAGAAGTGCAGGGTCACGCGCTCGTCGGCCTTGAGCACGTCCTTGGTCCAGCCGTTGCGCTGTGCCATGTTCACGGAGTCACTCTGGAACTGCCAGAGGTCGTACTCGCCTTTCTTGCCGGGCTTCGGCACGTAGACCCACAGGGAAATGTGCGGGTTGCTCCATACCATCTTGGCGAAGCGGCCTTCGAGGGATGTGGCCCTGGTCATGTCGAACACGGCGTAGGAGTGATGCGCCGGCACAGCGCTGACCAGGCCGCATGCACCGAGCATCAGCGCCAGCGCGCGAACCACCCAACGACGCGGCGTCGGAGAAGCATTGACGTCTTCCATGAGGAGCTCCCAGTGGTTCTTGTTGTTTTGCAGGGAATGCAGCGACCGGAGTATCGGCATGGATTTCGCGGGCGGTCAAGAGCCGCGGGAAGATTCGCTACCCGATTACCGGTCGCTCACGTCAGATCTCAGCCAGAAATCGTGAGACTTTCTTCGACGTCTTCATGACCATCCTCAGCGGGACGCGAACTGAACAGCGGCCAACTCCGCCCGATCGAACCAGCGTCCACCATTGGCCCGCCATTGCGCGTGGTAGGCGCGGACAGCGGCGGGCAACCTGGGCACCGTCGCCTCAATCGCCTGCTCGCGGCAGCTCGCGGTGAACTGCCTGGCGTTCAACCCCGATTCGCCCTGGTCACATGCCTGGCTCGCGGCCTGCCGCAACCGCCAGTGCAGGGCCGCGACCCCCTCGGGCTTGCGCAGGTCCAGGTCCGCGAACAACACCCGCGCTGTCTGGACCTGCACGTCGAGGTCGAGCACGTTACCGGCGCCGGCCATTGCCGCAATACCCAGCATCATCGCCGCCGCCGTCATTTTTACTGTCTTGCTGTTCATCGGCATCTCCTGGAAATTTCCGCTTCGTGGCCGCCGAATACGCTGCGGACGATAGGAGTCCCTTCAGCCCCCAGGCAGTACCGGAAGTCACGACTTGCGGCATGACTTCCGGCCTATTGGGGCATTTCCTTGCCATGTGATAATCGCGAATGGCTCGCAACGACGACTCTTTCCGTCTCTACCTGTTGCGCACAGTGGCCGTGCTGTTGCTGTTCGGTATCGCCACCTTCGTGGCCATCAGCAATGAGACGAGCGAATGGAAAGACTGGAGCGGTAGTGCGCGCTGGTCGGTGCCGCTGTTGCTGATGTTCACAGCCTGTTACAGCTGGGTGCAGATCATTTCGCGGAATGGCAGCTCCGGATTGATGCGCCGCTTGGTATGGGCTGCGGCAGCAATGCTTGTGGCCCTGCACTTCTCCGTGCAGCACATGGGAATGCTGGCAAGCTTCGTGGCGTTCTGGATTGCCCACACGCCCCGGCTGTATTCCCTGCGTGTCTGCCTTCGCCTGGCCGCGGGCGTCGTGGTGTTCCATCTGTTGATGCATTACCTGCGTGGTGATGAGGATCTCGGCACGATGCTGCTGCTGGCAGTAGCCATTCCCGCTGTCTGCCTCTTCGTGCTGGCAATCTCGTACACATCCGTCAGCCTGGAACGTGAACGCCAGCAAGCGCTGGATCTCAATCGGGAGTTGAAAGCCGCCCAGCTGCAGCTGGCGCAGTCCTCCCGCGCTGGCGAGCGCCTGCGCATCGCCCGCGAAATCCACGACGTGCTTGGCCACCACATGACAGCCTTGATCCTCAACCTGGAAGTCGCCACGCACAGAACCACCGGGGACGGACTGACTCACGTTGAGCGCGCGCTGGCCCTGGCAAAGATGCTGCTTGGTGACTTGCGCAATGCCGTCAGCGACATGCGCGAGTATCCCGCGATGGATCTTGACGCCGCCCTTGCTGAACTGATTGCCGACATTCCCGGACTCACAGTGAAGCTCGAACGCGAAGAAGCGTTGAGCGCGATGGATCCAGCGACCGCCGAAGTCGTGCTCCGCTGCGTACAGGAAGCCCTGACCAATACGTTGCGCCATGCCGGCGCCACCTCCTGTCACATACGGCTGTACAGACAGACCGCCGAGCTCGTGCTGGAAGTCACCGACGACGGCGCAAGTACGCCAGGCATCACGCCAGGCAATGGATTGAAGGGCATGCAGGAACGCATCCATGCGCTGGCCGGCAGCCTGAGCTGGCAAGGCGGAAGCGGCTTTCGTCTGCAGGCGCGCTTGCCGCTTGCGGAGACAGAAGCGTGAGCATCCGCGTCATGCTGGCCGAGGACCAGATGCTGGTGCGTGAAGGCATCCGTTCCCTGCTCGGCATCAGCGACAAGGTCGAAGTGGTCTGCGAGGCCGTCAACGGCTCCGAAGTGGTCGATGGCATTGCTCGTCACCAACCTGATGTATTGCTGCTGGATATCCGCATGCCGGTGATGAGTGGCATTGACGCCCTGCGTGCCATGCGGGTTGCCAATCGCATGGTTCCCACCATCATCCTGACAACCTTTGATGACGATGAGCTGGTGATGCAGGGCATGAAGGCCGGCGCACGGGGCTATCTGCTGAAGGACGTGTCGCTCGCCAGTCTCATCGCTGCCATCGAGGCGGTGCATGCCGGTGGCCAGTACATACAGCCAATGGCCACGGAAAACATGTTGAAGGGGCTTGCCGGCATGAAGGGCAATTTCGCCAGCAGCGCGGAACCCGGCGCGCTGTCACCGAAGGAAGTGGAGATACTGCGCCTGCTGGCCTGCGGCTACAGCAACAAGGAAATTTCGCGCGTGGTGCACAAGTCGGAAGGCACGGTGAAGAATCAGGTGTCGGCGATTCTTGGCAAGCTGGGGGTACGGGATCGGACGCGCGCAGTGTTGCGTGCGGGGGAGCTGGGGCTGTTTGCGAACGGGCAGTCTTGATACGGCTGCGAACGGCAAATCGAAATGATCAGGGACGGGCGTCGATTCCCGCGATTTCTCGCAAGCGCGCAAGAACCAGATCGGTCATTTCGCCGTATGAGTTATCCAGCAATAATCCGGGCAGGTAGCTCTCGACAACCGGCGACGAAAACCAGTCGGTCGAGCAACGGGCCCAGCGCCGCGGCGACCAACTCGATCTGCGCCAGGTTCGGATCCGGCGTGCTCAGATTGCCTCCGCCAGCATCTGCTTTGCGATCTCCCGCTCCCTTGCCTGACCGGCGCGCAGCGCATCGAACAACGCCAGCAACGCATACAACTTTTCGTCCTTCAGGGCGGCGGCGGGCACTGTGGGATAAAGGGGTGCCAAGGCGATGCCGCGCACACTGCCCTGGATATGCGGCCACACAGGGGGCGGATCGGCGCCGTGCACTGCCGGAAAGGCATACCGGGCACCTGAAATAACGAATTCCCGCAACTGCGGCTTCAACACGTAGGGTCTGCGGTCGCGGTAGGCCACCAGACCGGCGACGGCAGCGCGCTTCAAGGCAGTGTGGACCGCGGAGCTGGCCAAACCGGTGTGCGATGCCAGTTCCGGGTAGCTCGCGGCACCTTTTTCATGGCTCAGCAAGGCAAAAAGGACGAACAGGTCCTGAGGCTTCAGAGCGGGTTGCTGGGTACTGATCCGGGCCATATTCTTGATTCTTGAATTAAGAATGTGAGTTGCTCCGGGATAGGGACCGCATGACACTCGGCATGTCGCTACGAGGTACCTATGTACACAGGCAAGGGAAGGCCGAACGATGCGCAGAGAACCGAAAGCTGCGCCCTGGCCGCACAGTGCTTCACCGCTGCGCGCAGGGTGTGCTTCCTCCTGCTGATACTGCTGGCGTCGGGCTCGGTGCTGGCCGCCGGTTTCACTTGCGCGCCGCCCGCTGCGTCTGCCACGACCAACGCGCTCGAGGAGCTGGAACAAGTCGTCGTCACCGGCCAGAAAACCAGGACAGCGACCAGGGATTTGCGGGCGTGGTTGAAGCAACTGGTGGGGCGGTACACCTACACCGGCTACGTCGACCTGTGCGGCAACGGCAATGTCGCGGACCAGCGGCCCGTCGGCGGCAATGCCGATTGCATCGCAGCGGCTTCGACACCCAACGTGCAATGCACCGTCAATGTGAGATGGCCAGCGGCAACGGGGGCGAACGGCGAGCCTGTGCTGGGCGGTGAATCAAGCCTGCTCCCGGCCTTTGTCATCTATTCACTGGAGAACCACTACGTTCCCGAGCGCCGAATCAACCGTCTGCAGCTCATGTTCACGCAGGTGGACAACAAAGGCGTTGCCGAATGGGCCTCCGGCACGCTGGTGGGTGATACGTTCACTGCCACTGAACCCTGCGTCGGCATATCCGGGGCCTGCCAGAAGATCACCAGGATCACTGCCAGCCCGGACAGCGACGAGATCTCCATGCTGGCCGACGTCAGAGTCGACGACAAGCCGGTGCTGCGCCAGTCGTTTCAGCTGCACCGCCAATCGAACGCACGCAGGGACGCACGATCCCCATGACCGTCTCGGTGAAAGTCGAGCGCGTGTTGTGCGCGATGTGGGTCTGTGTGGCCCTGTCCGCGAGCAACGCAGTGCATGCCCAGTCCCGCGCTCAGACTCCAGACCCGCCCGGAGCCGCGACGAACTACATTGACCTGTATGCGCCTGGCGAATATGTCTGTCCCGCCCCAAGTGGGACCTCTGGGGGTCGGGATCTCAACTGGTGGTTCGAGGCCTGGAATACGATCTGCACCGAAAGAGTCCGGTCAGACGCTGTAGCGCTCGCCTGGACCCAGGGCCTGGATGAGCATGGCGCGCAGCTCGACGCTGCTGCTCGCGCCAGCAAGCTCACCGAGCTAGCGGTCTGGCTCCGGCGTCTGGTGGGAAAGTTCCACATCGAAGGGAAGCGTTGGCGCACGGGCGAACGTAGCGAGGTCCACGGCACCGCAGATTGCTTCGGGATTGGTAATGGCCCCGGCGTGGCCTGCGTGATTGCCGCGGAGTGGGTCCCGCTGCTGGCAGGCAAGAGCAAGAACCCCGACACGATCCAGAACTACGCCATTCGACCGCAGATCCTTCTCTTCGGGCTCGATCCTGGCGCCATGGAAATCCGCGTCACGCACGTGGACGCTGTTGCCGTGTCATTGCATGGCTTCCTGCTCGATGGTGCGGTGATATTGAAGGGAATGCCGAGCCTCGTTGACTTCCTCCCGAATCCACGCATCAAAACCCGCGCACAGCCTGCCGTCTTGAACCCGTTCAGTCGCGTTGCCATCCAGCCAGACGGTGCGGTGGACTTGAAGTTCCACGCAAATCCGCCAGGCCGCATCAGCGTTTTTTATCAACCCATTGAGTTCGATCTGCAACTGCATCGTGAACCCCAGGTCGAGAAAGAGCGGCCAGGGGATCCGCAGTGAGGTCAACAAGCATTCATCACTCAGATCTCTGCCAGACGGCTGATCGTATCCGGAAAGCGCTGGACCAGCCGAATGAGCAGCGCGGCCTGTGCATTCGGCTTGGCGCGCCCCTGCTCCCAATTCTCCAGGGTGCGAACGTTCGTGCGTAGATAGGCGGCGAGGACTCCGCGAGACATGTTCAGCTCGTGCCTTCAGGCAGATAGGCGCCCCGATCAGATTGTCGACTCAGAACCGGAACCCGACGCTGACCGCCGTCTCCACCGAATTCAGCTCCCTGCCCTCCTTCTTCAGCAGCTTGTCGATGTATAGGTCTCGAGCTTGTGGGTGCCGAGCGCAAGGCACGGCAGTGGCTCGCCCTTCACCGCACAGGCTCGTTGAACCCGCGCCCACGCCGGATGATGGGGACCGCCTTCTCCACCCGCGCCGCCCGCGTCTCCGCCCGCTTCGCACCCGCGACGTGAAGGATCCAGGACTTCCTGCGCCCCGGCGTCAGCGCCGCAAATGCTGTCCGCAGCTGCGGATCCGCGTCCAGACGCGCCTGCAACTCAGCGGGAACCGTGTACTCCGATGCCTTCTTGAGGACGACCTTCCTGCCCGACTTCTCGATCGCGATGGCTTCGCGAAGGTACTTCCCCAGGATGGACCGTGTGGCCGTCACCTCCTCGACGGAGGTGAACTTGATCCAGCGGCCTGCCTGCGAATTGCGGCCGATCCGCTGCAGGATGCGTTCGGGATCCTTGAACAGCGCACCCTTGAAGAACGAGAACGCGCACGACTCCTTCAGCGGGATGACGATGGCGACGTTCCTGCCCTGCCAGGTGAAGCAGGGTTTGCCCCACTTGAGTTCCTCGGCGAGGTCACAGCCCAGCGCGATCTTGCGCAGCTGGTCCGTTTCCTTCTGCCACTTGCTTGCGTAGGGTACTTTCAATCGATACTCGTTTAGAAAGAACAGCGCACCGAGTTCACTGCGCAGCGCAGTGCAGACTGCGCTTGAACTCCGGCAGCTGCTCGGCCGGAATCGACTTGAACTGTTCCGCGGTGATATGCCCGGTCTCCTCGCGGGTGACGCGAAAGTCGCTGCCGCCGATGGGACGAAACCACATGAGATAGCCGCAGTGAACCGGCAGATTCCGGTATTCATTGCTGTAGTCCGCCGCCACGTAGAGACCCGCTTCGCGCGCTTCCTTCGGGTTGTCATACACCGTGATCTTCGAGATCACGAGCTTCACCGGCTCTCCGGCCAGCGCCTGGAAGTCCTGCTTGGCGCGCTTCCACGACTGCTCGTCCTGGCCCAGGGCGCGCGCGTCCACCTGCGGGTACACCTCGTCCAGGCGGCCGGCCGCAAGCAGCCGGAAGTACGCCTCGGTCCTGGCGCGGATCTGCGCCTCGATGACGCGCGTTTCCTCCGGTGTCTGCAGTGTGGGCCGGCGCTCCGCCGGTGCCGCCGGCGTGCCCACCACGCAGGCGACTTGCTGCAGGTATTGAAAAGTGCGCGACCCACCGGCCGCATCACCGGCGGCAACTGGTTCCCTGGATTCGAAGCGGAAGGCGCCCGGAACCGCCACCAGCGTCTTGCACAGCGAAGCCCCCGTGCTGGCCACCTGCTCCCGCGCCCGCTGCTCGGTGAGCGTCGGGCCCAGCACCATCACCTCGTACTGGTTCGCGCCGGTCTGGCGCGAATAGATGCCTGGTGCCGGCGCCGCGGCGGCGAGCACCTTGCCGGGCAGGATCTTCAGCCAGCGGTAGGCGGCACTGCCATTGCGCTGGCGCGACCAGGTTCCGTCGGCATTGCGGGCGATGCGCGCGCAGTCATCGCCGGTGCCGGTCGTCACGCACTGGGTGCCATCCGGAAGAATCCGCCACGGCAGCGCGTACTCGGCGTTGCCCTGCAGGGCGAGCCGCCGGCCGTCCGGATCGAAATAGACACGGAACGTGACGCCTGTTGGGTCCTGCACTTCGACGGTCTTGCCGACGATGAGGGCGCGCACTGCGTCGGCGTCGAGGTATGCGGGCTCGGCGGACAGCGCAAGCGCTGATCCGAGCACGATGGTCATGGTCGCAACCAACGTTCCTGCACCGCTGCGCATACTGGCTCCCTGTGCTGCGGTTGGCAGTGTACTGCGTCGGCGGATCATACGAGAGCCTCAACTCGAGGCAGTTGATGACCGCGCTGTGTTACGCGCGGGGGAGCTTGGGTTGTTTGCGAAAGGGCAGTTTTGATACAGCAGGTTGGTGCCTGCGATATGGGCATACCGCAGCAAGAGCGGCTACTGACGCATGGGCTCCGATGCGGACTGCCGGCGCTTGTGAACAAGGGCGAGAACGAACACCTGATCACCGCGCAGCTGATAGATCAAACGCCAACTGTGAACAGGCACCTCACGGATTTCCGGATTGCCCAGCTCCGGCACTACACGCCCGGCTCGCGGAAGCGCGGGCAACTGTTCAGCGCGCGCCAGGAACTCGTGGACAACAGCCTTGGCGTTGCCGGGAGAATCCTGGGCGATGTGATCATGGATCGCCTTCAGATCCAGGCGAGCGCGCCGCGACCAACGCAGCACTACCAGGCCTCAATCTCGCGCGCGAGCTCCTCGGCGGTGTGTGTCTTGCCCGCGTCCACATCGTGCAGACCCTGCTGGACCTTGTTGAGGACGTAGAGCCGGTAAATGATCTCATCAAGCGGCACGTCGTCGGGCAGGCGCTCGATGGCATCGATGGCTCCCTGCTTGGCGGATTTGGCGTGCATGCGAGGAACCGTAGCAGCCATTTTTTGGACCCGCAACGCCGATATCTGCGGAGATCGTCCAAGTATCGGCGTTGAACAGCGTGGGGCGCGGGGGACGGACTTCCGCCCCCGCGCCGCTGCCGAATCAGAACCGGAAGCCGCTCGCGCACCAGCGTTACGCCCTGGGGATCTGCAGCGGCCGGCGCTCCACGGCCACGCCGTGTCGACGCTTCCTGCGCTGCACCTGCAGCTTCTCGATCTGGTACAGCCGGTGCACGCGCTTCACATTGGCCACAGCACCCTCCCGGCGCAGCAGCGCGTGGATGCGCCGGTAGCCGAAGCGGCGACGCTGCGCCGCCAACTCCACGATCCGGCAGCGCAACTGTCCGCCGTCAACTTCCGGCTGCGGACTGTAATGCAGCACCGTGCGCGAGATCCCCATCAGCTCGCACGCCCGCCGTTCCGATATCGGTGTCTTCGCCCGCATGGCCTCAACCGCCTCGCGCCTGGCCTGCGGGCTTACCGTTTTCCCCGCGCCACTACCTTTAGCGCTTCGATGTCCAGCATCGCCTCGGCCAGCAGCTTCTTCAGCTTGCCGTTCTCGCCCTCAAGCTCCCGCAGGCGGCGCGCCTCCGACACCTCCATCCCGCCGAACTTGCCGCGCCACTTGTAGAACGCCGCGTCGCTGAACCCGTGCTTGCGCCCAAGGTCCTTCAACGCCACGCCGCTCTCCACCTGCTTCAGGAACCCGATGATCTGCTCGTCCGTAAATCTCGACTTCTTCATGCCCGATCTCTCCTTGGAAATCGGACTCTACTAACCTTACCGTGGCACTGAAATCGGGGGGCAGGTCACCACATTCACATCGCCGCCCTGCGCATACCGGACCTTGGTCGGCGTTGCGCCGGCCGCGAGCTGCAGGCCGAAGCGCTCGTGCGCGGAGAGGGTGTAGCGCGTGCCGAACTTCGCGTCGTCATCGAGGCGGATCGCGCGGCCTGCGTCGGGCTTGCCCACCAGGTGGTCACCGAAGGCGGCGGCGCCGTAGAACTCCAGGTCCTGCGTCACGCCGTCGGCGTGGGCGAGCGGGACGAAGGTGGCGGAAAGGGCAATGGCTGTGAGGGTCGCGACTCTGGTCTTCATGCCTGTCTCTCCTGTGGGGCAACGAGCGTTGCCGTGAGAGGACCGTGGGGACTGCGGCGACTCGGCGATATTCCCCTGTGGCGATAGCAACCGATCACTCTAGGAACGGATGCGCAAGTCGGCGGATCGGAGTAGAGGGATGTATCAGGCGTAAAGCGATAGACGTGACAATCGCTCACGCTGGTCGGCAAGGGCGCGACAAATCGCAAATGCCGCGCGGCACTAGCATCCGAGAGCGTCCGGCCACTAACTATTAAGCCAGTTTCGAACGATCCGTTCTGCTTCGCTCTTGTCGGAGGAATCTGGTGTCTCGGGCAGGGAGATTGTCGAATCCAAATCCTTGATCATTAGTTCGACCTTCCGAGCTCTGGCCGGCGCAACTTCCTTCCACTGCATGTGCGCAGCCCTTAAGAACGTCATGGCCAAGTCTTTGGACTGCTTGTTTAGGAGCACCTCACCAAGCCAAAACCTCACATACCCGCGATTAATCTTCCCCCAACCCGTTCTGTCCATATCCAGACATATGGCTGACTTCCGATAGGCGCAGAGTGCGTCATCTAGGCGTCCATCTAGCTGCAGACAACGCCCGATGTTTCCATAAAACGACCCGCCTTTTTCCCTCTCCAAGACACCACCAAGCACCTCGTCCAAAACCTTTCCACCAAGGAAGTGCTCCAATGCTTGCTGAATCTTTCCGCTGTCACGGCGAGAAAGCGCCAAATTGTGAGCCGTCGAATACTTTGTATCGACATTCGTGGAAGCAAGAACTTCTCCTTCCTCGCCCCAATAGATCGCGTCCCCGAATTTCTCCTGAAACCAGTACAGATAACAGCGGAGGTCACAGAGATTTATGTACTGAGCACTCTTTCCGGGAATCGCAGAGGAATATTTCTCAAGAAAGCTCTCGGCCTCCGAATATTGGCCGAATTGAATCATCACCTCTAGTACTTGACGAACCACTTCGTCGAAGCCTTTGTAGTCCACGCTCGCAACGCCCCACTCCACCTCAATTAGGAGTCTCTTACCAATTCGCACCAATTCCTCGGAATACCCGCGCTCCCGCAGCGGCGAGGCGACCTCAAGAATCGTTTCTGTCGCTGATTCAAACCTCTTACGGCTAATGTCCAGCTCCGCCTTCTGAGTCCAATGCTCAAGTATTTCTATTGACGGGGACGTACTCAGAGATCCCTTGTACTTCCCAATCATGCGATCGAGAAAAGTAATGATCCGGGATATGACTTGATCTCTATCCTTCCTGGCAAATTCCTTCTGAATGAAGGACTTTACTAGCGGGTGAAGTTCGAGAACTTCAGCACGTCCCGCCCCAACCTTTACAACAATTAATTGCAACGCGCGTGAGGTTCTCAGTGCTTTGGAAAACCTATTCGGCGCCATCGTTTCCACGATGTCGGCCAATCTCTCAGGACTTTCAGCACGCTCCAGTTCCGCAAGCGTTCGCAGCAATGTCTTCTGGTCCTTGTTTAGAGTTCCCCAAATCGACCGAAGCGTTTTCTCAGGGAGCTCGCCGGCCCCCCTCCGGATCTCTCGAAGAACGTCTTGAAGCTTTCGCTGCCGGCGGACCACTTGCATGGAGATCATGTTTATCCACATTGGGTGCCCCTTGGTCAGCTCATAAGCATCTTTGATCTCATTCGTCTCATCGATTGAAACTCCATGCCTTCTAAAGAGTTCAGTAGTTTGCGAAAGAGAAAGACCGGAGAGTGCTAGCCGCAATACACGGGAACTCTCGGCAACGACTTCGGGACGGCAGGTAAATATAAAGCGGGATTTGTGCGACCTAGATAGAGCTGCCTCAAAGAGCACTGCAACGCCGGAAATGAACTGGCCCTTTTCTAGATCGATGTATTGATCTACGTTGTCGAACACAAATAGCCATCGACGCGACCCGATGGTATCGAAGAGGACCTCCACGAGACTCTTGGTATTGCTGTTCTCAAGGGCCGCAGCTTCCAAGGCACAGTCGGAAATCTTGGCAATGGCGCGACACAATTGGGTGTTTATGCGATCGCTTTCTTCTTTGCAGTCTCGCCAATCCCAATTTTCGTAGTCTCCGCGCTCAGAAGCGGCGCGCAAGTACTGGGCGGCCAAGGCGGATTTGCCCTGACCACCGATTCCAGTAATAGTTACCACCGGTGATTCTTCCCGGCGAAGAAGATTCAATTCATCGTCGCGCCCGACCCACTCATATACCTCTGGCGGATTGTTTTCATTCGAACCAACAACCGGCCGCGCGGGAATCTGAATACGAAGTTCCATATGGGAGAGCTGACTTCCCCGATCTGTTACTTCGACCAATCGTCCCTGCGTGGCTACTCCAAGGGGCACCGTTGTACGGGTACGCTCGTCGGATAGCTCCTGAACCAAGCTAGGAAGAAAAGTATTGCAGTCGATCCCTCTATATAAATTGACGCGACCTCGCGACAAACCCGGGTCCAGGAGCGATAAGAGCTTCGCCTTGCTGTTTAGTATCTTTGCCTCATCGTTCTCCAGAAACGTCCAAAGGATGTCTGGCGTGGCGTTGTCGTCAGCGACGATTTCCATTAGCGACTGAGTCAATATGTCGTCCCAGCCTCCATAGCCTAGAACCATGACGGTCGAGTTCCCAAGCAGCGACCGAAGCGATTGCTTGAGGCGCGGCCTATCCTGCTTGAGCTGCATTGCTGTATGCAGAGTGTCCCTTCCAACCCAGAATCCGTGGAAATGAACTACGTGGCAGCCATCAGCTGATGTTTGAGAGAGGTCGCCATCTCTGTGAAGTGTGGTTCTGTAACAGCTGCCCCCGCTCCTCCGAATACTGACTTCCGTTAGCGGATCGAAGTTGGACGTTAGAACTGCTTGTCCAAAAATTTGGGGATGCTGGGTGACAATCCTTCCTAGGGAGCGCAAGCCAGTCGGCAGGACCCAGCCATCTATGTCATTCATTAGCCCTTCACACCAGGACGAATCACTGCTTCTGCTTACACTCTCTCGGTAGTCTTGCCGCGCACGAAGAACAGACTCTCGAATGAGATTGTTTGCGGCGTCCTGACCCCGTCGAGCTAACAATTGCTCGAAGGCGGCTTGGTAAGGAGAATCGCTTTGCCTAATTGCTGCACGAAAAGGGTCCGCCGGATCGTTGTTTGCGGAAAGTTCCAGACCTATTAGGTCAAGCATCTCGCTCACACCGGGAATGCCTGGCTCTCCGGGACGCATCGGAGAGGAAAGTGGTGCACCAATCAGGAATACCACTGGTCGGCCTTTGTGAGCAGAACCAGCGACAAGCCGATCAAGCAGAAAGCTCACATCATGAAATTTTGGACTGGCCATGCACGTCCTTCTTTGATCTTGGGAACTAGTTGGAGCAAGAACTATGCGCAGGACAAGCGCACGCTCTTTCCCAATATCGACGAATAGAGATCCTTCTCCGCGCGTCCGCGCCATCCAGTCCGTGGCACATCGGAAATCGATCGCGCCGAGGACCGCCTCCGTTTGGAGTCAATCAAGCCGCTTTCTGCATGCCTGCCCGCCGGCTTCGGGTTACCGGCCTCTTTTCGGACCTTTGGTGTCGACTACCCGCACTTCGAATCCCCACAATTCAAGCAAGTCATGCACCCATCCATCTTCACCACCGCCGCAGTGCTGCACTTCGCGCACAACTGCGCCCCTTCCGGAAAATGCGACTTGGAGAACGCATCCGTCTGCTTCGTCTTCTCCTCATACTCCGCCCTCTTCTCCGCCACCAGCTTCCGCTGGTGCTCATCCAACCCCATCGGGCGGATGATGCCGATGAACGTCAGGTGCTTCTCGATCACATACCCCAGCTCGGCAATGATCGAAGGCATGAACCTCCCGCCCGGCTGCCAGTAGCCGCCGCGCGGATCGAACACCGCCTTCAGCTCTTCCACCAGGAAGGTCACGTCGCCGCCCTTGCGGAACACGGCGGAGATCACGCGCGTCAGCGCCACGATCCACTGGTAGTGGTCGAGGTTCTTGGAGTTGATGAACACCTCGAAGGGGCGGCGCTGCTCCGACTCGCTGCCCTCGTTCAGCACGATGTCGTTGATGGTGACGTACATGGCGTGGTCGGAGACCGGCGTCTTGATCTTGTAGGTACTGCCGATCAGCATCTCCGGCCGCTGCAGCTCCTCGGTCATGCGGATGACCTTGGCGCTCTCCTTCACCGGCACCAGCTTGGGCGCGGCTTCGGCGGCTTTCTCTTCGGGCTTCTTCACCCGGTACTTCACGATCTTCTTGTCGATCTTCATGGAATTCATCTCAGTGCTTGCCTGACGAATCGCTGGTCTGGTACTTGCCGTAGTAGCCTTCCTTCAGCGCGTCGTAGAGGTTGGCGGCGGAGTGCTTCTCGCCGTCGTATTCGATCTCCTCGTCGCCGGCCACTTCCACCTCGCTGCCGTCTTCCAGCGTGAACACGTACTTGGTGTTCTTCAGGTCTTCTTCCTTCACCAGCACGCCCTGGAAGGCCTCGGGGTTGAAGCGGAAGGTGGTGCAGCCCTTCAGGCCCTTCTCGTGGGCATACGTGTAGATGTGCTTGAAGTCTTCGTAGTTGTAGTCCGTGGGCACGTTCGCGGTCTTGGAGATGGAGCTGTCGACCCAGATCTGCGCGGCGGCCTGGATGTCCACGTGCTGCGCGGGGGTCACGTCGTCGGCCACCGTGAAGTAGTCCGGCAGCTTGTTGGCGCCTTCCTTCGTGTTGGGCATGGCGTCGTGGTTCACGAGCTCGCGGTAGGCCAGGAGTTCAAAAGAGAAGACGTCGACTTTCTCTTTCGTCTTCCTTCCTTCGCGGATCACATTGCGGAAGTAGTGGTGCGCGAACGAGGGCTCGATGCCGTTACTGGCGTTGTTCGCGAGTGACAGCGAAATGGTCCCCGTAGGTGCGATCGAGGTGTGGTGAGTGAACCGAGCTCCCACCTGAGCCAGGTCGTCGACAAGCTGCGGCGCAACGGTGGCAATGCGCTGCATATACCGACTGTAGCGCGCATGAAGCAGGCGTCCCGCGATACGGGCTCCGGTTTTCCAGCCATCTTTCTTCATCTCCGGCCGCTTGCGCAGCATTTCGGGAGTAACGGTGAATTCCTCGTTCATGATGGGCGCGGGGCCTTTCTCGCGCGCGAGCTCCAGGCCCGCTTCCCAGCCGGCCACGGCCATCTCGCGGGAGACATCCTCGGCAAGCTTCACGGATTCGGGGCTGCCGTACTTCATGCCCAGCAGCGTGAAGGTGGAGCCGAGGCCGAGGTAGCCCATGCCGTGGCGGCGCTTGCGCAGGATCTCCTCGCGCTGGCCGGGCAGCGGCAGGCCGTTGATCTCCACCACGTTGTCGAGCATGCGGGTGAAGACGCGGACGACTTCCTTGTATTCATCCCAGTCGAAGCGCGCGTTCCTGGTGAAGGGGTCCACCACGAAGCGGGTGAGGTTGACGGAGCCGAGCAGGCAGGAGCCGTATTCCGGTAAAGGCTGCTCACCACACGGGTTGGTGGCGCGGATGTTCTCGCACCACCAGTTGTTGTTCATCTCGTTGACGCGGTCGATCAGGATGAAGCCCGGCTCGGCGAAGTCGTAGGTGGAGGTCATGATGACGTCCCACATGCGGCGCGCCGGCACGGTCTTGTAGATCTTGCAGGCAACCAGGCCCTCGTCGTTGACGATGTAGCCGGACTTGGTGGGCCACTCCCGCCAGGTGAATTTGTCCGGATCCTGCAGCGTGGCGCGGTCGCCCTCGAATTCCTTCTGGCGGATGGGGAAGGCCAGCTTCCAGTCGGTGCCCTCCTTCACGGCCTGCATGAACTCGTCGGTGATGAGCAGCGACAGGTTGAACTGGCGCAGCCGGCCGTTCTCGCGCTTGGCGCGGATGAACTCCATGACATCCGGATGGCCGACATCGAAGGTGCCCATCTGCGCGCCGCGGCGGCCGCCGGCGGAGGAGACGGTGAAACACATCTTGTCGTAGATATCCATGAAGGACAGCGGGCCGGAGGTGTAGGCACCGGCGCCGCTCACGTACGCGCCGCGCGGGCGCAGCGTGGAGAACTCGTAGCCGATGCCGCAGCCGGCCTTCAGCGTCAGGCCCGCCTCGTGCACTTTCTCCAGGATGTCGTCCATGGAGTCGTGGATGAGCCCCGACACCGTGCAGTTGATGGTGGAGGTGGCGGGCTTGTGCTCCCACGCGCCGGCATTGCTGGTGATGCGGCCGGCGGGAATCGCGCCCTTGCGCAGGGCCCACAGGAAACGCTCGTACCAGTGCTCGCGCACCTCGTGCTTTTCCACATCTGCCAGGGAGCGGGCGACACGCTGGTAGGTGTCGTCCATGGTCTTGTCGATGGGTTTGCCTTCCTTGGAAGTCAGCCGGTATTTCTTGTCCCAGATGTCCTGGGAGGCTTCCTGGAAGGGGATGTTGTCGACGAATTTTGGTTCGATCTTCACGACGCTATTCATGGACCGCCGAGACCCTCGTTGCACGAAACTTCTTTGGAAAAAATGGACTCCCCGGGAACACAAGATCTTGTGCCCGGACGGGGAGACTAGTTAAGACAATATGCAGCGTCAAGCTGGTTGCCTTGGTCAGTAACGACCAGATAAATCATTGATAAACAGCACGTTGCGGCATTCGCCCGGCTGAAAAATTTTTGCAATAGGCAGGTTGGAGAAGGTCGGGCCTTTGTTGGGGAAATCAATCTATTGTGGGTGCCGGTGCACAGGGCGTGCACAAGTTGCCCACAGCTTTGCCCACCGGCGGGGCGCAAAAAGAGGCGGCGCCGCCCCTTGAAAAGAAAGCTCTTGAAAGCCCCGCAGCGACCCCTAACTACGGGCCCATCGGCAGTTTTCTGACCCTGCCAATTGGAGGAGCTGACATGAACGTTGCGATCCGTGAACCCTGGGGCCTGCTGAACCGTTTGAGCCGCGATTTCGACGGTTTTCTCGGTACGCCGGCCTCGACCGATGTGTCCTATATCCCCGCCGTGGACATCCGCGAGGAGAAGGACCGCTTCCTGGTGCTGGCCGACCTGCCGGGCGTGAAGCCCGAGGACATCGAGGTGACCGCCGAGAAGGGCATCCTGACCCTGCGTGGCGAACGCAAGATCGAGAAGCGCGAGAACGCCGAAGGCTACGAGCGCGTCGAGCGCGTGGCCGGCAGCTTCACCCGTCGCTTCGCGCTGCCGGAGAACGTGCAGGCGGATGCGATCAAGGCGAAGTTCACGCACGGCGTGCTGGAGGTTTCGATCCCGAAGCAGCCGGTGGTGCCGGCGAAGCGCGTGGCGGTGGAAACCACGCACTGAAGGTTCTGCTCCGACTCCCTCCCACGTTGGAGCCAACTTGCCCTGCCCTCGTTACCGAGGGCGGGGCTTTTCTTTGTCAACGCACCATACACAGCGGCTGGGCTCACCGGAGACCTGCCACGTTGCAGCCAATCGGACCTTACCTCGTGTGGACGCCTATGCACACTCCTGACAACATCTCCGGCATGAAGCGGCGCGCCGCCTCCAGGAAAGCCACCAATGTCACGCTGTCCGAGCCTCTGCTGGCAGAGGCAAAGACACTGGGCATCAGCGTCTCGCAGGCAGCGGAGGCCGGCGTGGCGCGCGCAGTGGCGGAGAAGCGCGCCGAACTCTGGGCGCGCGAAAACCACGAGGCGCTGCAGAGTTCCAACGCATACGTGGAACAACACGGCCTGCCACTGGCGAAATATCGGCCGCACTGATGGCGCGCTTCGCGGTCTACGCGGAGCCGGAAGGTGACGGCTATCTGCTCGACGTGCAGGCAGACGCGCTCTATCAGCTCAATACGCGCATCACAATTCCACTGTTGCCATCGCAACGCGCGCCGCTACCAGCCAAAACCCTTAATCCAGTATTCCGAATCGGTACCGTGGACTATGTATTGGCAACGCAGTACATGGGCGCGATGCCCGCGCGAATCCTGCAGCACAGCCCCTTCACTCTCTCGCGCGGCGCGAGGAAATCGTCGCGGCCATCGACCTGCTACTTCAGGGCTTTTGATCCCCGCGCTGCGATTTCTTCCTTCACGCGCACATACAGGCACGGCAGGTAGCCGCCGCAACCCTCGCGCAGCAACTTCTCGAAGTACGGCACCTGGTCGTAGTAGGTGGCGAGCGAGGCCAGGTGGGCGTTGTTGAGGCCGGCGTCGATCCAGGCGCCGTAACCGGTGCGCACGCCCTCGCGCTGTTCCTGCGCGCGGATGTCAGCGGCGAGCTGCGCGAAGCGCGCCTGCTTGGCCGCGCGCATGGCATCGGGCGCGAGGCGCTGGCGATACAGCGCGGCCAGGTCATCGCGCGCGGCCACCAGCATGCCGGTGAAGCGGGAGCGGCGCGTGTGGCGGCGCTGCCAGTCGGCCAGCGTGGCGGCATCGGCGTAGCGCTCGGCGTAGCGGGCGACGCCGGCCTCCTCCACCGCGGTGGCGAAGGCCTCGTTGTACGAGGAGTCGCGCGGGTCATAGGCCACCTGATGCGCGAGCTCATGGAATATCAGCGCGGCCAGGTCCAGTTCCGAATAGCCGATGACGGTACTGAGCAGCGGGTCGGCGATGTGGCCCAGCGTGGAGTAGGCCGGCACGCCACCCACCACCACGTCATCGCCCTGCGCCTTCAGCTGATCCGCGAAGGCGCGCGCGGCCTTTTCCCTGAAGTAACCGCGATAGGACACGCAGCCGGCGATGGGGAAGCACCACACGCGCGGCGCCACCGAGAACTCCGGCGTCGCCACCACGTTCCACACCACGTATTGCCGGCCGATGTCGGCGTAGCTGCGGTAGGCGGCGTTGTCCGGCAGCGCCAGTTCCTGCGAGGCGAACTCGCGGATGCGCAAGGCGCGTGTGAGCTGCTCCTTCAAGGTATCCGGTGTGGATGGCCGTGCCAGCACCTTGCGGATGGGCTCGCGGGCGCGCATCACGCCCAGCTGGCCGCGCGCGGCCTGCATGTAGTAGCAGCCGGTATGCAGCAGGGCAGTTACGCCCAGCGTGGTGAGCCGCAGCCAGCGCGGAATATTCAGTACCATCGCGGGATGCAAGTGTACTTGGTCGGCGGCGCGGTCCGGGACGCACTGCTGGGGCGCGAAGTGAAGGAAAAGGACTACGTGGTGGTCGGTGGCAGCGCCGAGGAACTCACGCGCGCGGGCTACAGGCCGGTGGGCCGGGATTTCCCGGTGTTCCTGCATCCGGAAACCAAGGCCGAGCATGCGCTGGCGCGGCGCGAGCGCAAGACCGGGCCGGGCTACCGCGGCTTCGTCACCGAGTTCTCGCCGGACATCACGCTGGAAGAAGACCTGCTGCGGCGGGACCTGACCATCAATGCCATCGCGCAGGCGCCGGATGGCACGCTGGTGGATCCATACGGTGGACGCGCGGACCTCGAGGCGCGCGTGCTGCGGCATGTGTCACCGGCGTTCAGCGAAGACCCGGTGCGCATCCTGCGCATCGCGCGCTTCGCCGCGCGCTTCGCGTCGCTGGGGTTCACCGTGCACGACAGCACGCGCGAACTGATGCGCGCCATGGTGAAGGCCGGCGAGGCGGATGCGCTGGTGGCCGAACGCGTGTGGCAGGAGACCGAACGCGCCCTGGGTGAACCGCGGCCGGATGTGTTCTTTGAAGTGCTGCGCGACTGCGGTGCGCTGGCGGTGGTCTTCCCGGAGGTGGACCGGCTGTTCGGCGTGCCGCAATCCCCGCAATGGCATCCGGAAATCGATACCGGCGTGCATGTGCTGCTGTGCCTGAAGCGCGCGGCGGAGCTCGCCGCGCCGGTGACGGTGCGCTTCGCCACGCTGGTGCATGACCTGGGCAAGGGCACCACGCCGCGTGAAGAGTGGCCGAAGCACATCATGCACGAGTCGCGCAGCCTGCCACTGGTGGATGCACTGTGCTCGCGGCTGAAGGTGCCCACTGCCCATCGCGAGCTCGCGCACCTGACGGCGAAGCAGCACACCAATGTGCACCGCGCGAAGGAACTGCGCACCGACACGGTGCTGCGCCTGCTGGAAGACTGCGATGCCTTCCGCCGTCCCGAACGCTTCAGCGAGATGCTGCTCGCCTGCCAGTGCGATGCGCAGGGGCGCACTGGGCTGGAACATCGCCCTTATCCGCAGCGTGACTATCTGGAGGCTGCGCGGGCGGTGGCGACGGTGGCACAGCTGACGGACACCGAGCGCGCCGGCCTCAACGGCCCCGCCATTGCGCAGGCACTGAAAAAGAAGCGTCTTGCGGCACTTTCCGCCGCGCGCGCCGACCTCGCCGAAGAATAGCCGCCGCTGGCCTGATCAGCCGCGCAGCAGGCGCAGGCGCCGTGCCTCGGCCAGGGCTTCCACCTTGGTGTGCACGTGCAGCTTGCGGTAGGCGCGCTTTACATAGGTCTGCACCGAGTGACGCGAGATGCGCATCACCGCTGCGATCTCCTCGTAGCTCAGGCCGGTGGCCGCATAGCCCAGCACACGCGTCTCCTGGTCCGACAGCGAGACCTGCTCCCCGGGCGGCGGCGCGCGCAGCTCGTGGCGCGGCAGGCGGTTCAGCAACTGGCGTGCGATCACCGGGCTGATCGGGCTGCCGCCGGCGCGCAGCTGGCGCACATGCTCGATGATGTCGGCGGCCGGCACGTCCTTCAGCAGGTAGCCGGTGGCGCCGGCGCCGATGGATTCCAGCACCGAGGCTTCGTCGCCGAACACCGTGATCACCATGATCTCCAGCATGGGCAGGCGGTGCGCCGCCTCGCGGATCAGCTCGACGCCACTGCCATCGGGCAGCCCCAGGTCCACCAGCAATACATCCGGCCGCTCGGCCAGCTGCAGCACGCCGCTGGCGAGGTCCGCGGCTTCGCCGATCAGCTGCAGGTCCTCGGCGCGGGCGATGACGCGGCGCAGTTCGGCGCGGAACACCGCGTCGTCCTCGACGATGAGCACGCGCGTCATGCCGCGCCCTCCAGCGGCCAGCGCAGGCGCAGGCGCAGTGCCGTGCCGCCGCCGTCGCGTGGCTCCAGCAGCAGCTCCGCACCCAGCCGGGCCGCGCGCTTCTGCATGCTGGCGATGCCACGCCCCGTGCGCAGCGCCGCCATCGCATCCAGGCCCTTGCCGTCGTCCTCCACGGCGATCTCCAGCTCGCGCGGCAGGCGCCGCGCGATGACGTGCAGCTGCCGCGCCTGGGCATGCTGCAGCACATTGGCGATGGCCTGCTGCAGGATGCGCAGCAGGTCCAGCGACTGGGCCGGCGACAGCACGGCGGAATCCGGCAGCTCCTCGATCCTCCAGTGCAGCTGCAGGCCGGGCGCCCGGATGCGCGGCTGCATGCGGAAGCGCAGCATGCCGAGCAGCGTGGCGACGTTGCGCGCCGCCGGCTCGTGCGCATCCACGGTGAGGCGCAGGTCGTCGATGCACTCGCGCAACGAGGCGATCGCGCCGTCGACGCCGAGCTGCCCGCCCTCCAGCTGCCGCAGCGAGCCGATCAGCTGCGCGCCGAAGCCATCGTGCAGGTCCGACATCATCCGCGCGCGCTCGTTGAGCGCCGCCTCGCGCTGCTGGATGGCGAGCTGGCGCACATGCGAGCGGCGCACTGCGGCGTGCAGATGGTTCGCATACAGCTGGTCGCCGATGGCCTGCCGCAGCGAGTTGTTCAGCATGATGCCGAGGCCCAGCACCATCGCGGTGAACACCAGGCACACCGGCACCGCCCATGGCATGCCGGCGTGCACGGCCAGCGACAGCGACAAGGCCAGCGAATACGCGACCACCACGGTGCGCACCAGCATGCGCGTGGCGCGCGTGACCACGAAGGCGATCATCAGGATGGACACCAGCGCCGCGGAGGAGAACTGCGCATCGAGCGTCTCGGCAGGCAGGAACCAGGGCAGCAGCCCCGCGCAGGCGGCGGCCAGTCCCGATGCCACGCTCCAGGCCATCAGCCAGCGATGCTGCGCGATCGAATCAAGATCCCGCGGGCGCCGCTGCTCGTAGGTCATGCACATGACGGCGATCAGCGCGAAAGCCAGTGTCTGCAGCAGCGCCCATTGCAGCGTCGCACCCGCCGGTTCCAGGTAGCGGTACATGCCGCCGATCATCCACGTGGTGACGGTCATGCTGGCCAGCGCCACGCGCCAGTTGCCGAAGCGCCGCAGGAACATCTCCTGCTCGATGCGTGGCGCGGCTGCGCGCAGGAATTCGGTCTTGGGAATGACACCAGGCTCCGCCGTGGTCTCGGCCACATTGGCGATGTCTGGTGCAGCAAACAGGTACTGCGATGGGGGGAGGTCCGTGGACGCTAAGGCCAAGACACTCTTCTGATGAATGCAGGGGCGCGGATTATAGCTACATATAAGCGCGCGCCAGCAATTCACAGGAATGCAGCCGCGCTGCTGGATCGTAGATGGCACTTGCAACCATTACTTCATCGACGCCGGTGGCGTTTACGAAATCCGCAAGACCTGCGCGTACGGTATCCGGCGAACCAACGAAGGAACAGGCCAGGAAGCCATCGACATGCTGCTGCACATGTGGTGGCAAGGTTTCGATGGCATCCACCGGCGGCGCAAGACGCCCGCGGCTGCCGGTGACGATGCCGATCACCACCTTCTGCATTGAAGTGAACAGCCGCTGCGCCTCTGCATCGGTATCCGCACAGATGACGTTGACGCCCGCCATGGCGTAAGAGGCCTGCAGTTGCGCGGATGGGCGGAACAGCTCGCGGTACATGCGCAGTGCATCGTGCAGCGCCGCCGGCGCGAAATGCGAGGCGAAGGCATAGGGCAGCCCGAGCTGCGCGGCCAGGCGCGCGCCGAACAGGCTGGAACCGAGGATCCACAGCGGCACATTGCTGTCCATGCCGGGTATGGCGCGGATGCGCTGGCCCTCGCGCGGACTGCCCAGCAACTGCTGCAATTCCTGCACATCCTCGGGAAAGCGGTCCGAGGCACCGGCGTCGCGCCGCAAAGCGCGCCAGGTGAGACCATCGGTGCCCGGCGCGCGACCGAGGCCGAGGTCGATGCGGCCGGGGAACAATGCCTCCAGCGTGCCGAACTGCTCGGCGATCACCAGCGGCGAGTGGTTGGGCAGCATGATGCCGCCGGCGCCGACGCGGATGCGCTGCGTGGCCGCGGCAACCTGCCCGATCAGCACCGAGGTCGCCGCGCTCGCGATGCCGGGCATGTTGTGGTGCTCGGCGTACCAGATGCGTTCGTAGCCGAGTGCGTCGGCATGACGCGCATAGGCGAGCGCGTTGCGCAGCGCCTGCGGCACATCGGTGCCCAGTGGCACGTGCGCGAGATCGAGGATGGAAAGCTTCACAGCATCCGCCGCAGGTCCTGCACGTCGAAGCCGGCCAGCGGCACATCGCAGCCGCGGCCCAGCGCGATGGCCTTGAAGGTCTCGCCCATTTCCTCCGGCATCAGCAGGCGGCGCACCACGCTGGCGCGGCGGATGCGCACGGCCTCATCGGGCGCGGCGGCCACTTCGGCTTCGATGCCCAGGCCCAGCAGCAGCGCGGCCTGCGTGGTGTAGCCCATCACTTCCAGGCCGGCGGATTCGGCGGCTTCGGCCACGCGCGTGAAATCCACCCAGGCGGTGATGTCCTCCATGCCCGGATGCGCGAAGGGATCATCATGCGCGCGCTGCCGGTAATGGCAGCGCAAGGTGCCGGACTTGCGATGCGGGTGGTAGTACTCGCGCCGCGGCAGGCCGTAGTCCACGAACAGCGCCACGCCCTGCTCCATCGCGTGCGTGACCTCGCCGATCCATGCACCCACCTGCGGACACAGCTCCGAGGCAAAGCCGCGCGGCCAGGCCACGCCCGCGTCCACGCGCAGTCGCGCCACTTCCTCGCGGAATGCGTCGGTGGCGGGCCGGTTCTTCCATTCGGGCCAGTTGGCCGGGCCCAGTGCCACGCCGCGCTCGACCAGCTGGCCTTCCTGCCACTGGAAGCACTGCACCGGCAAGGCATCCAGCACTTCGTTGGCGATCAGTGCGCCGCGCCAGGGTTCGCGCGCCGGCGTGTCGATCCACTCCACCAGCGCGGCCAGCGGCGCAGGCAGGCCCGCGATGCGCACGCGCTGTCGCTCGCGCAGGTCGGCGCTGACTTCCAGGATGCGGTAGCGCGCGGGCAACGCGCCGCGCTCGGCCAGCGTGGTGAGCACATCGCAGGCCAGCCGGCCACTGCCGGCGCCGAGTTCCAGGATCTCGCCGCCGCCCACGCCGGCCAGCACCTCGGCGCAATGGCGCGCGATGCAGCGCCCGAACAGCGGCGTGATTTCCGGCGCGGTGGTGAAATCCCCGCCGGCGCCGATCTTGCGCGCGCCGGCGCTGTAGTAGCCCAGGCCAGGTTCATATAGCGCATGCCGCATGTAGGCATCGAACGACAGCCAGCCGCCGGCGGCCCTGATGCGCTGCTGGAGCATGGCGAGCACGCGTCCGGCGTGTACGGTTTCGTGCAGGGGGTCGGTGACCGGCATAATCTCGCCATTGTGGAACAGAGCCTGAAGGACAAGGTAGTGCTGGTTACCGGTGGCGCGCGGCGCGTGGGCGCGGCCATCGTGCGCAAGCTGCATGCGGCCGGGGCTACCGTCGTCATCCACTACCACCGATCGGTGGTGGACGCGCAGGCGCTGGCGGCTGAACTTAATGCCATCCGCCCCGTTTCGGTGACCCCGCTGGGTGGGGACCTGATGAACCTCGCGCTGCTGCGCGCGCTGATTGAAGCCACCATCGCGCGCTTCGGGCACCTGGACATCCTGGTGAACAACGCCTCGACCTTCTATGCGACGCCGGTGGGCGAGATCACCGAGGCGCACTGGAACGACCTGATGGGCACCAACCTGCGCGCGCCGCTGTTCCTGTCGCAGGCGGCCGCGCCGCACCTGAAGGCGCGCAACGGGCTGATCCTCAACATCGTGGACATCCACGGCATGCGGCCGCTGCGCCAGCATGTGGTGTACAGCCCGGCCAAGGCGGGGCTGATCATGCTGACGCAGTCGCTGGCGCGCGAGCTCGCGCCGCAGGTGCGCGTGAACGGCATCGCACCGGGGCCGGTGGAATTCCCGGAACAGGGGCTCAGCGACGAGGCCAAGCAGGCCATCATCGACAAGACGCTGCTGAAGCGACGCGGCTCGCCGGACGACATCGCGCGCGCGGCGCTGTTCTTCGCCGCGGAGGCACCGTATGTCACCGGGCAGATCCTTGCCGTGGATGGCGGACGCAGCGCCAATACATGAGCAAGCTGGTGACGGGGCTGATGTTCAGCACGCTGGCGTTCGCGGCGAGCACTTTCTATCTGTCGTACCAGCTGGGGGTGGAAAGGGAGAAGAACCTGCGGCCGGTGAATGCGGCCAGCTCGAGTCCACCGCGCACCACGGCAACCGCCGCCGCGGCTGCCGGTGAACAGGCCGGAAGCTCCGACCTCGCCGATGCTGCCGAGCCTGGATCCGACGACCCCGACGACCCCGATGACCGCGCCGATCCCGCCCAGGCCGCGGTGGCGCGTGATCGCCTGGCGCGGCTGCATGACCCGGTCACCCGGGCTGAACAGGCCCGGCAGCTGATCGTGCTGTTCCGCGAGGACTGGCGCGCCATCGCGCCGCATGTGGGCATCGCGCCCGGGCAGCTCGAAGCGGTGCTCGCGGATCTGGCCGAGAGAACCATGGAGGGCATGGAGAAGCGGTTTGAATGCCGGCTCGACCCCACCTGCGACGCGGGCGCACTGGAGAAGGCGCCGGGCATGTCGCTGAATGACCGGATCGCGGCGACGCTGGGTCCGGCGCGTTTCGCCCGCTACCAGGAATACCAGGAGGCCTCCGATGAGCATGGCACGGTGTTCTGGATGAACCAGCAGCTGGGCCATGCAAACGCGCCCAGCGATGCAACCGCCGCCAGGCTGGTGCAGGCGCTCGCGGACCATCGGCGGCAATTCATCCGCGAAGCCGAGGCGCGCGGCGAGAAAGTGGAACAGGAGAGCAGCGGCTTCATCAGCATCCACAGTGCCGCCGTTGCCGGCAGCAGCGACGAGAACGCGCGGCGGAAGGAATCCGCCACTGCCTACGCACGGCGCTCGATCGAGATCGCCTCCGGGTTGCTGAACCGGGAGCAGCTGGCCTGGTTCCGCGATTCGGCGGACAACCACCTGTACAACTACACCGAGCGGCTGCGCCGCGCCGAGATCGCCGAATCCGCGCGCGGATCCGGCGGCCGATAGCCCACGCGGGCAAGGTATGCTGGCGGCACCCATGGATCGCGATTCCCTGTACATCGCCAGCGCCACCGGCGTCGACGTCACCCTGCCGGTGGCCGGCGCCGGCAGCCGCAGCTATGCCTTCCTGGTGGACTGGCACATCCGCGCGCTGTTCGCGTTGGCCTGGTTCTTCGTGCTTACCGCCATCATGGTCGGCTCGCCCGGCAAGCTGCGCGGCGCCCCGGATGGCACCACATTGCTCATCACGCTGCCCGCGGCGCTGATCTATCTGCTGTACCACCCGGTGCTGGAGATCGCCATGCGCGGACGCACGCCCGGCAAGCGCCTGGCCGGCGTGCGCGTGGTGACACGCGAGGGTGGCACGCCATCGGTGGGCGCGCTGCTGATGCGCAATGTGTTCCGCCTGCTCGACAGCCTGCCGGTGTTCTACGTGATCGGCCTCACCAGCACGCTGGTGACGCGCGATGCCGTGCGCATCGGCGACATGGCGGCCGGCACGCTGCTGGTGCGCGACGGCGGCGATTCCGTGGCGCAGCTTTCCACGCTGGCGGATGTGGCGCGCGACACCGCGCATGATCCGGCGCTGATCGACCTGGCCCACGACCTGCTGCGGCGCTGGCCGGATCTGCAACCCGAACGCCGCGAAGCGCTGGCCCGCGCCACGCTGGAACGCCTCGGCGTGGCAGCGCATGGGGGCATGGACCAGCCCACGCTGGACGCACAATTGCTGGCCGCGCTGGCCGGCAAGCCGGCGCGATGAGCGACGCACGCCACACGCGCTCCTGGCTGCTGCAGCGCGCGCCGCTGTGGCAGCAACTGGGCCAGGTGCTGCCCACCTTGCGCCGCGGCCGCACCACACCAGCCGAGGCACTGCATGCGCTCGAGGGCTACCGCAGCCTCGCGCGTGACCTCGCCACCGCCCGCCAGGCCATGCCGGGCAGCACGGTGACGCGCGCGCTGGAGCAGCTGTACGCGAACTTCCATGCACTGGTGAACCGGCCCGCGCGCAACACCGCGGCCACCGTGCTGCGCATGCTGCGCGAGGACATCCCCGCCACCATGCACGAGCTGCGGCCGGCGCTGCTGTGGATCGTGCTGCTGTTGATGCTCAGTGCCGGCGCGGGCTGGTGGCTGGTGAGCACCTGGCCGGAACTGGTCGCGCTGGTGGCAAGCCCGAAGATGATCGCCGACGTGGAGAACGGCCGGCTGTGGACCGACGGGCTGCTGCATGCCACGCCGCCCTCGCTGCTGTCCGCGCGCATCTTCAGCAACAACATCATGGTGACGCTGTTCGCCTTCTGCGTCGGCGCGCTGTATGGCCTCGGCACCTTCTACATCATCGCCACCAATGGGCTGATGCTGGGCGCATTGTTCGCCTTCACGCGCCAGTTCGGCGTGGACGAGCGGCTGCTCACCTTCATCCTGGCGCATGGCCCGGTGGAACTGAGCCTGGTGTGCGTCGCCGGTGCCGCCGGCACGGTGCTGGGCCAGTCGCTGATGCGGCCACGCGAAGGCAGCCGGCGGGATTCCTTCCAGCGCTGCGTGCGGCAGATGGTGCCGCTGCTGGTCTTGTGCGCGATGCTGCTGATCGGCTGCGGGCTGATCGAGGGCTATGTGTCGCCCAATGACAGCTTTCCGCCGCTGGCGCGCGTGATCATCGGCCTGGGCTGGTTCGTGGTGATGGTGGCGGCGCTGAATGGCCACCTGTGGGGTCGCGATCGGGCCCGCGCGGGCGCCGTCACACGCGACGCCGCTGCCTGAACTTCCCGTAGCTGCCGAATACCTCGCGTTCCAGCCGCTCCGGCCGCGTCACCAGCGCCGGCGCACCCTGCATGCCGAGCGCCTGGATGGAACGCACGCGATGCTCTTCGCCGATCTGCGCGGCCAGCGCGAGGTAGGGATCCAGCCACTCGCGCGCACGCTGCTGCGACCAGGCCGCGAGCGCGGCGCTCGCCAGCCCGACCACGAATGGCAGGTGCTTGGGTTGCAGCAGCCGCACCGCGCCAGCCAGCTGGCTGGTGGAGGTGGCGTCGTCGATGTCGGTGAGCAGGACCACGAGGCTGCGCTGGCGCGCCAGCGAGCGGATGCGTGCCGCCGCCGGCAGCGGGTTCGAATCCACCGCGCGCGGCTGCAGCGTGGCGAGGTGGCGACGCAGCGCGATCACCGCATGGGTGCCACCGGCAGGCGCGAGCGCCAGCAGCGGCCGCTCGGCATACACCAGCAGGCCCACGCGGTCGCCATGCGCCACCGCATGTTCGGCGAAGCGTGCCGCCGCGTTCACGTAATGGCCGAGCCGATCCAGGTCGCCGCACCACACGCCGCTGCCGCGCCCGACATCCAGCGCGATGATCACATCCACGCGCTGCTCATCGACGAACTCGCGACTGGTGAGCGCGCCGCGCCGTGCGGAAGCCTTCCAGTCCACGATGCGCGGTGCGTCGCCGGGCTGGTAGTCACGCAGCTGGTCCACCTGGCCACCAGCGCCGGCACGCACCGTGACGCGACTGCCGGCCTGCGCGAGGCCGCGCTGGCCCTCGCCGAAGCGCAGGATATCCGGCACCACATGGAACTGGCCCGCGGGCTGCAGCTGCACCGACCACCAGCCCAGGCCCAGTGCACCGGCAACCCGCGCGCGCTGCACCGGCCAGACATGGTTGCCGAGCCGACGCGCCACCGCCGTGAGTTGCAGGCGGGCCGGCGCATCGCCCGCCACCTGCAGAGCACGCACCTCGCGTGGCCATTCGATGCCCGTGGGCGCCGCGGGTGCGAGCTCGAAGTCGCGGCTGCGCCGGCCGGCATGTGCCAGCAGCAGCGTCACCGGCTGCGCGCGTGCCAGGTGCCAGCGCGGTGGCGCGTCCACCTGCAGCGTGGCCCCGAGGCGTGCGGTTTCGAAGCGCTCATAAGCAAGGCCCAGCAGCAGCAGCGCCGCCGGCAGCTGCCAGGCACTGTGCGCGATGCCATCCGGCGCCCACTCGCCCACGATGGCGAGCAGCACCGTCAGCACCAGCAGCACATAGGCGCCCTGCTTCAGGCTCATCGCGGTACCGGCACCTGTTCGAGCAGGCGCTGCACGATGTCACGTTCGCTGACGCCATCGAGCATGGCATCGCCGGCCAGCGCGAGCCGATGCGGCAGCACCCATGGCGCCACGGCCTTCACGTCATCGGGCGCGACGTAGTCGGCGCCTTCGAAGCCGGCCCAGCAACGCGCCGCGCGCAGCAATGCCAGCGCGCCGCGGCTGGAAAGCCCCAGTGTCAACTGCGCGTGCTCGCGCGAGGCTTTGGCCAGTGCCAGCACATAGCCCAGTACCTCGGGCGCCACATGCAATGCATCGGCCTGTGCGCGCGCCGCGGTGATCAGCGCGGCATCGACAGTGGCGGCAGCCGCCGCCGCGACCGGAGGCGGCATCACCGTGCCATAGCGCAGCAGCACTGCCTGCTCGGCATCGGGTGCGGGGTAAGTCAGGTCGATGCGCAGCATGAAACGGTCCAGCTGCGATTCGGGCAGCGGATACGTGCCTTCGAACTCGCGCGGGTTCTGCGTGGCGATGACCAGGAAGTTCTGCGGCAAGGTGAACTGCTCGCGCTCCACCGAAACCTGCCGCTCCTCCATGGCCTCGAGCAATGCCGACTGCGTCTTCGGGCCGGCGCGGTTGACCTCGTCGAACAGCACCACATCGGCGAACAGCGGCCCCTGCCGGAACGAGAAGGCACCACCGCGCGCATCGAACACATGCACGCCGATGATGTCCGAGGGCATCAGGTCCGAGGTGCCCTGGATGCGCTTGAACGTGCCGCCCAGCGTCGCCGCCAGCGTCTTGGCCAGCAGCGTCTTGCCCAGGCCTGGCACGCCCTGCACCAGCACGTGGCCACGCGCGGCCACCGCCACGCCCAGTGCGCGCACCGTGTCGTGCATGCCCAGCACCTGCGTGCCGATGGAATCCTGCAGTACGCGATCCAGTTGTTGCAGCGGAGTACTCATGCCAGCCGTCCTGTGAGGTCGTGAAGTTGATTGCGAAGGGTGATGAGATTGACGCGCCGGCCCGTGACGGCGCGCTCGTACTGGGTGCGCAGCTCCTGCAGCGCGGGCTCGTCCACGCGCGCCTGTGCCGCGAGCCAGTCCCACATGGGCTCGCCGGTTTCAGGCAGTGACAGCCGCCGGCGCATGCGGTTGAAGAAATGCCGGAACAGCTCGCGTGCGGCATCGGCGGGCTTCAGCACATGCGCGAGGAAACCGCCGGTGACGCGCAGCATGGCGGTGTCATCCAGTGGCGGCCGCGCGGCGGGCGCGGCACGCAGCACACGCACGCCAAACACCCAGGCGAACCACAGCGCCACCAGCCACAGCAGCACATGCCTGAGGCGCGGGTCACTGAAGAAGGCCTCGGGGTCGTAGTACACCGAGGCACCCTGGTGCATGTCGTCGAAGATCACCACGCCGCGCTCGCCAAGTGCCCAGCCCACCAGCTGCGCCACCCAGCGGGCATTGTCGGCCTTGCCGAGCTGGCCGTTGGCGAAGGGGCTGGCCCAGGCACTGACCACCACCGTGCCCGCGCCGCGCGGCCACAGCCAGATCGCGGCACGGTCGCTGTCGGTGCGGCGGGCCAGTACCAGCACCGGTGTTTCGCCGGGGGATTTCAGCACCCACTCCGACGCCGGGCCTGCGGCTTTAGTGGCCAGCTGGTACACCCGCTCGTTGACCGGATGCGCTCCGGCGACGGCCAGCGCGGGCTCGGGTGGCTTGATGGTCGCGGCCAATGCCACGGCCACATCGTCCTGGTTGCGTACGACGTCGAATTGCAGCTGCGCGAGCGCGTTCAGCTGTTCGGGCATGTTGGAGGCGGAGTCGCGATCCCAGGCGGGCGTGTCGTCCAGGCCGGCGATCACCAGCAGGGCGTTGCCGGCGCGCACCCAGGTGTCGATGGCGGCGAACTCGCGCGCCCGCAGCGCCATCTTTTCCGGCAGCGTCACGACCAGCAGGTTGCCGGTGGGCGGCAGGTCGAGGCCGGCCGCATCCAGCTCGTCGAAGCGGCGCCGCAGGCTCGCCACGCGCACCCCTGACTGTTCCAGCCAGCGACTCATGCCGGCGTAACCGGCCGCCGCGGTCTCCGTGCTCAGCGGCCGCGCGGCACGCTCGCTGGCCGGACGCGGCTTGGGGAACAGCAGTGCCCAGAACAGCAGCAGCGCGCCACAGGCGAGCAGCACCGACACCAGATGCTGCCTCATCGCTGCGGCCTGTCCGGATCCCACAGCCGCGCCGCGTCCGCGACTGCCTGCTGGCTTTCCGCTTCCGGCGGGCGCTGCGGTGCGTAGATCTGGCGTTCGGCGGCGCGTGCCAGGGCCTGCCATGCGGCGCGCTCGGCGGGCGCATCCAGCCGTGCGCGCTGCCGCAGTTCCCGATGCGTGTAGCCGCGCGGCGGCGGCAGCCTGCCGGCAGCGGCCAGTTGCGCCGCGATCTGGCGGAACAGCGCGGCGGGACGCTGCGCCAGTTCGAGGTGGCGCCATCCGGCATCGGCGCCGTCAATCGCCGCAGCCGCTGCGGCACCCTGCGACGCACGCGAAGCATCGCGCCGCGCCCCCGGCCAGCGCAGGCCGGATGCCCGCACTTCGCGCACCAGCACGATGACCGCCGCCACCACGACCAGCCCCATCACCGTCCACACCACTATTTCACGCACCAGCTTGCCCAGCGTCAGCCGCTCCAGCCAGTTGGTGAACCACGGTGAGCCGCCACCCTCGCGCGGGGTCATCAGCCGCTGCAGCCAGTTGCGGAAGCGCTGCCACCAGGAAAGCTGCTGCGGCTTGTCCACCAGCTGCGCCAGCACGGCATCGACAGCGCCTGGATCCGGACCACGCTGCGCGGCGGGGCGGGTTGCGTCGAGCAGGGCGCCCAGCGCGTGCGCATCCATGTGCTCGGCCACGCCATCGGCGAGCGAATCCTGCAGGCGCAGCTGTGCAAGGGCGGCGCCGAGGCCGGGGCAATCCGTTTCCAGTTCCGCAAGGCCGGTACGCGCCGGCAGCGCCGTCGCGGCGCAGTTCGCCACCAGCATGCGCGCCGCGTCGCGCGGGTTGTCCGCGGGCGCGGCGGCGGCGGCTGCCGCGGGCGCCAGCAGCAGGGCGATTGCCAGGGCGCGCAGTGCTCTCACCGGGGTGTGTGGCTCCCGCAATACCCGTACATCAGGCCTGCGTACCGAGGTTGCCCAGCCGCGCCTCCAGATCGCCGCCGCCCTTGCGCAGCTGCAGGTCCATGTAGGTGGCGACGAGGCAGGCCGAGAACGCAGGCAGGTAGAGCACCTGCAACCCGGCCTGCAGCGCGGCGGAAATGATGATCTGCGCGAAAGGGTCCTGGCCGCTGGCCGCAGTGATGTAGCCGGCCACCGCAGCCACCAGGATCAGCAGCACCGTGATGATGACGCCCACCACGCTGAGGATGACCAGCGTGCGCCACCAGTTGCCGCCGACCAGCTTCCAGCTGGTGCCCATTGCCGCGAAGGCGCCCGCGCGCCGGTCCGTGTACGCGGCGAACCACAGTGACCAGCGCACGACCAGATAAACGCATGGCAGTGCCAGCAGCAACAGGGAGATGAACCCGATGATGGCAGCGCCAGCCGATCCACCCAGACCCACCCCCGCACCGGCGCCGACAATCCCTGCGACGATGGCCACCACGATTGCGCCGACCATCACGCCCAGCATGATCACCACAAACAGCCCGAGCGCGCCGGGCAGCAGCGGCAGCGTTGATCCCAGATGCGCCAGCGCGCCACTGCTGGCGCGGTTGCGGGCGATGTCGAGCGTGGCCGCAGTGATCGCCAGGTTGATGATGACGCTGGCGATGACCATCAGCAGGTAGCCACCCCAGATGGCGGGTGAGGCCAGCAACGCCATGGCCTCGGTGATGCCCGTGGCAGGCTCCAGCGCCGCGGCGACAAGCCGCTGCTGGATCCACACCGTGAGCACCAGGTTCACCACGCTGTACAGCAGCGCGGCGGCCCAGCAATGGCGGAAACTGGCCTTGAACAAGGTGATGGTGCTGTCGAGCACACCACCGATGGACTGCGGTGACTGGGGCGCTGCGTACACGATGACTCCCTGGCGTTGCGGCCGTTACGGCACTTTTGGAATTGTGCGCACGGCCTTGCCTGGCAGTGCTTGCGCGGGGACGCTAGCACACCGTCCGGACAGGTGTCAGTACGAGGGGAGCGGCCTTAGCTGCCGAGCAATGACAGCACGTTGCGCGGCTGGGCGTTGGCCTGCGCCACCATCGCCGTGCCCGCCTGCTGCAGGATCTGCGCGCGCGTGAGTTCGGCGGTTTCCGCCGCGTAGTCGGTATCCATGATGCGCGAGCGGCTGGCCGACACGCTTTCCACCGACACCTGCAGGTTGGCCACCACCGAGTCCAGCCGCGACAGCTGCGAACCCAGGTCGGCGCGCTGCGCGCTGACGTAGTCCAGCGCGGTGTCGATGCGGATCATGGCGCGCTGCGCGCCATAGGTGGTGGCGAGCGACAGGTCGCTGATGCCCAGTGCTTCCAGGTTCATCGCGCCGAACTGCAGCTCCAGCCCCTGCCCCACTTCGCTGCCCACCTGCAGCATCGCGGTGCGTGTCTCGCCGCGGCCCTGCTGGATCTGCTCCCAGGTCTCGGCAAAGCCACGCAGCACGTTCTCGCCGTAGGACGTGCCCACGTCCAGCATCACATCGGTGGCCGAACGCACGGCGCCGCCATCCGCATCGAGGCCGCCGATGGCGCCGGTGTCGGTGTTGCCGAGGCTCATGTGCGCGTTGATGAAGGCGACGCCCTCGGCCTGCACCTCGGTGAGGAAATCCGCCTGGTTGTAGGCCGCGTTGCCGGCACCGGTGCCGAAGAAATGATCCAGCGCCTGGTCCATGGTGGGTGCGCCCGCACCATTCAGGTACTGCATGAAGTCCTTGATGCCACCCGCGGCACCGCCTTCGTCCTTGAGCTTCTGGTGCAGGAAACGCGTGGAGATGTAGCCGGCGCTGTAGTCCGCCGAGGTACCGCCCCAGCTGGCGTCGGCGTAGTTGTTCAGCAGGTTCTGCGCCTTGGCGTTGAAATTCGCGCCGGCCTGCGCCGCGACGTCGGCGACCACGCGCTCGTCGGCGCCGTGGATGAACTCGGCCGCGCCTTCCAGGAACCAGGTGGAAGTGCTGCCCAGCGAGGTGAAATTGGTGGCGCGCGCCATGATGGCGTGCACCATCTCGTGCGCGATGACGCGGTCGGCATAGAACGGCGCGGTGCCGCCATCCGGCAGGTTCGGCGGCGAGAAATCCGCCATGTCCACCTGCAGCGTGACATTGGTGCCGCGGCCGTTGGGCCCGCCGGTCATGCTGCCCACGCGCGCCAGCGTGCCGCCGGCACCGTCGCTGAAACCAGTGATGTCGATCTGGATCGAGGCGCCATCGGCCTCGATGCCGTAGTACTGGCGCACCAGGTTCTCGGCCTGCTCCAGCCAGCCGGTCTTCAGGGCTTCGACCACGGCGACTTCGTCCGCGTTCGCGGCGACGCCGGAGGTGTCCTGCGAGAAGATCTTCGTGCCGTTGAAGGCGGCGGTACTGGCGATGCGATCCACCTCGGCCAGCCGCTGCGCGGCTTCGGCCTGCAGCGCCTGCCGGTCGGAGGCCGAGTTGGAGGCATTGGCCGACTGCACCGCCAGCTCGCGGATGCGCTGCAGGTTGTCGGTGAGCGTGGCGAGCGAGCCTTCTGCCGTCTGCAGCATCGAAATGCCGTCATTGGCATTCCTGATGGCCTGCGACTTGCCGTTGATCTGCGTGGTCATGCGGCTGCTGATGGCAAGGCCAGCCGCATCGTCGCGCGCCGAATTGATGCGCAGGCCCGAAGCCAGGCGCTCGATGGACCTCGCCATGGAATTGCCACTGCTCGCCAGCGCGCGCTGCGAGTTCAAGGTGGCCACATTGGTGTTGATCACGAGGCTCATCAGGTGGGGTAACGACCCCGCGGGCCGTTACCTGACCGACGCAGTTCACAATTTGTACGGCAGGCCACTGCCACGTGGCAGCTTCCACCCGCCGCCGCGGCAACCCGGCGCCGCCGGGTGCCGCGGTTTCACTTAAGACGCCTCAGGGGTTGTAGCCGTGCTCGCCGTGCTGGGCGATGTCCAACCCTTCGGATTCCTGCTCATCGCTGACACGCAGGCCCAGTGTGGCGTCGAGGACCTTCAGCAGTACCCAGGTGATCACTCCGCACCAGACCAGGGTGGCGAGGATGCCCAGCGCCTGCACACCCAGCTGCGCACCCATGCTCTTCTGCACGGTGAAGCCGCTGCCGCCCAGCGACACAGCGGCGAACACGCCGGTGAGCAAGGTGCCGATGACACCGCCCACGCCATGCACCGGCGAGACGTCCAGCGAATCATCCAGGTGCAGGCGGCGCTTCAGCGTCTGCGTGGCGACGAAACACAGCAGGCCCGCGGCAAAGCCGATGGCCAGCGCACCGGCCGGCCCGACGAATCCCGAGACCGGCGTGATGGTGCCGAGGCCAGCCACCATGCCGGTGATCACACCCAGCAGGCTGGGTTTGCCGTAGCGCAGCCACTCCACCAGCATCCATGCGAAGGCACCGGCCGAGGCGCCCAGATGCGTGGTCAGCACCGCCATGGTGGCGCCGCCGTTGGCGGCCAGCGCGCTGCCACCGTTGAAGCCGAACCAACCCACCCACAGCATGCCCGCGCCGCAGGCCGCCAGCGGCAGGCTGTGCGGCGGCATGGCAACGTGCGGAAAGCCGCGGCGCTTGCCGATCACCAGCGCGCACACCAGCGCCGCCACGCCGGCATTCACGTGCACCACGATGCCGCCGGCGAAATCCATCACACCGAGCCTGGCCAGCCAGCCGCCGCCCCATACCCAATGCGCCACCGGCACGTACACCAGCAGCAGCCACAGCGCGCTGAACCACAGCACTGCGCTGAAGCGGATGCGTTCGGCGTAGCCGCCGATCACCAGTGCCGGGGTGATGATGGCGAAGGTCATCTGGAACATCGCGAACAGCGTCTCGGGAATGGTGCCGATGAGGTCCTCGCGCCTGAGGCCGCTGAACAACGCGCGGTCCATGCCGCCGATGAAGCCATTGGCACTGCCACCGTTACCAAAAGCCAGGCTGTAGCCCAGCGCAAACCACAAAACAGAAACAATCGACGTGATGGCAAAGCATTGCACAAGGATGGACAGCGAGTTCTTGCCGCGCACCAGGCCGCTATAAAAGAGTGCCAGGCCCGGCAGGGTCATGAACAACACCAGTGCCGTGGCTGTCAGCAGCCACGCCGTATCCGCACCATTCGGCAATGCTTCACTCACCTGGAACTCCCCGCGCCTTGCTTGGTTGTTGATGTCGCGCCGGCAGGCATTGCCTGCTCGATCCGGGGATTTAGTTTAGCCAACCAACCAACCGGCGCCTATCGCCGCGTGAACGCCAGGCAGATCAGGCCGCGTCGAGATCCAGCGCCACTGGCTGCAACGGATGGGCAGCCTGATCGAACGCCCGCCACAGCGCGCCGACGGTAGTACCGGCGGTGGGATGAAAGGCAGCCGGCGCCAGCTCGGCCAATGGCCCGAGCATGAAAGCCCAGTGGATGAGCTGGGGACGGGGCACCACCAGGCCAGGCAGCTCGAGCACCAGGTGCCCGAACAGCAGGATGTCCAGATCCATGGTGCGCGGCGCCCACCTGGGCGCATGCGGCGGCCGTCCGCATGCGGCTTCGATGCGTTCCAGCCCGGCTTTCAGCGCCGCGGGTTCACCCTGCACCGGCAGTTCGGCCACGAAGTTCAGGAAGTCCGGCCCGTCGAAACCGATGGCCGGGTTGCGATACACACGCGAGAAGCGTGCACCCGGCCAGGTGGATTTCAATTCGCGCGCGGCCAGCAGCAGGTGCTGCTCCGGTTCCAGGCTGCTGCCACCGGAGACATAGGCCAGCGTCATGGCCGACCCCGACGCTCAGCCCCTGCGCCGTTCGATGCTCACGCCCACGTCGCGCGAGCCGCGGATCGCGCCGGGCTTGTTGATGGACAGCCGGATCCACGCGATGTCGAATTCCGCGAGCAGCGTGGCGGCCAGCTGATGCGCCAGGGTTTCCACCAGGTGGAACTCGGCCTTGCCGATGAAATCGATGCAGCGCTTGGCGATGGCCTTGTAGTCGACGGTCTGGTCCACGGTATCCGTGGTCGCGGCCCTGGCGCAGTCGACCGGGATTTCCAGGTCGAGCACCACGGTCTGCTTCACATGCCGTTCCCACTCGAAGAAACCGATGGTGGTCTCCACGGCGAGGCCACGCAGGAAAACGATATCGCCCGACTGATTCACCATTTCAACCCCTGTTCATCGGCGTGCGCAGCGAGGTGAGCGGCCACTGCGCGCGCGCCTCGATCACGAGGTTCGTGGCCGCCCCGCCCTGCTTCAGGCGCGCCATGCCCGCCACCGCGATCATCGCGGCATTATCCGTGCAGAACTCCAGACGCGGGAAGTAAATCTCCACGCCGCGTTCTGCCGCAGCAAGGGTGAGCGCATCGCGCAGCGCGCGATTGGCACTGACGCCACCGGCCACCACCAGTGCGGCAAGCCCGGTTTCATCCAGTGCCCTTGCGGTCTTCGTGACCAGTGTGTCGACGATGGCGTCCTGCACGCCACGTGCGATGTCGGCGCGGCGCTCGGCATCCGGCACCTGTTCGCGCACGGCCAGCATCACCGCGGTCTTCAGGCCGGAGAAACTGAACTCGAAGCCCTCGCGGTCACGCATGGGACGAGGGAATTCGAATACGCCGGAACGGCCGGACTCGGCGAGGCGCTCCAGCTCCGGACCACCGGGATACGGCAGGCCCAGCAGCTTCGCCGACTTGTCGAAGGCCTCGCCGGCGGCGTCATCGCGCGTTTCGCCCAGCAGTTCGTAGTCACCCAGGCCGCGCACCACGATCAGCATGGTGTGGCCGCCGGACACCAGCAGCGCCAGATGCGGGAAGGGCGGCGGCCGATCCTCCAATAAAGGAGCGAGCAGATGTCCCTCCAGGTGGTGCACCGGCACCGCCGGCACGCCGAGCGCATAGGCCAGGCTGCGGCCCAGTGCGGCGCCGGTGAGCAGTGCCCCGACCAGGCCGGGGCCCGCTGTATAGGCCACGCCCGCCAACCCGGCAGGCTCGGTGCCGGCCTTCGCAAGTGCCTGACGCACAAGGGGAAGCAGCCGTTGCACATGGTCGCGGGATGCGAGCTCCGGCACCACTCCGCCATACAGCCGGTGCAGGTCGATCTGGCTGAAGAGTTCATGGGACAGGAGCCCGGCGCTGTCGTCGTAGACCGCGGCCGCGCTCTCGTCACAGGATGATTCGATACCAAGAATCCGCAATGGACACCCGGGGCCAAGCCCACTAGAATCGCCGGCCTTTTCCCCTGCAAACCATAGGGTTGAACGGTATATGCCGAGCGTGCGAGTTCGCGAAAACGAGTATTTCGACGTGGCCCTGCGCCGCTTCAAGCGCGCCTGTGAAAAGGCGGGCATCCTGGCGGAGCTGCGTCGGCGCGAATTCTACGAGAAGCCCACGCAGGAGCGTAAGCGCAAGAAGGCCGCGGCCGTGAAGCGCCACGCCAAGCGCAGCAGCCCGCGCATCATGGGCGAAGCGCGCCCCGCCCGCAGTTTCTAAGCGCTCATGTCCCTCAAGGAGCGCATCACCGAGGACATGAAGTCCGCGATGCGCTCTGGTGATAAAGAGCGCCTCGCGACGATCCGCCTGATCCTCGCTGGTCTCAAGCAGAAGGAAGTCGACGAGCGCATCGCGCTCGACGACGCGCAGGTATTGGGCGTCATCGAGAAGATGGTCAAGCAGCGCAAGGAATCCGTCGTGCAGTTCGAGGCCGGCGGTCGCGCCGATCTCGTCGCCAAGGAAAACGCCGAGCTCGCCGTGCTCTCCGGCTACCAGCCGGCACAGCTGTCCGAAGGCGAAATCGACGGCTTGATCGCCGCCGCCATCAGCGCCACCGGTGCCGCGTCCATCAAGGACATGGGCAAGGTGGTCGCGCACGTGAAATCCGCCGCCGCGGGCCGCGCCGACATGGCCGCGGTGAGCGCACGCGTGAAGGCCCGGCTCGGCCAGGTCGCCTGAGGAGCCAGCATGGGCCGTCTGATCCTGTTCGCCATCATCGTCGGTGTGGTCGCCGGCATCGTGATATCGATCGTGCGCCGCAAGCGCGGCGGCGGCGACAACTAGACCATCGCCTGCGCTAAGCCTCTTCGCGCAACAGCGCCGAACGGCGCAGCAGCAGTGTTCCCAGTGCGGCCAGCACCAGCAGCCCCGCGAGGAACAGCAGCCCGCCGGTGAATCCACCCGTGGCCTCGCGCACATAGCCCACCATCGTCGGCCCCACGAAGCCACCCAGCGAAGCGACGGTGTTGATCAGCGCGATGCCGGCGGCCAGCGCGCTGCCGGACAGGAAGCGCGGCGGCAATGCCCAGAATGGTCCGCGCGTGGCGAGGTCGCCCATGGCCGCGATGGTGAGCGCGATCATCCCCGGCAGTGGCGACAGCAGCAATGCACTGGCCACGAAGCCCGCGGCGCCGATCAGGCTGGGCACCGCCACGTGCAGGAAGCGTTCGCCGCTGCGATCGGAGCTCGCGCCCAGCCACAGCATGGCGAAGGCCGCACCGATGTAGGGGATGGCGGAAATGAACCCCACCATCAGGTTGCTCAGGTCACCCGACAGCCCCTTCACGATCTGCGGGATCCACAGGTTGAGTCCGTAGCTGCCGGTCTGGCAGCAGAACATCACCGCGCACAGCAACCACACCGTCGGATGCATCAGGGCATGCCGCAGGCTGCCGCTGGCGGCATGGCGCGATTCGGTGGCGCGGCGCTCGGCTTCCAGGCGCGCGATGACCTGCTGCTTCTCGTTATCCGAGAGCCAGCGCACGTCACGCGGTGTATCCGGCAGCAGGAACCAGGTGATGAAACCCAGCAGCACCGCGGGCAGGCCTTCCAGCAGGAACAGCCATTGCCAGCCACGCAAGCCGTGGATGCCATCCATCTGCAGCAATGCGCCGGCGATCGGCCCGCCGATCACCGTGGAAAGAGGAATGCCGACCATGAACCAGCTCACCGCGCGTGCCCGCTCGGCCTTCGGGAACCACTGGCTCATGTAGTAGATGATGCCGGGCAGGAAGCCGGCCTCGGCGACACCGAGCGCGAAGCGCAGGCAGTAGAAGCTCCACTTGCCCTGCACGAACATCATCAGTATCGAGATCAGGCCCCAGGTGATCATGATGCGGGCGATCCAGCGCCGCGCGCCCACGCGGGCGAGGATCAGGTTGCTGGGTACCTCGAACAGCGCGTAGCCGATGAAGAAGATGCCGGCGCCGAGGCCGTAGACCTGGGCGCTGAAGCCGCGGTCGGCATTCATCTGCAGCGCGGCGAAGCCGATGTTCACCCGGTCCAGCCACGCGACCACGTAGAGCAGCAGGAGAAACGGCACCAGGCGCCAGCGCATGCGCTGATACAGCGCCTGTTCGTCGGTCACTTCATTCCCCCTGCCGCTGCGGCGGTTTTGCGCATCGTATCAGTTACCCTAGCCCTCCCATGGCCGGCCGCATCCCCCAGGTTTTCATCGACGAACTGATCGGCCGCGCCGACATCGTGGAGATCATCAACGCGCGCGTGCCGCTGAAGCGCGCGGGGCGCGAGTACCGCGCCAACTGTCCCTTCCACAACGAGAAGACACCCTCGTTCTGGGTGAGCCCGACCAAGCAGTTCTATCACTGCTTCGGCTGCGGCGCGCATGGCACGGTGGTGTCCTTCCTGATGAACTACGACCGGCTCTCTTTCGTCGAGGCGGTGGAGGACCTGGCGCAGCGGCTGGGCATCGACGTGCCGCGCGAAGGCGGCGACCGGCCGCATGCGCCGGCCGTCAGCGACGACCTGTACACGCTGATGGAGAAGGTCGCGGCCTTCTACCAGGAACAGCTCGATGCCAGTGACCGCGCGCGCGAGTACGCGAAGAAGCGCGGCCTGACCCGCGACATCGCCGCGAAGTTCTGCATCGGCTACGCACCGGACAGCTGGAATGAAGTGCTGAAGCGCTTCGGTGCCAGCGAGGCCTCGCGCGCCAGGCTGCTGGAACTGGGCCTGATCCGCGAGCGCGACAAGGACAAGGGCGAAGGCCACTACGACTACTTCCGCGACCGGCTGATGTTCCCCATCCGCGACCAGCGTGGCCGCGTGATCGCCTTCGGCGGACGCGTGCTGGATGCGGGCGAGCCCAAGTACCTGAACTCACCCGAGACCGCGCTGTTCCACAAGGGCCGCGAGCTGTATGGCCTGTTCGAGGTGCGCCAGGACCGCGCGCCGCTGACGCGGCTGATGGTGGTGGAGGGCTACATGGACGTGGTGCGCCTGCACCAGGCCGGCATCGCGTATGCGGTGGCCACGCTTGGCACGTCGACCACGCCCGAACACCTGAAGCGCGCCTTCCGGCTGGTGCGCGAGATCATCTTCTGCTTCGACGGCGACAAGGCCGGGCGCGCGGCGGCATGGCGCGCGCTGGGCAATGCACTGCCCGAGACCGAGGCCGGCCGCGAACTGAAATTCCTGTTCCTGCCCGAAGGCGAGGATCCTGATTCGCTGGTGGGCAGCGAGGGCAAGGTCGCGTTCGAGGCGCGCTATGCCAGTGCGCTGCCATTGTCTGAATACCTGGTGGCGCACCTGACCGCGGCCATCGACCTCTCGCATGCCGACGGCAAGGCCCGCTTCGTGGCCGAGGCGCGGCCGCTGCTGGAGCGTGTGCCGGCCGGCGCGTACCGCGAGCTGCTGCTGGACCGGCTGGCGCAGGCCATCGGCGTGGGCGCGCAGCGTTTCATGACCATCGTCGGCCCCATGACGGACAAGAGCGGTACCGCAGACGGTGGTGGCAACGCGCCACCGGTGCGCCGACCCATCACCGCGCGCAGCGCCGGCCGCGGCGGGCTGGTACGGCAGGCGGTGCAGAACCTGCTGCATTTTCCGGCCATCGCCGGCCGCGTCGGCGCCACCGATCGCAATGGCCTGGATGCGGTCGTCGAGCCGGGCATCGAAGTGCTGCGCGAATTGCTCGACACCCTGCAGACCCAGCCCGCCCTGCATGCCGCGCAACTGCTGGAGCGCTGGCGCGACCAGCCGCTGGGCGAGCGCCTGTCCCGGCTGGCGGCCGAAACCCCGATGCTGGAAGACCAGCAGGCCGCGGGCGATGAGCTCGTCACCGCCGTGCGCGAGCTGGCGCGCGGCGCGGGCGAGGCCGAACTCAACGGCCTGATCGCGCGCGAACAGCAGGGGTCGCTGTCCGCGGCGGAACAGGCGCGGCTGCTGGAACTGCTGAAGAAGACCCGGCGCGGTTGAAGTTGAACTCGCCGCCCGCACAAACAGTCCAACCCGCCGAACCGTCCACGATCCACCTCCCCTTCCGGGGCTTGTTTTGCAGGCTTTTGGAAAGGATCGTGCCAACGGTGAAGGGCCTGATCCGAGGGGAAAATTTTCCGCAATTCGCGTGGCGGGATCCGGACTCCGCCGCTAGAATCCGCGGTCCCCAAAAGCGACCCCATCTGAACTCCTGGAGAGCTCATGGCGCCTACCCGCAAGCCGCAGAAGCCCGTTCCCGCCCGCAAGGCCGCCCACAAGGCAGCAGCGAAACCCGCCGCCAAGGTCGCCAGGAGTGCCAAGCCGGCCGCGAAGGTGGCGCATGCCGCCGCGCCGGCCGTGAAGTCCGCCGCCGCGAAGAAGCCCGTTGCCGCCAAGCCCGCCGCCAAGGTGGCTCCGCCGGTCAAGGGTGCCGCCCATGCCGCGCCGGCAGCGGCGCCTGCCAAGGTGCTGCCGCTGCCCAAGGGCAAGGCCGCCGCACCTGTCGCGCTGGTGAAGGGCAAGACCGCCCCCGGCAAGCCGGAAAAGCCGGCGGTCGCCGCCGCCGCGGTGCCCCCGGTTGCCGCTGGCAAGCCCGGCCGCAAGCGCCGTGGCGAACCCCTCACCCCTGCCGAGATCGAGGCGCTCAGCGCCGTGGAGCGCCGTGCACCTGTGATGCCTGAAGAACGTCAGTCGCAATTGAAGCTGTTGATCGCGCTGGGCAAGGAACAAAGCTTCCTGACCTATTCGCAGGTGAACGACCACCTGCCCAGCGAGATCGTCGATCCCGAGCAGATCGAAGACATCGTCAACATGATCAACGACATGGGCATTCCGGTGTACGAGAAGGCACCGGATTCGGAGCCCCTGCTCGCCACCGAGAATTCGCAGCCCGCCGATGACGAGGCCATCGAGGAGGCCGCCGCCGCGCTGGCCGCGCTGGATGCCGAGCTTGGCCGCACCACCGATCCGGTGCGCATGTACATGCGCGAGATGGGCACGGTGGAACTGCTGACGCGCGAGGGCGAGATCAGCATCGCCAAGCGCATCGAGGAAGGCCTGGACGCCGTGCGCGGCGCGCTCGCCACTTATCCGGCCACCATCGACCACCTGCTCGCATCCTACGAGAACATCAAGGCCGGCCAGGGCCGGCTGGTGGAAGCGATCGTCGGCTTCATCGATCCGAATGCGCCGGATGTGATCGCGCAGCCGCAGAACCCGACCAAGCCGGTGGAAGCCACCGAGCCCAAGGCCGAGCAGGAGGAAGACGAGGAAAGCGGCGACAGCGAGAGCGAGGAGGCCGTCGACACCGGCCCCGATCCGGAAGAAGCCGCGCGCCGCTTCGCGCAGCTGGCGAAGCTGCACAACACCGCGCTGACCAATCTCGCCAAGCTCGGCACCGAGGATCCCAAGACGCAGAAGTCGCGCGCCAGGGCCGCGGCCGAGTTCATGGAGCTGAAGCTCTCGCCTCGCATGTTCGAGGCGCTGATCATGCAGCTGCGCCATCACATCGGCGAAGTGCGCCAGCTCGAGAAGGAAATCATGGTGATGTGCGTGCGCGACGCCGGCATGCCGCGCAAGGAATTCGTCACCACCTTCCCGCGCAACGAGACCAACCTGAAGTGGCTGGGCAAGCACATCAAGGGCGGCAAGAAGTACTCCAGCGCGCTCGCGCGGCTGGAGGAGGAGATCCTCAAGCGCCAGCAGAAGCTGGCCGGCCTCGAGGTCACCTACAAGCTGACCATCAACGAGATCAAGGAGATCAACCGCGATGTCTCCATCGGCGAGGCCAAGGCACGCCGCGCGAAGAAGGAGATGGTCGAGGCCAACCTGCGCCTGGTGATCTCCATCGCGAAGAAGTACACCAACCGCGGCCTGCAGTTCCTGGACCTCATCCAGGAGGGCAACATCGGCCTGATGGAGGCCGTGGACAAGTTCGAATACCGCCGCGGCTACAAGTTCTCCACGTATGCCACCTGGTGGATACGCCAGGCCATCACGCGGTCGATCGCCGACCAGGCGCGCACCATCCGCATCCCGGTGCACATGATCGAGACCATCAACAAGCTCAACCGCATCTCGCGGCAGATGCTGCAGGAAATGGGTCGCGAGCCGACGCCGGATGAACTGGCCGTGCGCATGGAAATGCCCGAAGACAAGGTGCGCAAGGTGCTGAAGATCGCCAAGGAGCCCATCTCGATGGAGACTCCGATCGGCGACGACGAGGATTCGCACCTGGGCGACTTCATCGAGGACACCTCGGTGACCTCGCCCATCGACCAGGCCACCATGGAATCGCTGCGCGAAACCACGCACGCCGTCCTCTCGCAGCTCACGCCGCGGGAAGCCAAGGTGCTGCGCATGCGCTTCGGCATCGACATGAACACCGACCACACGCTGGAAGAGGTCGGCAAGCAGTTCGATGTCACGCGCGAGCGCATCCGGCAGATAGAGGCGAAGGCGCTGCGCAAGCTCCGGCACCCGAGCCGCAGCGAGCAGCTGCGCAGCTTCCTGGTCGAGGACTGACCCGCGAAGATTCCCTCCTCCCTGCAGCCACTGATCGATGACGGCATCATCGATTCAGTGGTGAGCCGCCTGCGCAGCGGCAAGGAAGCCTCCGTGTTCCTGGTCGCCTGCGGCAATGAACTGCGCTGCGCCAAGGTCTACAAGGACGCCAACCAGCGCGGCTTCCACCAGCTCGCTGCCTACCAGGAAGGCCGCAAGACCCGCGGCAGCCGCGACGAGCGCGCGCTGCGCGGTGGCGGCCGCCATGGCCGCGAACTGGCCGAAACCCAGTGGAAAAGCGCCGAGATCGATGCGCTGTACAAGCTCGACCGCGCCGGCGTGCGCGTACCCAAGCCCTACGGCATGTTCGACGGCGTGCTGCTGATGGAAATGATCACTGGCGCCGACGGCGGCGCTGCGCCGCGACTGAATGACATCGACATCAGCCCCGACCAGGCGCGAACCTGGCATGCCTTCATGGTGTCGCAGGTGGTGCTCATGCTGTGCGCCGGGTTGATCCACGGCGACCTGTCGGAATTCAACGTGCTGGTGGATGCCGGCGGACCGGTGATCATCGACCTGCCGCAGGCGGTGGACGCGGCCGGCAACAACAATGCCTTCGCCATGCTGGAGCGCGACCTCAACAACCTGCGCGATACCTTCGGGCTGCACGCGCCGGAGCTGCTGGAAACCCACTACGCCCACGAGATCTGGGCGTTGTATGGCGCCGGAACGCTGACCCCCGCCGTACCGCTGACCGGCCGCTTCACCTTCGATGAAACCGCCGCGGACGTCGATGGCGTACTCGCCCATATAGAAGACGAGCGCCGTGAAGCCGAGGAACGACAGCGGCGGCTGGCCGAGGCGCGCGCCTAGTCCGTCCCGCCCGAGGCGTTGCCCGGCCCGTTTGCCGCACACGCGTCCACTCATGTCGTTTGCTGGTGATGCCCTGCGCAGCGGCGCGAATTCCTGGCATCTTCCGCCGCACCATGTACATTTGCTCGTCGCCGGGAGTAGCGCGGGTCGTCAGGGAGGGGCGTAACTTGAAAATCATGGCATCGGTTCTGGCCGCCGGCGTGGTCGCCACCGGCATCTTTGCCGGGAAGGTATGGCAGGACTTTCGCGGCGAACAGGCGCAGGGTGCGCAACTGCGCGAGCGCATCAGCGCACTGGAAGCGGCGCAGCTGGCGGCGGCCGCGGCGCCTCCATCCGCACCTGCAACGCTGCCTGCCGACGCAGCCCTCCAACCGATGTCCACTGTCGCGCCGACACCCGGACCATCGTCGCAACCTGCCGCATCATCCACCGCGAAAGCACCAGCCAACGCGGCGACCATGGCCCAGGCCATGCTGTCGGATCCGCAGACCATGGAAATGACGCGTTCCATGATGCGCATGCTGTTGCCCCAGCAATATCCCGACATCGCCAAAGACATGAGCATGTCGGCCGCCGAGGTGGAGAAGCTGTTCGACACGCTCGCGCGTCAGCAGATGGACCTCGGCATCGGCTCCACGGAATTGTTCGCCGGCGGCCAGATGGATCCCGCGGCCATGGAGCAGATTGAGCGCAAGGTGCAGCAACAGCAGAAGGCCCACGATGCCGAACTGGCCACGCTGCTGGGAAGCAAGTACCCGCAGTGGCAGGACTACCAGGGCACCGCCGCCGCGCGCCAGCTGGTGGAGCAGCTGCAAGCCGCCCTCGACGCGGACAACAAGCTGGGTGAATCGGCCAGGAAGTCCCTGATCGCGGCGCTGGCGATCGAGCAGGGCCGCATCACCCGGGAGGAACGCGACGACCCCACGCCCAGCGGCAGCAACATGCAGGAAATGCTCGCGAACCAGCTCAAGCGCTCCACCGAACTCAACCAGCGCCGGATCCAGGTGGCGTCCCCGCACCTCACGGTGGCGCAGCGCGACACCTACAAACGCCTGCTGGAACAGCAGGACAGCATGACTTCCATGATGATGCGTTCGCTGCTCGCGCCCGCCGGAGCCAAACCATGAAGAAGCTGGTCGTTATTCTTGCCGTCGCCTTGCTCACCACTGGCCTCGCCACGGCGTTGCTGTGGCAGCGGACCCAGGACGAGCGCGAGTTCAATGCCGCCCTGCAGGCAAGGGTGAGCGCACTGGAAGCGATATTGCCGCCCGCCGCGGCACCGCTCGCCGCGGCGGCACCCGCAATGGCGGCGGCAGTGACCGCGGAGGCGACGGCCGCCACGCCCGCCCCGGCCTCCGCCATGGAGCAAGCTCAGGCCATCGCAGCCGGCTTCAATCAGGTGATGGCCACTCCCGAAGGCCGGGAAATGCTGCGTGCGCAGGCGCGCATGGGCATGGGCAGGCTGTACCCGCATCTGGGCGCCGAGCTGGGATTCTCTGCGGCCGAATTGGACAAGTTCTACGACCTGCTCGCCAGACAGCAGTCCGATCTGACGGTGGAATCGATGGCTGTCAGCGAAGCCGGCATGGACAGCGCCGCCATGCAGGACATGCAGCGCAAGCTGGCCGAAAGGCGGCAGGCCAACGAAGCTGAAATCACGACCGCGCTGGGCAGCAAGTACCCGCAATGGACGACCTACCAGCAGTCCCTGCCCATTCGCCGGCAGGTGGCGCAGTTGCAGTCCCTGCTTGGTGGTGACGGCGATGCACTGAGCGACGCGCAGGCGCGGCCGCTGGTGGCGACGCTGGCCGCCGAAAAGGCCCGCCTCGACCAGGAACAGCGCAACGCAGCCCGCCCGGCTCCCGGCACACGCGAGCAGTACCTGGCGCTGCAGGAACAGCGCACGACCGAGAGCAATCGCCGCTTGCTCGAGGCCGCGGCCGCGCATCTCACTCCGCAGCAGGTGGCCAGTTACAAGCGCCTGATGGATCAGGAACAGGATATGAACCGCATGATGCGCGCCATGGAGTCGCAGCAGCGCGGCGCGCAAGCCCAGGGTGGGCTGGCCGTCATCGCCACCCCACGCTGACTGCCGCGCTCACTCCCGGTCCAGCTGCATCCGGAACAACGCACGCTGGTAGCGTGCATCCCTGCGCAAGCCATCGAATTCGGGAATGCCGAGGATCGCGGTGATGCCCGGGTGGTGCAGCTCGATGGCGCGGTTCAGCCAGTGGAAGGCCTGGTCCTTGTCGCCGAACCAGGCGTAGGCGCGGGAAATCTGCGCGGCGCGCAGGTCCGGCGCCCGCTCGATCAGCCGCTGCACCGCCTCCCGTGCCGCCGTGGCATTGCCCGCGGAGAACTCGGCCAGCGCCAGGCAGAAATCGCGCTGGTCCGAATCCTTGTTCAGGTTGGCCAGCCGCAATGCCTCCACGTGATTGCCGCTGTACAACGCGATCAGCGTGTCCGACTGCAGGCGGCGGTCCGGATTCGGTGACAGCTCGCTGGCGCGCGCAAAGGCATTGCCGGCGGCCTTGTAGTCGCGCGCACCCATCAGTGCCGCACCCAGCAATTCCCACGCCGCGCTGGCCATGGGATCGCGCTCCACGCCCTGCCGCTGCAGCTCGACGGCCTCCGGGAAGCGGCCGGTGGCGGCCAGGTGCGCGCCCCAGGCCTGCAGGACTTCCACGTTGTCCGGTTCGATGGCGCGCGCCGTGTCCAGGTCGCGCCGCTCGCCCTGGAAGTCCCAGCTGCGGGCTCGGTGTACGCGCGCGCGCGCCACGTAGGCCACGGCGAGTTTCGGTGCCAGCGCGATGGCCTGCCCGGCTTCCTCCCACGCCACCTCAAGATGCCCGGCATCCATGGTCATGTCGCCGAGCTGCGCGGCGCTGAGTGCCAGCCCGGCATGCGCGGCCGCGAAGCGCGGATCCAGCTGCACCGCGCGCTCGAATGCCGCGCGCGCCAGCAACTGGCGCTCCATCGACAAGCCATCGCGCAGCTGCAGGCCCAGCAGGTACTCCTCGTAGGCACGCGTGTTCCGCGTGCGTTCGCCGGGGGGCACGACCTGCCTGGTCAGCTGGCGCAGCTTCAATGCATCCACCACTGCGTTGGACACATCCTCCTGGACGTCGAAGATGTCCTGCAGTTCGCGGTCGTATTTCTTCGACCACAGCACCGTGCCGGTGGCTGCCTGCACCAGCTGCACCGAGAGGCGCAGGCGATTGCCGGCGCGACGCACGCTGCCTTCCAGGATGTGGTCCACGTTGAGCTTCTTCGCGATGACCGAGGTCTCGGCGGGCGCGCCGCGGAACGCGAAAGAGGAAGCCCGCGCCGTCACGCGCAAAGCAGGAATCCTGCTGAGCAGGTTGAGCAGCTCCTCGGCGAACCCGTCGCCGAGATAGGCCTGGTCCTGGGCCTCGCTGAGGTCGGAGAACGGCAGCACCGCGATGCCCGGCTGGAACAGGATGTCCGCCGCGTCGGGCGCCGGGCTGGTGTCGGTGAGCACACCACGCTGCCACAGCACCGCCAGGATTGCCGCCGCTGCGACCAGCACGCCGATGGCCACGTAGCGTAGCCTCGCGCCGGGCGGGCGCTTCGTGCCGCCACGGCCGGGTTCGAAGCGCCGCAGGTCGGCTGCGAATGCCGATACATCCGCATGGCGGTCAGCCGGGTCCGTCTCCATGGCCTTCGCCAGCACCTCGCGCATGCCGGACGGCAGCACGATGCGCTGCGTGCTGTCGGGACGCGACTGGCCCGGAAGCACGCCGGTCACAAGCTCGTGCAGCACCACGCCCAGCGAGTAGATGTCGCTGCGCGCGTCGATCTCACGACCACGCAGCAATTCGGGGCTGGCGTACTCCGGCGTCATGGCGCGCCCGAATGACTGGGTCAGCGATCGCTGCCCTGCGCTCTGCTCCTGCAGCAGCTGCGCCACGCCGAAATCCAGCAGCCGCACCTCGCCATCGCCGGTCACCAGGATGTTCGAAGGTTTCAGATCCCGGTGGATGACATTGCGGACATGCGCATGGCCCACAGCCTCCAGCACCTGCAGGAAGATGCGCACACGTTCGGTGAGGCCGAGCCCGCGCTGGTCGCACCAGCTGGTGAGCGGCGCACCGTGTACATGCTCCATCGCAAAGTACGGCACGCCGCTGGCATCGACACCGGCGTCGTACAGCCGCGCGATGCCCGGACTCTCCAGTGCCGCGAGGACGCTGCACTCCTGGGCGAAGCGTGCCGCCATCCCGGCATGCACCGGCGGCAGACGTGAAATCTTCAGCGCCACTTCGCCCTCGAAGGTGCCATCGGTGCGGCGCGCCAGCCACACCTCCGCCATGCCGCCTGCGCCCAGCAGCCGCAGCAGTTCATAGGCGCCGACGCGTTCGCCTGCCCTGCGCTCGCTGGCCGCCACATCGTTCGCCGGATCGGCATGTGTGGCGGGTGGCAGTTGCAGTGATGCATCGGGCACGGACGGATCCCCCATCGGGTCGCGTGACTGGCTACGCGCTTCATCATTCCGGCATTCAGGGAGGAAATCCATGCGCTCCCGTATCCAACGCTACCTGTTACGGGTTCTTCATCTTTGGCGTGGCCCTGCTGGTCTCGCGATTGACGACCACCGCGAAGGGCCGCAGGCTCAGGTTCCTGAAGCTTGGGAGCATTCGTGGCCGACCTTTTTCCACCGTGGCCGACACTGTCGGCCTTTGTCCTTGCCAGCCTGGTGCTGACCCTCACGCCCGGTCCCGGCGTGTTCTACATCGTGTCGCGCAGCCTGGTGCAGGGGCGGCGCAGCGGCCTGATCTCCGTGCTGGGTATTGCACTGGGCAATCTCGGCAATGCCATGGCCTCTGCGCTGGGGCTGGCGGCGCTGTTCGCCGTCTCCGCGCTGGCCTTCGCGGCGGTGAAGTACGCTGGCGCCGCGTACCTCATATATATAGGTGCGCGCATGCTGCTGTCCCGCAACGACGGCACCGCGCCGGCGGCCAAGGCAGTGTCACCCGGACGCGTGTTTCGTGACGCGCTGGTGGTATCGCTGTTGAACCCGAAGACCACCATCTTCTACGCCGCCTTCCTGCCGCAATTCGTTACGGCGGCGGCATCGCCGATGCGCCAATCGCTGGCACTGGGCATGTTGTTCGTGACTATCGCCATCATTACCGACGGGCTGTACGCATTGACCGCGGGCTCGATGTCGCGCCTGCTGGCGCGCGGCGGCGCCGGGCGCGTTGGTCAACTCCTGGGCGGCGGCCTGTTCATCGGCCTTGGGTTGTTCACCGCGCTGGCGGGCTCGCGCGGCGGAGCTGGCGCTACGGCTCGATGAACGACACCGTGCGCAACTCCATGCTCTGGCGGGGCGGCGCATCGGCCGGTGCTTCCGGATCATTGAAGGCCGTGTGGCCTGTCCACTGCGGTCGCGTCGCGTCCGAATCGTAGAGCTTGAAGGCGAACATCTCGTCGGGCCGCATCTGCGGCACGTAGTACCAGCGATGGCCGGGGTTGTAGCTGAGGTTGAACCCGTGCAGCGGCGCGCGGTCCGGATCGTCGAGGCCGCCGCGTATCTCCGAATCATTCAGGTCGGTGGGCAACACTGTCGAGGCGTCGCATAGCGCCAGCGGCGTGCGGTACACGGTGGTGATCGGCCGCCAGAAGTTCATCAGCACCACGCGCTTGCTGAACCAGTAGTCCGCCCGCTCGCCCAGCAGCGGCCGGGCCATCTCCTCGATGGTGCGGCGGCCATAATCCACATGCGCGCCGAAGGCCGGCAACCGCCCCTGCTTGAAAGCCGGGTCGTCGCTGCGCGGCACCGGCCCGAAGGCCACCGCATGCGTGGCGCCGTTGAGTTGCTTCGCCAGCTGGATGATCTCCGGATGGAACACCCGTTCCACCTGCGCGGGATCGAAGAAATCCGTCACCGCCGTGACGTGGTTCAGCAGCGCGAAGCCGTTGCGATCGATGGTGAGCTCATGCCGCAGCGGCCGCATGTCGGTGAGCGTCATGGTGTGCTCTTCCGCCGGCCACACGGATTTCTCGCGGTCGGCCGGATAGAAGATGGAGCGTTCGCCCTTCACGACATAGCGGATTTCCGCGTGGATCTGTTTCATGGTTGCGGGTGCGATGCCGGCGTCGACCTGGTGGCGACACATCAACCGCGAAAATCGACTATCCGCTCAGGCAGCTGCGTGCAGACATCGATGTCCACGGCGGTCTGCACGTAGGTACCCTCACGATGCCGATACCGCGTGGTGCGATGGCAGGCCCGGCCGTACGACCTGGCCCGTCTGCCACCTTCGATGGATTCGCAGCCACCTTCATTCCAGAGCGCATCGACGGCAATCTCGTACAAGCCAGCTCCGGATCTGGCACGGTCGATGGCTGCCGCGGCGTCGGCGTTGGCCGCACCTGATTCCAGGACGTCGACCTTCAGGTGCTGCGCCGGCATCCCGCAGGCCCCGGGACCAGGACCCATGACGGGTGGCACGACCAATCGGCTCGCCAGCACGCCATCGACGCCGAAGATCAGGCTCGCGCTCATCCGCTCGCTGCCCCCGGCGGCGTCCATGACCTGATGCAGCAAGCCATAGCGATCGGGGCCCACATGCACCAGCGCCAGTCGCCCGTGCTTGCCATCGAACCATGCGTGACCGGGTTCGATTTTCAGACCCTTCGATTCGATGCGCCACAGGTTGCCATCGCGCCGGAACACGGCCCCACCCAGCATCGGGGTGCAGGCATGGCAGTCGTACTCGCTGCGCGGTCGCGGAGTCAGTGTCGCAATCACGACGTGCTTGTCGAGGCCATTCTCCACATAGGCGGCGTCGTACAGCGGCTCGATGAAGTCCCCATCGCTCTGGAAGAAGCTCTTGCGCGATGTACGCGCATCGTTCCAGGGTTCACGCGCACCGTAGACCACGGTCAGTGCCAGCAATGGATCGAATTCACCCTGGAAGGAAGCAAGCGGCCGTGATGAATCCTGGGCGAGGCCCGGCGCAGGAAGGCCGGTGCCAAGAGCCAGGATCAGAGCCAACGGTGCCAGGGTTGCGAATCGCATGTTGCTTCCCGTTTTTACATGGTCGGTCGGAGCGCAGCATAGCGCCGGCGGGACATGGGATACAAAGCACCAGTACAGATGGTCCTGCATCTCCAGACAGCGTTGCGCTTCGAAGTCGAGATCAATCGACAGCGAGCTGCATGCAACCCTCCCGCGAGCGCTGGCCACGCAGCGGGTACATCAGTCGTCCAGGGGCAGGTTGTGAAGACGAAGAAAGGACAGCTTGTCCCAGTACCCTCGCTGGAAGGTGATCAGGCCATTCCTGACGGTAAAGAAGCCACAACCTCTCAGTCCCAGGGGATCCTTCCACTCCAAAGCCACGACGTCACCGGCCTCATGAATGGCCTCCGGGATGCAAACCATGCTCGCGGCACCGAATTCCTTCCGAAGCATCGCGCGAATGGCCTCCCGACCCACGACAGGCTCCAGCGCAACCTGGTGATTCGTGGCATCCGGGGCGTAGAGATTGGCGAGACCATCAACGTCCGCCGCGTTGAAGTGAGTGATCCAGGTCTCCAGGACTTCTCGTGGTGTCATGTTACCGCCTCGGTGTACTCGCTCTCGGATGGTTCAATGCGCGCTGAACGCAGCTGTCGCCTGACGACTGGCGCCGACAACTCGCCCACGGCCTAGCACTTTATGGCTCACGGGCCGCTGCAACGATTTGTCATGTGACCGCACGCAGGTGCTGGAGGACGCCAGATCAGAGCTTCTTGAACTCACAACCGCCGTATCAAACGATTCGACCTCATTGGGTGTCCCGTAGTAGAGAAGAGCCGATGAATGCACATACCTATTAGTCAGGTCTATGAAGAGCGTGACGAAGTTGAAGTTGACCTTGTGATCGGAGCGCCGCCCAACGCCGCCCTTATCGCGTCGGCGATAGAACGTTGCTCTTCGATCGACGTCACTTCGCAATCCTTCTGCAGAAAGATCTTGTGTGGGTCGCTGTCTTTGAAGCGTGGAACGACATGCACATGAAAATGCGGCTCACTTTGTCCTGCCATTCTGCCGCTGTTCTGGAAGATGTTCATTCCCCGGGCACAGAAGGCCTTGGTCGCGGCCTGCGCGACCTCTCGCACAAGACGATACACGCCCTCCATTTCACGACTCCCAATGTCCAGAACGGACTCACGATGGGTCCTCGGTATGACGAGCATTGCTCCGCGCTCGTACTGACGCTCATCGATTTCGGCAACTGCGTACTCATTCTCGGCAACAATCACGCACTCCCGGATGCCTGAAAGATCATCGCAGAAGCTGCAGGATGTGTATGGAGGAAGCTCAAATTTCATTGATTACGTGGGTGCCAAACTCGTGGTGGCTTTCAGGCAAGAGTGCCGCCCAACGACTGAGTTCAGCGCCCGCCAGAGAGCCGAGACCACGCGCCAGCGGTCAAGCACTTCATGGTCGGCGAACCGCTGCAACGATTTGCTAGACGACGAGTCGCCACCTATCCGGCTCCTGAAGCAATACTGAGCACAAGCAGAAGGATCATGACTGCGCCAAATACAACGGTCGTCCAGTAAAAGCCGTTTGGGCCCTTGATTGTTCGAAGCTTGTTTCGATTCACTAGATAGGCTGGATAGGCGACGATGAATAGTAGGGCCATGACAATTCCCCAAGCCATAGGAGAAATGTTTAGGAAGGACTTTTTGTCAGGACGCTTGTAAATGCCGGACACCCATGCGTCTGCGAATGTGACGCCACCGAGAGCGAACGCGAACATTGCACCGATGGGGCCACCAGCGGGCAAGGCCAAAAGGCCGGTCCATAGCACAAAGCCAACCAGCTGACGCCACAGCACATGTGGATTCCCTGATGCGACCGGTTCGGTAGGCACAACTTCTTCTGCGGGTGTTTGCACGAACATGTCCCTCATCATCTAACGGCTGAGCTCAGCGGCCGCGGGCTGACTTGTCGGCACGCGGGCGCGGCGGCGCTCGCCACAGCGTCGACACTACTCGCCCGCGGCCAAGCACTTTATGGTTCATGGACCGCTGCAACGATTTGTTAGGCGACACGGCCTCAATTCCAAGAACCCACGCAGCATTGCTCAGCATCCTTGGTATTCTTCGGCGATGACACGCAATTTCCGTCTGCTCGCGTGGGCGCCCGTAACATCAATGGCGCTAGTGATCATAACCATGTACTGCTCTTGGGCGGTTGCCTACACGCAGCTTGGGCGGCGTCCGCTACCAAATATAGACGACCCAAATTCAATTGGCGGGTTCTCCACGGACCTGTATGAGTTCTGTCTGCCTCTGGTGTTCGTTCTCCTCGCCATATGGTTCGTCACTTCGATTCTTACGTGCGTGATTGCAGACTCGCCGAAGGGAGAGCGCCGAGAGGGGTGGTTGGTTAGCCTCACCGCTGGTCTTATTGCCTTTGGCCCGTTTGTCTTTCTCTTTCTTCTCTTCGCTTCACCTGGCGGTGCCATTGGATGGTTCTTCGACTGAGCTTACGGGACTTGCGTGTACCGGCGTCTCGCGTGAAGCATCGAGTCAGGCAAGGGTGCCGCCTTACGGCTGAGTTCAGCGGCGGCACGCCGCCTTCTCAGCACGCGGGCGCGCAGCGCTCGTGTGCTCTCGGCGCTCGGCCGCCCGCGGCCAAGCACTTTATGCGTCCCCGACCGCTGCAACGATTT
>Ga0164241_10000091_pt1 | contig 220402 bp, 185 predicted proteins | sample OricomyardsoilBY_FD_108780 | JGI IMG/M metagenome (GOLD analysis project Ga0164241, IMG submission 108780) | Backyard soil microbial communities from Emeryville, California, USA - Original compost - Back yard soil (BY) | ecosystem: Environmental > Terrestrial > Soil > Unclassified | place... | reverse complement strand
GATCAAGCGCTCGAAGAGAGTCGCGCGCTCAATCGGCTGAGAGAGTTGCTCGGGCGCAACGCGCTCGGTATTCCGAGCAACGTGTTCCAAGCGCGCGAGGCCCCCACGGACTCGGCAGACGCCCCCGCCCGTGACGGCTAAGCGCCTCCCTCTGGCGCCGGTTCGACCGCTGCACTCTTAAAACCGCCCGATCACGAGTCAGGCGGTTTTTCTTTTTTCGAGCCGTTGTCGAGGCGAGCTCTTCCGAGGCGGCCTCAGGCGGCGCGGCTTCCGCTCGAGCGGTCGCTGATGCCCGACTGATCGATGGTGGTCTCGATTGAGCCGCGCTTCGGCGCCGTCTTCAGGTGGGTCGAGTAGAGGGCCAAGCCGGTGAAGGTGATGCCGCCTACGAGGTTGCCGATCACGGTCGGTAGCTCGTTCCACACGATGTAGTCACTGAGCTGAAAGTGCCCGCCCATCATCAGCGCCGACGGAAAGAGGAACATGTTGACCACCGAGTGCTCGAAGGTCATCCCGAAAAACAGCGTGATCGGCATCCACATCGCGATTACTTTGCCTTCGACCGACTTGGCGACCATCGCTCCCACGACGCCGCTCGACACCATCCAATTACATAGGATACCGCGGACGAACAGGGTCAGCATGCCGGCGGCGCCGTGTGATTTGTAGCCGAGGGTGCGCGCCTCGCCGATGCCTGCGATCACCTTACCGACGGGGCTCGGCTCCGCCGAGAAGCCGAACGTGAAAACGATCGCCATCATCAGCGCGACGGTGAGCGCGCCCAGGAAATTTCCGGTAAAAACCAGCCCCCAGTTGCGGAGCACGTCCTTGAAGGCGAAGCGCGGGCGTTTATCCAGCCAGGCCACGGTGTCGAGCACGAACACGCCCGTCAGCAAATCGTAACCGTGGAGGTAGAGGGTGCAAAACCCGACCGGGAACAGGATCGCTCCGATGATCGGGTGCCCCGTCTGCTGGCTGACGGTGACGGCGAATACGGCGCCGAGCGCCAAGAGGGCCCCGCCCATGAAGCTCCGAATCAACGTGTCGCGCGTGGACATCTGGAGCTTGGCGACGCCGGCGTCGACCATCTTGCGAACGAACTCGGTGGGGGGCAGGTAGGACACGGGTTTCCCTCTTTCTTGGGCAAAGACGCAGCAAAAGCGCGCCTGCGCATGCCGAAAGCTGGGCCCGCCAGGGTTTCGCGATGAAGTCGGACAGGTTTGCCCCCGGTAAATCGTATCGAGCATCGATACGATTTGGGCGGCGCGCAGCGCGCCTCAGCAGGCCTGCGCTACCGCCCCAATACCTTCACCGCGACTCCAACCAGCGCGCCTCCCAGCACCAGCCACGTGGCGTTGAGCTTGAAGCGCACGAGCAGCGCCGCAAAAATCACCGCTTCGACGACGGTCGGTACGTCGACCAGCGCCGCGAGGCCGAGCTGGACGGTGACGACGGCCATCAACACCAGCGAGGCGACGTTGACACCGTCGAGGAATGCGCTCGCGTGAGCGGAGGCCCGGAGCTTCGGCACCAGAGGACCGCTGAGCGCGACGAAGACGAACGCGGGGAGAAAAATTCCGGCCGTCGCCAGCAGCGCGCCGCTCGGGCCGGCCAAGATGTAGCCGATGAACGTGGCGGTCGTGAAGACCGGTCCGGGCGTGACCTGGCCGACCGCGATCGCGTCGATCAGTTGGGCGTCGCTGAGCCAGCCTAGGCGCTCGACGAGGTCGGCGCGCAAGAAGGCGAGCAGCACGTAGCCACTGCCGAACAATACCGAGCCGATCTTGAGGAAAATCCAGAACAGGCCGTGCAGCGTGACTCCGCCGCTGGCGCCGGTCAGGATCGCGAGCGCGGGCAGCGGCGGAAGGAACGCGCTCGGCGGGACGGGCCTTGCGCGCTCCCACGAGGTGAGCAGCGCCAGCGCGCCCGCGCCGAACAACAGCGCCAGCTCATGCACGTGGAGCGCGGCCAGGATCGCGACGAGCACGGCGATTAGCCGCAGCTTCGGCGTCCGCGCCGCCTTCGGCGCGAGTCCCCAGATTGCTTGCAAGACGACGCCGACCATGACCGGTTTGACGCCATAGAGAATCCACGCCGCAAACGGCAGCGCGTCGAGGGTGACGAGCTTCACGTACGCCCAGCCGAGGGCGCCCGTGATCAGCATCGCCGGAAAGATGAAGCAGACGCCGGCGACGACGAGCCCGGCGCCGCGCCGGCGCTCCCAGCCGATGTGAATGGCGAGCTCGGTCGAGTTCGGGCCCGGGATCAGGTTGGTCGCGCCGAGCAAGTCGAGAAAACGCTCCTCGGAGAGCCACCGCCGGCGACGCACGACCTCGTCGTGCATCATCGCAATGTGGGCGGCGGCGCCTCCGAACGCCGTCGTACCGAGCCGTAGAAACAGCGCCGCGAGCTCGCGGAGGCTGGTCGGCGGCAGCTCGGACACGGCCGCAGAGTAGTTCGCGGCGCGGCGCGACGCGAGCGCGGACGCGGTGTGCACCCGCCGGTGGCCCCTCCGCCTTGGGTTGTGCTAAGCGTTGCCGCGATGCGGATGGCAGCGCGCACACGATGGCCGCGAGGTCGCCAGGCGACGGCGTCGCTCGTGCGCCTGCTGGCGGCGTTCGTGGCCGTGTTGCTGACGGCCAGCTCGCTCGGTCAATCCGCGCATTTTTTGCTGGTTCCCCACGCGATCTGCGCCGAGCACGGCGAGCTGCTCGAGCTCACCGAGCGCCACCCGCACGCGACCGGCGAGCGCGCGGAAGCAGCCGCCGGCGCTGACGAAACCCGCGCGTCCGAGCCGGCAGCGCTCGTCGATCACGATCACTGCCAGGTCCTGCTCCGGGGCCAACGCGAGCAGGGCCTGCCCGAAGCGAGCGCGGTCGCGGTGTCGCCGCCAGCCAGCGCGGAAACCGCGTTTCTGACCGCCCTGGGCCGCTTCGCGCGCGAGCTGTCCGTCCTGTCGCTCGCGCCCAAGACATCACCGCCCGCCGACGCGCGTTGTTGAGCTCCACTCCCTGAACCGCGCTCGCGTGCCTGCGAGCGTCGCTTGGGCTCGTCCTCGCGCAGATGTCTGCGAGGGCGGCTGATGTTCCTCCTGCGATCGGCTTTCGTCATGTCTCGATGCTTCGCGCGTCTGCTCGGCAGCGCGCTGTGCGTTCTCTTCAATCTCGGCGCCGCGCGCGCGGCGCTTGCTCAAAGCATCGCTCTGCCGCGACCGACGCAGAGCCCAGCCGCGCTCGTATCGGCGCCGGTGCCCGACGGGGGTGGTGTGGCAGTGCTCGTGACGATCACGAAAGACGGCGCCGTCACCGACGCCAAGCTCGAGGCGCCCGGCAATCCAGACTTCGACGCCGCCGCGTTGGAGGTAATAAGTCACTGGACCTTCACGCCCGCGTCTCGTGACGGTCAGCCGGTCGCGGCTCGGATTCGAGTGCTGGTTCCGCTGATTGCTCGGCCCAAACTCCCGTCGGCGCCGCCGCCCGCCCGTGCAGCGGCCGCGGCGGGCCCTGCCGACGCGGACGGGCCAGCTGCCGACCCTGCCATGCAGCACGTGCACCCGCCTCCCAAACCCGAGCCCGCGCGCGAAATCACGGTGCAAGGCCGGCACGCGCCGCCGCTCGCGGGAGCGTCCGACCTACGGCTCGACGTTGGCGCGCTCGCGCGCGTGCCGCGTAAATCCGCGACCGAGCTGCTGCAGCTCGCGCCCGGCATCTACCTGTCGAACGAAGGCGGCGAGGGACACGCCGAGCGCATCTATTTGCGCGGCTTCGACGCCCGCGAAGGCCAAGACATCGAGCTTAGCGTCGGTGGGGTCCCGATCAACGAGAGCGGCAACTTCCACGGCAACGGCTTCGCCGACACCGGCTTCTTGATCCCGGAGCTCGTCCACGGGCTCCGCGTGCTGGAAGGACCGTTCGACGTGCGTCAAGGCAACTACGCGGTCGCCGGCAGCGCCGACTACGAGACAGGCCTCGACAAGCGCGGCTTGATCGCAAAATACACGGGCGGCTCTTATGGGACCCAGCGCGCGCTGGCCCTGTTCGCGCCCGCGGAAGGCGCTACCTACGCGGGCGCCGAGGTCTACCGAACCGACGGCTACGGCCAGAACCGCGACGTGAAGCGCGCGCGGGCGATGGCCCAGTACGAGGGTCACTTGGCGAGTGGCGGCAGCTACCGCCTCAGCGCCGCTGCGTACGGCATCGAGTACCACAGCGCCGGGGTCCTGCGGCAAGACGACGTCGACGCCGGCCGCGTCGGGTTCTTCGACACCTACGACCGGCGCCAAGGTGGCAGCGGCTCGCGCTACCACGTCGCGGGCGACATCGAGCAACGCGTCGGCAAGATCAGCCTCGGTCAACAGTTCTTCGCGATCCGCCGCGGCCTGCGTCTTCGCGAGAACCTCACCGGCTTCCTGCTCGACAATCAGACCGCCGTTCAATCGCTCCACGGCCAGCGTGGTGATCTGCTCGACCTGCACATCGACGAGACCACCTATGGCGGGCGCGGGTTCGCCCGCAGCTCGGTGCAAATCGCCGGCCTCCGGCAAGACCTGGAGCTCGGCTATTTCGCGCGCGGCGACGACACCGACAGCCAGCGCCAGCGCGTCGATGATTCGGGGATCCCCTATCGAACCGACGTCGATCTGGCGGCGCAGCTGGGTGACATCGGGGTCTATGGCGAGGTCACGCTGCGGCCGATGCGCGGTGTGAACCTCAAGGCGGGCGCGCGCAGCGACTTGTTCTTCTACGACGTGCTCGATCGCTGCGCCGTTCAGAGCGTCTCCCGCCCCTCTCCGACCGATCCGCCCGGCGACGCGAGCTGCCTCGATCAGCGACGCTTCGGGCTGCACCGTGAGCCGTCGCAACGTTCTTCTACCGCGGGCAGCAAGCTCATGCCGCGCGCCACGCTGACGCTCGGGCCCTTTCGGCATTTCAGCTATTCCGTCAGCTACGGCACCGGCGTGCGCTCCGTCGATCCCATTTACGCGAGTCAAGACATCGCCACGCCATTTGCGAGCATCGCCTCGGCCGACGCCGGCGTTGCCTACGCGCGCGATTTCGGCGACGTCAGCGTGGCGGCCCGCTCGATCTTCTTCCGTACTCACGTCGATCGCGATCTGATCTTCAGCGAGACGGAAGGGCGCAGCGTGCTCGGCGGCGGCACGACCCGCACCGGTTGGAACGGCCTCGTCCGGGTGCGTGGCCGCTTTTTCGACGAAAACGCCAACATTTCCGTGACGAAGTCGCGGTTCGACGACGGCGGGTTGCTCGTGCCCTACGCGCCCGATCTGGTGCTGCGCTCGGACAGCTCGTTGTTCGGTGATTTGCCGTGGCGGATCGGTGGCTCGCCGCTACGCGGCACCGTGAGCCTCGGCGCGGGCTACGTAGGCCATCGCGCGCTGCCGTACGGTCAACGCAGCGACACCATCTTCACGCTGGACTCGGGCGCGAGCCTCGGTTGGCGTGGTTACGAGCTCGAGCTGCAGGCCACCAACCTGCTCGACGCGCGCTACCGCGCCGCCGAGCTCAACTACGTCTCCGATTTTCGCTCTCAACCCCTGCCGACGCTCGTGCCCGCTCGCCACTTCGCCGCCGGCGCGCCACGACTCGTCTTCATTTCGCTATCGGTCACGCTCGGAGGCGAACCATGAACCGTCGTGATTTCGTGTCGCTGTTACTCGCGGCCGCGCCCGCCAGCTGCGTCGGCACCACCGGGGGCGATCTGCTCGAGCTGCGCGCGTTCGCGGCTGGCCCCGCTGACGCGGCTGCCCCGCTCGGCTTTCGAAGCAGCCTGGGCTACCGCATCGAGCTCACGGAGGCCCGGTTATTCGTGGGCGGAATCTACCTGAATCGCTCTCGAACCACGTCAGTCGCCGCCGACACGAGCTGCACCCTCGCCGGCACGTACGTCGCCGAAATTTTGGGTGGCCGCGAGATCGATCTGCTCTCTGCCGATCCACAGCCATTTCCCAACCCGGGTTACGCGACGACCGAGCACGCGCTCACGGGCGAGGTGTGGCTCACACAGGGCGACGTCAATCAGGCCGGCAGCCGCACCGTCGTGCTACGGGTCGCCGGCACCGCGGAGCGCGACGGGCGCCACCTGCCTTTCGAAGCCAAGCTCAGCATCGGGCAAAATCGCGCCGTTCCGCCGACCGACGCCGCGCTTCCAGGCCAACACCCGATCTGCAAGCAGCGGATCGTCTCGCCGATCGCCGTCGATCTGCGGCCGGCGCCGGGCCGTGACCTGCTGTTGCGCATCGATCCGCGAGCGATGTTCGGCAACGTCGACTTCGCGACCCTCGCCGAGAGCGACGGCACCTTTCGCTTCGCCGATCGAGCCGGCGTCGACCAAGCGAGCGACAACCTCTACGCCGGCATGCGTCGCTCGATTGGCGTCTACTCGCTGTCATGGTTGGAGGGAAAATGAACCCAATCGCCTCGAAATTCGCGATCATGTGGGCGCTACTGGCGGCCAGCACCGCGCTCGGCGCCTGCTCGCCAGAGCTCGGCAGCCAGCGCGACGGCGCCGGAGGTCGCGTTCGCGTCGCGATCTCCGGCGAAGCGATCGCCCACGAAGGCATCCCATTTCCTACCGGCGGCGAGGTCACGCTCGTCGACGGTTGGGCGCTCGAGCTGTCGCACGTCTTGGTCACGATCGGGACCGTCACGCTCTCCGAAAATCCGGATCTGGTTCCCTCCGATCAGTCGCGTGCGGGTGCTGTCGTCGCGAGCGCGGCGGGACCCTGGGCCGTCGACCTTCACGCCGAGGGCACGCTCCCGGCCGCGGGCGGCGAAGGCCTCGCCGCGCCCCTGACCGTGCTCGAAGACCAAAACGAGCGCGGCGGCAGAGCCTTCGCCCACGACGAGCGCTACGCCTTCAGCTACGACATCGTGCCGGCGACCGCCGACGCCACGCTCGTCAACTTCACCGGCGACCCTGGTGCCCGCGCCGCCTATGCCGAAATGATCGACAACGAGGCGACGGTGCTGTACGTCGGCACCGCGACGTTTCGCGGCGCCGACTGCCAGACCTCCGACGAGGGCTACGACTTCGCGCGGTTGCCGAAAACGGTGCTTTTTCGGCTCGGATTTCGCACGCCGACAAGCTTCGTCAACTGTCAGAACCAGGACAACCAGGGCGCCCCGTTCGACGACGAGGAGTACCAGCGGGGCATCGCGGTGCCCGTCAATGGCGACGCTCTCGCGCAAATCACCCTGCATCTGGAGCACGCCTGGTTCAGCGCCACCGTCCACGACCCTGCTCTGCGCTTCGATCAGCTCGCAGCGCGGCTCGTCGGCAAACCCGAAGGCAGCGTCGTCACGCTCGACGATCTGGTCGGCGTCGATCCTACGGCCTTCACCGACGCGAGCGGCGCCGCCGTGCCGTTCCGCAGCTGCGACGGCAGCTCGCTACCTTCGGGCAAGCAGCTGCGCTTCGACAGCGGCTCCGTGCCGGTGGATCCCGGCGACGCGCCCCGAGCCGCGCTCCGCGACTACCGGGACTTCATTCAATACGTGCAGAGCACCCAGGGTCACCTCAACGGCGGCGAAGGGCTTTGCTTCATCGAGCGGAACTACCCGTCGCCGCCCTGAACCGGCGCCCGCGTTACGTCATTTCCGACAGCGCGCCGGTGACGAGCGCCGGATCTGGCTGCGTGCCGAACTTGTCGATGTCGGCGCCGAAGGCTTGGGCGATGGACACAAGCAGCTTGCTGTTGGTGACCGGCTTGAAGGTGGCGGCGTCGGTCGGGCCACACCAGGGGCTGTCGGCGGGACAATCCGCCTGCATCTTCAGGCGGCGGCCCATGCGGAATTTGCCATTGACGCCGCCGGCCAGGACCGTCGGCACGTTGCGCGTGCTGTGGAGCGAGGGGTTACCCATGTCACTGGTTACGTAGATGAGCGTGCTGTCGAGCGCGCCGAGCGCGTCGAGCTTCTGCATCAGCCGGGCCACCTTCGAGTACGCGTACTTGTTGAACTTGGCGAGGGGTAGCCACGTCGCGGGCACGCCGTCACCGGGGCGGCCGTCGTTGCCGACGGGAGACGCGTTGTAGGTGTGGGCGACGCTGCCGTGATTGTCGGCCGGCAACCCGAGCGGATTGCCGTCGTACGACAGATCGTTCATGAACAGCGTCGCGAAGCGCGTCAGGTCGCAAGCCATCGCCTGCGCCAGCACGTCGATGTGGGCGTCGGTGATGGCGTCGAAGTACGGCTCGCCGCCGTTGTACTGCTTGAGCTTGGGGAACTTGGCGCTGTCGGGCCGGCCGGGAACCGTGCACGAAGCCACGGTGCCGCCGCCGCCCATACCGCCGCCGAGCTGCTTTTCGAGCTCGGATAGGGACTGCAGGTGTTGATCGAGCTTCTGCTGCTCGGGTGGGGCCAGCCGCGCGCGCAGCCGGTTGATGTCCCACTTCTGGTAGTCGATGACGCTCTGGGCGAGCTTGGTCTTGCGAGTCGCGGCGGCGGCGGCCGCTGGATCGGCGGTGCCGACGACGACGCCCTCGAACAGCAGGTCGAAGGCTTTGGCGGGGTCGATGATCTTCGGCAAGGCGACGCCGCCCTCGGCGAACGAGAGCGTGAGCCCGGCGGTCGTACCGTCGTTGCCCACGCCCAGCGGCAGGCTGGTCACGCGCGTGCCGCTGCCCATGCCTTGCGCCACCGCCAGGTATTGATCGAGTGAGATGTTCAACGGCTTGTTGCTGCCCTCGATGCGGCTACCAGTGAGTATGGTGCCGGCCGAGTCGTGGCCGTTGGCGTTCGATAGGTGGTCGATGCCTTCGATCACCAAGATCTTGTCTTTGAAGCTCTTGCCGTAGGTGGCAGCGTCGTCGAAGGGCTTGAGCGAGCAGTCGGGGTAACCGATGTCGAAAGCGGTCTCGGTGTCGCCGGCTTTCATCGCCCAGTACTCGGCGGCAAGGCCGTGGGGATGATAGATGGTGATGAACTTCAGCGGCAGTGTCTCGCCGGCCGCCTGAGCCACCGAGTCTTCGAGCAAGCGCGCGAACGGCAACAGCGCGAAGCCGGCCCCCATCGCCCGCAGGAACGAGCGCCTGGTCCGAGATTTCATTGGCCCCTCCGGTAGTTGAAAGCGGGACTCGTGATGTAAGAGAAGACGGTGCCGATGATCGAAACATCGGTGACCTGGTCGTTGGCTCGGGTCAGCGTCGTATCCCAGTATTTCACGAACTCGTCCTCACTCGCGGTGAACGCGGGATCGCTGGTGGCGGCCAGGGCGCGGAACATGTGGCGCGCGAAGCACTCCCGCACCTGGGGGCTGGTAGACATGGCCGTGGCCAGCGCGTTGCTGTCCGGGTAGCTGCCGTCGAAATCGGTGCCCACCACCGACACGCTCGAGTCGAGGGTATGGCCGTTGTTGTCCTGCTCGACGAAGCGGCCCATGCCGTCGAAATGCTCGAAGGCGAAGCCGAAGTTGTCGATCAGCTTGTGGCAGCTGTTGCAGGTCGCGTCGGCAGAATGGACGGAAAAGCGCTCGCGCACCGTTTTGCTGGTGTCGGGTACGGGCGGCACGACGGCGATGCCGAGATCGGTCGGATCTGCGACCATGACGCAAGCCACACGCCGCATGACAGCGACGCCGCGCAGCACGGGCGCCGTCTCGCTGGCGTGCGCGAAGACCGACTGGAACGCGGCCTGATTCAAGATGCCGAGGCGCTTGGGAGTGTCGATGCGCACGAAGGCGTCACCGCTCACACCGCTCACGTCGTAGACGCTGGCGAGCTTGGCGTTGGCCATCGTCCAATTGCCGGCCAAAAGCTGCTGCAAGCTGCCGCCGCCGTCGATCTGGACGAGGCCGTTCAAGAACTCGGTCGTCTCTCGGGCGATCGCCGATTGGGCGTCGGCGAAGCCCCGGTACACGTTGGTGTCTTTCGCGATGTCGCTGACGCGATCGGTGCCGAGCCATTCCCGGACGACGCGTGAGATGCGGGTGGCGGCGTCTGCCCCCTCGAACAGGTGGGCGTCGACGGCCAAGCCGGCGCGGCCCTCCGACGAATCGAGGTCACCGCGCTTGGCGCGCTCGAGCAAATCTTGGCTCGGGGGACCGCCCTGGATCAGGTAGCTGATCGAGCTAGCAAGCTCGTACGGGGTGAGCTTGACATGGACGGCGGGCGCGTCGCCAATCTCGGTCAGGTACAAGAACGCGGCCGACTGCAGCATCGCCCGCACGACGAGCTCGATGCCTTCTTCGTAGCTACCTCCGTCGGAGGCGGCGTCGAACACGGTCAGCAGGTGCTCGACCTCGTCGTCGCCGAGCGGACGGCGGTAGGCTTGCTCCCCGAAGCGGCGAATGAACGATGCGGCGCACTCGCGGCGATCGCTCCCGGGGTCGCACGGGGCGCGCTCGGCGGCGTGCTGGCGGATGCTGGCGGCGAGCTGGATGCCGGCCTCGGAGAGCTGCCGCGCAAACACCGGATCGACGCGCTGCGCCTCGTTCACGGTGAAGCCGCCGCGCTTGGGGTCTTGGCGCGAGTCAGGCACGAAGTCGGCGCTGACGTCGTCAGCGTCTGCGCCGATGACGCGCGGGTCGGAGACGGTGGCCTGATATTCGGCGACACTGAGGCGACGGATGCGGGCCGGGAGCAACGCCGTCGGCTCGGCCCCGGGCGGGAGCGCGGCGCCGCCGGCCAGATTCTGGGTGCCGGCGGTGCTGGTGCTGCCGCTTCCGCTGCCGCTGCCGCTGCCACCGTTACCGCTACCCCCGGCGCTGGCGCCCGGGTTGTCGGACTCGACCGATGCTTGACAGCCGAGGGCGAGCATCACGAAGAGCGGACCTGTCATCGAGCCGATCTTCGGCAGAGCTCGCATGAGATGGATGTGAACCAATGAAGTCACGTTAGCAATATTTACCAGTGACGCACCGCTCGTTCATGCGATCAAAAATTCGCCCTGGCTCTAACTCTACGGAGTGATGCGCACCTCACACGACATGCCACGACAGCACTGCGAGCCGAACGAGACACTGTGACTGCACAAATATTGGCAGACGGCAAAACGGCGAACCGCTGTAGGTTTTTTGAATCAGGCGCGAGCACGGGCTTCGAGGATGCTCGCCAAGACGGCCAGCACCTCACCCATCTCGAACGGCTTACGCACCCACGCGCTGACTTCGTTCGCCAGGTCTTCGGGCACTCCGCTGGCGACGCCGCTGATCAGAATCACGGGGATGCCGGGGTGGCGTTGGCGAAGCGCCTCGAACGCACCAGCGGCGTCGGCCGCCAACGGCGATAGATCGACCAGCGCCGCATCGAGCTCGCCGCCGCGTTCGAGCACGGCGTCGAACTCACGGCGGCTGGCCACGACCTGGGGCTCGGCGCCGCGCGCTTCGAGCGCGAGCTCGACGAGCGATCGCACAGCTTCGTCGTCTTCGACCACCAGGACGCGCGCGCCCGCGACGGTCGGCCGCTTCACCTTGCGGGGTGAGGTGCTGGTGCGAAGCTCCGCGATCGGCCAACGCAGATCGAAGCAGGCTCCGGGGCTGGTACGGACGACGCTGAGCGAGCCGCCCTTGGCGCGAGACAAGGCCGCGGAGTGGCGGAGCCCGACCCCTGCCCCACCCCGGCGGGTGGACGCCGGCGCCGAGAGCAAGGTGGCGACGCGCTCGGGATCGATGCCGGGCCCTTCATCGCCCACCGAGAAGACGACCGACGAGCCCTCTTCGCGAACGCCGAGCGAGACGGTCGAGCCACGGGGCGAAAAATCGATGGCGTTGAGCAGCAGGTTGGTGAGGATCTGCAAAAGCGGACCGACGTTGCCGAGCAGCGCCGAACCGGCCTCGAGCGGTTGAAAATCGAGCTCGACTCCGCGCTGGTCGGCCTGCGGCCGCACGCCCGTGAGCGCGCTCTCGGCGACGCTGATCCCGCTCGCCTGAGCCGAAGAGTCTGGCGCTTCTGCTCCAATCGCGCTGCGCGAGAGGCCGTGGCCGAGGCGGGCGTGGGTACGGGCCACGTCGATCGCGTCGCGCGCTGGCCCGGCTTCGAGCCGCGAGTACGCCACGTCGAGCCAACCAAGCACGACGGTTAGCGCGTTGGACACCTCGTGGAGGGCACCTGCCAAATCCGCCTCTTGGTCGGGAGGAGGAGGAGGCAGGCTTCTGGGTGCGCTCGAAAGAGGCACGGGGCCTTAGACTATTATGCCCACGAAAATGTCGCCACTCCATTCCCAGGGGTGGCATGAAAAGGCTAGGCGTGATGTCGGCTCGAGATCAGGTGGGACTAGAATCGGAGAACGCTACTTCGAGTTGATGCCGGCGGGCAGGAGCAGGCGAAACGCACCGTTTCCGTCGGTTCGGGTCTCCGCGACTTGGATGACCGACACAGCTTGCTCGGGATCGCGCGTGTAAGCGTGGTCCTTATTCAAGTAGGCGTAAGCGTGAATTCTGGACCAGGCCAGCGCCGCCTGGCCGGTCTTCAAGGCGACGGACGCGTTGCCAGCAACGATGGACGGCGGGGGCAGCCGCAACGGTCCCAGATCCTGGCCGCGTTCTCCAACCTGGACGCCGGCCCGCACCAGCCAGCCAAAGCCCAGTGATTCCGGCGCTTGCACCGCGACGTTGAACTGGCCTGGGTCCAGCTGCAGCTCGAACATCCCAAGCTCGTCCGTCAGTCCAGAGCCGGCGCGCGGCGCGAATGGACCGCGGCCAAATGCCGCTTCGAACGGCGAAGCGGCAGGAGCCGACGCCAGCGCGCGCACCTCCGCGCCGGCCACGCCGATACGGCCCGACAGCGCCGGCATCGGCGGCAGCTCGACCACCTTGCCGAATTGAATCGGGGGATCGGTGGCGATCTCCCAAGTCGTCTCGGCCGCGGACAGGCGCTCAGCCGGGTCTAGCTCCGACTGCAGCGGCGGCTCGCCGCGGACCCGGTACTTGCCGGGTGGGAGAGCGATGTCGATCAGCCCGCCCGTCCCCACCTGCATGCTGGTTTGGTACGAGGCAAAGATCCCCTCGTCGACTCCATAGATCTCCGTCGAAATGAAGGTCACCGAACCTGCCGCGGAGCTGCCGTCCTCTTGCCGCAGCATCTGGCCGTGAACGCTGATGCGGTTCGGGAAGCGCGTGAAAGCGGTCAGACGTACCTCGTCGTCGGGGTTCGTCTGCAGCAGACCCAGCGCGGTGCGGTCGAAGTAGATGGTGGGTGCGTGCAGCTCGGCGGGCGGCGTGAGCCGCAACAGATCGCCCGATGAGGTGAGCTCGAGCTCGGCGGAGCCCGCGACCTTCGAATAGGCCAGCGGAACGCGGTAGTCCATCGCCCCTCCCCCTATGCTGGCGTTCTCGAGCACGACCCGCGTCGAAATCGGGTGACCCGCGAACGGCTCGATGATTTCCGCGACCCAGCCATCCAGCGTCTGGCCTGAGGGCCAATGCACGACCAGGTTCAAAGTCGAAATGGTGGGCAGCTGGAACGGTGCGATGCCGTTCGGCCCGGTGTTGGCGCCGACGCCGATCGGAAACTTTCGATAAAAATACGGAGGAACGACGCAGTCACCGATCTGATTGACCGGCGGCACCAAGTAAACGTCGTATTCGCCCGCCGGGACCCGCACCCCGAACACGTAGCCACCCAGCTCCGTGAAGCTCGTCTTCGTGTCGTAAACTTGGCGAGGTAGACCGAGCAGACGCTCGCGAAGCGTGAGCGTTGCCGTCAGCGGCAGGGTGCCGTCTTTGGCGTCCAAAATCGGGCGGTTGACGTCGCCGCTGTCGAACGACGGGTAGCAGGTGGTGCCGTTGGGAAGCCGTAGACTGCCGGTGACCCGGACCGGCTCCGGCAGCACGAGATCTTTGTCGCCGCCCTGAGTCGGTACTTCGTCCCAATGGGCAACCAGCGTCAACCGAGGCAAATCGCTGTCGGACGGCGGCGAGGCCGAGATCAAGACCGTATCCAGCTCGCCGTTGACGGCCTGGCAAACCCCGAGTCGACAGCTCTGCCCTTGCTCGCAAGGATCCTGGTCGCTGCAGGAGTTGTCGGCGCTCGTGCCGTCGCTGGCGCTCACCGCTCTCACGGTGCAACTGCACGGCAGGGCCAGCAACGGCAGGGCGGCGAGCAACCAACGCGTCATCGCGCGCTACCCGGCAGGCTCGCCCGCGGACAGCCAACCAGCGAGTTGATGTTCTGGGGCGTCACGTTGATGTTGGCAAACCAGTAGACTTCGTCGGTATCGGCTCGGTCGATGACCTCCGGACCGTTGGTGAAATTCGAGCCATGCGTCACGCGCAGCGTGAGCCGGTGGCAGCCGGCCGTGATACCGGAGCGCACGCTCCAAACCAGGTGCAGCGTGCGCTCTCCCTCGTCGAGCGTCGACGGCGGTAGCTGCGTGTCGGTCGCGATTTCGGCGCCCATGTCGTCGTAGTCGAACAGCAGCTTGGCGACCAACCGCTCGCCGGCGTCTTCCGACATGACGGGGACCGTGAACTCCACCGCGTCGCCCTGTTTGGTGGTGATGACCTCGTCGAGAGGCGGCGTGGCGCGCGTGCCCAGCAGTCGCGGAGCGGTCTGTTGGGGGGCAGTGTAGGCGGGCGGATCGTCGACCAGGCAACCGCACAGCAGTGGCGTGACCGACATCGACGAGAAGAGCCGCGCCAGGCGCCGCGAGCTAAATAGTGACGACAGCATGGGCTGCGCTAACGAGCGCCCCCGCGAGTGAGCTGGTAGCGGGTGTGCGCGTATTCGGCGCCGAGCGCGAGCGAGTAGAGGTTGCGAGCGGTGGCGTCGTCGTGCACGAACGTGCGCGTGCTCTGCTCGGCGGCGTCGAGCTCGTAACCGTCTTCGAGCGCGACCTGCCGTAGCGCGGCGCCGAGGTCGCCAGCGGCGAAGAAGCCGGCCCGGCGCACGGCGAGCTTGGCCCCGCTCATTGCCGCGTCGTAGTCGAGCGCGTCGGGCTCGGCGCACAGCTCGCGCAGCCGCCGCTGCAGTCGAGCGGGGATGCTTTCCCAGAGCACCTCGGCCAGGTTGAGCACGGAGCCGGGGCTGCCGGTGCCGGTTCGAGGCGGGCCGAAGGCGAACGATAGGCCGCGCAGCACGGCCCGGCCTTGAGACTCGGGGGAGCCGAACAACAGAGCATATTGGGGAGTCGCAGCCGCCAACATCGCGCCCAGGTGAAAGCGTAGCTCGGGACTGTCTTGACGCACGTCTCCGGAGAGGATGACCGCCGGCGGCGAAAGCAGCGCCAGGCTCACCGTGACCGGCCCCGCGCTCCGGCGCTGGAACAGCGGCGTACGTAGCAAGCCGAGGGAGCGCGCCAGGGCCGCGTAGGTGCGGGCGAGCGGCGTCGGCGCCCCGGCGGGCACGCGCTCGAGCCCGGTCACGCCGTAGGTGCTGGGATCGCGACGGAACACGTGCTCCGCGCCTTCCCAAACCAGCGAGAGCGCCTCGAGGGCGGGGCTCGACTGCTCTCGAAACAGTAACGCCCGAACCGCGTCGGGCTGCTCGGGCTGCTCCGACAGCGACGGGGGCTCGCTGCCCTGCCCCGAGGTCAGAACCGACAGCACGTGCTCGATCGCGCGCGCGTACACGGGGTCGCGATCGAGCAGCGCCGCCTCATGCAGCCTCGACACGGCTTGCACGTCGCCCGGCAGCAGCAAGGCCAGGCGACGCGCGACGCTGACGAGATCGTGGGCGCGTGACGGGCGCTGCTCGAGCTGGCTCACGAGCTCCATCCCCGCGTCGACCGACCCCCGCCGCAGCGCTTCGTACAACGCTTGCTCTCCGCTCGCCTCCGCCACGGCGAACGTCGGCGACAGGTCGATGGCGGTTCGCAGCTCGGGTCGAGAGTCGAAGACCCCGCGCGGCTCGGGTAAGCGCACGTCCGGGTGCTCGACCTCGGCGACGCGCCGGGTGGAGGTCGGCGTCGGCACGCGTTCTTCCGCGACCGCGGGCGCGAGCGAGTAGCGGCCGGAGATGTTCGTCGGGCGCATCGAGCCCATGCTGCGCGGAGCGGGTGCGCCGCGCGGGCTCGGCGGTGGACTGCTCGGCGCCGCCAGGCCCGCGTCTTCGTCGGCAGCGACCCGGAGGCGCTCGACGGTCGGCACGCCGTCGGCGGCGGTCACGCGCTGCGAATAGCGGCCACGATCGCTGGCCGGTTGCGCGACCAACGTGGGCGAGCCGCGATCGAAGCCAGCCGCCGCCGGCGCGCGCGAGGAGATGTGCCGGTTGACGGGCGGCGCCGAGCCACCGCTCGTCTTGAGGGGCGAAAGCTCCGCGCCCAGCTCGAGCGCGGCGTCGCGCGTCTCGGGATCTCCGAGCGCCGCGTCGAGATAGCCGAGCGCGCGATCGACAGCGCTCGCGCGCCGGGCGGCGGCGGCGGCGGCCAACGCGACCCGACTCTTGACCCGAAGTCCGCGCAGGTTGCCGGCCAGGGCGCGATCGAAGAGCGGCAACGCCTGCCCCGGCTGGTCGGGGGCGAGTCGCTCGGCCAAGCCCAGCGAAACCAGCGGGCGATCGCCCAGCTCGCCGCGCGCGCGGGTGAGCTCGCGCAAGCCGGACTCGCCGACCTGGGCTCGGTCGAGCGCCTCCGCGGTCAAGAAAGCGCGCAGCTCCGCCTGGTCGGGGTCGAGCCGACCGCGCAGCGCTCCTAGCTCGGCGGCGGCGACGCCCGCTTCGGCGGCGCTCCCGGCGTCGCCGCGCGTCAGGTATTCCAGGTACCGCGCCACGAGCTGGGCTTCCGCGAGGTCGGGCGCCAAGCGCGCGGCGCGTGTCGCCTGCGACAGCGCCGTCGCGGTATCACCGGCGGCCAGTGAGGTGCGCGCGGCCTCGACCAGCCACGCCGCGCGCTCGGCGGCGGGCTCGTTCGACGCCGTCGCCAGCTCGTCGAGCGCTTCGGCGAGGCCGAGCGGGTTCTGCCGGCGACGTTCGACCTCGACGCCCAGCTCGAGGAGCCGCTCCGATCGCGTCCAGGTGCCCATGCCCTCGAGCACGCGGCGAGCGGCCTCGACGTCGCCGCCGAGCAGGTAGGCCTCGCAGGCGCGCCGCGACAGATCGGCAGCTTCGTCGCGATTGGTCGCCACCGCGCTGCCGCGCAGCCACAGCGCCGCCGCGCGCAGCGGCGCTCCGAGCCGCTCGTGCAGGTCCGCCAGCACGCGGAGCACGCTCAAGTTGTCGCCCGTCGCCGTGACCAAGGCCTCGAGCTCCGCACAGGCCTCGTCGGGTCTCCCCAGGCGCTGCTCGAGCACGGCGGCGCGGTGCAGGCGGATCCGCCTCATATCGTCGACCATGCTGGCCAACGTCGCGCGTCGCGCCAGCAGCTTGACCAGGGTTTCGTAGTCGCCCTGGCGCTCCGCCTTCCGCTCCAGCGCCGCGATCGCCTGGGCGTCGTCGGCGTCGAGCTCCAGCACCGCCGCCCAGCGTTCGAGCGCGCTCTCCTCCTCGCCCTGCTCTTCGAGCAATAGCGCCAGGTCGCGCAGCAACGTGAGGCGTTGCCTGTCGTCGTGGGCGCGCTCGGCCCAGCGCGAGAGCGCCTCGACCTCCGTGCGACGATCGCCGGCCTGGCGTGCCAGCGCGACGAGATCGGACCACAGACTCTCGTTGTCAGGGGTCTCGCTCAGAGCGCGACGCATGATCTCGATCGCGCGCTCCGGCTGCCCGCGCGCTCCGATCAACGCCGACAGCTCGACGGCCAGGCGCGACTGCCGCGCCGGCTCGAGACCCAACGTTTCCATGCCGTGCGCCAGGTGCCGCTCCAGCTCGTCGTGGCGTCCCTGCTGGCGCAACACGCCCGCGAGCCGCTCGAAGACCTCGACTTGCTGGACGTCGGGCAAGTCGTCGACGCTGGCAGCCCGACGCAAGATCGCCTCTGCTTCGGCGGGATCGGCCTCGGCCGCCGCGAGCTCGAGCAGCGCGCGTCCGCGCTCGCCGGGGGGGACGGCGTCGAGCACCTCGTTCATCAGCTCGGCGTCGCCGACGGCGCGCGCCAGCGCTTCGGCGCGGCGCACGAGCTCGACGTTTTCCGGCTCCTTGCAGGCGGCGCGCACCAGCAGCAGCGCCTCGGCGTGCTTGTCGTCACGTGCACCCGCGATGCGCGCGCCGAGCTCGAGCAGGGCCGTTCCGGCGCCGCTCCACTTTTGATCCGACAGCTCGACGAGCTTGGCGACGGTCGCCGGCGCTTCGGGCGAGAGGGCGAGCCGAGCCGCGTCGTCGAACAAGGCGGAGTACTCTTGCAGGTCCCCGTCGCTGCCGAAGGCGCGTCCGAGCGCGCTCAGCGCCAGCTCCGGGTCGGCGAAGGTTTCGAGAGCAGCGCGGGCGGCCACGATGCCCATGCGCGCTCCCTCCGGTCCGTCGGCTTTGGACAGCACGCTCTCCACCGCCTTGCCGAAGCGCAGCAGCAGGGTCTCGCGCTCCTCGGGCAAGCTCCCGAGCAGGGCCGCGCACGCCTCCGCCAGCGAGCGCAGCAGCTCGACGTCGCCGCGCACCGCGAGCGCGCGCAATAGCACCTCGATGCGCTGCCGCTGGCCTTCTTCGCTCGGCCCCGCGAACAGGGCCGCTCGCCGGAGCCAGGACGCGCGCAGCTCGTTCGAGGAGCTGTTCATCGCGACACGCTCGATCGCGCGTACGACGTCGGCCGAGCGCTCGGAGCGCTGGCAGAGCCGCGCCATCGTCACGTACGCCACGCCCTCGCTCGGCACCGCTTCGAAGGCGGCGATCGCGTGCTTCAGCGCGCGATCCGGCTGGCGGCGGCGCTCGAGCTGCCGAGCGGCGCGGTAGTGAACGGCACGCTCGCCGTATCGCCCGAGCGCCGCCGCCGCGAGGGCGTCGTAAATGCGCTCGAGGGCGTCGTAGTCGTCGTCACCGGCGGTGCGCTCGGCGAGGGCGAGCACGTCGGCGCGAGCCGGATCGAGCTCGATCGCGCGGGCGGCGGTGTCGAAGGCATCTTGCAAGCGACCGGCGGACAGCGCGACGCCGGCCGCGACCGCCAGCAAGCGCGCCGCTTGCTCCGGCTCGGTCCGGGAGATCGAAAGCGCCTTGAGCCGCCGGAACGCGGCGTCGTGGCCGATGAAGGTGGTGACGTCGGCCGCGAGCTTCTCGGGCCCGCGCTCTGGATCGAGCGCCATCGCACGTTCCCACGCACGGAGCGCGCCTTCGGTGTCGGCCGCCAGATCGAACAACGCCGCCCCGAGCTCGCGAAACGCGCGGGCGGTGACGGCTTGCTCGGCCTCGGGGTGTGCGCCGAGTACCTCCGCCCGCGTTTCGATCAACGCCAGGTCGCCGTCCGAGCTGCGCGTCGGCAGCGCGGCATCGAGCTCGGCCTGCATCTCGCGCGGGGAAGCGCCTTCCTTGATGGCGCGCAGCAACGCGCGCGCGGCGCCGTCGGCGTCACCGGCGGCGCGGCGCCGCCGCGACAGCTCGAGGAGCAGGGCCGCACGCTCCGCGCCCGGCGAGCCCGCCGAGAGCCAGCGCTCGAGCACCGCGATGCCGAGCCCGCGCTCGCCGACCTCGTCGGCGACGAACAGCAAAGCGTCGCGCAGCCGTGGGTTGCGCGGTCCGACGACGTCGAGCGCGCGGCGGGCCAGCGCGCTCGAACGCATCGGCTCGCGCGCCGTCAGCTCGCGCAAGGTGTCGGCGATGTCGTCGACGAGGTCCGAGAGCGGCTGGTGCTGAGACAAGAGCCAGGCGAGCGTGTCGGCCAGGCGCGAGCCGTCGCCGGACCTTCGCGTGCGCGAGAGCCGAGCGCGAGCCGCCTCGAGATCGCCGGGTCGCAGCGCGAGGCAGCGCTGAGTCCACGCCAGCGCCAGCACGTCCTCACCGAGCCGCTCGTAGACGTTCGCGAGCTCGCGGCACGCGGCGGCCCGCGGCACCGCCACGCCCATCGCGCGCTCGAGCGCCTCGGCGCCGACGCGATCGCCGCTGATCAGCCCAACTCGCGCCCGCACCGCCACCGGTCGGGCCAACGATGGATCGGCGTGAGCGGCTTGCTCGGCCGCGGCCTGCGCCCGCGCCACCTCGCCGCTGTCGAGCAGGGCCTCTGCCGCCAAGCTCCCCAGGACGGCGCGCAGCGAGGGCGTGAGACCGGACGCCACTCGCAGCAGCGCGCGCGCCCGCAGCGCCTCCGCGCCGCGTTGGGCGGCGAGCAACAGCGCCATGCACGCGACGGCCGGCTGCACGCCGGGGTCGTCGAGCAACGGTGAGAGCTCGCGCAAGGCGCCGTCCAGATCGCCACGGCGGCGGCGCGCGCTCGACAACGCCAGCAGCACGCGCCCGCGCTCGAGCTCCGAGGTGGCGCGCTCGCCGAGCAGCGCCAGGTGGCTCTCGTGCTCCTCACCGCGACCGAGCCGCGTCAGCAAGCGATCGAGCGCCAGCTGGAAGCCGCGCTCTTCCGGTACCATCTGGGTGAGCTCGCGCAACACAGCGAGGTACTCGGTCGCCTGCGCGGGCCGCCCCGACAGGATGCCGGCCAGGCGCGCCAGCACCTCGAGCCGCTCTTCACCTTGCGCGTTCGTCAGCTTGGCGCGCGCCTGCTCCAGCGCTTCGTCCTCGCGCGCCACCTGCGGCGAAAGTCGTAGCGCGGCGTCGCGCATTTGCGGGTCTTCACTGGTGGCGGCGGTCAGGCGCGACAGCGCCCACGCCGCGAGGCCAGCGTCGTTCAGCCGCTCTTCCGCCAGCGCGAGCAGCTCTCGCAGCCGCGCCAGGCGTTCGTCGGGCTGACCCGACGGCTTGGATTCGCCGATGCGGATCAGCGCCTCGACGAGCGCCGAAAAGTCGCGCGTGCTCTGGGCGTGCGCGCGCAGCGACTCGCGAGCCAACGCCGAGCCCGGGTCGACCACCAACGCGTCGAGCCAGCACTCCACCGCGCGCTCGGTCCGCCCGAGCGGTCCCCCGTACAGCCGCCCGAGCGCCAACCGCGCTCGCGCGCGCTCCGGGCCGGCGAGCAGATCGCACCCGAGCTCGAGCCGGGCCGCGAAGAGCTCGTGCATGCCGGCTCGCTCGAGCAGCTCATCGAAACCGACGGCGGAGTCGTTGCTCGGCTCGCCCCCGCGCTCGACGGCAGCCAGCATGCTCTTCAGATCCAGCTCGGCTTCGAGTCGCGAGTCGAAGGCGGCGGCGATCGCGCGCGGCAGATCTGCCTCACGCAGGGCGTCGCGCATGCGCCGCAAATGAATGGCGCGCGCGCGATCCGGCAGCGCCCGCGCGTGCTCGCGGCGCACCTCGTCGGCGGCGCCGACGCGCCCGCGCCCCGCCAGCGCTTGCGCCAGCCGGTCGACGGCGGGGCCAAATTGCGGGGCCATTTCGAAGGCGCGCATCAAATCTTCGAACGCTGCCGGCCGCTCCCCGAGCGCCTCGCGACGCTCGGCTGCGTCCAGGTACGCTTGGGCCGACTCTTCGGCGGATACGTGCGAGCTCCAGGCCGCCAGCGCCGCCAGCTGCTCGACCGGTTGGGGATCCGTCGGTTTTTCGCGCGCGGCGACGAGCAGGGCGTCGCGCGCGGCGCGAGCGTCGCCTCCGCGCGCCATCAGCTGCCCGATGCGCATCGACAGCGCCGCCACGTCGGCGCCAGGTAGCTCGAGCAGCGGGCGCAGCGTCGCTCCCGCGAGCAGCGGCTCGCCCAGGCCGGTGAACCACGCCGAAAGCTCCTCGCGCAGCAGCGGCTCTTCGCCGAGCAGCAGCGCGCGGCGCGCGAAGCGAGTCGCCGTGTCGAGCTCGGTGCCGCGAGCTGCCAGCGCGCGCGCCAGCGCCGAAGCCGACGCGCGCTCGTCGTGCTCGTTACCGGAGCGACTGGCAGCGCTCAGCTTGGCCGAAAGCGACGCGAGCTCCGCGCGCGGACCAGAGCGGCGCGCGGTGGCGGCCTCGAGCTCGAAGCGCTCGAGCGCGAGCGTCGCCGCCGAGCGCGGGCCTTCTCGTTCCACCTCCACCGGCGGCAACGTGCGCGGCGGTACGTCCCTGACGGCGTGCCCGCCGGCGCGCGCCTGAGCCGCCCCGTCCGCGCTCGAGCCCTCGCTCTCGAGCACGCGGTCTTTCGAGTCAATTGTCGTCATGGGCGGTTTGCGGGAGCAGACTATAGCCAGGGGCGGCGCGCCGCGCGCGCCCGAAGGACTCGTCTTCGAGCCGTTACCGTCTCGGGGCTTGTCGGCGGGGTGAGGGCCGGTCTAGCCTCGGAGGTGGCGCCCCCAGGGCAGCCGGAGGCTCAATGTTCAACCGTACACGTCCCCCCCTGCTGCCGCGTTTCGTGGCGGCGGTCACCAGCGGCGCGCTCGTCAGCGCCAGCGTCGTGCCTGCTTTCGCCGCGGATCCCGCGACGCCGTCGGCAGCGGCGGCGCCAGCGCCGGCAAAAGACAAGCCGCCCGCCCCGGCCAAACCAGTGGAGCCGAAGGCCGAGGTCGCAAAACCCACGAGTGTTGCCAAGCCGGTCGCGGCCAAGGCTGACCCGAAGCCGAAGGCGCCCGACAAAAAGACGAAAGATGCGGCGCGCAAGGCCTACGGCGAAGGCGAAAAAGCCTATGCGGCCGGCGACTACGCCGCCGCCTACGCCGGCTTCTCGAAAGCCAACGAGCTGATTCCGTCGTCTCAGGCCGCTTATTGGGCGGCCAAAGCGCTCGACGGCCAAGGCAAGACCGAAGAGGCGATCAGCGCCTACGAACGGCTGCTCGTCGATCCCGACTTCGGTAAGTTGGGTGACGAAAAGACGGCCGACGCCAGAGCGCGCATGGCGGAGTTGAAGGGCAAGCTGGTCGGCGAGATCAGCGTGGTGACAGTTCCTGCCGGCGCCACCGTCCTGGTCGATGGCACGCCCCAGACGGGCGAAACGCCGCTGACCCTCAAGCTGCCGCCCGGCCCCCACAAGCTGAGCGTGACCGCCCCCGGTTTCGACCCCAAGGACGTCGAGCTCGACGTCAAGGGCGGCGAAAAGAGCGAGCAAAAGCTGGAGCTCGTCGCCAAGGCGCCCCCGCCGCCGCCCCCGCCGGAGCCAGTCGTCGAAGCGCCAGCTCCGCCGCCTCCCCCGCCGCCTCCGCCACCGCGCAGCAAGGTCCCGGCCTACATCACGCTCGGCATCGCGGGCGCGGGCGCGGTGGTGGGCACGATTTTCGGCATCAAAGCCCTCGGCTCCAAGAGCGACTTCGACAAGACACCGACCGGTGGCTCTGCCGACGACACCGAGCGTAACGCGCTGATCGCCGACATGGCGTTCGGCGTCGCGATCACGCTCGGCGTCACCGGCATCGTGCTGCTGACCAGCGAAGACTCGACGGCGCCCGCCGCCGCCAGCCTGCACAAGCTGCCGAAGCGCGCCAAGCTCGTTGTCGCTCCGTACGCCACGCCGCGCGGCGGCGGCGCCGGCGCGCAGTACACGTTCTGAGCACCTCAGCCAACGCCCAAACAGCCGCGCGTCTTTCGAGATCGCGCGGCTGTTTTCGTTCGTGAGCGACCAAGGCGCGCACGAGCGCGGTCATTCGTTTTCGGCGCTCGCGGCGCCAAAACGTCGAGCGCCCGCGCGGGGCTTTGAATGGGGAGGCCGAGTCTCGTCCGGGGCGACCCCGCCCAGCTGGGCGGGGAGACAGGCCTACCCCCAAAAACCGGGCGTAGCCGTCAGCCGAACCGTTGCGAGATCGCGTCGACGACTTTGTCGAAGCTCGGCGGCAGCAGCACGGGCGGATTCTTGAGCTTGCCGATGACTCCGGGGATGGAACCCTCGTGGTACTTGACCTTGAACTCGGTGAACTTCAGGCCGTTGGCGGTCGAGACGCACACGACGCGCTCTCCCTTCTTGATCACGTTGCGGCTGACGAGCTTCTCGAGCACCGCCAAACCGACGGCGGTGTGGGGGCAGGTGTACATGCCGGTGCGATCGGCGCGGGCGGCCGCTTCGCACAGCTCTTCTTCGCTGGCTTGCTCGACGATGCCGTTGAGCTCTTCGAGCGCCTGAATCGCGCGCGGCGCGCTGACGGGGTTACCGATCTGAATGGCAGTAGCTTGCGTCGGCTTGGCCTGGATCGGCGTGACGGTGCGCTTACCCTCGCTCCAGGCGCGGTAAAGGGGGTTGGCGTTCTCGGCTTGCGCCACGACCAGCCGCGGATAGCTCGAGATGATGCCCAGCTCGCGCATCAGCTTGAAGCCCGCGTGCAAGGCGGACGCGTTGCCGAGGTTGCCGCTCGGCAAGATGATCCAATCGGGCACCTGCCAGTCGAACTGTTGCACGATCTCCATCGCCACCGTCTTCTGCCCTTCCAGACGTAGCGGGTTCATCGAGTTGGCGAGGTAGACGAGCCCCTCGCCGGCCAGGCGCTGCACGATTTCCATGCAGCCGTCGAAGTCGGTGTCGAGCCCGAGCACGAGCGCGCCGTGCGCGAGCGGCTGCACCAGCTGGGCGGTCGAGATCTTGTTGTGTGGCAGCAGCACGACCACCGGCAGCCCGGCGGCGGCGCCGTAGGCGGCGAGCGCGGCGCTGGTGTCGCCGGTCGAGGCGCAAGCGATCGCCTTGACCTTCAGCCCCTCCTGAATCGCCATCCGCACCACGCTGACGAGCACGGTCATGCCCAGATCTTTGAACGAGCCGCTGTGGCTGTTGCCGCAGAGCTTCACCCACAGATCGGAGACGCCCACCTCTTTGCCGTAGCGATCGGCCCAGAACAGGTTCGTGCCGCCCTCGTACATCGAGACGATCATGTCGTCGGGCACCTGGGGCATGACCCACTCGCGTTTGCCCCAGACCCCCGAGCCGTAGGGCCACTGGTTTTGCTTGTAGCGGTCGTCGAACAGCTTCATCCACGCCGCGCCGCTGCGATCTTTGAGCGCGTTGGTGTCGTGCACTACCTGCAGCAACCCCTGACACTTGGGACAACGGTAGATTGGCCTCGTGACGGGCCAAGAGCCTTCACAACCGGCGAAGCAACGAAACTCTGAGGAGTACGGCACGGGCGCCGTTATAGCACCGCTCGCGGCCGCCGCTGGCCGGCGTCGGCGGCGGTGCCGCGGCCGCTGTAACGGTGCCCCCGGCCCGGCATTTTGCGGGGATTGTCGGCGACTTCTTGCGGTGTTAGCCCTGCCCCGCACGCATGCCGGAGAGCCCCGCACCCAAGCCACCGAGCTTCGCCCTGGTGCTGGAACCGTCCGAGGCTTCCGACCTGCGCCTCGGGGGCCTGACGTTGGCGCTCCGGCTGTGCCTCGACGCGCAGGCGGCGGGCGCAACTCACATCGTCGTGCCGCAAGCGGCCACGGCCGTGCGCCGGTTGCTCTCCGACTCGCGGCTGCGCGCGACGGTGGTCGATACGGCGCCGCTCGGTACACCGCGGCTCCGCGCCCCGAGCAACCTGCTCGCGCACCGCGCCACCCTGCGCGAGCTGGCGCAAGGCCTGACCGGTGATCGCGGCGTGGCGGTGACGAGCGTGAAGACCCCGCCCGATGTCGCCTACGCGTTCGCGCCGATCGCGGTCACGCCCGAAAACGCCGCCGACGCCGAGCGCGCGCTGTTCCGCTCGCTGCGTAAGCCGCAAGACGGCTGGACCTCGCGCCATTTGAACCGCTACATCTCGCTGTCGATCTCGCGCTGGCTGGTGAAAACGCCGCTGCGTCCCAACCAGGTCTCGGTGGCGATCTTGGGCGTCGGCGTGCTCGGTGCGCTGTCGGCGGCTCAGGGCTCGTACGCCGGGCTCGCGATCGGAGCCGGCCTGTTCCAGGCCCAGAGCGTGCTCGACGGCTGCGACGGCGAGATGAGCCGCGTCAGCCACCGCGGCTCACGGCTCGGCGAGTGGCTCGACACCATCGGCGACGACTTGACGAACTACGGCTTTTTCGGCGGCGCCGGCCTGGGCCTGTACCGCGCGACGGGCCAGCAGCTCTACTTGCTGGCGGGCGGCATCTGCGTCGCGTGCGGCGTGATCGCGAGCGGGCTCGAATACCGCTACCTGATCAAGATCGGCTCCGGCGACCTGCTCAAATATCCGCTCAGTCAGGCCAGCAACGGCAACAGCCCCCTTGCGTTTCTGGCGCCGCTATTCAAGCGCGACACGTTCGTGCTGCTCACGCTGCTGGCGGCTCTGCTCGGCGCGCTCGGGCCGATGCTGTGTGTGTTCTCGCTGGGTGCCATCGGCATCTTGATCTCGGTGCTGAAAACGGAGCTGCGTCTGGCGCGTGAGGCGCGCGCGGCAGCAGGCTAGCGGTGCGGCGCCCACGGTTACGGCTGGCGCTGTCGTGCGTGCTCGGCTTGCTCGCTCGCCCGAGCGAGACGCGGGCGGCGCTGCCGGGCGAAGGTCAGGAGATTCACACCAACGACTACAGCATCGACCTTTATCAAGGCCCGGTGCTGTCGGCCAACCGCGTGACGGGCTTGGCCGGCGCGTTCGTCGCCATCGCCGACGGCGTGGAAGGCAGCGCCATGAACCCGGCCGCGACCGCCGCCCGCCTCCCCTATTCGTACGGCCACTTCGACTACGACGTCGGAGTCGGCATCACCTTTCCTTCTGCGATCAAGAACACCGATTTCTGGAACTCCGGGCACCGCACCGAGCTGCCGAAATCCAAGTCGTTCGGTTTTCTTTTCTTCAACCTCGCCCTCCAGCTGCAGTTTGGTACCTGGGGCCTCGGTCTCTCCACCGATTTCCAACAATATTCGCTGTTGCGCGGCGTCGATCCGACCGACAACGCGCGCCGTGATCGCCTGGCGGCCCAGATCGCCATCGGGCACCTGCAGCTGGCGCATTCGTTCGCCGATGGCCAACTGCTGGTCGGCGTCGGCATGCGCACCACCGGGCTCTCGGTGAACAAGGAAGGCGCGACCAGCGTCGCCAGTCAGCAGGAGCTGTTTTCGACGGTCGGGCTCGGCTTCGAGAGCGGCGTGATCTGGCAGCCCACGGATTGGCCGATCCGCTTCGGCGCCGCCTACCGCGGCGGGTTCAACACGCGGGCCGCGCCCGAGAGCACGTTCGTGCTCTACGCCGATGATCCGGTAAACCGGCTGTACCTGCCGACGCGCGTCACGCTGCCATGGGACGTCAACGTCGGCTTCGCGGCCCAGATCGGCCCGCGCCCGCTCAACCCGCGCTGGATCGACCCCTCGATCGTGCTACAGCCGATGCGGCGCTACCTGGAATGGAGAGCGCACGAGCGCGAGCGCCGGCTGCGAATCGCGGAGCAGTCGGTTTTCTGCGAGGAAACGCCGCTCGAACGGCGGCGCCGGCTGCGCAAGCTGCGCGTGGAGCTGGCGGCGGAGGAAGATCTCGACGAAAACGAGCGAGCGCGTGTAGAAAAGGATCTCGTCCGTCGCCTGCGCGAGCGCTACCACCAGCTGGCTCGCTTCTACGTGCTCGTGACCACCTCGCTGATGATTTCCGGAACCGTCGACAACGCCGTGGGCATCGAGTCGATGATCGATCGCACGGTGCAGCGCTCGGGGCAGCGGCTCAGCATTTCGCCTCACCTCGGCATCGAAACCGAGGCGATCGAGCATTGGCTACGAGTCCGCGGCGGCAGCTACCTGGAGCCGTCGCGCTTCGACAGCAATCAAAAGGGCTCTCGTTTGCACGCGACCTTCGGCTTCGACACCAAGCTCTTCGCGTGGGACGTGTTCGGAGCGTGGCCGCCGGACGCAGAGTGGCGGTTCGGGGCGTCGGTCGACGCCAGCCGCAGCTATCTCTCGGGCGGCATCGCGGTCGGGCTATGGCACTGACGCCGGGGCCGCGAGCGGCGGTGATGCTGGCATGGCTGGTCGCCGCCTGCTCCAAGCCGGACCCGGCGCCGCGCCGCACCGAGCCGTGGCTGGCGAGCCCGAGCACCAGCAGCGCCGTCGGCAGTGGCCCGCGCGCCTACCGCTTCGCGAGCGACAGCGCCGTTCGTTTCAGCGTCTCCGGTCGCAAGGGCAAGCTCGAGGGCCGCGTCCCGCTCCGCCGTGGTGAGCTGCGCCTGGACCCGCGCCACCTCGAGGTCGTGAGCGCGAGCGCCGACTTCGACCTGAGCAAGCTCAGCATCGAAACCGACGCGCCCAACGCGGCGGAGCTGGGCGGCGCCGCGCCGAGCACGCTCGCGCTGCAGTGGCTCGAGCTCGGCTCGCAGGTGTCGCCCGAGCGCCGCGCTCAGTTCGAGAACGCGCGCTTCGAGCTGAGCTCCGTCGAACACCTTTCGCACACATTTCTCGACCTCGGCTCCGCTCGCAAGCCGAGCAGCGTGCGCGCCACCGCCGTCGGTACGCTGCTGATCCATGGCTTCCGCGCCCCCGTGCGCGTCGAGGTGCTGCTCGGCGCGGTGGCGACCTCCCCGGGCGCCGTTCCGCGGCTCTCGATCCGCAGTGCCGCCGCGCTCGTAGTACCGCTGGCCCCGCACGACATCACCGCTCGAGACGCCGCCGGCATCGTCGATGCGCTCGGTCGCACGCGCACGGCCGACTGGGTCGGCAAGAGCGCGCGCGTCGATTTCGAGCTCGTGGCCGAGCCCGTGACCACGAGCGCCAAATAGTCAATTTTCTTAATTTTTCTCGCCCCTGCTTTTCTTGAAACCGCTCGCCGGCGCCCCCGTACCCGTACTTGCCGTCTGCTGCGGCTAGACTCTCGGTCCCAATCTGCCTGAAGGAGCTCCTGAAGATGTCGCAACCGCTCACCTACTCCTCGATCTTCGCCACCCTCGTCACGCTCGGCGCCGTCGCCTGTGGCGGCTCGGCGCCGCCCGCCGAAAGCGCGGTCGAGGCCCAAGAGGTTCCGGCGGCAGCCGCGAGCGAATCCGCCCCGTCCGAAGCGGCCGCCGACACGAGCGCGCCGGCGGCGCCTGCTCCCGACGCCGCCGCCCCCAGCGCCACCGACGCACCGGCGCCGGCCGCTGCCGCCGAAGCGAAGCCTGCTGACGCCAAGCCGGCCGAAGCCAAACCGGCGGCGGCCCCCAAGAAGAAGGCGGCTGGGGCCAAGGCAGGCTGCGGCGCCGGTACCTGCGGCTGAGCCGCGATGTCGTCGCCCGAGCCCTCCGCTAGCTCGCCGCCGACGCTGGGCGGAATCGGGCTCGGGCTACGTTGGGATTTCCTCGAGGAAGTCGTCGACGGACCGGCGCTACCGATCGACTTCTTCGAGGTCTCTCCCGAAAATTACATGCGCCGCGGCGGTTACTATCCGCAGCAGCTCGAGAAGCTGCTCGACCGCTACCGGCTGGTCACCCACGGCCTGACGCTATCGATCGGCGCGCGCGAGGAGCCCGATTCTCGATACCTGAGCGAGCTCAAGGCCGAGATCGAGCGGACCCGCACACAATTTCACAGCGATCACCTCTGCTTCTCATCGACGGGAGCGCGCCGCCTGCACGAGCTTTTGCCACTGCAGCAGTCGCGCGCCAATTTGAAGCGGGTCGCCGAGCGGGCCCAGCGCGTACGCGACACGCTGGGGGTGCCATTCGCGCTCGAGAACATCACTTACTACGTTCATCCCGGCCGCGCAGAGCTGCCCGAGCTCGATTTCTTGAGCGGCGTGCTCGACGCCAGTGACGCGGGCCTTTTGCTCGACGTCAACAACGTCTACGTCAACGCCCAGAATCACGGCTTCGATGCGCGAGCGTTCATCGCCGCCCTCGATCTTTCGCGCGTCGTCGAGATCCACGTGGCGGGGCACACCCGCAAGCCTTCGGGCCTGCTGCTCGATACGCACGGCGCCGCCGTCGCCGATCCGGTGCTGGACCTGCTGGCGTTCACGCTCTCGCGCAGCGGCCCGCGGCCGGTGCTGCTGGAACGCGACAACGACGTGCCCGACCTCGCCGAGCTACTACGCGAGCTCACTGCGATCCGGCGCGTCTACGACGAGGCGATAGGAAGCCGACGTGGCGCCGGGGCTTGAAGCGCTGATGGGCGAGCTGGTGCTCGGCCCTGCCCTCGATGCTCGGCGCTTGGCTGCGCTTTGCGAGCAGCATGCCGTCTCCGCGCCCGACGCCGCCGCGCTCGCCGAGAGCCTCGAGCGGTTGAAGGTGTATCGCGAGCTGGTGCGCGGCAATCTGCGCGAAGCGATGCAGCTCTCCATACCCCGCAGCATCGAAAGGCTCGGGCCGCTCTTCGACGAGTACTTCGACCGCTTCTTGAGCGAGCGCGGACCGCGCACCCACTACCTCCGCGACGTGACGCCGGAGCTCTTGGAGTTTTGCGAGCCGCTCTGGCGAAGCGACGCGCGGGTCCCCCACTATTTGCCCGACCTGGCGCGCCACGAGTCGTTGCACATCGAGGTCTCGGCCCTGCCCGCCTTGCAGCGCGGCCCGCTCGCCGCTCCGCTCGCCCTCGAGCGCGGCGTCGACTTCAGCGAGGCGGTGCGCTTGGTCAGCTACCGCTACGCCGTTCACGAGCTACCCGATGCCGAAGACGACCGCCGCGCGCCGTCCGAGCGCCCGATCTCGCTCTTGGTCTATCGTAGCCCCGAGCACGACGTCCGTTACCTGGAGCTCACGCCGCTCGCGAGCAGTATCGTTCTAAGATTGCTGGCGGGTGACGAGCTGGGCCGCGCGCTGCAGGCCGCGGCGGCCCAAGCCGGTGTGCCCCTCACCGAGAGCGTGCTGTCGGGTGCCGCCTCGCTGCTCGCGGATTTGGCGGAGCGCGGGGTCATTCGCGGCGCCGCCGAGCCGCGCCCCGGCTAAGCGGCCGCAGCCGCACCTTGCTTTGTGAAACCCAGTCGCCCGGAACGCTCGTATCCTACGAGGCTCCCATCCCCAAGGTCCAATGAGCGCCAGAGACCCGCTCGGCATCGCCGGGCAAACGATCTTCGAAAAGTACCGCATCGAAAAGCTCGTCGGCGAAGGCGGCTTTGCGGTGGTTTACCGCGCCATCCATACGATCTGGAACAAGCCGGTCGCGATCAAGTTCTTCAACGGCCTGTCGAATGCGCCGACCGATCAGCGCGAGCAGTTCCGGGACGCCTTCATCCAGGAGGGCGCGTTGTTGACGGAGCTGAGCAGTCACACGGCCGCGATTGTGCAAGCGCGTGACGTGGGGACCTACACCTCGCCCGACGGCCAATGGATGCCGTACATGGTGCTCGAGTGGCTGGAGGGCAAACCGCTCGACGAGGTGCTCGACAACGAACGAGCCGCTGGCGCGCCGCCATGGGGGATCGCAGCCGTGGTTGCCTTGCTCGGTCAAGCGGCGGGAGCGCTCGACGTCGCGCACGGCAAGGGCATCGCCCACCGCGACATCAAACCCGCCAACCTGTTCGTGCTGGGCGAGGGCGCGCGCGAGGGCAACGCCACCCTCAAGGTGCTCGACTTCGGCGTCGCCAAAATGATGTCCGACAACACCCAGCTCAAGGCCGCGCTCGCCAAGACGGGCATGGGCATCACCTCGTTCACGCCGCAGTACGGCGCCCCCGAGCAGTTCAACCGCAGCTACGGCGCGACCGGTCCGTGGACGGACGTGTACGCGCTCGGCTTGGTGGCGGTGGAAATGTTGACGGGCAAGGTCGCGCTCGACGGTGACGACTTGATTCAACTGGCGTTCGCCTCCGGTAACCCCGAGAAACGCCCGACGCCGCGAGCGCTCGGGGCCGACGTGTCGGACGCCGTCGAGCGCGTCTTCCAGCGCGCCTTGGCCGTGCAGCCGCAAGATCGCTACTCGCGGGCGCGCGAGTTCTGGAAAGACCTGGAGGCGGCCCAGACCGGCTCGTTTTCCGAGACCGTGCTCGACCCCGGATACGTCACTGCTCAGCAGCCGCTAGCGAGTCGAACCTTGCCGACGCCGATCGGCGTGGCGCCGCGCGGTCCCGAGGCGATCACCAGCTCGCCCTCCACCGTCACGACGCAGCTCTCCGCGACCAAGAGCCATACTGCTGCCATCGCCGCCGCCGTGCTGGGCGTCGCCGGGCTCGGGATCGGCGGCTTCATGCTGCTGGGCGAGCACAAAGCCGGTCAGGCTACCCCCAGCCCCGATCCGTTGCCGAGCAGCGCTGCCGCTCGCGTCAGTAGCGCCGCGCCGATTGCTGTCGCGCCGCCCCCTCCCGCGTGCCCCGACGGCATGGTGCTGATTCCAGCCGGTCAGTTCTTCATGGGCTCGGATCTCAAGGATGCGTTCCCGAACCAGAAACCGAGCCACAACGTGTCGCTCGGCGCCTTCTGTATGGACCTGTACGAAGTCACGGCCGCCCAGTACCGCCAGTGCTCGGACGTAGGCAAATGCCGGCGCGCCACCGCCGAAGTGGAGTGGGACAAGATCACGCCGAGCGACAAGAAGACCTACTCCGCGCTGTGTACGATCGCCGACCCGGCCAAGGCCGACCATCCGATGAACTGCGTGAGCTGGGAGATGGCGAGCACCTACTGCAAGAACAACGACCGGCGTCTGCCCACCGAGGCCGAATGGGAGTACGCGACGCGCGGGCCCGACGGGCGCATCTACCCGTGGGGTGACGAGGCGCCTACAGCTCAACACCTGAACGCTTGCGGCAAGGAATGCCTGGCGTGGGCCAAGGAAAACAAAGTCGCGGCGCAGTTTCCGGGCGCGCTCTACCCGGAAGACGACGGCTACGCGACCACGGCTCCCGTCGGCAAGTTCCCCGCCGGCCGCTCGCGCTTCGGTCCCTACGACGTCGTCGGCAACGTCTGGGAGTGGGTGGCAGACTACGAAGCCGCCTACCAAGCCGGTGACCAAAAGAATCCAACCGGGCCGGAGACCGGTCAAAAGCGGGTAATCCGCGGCGGCGCGTGGAACGGCAGCTTTCCCGAGTGGCTGCACCCGGCGTTCCGTTACGCGCAGGAGCCGAGGTCGCAGAGCCACGGCGTCGGCTTCCGATGCGCCAAATCGCTGCCGGCGCCGCTTTGAGCGCCTAGACGGAGCCGCTCGCCTCTCGCTACTCTGTGAGACGCGCTGCGCCCCTTCAATCATCCGCTCCACTCCGAGATCGAAGCTCGGCTCAACGCTGGCTCTTTCGAGGAAGCCCAACGTCTGCTCGTGCAGCTAGGCGTCGGGCAGGAGCACGTCCACGCCGCCACCTATTTCGCGACGCGCATCTTGTATCAACGCGGCAAGCTCGACATGAGCGGCGTCGTCGCGCGATTGAACGAGCTGCTGAAAGCATGCCCCGACTTCCCCGAGGCCGAGGCCATGCTGAGCGCCGCCCGCCGCGGCACCTTGCGCCCCGATCCGCGCGGTTTCCAGGAGGCCACGGTTCCACCCGGAACCGGCGTCGTGGCGCCGGCAGCGTCCCAACCGCCCCCGCGGAACGACGATGACGATCACGACGACGGCGGGCGGGTGCGGGCGTCGTCGGACATTCCCAAGCTGGAGGCGCGCATCAAGACACCGCGGGCTCCCGGTATCCCGCGCGCGCCCGCGTTGCCGCGCTTCACTCCGCGCCAGAACATCGCTCCCAGTTACATACCTGCGGCCGACCCGACGCCGAGCCCCGCCGAGCTCGCACTGAACCTCGAGCCTCCCCTCTCGATCTCGAATCCTTGGAACCAGCCGCCTTCGGCGCCGCCGCCGCCGAGCAGCCAGCGCGGCCGCCTGCGCCTCGACAGCCCGACCGAAGTCGCCATCGATATGGCGCCGTTCGACGGCGTGGACGCCGCCGGCTTCGGCGATCGCACGACGGCACCGTCGCCGGGGGCCCCCGGGCCGAGCGACGACGCGCCGCCCACCGTGTTCGCGATCGCGGGCTGGCTTTCGGAGCGCGATTTCGAGCGCGCGCTGGCCGCAGTCGAGAAGCTCGGCGCCGACAGCACTCCCGAGCTTTCGCTGCTCGAGGTGCGCGCCCTGATCGGCTTGGGACGCAAGGCGGCGGCGCGCCGCTCGCTCGAGCGTTTGTGCAGAGCGCCGCTGCTAGACCCTGATCTGCGCGCGGCGGTCGCCCGACTGCTGCTCGAGCTGGGCGACCTCGATCGCGCCGAGGCGCAGGCGCGCCGTGCTCATGCCGAAGATCCCGACTCGGAGCTCGCGCGGCTCACCCTGGCGTGGGCGATCGCTCGCAGCTCGGCCTGGTTGCCGTCGCCGCGCTCGGTGGCCGAGCTCTCGGAGCTGCTGAGAGATCTCACGCCGGAAGCAGGCCCGCTGCCCGCGCTCGGCTACGCGCTGTGTGCGTTGAAGCTGCTACCAGCCTCGCCGGCAGCGGCGCGTCAGGCGGCCGACGCGGCGCTGGCCCTCGATGCCGATTCGCGAGATGCGCTCGCGATCGCCGCCGTCATCGCGCAAAAACACGAGCGCGGCCACGAAGCCCGCCGCCTGTACCGGCGCCTGCTCGACGTCGATCACGGCGCGGGCGAAGAGCTGGCGGCGACGCTCGCCCGTCTCGATCTCGACGTCGGCCTCGAAGTCGACGAACCGGCGCCGAGCCAGGCGGTGCCGACGCTCGGTGCGCGCCCGGCTCCGACCCGACCGGCGATGCCGGCCAAGCCGCTCGCGTCCACCGTGCCGCCAGCGCCCTCCGGCGCCTCGCCGTGGGAGGAAAAAGAGCAGCGGCTCGCGCTCGGCGACAGTCGCGCCGCGCTGTTCGATTTCGAGCAAGGTCTGTCGCGCAAGCTCGAGGCGCTCTCGGCTCGCGCGGGCGCGAGCGAGCTGTCAGCCGCCGCCATGATCAGCGCGCGCTACCTGACGGAAGCGCCCGTGTCCCGCCATTTTGCTCCCTTCGACCTGTCACTGTTCAGCATCGCCCGGCTGGACGTCGCGCTCGGCCTCCTCTACCGCGGCGGCGTCGGTCGTCGCACCGAGCTGCGCACTCGCGTGTTGATGGGGCTCGGCGCCTACCTCGGCGAGTGCCTGCGCCAAGCGTACGCCGGTGAGTGGGTCGGCCAGAGCGTCGACCTCTTGCGCATGCACGTCGAAGGACAAGGCCTCTGCTTCTCGCCGTTCCGCGACATGAACGCGCGCCTGCAGTCGGCGGAGCCACTCGAGGTCGGGGACACTCCGGTGCCCCAACATCCCGGCGCCGAGCCGCTCGGGCAACGCGTCGCGCTGTCGATCGCGCCGCCGTCGCCCTGGGATCCCGCGCCCTGGCCGGACGTCAGCCGCTTGCCCGAGCTCGGCGCCCAGCTCCGAAAGTCGCCCGTCGGCCTGTATTGCGCCGGCATCGAGGTGCCGCTCGACCTCTCGTTCGCCTCGCTGCGCAGCCTCGATCGATACGTCACCTTGCTCGCGCCGCCGCTCGCGCCTTCGGACTCCGAGGCGGCGTGGGTGCGTCGCGCTTCCGTTCTCGTCGGGGCGTACGTGGGCGAGGTCCTGCGCGCCACCCGCGGCGGCGACTGGGAGCCGACGCGCGGCGAGCTGCGCCCGGAATCGTACCGGGTCGCGCTTCCGGGCGGCATCAAGGCGCTCCCCGTCGCCTGCGCCTTCGAACGACTATCCGGACGCCGCCTGGAGCAGCCGTCCGACTACGCGCGCCGCATCACCGGCTGAAGAAACAGGAAACGCCCGACGACGCTCGGGACCGGCTCATGGCGTAATATGCACCAGGGTACCGCCGCGCAAGCTCATCGCACCGTGCCAGGTTTGGGGCACCGGGGGATCGGTCATGTGAAACAGCGCGCGCGCGTCGAGCGGGGCGAGATTCACGCAGCCGTGGCTGTACGGCTGCCCGAAAGAGTCGTGCCAGAACGCGGCGTGGAGGGCGAAGCCGTCCTGAAAGTACTGCACGTACGGTACGTCGCGCAGATCGAATTGTTCGCCCTCCGCGTCGCTGTCCATCGTGACGCTGACGTGCTTGGTATGAATCAAGAATTGCCCGCGCACCGTGGAGTGGGTCTCGGCCGGGTCGCCGAGGCCGTCCACGCCGGTCGAAACCAACGTCGCGTAGACCGGCTTTTCGCCCTGATACATCACCAGCGACTGCTGCAAGATCGAAACGTGAATCCAGCTCCGGCCCGGCTTGGCCCAGCCAGGCTTGTTCTTGAAGCGATCGATCCGGACCAGCCGCTCGTCACGGATCCAATCGTGCGTCTTCGTCTCGAGGTAGTGGATGCCGGAGACGATCGCTTCGCGCCCGCTGAGCGGCACCGCCTCGCGGTAGTCGAGCCTCCTCGCGATGCTGAGGCCGACAGTCTTGGGGTTGCCGGAGTACAGGTTAGCGTTCTGCGAGCGCACGAACGCGACGGGGAGGGTGACCTGGTCGTCGAGCTGAATGCCGTGAAAACGGCTAATCTCGACGGGCTTTAGCCGATCGAGCGGCAACAGCTGAAAATCGGTGTTGAGGGCAAATCGCCGCCCCTCGTGCTCGTACACGCCGAGCAGGGCGAAGCCGCTGTCAGGCATGGCCCGGCCGCTGGTCGCCTCCCCGAGATCGCGCGGAAAGCCCCACGGCATCGGCACGCGGCCGCCCTGGGCGAGCGAGCTCGGCGTCGGGTTGCTGGGCAGCGTGCGCCACGCTTCGCCGGTGCGGGCCCGCATGTGACCGACCATGTCCTGCTCGTTGCGTTCCTGATCGAGCTTGCTCGGCAGCTTCGTGTAAAAGGGCGGAGTCGGATAGCGCGAGCGTCCGTATCGATACGGCAGCGCCGCCATCCGATCGGGTCGCACCAGCGCCAGGTCCGCGAACGGGCTCGGCCCGTCCGTGTCGAGAATGGCCGAGTTTTCGACGCAAACGAAGCCTTCCGGTTGCACCCGGTACCAGCCGCGCTTGCAGCCCTCGTTGCCCATCGCCTGCTTCGAGCGGCTCACCACCGCGCCCACCCGGAGGTAACCGAGCTTGGGCGACTTGAACGACGGGCGGGCGTAGATCCACGTCTCGCGCGCGACCGACGTCAGCGTCGGCTCCACGTACTCCGGTGCCGCCGCAACCTCGAGCTCCGGTGCCGGCTCGGACGCGGGCACCGGCTCGTCCTCGGGAGCGGGGTCGGGCACGATCGCCGCTGCCGGCTCCGCTTCATGAAGTGCTTCCGGGCTCGACGGCGGCTCGACGGTCGCAGCGGCACGAGCCTCGATCGCCGGCGCTACCGACGGCGCGGACGCGAACGGACCCGCCAGCGCCGGCGTCCCCGGCTCGTTCTTGCCGCTCCCGCTCAGCTGCCCCGCGGAGCAGGCCGCGCCCACGACGCAGCCGAACGCGATGAAGGTGTTTTTCGCACGGCGGCCGCGCATGGTCTGGGGGTAGCCGGCCCCGCCCCGTTTGGCCAAGTTTTCCGGCAACTTACGGCTGCCAACCGAGCCATGGTACGCTGCTGTTTACGTGTCGCTCGCAACCCTCGACGCCCTCACGTCCCTCGAGCCGCTCCTCACCGAAGAAGAGCGATTGGTCCGCGACACGGTGCGGCGTTTCATCCGCGAACGTTACCTGCCGCGCTCGGGCGAGCTCTACGAAAAGGAAGAGTTTCCCAAAGATCTGATCCCGGAGCTTGCGAGCATGGGTCTGCTCGGCGCCAGCATCAGCGGCTACGGGTGCGCCGGCATGGGCGCGGTGACGTACGGTTTGTTGCTACAAGAGCTGGAATACGGCGACAGCGGCTTACGCAGCTTCGTCAGCGTGCAGGGCTCGCTCGCGATGTACGCGATCTATTCCGCCGGCACCGAAGAGCAAAAGCAGCGCTTCCTTCCGCGCATGGCGCGCGGTGAAGCTATCGGTTGTTTTGGTTTGACCGAGCCCGACTCCGGCTCGGACCCGGGCTCGATGACGACACGCGCCCGTCGCTCCGGTACCGACTACGTGCTCAGCGGCACCAAGATGTGGATCACCAACGCGCCGTTCGCGGACCTGGCCGTGGTTTGGGCCAAGGTCGACGAGGGCGGCGCCGAGTCGATCCGCGGCTTCATCGTCGAGCGGGGCATGCCCGGCTTCGAGACCCCGCGCATTCACGGCAAGATGAGCCTCCGCTCCAGCGAGACGGGCGAGATCGTCCTGAACGACTGCCGCGTGCCGGCCCAGAACGTGATGGAGCACAAGCCGGGTCTCGGCGCCGCGCTGCGTTGCCTCGGTCAAGCTCGCTTCGGAATCGCCTGGGGCGCGGTCGGAGCCGCCAAGGCTTGCCTCGAGACCGCCGTCGACTACACGAACGTGCGCGTTCAGTTCGGCGTGCCGCTGTCGTCGAAGCAGCTGGTCCAAGAGAAGCTCGTCGACTGCGCGTCCGAGATCGTCAAGGCCGATTTGCTGGCGTACCACTACTCGCGGCTCAAAGAGCAGAACGGCAACGTGTCGCCCGAGCAGGTCTCGCTCTGCAAGCGCAACAACGTCGCCATCTCGCTCGAGGTCGCCCGGACGTGCCGCAATCTCCTCGGCGCCAACGGCATCTTGCTCGAATACCCGGTGATTCGGCACATGCTGAACCTCGAGAGTGTCTTCACCTACGAAGGTACCCACGAGATCCACACCCTGGTCTTGGGCAAGGCGCTCACGGGGCGCAGCGCTTTTTAGCGTCTGGGGCGGTTACTGACCGGGCCCCGAGGGGAGCCCGAAAAAAAAGTGGCGCCGTTGTCGATCGGGCGTCCCGTCGCGCGTCGTGTTCATGAAACTAGGAGAAAATCATGAAAACACTGACGTTCGACGCCACCCTCGCCCACGCCGACAACGACGCCCCCACGCCGTCGTCCCGCAAGACTTGGACGGGCCGGATTCTGGCCGGCTTACCGCTGCTGTTCATGGCCTGGGATGCGAGCGTGAAGCTGCTCGCCATCCCCCAGGTCGTGGAGGCCTCCGGCAAGCTCGGTTTCACGCGTGAATCCCTGCTGCCGCTCGGCCTCGTCGAGCTGACGACGGTCATCCTCGTCCTTTTCCAGCGTACCCGTATCTTCGGCGCCGTCCTGCTGACCGCCTACCTCGGCGGCGCGGTCGCCATCCACGTCCAACACTCCGATCCGGCGCTCAGCCACACGTTATTTCCGGTGTACTTCGCGATCCTGATCTGGTCGGGGCTGGCCCTCACCGACGCTCGCATCCGCGCGATCTCCCCCTTTGCACGTCGCTAGCTCGGTCGAGCGCTCAGCCGTCGCCAGGCGCCACCATTCACGCTAGAACCGCGGCTGGATGGGCGTTTGGGCTCGTGGCGGCGGGGCGGTTAGGCGTCGAGCAGCTTGCGCACGGTGGCCAGCAGCTCCCCCGGCAAGAACGGTTTTTGAAGGAATGGCGCGCGCGCGGCACCCTCGTGCTCGGCGGCGTCGGTGTACCCGGACATGTACAGCACGCGCAAGCCCGGCCAACGCCGGCCGAGGCGCTCGCCGAGCTCCCATCCATTCATGCCTGGCATCATCACGTCGGTGATGAGCAGGTCGAAGGCCGGCTCCGCTTCGGTCGCGGCCAGGGCTTCTTCGCCGCAGCTCGCCGTCACCACCCGATACTGTGCGCGCAGCAGCGTGCGTTCGACGACATGCCGCACCGCCGCCTCGTCTTCTACCAGCAGCACTCGTTCGCCGCGCGCAGCACCCGGCGTGGGCGGGGGCCGAGCCGGTTCGACGCTCTCCACGGCTTCGAGCCGTGGCAGATAGACCGAGAACGTTGCCCCTTGCCCCAGCTCGCTCTGCACCGCGATGTGGCCACCGCTCTGCTTGACGATGCCGTAGCACGTCGCAAGCCCGAGGCCGGTGCCACCCGCGCGTGTCGTGAAGAACGGCTCGAAGATCTGCGGCAACGCGTGCTCCGCAATGCCGACGCCGTCGTCGGAGACGCTCAGCTCCAAGTAGTCTCCCGGCGGGAGCTCGGGCTGTCGCGCGTCGGCCGCGCCGATCGTCACATCGCGAGTGCACAGGCGCACCGCGCCGCCGTCGGGCATGTTGTCGCGTGCGTTGGTGATGAGGTTCAGCACCACCTGCTCGAGCTGGCTCTCGTCCGCGCGAACGTGGCCGCGGCTGTCGAGCCGCACCTCGAGCTTGATTCGATCGCCGACGAGGCGCGCCAACAGCGGCTCCAGCTTTCTGAGCAGCGCTGTCGGCTCCAGCACCTTCAGCTCGATCATCTGACGGCGGGCGAACGTGAGCAGCTGCGCGGTCAGGGCGGCGCTGCGCTCCGCCGTCAAGCGCACCTCCTCGAACAACGGCCGCGCGGCTTCGATCGAATCGGCGGCGGCGGCCAGCTCCAGGTTGCCCATGATCGCCGTGAGCATGTTGTTGAAATCATGGGCGACTCCCCCCGCGAGCCGCCCGATGCTCTCCAGCTTTCGCGCCTCGAGCAGCCTCATTTCGAGCGCGCGTCGATGCGTGATGTCCATCACGGTGCCGACCACCCGCACCCGCCCCTGCTCGTCGGCGACGCCGATGCCGGACGCCGCGACCCAGCGCAGCTCGCCGTCCGAACGCAAGATGCGGTGCTCCATCGGCCCGTAGCCGCCGCGCTTCGCCGCCTGCGCCAGGCCGTCGGCGACCAGCGCCCGATCGCCGGGGTGGATGCGGTTCTGCAGCATCGCCGAGACGTGCAGCTCGCGGTCGGGCTCGGTGATGCCGAAGATGCGCCGCGTCGTTTCGTCGGCGGAGCCGCCGCCGCTGTTGAGCTCGTAAGTCCAGATCCCCAGCCCCGTCGCGTTGAGCGCCAACTGGAGCAAAGTCCGGCTCTCCTCCAGCGCCGTGACGTCGGTGGCGATCATCAGCAGCGAGCTCACGCAGCCGTCTTCGATGACAGGGCTGACACGCGTCAAAAAGTGGCCGAGCTTGTCGGCGCGGATCGGCCCGAGCGTCGCGTATTCGTGCGTTTCGCGGCGCTCGCGGGCCGCCGCCATCGCCGCGTGCATGCGGTCGTGGTACTCGGCGGGTAAGAACTTCTCGATCGGCTGGCCCAGCACCTGGCTGCGCTCGAAGCCGGGCGCGAGGCGATTGACGTACAAGAACTTGCCGTCGAGCGAGACGCGCGACACGAAATCTGGAGCATTCTCGAGCATGGCGCTGAGCCGGCGCACCTCGTCCTCGAGCGCGCGCAGGCGCGCGTCGCGGTCGTCTTGGCTCATAGTCGGCGCCTCTTCGCCATGCTCAGCGTGCGCTCGGCGGTGGGGGCGTGCTCCGTAGGCTGGAGCGGAGCAAGGCCTTCGCCAGCGCTTTCACGATTGGCGTGGCGTCGTCGGCTCCGGGCTCGGTGTGCGCCAGGACCGGGACGCCGGACAGCGACTCCCATTCCTGCGCCAGGGCGGGTCCGCCGAAGACGGCGGTCGGAATGCGCAGCTTGATCGGCGAAAGGACCTTGGCCAGTCGCTCCACCGCGCTGCTCGAATAGTGGCTGCCGGTAGAGAAGTCGTCGGTCAGAACCAACGCATCGAGGGAAGGCGCCAGCTGTTCCAGCGCTTGCCCGGCGCTTCCGTCCACCGCCCAGGGATCGTCCGGAAACATCCTGAACACGAAGCGCGACTTGTAGCCCTGCAGCTGCGCTAGCTCGAGCTGTCCGTCGCTGAGCTTGAGCAGGGCCCCCAATCGCTCGCCGACACCTCCGATCACCGCTACGTGGAAAACGAGCTCGTGCTGTTCCGGATCGACGGCAGCCATGGTCGGCGCATCTTACTCGACCCCGCCCAAGAACCGGCTCGCGCCGGCGCCTCATCACCTAAACCCGGCCAACTGCTCGCAAAACCGCCTGCCCCGAGGGCCGCGACGACGCCAAGCAGCGGGCACGAGCCCGTCCGCGACGCTGCCACCAGGGCGGCCCCGCTCCATATAGGCTCGGCCGGGCATGAGCCGAGCCGGCGCGCTGTTTCGACTGATGTTGACGACCAGCGTCGCGGTGGCGGTGCTCGGGGCGTGCCAGCGCACCGCGCCGGCACCGCAGCGTTCTTCGAGCTCACGGCCGCAGCCAGCGCCGACGCCCTCCGTGGACGCACCGGCGAGCGCAACCGCCGCCGCCGAGCCGCGATGGGGCGCCCGCCATCGGTGGCCCCGAGGTGCTGATGATGATCTACGCCAACGGCGAGGGCGTGCCGCAGAACCTGGATCTGGCGCTGCGCTTTTGCGTGCAAGGTGGGCGGCGCCCCCGCCGAGCTCGACGCCAGGCTGGGCCGGCTCTGGCGAGCGCGTACCGGCGCCGCTCCGCGGTGGAACCAGCCTTTCGACGTGTGCGACGACGTCAGCGGCGGCCCGATGTCGGAGTACTGCGCGGTCCACGGAGAACGCGTCGCGGCCGTCGAGCGCAAGGCCCGCAAGCGCGCCGCGACCGCTGATATGCCGCGCGAGCTCGACGCCGCCGCCAAGCGCTTCTTCGATGCCCGCGCAGCGAGCGCGGTCGCCCTGACCGGCAGCCTGCGCGCTCGCCTCAGCATCGAAGAGCGCGCCAAGCTCGAGGACGCTTACGTCACCCTGCTCGAGCAGCTGCGCGACCCCACCACGCCGGATACCGTCAGCATCCGTCGGCCAGCTCTTTGGCGCGCGACCGTTGCCGCAGGTTTTACGCGACGGCTGTCGTGCGGCTGACTCAACCGGGCAGCGACAGGGGCAGCCGCAGCGTGGCGATGGTGCCGCCGCCGGGAGCGTCCGCCAGCGCCAAGCTGCCGGTGTGCTTCTTCATGATCGAGTAAGCGATCGACAGGCCGAGCCCCGTGCCCTGACCGACGGGCTTGGTCGTAAAGAACGGCTCGAGCACGCGATCTCGCACCTCCGCCGGAATGCCGGAGCCCGTATCGGCGATGCTGATCACGAAGTCGGTGCCGTCGGCGCCGGCCCTGATCTGGATGCTGCCGTCGGCTTCGATCGCGTCGATCGCGTTTGCGACGAGATTCAGCAAGACTTGGTTCAGTAGCCCCGGAAAGCAATCGACCAGATCGGGGGGCTTTAGCTCGACCTGGACGTCGATGCGATCTTTCAGTCGATGACCCAGTATCGTCACGACCGATTCGACGCACTCGCTGATGCTCACCCGCTTGCGCTCGCCCTCGTCGAGCCGGGAGAAGGTGCGCAGCTTCAACACCAGGTCCCGGATCCGCCCGAGGCCCAGCTCCGTTTCGGACAAGCGCGAATGCGCCTTGCGCCACAGGTCGTCGACCCGCGGCGCGACCGGCGCCGCCTCGTCCGCGCGCAGCTGCTCCAGGCACTTGCGTGTCGTATCGATGTGGCTCAGCACGAACGCCAACGGATTGTTGATCTCGTGGGCCACGCCGGCCACGAGCTCTCCCAGCGAGGCCATCTTCGCCGACTGCACGAGCTGACTTTGAGCGGCCTGCAGCTCGCGATAAGCCCCATGCAGCTGCTCGTTCGCTTGACGCAGGTCGCGGGCGACCGACGCCTCGACCTCGGCCAGCGAGCGGAGCTCGGCATTTTTGGCCTCGAGCTCCTGATTGGCGCGAGCCAGCTTCTTGCGGCTCGAATAGAGCTCGAGAAAGACGCGAACCTTGCTGAGCAGCACCGGCCCGTCGAGCGGCTTGAACAAGAAGTCGACGGCTCCCGAGCCGTAGCCGCGCGCCACGTTCTCTTCCGAGTCGCGCCCGGCGGTGAGGAAGATGATCGGCACCTCGCGCGTCGCGGGGTGCATGCGGGCGTGGCGCGCGACCTCGTAACCGTCCATCTCCGGCATCTGCACGTCGAGGAGGATGACGGCGAACTCGTTGCGCAGGAGCGCGCGCAGAGCTTGGGTACCGGAGTTGGCCGAGGTGACGGTGCAGCGCACGCCTTCCAGCAACGCACGCAGCACCACCAAATTCGCCTCCACGTCGTCGACGATCAGAACCGCCGGTAGCGCCCGCGATTCGCTGTCAGGCCCGTCCGACGTCAAGCGGCGCTCCGCCGGCGATAGATCCTCGCCGCCGCTGAAACCTCTCGGTAGGCGTCGCGCTGAGCGCTCGGCAGGCTCTCGCTGCTGCCCAGGCACAAGAAGCCGCCGCGCTCGAGCCCGTCCGCGAACAGCGCGAAGACCCGCTGCCTCAGCTCCTGGTCGAAGTAGATCAGCACGTTGCGGCAGAATATCAGCTGCATCTCACCCAGCGAATAGTCGGTCGTCAAATCGTGCTGAAACACGTGCACGTTCTTCTTCAGCGCCGGCAAAATCGAGATACTGCCGTACGCGCGCAGCCAGTAGCGGCCAAAGTCTTCCTCCCCCCCCGCCTGACGATAGTTGCGCTCGAACTCGGCAAGCTGAGCTTCGGGGTAGACGCCATCTCGAGTCTGCTGCACCGCGACCGTGCTCGTGTCGGTGGCGTAAATCTGCGCGCGCTCGTAGATGCCAGCCTCCGTGAGCAGCACCGCCGTAGCGTACACTTCCTCACCCGACGCGCAGCCGGCGTGCCAAATCTTCAGCTGAGGGTAGGTGCGCAGCTCGGGCATGACCTGGAGCTTCAGCTCCCGATAGAACGCGGGATCGCGAAACATTTCCGTCACACGAACGGTCAGCACGTCCAAAACATCGCTGAACAGCGCGGGCTCGTGGAGCAGACGATGCTGCAGCTCACCTAAGTTCCTGGCTCCGACCTTGGCCGCCGCGGCGGCGAGCCGCCGCTGCATCGAGTCTTGGGCATATTTACGGAAGTCGTAGCCGTAGCGCGCGTGGATCGCTTCGAGCAGCAAGCGCACCTCGAGCTCGTGCGCGCTGCCGCCGATCATCACGACGCCACCTCCGGACCAAACCACTTGCGCAGCGTGGCCAGCAGCCGCTCACTGTCGATCGGCTTCGGCAGGTAGTCGCTCGCGCCTGCTTCCAGGCACCGCTCGCGCTCGCCCTTCATCGCCTTCGCGGTCAAGGCGATCACGGGCAAGCTCGCGAACCGCGCCTGCTCGCGCACCCGTCGCATCGCTTCATAGCCGTCCATCTCCGGCATCATCACGTCCATCAACACGCCCTTGATGTCGGCGTGGGTGGCTAGTGCCTCCAGGGCTTCCTTGCCCGTTTCCGCCGTCACCACGTCCGCGCCCTTGCTGCGCAACAGCGCTGACAGCGAGTACACGGTGCGCATGTCGTCCTCGGCGAGGAGCAGCTTGACGCCACGCAGTGACACCTCTTGGCGCGGCCGCTCGGACTTGTTCAGCGTCGGCAGCTGGTTGGTCACGTGGCGGACGAACAGACGAGCTTCTTCCAGTAGACGATGCGGCGAGCCACCGTCCTTGAGGACGACGGCTTCGGCGTAAGCTTCGAGCTCGCGCGTCTCCTGCTTCGACAGCACGCGACCGGTGTGGATCACCACCCGCGGCGCGCCGAGCTCCGGTCGCTTGCGCAGCGTCTCGAGTAGCCGCGACCCGTCCATGTCGGGCAGGCCCAAATCCAGGATAACACAGCCGAATTCTCCGGACGCCAACGCCGCCAGCGCGGCGCTCCCGCTCGCGACGTGGGTCGCCACGAAGCCGTCCTGCTTCAACACAGTGAGCAGCGACGCGCCCTGATCGGGGTCGTCTTCGACAACCAGGATCTTGTGTTGGCTCGGCTTGGCGGTGGCGAGCGTCCTGACGACGTTCGCGAGCTCGGCGTGGCTGGCCGGCTTGACCAAGTAGCCTACGGCACCGAGCGCCAGGCCGCGGTGCGGCGCGTCGACGCCCGACACGAAGTGCACCGGGATCGAGCGTGTCAGGTCGTCTCTCTTCAACCGCTCCATCACGCTCCAGCCGTCGACGTCGGGCAGCGTCACGTCCAAGATGATCCCCAGCGCCTTGCCGGAGCGCGCCAGCTGCAGCCCGGCGCGGCCACTGCCGACCACCACCGCCTCGATGCCGCGGGCCCGCGCGATCTCCACCAACTGTTCGGCCAGGACGCTGTCGTCTTCGACGATCAGCAGGTAGGGCTCGTCGGGCGGCGGCGGCGCCCTCTCGTCTTCGGAGCGCACAGCGGCTTGAATCGGGTGCTGAATGGAGCGCTGAATCGAATGCTGGGCGGCGGCGGGGGCGGCGTGCCCGCGCTCCGGCAGCACGCACACGAAGCTGCTGCCTGCGCTCGAAGAGCTCTCCAGCAGCAGGTCTCCGCCGAGCAGCCGCGCTGATTCGCGCGCGATCGACAGGCCGAGCCCCGTACCGGTGTGGGCGCGGTTGGGCTGACCCTCGACCTGCTCGAACGGCGCAAATACGCGCTCGCGCGCCGACTCCGGAATGCCGACGCCGGTGTCGCTGACCGCGAACGCGACAGCGTGGTCGGCGAGCACGGCCGCGCTCTCGCCACGCGGCCGGCCGATCCACAACGTTACCTCGCCGCGCTCCGTGAACTTCAGAGCGTTGCCCAGCAAATTGAGTAAGATGCGCTCCACCCGCTGACGATCGGTAACGAGCGCAGGCGGTGCAGCCTCGTCGATTCGTGTCACGAGCGTGAGCCCCTTGCGCGCGGCGGTGGTCTCGAACAAGCGTCGGGCAAACCCCGTGAAGTGGCCGAGCTCGACCGACTCCAGCTTCAGCTCTTGCTTGCCGGCCTCGATCTTCGACAGATCGAGCACCTGGTTGATGAGCCCGAGCAGATCTTGGCCGGCGTCGTGGATCGTGCGCAGGTACTCGACCTGCTTGGGGGTGATGTTGCCGGTCTCGTTCTCGGACAAGAGCTGAGACAGCAGCAACATGCTGTTGAGCGGCGTCCGAAGCTCGTGAGACATGTTGGCCAAGAACTGGGACTTGTAAGCGCTGACCCGGTTGAGCTCATCCGCCTTCTGCGACAGCACCGACCGCGCGCGCTCCAGCTCGCCGTTGCGCTCGGCCAGCGCGACTCGCTGCAGCTCGAGCTCCTCGTTGGCGCGGCGCAGCTCGTCTTGCTGCGCGAGGAGCTCTTGATTGTTGAGGCGCAGCTCCTCCTCTTGCGCCGTTAGCCGCTCGGCTTGTGCCTGGGTGGCTTGCAGTAGCTGCCTCCGCGCAGCGCTGGCGCGCGCGGAGTCGATGGTGATGACGAGCGGCGCCCGCGCCGCCAGCAGCACCTCCCGCGCCGCGTCCGAAGCGGGCTTGAACAGCGCCAGCTCCAAGACGCCCACCTTGCGGCCGAAGTGGACGAGCGGAAGGAGCAGTAGCTGCTCGGGCGAAGCTTCGCCCAGCCCCGATTTGATCGTCAAATAGCCGGGCGGCAGGGCGTCGACGGTTACCAGCTCCTCCGACGCGAGCGCTTGACCGACGAGCCCGTCATGCTCGCCGAAACGATCGCCGACGCCGGCCTCGCGCGTCGCCTTGCCGCCGGCGTAAGCGGCCTCCAGCACGAGCGAGCCGTCATCCTGGCGGAGGTAGAGCGCCCCCGCCAGGGCTCCCACCCGGCCCGCGAGGTAACCAAGCGCCCGCTCGGCCGCAGTACGTGGCTCGAGCTCGCCGCGCAGCTGCTCGTTGAGGCCGGACAAGCCGGTCTTGAGCCAATCGTCGCGTTCGCGTGCCTCCGAGAGCCGCGACAGGCTGGCCGCCATCTGGTTGGCCTGCTCCGCGATCATCGACAGCTCGTCGCGCGCGGTGACCGGGATCGGAGTCGAGAAGTCTCCTGTTCCGAAGCGCACCAGGCCTCGCGACAGGTCACCCACCGCCTGCAGCATGCCCCCGCCGCCCCAGAACGCGAGCAGCGCGACGGCCACGATGCCGGTGACGGTAATCCCCAACCGCAAGCTGTCGGCGCTGCGATTGGCGCTGCGCACGGCTTGAAATGCCGCCGACAGCTCGCCGCGATCGACGCCGGTCGACTTTTTGATCAGGGCCAGCGCCTTCTCCTGCTGGGCCTGCATGAGCGCCACTTCTTGGAGCAACGCGTCGTTCGACTCGCCGGCGATCAAGCGGCGAGAAACGCCGAGCGCGGTCTGATAGTAGTCTTGCACCGCCCAGCGCAGGGCTGCTGCTGTCGACGGCTCTAGCGCCGCGCCCGCGCCGCCGAGCAGCTCGAACAGCGTCGTCCTGCGCTCGATGGTCGCGTCGAGGGCGACCAGATCTTGGGCCGCCACCGCGTCCTGCAAGCTGCGCGTCAAGCGCTCGAACTCGGCCTCGAGGCGCGGCGCGAGCTCGGTCTTGGGCACCAGTCGGCGCTGAACGTCGTCGAGCTGGCGGTTTTGACGGACCCCCATCGCCCCGCTGACGATCAACACCGAAAGCAGCGCCAGCAGCGCGGCGCCAAAGATGGCCGACAGCTTGGCGCGAAAGGTACTCTTCAACGTCTGCTCCTAACGGATCGCGAGCTCGGCCACACCGGCGAGCTTCGCGCTTGCCGAAACGTAGCCCACCGCCCCTGGGAATTTGGCGACGAACGCGATCACGCCCGCGTCCGAGTCGACCTCGGGCGGAGGCACGTCGCGACCCGAAAAAATGCGCTGCTGCCAATAGCTGCGGACGGCGCCGACGCTACGCTTCAACACCAGTTCGCTGAAGCGCCACCGCACGCCGTTGTCGGAACGCAGATCGACGGGACGGATCGCCTCTCCGTCGGGCCAGCGCGTGCGCTTCTTCAAGAACGCATCTGCCACCAGCTCGCGCGGCGCTCCCCGCAGTGAGCTCGCCGGGTTCACGATCAACAGAAAGTCTCGGGTTTCGCCCGCGCTCGCCGCCGGCGCGATCGCCGTCAGCACGGACCCGCAGCCCAGACCGAGCAACGCCAGCCCGGCTCGGCGGGAGCAGCGGAGATGGACGGGGACGTCGAAGGCACGCATGTTTGGGCCTCAGAAGTACCCGGTCGTCTTCAACAAGAAGACGCCCCAGTTTTTGGAGAGGTCGTCGAGCGGTTGGTTGCCGTTCAGCGCGCTCGTGAGCGCGGCGGTGCCGTGCATGTAGTGACCTTCGAGCTTGACGAGCCAGTTCGGAGTCAAGTCGTAGCGCAGCGTCATCGCGACGTCGTGCTGGTAGGTCGAGCGCTTTCGAATCGGTTGCTCGATGTTCGGAAGCAGCACCGAGTAGTAGAGCCCCGGCGTGAACCACGGCCGCACCTGGTACGAGCCCATCACGTAAAAGCCTTCGATGGTGGTCCTGACCTCGGGCGCGAGCAGCGTCGTCTTGTAGTTCGCGTATTCGCGAGCAAGCTCCGCCGCGAGCAGCAGGTCCTGAGCCTGGTATTCGACGGACGCGACCCACAGCTGAACTGGGAGCGCGATGCTCACGTTGCCGGCGTAGCCTGCTGGCAGCAGACCAGCGGCCTGGTACGCAGCGGCCTCGTCCGCCGTCGGCTCGTAGTCCAAGTCGAAGCGAGCGGCTTGCAGGCTCGCGCCGAGCCTGAGGCCCTGGACGGGGGGCGACCACATCAAGCGGCCACCGAAATCATACGGGACTTCGAAGCCCCGCAGCTGAGGCGAGGCATCAGCCGTATTGACGTAGATGGTGCCCCCGTACGCGCGGTACTCGAGCGAGCCCGCGGCACCGATGCGCACGTCTCCGTACAGCTCGGCGCCGGTTTGGGCGAAGAGGATCTCGCGGCTGGTGACGGGATAAATCGACTGCGGAAGTAGGATCGGCACGCGCCCCGCGTCGACGTCGTTCGCCTCGTTGTAGAGGCCCCAAGGCAGCTTGGTCCTGCCCACCCGTAGGCCCAACCAGTCGAAGAATCGGTAATCCAGGTAATACCAGTCGACCTGCGGCGCGTAGTTGCCGAGCGGTCCGAGATCGTGCGCGAACAGCTGTACCCCCGCGCGCAGCCGGTCCGTCAGCTGCGTGGTGAAGTTGATGCCCACCTCGCTGAGCTCGAAGTTTCCTTGGCGCCGAGCGCTCGGCCCCAGGTAGTTGTTTTTGGTGGTCTTGACGTAGCCCTGGCTGACGAAGCCGTGTATCTGCACGGAAGGTCCGGACTCTTGCGCGACCGCGCGCTGCGGGCCGAGCCCGAGCGCGACCCCGGCGCAAATTGCTATCACCCGATGCATGGCTTCGTGAGCTCCCACGCCTCGCGCGTCACGCGCGAAGACTCACCTTTCATCATTTCCGAGTGAGGCAAAGCTTGTCAACGCATCGCCCGCCAGGAACCGACTCGTACAAAACTGCGCCTCGTACCGTGTGTACAATTCACCGACCACGGCGGCTGATCCGCGGCTACCAGCATGCGTAGCAATTCGCCACGCCGGCAACACTTCGACATATGCGAGCCGACGTTCGCGAGTTGTTCGATGAAGCGATCCGTGAGCTATTGGAGGCTAGACCCGCCTATCCGTGGAAGGCCTCGCAGATGTCTGCCGAACCCGCTTCCCAACCGGGCCGCAGTCGACCGCCCCGTGTGCTTTTGGTCGATGACGAGCCCCAAGTGCTCGTAGCGCTCGAAGATTTGCTCGGTGGAGAGTTCGACGTCACCGCTACCAGCGAGCCGAAGCACGCGCTGCGTATCGCGGAAGAGGATCCGAGCATCGCGGTGGTGCTCTCCGATCAGCGCATGCCGGGCATGACCGGCGATCAGCTGCTGGCAAGGCTGCGGCAGCAGTCGAACGCCTCGCGAATTTTATGTACCGGGTACGCTGACTTGCAGGTCGTGGTTCGGTCCGTCAACGAGGGTCAGATCTTCGCCTACGTCACCAAGCCGTGGGACAGCGTCGACCTGCGCTTGAAGGTGCTGCACGCCGCCGACCATTTCCGACTCAATCATGAGCTTGCCTACGAGAAGCAGCTGCTGGTGCAGCTGATGAGCGGCATGCCGGACGCGATCTTCTTCAAGGACGCCGAACGGCGCTATGTCCGCGTCAATCCCGCGTTTCTGGACGCGTTCGGGCGCAGCGACGAGGAGGTGCTCGGCCGGCGCATCTCCGAGCTGATGCCCGACGATCCGATCGCGCTCGCGATCGAGGAGCGGGAGCGCGAAATTTTGTCGGACGGCATCGCCCGGCGCGACGTGCTGCATCGGCGCTTGCCTGACGGCAGGAACCAGTCGTCGTCGACGACGCGCGCGGCGGTGCGCGGACCCGACGGCAAAGTCGTGGGGATGGTGGGCGTCGCCCAAGACATCAGCGAGATGGTGCGGACCCAGGAGGCGCTCCGGGTCAGCGAAGAACGGCTGAGACTTGCGTTTTTGGCCTCGAACAGCGGGCTGTTCGACTGGAATTTGGAGACCGGCGACACCATGTATTCCCCGTCGCCGGGCGCGCTCGAAAAGAGCGGCGAAACGGCGGAGCATGACTTCGTCGCGCTCCAAGAGCGGGTTCATCCCGACGACCGCCCACGCTTGCGAGCCGCGCTCGACGCGCACCTCGATCGACGCGAGCCGCTGCGCGGGCTCGAGCTTCGCGCGCGCGACGCCGGCGGCAATTACCGCTGGTTCGAGATCAGCGCCCAAGCGGCTTGGAATTCGGCGGGCAAGGCGGTGCGTCTGGTCGGAGCGACGGTCGACATCACGCAACGCAAGGAACAACACAGCCGGTTGGCGCGGCTCGACTACCTCACTTTGCACGACGAGCTGACCGGCTTGCCCAACCGCGCCCATTTCACCGCCGAGCTCGACCGTCAGATCGCCGTCGCCGAAGGCCGCTCCGAGCAGCTTGCCGTGATCGCGGTAGACGTCGTGCGCTTCCGCCACGTCAACGAGACGCTCGGTCGCCGCAGCGGCGACGTCGCGCTCCAAGAGGTGGCCAAGCGTCTGAGCAGCGTCGTCGAGCCCGGCGATCTGCTGGCGCGCTTCCAGAGCGACACGTTCATGGTGATGCTGCGCGGCATCGAGCAGGAGGCGCAGGCGGTGCAGTGGGTGCAGCAGAAGCTGGTCCCGGCGCTGAGCTCACCGCTCGCGCTCGAAGGCACGGAGCTGACGCTGTCGGCCAAGGCTGGCATCGCGCTGTTCCCCGCCGACGCGCGCACGGCCGACGCGATGCTGGCCAACGCGGAGACCGCCTTGAAGCAGGTCAAGCACAGCGCGCTACCGTATCTGTTCTACGCGCCGAGCATGAACAGCCGCGTCGCGGAGAAGCTGCGGCTCGAGACCAAGCTGCGCCGCGCGCTGATGCATGACGAGTTCCTGCTCTACTATCAGCCCAAGGTCGACCTCAAGACGGGCGAGATCGTCGGCGTCGAGGCGCTCATCCGCTGGCGCGATCCGGAGGTCGGTCTCGTCGCCCCCGGCAGCTTCATCCCGGTTTTGGAGGAGACGCAGCTAATCCTGCCCGTCGGGCGGTGGGTGCTGGAGCGAGCGGCGGCGCAATACGCCGAGTGGCAAAGCCAAGGCCTCAAGGTCCCGCGTATCGCCGTCAACGTCTCGGCGCTGCAGCTGGCGCAGCGCGAGTTCGTCGCCTCGCTCGACGCGACCCTCGAGCGCTACCCGAGCGCGGCCGCCGGCCTCGATCTGGAGCTCACCGAGAGCGTGTTGATGGATGACCTGACCGGCAATATCGAGAAGCTGCGCGAAGCCAAGGCGCGCGGTCTGCACGTCGCGATCGACGATTTCGGCACCGGCTACTCGTCGCTCGGCTACCTCAGCCGCTTGCCGCTCGACGCGCTCAAGGTCGACCGCTCGTTCATCGACAACATGGCCGAAGATCCACAGCAAATGTCGATCGTCACCGCCATCATCTCGCTGGCGCATTCACTCGACCTCGAGGTGATCGCCGAGGGCGTCGAGACCGCGAATCAAGCCCAATTGCTGCGACTGCTGCGCTGTGACCAAATTCAGGGTTACCTGATGGCCAGGCCCCAGCCCGCGGCAGACCTCGCCAAGATGCTGGTGACTGGCAAGCTCGAGATCCCCAAAACCCAGAAGGCTTGAGCTCAGCCCGGGTCAGCGCTTGTTCATCCCGACCACGAACACCTCGGTGCTTACTTGCCGAGTGCCTTCGGGTCGAATCGTGCGCACGGCTTCGTAGGCGGCGCGCACGCGGAGCTCGGCCGCCTTGTAGTCGCCGGACATGAAGATCTTGGCCGCGAAATGGCTGCCCGGCTTGCCGTGCGCGATCGCCACGTCGAGGGCGCGCAAGAAGAGCTCGGTGCTGCGCGTCTGGTCCTGAAATTTAGAGCCCGAGGTGTTGGGGGCCATGTCGCTGAGCACGACGTCGTAGGGCGCGTGAGCCGCCAAAATTTCGCTATCGAGGGAGAGAGCGTCGCCCTCCAGCACCTTCACGTTCTCGCCGAACGCCTGCTGAATCGGCTTGATGTCGATGGCGTACACGTGCCCCGTCGGGCCGACTCGCTCGCTCGCGTACAGTGACCAGGAGCCTGGCGCCGCCCCCAGGTCGATCACGTTTTGCCCAGCGCGAAAGACGCGCATGCGTCGATCAATCTCTTGGAGCTTGAATACGGAGCGCGCCGGATAGCCTTTGGCTCGCGCCTCGAGCGTCTTGGCGTCTGGCTTGGCGTAAGGGTTGGCGCGGTTCTTCAACGCGGGTCAGCTACCACGATTTGCGCGAGCAGGCTCTTGCTCGGGTGGGGGCCGTCGAGCCCCTCCGGGCAGTCGAGCCCGCTCGGCAAATCCTTGATCTTGAGCTGGCAGCGCGCCTGGGCGGCGGCGTCCTGCAGGTGACGCCGAAAGCGCGCCAAGCTCGTCTTCTGGTGGTTGGTCACGCAGAGCAAGACCCCGGCCGGGCCGAGCAGGCGCAGGCAATCCGCCATCAAGCCGGTGATGTCGCGGTCGAAACGGAACGTCGCCTTGCCGACGGTGGCGAAGCTGGGTGGATCGAGCACGATCACGTCGAAGCGCCGTCCGTGCTTCACGGCGCCCCTCACGAATCGCACCGCGTCGGTCTGGACCAGCTCGTGACGCTCCGCATCGAGGTGGTTGGCGTCGAAGTTGGCTCGACCCCGCTCCAGCGCGCGCCCCGAGAGGTCGACGCTCGTCACCCGTGCCGCTCCCCCGCGCGCCGCCGCGACGCTGAAGGAGCAGGTATACGAGAACAGATTGAGCACCTGCTTCTTGGCCGACAGCTCGGCGATGCGCGTTCGATTGTCGCGCTGATCGACGAACAAGCCCGTCGACAACCCGTCGCCCAGCTCGGTCAAGATCGTGCGGCCGTGCTCGCAGACGGCCAACGGTGACGGCGCGGGAGCGCCGGCCACCGGTACGAGCGGTGCCAGGGCGGGCGCGTCGGCGCGCCGCAGGTCGCGGCGTTCCCGGTGCTTCACGTAGACACCGCGCGCACCGCCCGCGAGTAACAGCTCGGCGATCTCGTGGGCGTGCTGCTCGGCTTCCGGTGTCGACGCCGATAGCACCGCGTGCTCGCGGTAGCGATCGACGGTCACGCCGGGCAACCCGTCCCCCTGATCGTTGACGATACGGAAGACGTCCGCGTCTGCGCAGAGCGGAGTGCGCAGCGCTGCCGCGTCGAGCAGGCGCTCACGCAGCTCGCGCAGCGGGGCAAAGCTCGACCCGGTCGCGACCCAGCCCGGCAGCTCGCTCGGGACCGCCGCTTCGAAGCGCTCGCCCAGCACGCGGCGCACCCGACAATGCAGCAGCAGCCGCCAAGCCTGCGCCCCGCCGTACAGCGCGTCACCGGCGATCGGCGCATCGACGGCTGCCAGCTGAACGCGCAGCTGATGCATGCGACCCGTCTCCGGTCTGAGCTCGACCAGCGCCCGGCCGCCTTGCTCGTGGACCACGCGATAGCGGCACCTCGCGTGCTCGCCGCCGCTCGAGACCACGCGCGCGCGGCGCTTGTCACTCTCGAGCCGGTGCTCGAGAGTGCCCGCCTCTCCCAGGCGCGAGCGACGACCGAGCGACACCGCCGCGACATAGACGCGCTCGTTCTCACCCGCTTCGATTTCGGACGCGACGGAAGCGTTGGCGCCGCGCTCGGTCGTGAAGGCCAGCACCCCCGACGTACCGACGTCGAGCCGCGCATGGACGCCCAGGTAGCCGTCATGGCCGTCGGCCCGCAAGAGCGCGGACAGCCGCGTCACCAGGTCGCTCGAAAGCCGCTCGTCGCCGCCATGCACGACCATTCCCGGCGGTTTGTCGACGACCAAAATGCCATCGCGCCGAGCGATCACCCGCTCGGCGCGAAATGGAACGAATAGCGAGTCCAAGGGACTCTCCCTCAGACGCTCGGCCCGATTAGGCCTTCTTCTTGCCGCCGTTCTTCTTCTTGATCGCGCCGCGCACCACGACCAGCCCGCCGCGCGAACCGGGGATACCGCCGCGAATCAACACCAAGTTTTGATCGGCGATCACCTTGGCGACTTTTTGGTTGAGCACGCTGGTCGTCGCGTCGCCGTGGTGGCCCGGCATCTTCATGCCGAGCTTCACGCGACCGGGCGTCATACGCGTACCGATGGAGCCACCGTGACGACGGTACTCGTGGGTACCGTGGGTCTGGATGTTGCCGGCGAAGTGGTAGCGCTTGACCACGCCTTGAAAACCGAAGCCGCGGCTCACGCCCTGGACGTCGACGAACTGACCTTCTTCGAAGATCTGATCGACCTTGAGCTCGGCGCCGACCTCGATGCCGGCAGCGTACTCGGCGCTGCAGCGAAACTCGCGCAGCGTGCGGCGGCCCGGAACGTTGGCCTTCTTGAACTGGCCGGCGACGGACTTGCTCGTGTGCTTGTCCTTGCGGTCACCGGTGCCGACGATCAGCGCGTCGTAGCCGTCTTTCTCTTGGGTGCGCTTGCCAACGACGATCGCGCTGGCTTCGACCACGGTGCACGGGACGACCGAGCCGTCTTCCGCGAAAATCTGGGTCATGCCGAGCTTGCGACCAATCACGCCGGGGTACTGATTCATTGACCTACCTACACTTCTTACCCACATCACCGAGGCTGCGGAACTCGCAGAGCGGCTGTGGGGAGCCGCGCGGATTAGCCCCCCAGGGGTCGCCCGTCAAGCCTACCTGCTCGCTTTTCGCGGCTCGCGCTTGACTCGCCGGGTTCGGGATGCATAATGCCGCGCTCTCTCGCTGGTTTTTGGCGAGATTTCGCGGAAAATCCTCATGCTGACCCTCTCGAAAATTGCCGCCCTCGAATCCCAGAGCCTCCGCGCAGGTCTGCCGGACTTTCGCGTCGGCGACACCGTGGCCGTCCACTACAAGATCGTCGAGGGTGACAAGCTCCGCGTCCAGGTTTTCCGCGGTATCGTCATTCAGAAGCACCGCGCCGGCGCGCGGTCGACGTTCACCGTTCGCAAGGTGAGCTTCAACGTGGGCGTCGAGCGCATCTTCGCGCTGCACTCCCCGCGGCTCGAGACGATCGAGGTGCTGTCGAAGGGCGTCGTTCGTCAGGCGCGCCTGTTCTACCTCCGCGACCTCAAGGGCAAGGCCGCCCGCGTCGCCGACGAAAAAGACCGCTAGCCGTGCGCGCGTTCAGCGCGCTGAGCACGACAGCCGACTGACGGGCCGAAGCCCGAACGAACTCCGAGCGATTTCGCGCCTTTTCGGGCGAAACCGGGTATGCTGCGCGGCGCTTCCCGCCTCTGCTGTTTGTTGGCGGGGCGTAGGCCCCTAGCTTCAATGGGGGCGCGCAGCTCTCGGGAGTCCGTACTCATGATCGTCTGCACGCGGTGTGGCGCTAACAACCAGCCGACCAGCAAGTTTTGTCTTTCCTGCGGCGCGCCTTTGGCGCCGGCTCATGCCGCTGGGGGTCCAGCGCCAGGTCCCCAGGCCCCGCCTCCACACTACGCTCCGCCGGGGCCCCCACCCGGAGCCCCGCCCGCGCCGCCGCCGCAGTGGGGCGCGTCGCCACCGCCACACTACGCGCCTCCCCCGCCCGTGACGCCGGGTCCGCCGCAGTGGGGTGCCCCGCAAGCTTACCAGCCGCCGCCCGGCGCCTCGCCGCCAGCGCCGCCGGCAGCCTGGGCGCCGCCGCCAGCGCCGCCCGCCGCGCCACCCGCCTTCTCACCGGCAGAGGCACCGCGGTACCAAGCGGGGTCGCCCGAGGGTCTCAACCCGTTTGGGGCGACTGTCGGCCCGCCTCAAGGCTACGGCGCTCCACCGCCCGGTCCCAATCCGTACGGCGCTCCGCCGCCGGCGTGGGGCGCGCCGCCCGAGCAACCACCGCTGGCGGCGCCTCCGGTCTGGCAACCTCCGCCACCACTCGCGCCCGCGCCTGCCGGCGCGCCGCCTCTTCATTCGAAAGATCCGTCGGCGTACGCCGCCACGGCGCCACCGCCTACGAATGAAGAGTTCGACCGGCAGCAGGCAGCCGTCGCCGTCGCGGCCCCGCCTGCGCCGCCGCCCTATGGCGCGCCGCCGGCCTACATGGCCCCGTCGCCGGCCCCGATGCCGTCGCCGTCAGCACCGCCGCCGGTTGCCGTCAGCCCTCCAGCTGCTCCGAGCGCCGACACCTCGTTGCGCGTGCTGGCCGGGTTCCTGGTCAGCTACGAGGCGACCGAGCTCGGAGTATTTTGGCCGATTTATCAGGGCCAGAACGTCGTCGGCCGCAAGGGCGCCGCGCCTGGGCTCGACATCGAGATCGATCATCCAACGACCTCGTCACGCCACGCCGTCATCCACGCCACGGCGCGGCCGGGCAAGCTAAAGGTCGAGGATCCTGCCAGCACCAACGGCACGTTCGTTGGCGAGAACATGATCGAGAAGAACAAGCCGCACGAGCTGCGCGATGGCGAGTCCGTGCGCTTCGGTGGTTTCAACGTGATCGTGAAGATCATCTGACACGTGACGCTCGACGCGGTGTCGCGCGCGGCGCGGCACGACTGATGGCCCCAACCGAGAGCATTTTCGGAAGATGTTGAAGCGCTTTATCACCTCGATCCTTTTCGTCCTTGCCGCGTCCTTGCTGGCGCTACCGCTCGCGGCTGCGCCGGCGGTCAAGCTGCTGCGCGTCGACCCTCGCGCCGCGCAAGAGAACGGCAACCCGGTGCTCACCACCGTCGTCGACATCTCGCAGAGCAAGCGGATCACCGACGCCACGCAGGCCTGCTCGGCGCTGAACGGTAACGCTCAGCTCGACTGCATGGCGCAGAACCTGGAAAAGCCGTTCGCGCTGTACCAGTCCTTCCCGTTTCCTTCCGACCGAGCCCTGTTCACCGTCAACGTCGAGGGGACCGACGTGCCGGCCAAGTTCATCAGCCTGGCGCGCTGGGGCGAGAGCCAGCAGCAGCCCGGCATCGGGACCTCTTGGCTGATCCTGATCGACGCCGACAGGCGCATGGGCAAGAGCTTCGAGGACGCGAAGCAGGTGGCGCAGCAGTTCGTGGCCACGATGGGCCCGAACGACATCGTCAACATCATGTTCTTCGACGACCGCCAGGTCGCGAAAGACTCCAAGTGGCTACCGGCGTCGCAGAAGGCCAAAGCCACGAGCTTCATCACGTCGACCACGGAGCTGTTCGGCAACACCGGCCGCAACCGCTCGTTGCTCAGCATCATCAAGTCGGCGGCCACCAACGGCTTCCAGGCGCTCGGCAACGTCGGCGAAGACGTCAAGGTGCCGCTGCATCAAGCGATGGTGGTGCTGTCAGACGGCTTCGCCGGCGCCGACCCGGGCACGACCGGCGTCGCCGCCCTGCAGCTGCAAAACTTCATGACCGGCGGTCGTTTCCCGGAGGACAACACGGCGCTGCCCAAGGCGCCGGTACCGGTAATCAGCGTCTATTTCCCGGTCACCGTGATCGACGAGTTCAAGCAAAACTCGCTCGATTTCATGCAGAACATGGCCAATCCGGAGATTGGCGGGTTCTTCACCGTCGTGCAGGCAGGCGGGGGCGGACGCGCCGCGAACATCGTCAACACGGTGCGGCAGCGCTTCTCGAAGATGAACATCGTGAAGTGGAAGGTGTCGTGCGTCGCTCCGACCGTGACCCAGAGCTTCAAGCTGGTGTTCCAGGACACGAACCCCCCGATCCTGGGCGACAACACCTTCAAAGACGTGCCGGTCGGCATCGATCCGACGACCTGGCCGCTCGACGTCAACATCGAATACACGACCGAGATGTCGAAGCGGGACGGCGGAGCCGTGTATCCGGGCGGCTCGTTCAAGGTCTACGGCGACTTCTGCTGGGGCGGCTCCAAAGAGCGGGCCGAGGTTTATTTTCTGCCCGCAGGCCAGCCGATCCCGACCGCGCTCACCGGCACCGACATCGAGACGGCCAAGCGCACGCAACAGCAGCTGATCGCGATGGGCATGAAGGGCACCGCGCTCGAAGCCAGCGACACCTTCGCCAGCTTCCAAGCGCCCGACTCCGACAAGATCTTGCACGGCAGCGGTGACCAGGCCGTCGTGCGGCTGGTGATCTACGACAACAAGGCGCACCGCACGAGCGGCGTCACCGCCTCGACGATCGTGCAGATGAAGGGCAGCACGGCGCCGCTGCCGCTGCTGCTGATTTTGGGGAGCCTGTTCGGCTTGGTGGTGGTGGCGCTGCTGGTGGTCGTGATCGTGCGCAGCGGTGGCAAGAAGCGTCCCGGCGGTGGCGGCGGCGCCGGCCCGATGCCCGTTGTCGCGGGCGGCTACGGCGCGGCTCCTGCCCCGCAGGGCTACGGCGCTCCGCCGCAGCCCTATGCCTCCCCGGGCTACACCCCGCCCGTGCAGGCGCAGGCTCCCCCCCCGCAGGCGCCGCCCGCGAACCCGTACGGCGGGGCGGCCGCGACGTCGGCAATCCTCACCGGCGCGACCGGCGTCTACACGATTTTGGCCGGCCAAGAAGTACGGGCCGGGCGCGACGCCGGTCAGTGCGTGATCGCGCTGAACGAGCCGCGTGTCTCCGGCGTGCACGCTAGCTTGAAGCTCGAAGCGGGGCAGCTCTACGTGCGCGACGAAAACAGCAACAACGGCACGCTCGTCAACGGCAACCGGCTGTCGCCGGGCCTCTGGTCGCCGGTGCCGCCCGGCTCGATCGTGCGCTTCGGTCCGATCGAATTCAGCGCGGCGGTTCAGTAGCGCCCATGATCCCCGGCTTTTCGAAGGCGACGCTGCTCGTCGGCAGCGCTTCGCATTGCGACATCCGACTGGGCGGCCCCGGTGTCGCGCCGGAGCACGCGCGCATCGTCCACACCGGCGGCGGCCACGTGACGTTCACCGACGCCGGCGCGGGACCATCGGCCGTCAACGGTCAGCCGCTACCGCCTGGCGGGTCGGCGCCGTTCGATTTTCGAGCGCATTTTACCGTGGGTCAGAGCCCGGTCCCGCTCGCCCACCCCGCCCTGGCGTTGATGTTGATGGAAGCCGGCAAGGCGCCTGTCACGCCTGGCCAGGTGGTTTTCGGGCGTGATCCGGCGCGCGTCAACGTCGTCGTCAACCACCCGAACGTCTCGAGCTTGCACGCGACGTTTCAGCTCAATCCGTTGAGCATCACCGATCACCAGTCGACGAGCGGCTCGTGGCTCGGTAGCGAGCGCATCGCCGCCGGCAAGCCGCACTCACTCGATCCGCATGCGTTCGTCGGCCTCGGCCCCGTCGCGGTGCCGGTCACGCTGGTGCTGCAGCTCGCGCAAGCCTTGAGCGCTGGCACGGGTACGAGCGCCAGCGCTCAGCACTCGCCGGTCGCGCCCGCCGCGGCCGTGCTGGGCGCCGTCGGAGACCGCCTGAGCGGCGGCGGCAGCGCCGGCAAACCAAAGCACAAGACCGTCATCGGTCAGGTCCGCGTCGACGGCCCGGCCGTGTCCGTCAAGAGCATCGGCCGCACACCGGAAAACGACATCCAGGTCGCTCACCCGCAGGTGTCGAGCAAGCACGCGGCGCTGCACTTCGTCGCCGGCCAGATTTTCCTCGAAGACAAGAACAGCGCCAACGGCACCTTCGTGAAGGGCCAGCGCATCGCACCCGGACAGCGCGTTCCGGTGACGAGCGGCGAGAAGGTCTTCATCGGCCCGATGCCGCTGCTGATCCAGGTCGAAGGCCAAGACGTCGCGGTCGTGGTCGAAGACGCGGTCAGCTGGGAAGGCCGCCCGCTGTACGAGATCGAAGCTTGGGACCTGCTGGTCCAGGTGCCCGATCGCGACAACCCGTCCGAGCTGAAGACGCTGCTCGACCACGTGAGCTTCAAGGCCCTGCCCGGCGACTTCATCGCCCTGATGGGCCCGAGCGGCGCCGGCAAGACCACGCTGCTGATGACGCTCAACGGGTACCTGCCGCCGACGGGCGGGCAGGTGCGCATCAACGGCGAAGATCTCTACGCGATCTACGACGCGCTCCGCGGCTCGATCGGCTACGTGCCGCAAGACGACATCGTGCACCCCGAGCTCACGGTGTTCGAAGCCGTGCGTTACAGCGCTCGCTTTCGCCTGCCGCCCGACTATTCGGACGACGAGATCACGCGCCGCGTCGACACGACGCTGGCTCAGCTCGGCCTCGAGCAGGTCGCGCACCTCCAGATCGGCAAGCCCGAGCGCAAGATCTTGTCCGGCGGTCAGCGCAAGCGCGTGAACATCGCGATGGAGCTGGTGACCGATCCGGTCATCATGTTCCTCGACGAGCCCACGAGCGGGCTTGCCGCCGACGACACGCAAGCGCTCGTGCAGCTGCTGGCCGATCTCGCCAAGCAGACCGGCAAGACCATCATCACGACGATTCACCAGCCCTCGAAGGAAGAATTCGAGAAATTCAACCAGACGCTGGTGCTGGGCCCCGGCGGCCTGACCATCTTCTTCGGCCCGCCCCGCGACGGCTACCGCTTCTTCGGGTCGTTCCGCGAGCGGCTCGGTAAGAGCAACGACGTCGACAACCCGCGCGACATGTTCGACATGTTGAACCAGCGGGAGCGGCCGATTTTCGAGGCGATGCGGGCCCAGAACCCGAGCACACCTCGCTTCATGGCCCGCGCCGCCGCGGCTCGCGAGTGGAACGCCGAGTATTTCAACCCCCAAAACCCCACGTTCCAGAAGATGTTCGCGGGGCGCCGCGCCGTCGGCACCGGCTCGCCGCAGCAAGGCATGCCCGAGAGCCGCCCGCAGACGAGCGGTCAATTCGGGCTGTTGTTCAGCCGCTACTGGAAGGTGAAGGCCCGCGACGTGGGCGGCACCATGATCATGCTCTTGCAAGCGCCGATCATCGGCGTGCTGCTGGCGGGCGTGTTCGGCGGCCAGAAAGACGGCATTCCGTTCTGGTGCCTGGGCGCGTTGCAAGAGCTGTCGAAGAAGGCCGGCGGCACCGGCGACGGCATCAGCGACACCCTGCGCAACATGCAGGCGACCCCCGATCACTCCGCTGCGATCTTCTTTTGTGTCGTCTCGGCGGTGTGGTTCGGCACCAGCAACGCCGCCCGCGAGGTGGTCAGCGAACGCGCCATTTACATGCGCGAGCGCATGGTGAACCTGAAGCTGTTCAACTACATCTTCTCCAAGTTCGTGCTGCTGAGCATGTTCTGCATCGTGCAATGCACGATTTTGCTGGCGATCGTGTTCTTCGCGCTCGGGTTCAACGGCGGCCTACCCGCCTTCGGCATCTCGCTGATGACGCTGATCGTCACGGCCATGAACTCGGTGGCGGTCGGTTTGTTGCTGAGCACGCTCGTGAACAGCGCCGAAGCGGCGATGGCGCTCACGCCGATCGCGCTGATCCCGCAGGTCGTCCTCGGCGGCTTGCTGGTGCCGATGACGACGAACCCGATGCTGAAATGGCCGATGTACCTGATGCCGGCGCGCTGGGGCTTTCAGGGCATGATCGCCCAGGAGCGGCTCGCGATCGCCAACGACACGGCCTGGATCATCGACATCAAGAAGCCGGACACGACCAGCGTCGAAAACTTCCTCGTCGCCGGCAAGTTTCACTGCGCCGAGGCGCAAATCGCCAGCGGCGACTTCAACGGCGCCTGGGGTTTCGGCGACTATCGCCTGTTTTGGCTGCCGCCGGCCGTGTTGGCGGCGATGATGGTCGGCCTCCTGATCTTCATCCTCGTCATCCTCAAGCGCCGCGACACGTTCTAAGCAGCTGCGTCGCTACGGCGCGCCGCATTTCGTCGATTGACCGGATACGGCGCACAGCGTGCCCGCCTTGCACTTCTCGGACGCGACGAAGCGCTCGTCCTTGCACGTGACTCGGGCCCTCTTGTCTTCGCTGCACGCGATGTGACCGGTCAGGCCCCGATCGCAGCTGTCGCCGAGCCTGGCCACGCTTTGGTCGCAGCCGAGCTTGCCTCCGGCGGAGCTGCACTGGCCCGCGCCGCGGCAAAAATAGAGGGACTGCATGCGGCCGTCGACGCAGGACAGCACCTGCGCCTTGTCGACGCTGCACGCCTTGGCGCCCTGCTTCTTGCAAGCCTCGCCCGCTTCCGCCACCGACTGGTCGCAGTTGGCCTGCTCCGCCACCGTCTCGCAACCCCGCGGCCCCCGACATGGCACGCTCTCGAACTTACGGCCGTGGCACGCCAGCATCGCCCGCTCGCCGCGACACACGGCGACGCCCTCGTCGTTGCGGCTGCAGGCGTCGCCGGGCTGGTTTCCGGTGATGTCGCAGGCGGTGCGTTCACGTACGGTCGTGCAACCGGCTTTACCGCGGCACGGAGCCTCCACGAACTTCCCGTCGTCGCACACGATCGCCCGCTGGGCGTCGAGGCAACGTGCCTCGTGCACGTCACACGAGCTCCCCACGCTCGGCTTGCACGACACGAGGCCGAGCAAGCACAGCGGAAACAGCGAGAACCGCGGCGGCACGCCGAAGACTCAAGCGAACTATGCCCGACGTTTCCAGTAGAAAGACGTCGGCCCTTGCCGGCTCCGCGCGAGCGCCCTACGTTCCTGCGCCCGCCCCCGGTGCACGATGCGCCTTGGGCGTTTTTTTCGAGGAGACAAATATGGGCCTTCACATCGGCAGCATTGCCCCTGATTTCGAACAAGAGTCGAGCACCGGCAAGATCCGCTTTCACGAGTGGCTCGGCGGTAGCTGGGCCATCCTATTTTCGCACCCGAAAGACTTCACGCCCGTGTGCACCACCGAGCTCGGTCGCACCGCCAACTTGAAGGACGAGTTCGATCGGCGTGGCGTCAAGGCGATCGCGGTCAGCGTCGACAGCGTGCAAGATCACCAGCGCTGGATCCCGGACATCGAAGAGACCCAGAACGCCAAGATGAATTTTCCGATCTTGGCCGACTCCGATCGCAAGGTCTCCAAGCTCTACGACATGATCCACCCCGAAGCGAACGATACGCTGGCGGTGCGCTCGGTGTTCTTCATCGATCCGAACAAGAAGATTCGCGCGATGATCACCTACCCCGCCAGCACCGGCCGCAACTTCGGCGAAATCTTGCGCGTGATCGACTCGCTGCAGCTGACCGACAGCCACAAGGTCGCGACGCCGGCCGATTGGCGCGACGGAGACGATTGCGTGATCTCCCCGGCCATCCAGGACGCCGAGGAGCTCAAGCAGCGCTTCCCGAAGGGGTACACGGCGTTGCGCCCCTACCTGCGCATGACGCCGCAGCCGAATAAGTAGCTCGCCCGCCGATCTCGGGTTTTAGCTTCGTTTTCGCTGCGGTCCGATGCTCACGTACAAAAGTACGCTCCGCTTCGGTCCTCGCGAAAGCCTCGCCAAAACACCGAGCTTGGCGACCGAGCTCGCTCAGCCCGCTGCCGAACGGCGCCGCGCGATCGCGGCGCCGGCCAACATCATGCCCAGCAGCGCGACGCCGCCGCCGGCAGGCCCGCCCGGCACGGTCGCGCAGCTGGCTTTGGCCTCGCCTTCGGCCTCGCAGCTATTGCCAGAGCAGCTCGCCGAGCCCTGGGCGCTCGCGTCGACGTGCGCCTCGAGCCACGCGTTGAGCGAGTCGATGCAGTTTTGCAGCTTGCCGCCGTGGTCGATGTACTGGCCGTCGCAGAACAACGCGCCCTCCGGCTGGCGGCACTCGCCCTCACACTTCACCTTCAGGTCGCCCTCGCACTTGGCGTAGCCGTCGGCCTGGCAGGCAATCTGACATTTGGCGCGCGCTTGTCCGGTGCAGGAGCCTTCGCATCGGCCCTGGCACTTGGCCTCGCAGGTCGCGGACGGCGGCGTGCCCCGGCAGCTCGCGTCGCACTCAGCGCTGATTGACGCCTTGCACGACGCGACGCACTCGCCGTGCGCCTGCGAGCCGTTCGCCTCGCCCTTACACTCGGCGGCGCAGTGTGCGTCTGCGTCGACCTTGCACGACGCGGCGCAGTCGAAGTTGCCCGGGTCGACCTCGCACTCTGCGGTGCAGTCGGCCTCGCACGTCCCGGTGCAGCTCACCTCGGCCTCGCCCGTGCATTTGCCATCACAGCTGGCCTGGAGCTTGGCCGAGCACGCCAGCTCGAGCTGCGCCGGCTCGCAATGCGCCGTACAGCCACCCTTGACCTCGACCTGACACTGGGCGTCGGCTTCGACGTCGATGTCGCCACAGCTCGAGAGGCCAGCGCGGGCGTGGCCGCTCCACGCCGCGAGCGCCAGACACAGACCGGTTGCAGCAAAACCCAGGTTAAGTTTCATGGTGGCTCCTTCGAAGGATAAGTGACAGCGACGCGACCTTGCGCCGCGGCCTGGCTAGTTTACTCGCAGGCGCGGCGGCGTCTCCCCCGGCATCGAGGTAGGCACGAAACCTACACACGACGCGGGTGTCGAGCGCTTCCGCGCCGCGCTTTACCTCAAACGATCTTGCGCTCCAGCTCCGGCCTCGGCGCGCCGACCGAGCGCATCACGCCGCTCTTGCCGCTGGAGAACCGCACCCGCACGTTGATGCGAGCTCCACCGAGCTCTTCGCAGAGGATGCCCGCGAGCGCGAACAGCTCGTGGCGAGATTGATCGATCTCTTCGCTGTTGCCGGCGATCACCAGCTCCGCTTCGTGGGCCGTGCCCATCGCCCGGAGCAAAGCGCGGGCGACGTTCTGCCGGAGCTGTACGCGCTGCTGACCGGGTTGATCCGCCGACACGATCACACCCACGCGCACCCGCGCGCCCTCGGTGCGCGCGGCTTCCTCGATACGATGCAGCACGCGACTCTGAAAAACCTCACTCGACTCGGCTGACGCTTGCGCGATCACGACCGCGTTCGGCGCGAGTCGCTGGTACTCGGTGAGCCAAGCCGGCCACGCCGCGCCCGCTTCCAAGACGACGATGGACGATAGATCGCCGCTATTTTCCGGCATGTTCTCCCTCGACCGCCACGCAAGCGGTGCCTGTCAGTAGCCCTTGGCGCTGTTCGTCATCGACACAGCGCAAATTTCGCACCGCGTCGACAGTCTCCCAGCGTTACGGCCATCTATCCGCTTTTGAGCCTGCAACGTCAAGGAAGAATCACGCACTCGATAGTGTGCGTGAACGTCGCCACGTTGATATCGCTCGGATTGTTGGACGGCGCGCTCCGTGGTTTTTCCGCGCCGCGCGCGTTGACTTACGGGTCTAGTAACCGAAGTCGGGCGCGCCGCCGGGCTTCGGGCTCGGCTTGCCCGGCCTCGTTGGCGGCGGCGCTTTGACCGCGGCCGGTCTAGGCGCGATGCGCCGCGCGGGTGTGGCGGCGGGGGGCTCGGTCGAGGCTGCGGGAGCCGGCTCTTCCGCCGCTGACGCGGCGCTGGCTTCGGGCGTCGCGCTCGACGTGGTTGCTGCCCCCTCGGATGGGATCGCCACGGGCGGCGCAGTGGGGGCCTGCGCGGCGTCGGGCTTGAGCTCAGCGGCAGCGGCCGGTGCCGCCGGCCGCGTCGAGGCGGAGCCCGCTGCGCTCGGCTCGCTCTTCTTGCCAAGCACCGAGTACGCCGCGAAAGCGGCGCCGCCCATCACCACGATACCCACGACGGCAAGCGCGGCGAGCAGCCCGGCCTGGCTCTTTTTCGGCACGACAGCCGGCGCCGGGTCCGGCTGTGAGCTTGCCCAATTGCCGCTAGTCGCAGGTCCGATGTGAGCCTGGGAGCTCATCGCGGCGCGCGCTGCCGCGCTTCCGGCCGGCAGCAGCCCCGCCGCCGCCGCGTCGGCGGAAGGCGGCACCGATACCGCAGCGCCGCTCTTCGTCCACGCGTCGAGCGCCTGAATGAATTCGCTCGTCGATTGGAAGCGCTGCGTCACATCGCGCGTCATCGACTTCGCGATGATGCTCGAAAAGCCGCGATCCAGATCCGGGACGATCGTTTCGGGGGGCGGAACCTCCGACAGCACGATCTTGAACATCAGTTGGTTGAACGTGCCGGCGTCGAAGGGCACGCGGCCCGTGACTGCCTCGTACAAAATCACGCCCATCGAGTAGATGTCGCTGCGCTGATCGGCTTCCGCGCTGCCGCTGGCTTGCTCCGGCGACATGTAATACGGCGTGCCCATCACCGCGCCGGTGCGCGTCATCTTCATACCGTCGCCCGACAGCTGATTGAACTTCGAAATGCCGAAATCGATGATCTTCACGTAGTCGTGAACACCGGCTTTTTCGCGCAAGATGAAGATATTGTCGGGCTTCAGATCGCGGTGAATGATGCCGGCGGCGTGGGCGGCGCCCAGGCCCTCGAGCACCTGACGGATGATCGGCGTCGCCTCGTGGGGGGTGAGCCGGCCCTTGCTCTTGATGCGTCCTGACAGCGGCTCACCGTCGAGAAACTCCATGATGATGAAGTGGTCGCCGTCTGAAAGCTGACCGATGTCGAGCACTTCCAAGATGTGGTCGTTGCCGATCCGACCCGCCGCCTGCGCTTCGCGTTCGAAGCGCTGCATCACCTCTTCGTTACCGGTGTAAGACGCGTGCAGCACCTTGATCGCCACGCGGCGGTTGATGCGTACGTTCTCACCGGAGTACACCGCCCCCATACCGCCCTCACCAATCAACTTGGTGATGCGGTACTTCCCATCGATCATCTGGCCGGGCTCAAGCGACATTCAGGGGGCCTCGCAGTTCGTCATGACGTTTCGAGCTTTCTCACTTTACGGCTCAGGCCGCCAAGCGCCCCCGCCGCGCGCGCCTTCGCAGCGCTACGGCCAAAAACGCTAGCCCGAGCAGGCCCGCACGACCGTCGCGCTCGGCGTCCGGTACCTCGCAGGAGCAGCCGCCGGGCTTGCGCACGAACGGCTTCTCCGGCTCTTCCCCGGGGCTACCGGCCTCGCCGGGCACCGCCGGTTCACCGGCCTCGCCGACCGCCGCGGAGGCACCCGTACCCGCGCCGCCCGCGCCGATCGCCGGTGCACCGCCGTCCGCTACCGCTCCGGCACCGCCCGCGCCCTCGCCGCCGATTCCGACGTTCGGATCGACGATGCAGGTGCCACTCTCACATGCGCCTCCAGGGCAGGCGGTGCCGTCGTCGGCGCGGGGGTCGTCGCACTTACCGGTCGCCTCGTCGCACGTCCCTGCCTCGTGGCAGGCGTCGAGCGCCAGGCACTTTTTCGGCTTACCGCCGCACAAGCCGCCGACGCACACGTCGTTCTCCGTGCACGGGTCGCCGTCGCTGCAATCGGCCGAAGCGTCGTTGGTGTAGACGCAGCCGCTCACGGGATCGCAGCTGTCTTTGGTGCAGGTGGACGTGTCGGAGCAGTCCTTCTCGGGGCCGGCCACGCACTTGTCATCGATGCCGCTGCAGTGACCGCTGGCGTGGCATGCGTCGCCGGCAGGGCAGGCAATCGTCGTGTCGGTCGTAGGAGTATGGGTGCACACGGGGACGCTGCAGTCGGGTTGTACGTCGATCGTGCACGGGTTGTTGTCGTTGCAGTCGTCGGGAGTATTGACGTTGACGCCCTTGCACACGCCGTCGCTGCACTTGTCGTCGGAGGTGCAGAGGTTGCCGTCGTCGCAGCCAACCGTATTCGCCCTCGGCGTGTTCACGCAGTTGCCGTCTTTGCAGCTATCGGTGGTGCAAGACTCTCCGTCGTTGCAGTCGAGCGGGTCGCCCGCTTTGCACAAGCCATCGCTGCCGCACTTGTCGTTGGTGGTGCAGGCGCTGCCGTCACTACACGCGGCGCCCGTCAACGGGGTGTGCAGGCAGCCCTTGGCGCCGTCGCACGTATCCTTGGTGCAAGCGTTGCCGTCGTCGCAGTCGAGCGACTTTCCGCCCTTGCACGAGGTGCCAGAGCACTCCTCGTTGCCGTTACACAGATCGCCGTCGCTGCAGGACGTTCCGGGCGCGGACGCTGGATATTGGCAAGAGCCGCTGGCGCAAGCCTCGGCCGTGCACGCATCGGTGTCGGTGCAATCTTTGCAGTCGACCAGCTTGCCGTCGCTGATACCGCAGGCGTCGAGCGCGCCGCCGGGCTGGCAAGCTCCGCTCTTGTCGAGGCAGCCTCGGCAGCAGCTACCCTTGTAGCAAGCGCCGCCGCCTTTGGTGCAAGGATCACCGTCGCCCACCGGCTTCAGCTCGCAGGCGCGGTTGACGCACGTGCCTTCCTGACAAGCGTCGCCGGTGCAGTCGCTACAGGTCTCGCCGCTCGCTCCGCAGCGCACGTCCTCCACGCCGCCGCGCGGCGCGCACAGCGGCGTCGCGCGCTTGCCGGCGACGACGCAGCCGGAGCAGCACAGCCCCAAGTGACACGTGAGGCCCTTGGCGCAGAGCGCCCCCTCTTTCAAGAGGACCTTGGCAACCTTGCAAGTACCGCTCGCTGTATCGCAGGTGAAGGTAGCACAAGGATTGCCTTCACTGAGCTTGTCGCAGTCGACGTCACACTCGCCGAAGATTTGCGCCTGCGAGGTGCTCTCGAGCGGCTCGGTTGCGGAGCCGTCGATCGACGAGCAACCGGCCGCAAACGCCAGCACGCCGAATAGCATCAGGACCGCGCAGGTCACCACGTTCGTCACACCCCGCCGACTGCTTCTGCCTTGTGCCATCCGCCATTGCTCCTAGTAAGAGAAAGCCTCGATCATCTCGAAAAAGCTCAGAACGCGCCGCGCAGGCCGAATGCCCCGGGCCCCACGTACGGCGCGACGTAAGCCGCGCTCTCACGGTTCTTCTTGGTCGACAGCACGAACAGGGTCACGCCGGCGGCGACGCCAACGCCGCCTACCACGTAGCCGATGATGCCGATGGTTTGAGCGTTCTTCGCGTCTTTATCCAAATCGGCGACCTTGATCGCCTGCGGAGAGGTCGCGTCGCACGCGGGGTGGCCACCGCTGGTGCTGCAGCCGCTGCGTTCCAGCTCGGTCGTCGCCTTGTCGGCGTCTTTGCGGTTGCTCGAGGACTTCAAGACGAAAACGGTGCCCAGCGCGAGCCCGACGGCGCCCACGCCGAAGCTCACGTACGAGCCGATGCGCAGGCCGTTGCCCTTTCCGGCGCCAGTGTCGTGCGGCGGCTGGGGCGGGCCGAGATCGACCGAAGTGGTAGGGGTCGGAGTCGTGGCCGGTGTCGCGACGGGCGGGGGAGCGCTGCCGTCACTCTCCATTCGAATCGTGACCGCGCCTTGGCCGGCGTCTTTGAGGGATACGGTCGCGGGCGCCGCCTTCAGGCCGGTGGCGGTCGCGGTCACGGTATGGTTGCCGGGATCCATCGGCTGGGGCACGCCCAGGAGCACGTTCGGCACCGGCTGACCGTCGACGGCGACGTTCAGGTCGTTGGCCGCTTCCGCGCCCTCGACCTTGATCGTGAGCCGGCCGATGTGCGGCTCGACCTGCTTGCGCTCTTCTTCCGCGGTGGCCTGCGCGTCACGGAAGGCTTGCGGTGCGTTCGGAGGGAGCTGCTCCTTGACGATCTTCATGTACGCCTCGCGCGCCTTCACGAACTGGCCGAGCTTGGCGTGGGCGCGCGCCATGAACAAAAGATGCGGCGGCGCGTGCACGAGCGACTCGGCCTTGCTGAACAGGTCGACCGCGTCTTTGAAGCGGCCCTCGTTGAAGGCCTGCGCGCCTTCCGTCGCCAAGCTCCGGGCGCCCGCGCGCTGCTCGTCGGTCTGCGCCCACGCCGTACTGGCGGAGGCAAAGAGCGCAGCCGCCAGCAGGGCCGGCGCAACGCACGAACGTGTCCTAGGCAAAGTCCCACTCATGCAAACGTTATATACTAACACGCAGACTTTTTCGCGCGGCGCGACCCGCAACTAGCGGCTCGCTTCGGAGCGCGTGATTTTCGCCTCAGCGTCAGCCCCCGAGATCGCCCGGAAATTTGGCCAATTCAGCCACTCCGGGCTACGCCCATGTAGGTAAGAGGGAGTACCTGTAACCATGCGCAAGAAAGCACGGACCTCAGCGGCGCAACCATCGACGCGACACGCGCCTCCACTAGCCACCTCGTCGGCGGCGCCCGCGCCAGACGGAATCCTGATCGCGCTCGAGCTCGGCGGCGAGTTTCCGAGTCTGGCCGAGAGCGAGGGGGCGACGCGCCGCGTGCTGACACAGCACGAAGGCGAAACGCCCGCCGCGTTCGCGGATCGGGTGGCGAGCGGGCTCGAAACTATCTTCGGTCGCGGCGTCGAGCTGCGCACCGTCGCCCTCGCTTGCAACGAGCGCCTCGATGCCGCGGCCGACGCGGCGCGGCGCAACCTTGTCGGCCTGGCCCTCGGCGCGATGGCCAAGCACCGCACCGGCAAGGTGTACCTCACCGCCTCCAGGCGCAGCAGCGAGCGGACGCGCCACTACCTGACCGCGCTCGGGCATGGCTCCTTCGACGAGTGGCGTGGCGCGGGGCTCGAGATTTCGACGGATTTCGGCCGAGAAGTCGCGGCAAGGCCGGTAACGTACCCGGCCGCGTCGAGCGGGACGCGCGCGCGCGTCGCGTAGCGCTTTCAGATGTGAATCGCGCGCCGATCGACGGCCAGCGCCGCCTCTTTCATCGCCTCCGCCAGCGTCGGGTGGGCGTGCGACGACCGGGCGATGTCCTCGGCGCTGGCAGAAAACTCGATCGCCACCGCCGCCTCTGCGATCAAGTCACCGGCGCGCGGTCCGATCACGTGGACGCCGAGGATGCGATCGGTTTGAGCGTGAGCGAGGATCTTCACGCGGCCTTCCGTATCGCCGAGCGCGCGAGCGCGACCGTTGGCGGCGAACGGAAAGACGCCCTTCTTGAACGGCACGTTCTGAGCCGTGAGCTCTTCTTCCGTCTTGCCCACGGACGCGATCTCCGGATGGGTGTAGACGATACCCGGGATCGCGTCGTAGTTGACATGACCGAAGCCGGTGACGATCTGCTCCACGCAGGCGACGCCTTCTTCTTCGGCCTTGTGGGCCAGCATCGGCCCGCGTACGACGTCACCTATCGCGTAAAAACCCGGCACGTAGGTCCGAAATTCGTCGTCGATCGGGATGCGGCCGCGCGGATCGAGCTCGATGCCGACCGACGCGAGGCCGAGGTCGTCGGTGTTTGGCACGCGGCCGACGGCGAGCAGCACGCGATCGCACGTCATGCTCTCCTGCCCGTCGATGCCGACCGTCACCTGTTCGCCGACGCGCTTGGCCGAGGTGACGCGCGCCCCGAGCTTGAACTCCATGCCTTGCTTCTCGAAGATGCGCTCCGCTTCGCGCGCCAGCTCCGCGTCCATGCCGGGCAGGATGCGTTCCTGGTACTCGAGCACCGTCACTCTGGCGCCCAGGCGCCGCCAGACGGAGCCGAGCTCGAGGCCGATGTAGCCCGCGCCGATCACGACGAGGTGCTTGGGCACCTCGGGGTAGCTGAGCGCCTCCGTGCTGCCGCCGATGCGATCGCCGTCGAGCTCGACCCCGCGGAGCTGGGCGAGCTTGCTGCCGGTGGCGATCAGGACGTGCTTGGCTTCGATTTCGCACGCATCCGGCCCCGTCACCACGATCCGGCCCGGGCCGACGATGCGACCATGACCGTGGTAGCGCCGGACCTTGTTCTTCTTGAACAGACCGGCGACGCCCTGGGTGAGCCCGCTGACGACGCCGTCTTTGCGCTTGAGCATCCGCGCCAGATCGAGCTCGACGCCGCTCACCTTCACCCCGTAGTCGGCGAGGGTATGAGCAGCTTCGTGGTAGCGCTCGCTCGACTCGAGCAGGGCCTTGCTCGGAATGCAGCCGACCCGCAAGCACGTCCCGCCGAGGGCGGCCTCGGCATCGATACAAGCCGTGTCGAGCCCGAGCTGAGCGGCGCGAATCGCGGCAACGTAGCCCCCCGGCCCTGCGCCGATGACGAGCAGATCGTGCTGGTTTGCCAACTTAGACCTCGATCAGCATGCGCGACGGAGCCTCGACGCATTGCTTGATACGCTTGAGGAAGGTCACGGCTTCGCGTCCGTCGACCAAGCGGTGGTCGTAGGTTAGCGCGATGTACATCATCGGCCGGATCACGACCTGGCCGTTGAGCGCGATCGGTCGATCTTGAATGGCGTGCAGGCCCAAAATGCCGCTCTGCGGCGGGTTGACGATCGGCGTCGACAGCAACGAGCCGTAGATGCCCCCGTTGGACACGGTGAACGTGCCGCCCATCAGCTCCGAGAGCTCGAGCTTGTTGTCTTTGGCGCGCTTGCCAAAGTCGGCGATCGTTTGCTCCACCTCGGCGAAGCTCAGCCGATCGGCGCTGCGAATCACCGGTACGGCGAGGCCTTTTCCGCCGCCCACCGCCACGCCGATGTCGTAGAAATTTTTGTAAACGATGTCGGTGCCGCGAATCTCACCGTTGACGGCGGGGACCAGCTTGAGCGCGTCGATCGCCGCCTTGACGAAGAACGACATGAAGCCCAGCTTGATGCCGTACTTCTCGGTGAAGCTCTCCTGGTATTCCTTGCGCAGCGCCATCGCCGCCGACATGTCGATCTCGTTGAAGGTCGTGAGCAGCGCCGCGGTTTGCTGCGACTGAACCAGCCGCTCCGCGATCTTCTTGCGGAACGGGCTCATCGGCACCACTTCTTCTTGCTTGTCGGCGGCGGCGCCGGGCTTGGCTTCGACGCGCGGCGTCGTGCGCATCACGTCTTCTTTCAAGACGCGGCCGCCGGGGCCGGTGGCCTGCACGTCGTCGGCCTGCACGCCGCGCTCCTTGAGCGCGCGCCGGGCGGATGGCATGACTCGCGCGAAGCCCTGCGGCGGCATCGTGTCACGCGCGGGCGCCCTCGGCTTGGGCTCCGCGGCGTCGGGCGGCGGCGGGGCGGCGGGCGGTGGGGGCGCGGCCGGCGGCGGGCTCGACGCGGCCTTGGGCTTGGCCGCCGCGGCGCCCTCCTCCATGTAGCCGATCACGTCGCCGACCTGCGCGACGCTGCCCTGCTTGACCGTGATCTGCGTGATGACACCGGCGACGGGCGCGGGAAGATCGACCGTCACCTTGTCGGTCTCGATCTTGACGATCACCTCGTCACGCGCGACGGCGTCGCCTTCCGCCTTCAACCATTCACCGATCTGGACTTCCGTGATCGATTCGCCGACCGGCGGCACTTTCAACTCAATGGGCATCTTACAAAGATTCCTTGGAAATTCGCGGCGCTACTCTCCGCCTCCGCCCCCGTTTCGTCAACCGCCAAACCTCCGCCAAAACGCCCTGCACAGCTGGGCTGCCGCGCCGCAGCCCGCCATGCAGAAGCTTTCGGGGCGACCTTGGGCCGAGCCGTCAGGCGAACGCGCGCTCGAGGATCTCTTGTTGCTCGAGCTTGTGGCACGACGCGGAGCCGGTGGCGGGGCTGGCCGATTCGGTGCGGCACACGCCCGAGAACGGAAAACGGCCGAACATCATCGAGCCGTGACGCACGCGCATGTGGCGCCAGGCCCCCATGTTCTCCGGTTCTTCCTGGACCCAAACGAACTGAGTACCGTCGTCGAAGTGGTCGAGCGCGGCCCGCAGCACGCGGTCCGGCAGCGGGTACAGCTGCTCGATGCGCACGATCGCGACGTCGTTTCGGCCCAGCTCGGCGCGACGCTTCTCGAGATCGTAGAACACCTTGCCGGTGCAAAGCAGCACGCGCGCCGCCTTCTTCAAGCCCCGGATGTCGGGGATCACGCGCTGGAAGCCGGCGCTCTCGAAATCTTGTAGCGGGCTCACGCACTGGGGCAAGCGCAGCAAGCTCTTGGGCGTGAACACCACGAGCGGCTTGCGCCACGGGCGCAGCACCTGCCGGCGGAGGACGTGAAAGTATTGAGCCGGAGTCGTGGGCTGCACGACCTGGATGTTCTCTTCGGCCGAAAGCGCCAAGAAACGCTCGAGACGCGCGCTCGAGTGCTCCGGGCCCTGCCCCTCGTAGCCGTGAGGCAAGAGCATCACCAGGCCGGACAGGCGCTTCCACTTGTCCTCGGCGCTGACGATGAACTGGTCGATGATCACCTGGGCCGCGTTGGCGAAGTCACCGAATTGCGCTTCCCACAGCACGAGCGCGTCGGGCCAGTCCAGGCTGTAGCCGTACTCGAAGCCGAGCACGCCGGCCTCGCTCAACACCGAGTTGTAGATCTCGATCGGCGCCTGCTCGGGCGCCATGTGACAGAGCGGCATGTAGGCGTGCCCGTCCTGAATGTCGTGCAACACCGCGTGGCGATGGCTGAAGGTGCCGCGACCGCAGTCTTGCCCGGTCAGGCGCACGCGCGTGCCCTCGGTCACCAGCGACGCGAACGCGAGCAGCTCGGCCGCGCCCCAGTTCAACGGCCGCTCGCCGTTGGCCATCGCGGTGCGCTCGCCGAGCAGCTTCTCGATCTGGCGGTGGGGGTGGAAGCTCTCGGGCAGCTGTTGCTGGCGCAAGATCAGCTCCTGACAGCGCGCTCGGTCGACGCCGGTGTCGACGTCGGGCACGTCGCTCTCGGCGCCGCCGCGGTAGCCTTTCCAGTAGCCGCCCAGCCAGTCCTGCACGCGTACGTAATCTTTGCGCCGCGCCTCGGACAGCTCGCGCTCCAGATGCTCGCGCCGCTCGACCGCGATCTTGTCGGCTTCCTCGACCGTGATCTCGCCGAGCTTGGTGAGGTGGCCGAGGTAGCCTTCGCGCACGCTCTTGCGCTCGGCGATCGCGGCGTACAGCAGCGGCTGCGTGAAGGACGGCTCGTCGCTCTCGTTGTGGCCGTACCGCCGGTAGCAGTACATGTCGATCACGACGTCGCGCAGGAAGGTGTCGCGAAAGTCCATCGCCAACCGGACCACCTGCGCCACCGCTTCCGGATCTTCACCGTTGACGTGAAAGATCGGGATTTGCAGCATCTTGGCCACGTCGGTCGCATAGGTCGTCGAGCGCGCCTGCGACGGCGGGGTCGTGAAACCGATCTGGTTGTTGATGATGACGTGAATGGTGCCGCCGATGGTGTGCGCGTCCACCTGGCTCATGTTCAGCGTCTCTTGAATCACGCCCTCACCGGCGAAGGCGGCGTCGCCGTGGATCGTGAAAGCGATCTTCTTCGAACGAGTGAGATCGCCCGCGCGGTCTTGCTTGGCCCGCGTTCGCCCCACCACCACCGGGTTCACGTACTCGAGGTGGCTCGGGTTGAAGCACAGTGAAAGGTGCACCTTCTTGCCGCTCTCGGTCACGAAGTCCGAGCTGTGACCGAGGTGGTACTTCACGTCGCCAGAGCCGTAATAGAGCTGCGGGTCGGAGTCCTCGAACTCGCGGAAGATCTCGCGCGGGTTCTTGCCCATGATGTTGGCGAGCACGTTGAGCCGGCCGCGGTGGGCCATGCCCAGCACGACCTCGTTCACGCCGCGCTCGGCGGCGCGATCGATCGCGAACGCGAGCAGTGGAATCAGGCTCTCCGAGCCGGAGAGCGAGAAGCTCTTGGCGCCCACGAACTTCTTCTGGATGAACTCTTCGAAGATCGACGCGTCGGTCAGCTTGGTCAGGATGCGCAGCTGCTCGGCGCGCGAGAGCTGGATTCGATTTTCCGAGCCCTCCATCCGATCTTGAAGCCAATTTTTGACCTGCAGGTCGTCGATGTGCATGAACTGCACGCCGATCGAGCGGCAGTAGGTGTTGCGCAGGCGCGTCAAAATTTCGCGCAGCGTGAGAGCCTGAGCCCCGAAGATGGTGCGGCTCGAAAACTTGCGATCCAGATCGTAGCCGGTCAGCTCGTAAAACTCGGGATCGAGCTCGGCCTGCGTCGGCCGTGGCAAGCCGAGCGGATCGATCTTGGCGATCATGTGTCCGCGCACGCGGTAGGCGCGCACGAGCGCGTCGACGCGATCTTGGCGCACCGCCGCGTCGGACACGCCGCTGACGAGCACCGCGCCGTTGCCGCCGGCATGGCCATTGGCGCTCTTGGCGGCAGCGTGACCGTTGCCGTTGACGTGCTGGCCGTTGCCAGCGGGCACGCTCATCGCCGGATTGAACACGCTGGCGGGGCGAAAGTCCGGTCCGAGCTTCGGCGCGCGCGCGAAGGCCGCGTCTTGCCCGAGCGACTCGAAGTAGGTGCGCCAGTCAGGCGGCACCGAGCTCGGGTCGCGGAGAAAATCGGTGTACAGGCCCTCTGCGAACAATAGGCTCAGCGTGCTCGGCGAGCCTTCGGAGATCTCGATTGTCATGTTTCGGCAAAACCTGAGCGTTTTTTTCCCCCCAAGTACTGGGCCGGTCAAGCAAAACGGGCGGAGTTTATCGTTCTAAACGGGTCTCGAACAGGTTTCGGGACTATTTCGGATTAGGCCCTTTGGCTATTCGGGTCGTCCGCGAGTCTTTTGCCGATTTCCCCACACTAAGCGGCACGCCGCCCGCCGTGACCGAGCCGGCCGCTGCGAGCTTGGCCCGCGCTTCCGGCGACGTTGCGGTCGTCGCCCGGACAACGGCATCGCGGTCGCTAGGATTCGTTACAAAGTTCGGGTGACGATGGACGCTAAACCGCCTCGATCCGCCGCCGCTCAGCGCCTCGGTCGAGGAGACTGCGGCTTGGTGGGCGCGAAGCGCAAGTAGCCGCCGGACAGGAACGAAAACATCTGCTGGGTGAGCACCTCCGCGCTCTCCTCGGAATAGCCGAGCGTCACCGCCTGATAGAGGAGCTCCTTCAGCGCTCCGATAGTGAGATAGGCGAGCACTCGCGGCTCGCCCTCGTCGACGATGCCGAGCGCTTGGCCGTCCTTCAGGCTCTCGGCGAGCAGCTGCACGACCATGTCATAGAACGTGAGGAGCTTGCGATCGAACGCAGGGTCGATGCCCACCGCGTCGGTGAACAAGATTTTGGTCATGCTGCGCTCCATGAGACATGTCGCGATAATCGCGCGTATGTTCTCACGAACCTGCTCCACCACCGGACGCTGGGCGTCGTCGGTGACGATGCGTACGATCGCCATGCTCAGCTGCGACGCAAAGCGATCGATGAGGTCGGAGAACACGGCGCGCTTGTCTTCGAAGTAGAGATAGAAGGTGCCGCGCGCGACGCCAGCCTGCAGGGCGATGTCGTCGATGGTCGTCTGGTGGTAGCCACGCCGCGCGAACACGTCGCGCGCGACGGTCAAGATTTGTTGGCGACGCTCGGACTTCGGCAGCGCGGTCTTGGGCGCCGACTTGCGGCGCGTGCCTCGGGACGCAGCAGCCATCGCGCGCGACTATAGTCGCAGATTGGGGCTCGACGCAGCTCAAGTCCGCGACGCGCGCGCCGTACTCGTGGCCATGAGGCTGTCTCGATCGTCGTGGTGCTCGCAGGGACTGTGGGGAGTGGGTTTGCTGTGGTGCGCGGTCAGCACACTCGGACCCAGCTCCGCCCAGGCCGCAGCTCCGAAAACCGGCGTGGTGGCCGGCTCGGGTACGATGGCGGGCCGCATCTTCACCGCCGGCGCGGAGGGCGCTGAGTACCAGCTGCCGAGCCTGGCACGGCTGTCGCTCGCGCCGGGCGCGTCGGTGCATCTGTTCCCGGTGCCTCAGCCGCTCCAGCTCACGCCCGGCGCCAAAACTACCACCTACAGCGTCGCGCTCGTGCGCGGTCGAATCGACGTCACGGTGCCGAACAAACCGAAGAGCGCCGTGCTGTGCACGATCGGAAAAGTCTCGGCCGTGATCGGCGCCGGTCAAGCGTCGATCGTGATGCGGGGCGATACGTCGACGGTCGCCAACATTTCCGGCGACGTGCGCACCCTCGCCGCCGATCGCTGGCAGACGCTCATGCCTGGTACGCTGTCCCACTTCACGGGCGAGCGCTCGAGCGAGCCGGAGCCGACGCTCGCGCCGCCGGCCTTGAGGGCCGGGCAACGGTTGTGGTTCTCACCCGGCGAACCGGTGCCGATCGTCGGCTTCGATTTCAGCAAGGTCGAGCGCGCGGACTACTCCGAGCTGCGGCTACGCGCGAAGGACGGCCGCGAGCAGCTGCGGCGCGTGCGAAGCAGCACCCATTTGAGCGAGCCGTTCACGGCCGTCTTGCCCGGCGCCTACGAAATCAGCGCGCGCTCGGTCGACAACGAAGGCATCGCGGGACCGTGGTCCAGGCCCGAGCTGGTGCGCGTCGTCGGCGTCAGCTTACCGCCCGGCGGCTACGTCGCGGGCGGCGACATCTTCGTCGGCAAAGGTCAGGACGTGCACTTCTCGAATACGGACGGGCTCGAGATGACTTACGAAGGCGCGGGTCGCTACGTGCCCGCCTCCCAGGCCGTCTCGCTCTATCGGGGCGAGACGACGGTGGTGAGCTTTCGTGTCCCCGGCTCGATCTATCCAACCACCGCGCGCCTGCGCCCGCGGGGGCTCTATGCCCACGTGGTGCTCGGCCCGCGCCGCGCGATGTGGCCGACCGACTCGGTGCAGATCGCCGTCGAGCTACGCAACAAGGAGGGCGAAGCCATCCCATCCGGAGTGGAGATCAAAGCGGACGTGAAGCTCGGCATCGAGCCGATCGAGGTCGAGTTCACGCGCAGCGGTAATCGTTTGGTCGGAACGGTACCGCCGTCGGACCAGCAGGGCCCGTGGGTGCTGCGGGTCGAGATCAAAGACCAATTCGGTTCGCTCCTGGGCCGCGATTTCCTGGAGATCGCCGAGGCCCCCCGCGTGCCGGCGGGAAAAGGGCCGGCGGCGCGCGTGGCCACCCAATAACCGACCCGCTCGAGCTCGATACCGAGTTGCGGCCGAGGTCGAGCTCTGAAAAGCTGCTCGAGCTGCGATGAGTCTGCGTGGAATCTCCGTCGTCGCGTGCGCTGGGTTGCTCGGCGCAGCCGCTCTCTCGGTGCCGCTGCTGCCGCGTCCGGCACCGGCCGCTCAACGACGCGCGAGCAGCGCACAGCCCCCGCCCGCCACGCCGCCCCCCGCTACCGCGGCGTTGCCTCCGGCCGCGCCGTCGCGCTTCGAGCAGCTGAGGCCGCTACACATCGAGAATCAAACCACGCGCGAGGTGCGCGAGCTGAAGCTGTATGACGCGAGCGGGCAAATCGACGAAGCGGCGGCGCTACAGCTCGATCAACTTCTATGCGACGCGCGCCGTCCGAAGCAGCGTGAAACGGCTCGGATCAGCCGGCGCACGCTGCAGCTGCTGTTCAAAGCCGCCTACCACTTCACGAGCTACGATGTCGAGGTCGTGTCGGGGTACCGCAAGCCGGGCCGGCGGCGCGAAGGACCGCATGGCACCGGCTCTGCCATCGACTTTCGGCTGCGTGGGGTGAGCGCGGCGGCGCTCGCCAGCTACTTGCGCGAGATCCCGAGGACGGGAGTCGGGGTCTACACTCACCCCAAGACCCAGTACGTGCATTTGGATAGCCGCGAGCACAGCTTTCACTGGATCGATGCGTCGCCACCACGTCGACATTGGCGTGAGCGCTCGATCGGGGGGGCCGATCTGGAAAAGCGAGACGCCCTCTATAGCTCGGTGCTCGATTGGCCGTAGGCCGCCGCTAGCTACCTACATCATCACCCGACAGGGTACGTCCACCCACAGACGGAGCCATCACCCGTCGTGGTAACGCCGCGAAAACGTTTGGTTTCGCGAAGCGTAACGGAAACGTTCACCCAGACAGGCTATTGCCGGGTCGCTCCCCCACCTACATCATGCGCCGCCACTCGAATTCTTTTGCTCCCGTCGAACACCCAGCCAGCAACATGCCGCAAGCATCCGTATCCCCCCCCGACTTACTTGGTCCCGATAGCGAAGCCGCGCCCCACAGCCATGAGGTCGCGCGCCGGCGCCCCCGTTCCTCCGAGCCACCCCCGCTCGACTACGTAGAGCTCGACGGCGGCTCGGGGCGAGATGTCTTCTACCGACCCGATCGCTACCTGCGCGCGGATCTGGGCCTGGTGCGCGTCAAGGTCGAGGTGTTGCTCGGGGGAGAGAGCCGGTCGTGTGAGCTATTCGACGTGTCTCAAAACGGGATTGCCTTCGAGTGGTCCGGTGAGCGTGCGCCGGAGCTCGGCTCGGACGTCGAGCAGCTGACGGTGCGGTTCGACGATCATGAAGCGTACGCGGGCTTGGCACGCGTGAGCTCGGTGCGCCGGATCGCACCCAGCACCGTCATCGTCGGCGTCTCCCTCCTCGACACGCTGATGAACATCGAGGACGTGCTGCACTTGCGCGACGTGAAGGCGTGGGTGGCGGGCGAAGCGTCCGACAAGCTGCGCGCCCAAGAAGCGGCGTGGGCGGTACCGGGTCTCTACGAGTTCAAGGCGCGCGTCTCGGAGCTGCGGCTGTTCCTCGAAGACGGGCAGACCCAGCTCGCGGAGCTCGAAGCTTCGCTGCCGTCGCATGTTTCTCAGGGCGAGCAGGGCTCACCGGCGGGCGACGCCCTGATCCAGCGCATGCGCGACGGCTTCTCGGCAGACATCGTCCGGATGTCGGGCGAGATCGACGCCGCCACCCGCCACGCCACGCGCGGCGAGTGGGACGCGCTGCGTGAGTTTTCGCAACGCCAGCTCCACCCGCTGCTCATGCAGTCGCCGTGGATGCATCGGGCACGTCAAAAGCCGCTCGGCTACCCCGGCGACTTCGAGCTGATGAACGGCCTCTACCGTAACCACTTCAACGGTGCGACGCTGTTCGCGCGCGCCGTCAACCTCGCGTTCGTGTCCACGCCGGCGGCGGAGGCCGTCCGCACGCGCCGCGATCTGATGAAGCGCGAGCTGGGTAAGGTGCTCGATCGCGCGGCGCCGGAGCGCCCCGTACGCATCCTGTCGATCGCGGCCGGGCCGGCCCAAGAGGTGTACGAGGTGCTGCAGGAGCGCGCCCAGATCGACGGCGCCGTCGAGATCGTGCTGTTCGAGCAGGATCGCCGCGCGCTGGCGTTCGCTTACGCGCGGCTCAGCCGCGTCGTGAAGCAACGCTGGGAAGGGCGCGTCAAAGTCGTGCTCTTGCACGATTCGATCAAACGCCTGCTGCTCGGATCGACGGTGTTCCCGGCGGCGGGACAATACGACATGGTGTACGCCTGCGGCTTGTGCGACTATCTGCAGCGCAACACCTGGGTGAAGCTCTGCCGCACGCTGTACGGCACCGTCGCACCGCAAGGCACGCTCTACGTCGGAAACATGGTCCCGAGCAACCCCAGCCGCTGGTTCATGGAGCTGCACCTGGACTGGGCGCTGGTGTACCGCGAGCACGCCGAGATGCTGGAGCTGGCGCGCGCCGCCGCGCCGAGCGCATCGCTTCGGCTTTGTGAAGAGCCGACCGGGGTGAACCCGTTCGTCGCCCTCACCCGAGACTGAAGCGTGAGCGAGCCGCCGCCCAGCCGCCAGCACTACGAGCTGGAAGATGCTTGGGCGGCGTGGCAGGTCGAGCGCAACACGCGCGGCATGCGCAGCCTGCTGTTCATCGTCGCCGCGCTTTATCCGCTGTTCGGTATTCTCGACTACCTGACGGCGCCGCGCGGCTGGCTCTGGCTGCTGTACACGACCCGCGTCGGCATCACGGTCGTGACATTGGCGATGTTTCGCGTGATCCGGGCCCCGCTGTTCACCCGCCGCTCGAACTCCGTCTCCGCCGCCTACATCGTGCTGATCTCGCTCGGCATCAGCATGATGACGGTGTTCATGGGCGGGCTCGGCTCCCCGTACTACGCGGGCCTTTCGCTGGTCATCGTCGCGACCGGGTTGTTGTTCGTCTGGCCGATGGCGGTGGTGATCCCGACCCACGCCACGATCGTGATCTCTTTCTTGCTCCCGAACTTGATCTTCGGGCGCGGCGCCGAGCCGCTGACGAGCGTCTCCAACCTGTTCTTTCTGGCGTCGACCGCGATCATCGCCGGCACCGGTCAGGTCCTGGTCTACGCCTCGCAGCGCGAGCAGGTCAAAAATCAGCAGATCATCGAGGGCACCCGCCAGCGCCTGCAGCTCGCCAACCAGGAGCTGAAGAAGCTCGACAAATTCAAGTCCGAGTTCTTCGCCAACGTCACCCACGAGCTCAAGACCCCGCTGACGATGGTGCTGGCATCGCTCGAGCTGCTGCTCGACGGTGAGCTCGGCCACGTCTCCGACGCCCAGCGCTCCACGTTCCAGTCGATGCAGCGCAGTGGCGCCAAGTTACTGCGCCTGATCGGCGATCTGCTCGACATGAGTCGCATCGAGGAGTCGCGGGTGCGGCTGCGCATCGCGGAGCAAGATCTGGCCGTCTACCTGCGCGATCTGGTCGACGAAATGCGAGTGCTCGTTCAGCGTAAGGGCATCGAGCTGACCTTCCACAGCGATCGCGAAGCGCAGCCGGTGTGGTGCGACCTGGAGCGGCTGGAGCGGGTATTTTTGAACTTGCTCTCGAACGCCAGCAAGTTCACCGACGCCGGCGGCAAGGTGTCGGTCGAGTTGTGCGACGAGGGCGACGCGCTCTTGGTGGTGGTGCGCGACACCGGCGTCGGCTTCGCGCCCGAGCTGTCGGAGCGCATCTTCTCGCGATTCTTTCAGACCGACATGGGCAAGACGCGGCGCTACGGCGGGACCGGCATCGGTCTCTCCCTCGCCAAAGATCTGGTCGAGCTCCACGGTGGCAAGGTGTGGGCAGAGGGTCGGCCCGGCAAGGGCTCGACGTTCTTCGTGCTCTTGCCGCGCGATCGCGCGCATTTCAGCCCCGACGTCCTGGATAGGCGCACCGCGTCCAGCGCGCCGGCCGACGGCAAGCGCACCGCCGATCGCGGCATCGCCGACTGGCGTTCGGCGGGCGAAGCCAAATTTCGCTTCCTCGAGATCGACGAGGTGACCGAGCAACGCATCGTCGAGCGCGATCCGGACGAGCTACGGCGCAGCCACACCGTGCTCGTCGTCGAGGACACGCCGGACGTGATCCGGATGATCCGCTTGGCGCTCCACCACGACTTTCGAATTGTCGCCGCGATCAACGGCGCGCAAGGCCTGGAGCTGGCACGCAAGCACCGCCCGAGCATCATCGTGACCGATCTGATGATGCCGGTGATGGACGGCCTCCAGCTCACGGTGCGGCTGCGCGCCGACGCCCAGCTGCGGCACATCCCGATCGTCATGCTGACGGCGCGCAGCGAGGTGGAGTCGCGCGTCACCGGCCTGCAGGGCGGAGTCGACGCCTATTTGGGCAAGCCGTTCTCGACCAAAGAGCTCGTCACCACCGTGCGCTCGTTGGTGCGCCACCAGGAGCGCACCGCCGACCTCGTGCTCACCCAAAAAATGGACTCGATCGAGGCGATCGCGGGCGGGCTGGCCCACGAGATCGGCAATCCGCTCAACTACGTCAAGAACGCGCTGGCGCTCGTTCAACGCGACACGCAGCAGCTGCTAAGCTCGATCCAGCGAGACGACGCGCCTCGAAAACCGGAGGTCGACGTGTCGGCGCTGGAGCGGCGAACTCAGAAGCTCTTCGACGTGGCGGAGGGCGGGGTGCGACGCATCGCGGCGACGGTCGAGCTGATGATGCGCTACAGCCGCAATGGTTTCAGCCGCACTCATCAGCCCCACGACATCTACGCCGCCACCAGTGAGACGCTGAAGGTGCTTTTGCCGAGCATCGGTAAGCCGCTGGAGGTCGTCACGCGCTTCGAGGGCGAGCCGCTCGTAGACTGCGTGCCGGAGGAGCTGAATCAGGTGATCTCGAACCTGATTCAGAACGCGGCCGAGGCGGCGCCGGGCCAGGATGGACGTCTGGAGATTTGCGGCTGGAACGAAGGCGCCGACCTGCTGCTGAGCGTGCGAGACAACGGCCACGGCATCGGCCCCGATGACCTGAACAAGGTCTTCAACGCGTTTTTCACCACCAAAGACACCGGCGCCGGGATGGGCATGGGCCTGACCATCGCCCAGCGCGTCGCGCGCGCGCTCGGCGGCTCCCTCGTCGTGCAGAGCGAGATCGGCGTGGGCACCGTGTTCACGCTGCGCGTGCCCCGGCTCGACGCCGGGCTACAGCGGCAGACGCACGATGAAGCTCGCGCCGCCAAGCCGTTCGTCGCGCCCCGCGACTAAGCTACCGTCGATCTCCTCGACGATGCGCCGCGAGATCGCCAACCCGAGGCCGGTGCCGACCCCCACCTTGCTGGTGAAGAATGGGTCGAAGATGCGATCGATGTCCTCGTCGGCGATGCCGGGGCCGTTGTCGGCCACCTCCAGCACCACCCACGCGTCCTCCACGCGCAGCCGCACGCTGATCACGTTCTGACTACGTGGCCGCCCCGAAATCGCCTGCATCGCGTTGACGATCAGGTTCAACACGACCTGACCGAGCTTGGTCGGCGACGCTTTGACCTTGGGCGCGCACGTCACGTCGAGCTCGAGGGAGGCGCAGCGCATCAGCTCCCCCGAAACGAGCCGTAAGCTCAGCCGCAGCACCTCCGCGAAATCGGTGGGCCTGAGCGCGCCGGAGTCGCTCCGCGTCGGCATCTCGATCCCACGCACGATGTCGACGACGCGATCCACGCCGGTGCGGGTGTCGGTCAGGCTCGCCTCGATCTCCTCGATCTGTTGCCTGATGGCCCCCGCCGTAGCTTGCTCGGCGAGGCGCCGCAGCTCGCGCTGCGCAAACGACAGGCTGTTGGTCACCCACGTCATCGGGTTCTTCATCTCGTGGGCGATGCTGGCCGCCACCACCCCCAGCGCGTACACGCGCTCGGTTTCGCGGAGCCGCACCTCCATCGCCGACAGCTTGCGCGTCATCGAATAGACGTCGAGAGCGTCGGTCAGCTCCGCGCGCAGCTCGTCGGCCTCCCAAGGCTTGCGCAGGTAGCGGCGGACTCGGCCGCGATTGATGGCGGCGACGGCGGCTTGCACGTCGGTGTAGGCCGTGATCAATAGCCGCACCGTGTCCGGGTATTCGAGCCGGACGCGTTCGAGGAGCTCCACGCCGCTCGTCCCAGGCATGCGCTGGTCGGCGACGATGACGCCCACTTCTTCGCGGCGCATGTGCTCGAGGGCGGCTTCGGCCGAAGATGCCGTGAGCACGTCGAAGGCGTCCGCGCACGCCGCCTCGCAGACGACGAGGTTGGCCTCATCGTCGTCGACGAACAGAACCTTCGCCGTCATCGTCCGCCCTCGGGGGCGTCGAGCCGGCTCCGCGGCGCGACTCCGCTCTCGCCGAGCGCAGCGCCTTCCTCCGGACCGCAGCGTGAGCTGTTGCACGCCGCGGGCTTGGTCGAAGAGACGAAGACTTCCGACATCTGATGCTCAGGCAATCTCGACCGTGCAGCGTACCCCAAGAGGGGGACCGGTCTGCAATACCGAGCTGTTACTAACGGCGCCGGCATTTACGTAAGACCGGCCCCTGCTCACACCTGCAAGCGTCACACCTGCGAGCGTCGAGCGGCGAACGTCGTCCTCGTCGGCGCGAAACACGCTCGGCCACCGCGTCGGCTCCGAGTGAGACCGTTTTGCCACTCCCATGTCGGACCGATTGCGTTCCGTTTCAGATTCAGACAGCTGCGCTACCGCGCCTTTCGCCGCGCGAAGCCAGGTAGCAAGCCGGCGCGGGCCATGGCCTAGCAAAAACCCGGCCTTTCTTGACTGACGCTCGTGTCACCGCAGGAAAAACCCTCGAAGGCTTGATTCTGGGCGACGGGTGCGGGCAGACTGACACCGGTGTCAGTCCAAGGTCCGCCGGCGCGGGCCGCATTATCCCGGGATCCAATGAGCATGACGGACGGTCTGGTTATCGGCATGGACGTGGGCTCGACGACGGTGAAGGCCGTGGTCATCAATCCGGACACGAAGGAGATCCTCTGGTCCGACTACCAGCGGCACCACACCAAGCAGCCAGAGAAGGTGCTCGAGCTGTGCGAGGCGATCCTCGCCGCCTTCCCCGATCACCCGGCCGAGCAGTTTCGGATGTTCGTGACCGGCTCCGGCTCCGGCCCGCTCGAAAAGCCGCTCGGCGGCAAGTTCGTACAGGAAGTGAACGCGGTCACGCTCGCGGTCGAGAACAAGCACCCCGACGTGCTCAGCGTGATCGAGCTCGGCGGACAAGATGCCAAGATCATCATGTTCCGCGAAGACGCCAACACCGGCGCCAAGACGGCGTCGACGAGCATGAACGACAAGTGCGCGTCCGGCACCGGCGCCACCATCGACAAGTGCATGATCAAGGTCGGCGCGGAGCCGGGCTTCGCGACCTCGCTCCATTTCAGTGACGAGAAGCTGCACCACGTCGCCGCGAAGTGCGGCGTGTTCGCCGAGACCGACATCGTCAACTTGGTGAAGACGGGCATCCCTAAAGACGAGGTGCTCAACTCGCTCGCGGACGCGATCGTGCTGCAAAACCTGTCGGTGCTCACGCGCGGCAACACCCTCAAGCCCAAGGTGCTGTTGCTCGGCGGGCCCAACACCTACCTGCCGTTCCTGCAAGAATGCTGGCGTCTGCGCATTCCCCAGACCTGGAAGGACCGCGGCTACGATTACCCGAAGGACGTGCCGATCGAAGAGCTGATCTTCGTTCCCAAGAACGCCGACCTTTACGCCGCGTTCGGTGCCGCGATCTTCGGCATCGCCGAAGGCAGCACCGACTGCTTCTTCAAGGGCCCCGAAGCCCTGCGCGACTTCATCAACAACGGCCGCCGTGCCCGGCTCGGTGAGCAAGCGGGGCCGCCGCTGTCGGCCGCTGAAAAAGAGACGGCCGACTTCATCGAGGCCTATTCGATCCCCAAGTTCAAGAGGGCGACGTTCGCCCCCGGTCAGGTCGTGCGCGGCGTGATCGGTCTGGACGGCGGCTCGACGTCCTCCAAGGCTGTCGTCATCGGTGAAGACGGCGAGATCTTGCTGAAGGCTTACCAGCTCTCCAAAGGCAACCCGATCCAGGATACCAAGGAGCTGCTGACCAAGATTCAGGAAGACGTCGAGAGCCAGGGCGCGACGCTCGAGATCTTGGGCTTCGGCGCCACGGGCTACGCGGCGGACGTGCTCGACGAGTGCGTGCTGTCGGACGTGAACATCGTCGAGACCGTCGCTCACATGATGAGCGCGGTGCATTTCTTCGGTGACGTGGACGTGATCTGCGACATCGGCGGGCAAGACATCAAGGTCTTGTTCATGAAGAACGGCGACATCCAGAACTTCAAGCTGTCGAACTCGTGCAGCGCCGGCAACGGCATGCTGCTGCAGGCGATGGCCGATCAGTTCGGCATCCCCGTCACCGAGTACGCCGAAAACGCGTTCAAGGCCGAGCTTGCGCCCAAGTTCTCCTACGGCTGCGCCGTGTTCTTGGATTCCGACCGGGTGAACTTCCAGAAGGAGGGCTACCAGAAGGAAGAGCTCTTGGCGGGGCTGGCCCAGGTGCTGCCCAAGAACGTCTGGCAGTACGTGGTGCAGATCCCGCGGCTGGCGTCGCTCGGCACCAAGTTCGTGCTGCAAGGCGGCACGCAGTACAACCTCGCCGCCGTCAAAGCCCAGGTCGACTACATCAAGCAGCGCGTGCCTGGCGCCCAGGTGTTCGTGCACCCGCACACCGGCGAGGCGGGCGCGATCGGAGCCGCGATCGAGACCTTGCGGCGCTACAAGCGCACCGGAAAGTCGCGCTTCATCGGCCTCAAGGCCACCCTCGAGCTCGAGTACTCCACGAAGAACGACGAAGAGACAGTGTGTCACTTCTGTCCGAACGAGTGCAAGCGCACCTTCATCGATATCATGCGGCAGGACGGCAGCACCGCCCGCTACATCTCTGGGTTCTCGTGCGAGAAGGGCACCGTCGAGAGCAAGGAGGCGATGCTCTCGCTGATGGCGGAGCGCAAGAAGACGGCCGCCGAGTTCCCCAACTTGGTGACGTACGAGGCCGAGCGCGCGTTCGTGCATCAGTACGATCAGGCGTCGCTACCCCCCGAAGGCACGCCGATCGAAGACGTCGTCGTGACGAAGGGACTGTTCCGGATCAAGCGCGAGAAGATCACGCGGCCGTTCAAGCGCTCCAGCGAGGAGGCGATGAAGCGCCGCAAATCGCTGCGCGTCGGCATCCCCCGCGTGCTCAACATCTACTCGACGGCGCCGTTCATTCGCACCTACTTCGAGACGCTCGGCCTGGGCCGTTCGAACATCATCTTCAGCGACGCGATGTCGGAAGAAATGTGGGTCGAGGGCGGCAAGTACGGCTCGATCGATCCGTGCTTCCCGAGCAAAGGTGCGCAGGCGCACGTTCACAACCTGCTCTTTCACAAGCACGAGCCGGAGCGCAAGCGGCCGCTCAACTACATCTTCTTCCCGATCCTCACCCACGTGAACAACTTCGTGGAAGACACCCAGGACAACACGTCGTGCCCGATCGTGGCCGGTACGCCGGACGTGATGAAGGCGGCCTTCACCAAGGAGGTCGACTTCTTCAAAGAGCGCGGCATCGAGTACCTCGCGCCCGCGCTGTCGTTCGCGGAGCCGATCTTGCTCGCGCAGCGCCTGTTCGACACCTTCGGTGAGCGGCTCGGCGTGACGGTCGACGAGAACGATCACGCTTGCCGCGAAGGCTTGAAGGCGCTCAAGGCGTTCGAGCTCGATCTGCAGGACAAGGGTCGCGCGATCTTGGAGACGGTCGAGGCCGAAGATCGCATCGCGATTTTGGTGCTCAACCGCCCCTACCACGCGGATCCGGGCCTGAATCACGGCATTCCCGACGAGTTTCAGGTGCTGGGCTACCCGATCCTGAGCATCCGCTCGATCCCGAAGGATCGCGAATACCTCGACCGCTACTTCAAGGAAGAGCTGCAGAACGGCACCATCACCACGCCGCTCTCGATCAACCACGTGTGGCCCGAGAACTACTCGGCGAACAGCTCCCAGAAGGTGTGGGCGGCCAACTTCGCCGCCCACCACCCGAACGTCGCCGTGCTCGATCTCTCGAGCTTCAAGTGCGGCCACGACGCGCCGACCTACGGCATGATCGACGCCATCTTGCAGACCTCCAAGACGCCGGCCGCCGCCCTCCACGATCTGGACGCGAACAAACCGGGCGGCTCGATCAAGATCCGCGTCAAGACCTACGCGCACTCGCTGCTGCTGCAGCGGGAGCGCCTCGAGGACCAGGCCAGCAAGAAGCGCTCGCTGGCCGAGACCGTCGATCGCAAGCGCCTCGAGCTGTTGCAGCTGAAGCAACAGCAGCTCGCGTCCGTGAAGCAAACCGACGCCGCGCTCGAAAAGGCGATCGCTGAAACATCGACGCGCATCATGGGCTACGAAGTGCGCCGCGCCGCCGAGGTGGAGCTCCCGAAAGGGACCGTCCGGCTCGGCCGCAAAGCAGCCGACGGCTCGATCGTGCCGATCGACGGCGCTCCCGCGGCCGCCCACGACGCTGTCACCGCCGCGGAGTAGCCGCGAACGCCCCCGTGTCGTCCCTCCTGCCGCAGTGGCCGAGGGGCGATACGCGAGCTTCTGCGAGGAGAGCTGCAGCTTGGCCGCCCCCCCCCCAGCATCGGGTGTCGCTCAGACGGCCACGTCGACGACCGTTGGCGAGAGGACACGCCCGAGGTCGGTCGGGGCGAGCGAGACGAGGAAACCACGCGCGCCGCCGTTGACGTAAATGCGCGGCAATTCGAGGATGGTGCGTTCGACGTAGATCGGCATCGGACGCTTCAAGCCGAAAGGCGAGGTACCGCCCACCTGATAGCCGGAGTGGCGATCGGCGACCTCGGGCCGGCACGGCGCGACGCTCTTTTTGCCGAGGATCCGGGCCAGGTTCTTCGCCGACACTTCCTTGTCGCCGTGCATCAGGATGCACAACGGCTGCTTGCGCTCGTCTTCGAAGATCAGCGTCTTGATCACGAGGTGCTCGTCTACTTGCAGGTGAGCGGCCGAGGCGCGCGTGCCGCCGCGCGGCTCCCACACATATAGACGGGGCTCGAACGCCACGTCGTGCTCGCGCAGGACGCGAACGGCCATCGTGATGGGGTGGGCGGTCGCCAAAGCCGCACCTGAGCTATCACCAGCCCATGAGGGTCTGGAGGCGCGCGCTCAGCTCCTGGGCCATCTTTTCGTGGGTCGCGACGGTGGGGTGCCAGTCTTCGCCCCATGGCCCCTCTTGCGTCGCGAACAGCAAGATTTCGATGCGGCCATCACCGGCGCGCTTGCGCGCGTCGACCGCCGCCTTCAAGTCTGCTTGGGCGTTGGTCCAAGCGTTCTCACCGGGCGGATAGACGTCGCTGAGCATCGGACCGAGCGCGGCGACGAACATCGCCTTGGGGTAGTAGCCGCGGAGCTTCGTCAAGAACGTGATGTAGCCGTCGACGAACGCGACGCGGTCGACGCCTGGCGTCGAGAAGTCGTTGGAGCCGAGGTTGATGATCACGGCGTCGGGCGTGTACTGGGCGGGATCCCAGGCGCCGGCGCTCGGCTCTTCGGGCACGCTTTGCAGGTACATCTCGGGCAGCAGCTGGCCGCCGCTGCCCGCGTAGTTGCGCGAGACGCCGCGACCCGAATACGCGACGGCCATGTATCGCGCGCCGAGCAGCGCGGCCGTGACGGCCCCGAAGGCCTTGTGACCATTCGAGCCGAGCGTCGTGTAGTGGGCGTTGGCCGGATCCATGGTGGAGACTTCGTCGCCGTAGCCGACCGTGATCGAGTCGCCGATGAACTCGAGCCTCCGCCCCGGTAAGGCGACTGGTAGCAGCTGCTTGCCGTGCAGCACGAAGCCCAGAACCTGAGCCTTGCCGGCGCCGACACTGCCGCCCGGCGCCGATTCGATGCGCTTGAAGATCTCGACTCGATGCTCGCCGGCGCTCAGGTTCGCGGCCAGCGGGTAGAGCTCTCGCGCGGGCGAGACCTCGAGCGGTTGGGGCGGCGCGCCGTCGATCGAGACATCGTAGTAGTTGGTGGTTTGGGGCGTGCCGCCGCCGAAGTCTTTGAGCCGGAGATCGAGCCCCGTACCGACGAAGCGAACCCGAACGCTCGCGCCCACGAAGCCCAACATCGGGCCGCCCGAGGCGCGACAGTCGACGCGCCCGAGGTAGCTCACGAACGGATGGCTAGCCGCGACGGCCACGGCGCCGTCGGCGCCGGGCGCGGGAAGCGCGGCGCCGCCGCCGAATTTGCAAACGCTGTCGGACGCTGCGGGCGCTTGCGCGGACGGAGCGGGAGCGGAGTCGACGCAGGGCGGGGGCTGCAGCTGCTTGGCTCCGCCGCAGCCCGCGAGCAGCCAGGCCCCAACCAGCCACGAAGAGCGGAGGTGTTTGCCGTGCACGGTCTGGCTCTACCACGGCCCTCCCCCCCCAGATCGGCACCGGGCGCGCGCAGGGCCAGCGATTTGCGGCAATTTTCGCCGACCAGGCTTGACTGACGCTCATGTCACCGCGGAAAAAACGCCCGAACGCTTGCTTTCGAGCGGCGAGATCGGGCTAGACTGACGCGCGTGTCAGCACAGGGAGCCAGCCAATGACCCAGCAAATCGACCTCGGAGCCAGTGGGAAAAAGAAGAGCCTGCCGCTCGTCGGCCAGGACGTGATGCTCGACATCGACGCCGAGCTGAAGAAGTTCGAAGACGCCGAGCGCGACAAGCTCGGGCTCGAGGTCGAAAAGCGCTGGCTCGAAGACATGGCGAACTTGCAGTTCACCAAGTCCGAAAAGGCCAAGATCACGTTGCTGATCGGCGGCCTGACGATGGCCCACGACTACCTGGTCTCCGGCGCGTTCACGAGCCTCGGCTACAACACGGTGCCGCTCGATGCCCCGAACTACGACGCGCTGCGCGCCGGCAAGGAGTTCGGCAACCGCGGCCAGTGTAATCCGACCTACTTCACCGTCGGAAACCTGGTGAAATACCTGGTTTACCTGCGCGACGAGCGCGGAATTTCCACCAAAGAGATCGTCGACAAGTACGTGTTCTTGACGGCCGGTGCCTGCGGCCCCTGCCGCTTCGGCATGTACGTCACCGAGTATCGCAAGGCCCTGCGCGACGCCGGCTTCGACGGCTTCCGCGTGATGTTGTTCCAGCAGCAAGGCGGCCTGAGCCAGGCCACCGGTGAGGCCAGCGGTCTCGAGCTCAACGCGCCCTTCTTCATGGGCATGCTCAAGGGTCTGATCGCCGGCGACGTCATCAACGGCATCGGCTACCGCCTGCGCCCGTACGAGGTCGTGCCGGGCGCGACCGACGCCGCGATCGAGCAGGCCAAGAAGATTTGCTACGACGCGCTGCTCAACAAGCAGTCGATTTTGCTCGCGCTGCTCAAGAGCAAAGAGCTGTTCAAGAAGGTCGAGGTCGACCGCACCCGGGTCAAGCCGAAGGTCGCCATCATCGGCGAGTTCTGGGCGATGACGACCGAGGGCGACGGCAACTACCAGCTGCAGCGCTTCCTCGAAAAAGAGGGCGCCGAGTGCGACATCCAGTTCGTGACGGCATGGATCCTCTACAACATTTGGGAGGTCCGCTTCGACACCGCCAACCGCGCGCTCCTGCGCGGTGAGGACGGCAGCAAGAACGGCCTGAAGGGCGCCGGCGAATACGGCGTGTTCATGCGCAAGATCGGGCTGTGGGCGGGCGACAAGGCCCTGCGCGCCGCCTTCCAGACCTTCGCCCACGCCGGTGGCTTCTACGGCTACACCCTGCCCGACATGGACGCGGTGGCGGATACGGCCGCGCCCTTCTACAACAATGATCTGCGCGGCGGCGAAGGCCACATGGAGGTCGGCAAGCTGATCCTCAACGTGGTCAAGAGCAAGGCGACGATGACGCTGAGCGTGAAGCCGTTCGGCTGCATGCCGAGCTCGAGCGTATCCGACGGCGTGCAGTCGCTGATCACGGAGAAGTTCCCGGGCACCATCTTCTGCGCGGTCGAGACCAGCGGCGACGGCGCCGTCAACTTCCAGAGCCGCGTGCAGATGTACCTCTTCAAGGCGAAGCAAGCGGCGCAGGCCGAGCTGGAGACGGCTCTCAAAGACACCGGGCTCACGCTGGAAATGATCAACGAGTTCTTGAAGGAGCACCCGCGCTACGCCGCTTCGCTGCACGTGCCGGCGCACTCGGTAGCGCACACCGCCGCCGATCTCGTCTACGAGATCGCCAAGGTGTACGGCAAGAGCCGCTTCGAGCTGCTCGCGATCCAGGCGCAAGAGCTGGTGAAGGCCGTGCGCGACGCCGCCCTCCGCACCGGTAGCGAGGCGCCAGAAAAGGCGCAGGCAGCGGCAACACTGGCGCGCGAAGCCGCCGGCGAGCTGCTGGCGATCGCCAAGGAAAAGGGCCCTGGCGCCGCCGAAGCGGCCCTCGGCATGGCCAAGGCCAAGCTCGGCCAGGTCTTGCCGATGTTCAAGACCGAGAAGGCCGCCGAAGAGTACGCGGTCGCCGCCGAATAACGCTGTCACTCAGCCGTGCTACGACGCCCGGGCGCCTCACGGTCCCCGGGCGTCGCTGCTTCGAGACCACGAGACCTTCGATGCTCCAGGCCCTGCTCCGGAAAATCAACGATCCCAACGTCGTTCGCATCTACTTGACCACGCTCGGCCTGGGCACCGCCTACGGCATGGCGATCAGCGTGATCGCGGTGTTCCTCGACGACCACGGCTACAAAGAGACGCAGATTGGCTGGCTCGCCGCCTGGTTCGCGAGCGGGATCATGGTCACGGCGGTGCTGTCCGGCTACCTCGTCGGTCGGGTCGGGGCCAAACGCGTGCTGGTGGGCGCGCTGTTCACCTACGCCGCGACGGTCGCGCTCTTCCCGTTCGCGCCCAGCTTCGGGGCGATCGCGGCGCTGCGCTTCTTCGACGGCGCCGCTTCCGTCTGCGTATGGGTCGCGTCCGAGACCATCTTGCTCGCGCGCGCGCAGCGCTCGATCAAGGCGTTCATTACCAGTATTTACGCGATGTCGATCGCAGTCGGCTACGGCGTCGGCTCGATGGGCGCGTTTCTGGCCGCCGACGTGCTGCCCAACGAGCGCATCTTCCTCGTCTCCGGCGCGATGACGGTGGTCACGGCGCTGTTCGTCGCTTTCCGTCTCGATCGCAGCTCCGACACCCACCTCGACGAGTCCACGACCGGCGCCCCTGCTGGCGAGGCGGAGCGCGCGCCGGTGGGGGCGCTGATCGGCCGCATCAAAACGTCGTGCTTCGCCACGTTTTGCTACGGCTACTTTCAGTCCAGCGTCGTGCTGTTCTTGCCGCTGTTCATGAAGGGCGAGAAAGCAATCCCAGCGGAGCAGACGCGCCTCATCACCTTCTTTTTCGCGGGCGGTATGCTGCTCGCCACCAGCTTCGCAGGACGCATCGGCGACCGCCACGGCCACTTGCTCGTGATGCGTGTGCTCGCGGTCGTGGGCACCAGCATGATCGCGTCGTTCGTATGGCTCAACGGCTTGCCGGCCATGGCGGTGGCGGTTTTCCTCGCCGGGGCGAGCCTGGCCAGCATCTCGCCGCTCAGCCTCGCGCTGCAAGGGCTCGTCACGCGAGAGTACGGGCGCGCCACCAGTATCTACAATGCCTTTTACGCTGCCGGCATGCTGCTCGGCCCGCCCATCTCGAGCCAGATCTTCTACCGCCATGGCGGCGGACCGATGCTCTATCACCTCGCCGCATTGTGGGTCGCGTTCGTCGTCTTCGCTCAGATCTTCCGCAACGACGACCCGGCGCTCGGTCGCGTATCGCGACCCGGCATCAGCTTGCCGGCCGTCGACTAGAACACACCCGCGAGCGACGGAGCGGACAACGACCGCTCGCACCAGGTTTCGAGCTCGTCCTGCTTTGCCGCCATCACTTGCTGACGGACCTCCGGCGGCACCTCTCCGTACTTCAGCGCGAGCAGGCGCAGCAGCATCTCCGCTTCGCCCTTGGCTCGGCCCTCCGCTTCGCCCTTGGCTCGGCCCTCCGCTTCGCCCTTGGCTCGGCCCTCCGCTTCGCCCTTGGCTCGGCCCTCCGCTTCGCCTTTGGCGCGGCCCTCGGCTTCGCCCTCTTCTTTGGCGGCGCTCAGGTGAAGATGGTAGGAAATCAGCGCCATTTCCCGCATCTCCGCGACGGCGCGCGCGCGCGGGTCGGCGCTCAGGCTATCGAGGGCGTCTTTGGCTTGCTTGAGCACCGGGTTCTGCATGGCGAGCGCCTCCAAGTCTTTGTCAGCTCGGGCAGCGAGGAATTTACCCCAGGCCGTCAGGGTCGGCTCGTCATTTCGGTCGAGCGCATCGTGCAGCTTCGGCAGCTCGACTAGATGCAGCTCCAGCTGGTCGGTGAGCAGCTCCGCGTCGTGCCGCTCTCGTACCTCGAAAACCGAATGAAAGCGTGAAGTAGGCAGCTCTTTGTAGTCGGTGATCAGCACGACCGCGCACCGTCGAAGCGCGGAGTAGTCGGCCCCACGCGGCAGCTGGCCGGCATAGAGTCTCGACCAGTAGTAAAGGACGCGCTTCGGTTGCGCGGGGCGCCGCTGGCTTTGCATCTCCACGTCGACCTGCTCACCGCCGTGGAGGCGCACACGCAGATCGAGAGCAATGCTCTTGTCCGTGACATCCGTCCTCTCTGGCTGAGCGTGCAGCAGCTCCACCGAAACGATCGGCTTCGCTGGGCGTAGAACGGCGTTGAGCAGCGACAACAGCAGCTCGCGATTTTGCTCGGCGCTGAACAGCATCCAGAAGACGATGTCGATCTTCGGATCGAGGGTGGTGCGGACGCGGTCGGGGTTTTCTGCGATCATGCACCCATATCGGGCGCGCGTTGCCGCCGGTTGCGGCCCGCGCCACGCTCGACACTCGGCGGGGGGCCTGTCGACGGTGCTCATGCCGCGAGACGCCGTCTGGCCGTCAATCGTAGCGTGAGCATTTAGCCAATCGACGATTTCCGAAGTTGCGAGTCGCGGCGCGTGTCCCCATGCTTGTTCATCGCGCGGAGTTGCGCGTAAGGCGGAAGGACTCATCATGCTCGGGCTCCTGTACAGCGCGTCGTCGTACGTGGCGTTCTTGGCCGTGTTCACCTACTTCGCGCTCTTTTCGGATGCGCTGCTGGTGCCCAAGACGGTCGAGAGCGGCAGCACGACGCACCTCGGCCTCGCGCTCAGCGTCAACGTGGGGCTGCTGCTGCTGTGGGGCGTACAGCACTCGGTGATGGCTCGCTCCGGCTTCAAGCGCTGGCTGACGCGCGTGGTGCCAGCCCATTTGGAGCGAGCCACGTACGTGATGACTTCGAGCTTGGCTCTCGGCCTGTTGATGTGGCAATGGCAGCCGATGAATCGCGAGGTGTGGCACGTCGAGAGCGCGGCCCTGGCTACCCCGCTGTGGATCGTCAACGCGCTCGGCTGGGCGGGGGTGCCTGCCACTAGCTTCATGATTGACCACTTCAATCTCTTCGGCCTGAAGCAGGCTTGGCTCGCGTTCCGGCGGCGAAGCACGACCCAGCCAGGCTTCATGGCACCCCTGCTCTACAAGTACGTTCGGCACCCGATGATGACGTCCATCCTCGTCGCCCTCTGGGTGACCCCGCACATGACGACCGGTCATCTCATGCTGTCGCTCGGCATGAGTGTCTACGTGCTGATTGGCGTGCATTTCGAGGAGCAAGCGCTGCTGCGGGAGCTCGGCCAAGCCTACCGGCTCTACCAGCTAGCTACGCCGAGGTTCCTGCCCGTCGGCGGCCCAAAGCCCGAGCTGACGGACCGCGCGTCCCCCTGAACGCGAGAGCCGGCGTGGTTTGGCGAGCAATCCGCGCCTAGCCAACGGCGGAAGCGTCACGCGGTCCGAGCGCGAGCTCCACGCTACTGCGCCGCGAGAAGCCCACCTGCGCGTTCAAATAAGTAAACTCTTGGATGGTGCACCTCGGCCCCCGCTGGGCGCCGCCGATCAGCAGAACATTGACCGAATTGCCCGCGTCGTAGCGCGTTCGCGACGACACCGCCGTGCCGGCGTTGACGGCCCACAAGTGGCGCGGCAGCTCCGGCCGCAGCTCGTGTAAGGGCACGATGAAAGGCAGGTGGATGTGACCGCCCAGGATCACGTCCGCGCCCGCCGCCGCCCATGCCGTGATCGCAGCGGCATGGCCGTGGGCGACGTTCTTCTCCTCGGACGCGCGCGGTACGACCACCGGTTGATGCACGACCACCAGTCGCACTTGCCCTGGGGCGGCGGTCCGAAGCCTCGCCGCGACACGGTCGCGTTGGGTGTCGGAGATTTCGCCGTTTACGTGCCGGTAGCGCCTCGTGGTCTTCACTCCTAGCGCGAGGCAGTCGGGACCGCTGAAGGTTGGCTCCAGCTCGTCCCCGAAAACGCTGCGGAACCCGGCGTAGGGCCGCGACAACCTCGTCACCACATCGAACAGAGCGATGTCGTGATTGCCAGGAATCGCGAGCACGCGCGGCACCGCCAACTCTTTCACGAACGTGGCGGCAGCCGCGAATTCGCGGGGCCGCGCCCGCTGGGTGACATCTCCGCTGAGCACGACCAGCTCCGGCGCGAGCCCCCGCACCAGCTCGACGAGCGCGTCGACGACCGGCGCTCGCTCGGTGCCGAAATGTGGATCCGATATTTGAACCACGCTCGTCATCCCGGATCCTCGAGGACCCCCGGGGGACGCAGCAGCAGCAGCGGCTCGGGGGCCACTCGAAACACGAGCGGGCTCTGGAGCCGAGTGACCTCGCCGTCCAGGGCGGCCTTGATGCGGCGGTGGCCACGCCGCGGTCGCACCGTCATGCGCGAAAAGTCGAAGCTCATCACCTCCTCGCTCTGGTCGAGACGGCCCAGCGCGGCGCGGACCATCACGCGCAACATCGCGATGAAACCGACCGGCTCGAGCACGAGCGCCACCAAGCGTCGGTGCTCGATCACTTCGTTCGCCAGCAACCCGACTCGGGCCAGCTGCAGGCGGTTGTTACCGACGAACAACGTGGGCGTGGCGAGGCTTCGCTTGCCCGACCCGAGCTCGAGCTCGAGCTGCAGCGAGCGATGTGCTCCGAGCAGTGTCCGCAGGGCGGCGCCGAAAGCAACCAGTCGACTTCGGCCGAGGCGGCTCTTGGCCTCCTCGCGATCCTCGAGCAGCTTCGGGTATAGCCCCACGCTGGCGTTGACCAAAAACACCGCTTCGTTCAGCAGTCCGACTTGCACCTCGAACGCTCGGCCGCCGAGCAGCACGTCGCAGGCCGCCTCGAGCTCGGAGGGAATACCGTGCGTTCGACTGAAATAGTTGAAGGTGCCAAGGGGCAACACCCCGAACGGACAGCCACTACCGAGCGTCGCTCCCGCTACGCCGCTGATCGTGCCGTCACCGCCCGCGCCGACGACGATGCCGCCAGCGCTGCGCGCTTCCGCCACCACCTGCGCTGCCACTTCCGGCAGGTCGCCGGCTTCACTCACGATGCGTAACGAGAACTTCCGCCCCGCATCCGTCAACTTGCGCTCGAGCCGGCTCCGCACCTCGCCGAGGTCGTGCTTACCCGAGCCGACGTTGAGGATCACGAACAGCGGGGCATCGAGAGCGACGGGACGTGAAGCATCGACCAGCGCTGGACTTCCGAGAGGCATGATTGACAGGGGGCGGCGAGCGGGGTGAGTGCAGCCAGCATAGCTTGCCGGAGCGCCCGTGTCGTGCCGCGCCGACGCGCGTTTGGCACTCTAGATCACGTACTTCACGGCGAACCCGAATTCGAGGAAGCGTAACCAGAGGCTCTCGTCGTTGGGGTCGGTAGCGCGCCAGAACAGCTTGTAGTCGTAGTGCTCGCCGTCACCGAGGCGATCGGTCTTGCCGGAGTTGAGAACGGGGGCGGCTAGACGCAGCGACATGCCCGCCGACACCGCCAAGTGCTCCGACAGCGCGGGCGAGCCGGCGAGCACCTCGATGCGAGGCGTCACCAGGTTCGCCCACAGCGCGTTCAGGTCGTGGTAATGGACTCTATCGTCCTTGCGCAGCACCAGCTCGCTCAACGGCGCGAGCGGGTCGAAAAGAGACGCTTCGACGCCGACGTAGGTCGCCGCCGTTCGCCGCCCCGTGATCCTCACATTCAGCCAGTTGGCGCTGGCCAGCACGCGGGTCGCGCTGTCGCGGTTGAGGTACGATGGGCTCCACGACGCGCGCAGGGCGAGATCGGGCAGCGCCCAATTGTAGTAGTTGTCGCCGATGCGACGCTGCAAGCCGCCGCCTTGGCCGAGGTGTTGAATCATGTCTACCGCCGCGCTGCGAAAGGCGACGCGCGTGGCCTCCGCGGGCGCCTCGTTCTGCCCCGCGTCGAGCACGTAGGTCGCTACTGATTTGGCGAAACGCTCGTAGACGGCAATCTCCGAATCAGCCTTGCTTCGACTGGCAAGCTGAAAGACGTACCCGATCGCGAGCTGCGCGGCCTCGGTATATTCGGCCTTGCTGGCGTGCGACAGAATCGGTTGTACATCGGCGATGGCCTTCGCAAGCTTCGGATCCATGGCGAGGGAGCCCGAAAGCTTACCGATGAGACGGCAAGCGAGCGTATCATTGGCAGACACGAGCCCGCTCGATTGGTCCGCCTTCTTTTCGACGGGGCAGAGCGTGGCAAGCGCGCCGCCTTGGCCGATCATGTTCTTGACGAAGCTGCCAACGTCCAACTTGCCCGTGCTCAGGTCCATCGCGGAGCGCCATGCGGCGTGAATCAGCTCGAGCTTTTGGAACACGGCGCTCAGCTCGGCGAGCGGGCGCAGCGCCGCCGTCCCCCCGCTGATTTCAATCGCGTCGAGCTGTGTCTGCAAGGCGGCGAGCTCGTTGGCGGGCAAGGCGCCCGCGGCAAGCCTCGAAAGCTTGTCGAGCACCCGCTGCACTTCGACGTCGGTGAGGCGCGACAAATCGAGGTTGGCGACGACTTTGAAGGCGCTGGTCAGGCTCGCTCGCACCGGCTTCATTTCCCAGCCGTCCCCGGTTAGTTGCTGCCGTAGAAGGAACAGCACTTGCTGCTGTACTACGTCGAGCGCGTTGGCGGCGGGTTTCAGCTGGAGATCGATGTACAGCTTTTCGAGAACCTGCCGAACCGCCAGCGCTGTCGCCTTGATCAAGTCGTCTTGCGCGGCCGCCTCCTGCCCCGACAGGGCGGCCCGGACGGCCAGGCCAATGTCGCATTCGAAGCTCTCTTGCTTGCATTGCTGATCGAGCGGGTACTCCGTCCGCGCGGCCCAAGTCCCATCGATGAACCCCTCTCGGACCGCGTCCTTGCACGCCGTGAGCTCCTCGGCGCCCATGGCGCTGAAGTCCGGACCGGCCTTGGCGCTGGCCGCGCTCGGCTCCGCGGAGCAGGGTGCGCTCGCCCTTGCCCGCTGTTCCTTCTCGTCGATCGGGGCGGGGTCGGCGGGACAGCTCAGCGATGCTTTTTCGATCTTTGCGAGCGCCGAGGCGTCCGGAGCCGGCCGCTGCAGCTGATGCAAAGCTTGGTACACGAGCAAGCCGGCCAAGCCTGCCGACTCGTCGCGGATCGCGTTCTTTAGCGTGCCGTATTGACGGTTGAAAACTCGCTGCAAGGTCTTGGGGAAGTGAGTCGCCGCCTCGAGATGGACGGTCTTTTTGACCGTCTTTTCGTCCTCCGAAGTGTATTCGTAGCTCACGGAATAGGCATCGGCCGGCACTGCCGTGCGGCCGGAAAGGCACGCGAGCCCCGGGGCTACCTGCTCCGAAAGATCTCTAGTGATAAGCTCCTCGATCACGCTACGGACGTCGGAATAAACTGCGTCGGCGACCTCCGCGCGCACGGTTCGCGGTACGAGCGAGACCCCGATGACGAGCGCGACCCCGACCCCGTGCGAAACAAGACGGCTAGGCATGGCATCGCAACATACTTCGCCCGCTGTGATTGCAGAAGATGCGCTCGACGCGGCGGAACAAATGACCACTGCCGTCGATCACTCGCGCGCACGGTTACGGCCGCGACGCCGCGAACCGCCGCGCACGCCGATACGTCGATGCGTCGATACGTCGATGCGTCGATGCGTCGATGCGTCGATGCGTCGATGCGTCGATGCGTCGAGTGCGTGTCATGCACTCCTTCGTCGTGCCCCGCAGACTAACTATGAGTTTGATGCAGGCAGCACGAAGCGACGCTCGTTGAAGCGACGCGCGAGTCGAATGCCGATCCCGTCCCGATCCTGGCCGTCCGCCGCTCGTCGGGATCGGCGTGGCCCCTTCAGCAGCGAGCGCGGAATGTTCTTTCGTCGATGCTGAGGCAGATTTGCAGTAGTGGTGGGCACAGAGGGACGCGACGCGCGCGCCTTGCGTGGTCGAGCCTCGGTGGTATGCATCGAGCCCCGTTGCGGCATCGTTGACGTAGTTGCCTACCTCAGCGTTGCGGGACGGGCGGCGATCGGTCGTGCTCCGCGCACGCCGCGAACGCGAGTCCACCATCTAGCCCATTGTCACACTTCGGCTTCGGACGCGGCCCCTTCTGGACGTGTCTTGGGCTGTCGCTGAGATCACGTTTCCATGAGCAATAGCACCAAGTTCCCCCGAATCTCACTGCTGGTGGCTCTGGCCGGGTCGATCGCGTCTGCGAGCATATCGTGCTCGCAGACGTCCGACGGCGAGCCCGCCGCGGGTGCTGACCCGCAGGGCGGCGCCTCCAGCGCGGCGGGAGCAGGCGCCGCCGCTGGTAAGGCAGCGCCAACAGGCGGGCGCGCCCCGTCAGACGACCCGCCGGATCTCGACATACCGAGCGGTGGCATCGCCGAAGATGGCGGCGCCGGTAACAGCGCGGTGTGCGACGCGCAGGTGCGACAAGGCCAGCGCATACCCGTCGACATGTACTTCTTGGTCGATTCGTCAGGATCCATGGACGATGACGTGTCGGGCGGTTCGAAGTGGGACGTGATCTCGGATGCGCTGATCGGCTTCCTCCAAGATCCGCGCAGCGCCGGCACCGGCGCCGGCATTGGCTATTTTCCCGTCGAAACCGGGTCGTGCACCGCCGGGCAGTCCGGTTGCTTGTGCCTTCCGATCATCAACCTGTGCATTTCGACAGAGGGCGGCGCTTGCGACGCCAGTGACTACGCCACGCCCGCCGTGCCCCTATCGTTGCCGGCGCAAACCGCGACCATCGTCGACGATATCAGGTCCCATGAGCTTGGCGGAGGCACCCCGACCCGACCCGCCCTCGAAGGGGCGCTCGGCTACCTCGGTGAGTGGGCCACCCAGCACCCCGAGCGCAAGGCAGTGTTGGTCTTGGCGACCGACGGCGAGCCCGTCGATTGCGACGACAACACCCCGCAAGATGCGGCGGACGTCGCCGCGGGCGCGCTGAGTGGCCCGAATGCGATCCGCACGTTCGTGATCGGCGTCGGCAGCTCGCTCGTCAACCTGAACCTCGTGGCCGAGGCGGGGGGCACCGCTCAGGCTTTTCTGGTCGACACCGGGGGCGACGTAGCAACCGAATTTGCCGATGCGCTCGACGAGATCCGCGGCGCCGCCGCCTCCTGCGACTTCAGCATCCCTGGCGCGAGCTCTGGGTCCGAGCCGATCAATCCCAAGAAGGTCAACGTGAGCTACATCCCGAGCGGCTCGAGCACGCCGACGCGGGTGCTCCAGACCGCGAACGGCGATCCGAGCAACTGCGACAGCGGCGGGGGCTGGTACTACGATGACCCCGACGCCCCGACGACGATCAAGCTCTGCGACGCCACCTGCCAGGCCCTCAGCAGCGGCTCGATCCAGGTCGAGTTCGGCTGCGACACCGTAGCCCACCCCCCTCGTTGACGGCTCCCCGCGTCGAGGTGGCATCGCTCGCTTCACGAACGGCATGGCTCGTGCTGGCAAGCGCCGTCCAGAAAGTAGGCGACGCTGCCCGAAGTAGAGCTGAGCGAGCAGGAGCAAGAAGACGTCGAGGAGCACAAGCATCCCCGCGCCCAGGTGCTCTACGAGGCAATTCGCCGCGAGGGTGAGCACGAGCTCGAACGACCATCCGCCGCCCTGGGCTGGTCAGGGTTGGCCGCCGGGCTCTCGATGGGTTTTTCCTTCGTGGCCATGGGCCTGCTGCACGGACTGCTTCCGAACGCAGCGTGGTCGAAGCTGGTGGTCGCGCTCGGCTATGGCGTCGGGTTCTTGATCGTGATCGTTGGCCGGCAGCAGCTGTTCACCGAAAACAGCCTCACGCCGATCATTCCCCTACTGCAGACCAGGAGCCGCGCGACGCTCCTCGAGGTAGCGCGCCTGTGGAGCATCGTGCTGGTGAGTAACCTCCTTGGCACCCTCGCGTTCGCGTTCGCCTTGCAACGAGTGCGTGTCTTCGACGGGGCGACTGCGGATGCCTTCGCCGAGCTGGCGCGCGAGGCGATGAAGAGCGGTCTTTCCAGCCACTTCGTGCGCGGCATCTTCGCCGGTTGGCTGATAGCGCTGATGACTTGGATGCTGACGGGCGCGGAGGCCCGCGCGTTCATCGTGATGGTCATGACGTACCTGGTCGGGGTCGGACAACTGTCCCACGTGGTCGCTGGCTCGTGCGAAGCGTTCTTCGCCGTCTTCAACGGCGACGCGACGCGTTGGGACTACGTCTCACGGTTCCTCGCGCCGACTGCGCTCGGCAACATGCTGGGCGGCATCGGGCTCGTCACGTTGCTCAACCATGCCCAAGTCGTGGCCGACGCCGATCACCGGCGGCCCCGCTCCGGATGACAGCGGACCGCCAGCCGTGTCCGAGCCCGGGCAAACCCCGCTACGCGTGGACCGTTCAAAGCTTGACCGTGAGCTCGACGTCGTCGCCAAAGGCGACGGAGAGGTAGCCGGAGCCGGGGGCCCGCACCTGGGCCTTGTAGTCGGGGCAGGCGTCGGCGTTGTCGGCGACGATGAACGCTCCGGAGCGGAGCCGGGGCGCGACCAAGGCGAGGATCTTCGCGTAGAGCGCCTTGTGCCCGTCGAGCAACACGAGATCGATTGGGGAGGGCAAATTCTCCGCGAGCGTCTCGAGCGCGTCGCCCTCGCGGATCTGCACGAGATCGGCGAGACCGGCGCGCTCGAGGTTGGCGCGCGCATGAGCGAGCTTGGTCGGCTCGAGCTCGGTGCCGAGCAGCGTGCCGCCGCCATTGTCGCGCAGCGCGGCCGCCAGGTGGAGCGTGGAGATACCGAACGAGGTGCCATACTCGACGATGGCTCGCGCGCCGTTGCCCCGCGCGAGCAGGTAGAGAAGCCGCCCCGTGTCCGCCGACACAGGCATGTGGATGTCTTTCGCGCGGCCGTAGAGGGCGCGGTAGTCGGCGTCGGGGTCCGACATGCGCTTGGCGCGCTCCGCCGCCGACAGCGACCCGAAGACCTGGCCGATCAAGCTGGTGGAGCGCTGAGCGTCGGCGAACAAGCCAGCGAGCAGGGGGGCGACGGGGGCGGAATCGAGAGTATTTGTCATGGTGGGATGCCGTTTCTGCTCGCGAGGAGCCCTGATAGAATGCGAATAATTATTCGCGTTCGCAATTCGCGTTCCGAAAGCGTTCATGAAACAGCGCAAGGCTCTCCCGCTCTCGCCGCGAAAAAGCCCCCTGCAGGCCCGCTCCCAGCACTTGGTCGGCGCCATTCTGCAGGCGGCGATTCGCGTTCTGGAGCGCGACGGCGCCGCCGCGTTCACCACCGTACGCGTGGCCGCGATGGCGGGGGTCAGCGTCGGCTCGCTCTACCAGTACTTCCCCAACAAGGAGGCGATCCTGTTTCGGTTGCAGACCGACGAGTGGGAGGCGACCTCACGACTGCTCGTCGGTATCTTCACCGACCAGCGGCTCCAACCGGCCGAGCGCCTGCGTGCGGCGATGGTCGCCTTCTTCCAGACGGAGAGGGATGAGGCGCCGCTGCGCCGGGCGCTGGGGGCGGCCGTGCCGCTCTATGAAGCTCACGTGGGCCAGGACCATTTCGAGCAGGGTCGCAAGCTCCTGGCCGGCTTGATCGCCGAGGTAGCGCCGGGACTACCGTCCAAGCGCCGCGCGTTTGCGACGGAGCTCTACGTGTCGCTGCTGACGGCGATGGGCGAGCACGTCTCCGAGACGACCCAGAGCCGCGCCGCGGTCGCGCGGTTTGCGACCGCTATCGCCGACATGTTCCTCGCCTACGTCGCGCCCCCGACGCGGCCGTCGCGTCCTCGGCGCCGCTAGGGTCTCGCCGTCACGTAGAAGAAGTCGCGGGTGGAAGCGCGTCCTACGTATTCGTCCTTTTGATACAGCAGCCCCTTCACCGCCCCAACCGCCGTCAGTTTTCCGCCCTCCGCCTCGCGATACAGCACGAATCTCGGGAACGAAAAGTTTACGTCGAGCTGCGCTACATCGCGTGCCCCTGCGTGCTGCATGCCGAGCGCCAGCGCCCGCGCCGTCGTCGAGTTGCTGATGCCGACGAACAGCGTGCGACCGTCGGCCGCCAGACCCACCGCCGACCTCCGGATCACCGTCTTGCCTTCGAGCGTGGCTCCCCAGTTGCGCGAGTCTTCGGAGCGCAGCCCGGCATGCAGCTGTCCGTTTTGCACCATGCAGCCGGGCGTCTGCCGCCACCACCCTAGGCCCGCCCCGCCCGCGAGCTCGCCCCACGGCGCGATGCGTAGGCTGCCATCACTCGTCGCGGCAAAGGTGCAGGAACGCGGCTTGGGGGCGAGTAGCTCGGTACCGTCGACCATCATGCCGAATCGACCGTGCTCGGCTTTGAAGCCGCCGTTGAAGGCCGCCACCAGCGCGTCACGATCGCCCTCGGGCACGACGCCGGGCCGCGGCGCGTCGGGCGCGGGGTCGGCGCTCTTCGGCTCGATGCTACCCGCGACGGCCTGCACCCTGAGCTTGGACAAATCGAGCGCGAACACGAACAGCTCGGCGTAGGGACGCTCGGAGTCCGGGTGCACGATCGTGCTGTAAATGCTGGCGCTCTGCCCAGCGCGAGTGGCGACGGGTCGCCAAAGGCCGTCCTCGGCGCTGGCGGTCTCGGGATACAGGAAGCCGACGCGGCGCGGCGACACGGCGTCGTGGGTGACCTCCGCATCGGTGGCGGCGGGCAGGAGCTCGGGCGGGGTGGCGTCGCTCAGGTTGCGCGCCTTGCCGTCGCTCACCACTTTTTGCACGCGGTCTTCGACACCGGCGACAGCTTCTTCGAGCTGGGTGACGCGCGCGCTGCCGAGCAACGAACGGAGCTGATCGGCGACGAGCGGACCGAACCACGGCACCTGCTTGACGCCGAGCCACGCCGCGCACAGCCCGGCGCCGCCGAGCAGCGCGAGCCGAAGGCGCCAGCGCGACGAGCGGCGGGCGGGCGAGATCGGCGCCGCCCAACCGCCTTGGCTCGGCGCGTCGTGGACGGTTGGGGGCAGAGACGAGATGGCGGAAGGCATGGCGGGCATGGCGTTGAAGCTCTGGACGCCCGCTTTGCAGCCGGCATGCCACACTCGATATGAGCTATCCAGGGGCCGACCGGGCCGAGAATTATGCGCTATTTGCGAGATCGGGGCGCACCTTCCCGCCTTTTGGGTGCCTGTTACGCCGGTCGCCTGTGGCGTAACACGCGCGGGAGTGCGGACGGCTGACCACACCGTCGCTCGGCGGCTCGAGCGCAAGGTGGCCGGCGTTTGGAGTAGATCCATGGGCTATGCCATGGCGTGCCGACGTCCCGCTCCTGGCCCTCGTGCTCGCGTCCTCCGCCTGCTCGCTTCGGAGCATGCCGCCCGGCAAGCTCCCGGTCGATTCGATCGACGTACCGGAGGAGGCGTCGAGCTACCTAACCGATGCCCGCCCGGATGGCGCGCTGGGTGGTGATGTCGCGCTCCGCTTGGAAAGGACCTTGGCCAAGACGCTGGTCGCGCGCGGTGAACGCGCGCAAGCTGACGGCGCGTTGGGCTCGACCGCTTGTTGGGTGCTGCGCGAGGCGCACCGCCGACGCCCGGTCGACGCCATCGGCGCCGAGGTGGCGGCGCGCCATTTCGGGTTCGGCGGCGTGACGCGCGGAACCCTCGTATTCGACGCTCGGGACGAAGGCGTGCTGACGGACCAGATCGAGCGCATCCCGCGCAACGTGACCATCACCCGCTACGGTGTTTGTGCTTCACCGAGCGGCAACTCGGCCGCGGTCGCCCTCGGCAGCGTGGAAGTCAGCTACGCGCCCATCGCCCGCAGCTTCGACCCGGGTCAGAGCGTGAGCCTGAAGGGAGAGGTCGCGCCGCGCTTCCGTTTCGCGCGCATCTACCTGACGAAGCCCGATGGTACGGTCGACGACAGGCCGATGAAGGGCCGGCAGTTCGATGTGACGTTCCGGCTGGACGCGCCAGGTCGCTACCGCCTGGAGGTCATGGGCGATGGCCCGGCGGGGCCAACGTGCCGCTCTACGTGGGCGTCGCGGAGCCGCCGATCGAGGGCACCGCCGGCGTCGCCGTCGATCCCGAGCAAACCGAGCAACGGATGTTGGCGCTGCTGAACCACGCGCGCCAGGCGGCTGGTGTGGCGCCGGTCGCAGCCGATCCAGAGCTGCGCGAGCTCGCGCTCGGCCATACGAAGGACATGGTCGAGCATCACTTCTTCGCTCATGTCTCGCCCAGCACCGGCTCGCCCGAGGACCGCCTGCGCCGCTCTGGCGCGCTCGTCGCCGACTTCGGCGAAAACATCGCCAACGCCGGGTCCCCCGAAGAAGCACATCAGGTGTTGATGGATAGCCCCGGGCATCGCGCCAACATGCTACGTCCCGAGTTCACTCACGTCGGCATCGCCGCCCTCGAGAGCGAGCTCGGGGTCGCGATCACGATGAGCTTCGCGCGGCGGCCGAGCGCGGCGGCGGTTCCGACCAACGCCGCCCAGGTCAGGGCCGCGATTTTGGCGCTTCGTAGGAGCGCGGGGTTGCCGCCCGCCAGCGTGGACGCGGTCTACGACGCCGCCGCGCAGGCCGGCGCCGATGCGTGGGCCAAGGGCACCGATGAGACGGGTGCGGTCAAGGCGATCGGCGACGCGCAACAGCGAGCGGTCGAGCGACTGCATGCAAGCCGCCCCGCTGCCTGCGTCACGTTCGGTGCGCTGCTCGAGCTCGGACAGCTCCAGCGGATCGCCGCTATCTCGCAGCCCTCCGTGAAAAGGTTCGGCGTGGGGGCGCGCCTCAAGAAGGACGAAAAGGGCGTGCGGCTCGCGACCGTGATCGTGCTCGAAGGCGCGAGCTGTCAGTGAGCCAACGCGGTTCGGCTCGGGCGCCCGTCGAACAGCGCCGCCGCTCGCTCAGCGCGCCGTCGCGTCGGCGCCGACCAGGGGCTTCTGCGCCTCCGCCCGGCGCCGCGCCGCGCTCATCAGCACGTTCACGGCGACCATCGCCACCGCGGCGGCTGCCACCACGATCGCGGCGAGCTGGTTACTCGCGCCGAGCAGCTTGGACGACGACGCGAGCAACACCACGATCAAGGCGGGACGGATCACGTAGTCGGGCGCGCGCGACGACAGCTGCGCGCCGATGAAGACGCCGGGGATGGCACCGACCAGAATCGAAGCCGTGAGCGCGAGCTGGAAGTCGCCGAAGAGGATGTGACCGAGCGCCGCCGACGCCACCAGCGGCACCGCCTGGACCAAATCGGTGCCGACCAGCTCCGAGAGCTTGAAGCTCGGGTAGAGCATCAGCAGCATGATGATCATCAGCGAGCCGGAGCCAACCGAGGTCAGGCCCACGATCAGTCCCCCCGCGATGCCGATCAGCAGCGTGGGCACTTTCTTCACCGGCATCGGCACCAAGCTCTCGCCGGGCCTACGCGCGCGCGACAGCAGCGGCCTCACCACCAGGCCGATCGAGACCACCACCAGCGCCACCCCGAGCGAGCTCTTGACCAGCCCCTGCAGGGCCGGTCCCTGCCCCAACGTCTTGAGCAGCACCACGCCCAAGAACGCGGAGGGGACGGAGCCCATCACCAGCCACTTCACCAGCTCTTTATTCACCGACCCGCGCTTGAAGTGAACGCCGCCGCCGATCGGCTTCATGATCATCGAGGCGACGATGTCGCTCGAGACGGCCGCCAGCGGCTCGATCTTGAACAGCAGCACCAGGATCGGCGTCATCAGCGCGCCGCCACCCATGCCAGTGAGCCCCACCACGAACCCCACGAGCAGGCCGGCCAAAGCAACGATCGGATCCATCGCCCGCTCTTCTTAGCACCGAATCCCTATCGGCAAAGTAGGGATTCGTTTCCAGTCACCAACCAATTGAGTTCGTTCAGTTTTTAGTGGGCACCCGCAGGTGGCGGCAAGGACGGGCGCGCCGCGGGCGCGGAGCGATCGGACTCACCGGTGCGGTCGAGAGCCAGCTTGAACAAGATCGGGCCGATCATTTCGTTGATCGCGACCGCCGCGATCACCAACGAGCGAAAGCCGGTGCCGAAGGTGGGATACGCGCCTTGAATCACCACGCCCAGGCCGAGGGCGAGCCCAGCTTGTGACACCAACCCCGCCCACCCCCATTGCCTGACCACCGGCGGATCGTTGGCCAGGCGTGAGCCGAGGCGCGCCGTCAGGTAGGTCAAGATTGCTCGCGTCACGCACAGCGCGAGCGCGATCGACCAGGCCTGCTTGAGCAGAGGCACGTCGAGCTCGGCGCCGGCGGTGGCGAAGAACAGCACGAACACGACGCTGCCCATCTGCTCGACGGCGTGCAGTAGCTTCGCCCCTTGGTTCGAGAGGTTTTGCACCACGAAGCCCGTGGTCATGAACGTGAGCAGCGGATCGACGTGGACATATCGGAGCGCGGCCGTGACGCCGAAGCCGAGGGCGAGCAGCACCAGGATCAGCTGGCCACCAACCAGGCGCAGGTACATGGCCAGGGCGAGACCGAGCGTCGTACCCATCGAGATACTGCCCAAGATCTCGTGGCCGAGCACGTTGAAGTCGCTGAGCGAGATCGACGCGCCGGCCGTGATCAGCGGACGCGCCAGCATGATCGTCGTCGCCAGCATCACCACCACCACCACGTCCGACAACATGATGAAGCCGAGTGAAAACGTGGCCAGCGGCCCCTTTGCGCGCGTCTGCGAGAGAATGCCCATGCACGCCGAAGGGCTGCGCGTGACGGAGAACGCCCCCCACAGCAGGGCCACGCCGAGCAGCGGCCGGAGCTCCATGTCCTTGGCGAAGGGAATGAAGCGCGACAGCAGCAGGAACACTCCCGCCATGCCCACCAGCACGACGCTGCTCTGAAAAAAATTGGCGTAGGCGAGGCTCTTGGCGACGGAGCGCAGCGTGGAGACGCGCAGCTCGACGCCGCCAGCGAGCGCGATCAGGGCCAGCGCCAGCGTATTGACGGGCGAGAGCTGGGCCACCGTGTGATGATCGACGAGGTGCAGCACGTGGGGGCCGCCCACGATGCCGGCCAGCAAATAGCCGGAGAGATGCGGCAGGCCGAGGGGCTCCAAGAGCTCGCTGAGCAGCGTGCCGGAGAGCACGAGAAATCCGATCGCGGTCATGGTGCCGAGGCGCGAGTCGATGCTGGGCATGAAGCGCGTGATCGCGAACAGCACCCCGAACGACACCGCCAGCGCCAGGGCTTGGACGGCCCGTGTCGCGAGCCCTTTTTGGGTGCTACCGTGGCCGCTCATCCATGACTCTCCCTTCCCGCGAGCTCGGGAGCGTCGCTGGGGCGGCCGAGCTCCGACGGATCGACGGCGTGCAGCTCGCCGGCGCGCTCGAGCGAGCGACGCAGCGCGGCGGGTCCGAGCCCCTCGCCGAGTAAGGTGGAGACGACGGCGAACAGGAGCACGGCGTCGGCGGCGACCCCCGGGACGCGAGTCGAGAACGCCAGCGCGGCCGCGATCGTGAAGCCGCCGGAAGCGAGCATGCTGAGGCCGAAAGCGGGGCCACTGCCGCGGACGCGGCCAAACGACAGCGCCGAGCCGAGCAGCATGCGGGCCACGATCTTCGCGAGCACGGCGACCGCGACCATCAAGAACACCGGCTTCGATAGCTTGAGGTTGACGTAGGCGCCCGCCAAGAGAACCATCGGCAGCAGCACCGGTTTTTCCGTCGGCGTCAGCATGGCTTTGATCTCCAGCCGGTGACGCGAGAACGCTAGCGTGAGCCCCATCGCGATCATGGCTCCGAGCAGCGACAATCCGGCGCGATCGGTGACGCCGACGCACAACAGCCCGGTGCCAAGCAATACGCCCCAGCTCTCGTCACGCCGAAAGTCTCGACCGAGCAACAGCGCCGCGATCAGCCCGAGCCCGGCGCCAAAGCCCAGGGTCACGCCGATGCGGCCGAGCATCGGCACCGTCGGCAGACCGCCGCCGGGCGCCATCGCGAACAGCGCCGTGAGCGCCAGCGGCGGCACGAGCGCGCTGGCCCTGGCGGCGTCGGCGGCGAAATCCGCGAGGGGCCCGCGCGCGCCGTGCCTCTCGACCACCCAGCGCACCGAGTGGCGCGTGGTGGCGGAAGCGCAAGCGCCGATCCCGAGCGCGACAGCGGTGCGGCCGAAGCCACGAAAGCCGCTGAACGGAGCGGCCAGATAGACCGCGGCGCACACCGCGAGGCAGGTGAGCGTGCCGAGCAGCACGCCAGCGGCGGCGCGACCGGGAGTGACGTAGCGATCGGCGACGCGCACGTAACCGACCCCGACCACCAGCGCCAGCCAGCCGGTGCCGACGAGCACCACCGGCTCGAAGGTGTGGACCAGCGAGCGACCCAGCACGTCGAGCACGTGGGGACCGAGCGCGAAGCCGAGCACCAAGTATTCCGAGCCGGAGGGCAGGCCGAAGCCGCGAATCGCGCGGCCACCGACCAAATTGCTGCCCAGGTACGCGAGCAGCAGAAGGCCGAGCAGCAGCCAAATGCTCTCACTCACGCGCGGTCTCTCCCGAGCGTGATGCCAGAGCTCGACAGCGCGTCGAGCGCGGCTATGTGGAATGCGGTCCGCGCGTCGAGCGACTCGCAGGTGGCGGCGACCCGAAAACGGATCGCGTCGGCGTCGGCGGACACGATCTCGACGCTCGGCTCCGCGCCGACCCTGCCCGCGACCGTCGCCAGCAGCGAGCGCACCTCCGTCACCGAGGAGCTGGCGTGCACGTAGACGTCGAGGGTGAGGCGCGGGCGCGCGCCGAGCACCCGCAGCGGGCGAACCAAGGTCAGCAAGTGCGGGACGCGCAGCTCCGTGCGATCGGTGACGATCAAGCGCAGCTCCAGCAGGTTTACCTCGGAGACGCGGCCGCGGTAGGCGCCGAGCTCGACGTACTCACCGACGCGCAGCCGCCGCCCATAGAGCCAGATCGCGCCGACGGTGGCCGAAGCCAGCACCGGCGAGGATGAAAGGCCAATCGCGACGAGCGAAATCGCCCCGACCCGGCCGAGCACGCCGTCGTTGTCACCGGTCACGATCGGCGCCAAAAACACCAGCGCCGAGAGCACGATGCCGGCTCTCAAGAGCACGCTGGTCGGGGCGGCCAGGTCGTTGGGAAGCCACCCGAGTGGAGTCTCGCCCCGGGCCACGCTCGCGAAGAACAGGCCGACGAAGCGAACGAGCACGAACACCGCCAGCGCCGCCAGCGCCGCCACCACCAAGAGCGGCAGCGACGTGGCGAGCCGGGCCATCAGCTGCGACAGCGGCGCGAGCACGAAGCCGGTCAGCTTCTGGGTGTAGTCGCGCGTCGACTCGAACAGCGACAGCACCAAGACCAGCCACGTGTAGGCGACCCCGAACTGCGCTAGCCACTTCAGGGTACTGAGGCCGAGCACACCCGCGCTGCGCACCATCGGCGGCCGTACGAGCTCGATGCCCTGGAAGCGCAGCGACAGGTCCTTGTCGTTGCGGGCCTCGAACCAGTCGCGGGCGCGCTGGGCGAACTCGCCCAGCTTGCGGATCAAGTAGAAGGCGATCAGCCCGAAAAAGACCAGCAGCGAAAATGAAAAGGCGCTATTGGCGATCGCGGCGCGCTTGTGATCCGAGACGAGCTCCTCGCGGATCGCGGAGGCGGTGCTGGCGGCGTAGACCTCGAGCGAGCTCGCCCCTGCCAGCTTGGCTTCCTCCTCGCTGAGCTCGACGATGAACGTCCGACCGACCGAGAGCAGGGCCACGTCGCCGCGACGAACGATCGTGACGTCGCTGGTTTGCTCGCCGTCGTAGGCGCGCTTCAGCTGCGCGCTGGCCTCGCGCGCCCTTTGCTCCGGCGTCTTACCGCCGAGACCGGCACGCAGCGAAAACACAGCGTCGTCAGCGAGCTTGACCGAAAAGGCAGGGACCGGCGCCGGCTGTGGCGGCGGCGGCTCGACCGGCTCCGCGGCGGCAGCAGTAAGCGGCGGCTCCGGCGTCGAGACGACGGTAACGCTCGCGGCGGGCGGTGCCGCGGCGACAGGAGGTTCCGCGGACGCCTCGACGGAGGCTGCGAGCTCGGCGCCAGGCGCGCCCGCGGCCGCTGAGGGTGCAGGTGCGCCCGCCGGCGCGAGCGGCGACGCCGGCACCCCCGCCGCGGAACCGGCGGGCGCAGCGGGCATGACAGCCGCGCTGGGCAGGGCCGGGGCAGCCGGCGCGGCCGCACCCGCCGACGGCGCCGGAGCCGCCGACGGCGCGGGCCTCGGGGCGAGCTCGACCACCGCCCGCGGCACTTGGCCGAACAGTGAGCCAGCCCACAACAGCCCACCCAGCAGTAAGCCGATCGACGCGGACTTCATCACCTCACGCCGAAAAACACGCGTCATTCGGTAGAGCACCAGCAAGATACTCTCGGCCACGCGCGGTCCGAGCGCAAGCACGGACGGCGGCTCCTGCAGGCGACGCGCAAATCATTGCGGCAAAGGACACCCCGGCCATGTTAAGCGGCCCCATGACCAAGAACGAGCACCCCGACCGCCTCGTGCTCCACATCGCCGGCGCCGACCGGACCGGCGTCACGGCGCGGCTCACCGAGATTATCGCGCAAGAAGACGCCGCCCTGATCAACATCGGTCAGTCGGTGCTCAACGGCTACCTGATGCTTTCCGCGATCGTCGACTTACCGAAGAACTCCTACGCGCTCCGCAAAATCCTGTTTGCGGCCGCTGATCTCGGCCTGCGGCTGGAGGTCACCCCTTTCAAGCACGCGCCCGAGTCGAACGAGATCGGCGAAGCGCCGGCGCTGGCCGTCACTTTGCTGGGCCCGCTGTCGAATGGCCGGGCGACGGCCGAGATCACGCGCTTCCTGGCCGAGCATCACATGAACATCCGCGAGATCCGCTCGCTGTCCGACGTCGAGCTCAGCGGGCTCGAGCTGATCGCGGATTTGCCCGCCGGCAGCGAGCTCAAGCCGCCGGAGATGATGGCCTTGCGCGGGGAGCTGCTGCGGCTGGGCATGGAGCTCGGCGTCGACCTCGCCGTCCAGAAAGACGACATCTTCCGCCGCACCAAGCGCCTCGTGTGTATGGACGTCGACTCCACGTTCGTGAAGGGCGAGTTCATCGACGAGTTGGCGGAGCTGGTCGGAGTCAAAGAGCAAGTCGCCGCCATCACCGCGCGCGCCATGCGCGGCGAGATCGACTTCAAAGGCGCCCTCACGGAGCGGGTGAAGCTGCTCGAGGGCCTGCCGTTCGAGCGCGCCAAATCGCTGATCGACAAGTTCGAGCTGACCCCCGGCGCCGACATGTGGGTCAAGAAGCTCCAGAGCCTCGGCTTCAAAATCGGGCTCGTCAGCGGCGGCTTCACGTTCTTCGTCGACGTGCTCAAGCAGCGCTTCGGACTCGACTTCGCGTTCGCCAACGAGCTCGAGGTCGAAGGCGGCAAGCTCACCGGCCGCGTGCGCGGCGCGATCGTCGACAGCGAGCGCAAAGCCCAGGTCTTGAAAGACATGGCCCAGGTCTACAGCTGCCGGCTAGAGCAGAGCGTCGCGATCGGCGACGGCGCCAACGACATCTTGATGCTGCAGAGCGCCGGCCTCGGCATCGCGTTCCGCGCCAAACCCAAGCTGCAAGAGGTGGCGAGCTTCTCGCTCAACCATCACGAGCGCCTCGACACCCTGCTTTACCTGATGGGCTGGAACGAGCGCGACCTCCGCGCCGTGTGACCTGGAGCGGTGGGGCTGCCGAAACGCAGCCTCACTCGCAGAAGCTACCGTGCCGGTTTCGGGCCGCCTTCGGTCGGAAGGCGCGCCGTCAGCGCTTGCGCGCGAGGTACAGCCCATCACCGATCGGCAACAGACTGCCCGTCACCCGCGCGTCACCGGCGATTTTGCGGTTCAGGGCGCGGATCGCCTGCGTGCTGGCGGTCTGATTGGCAGGGTCGGCCACAGCGCCGCTCCACAGGGCGTTGTCGACGGCGAGCAGCCCGCCTTGTCGGAGCAGCTGCAGGCAGCGCTCGTAGTACGCGTCGTAGTTTTCCTTGTCGGCGTCGATGAACGCGAAGTCGAAGCTCGCCGCTTCGCCGCGCGCGAGCAGCGCGTCGAGCGTGCCCACCGCCGGCCGCACGTGTAGCTCGATCTTGTCTTCGACGCCGGCCTCGCGCCAATAGCGGCGGGCGATCTGCGTCCATTCTTCGCTCACGTCGCACGCCACGAGCTTGCCGTCGGCGGGCAAGGCGAGCGCGACTACCGTCGAGCTGTAGCCGGTAAAGACGCCGACCTCGAGCGCCCGGCGCGCGCCGCACAGCTCGACGAGCAGCCGCATCAACTGGCCCTGCTCGGGCGAGATCTGCATGCCGGCGCTGGGCAGGGCCGCCGTTTCGGCCCGTAGCCGCGCGAGGCTCTCCGGCTCGCGCACGGTGGTGTCGAACAAGTAGCGGTGCAGCGCGTCGGTCATCACGATGGTGGACAGCGACATGCGCCACCTTAGCAAAGCCTCGTGCGGAGCGGCCCCGCGACGCGGCGGTAGCTTCTGCGAGTCAGGCTGCGGCGCGGCAGCCCCCCGCTGTCAGAGCTTGACGCCGTAGTCGACGAACGGGCGCGTTTTTTCGATCAACCGCCGGGTGGTCCCGGGGTCGACCAACAGCTTGTCGAACGGCTCGAAGTCGATTTCGCGCTTTTCTTGGCCGACCTCCGCCTCGAGCGCGTTCACGATGCAGTCGGCGATCATCACCAGCCGCACGTGCGGCGTCGAAGCCGCGGTCGGGTCGTGATGGGCGGCGCAAGCGTCGACGATTTCCGTCGGCAGCTTCCAGGCCATCGCTACCTCCGCGCCCGCGCTCTCGTGGTACTTATCGACGAGGGCCGCGACGAGCGCCGGCGTCGACGGCGCCTTCAGGCCGTCGAGGATGCGGTAGATGCGCGACTCACCGATGTCGTGCAATAGGCCGCTCATGTAGTCGTACTCGCTGCCGATCGACAGCTCGCGGCTGGCGACGCGGGCGGCGTGCGCCGCCATCACGCTGCGGCGAAATGAGGCCTGGACCTGGGGGTGAAACTTCTTGAGCCCGCCCGAGGTGCTGGCGTACACGACCTGGAAGAGCAAGTCGCGCGTGCTGGCCAAGCCGAGGCGGACGATCGCGGACTGGGTCGAGCTCGTCACCCACCCGCGGAAATAAATCACGCTGTTGGCCACCGACATGAAGCGCGCCGCGATCGGCGGATCGGTGTCGACGAGGCCCGCCAGGTCGGTGATGCGCGCGTCGGGGTCGTTGGCGAGCCGGATCGCCGATTGCGCCACCGCCGGCAACACCGGCAGCGCCGCGCGCCCCGTCTTCAAGCGCTTGACGAGCTCACGCTCGAGCTCGGACATGCGCGGGTCTTCGTACGCGGACGCTTCGACGGGCGGAATCGACCCGTCCGACTCGACGATCGGCGCGAGCGAGACCGAGGAGGTGCCGCTCATCCGGAGCGCAGCCTTTCGAGCGTCAACGCCGGCACGTCCGTGATCGGCAGCACGCTGCTCTCCGGTTTCTCGGGCGGGGTCGTGAACGGAATCTTCATGTTCGCGGAGCTGCGCGGATCTTGCTCGATCACCTCGGGGAGGCTCTGGCCGGGCGCCACCAGCACGACGCGGTTACGCCCCGTTCGCTTGGCCGCATACAGGGCCATGTCGGCGCGGTGCAGCAGATCTTCGGTGCGTTCATCGGCCTGGCGGGGATCGAACACGGTCGTGCCGATGCTGATCGTGAGCTTGGCCGGCCCGCCTTTGGGCGGAAGCATCACCTCGATCGCGCGCCGCAAACGCTCCGCGACCAGGCGCGCCGACTCGGGGCCGGCGCCCGCCACCACCGCCACGAACTCTTCGCCACCGTAGCGGCCGACGACGTCGCCGGGCCGCAGCGCCGTCTTCAACACCGCCGCGACCGCCACCAGCACGCGGTCGCCCATTTCGTGGCCGTAGCGATCGTTGACCGACTTGAAGTGGTCGAGATCCATGAACAGCACGCCGAAGTTGTCGCGCGCCTGACAGCGTGACGTGACCTCCGAGTGCAACGAGCGGCGATTCAGCAGCCCCGTCAGGGGGTCGGTCTGGGAGTCGCGGCGCAGCGTGTCGCGTTCGTTACGCACGCGCTCCAGCGCGTCGTAAAAGCGCTTGTTCCGCAGCTGCACACGGATGCGCGCGCGCAGCTCCTGCTGACGCTCCGGATCGGCGACGAAGTCGTCGGCACCCGCCAGCAAGCCGCGCGCCACGTCGTCTTCGTCCGCGACGGTGCCGAGCAGGATCACGGGGTAGTGCAGGCGCGGGTCGATGGCGCGCAAGTCGCCGACCAGCTCGAGGCCGCTCATGCTCGGCAGATCGGCGGCAAGCAAGATCAGGTCCGGCTCGTACTCGGCGGTGAGCCGCAGCAGCTCGTCGCCGTCGGGCAAGAACACGCAATCATAGCCTTCGTGCTCGAGCAGGGCCCGCAGCATGGCGCGCCGCTCGGCCTCCGGCTCGACAACGAGCACGCGGCCCGCCCGTTCCGCGATCGGCGGACTGGAGGAAAGCCTGAGGGAGTCGATGGGACTTGGCGGCAAGCGGACGTGGTCTCTGCCGGTTACAAACGGACCGCGGAGGACGATCTGAAGGGTGTCAGGTTAGAACACCTCCATATTCACCTGAACTTTCGAGAAGTCACGCCGTTCTACGGCTTTAGGTCATGTTCTGGAGAAAGAACGACGCCCCCACCCCGTCCGGCTCGTCTCAGCCGGCGGCGCCCGCCCCTGGCGAGTCGGGGCGCCCCGGCAGCGAAGGCAAGGAGCTCGACCAGGCCATCGACACGGTGGTGTCGCTGCTACGGGCGTTCGGTGAGCATGCGTTCGACACCGACAGCGCCGCCGCGGACGACACCCGCGCCGAGTGCGACGGCTGGGCGCGCAAGGTCTCACTGGGCGAGCGGCTCGGGGTCGAGGGCGGCCTCAAGCGCGACTTCGGCGGCGTGCGCCGCTACTTCGCCGCCCACCGCACCCACGAGCGCGAGTACGTCACCTCGAGCGTGACCAACCTGCGCGAAGCCGTTCACGCCTTCGCCCGCTGCTTGACCCGCACGGTGGGCGAAGACCGCGCCGCCGACGCGCGCGTGGGCGCTCAGCTCGGAAACCTCGTCGCCGCGTTCGGCGCCAATGACGCCGACGTGATCCGGCGCGAGGCCGAGGCCGTCGTGCAGGTGGTGGGCGACGTGATGGAGCAGCGCCGCCAGCTCCAACAAGAGCAGATGCAGATCTTGAGCGAGAAGATCAGCAAGCTGAAGGCCGAGCTCCACGAAGCGCGGGAGAGCGCCGCGCTCGATCCCCTCACCCAGCTTCACAACCGCACGTCGCTCGACTCGCAGCTGGAGCGCGTGGCCGACCTTTCGTTCTTGATGAGCGCGACGCCGTGCCTGTTGATGATCGACGTCGACCACTTCAAAACCGTCAACGATCGCTTCGGGCACCCGATCGGCGACGAGGTAATCGTCCGCGTCGCCGACACGCTCGTACGCAACTTCTTGCGCCGCGAGGACTTCGTCGCCCGCTACGGCGGCGAAGAATTCGTGGTCGTGGTGCCCGATTCGTCGGCCCACGCCGTTCGCCAACGCGCGGAGCGGGTGCGTCAAGCGATCGGCGAGATTGGTTTCAGCAAAGGCCGCGAGCAGTTCTCGATCACGGCGTCGATCGGCGTCGCCGTGCTCGGCCCCGGCGACACCGGCAAGACGTGGCTGGCGCGCGCCGACGCCGCGCTCTACGAAGCCAAATCGGCCGGCCGTAACCGGGTGGTGTTCGCCGAAGACAGCGGCGCCACCGCCCCCGCCCTCCACCCTTCGCGGCCGCCGTCTCAGCCGCCGGCCCGCTCGCTGTCCAGCGCCGGTATGCGCGCGACGCCCAAGGTTTAGCGGCGCGCCACTAGCCGACGGGCTTGAACTCGGCCGGCGCGCTCGAGCCTTCGCCGTAAAAGTATTTTTCGCACTCGGTCATCCACAAGCGCTGGCCCGATTCACTCGTGAGATCGAGGCGGTACTCGTTGATCAGCATCTTGGAGTGCTCCAGCCACCCGCGCCAGGCCTGGGCCGAGACCGTATCGAAGATGCGCTGGCCGAGCTCACCGCGAAACGGCGGCTTCTCCAAGCCATCCAGGTCTTTGTCGAGCTTCGCGCAGTGAACGGTTCGGGGCATCGCGCCGGACTCTTACCTCACGCGCGCATCGCGTCAAGCGAGCCTAGTACGGCTGCTGCACCGTGATGCGGAAGGTCTGGCCGCGGCGCCAGATCGTGCCGCTCAACGCCTCCGCGCGCCGGGCGCGGGCTTCGACGACCGCGCCTACGATCTCGGCCGACGCGCGGGGCGCGATGCCCATCGCCTCGATCAAGATGTCGCCGTCTTGCAGGCCGATGCCGAGGGCGGAGACGCCGCTGAGCTGCAGGCCCGCCGGATGCAGCGCGGTTTTGGCGACGAAGCTGCCGCGCGGACGGGCCGCGCTCTGGGCGAGCGCGAGCACGGTCGTGCGCGAGACGAACAACGCCGAGGGCGTCTTCGGCAGCGCTTTTGGGCCGCGAACGGGCTTACGGCTGCGCTGAGTCGCGAGCTGCGTCGGCTCGTCCACCGCGACCTCGACCTCGACGCCACTCTCGGGCGGAGGAAGCGCCGCGGGCACGGCCAGCGGGGCCGTGAGTCGCAGCAGCGCCGCGACCGTGACCTCCGTCAGCGGGGCTAACGCGGCGTGGCTCGCGCGCGCGACGACGAGGAACGGCGCGCCGAGCGCGGCCGCGAGGGCCAAGGCCAGAGCGAAGCGAGGGAGACCCACGTTCCGCATTCTACGGATCAGACCCGAACGCGCCAGTTGCCTTGAAAGGTCTTGCCGATATCATCACACGTCGGGTCGGTGACGATCAGCTCCGGGCGCGCGTCCTGGCAGTAGACGATGGTGTTTTGGCGAAAGGTACGACCAAAATGGATCGATTCTTCTCGCGCGATGCCGTGGACGACCCACGCCGGCTCCCGGAACACGCCTTCGGGCTCTTCGTCGTAGCCCACGCAGTGCTCGACGCGGTAACAGCCCAAGATCAACAGGTCACGCAGGACCTGGTGGCGGGTGTCGTTCACGCGGCGAGGCAGCAACATCGAGCGCGGGTTGTAGGCGGTCAGGATCGCGAAGCGGTCGCGGAGCAGCGGCGGCAAACCACTGATATCTTTGATAATTTCTCCATCGAGCGAGACCCGGATCACTCCGCTGTCAGCAGGCAGCTCGTAGACGGTGGCGAAGTAGGAGCGGAGGAGATTCTGGTCCACGGCCGGCTAGTTACCGCAAGTTTGCGCCGGGCACCAAGGGCTCGTGGCCGGCGGGCGCGGTTTTGGCCGGGCTTTCGCGAGCGGCCTAGATTTTGAAGCGATAACCGACGCCGCGGACGGTGAGCAGGTGCTCGGGCTCGGCCGAGTCTTTTTCGAGCTTGCTCCGGAGCTGCAGCAAAAAATTGTCGATCGTCCGCAGCGTGCCGTGGTGACCCGCGCCCCACACCTGCGTGAGAATCTCTTCACGCGACAGGACTCGCCCCTGGGCCTCGACCAGACACCACAGCACGTCGAACTCGGTGGCGGTGAGCTCGACGGGGGCGCCGGCGCGGCTGACGAGGCGCGTGCCGGAATCGATGGTCAGCTCTCCAGCGCGTACGACTGCTTCGACGTGCTTGCGACTGAGCCCGTCGCGCCGCAGCACGGCTTTCACGCGCGCCAGCAGCTCGGCGAGGCCAAACGGCTTCGTGATGTAGTCTTCGGCGCCGAGCTCGAGGCCCATGACCTTGTCCATTTCGGCGCCGCGCGCGCTCAGCATGATGACGGGCACGATGACCTGCTTGGCGCGCAGCTGGCGCACCACCTCGAAGCCGTTCATCTTCGGCAGCATCACGTCGAGGATCACCAGATCGATGCCGCCGGCGGCGGCCAGCGCCAGGCCTTCTTCGCCCTCGGCCGCCACCTGCACGTCGTACCCCTCCGCTTCGAGGTTCATGCGCAGCCCGAGTGAGATGCTCTCGTCGTCTTCGACGATGAGGATGCGCTTCCTGCCGTTTGCGTGGGCCAACATCCGCCTATCTAGTGCCGCGTTCAAAAACTGACAATCCGGCGCGGCGGGGGCCGGCGAAACTTCTGGAACTCCGCCGAAAGCCGGCGGAAGAATGCGCCTCCGCATGAGCGTCCCGTCTCCGCCGCTGCCCCGCCTCGGCCTCGCCGCCACCTGCCTGGTCCACGCCGCGCTCTTTGCTTGGGCGGCGGCGGCGCTGCCCTGGCGCCCGGGCACGACCTTCTCCGTCTCGCTCGGGTTGCTCGTGATCTTGCACGTGGCGACCGCGGTCACCGCCCTGCTGAAGGAGCCAAAGTGGCTGCGGTGGTCGTGGCGTGCCCTCTCGGCCGTCTCCGCCCTCACCTTCCTGATCATGGGCTGGTCGATGGCGGCGGCCGCGATCTACGTGGGCAAGCTCTACCTGCGGCTGGGTCCGTCGGTGTCGTCCGGCATCATCATCGCCGCGATCGTGCTCGGATTGCTGACGGTGCCGATCACGATTTGGGGCGCGCTTCGCACCTGGCCTCACCCCACGCGCGCCACGCGCAAGGCCGCCATCGGCGCCTCGTTGGTGACAGCGCTCTCGTTCTTGACGCTGCCGCTCGCGGGTAACGCCGCGCGGGCCCAGTCGGTGCCGCTCGCCGACTCCGCCCTCGTCTCCGACGTCACGAACCTGCTCGAAGATTTCGCGCGTCAAGCTCCGGTCGGGGCGCCGCAGACGGTGGCGGGGGCGGGCGCCGCCGCCTGCAAAGATCCGATCGGCAGCGAGCGTCTCACCTTGCTCGCCGCCTACTCGCCACGCACCGGTGACCCGCGCTCGACATGCCTGCAAGGTCGAACCGGACGCGAGCTGAAACGCAAGCTCAAGCGGCTGCTCGAGCGCAGGGCGCGCCCCGGCACGACCGTCGTCATCGACCTGATCAAGGCGGTCAAACCGCTCGAGAAGGGCGTGCCGCTGCTCGACGCCCTCGAGGTGCGGCCGGGGCTCGACGGCGTGTGCGAAGAGCAGCGCTGCCTCACGGCGTGGCAGCTCACGCTGAGCGATGTGTTCTCGGCAAATCGCCCGCTGCCGTCGCTACCCGACGTGAGCTACGGCTTTTCGAGCGAAGCCGTGCGCCAGGCCCTCGGTAGCTCCAAGGAGGCGGCCGGCCGCGGCATCGACGGCTTCGTGCGCATCGAGGCGGAGAGCTTTTCTGCCGATCAAAACGGAGTGCACCGGCTCCAGCGGACGCGCACCACGCCTCCCGCCCTGAGCGCGCATGGCGTCGAGCAAGCTGTCATGGCCGCGCAGCATTTCATCGTCGACGCCCAGGAGCGAGACGGCACCTTCCGCTATTCGCTGAACCCGACCACCGGCGACGAGGACAAGGCGACCCTCAATTTGCCCCGTCAGGCCGGCACCGCATTCGCGCTGTGCGAGCTCGGTAGCGGCCCCCGCCTGCGCAGCACCGTCAAGCGCGCGCTTCGCGCCTTCAGGCAGACGGAGAAGGAGCTCGGTGAGGTCTCGGCCCTGCAAGACAGCGGTCACTATGGGCTCGGCAAGAGCGCGTTGCCGCTGCTGGCGATGCTGCGCTGCCGGGATCTGGCCGGCCGCGAAAACGATCGGCTGATCGGGCAGCTGGCGCGGCTGGTGCTCCAGCTGCAGCGCGACAACGGCAGTTTCTATCCGGCGTTCGACGCGAAGACCCGACGCGGCGCGGGCGACCACGAGATCTTGTACGCCGCCGGCCAAGCGGTGCTGGGGCTGGTGCTGCTCGAGCAACGCCTCGAAGAGCTGAAGGGTGGCTCCGCCGAACCGCTGCCCGAAGCCTCGACGCTGAAACGCGCGATCGACGCCGCGATGAGCTTCTACGGCGGACCTTACTGGCCGAAGCCGCTGCGCAATTTCTTCTTTTTCGAAGAGGGCTGGCACTGCCTCGCCGCTCGACAGGCGCTCAGCTCGCATCGCAACGACGCCTACGAGCAGCTGTGCCTCGACTACGTCGGTTCGCGAGCCCGGTTCCTGGCCCGTGCGTCCGACACCGCCGAGCCGAACTTCGTGGGCGGGTACGGTCTGAGCGACCTGTTTCCGCCGCGCAACACCGCCACCGCCGGGGCGGGCGAAGCCCTCAACGCTGCGATCGTGATCAAGCAGAAGCGCGGCTTGCCGGTCGAGGACGACAAGGCGCTCTTGCGCGACGTGGTCACGTTCTTGCTGCGCGCGCAGTGGTCGGAATCCGGCTGCTACGCCTGCCGCAGCCCGCAGCAGGTGGTCGGCGGCTTCTCCCAGCAGCTGGCCGCTCCCGACATCCGCATCGACTACGTGCAGCACGCCATGTCCGCCATCGGCCACGGCGGCAAATTGCTATTTTAGCCCGACGATCGCGCTACGGCCGCTGTACGTCGGGGTGCTCGTTGTAGAACGCGTCGAGCGATTCTTTGCTGATGCGCAGCACCACCAGGCCGTCGCGCTGGAGCTTCGCCTGACAGCCGAGGCGCGACGTCATCTGCACGTCGAACGCCTTGTCGAGAATGTCCTCTTCGTCTTCTTCCGCATCGCTCAGCAGCTGCGCGCCCTCGTCGACGTAGACGTGACAGGTGCTGCACGCGCACACGCCTCCGCACGCGCTGCCCTCGGGCGCGTCGATCTTGCGCGCCGCGTCGAGCAATGACGTGCCGATCGGCACCTCTACCTCCAACTTTTGATCCACGAAGCGTACTCGGGGCATGAAAACAGGCTCTTAAGGTGCAGTACCACGGTGACGGGCGACATGAGCGTCCACGCCATCGGCGTGCTTCACGCTCTGCTCGATGTCGGACACGCTGCGGCCTGCAATCGCCTGCGCCACGGCGCGGTTCATGCGCCGGCCGGCCCAGACGTGGGTGGCGTGATCGAGGCGATCGATCGCCGCCTGCACCGGTGAGGCGGAAGCAGCGGAGGCGATCGCGTCGCGCAGCGCGGAGAGGGCGACGTCCACCTCCGCTCGCTCTGCCGGCTCGAGCAAATCAGCGTCGCTGGCCAAGCCCTTGTGGGTGGCCAGCAGCAGGCGCTCGCCCTCGACGCGGGTCTCTACCAGCCGGCGGCGCTCCAGATCTTCTTCGCCGTGGTCGAGCGCTTCGATCAGCATGCGCTCGACGTCGTCGTCGCTCAGGCCGTAGGTGGGCTGCACCGAGATCTCTTGCGCGATGCCGGTCGTCGTTTCTCGCGCGCTCACCTTGAGCAGGCTGTTTTCGTCGACCGAGAGCTCGACCTCGAGCCGGGCCATGCCGGCCGGCATCGGCGGGATGCCGCGCAGTGAAAAGCGAGCCAGCGAGCGGCAATCGGCGGCCAGCTCGCGCTCGCCCTGCACGACGTGAAGCTCGAAGCCGGTCTGATTGTCGGCGTAGGTCGTGAACGTGGACCGCGCGCCAGCGGGAATCGTGGTGTTTCGCGGCAAAATCTTGTCGACGCCGCCGCCCATCGTCTCGATCCCGAGCGACAGCGGCAGCACGTCGAGCAGCAGCACCTCCGCGTCGTCGCGCGTGAGCAGGTCGGCTTGCAAGGCTGCGCCGTACGCGACGACGAGCTCCGGATCGAGCTCGCAGCGCGGCGCCTTGCCGAACAGCTCCGCGACGAAGCTTCGGACGCGCGGCACGCGCGTCGAGCCGCCGACCAAGATCACGCCGTCGAGGGCGCCTGCTTCGACGCCCGCATCACGCAGGGCGCGCCGGCACGCCTTGCCGGTGCGCTCCAAGAGCGGCTCGATCAGCTGATCGAGCTCGTCCCGCGACAGCTTCGCGATGATCGTGGCGCCCGCCTTTGCCGGCAACTCGATGCTGGCCTCGGCGGCGTTGGTCAAGGCGTGCTTCAGCTCGCGGGCGGCCGACAGAGCAAGCGCGACGACTTCCGGCACCCGCTCGTCGCCCGCGCCCATCTGGAGGAGCAGCCGCTGCGCGATGGCGCGATCCATGTCGTCGCCGCCGAGCGCGCTATCGCCGCCGCTGCTCTTCACCTGAAAAACGCCGTCTTCTAGCCGCAAAATCGTGACGTCGAAGGTGCCGCCGCCCAGATCGTACACCGCGAACAGCCCGTTTTGCTTCTGCTCCAGGCCGTACGCCAACGCGGCCGCGGTCGGCTCGTTGAGCAGCCGCAGCACCTCGAGCCCCGCCAGGCGGCCCGCGTCCTTGGTGGCCTGGCGCTGCGCGTCATCGAAGTAGGCGGGTACCGTGAGCACGGCTCCGCCGACGGCACGTAGTTGATCGAGCGCGCTCTGCTTGAGGCTCCTCAAGATCTCGGCGCTCACCTCGACCGGCGTCACCGCCCTTCCGACGTCGAAGCGCACGCTACGGGCCTGCTCGTCGTCTTGCGGCGTGGCGAAGCTCACGGCGCCGAGCCGTGTCGTCTCTTCGTCGGCAGCGCCCTTGCCCATGAAGCGTTTGACGCTGGCGACGGTGCGCCCCGGCGCGCGCGTCAGCTGGGCCTTGGCGGCGCGGCCGACGAGCACCGCGCCGTTCGAGCCATAGTGGACGACGCTGGGCAAAAGCGCGCCCCCATCACAGGTTGTCAGCGCCACAGGCGCGCCATCGCGGACGTAGGCGACGATCGAGTTGGTGGTACCCAAATCGATGCCGATCGCCCGAGGGGCGGCCTTGGGATCGAAGATATCGAGCAGCATGGGGTCGGTCGGGGGCCGAGCGCAGAGCGAGCCTACAGCTCGTCTAGCGCGGCGCCCGCCTCCTCTTTGAGACGTTGCAGGTAGCGAAGCTCGCCGAGCACCTTGAGCACCTGCTCGACGGGGATCGGATCCTCGGAGAAGGCGTCCGCCATGCGCTCGGTGGCCTCATAGGCGGCGCTGTTTGCCTGAGCAGCGAGCGCCTCGACGCGAGCGCGCTCCCCGGCTCGTCGCGCCGACGACAGCTCCTCGCGTTGCTCCATGACGCGCATCAACAGCGACGGCTCCGGTCGCGGCTGGTTGGTCTCCGACACGTCGCGGCCCAACTGCGAGAGCAAGGCTTCGGCGCGTGAGATGGGGTCGCGCAGCTTGCGAAAGGCTTCGTTCACGGAGATCGCGCGGCTCAACGCCTCGCGGCGCTCGCTCGACGGCCGGCCGGCGTAGCGGTCCGGATGCAAGGCGCGACTGAGGTCGCGGTGGCGCTTCTCGAGCTCTTGCTCGTCTAGCGCGAACAACGACGGTACACCGAGAAGCTCGAACGGCGAGGTCATCACAATACAGATCCCTGGACTTTGAGCGGAGCTGCGCCGGGCGCAGCGCTACTTGACCGTGAACGAGTGACCACACCCACACGACGTGGCTTCGTTCGGATTTCGGAACTTGAAGCCTTGAAACATCAGGGTCTTCTCGTAGTCGAGCAGCGAACCGGCCAGATACACCAGACTCTTCTTGTCGACGTAGAACTTCACGCCGTCGACCTGGTACACCGTATCGCGCTCGCGCGCCGGTTCGTCGTCGAACTGAATGACGTAGGAGAAGCCGGAGCAGCCACCGCCCTTGATGCCGAGCCGCACCGCTGCGTCCGGAGTTCCACGCTGCGCCAACTTTTGTTTGGCGAAGACGGCAGCCGCCGGCGCGATGCTCACCGCCAGCCGCTTGCCCGACGGCGCGGGCGCCGACGACGGCGCTTCTGAATTCGAATGACTGACGGCTTCGGACATGTTCTCCGGCTTCTCTACGATTATTGGCTGGCGAGCGCCTGCTTGGCGGCGCGCTTCTTCTTGAAGTCCTCGATCGCGCTCTTGATCGCGTCTTCGGCCAACACCGAGCAATGAATCTTGACCGGCGGAAGGCTCAGCTCTTCGGCGATCTGGCTGTTCTTGATGGTCGCCGCTTCGTCGATCGTCTTGCCCTTGATCCACTCCGTCGCCAGCGACGACGACGCGATCGCCGAGCCGCAGCCGAAGGTCTTGAACTTGGCGTCTTCGATCACGCCCGCGTCGTTGACGCGGATCTGTAGACGCATGACGTCACCGCAAGCGGGCGCTCCGACCAAGCCGGTGCCAACCGCTTCGTCTTCCTGATCGAGCGAGCCGACGTTGCGCGGGTTCTCGTAGTGTTCGATGACTTTTTCGCTGTAGGCCATGATTGTTCATAGTGAGCCGCCCACTGGATCGACTTCAAGTCGATGCCAGCTTTGTGCATCTCGTAGAGGGGAGACATGTCGCGTAGCCGCTTGACCTTGGCGATCACGAGCTCCGCGACGTAGTCGACTTCTTCCTCGGTGTTGAAGCGGCCGAGGCCAAATCGGATCGAGGAGTGGGCCATGTCTTCTTCGAGGCCCATCGAGCGCAGCACGTAGCTTGGCTCGAGGCTGGCGCTGGTGCAGGCGGAGCCGCTCGACACGGCCACGTCTTTGATCGCCATCATCAACCCCTCACCCTCGACGAACGCGAAGGAGATGTTGAGATTTCCGGGCAGGCGGTGCTCGGCGGAGCCGTTGAGCACGACCGCGTCGAGCTCGCTCGTGATCTTCTTGTACAGCCGATCGCGCAGCGCGCCGATCCGCTCCGCCTCCGCCGCACCTTCCTCGATCAGGATCTTGCAAGCTTTGGCGAAGCCGACGATGCCGGGCACGTTCAAGGTGCCGGAGCGGTTACCACGCTCGTGACCGCCGCCGTCCATCGACGCCGAGAGCCGCACGCGCGGCTTGCTGCGTCGCACGTACAGCGCTCCCACGCCCTTGGGGCCGTAAATCTTGTGAGCGGTGAGCGACGCGAGGTCGACGTTCATCGCCCTCACGTCGAACGGGGTCTTACCGAGACCCTGCACGGCGTCGACGTGCAGCAGGATGCCGCGGGCGCGCGTGATCTTTCCAATCTCGGCGATCGGCTGGATGGTGCCGACCTCGTTGTTGGCGAGCATCACCGAGACGAGGATCGTCTTGTCGGTGATGGCGGCCTCGATCGCCTTGGGATCGACCAAGCCGTCGGGGCCGACGTTGACGTAAGTGACGGTGAAGCCTTGCTTTTCCAGGCGCTTGCACGAGTCGAGCACGGCCTTGTGCTCGATCGTGGTCGTGATGATGTGGTTGCCCTTGGCCTGGTAGTATTCGGCGACGCCCTTGATGGCGAGGTTGTCGCTCTCGGTGGCGCCGGACGTGAACACGATTTCTTTGCCGGACTCGGCGCCGATCAGCTGCGCGATCGTGTCGCGCGCGTCGTCGACGGCGGCCTCCGCCGTCCAGCCGTAGGCGTGAGTGCGGCTCGCCGCGTTGCCGAACGTCTCGGTGAAGTACGGGAGCATCGCGCTCAAGACGCGCGGATCTACCGGCGTCGTGGCGTGATTGTCCATGTAGATGGGGAACTTGAGGGTCATCAGTGAACGTTGGCTCCGGCGACTAGCTCGGGTGGAGTTTCGGGGTGCCGCTCGCAGCTCGGGCAGCACTCGACTTTGACTTCGGACTCGCAGGCGGTGTGGCAGCCTGCCAGATAGTCGAGGCTGGCGATAAGCTCGGTCTCGAGCGCGCGCAGCTCGTCGATCTTGCTGCGGGTCTCCAGCAGCTTCGCCTGGTATAGCTCTCGCAAGCGCGCTGCTGCAGATTGGGCCGAAGGCACGTCGGTGCGCGCCCGCTCGATACCCTGAATCTCGGTCAGGGAAAGCCCCAGGCTCTGCAGCTTGCCGATCCAGCGCACGCGCACGACGGCGTCGGGAGTGAACAGCCGGTAGCGACCCTTGGAACGCTCGTGCGCCTTGAGCAGCCCGAGCTCTTCATAGAGGTGGATCGCCCGCACCGTCTTGCCGACCGCGCGCGCCAGATCGCCGACCTGGAGCAGCTCCTCTTCTGCCGTCTCGGCGTCGCCGAGCCGCGGCTCGGGAACCGATGGCGCGCCCGGAATGAGCGTTAGATGGCGGTGAGAGGAAGACATCGTGAGCCCGTATCACACTCACCCTAACGTATGCGTCAGGGTTCGGGAGAGGACTTAACCCCCAAACGGAATCGTGTCAACCTGGCCGCGGAGCCAGCCTGCATCGGATAAGCCTGCGATATCCAACTGTATTGTCGGAGAGCTGGCTCGAGAGGCGAGCTGTGCAGGTGAAAATTTTCAAAATCTTTAGCTGCGGGGCGATCCTAACCGGGCTCGGCGCCTGCCCGGCCGCTTCCTCGCCCGCGCCCCCGCCCCCGGCGGCTGCTCCTTCGGCTGTTTCTGCCGCGCCTCCCTTCCCCGCGCCGTCTCACGTGTCGCCAACCAACCGCGCGGCCGGCATCGCCGACGCCGCTCGAGTCACCGGGTCGGCGAGCCCGGCGCCCAACACGTCGAGCGCCTACGTCGGTTGCGGTCAGTCCATCCCGCTCGACCGGCTCTGGGACGAGACCACCGAGGGCGAGGTGCTCGACGCGATCGGCAGTGCCAAAGCGTGCGCCGCCGAGAACGGGCGCCACCTGCTGCTCGAATTCGTCGCGCCGTGGTGTGAAGACTGCCAGGAGATGGCCAAGCTCGACGAGACCCGCGAGGTGGCGGCGACGTTGAAGGAACGCTTCGAGCGCGTGCGGGTGAACGTCGGAAAGTGGGATCGACACGAAGGTTTGCGCCAGCGCTTCGACGTGCACGCCCTCGCCACGTACGTGGTGATCGACCCCCAGACTTCGGCGGTGCTGGCCAAGACCACGCTCGAGCCGATCACGAAGAAGGGGCAACGGCTCACCGCCCGCGATTGGGCGCGCTGGCTTTCGCAGCACTAGCCACAGCCGCGCTCGGACCTCGGCGCGGGCGCGCGCGTCAGCCGAAAAGCTCGCGGCGCGCGCGCTGCCATGTCGGCTCGTCCGGTGACAGCAGCGTCGACTCGCGCAGGTCGAGCACGTCGTACTCTCGCCCGTCGGGATGGCGCACGCAGCCGCCCGCTTCGCGCACGATCAGCGCCCCCGGCGCGTGATCCCAGGGCAAGAGCCGGTAGTAGTGCACGTAGTCCTTCTGACCAGTCGCGATCTGCGTGTACTCGTGGGCAGCGCAGATCACGCCCGCCACTCGATGGTGCTGAGCTGCGCGCTCGGTCAGGGCGGCGGCTCGTTCGTCCGGCATGTAGCGCACCGAGAGCGTCCCCTCGAGCGTCCCGGAGCGCGGCGCTCGCGGCGTGATGCGCTTACCGTTGTCGTAAGCGCCCAGACCGCGCTCGGCCAGGAACAGGCGGTCGCCTTCCGTGAAGTAGATGCCGGCGGCGAGCAGCGTGCCGCGTTCGACGAGCGCGACCATGCTACCGAACGGGCCCTGGCCGGCGGCAAAGTTGCGCGTGCCGTCGAGCGGGTCCACGACCCAGACCGGCGCGCGACCGCGCAGGCGCTCGAGCACGGTCGGATCGGCCGCCACTGCCTCCTCGCCCACCACCACCGAGCCTTGCACCAGCTCGGCCAGCCGCCACGTGAGCTCCGCTTCCGCGGCCCGGTCGGCGGCGGTGACGAGATCATGAGGGTCCTCGGCGCTCGGCTTACCGATCACGTCTTCGGGCGCGAGCCGCCGGAAGCGTGGGGCGATTTCGCGCTGAGCGACGTCGCGAATCACCTGACCAAGCCGTTCCAGAAGCGCGCTCTGCATGACGGGCGGCATGGTGGATGAAATCGACGCGCGCCGCCCGGTCATCGGCGAGCGAGGCCGCGTTGACCGCCGCCCCCCCGGACTGCCTAGTCAGACGCGAAACACTCCAGAAATATTTCTCGCCGCGTAGGTCCTGAAAATCACTCATAAATATGATGGGCGATATCACCCACTTATATTGCGAAGTTAAGGTCCGTAATCTGGCGTGACTATGAAGCTGATCCGATTGCCGAGCGGCCCGCTCGCCTGCGTGTTTCCCATCCCGGAAGAGGCAGCACGTGAATCGGAGCGCGGCAAGGAGTCGGGTGTGTACCGCGCGTTCTCGGGCTCGGTCGAAGCTGACGGTGAATCCGAGGCTCATGCCATTCAGGCTTTGGACGCCGAGGTACGACGACTCAGTGTTCCGCCGCCCGCGGAGATCGCCGCGTTCGAGCTGTCGCGTTCCGCCAACGACGTCTCCAGTTGGGACGGGCCGGGTCCGGCCAGCACCGCCTGGCGGCATCGTCGGTCGAGCGAGCTCGAAGCGCTTACGGCACCCGCGTCATCGTCGCGCCGTTAACGCGACCACTACGCGTCGCTCTGCCTCGTCACGGCGCGGCCACCAGCCGGCCGATGCCGGCCAGCGGCGCACCGTCACTCCGCGCCAAGAGCACCGCCGACTCCAGGCCTACGCTGTCGATCACGCTGCGGTCGTTGGTCGGAGTGGTGACGAGCTCGACGCCGTCGGCGACGCGCAGCCGAATTTGCGTTGCCGCCGCGCCCTCCATCATCGTCCTGGCGATCTGGTTCACGAATCGACCGAGCGGGGCTGCGTCTTCAGGTCGGATGAAGCACATCAGCTCGGGGCGAGCCATCTTGCAAAGGCCTCGCGTATGCAGCAGGTGCAGACCATCCTGCGTCGGGTCGGTTTCGAGCACGATCTTGACGTCGCGCTCCACGTCGCTCGAGTCGAAGCTCATGGCCTCGACGTCGGAGCGCGTCCGAAATCGAAACGCGTGGACGTCCAGAACGACGCTGGCGCCACGCGCGCAAAGCCAGCGTGACAAGCCCCACACCGTCTGCAGCGCGGCCAGATCGGGCTGATCGGGTAGCTCGACGCGCAAGGTCACGCACAGGTCGCTCGTCGTCAGCAGCGACAGGTCTCCGGCCAGGTCGCGCTCGGCGATCACGCCGAAAGCGCCTCCCCACCAGGCCTCGAACCACGCGCGCGTCGCCTCGCGCCGGTGCTCGTGCAGCTCAATCCGGCCCTCGACGGCGAAGGCGGGCAGCCCGAAGCGCGCCCGGTCGAGCGCGAGCGGGCCGAGCGGCGCGCTGCCGAAGCAAGCGAACACAATCTTGGTCGGGAGATCGCTCGCTTTGAAGTAGGGACGCGGCCACGCCGGCGGCTGTGGATCCAGCATGCGCTCAAGCTACCCCAGACCGCATGCGGCTGGCGATGCTCAGTATCCGACCTCGACGCCGACGCTGGGCAGGGTCAGCGGGCTGCGGACCTGGGTGTGGAGGCCGCCCCGGACCTGGTCCCAAGAGCGGTTCATCGTCTCGCGGGCCATCAGCGCGTTGAACCACTCGAAGGTGCCGGCGATCCAGCTGCCGGAGGCGAAACGCCATCGCTTCTCGAAGCGCACGTCGAGCCGAAAGAAGCCTTTGACGCGGCCTTCGTGGACGTAAGCGTGCGCGTCCGATGGTGGCGGCTGGGTGAGGTCGACGGCGGCGCAATCCGGCGTCGGGCAGGCGATCGCGTAGTGCCGGCCGGATGCGTAGTAGGCGCGTCCGCCAATGCGGAAGCCGCGACCCAAGTCGTAGCCGAGCACCGCCGAGACCACGTGAGGCCGGTCGAAGTCGGCCAAAAATGTCGAGCGTCCGGCGGCTCGCTCGGTGCGCGAGAGCGTGTAGCTCAGGAAGCCGCCGAGCCGCTCCGCGAAATCGCGACGTAGGAACAGCTCCAGGCCGTAGTTGCGCCCGGTGAGCGACAGCTCGCGCGCCTCGAGGAAGCTGTAAAACAAGGTGGCGCGCCCGTACATCGCCTCCGGGAGCGCCAGCTCCAAGCCCTGCGTCGCCTGGTAAGCGTGCTGGACACCGTGCTCGAGCCCTCCGACCTGTCCCCCCGGCACGTAGACGCGGTAGCTCGGTACCTGATGCGTCGAGCCGAAGCCGGTCAGCCACGCCAGCTTGGGGATCAACCGTGCGCGGGTGGACAGGCGCGGCTCCGGGAACGAGTAGGTCTGACCACGCGAGCGCGTCACGTCGAGCCGAAAGCCAGGCACGATCTCGAAGCCGCGGCGGGGCTTGAGCGACAGCTCCGTCCATACCCCCAAGTTGTCGTCGGTGCGGGCTGGGTAGGTGACCGGCCCTTGCCGCAGCAGCTCGAGCTCCGGCTGGTAGCGCTCGAGGTTACCGTCGAAACCTCCGCGCAGCTCGGCCTGGGTGGAGATGCGCTCGCTACCTTCGAAGCGCACGCCGATTTGCCTCGTTTTGGCGATGCCGTTGGCGACGCTGTCGCTCTCGTCGGCGCTCAGGCGCTCGTCGGCGCCGAGCGTCACCGCCAGCCGCGCACGTGAAGTCTGCGTGCGGTGATCCCAACGCAGGTCCACGCGGTGGAACTGCATGTCGAACAGGGTTTGGTGGAGCTCGTTGTTGCCGAGATGATCGAGCGCACCGAACGCGAACACGCTGAAGCTGTCGTGCGAGCTCGTGGCGTAGGCGATGCGCGCCTGGTAGTCCCAGTAACCGAGGTCGTACTCGGGCGCGACGACCGAGAGCAGAGCCTGGGTGTAGCTGTAGCGGCCGGCGACGAGCGCGCTGCCGCGACCACCGGCGAACGGCTGCTCGACCATCGCGCCGGCGTCGAACACGCGCGCCTGCGCCTCGGCGCGCGCCACCCCGCTCGGCGCCGTCGTCTCGCCGGACATGACCCCGCCCGCAAAGCGCCCGAAGCGGGCCGGGTAAGCGGAGGGCACCAGCTCCACGCTGTCGACCAGCGCGGGCGCGATCACGGACGGGCCGGCGCCGACGTGAAACAACAGCGGCACCCGGATACCGTCGATGAAGTAACCGACGTCTCCGGGGGGCGCGCCGCGCACGAAAAAGTAGGGCAGACCCGAGAGCACGGGCGCGACGCCGGGGAGGATCTCCACCACTCGGAACGGATCGGCGAAAGCCCCCGGAATCGAGCGGGCGTCTCCCCGCGGCACGTGAATCGCCGCCAGATCTTGGGCGCGCTCGCTCTCGATCGTGATCTCTACCGGCGGCGCGAGCGCGAGCGCGGGCGCGGGCGGGACGGCGGAGGCCGGCGTCGGGGCAGCTTCGGGCGGCGGCTCCGCTGGGGCCACGAACGATACCTTGAGCAGGACGCGCGACTTGACGGGAACGTTGTCGCGCATCGCCGGTTGAAAGCTCCAGCGCTCGACGGCAGCTTTGGCGGCGTCGATGAACGGCGCTTCACCGCCGCGCACGTCGATCTCGGAGACCTGGCCGTCCTCGCCGATCAATACCGACAGCTGGACTTGGGCGTCGCCGTGCGCTCCCTCTGGATACGCCGCCTCCACCGACTCGAGCAGGCGCGGCTTGACGATGTCGGCGGCGGTGGCCGAAGCCGCCGCCAAGATCAGCGCCACACCGAGCAGCCCTCCTACGCCGCAGCCCTTCACGCGGCGTAGACTAGATCACTTGGGCGGCGGGATGGACGGGACCTTTTCGCCGTGATGAATCTCGAGCCGCTGCCCTTTGGGCTGGCGAATCTCGCGCAGAAGCTCGTTGAACCAAGGGGCCTCGATGTCGAACGGCTTGCCGCCCTTGACGCGCGGGAACTCGATCGCGCGCAGGCGATTGCCCTTGTCTTCGTCGTGCCCGACGACCCCCGATTCACCGCGCAAGCCGCACTCGACGGCGTGGTCGACCATGCTCTGGATCAGCCGCAAATCGTCGACGTTGGCTGCCGCCGAGCGCGCGAAGTAACCCGACTTCTGGACGAGCGCCTTCTCGGCGCCGAGCAGCTTCGCGAACTGCTTCGAGAACCACTGGCCGACGTTGACGCTGTCGAGTTTGTAGTGGCCGAAGGCATCTTTGGGAATCGTCTCGCCCTTGGCTTCCATCTCGCGCACGATCTGACCGACGCACGCGCCCTCGGAGACGAAGATATTGACGCAGTCTTGCTCGTCCATCACCGCGCGCAGGCGTTTGGCCTCGCCTTCGAGATCGAACTCCATCTCGGGCAGGTAGACGGCGTCGAGGTCCTTGTGCGCGCGCGCCAGGTTGAAGCCGGGCAAGAAGTCGTTGCGCAGGCGATCGCGGTAGACCTTGGCCGAGTAAGCGGTGAGCCAGCCGCAGTTTCGGCCCATCACCTCGTGCACGATCAGCATGCGCGGGTTGGCCGAGTGCTCGTTGACGATGTTCTCGAAGTAGATCGCGCTCTGCTCCGCCGCCGTCCACGCGCCCAGCGATTGCCGGATCGGATACACGTCGTTGTCGATCGTCTTGGGCAGACCGACGACCGTCAATTTGTAGCCGTTCTTCGCCAGGTACGCCGCCAGATCGGCGGCGGTGGTGTTGGTGTCGTCGCCGCCGACGGTGTGCAAAATCGTGATGTTGTCGCGCGTGAGCTGCTCGGCCGCGACCTGCAGCGGATCCTGGCCTTCCTTGACCAAGCCGCGCTTCACGCAATCGGCCACGTTGGTCAGCTTGACGCGGCTGTTCTTGATCGGGCTACCGCCGTGCTTGTGCAGGACCTTGGCGTTGGCGCGGACCTCCGGCGTGACCGAAACGCTCTGCCCGAGCAGCAGGCCCTTGTAGCCGCCGATGTAGCCGATGATCTCCAGCTCGGGGGCGAGCTCCGAGTAGCGTTCGATCAGGCCACCCACGGCCGATGACAGGCACGGGGCGAGTCCGCCCGCAGTCAAGATTGCAACCTTCGGCTTCTGGCTCACGATCATCTCTCCGGGTGAATTCGGTTGGGGTTGGGGCGAGCGGAGAAGTACGCGAAGCGCGGCGAAACGCAAGCCGATCGTTCGACAAACCCCGGGCATCGGCAAATTGCCGAGAAAGCCGCGGCGCGTCAGGCGGCGCGAGCGCGCCGGATACGGCCCCGACCACGACGATTTGCGGGCGAGGCGACGCGCGCTACTTTCGGCGGTCCTCGCGGCGAAACCGAGGCTCGTATGCCGGACATCGACAAGAAAGCGCTATTCGAAACCCTGAAGAGCCTGCTTTCGGCCGAGCTCGCTCGCGCGCAGAAGCGCGCCAAGGACGCCGCCGACGGCGCCACCCACGAAGAGAACCGCGCCGAGGGCGACAAGGACATGCGCGCGACGGAGGCTTCGTACGTCGCGCGCGGCCAAGCCGGGCGCGCCTCCGAGATGGAAGAGAGCCTGCTGCGCGTGAGCGCGCTCGAGCTGCTCAGCTTCCGGCCCGGGGCGAAGATCGCGATTTCGGCGCTGATCGAGCTGCTCCACGACGACAAACGACTCCTGTACTTCCTGGTGCCGGCGGCCGGCGGCGAGCGTCTGCGGGCCGGCGACTTGGAGGTCCAAACCCTGACGCCGCAGAGCCCGCTCGGCCGCGCGCTCCTCGGGCTGAGCGAAGGTGACGAAGCCGAGCTTCCGGGGCGCCAACCCGGTGAGCCCACGCGGGTGTACGAGATCGCCAAAGTGCGATAGGTGGTGAGCGATGCGCGCCGCTTGGTTTGCCGCCAGCTTGCTCGGGTTGGTCGCCTGCAACCCTGACGTCGAGCTTTGCCACGAGCGCATGCAAAGCGCGCAAGCGCTGGTGGCGCAGGTGGACGGCAAGTCGTCTTCGAGCGTCGAGCAAAGCCTGGCCGCCGTGACCGCAGCGCACGCCGTCTGCGAGAAGGCCAAGCTCGGCGCGGAGCGCGAGCAGCTCCTGAAAGCGAAGCACGAGCTCAGCGCGCAGCTCAACCTGCTCGAACAACGCGCCAGCCGAAAGAAGCTCCCGCCGCCCAGCCCCGACGAGCTATCGCGCCTCGTCAAGAACGGCGACCCGAGCTGCCCCAAGGGCCAGGCATACAAGCCGAAGGACAGCAAATCAGAGGTGCGCTGCACGGGCCCTCAGCTCGTGGACATGACGGCGGCGGCGCTGAAAGATTACTACCGTGACCGGCGGTTCAAGGTCACGAGCCGCGACAGCCCGGCCGAAGTGCGGGCCGAGCTCGGCTCGGAGCTCTACGTGTTTTCGTTCGAAAAGCTCAGCGATGCCGCTCCGCGCTGCGTGACCGCGTACGCGACACCAGGCGTGAGCTGGCAAGAAGTGACAGCGCGCCTCACCGGCGTCGCACCGGAGAAGCTGAAGCTCGACGCGGCCGTGAAGTCAGGGCGCGGCGAGCTCGCGCTGAAGGTGGACCACCCCGCCGACCAACCCACGGTCCACGTGGGGCAGTGTGGACAGGTTGTCGCACCCCCCTAGCCGGGCTCGATTTGTGCGGACCGCGGTCGTAAGCTTCGCAGGCTTTGACGTCACTCCCCGCTTCGATGCTGCTCGCGGCAGCATGCCTGGCAGCCGCGGCGCTGGCGTCGTGCGGCGGCGCCGCCGACCATGACAGCCAGGCCGCTGTCGCCTGCGAGGTCGAGCCGGTTCAGACGTTCCACGAGCGCATCGAGCCGCTCCTGTCCGAAGGTCGTGTGACTAGCTGCAATCAGTGCCACCTCTCCGGCGTCGATCTCTCGGCGTTCGCGCGTTCGACGCCGTGCGAAACCTGGGCGTGCCTGGTCGACCAGCAGCTGGTCGACGTCGCTTCGCCCGACGACAGCAAGATCTTGAGCTGGATCGAGCGCGCTTCGCCGGACAGCGACTTGATCACGCCCGAGGTGATCGGGGCAGAGCGTGATGCGTTCCGCGACTGGATCGACGCCAACGCCGCTTGTCCCGGCGCTTGCGCTGGCGTCGCCTGCGGGGCGCCGGGCGAGGGCCCGACCTGCGCTGTTTCCGACCAGGACGCGCCGGCGGCGGCGAGCGGGGGCGCGCCTGCCGCGCTCGGCTGCAGCGACCGAGAGCTCGAGCAAGCCTTCTACGACGACGTCTACTCCTGGCGCGGTCGCTGCTTTCCGTGTCACTTCGACACCGAGACCAAGGCCGACAAGACCGCGCCGCGCTGGATCTCCGCCGTCGGTAACTGTCAGACCGGCTCGGCGGTTTCGCTCAAGCGCATCCTCGGTTTGGGGCTGCTCGATGTGAACGATCCGGGCAGCAGCCTGCTGCTACAAAAGCCGCTCGACGCGCCGGGCGCGCGCCACGGCGGCGGCCAGAAGTTCACGACCGCGGATGAGGCATACCAGAGCTTTTTGGGCTTCATCGAGCACTACCGCGACTGCCAGTCGCCGTGAGCTAACGGCTGCCCGCTGCGCCCGCGAAGCCCTCGGTCGCGCCGCCCACTCCGCCACCACCGTCCGTCGCGCCACCGGCGCCGGCGCTCGATCCGCCGCCGGCTCCTCCCGCGCCGCCGCCAGCTTCGAGCGCTTCGCGGGCGGCGAGGCAGCGCTTCGCGCAGTCGTCGAACGAAGCGGCGCAGGCGTCGGCGTCGTTGACGTGACCGAGCTCGTGGCACTCGTGTAGCGGGCCGTCGTCGTCATCGACGGGATGGCACAGCTCGCCGAGCGCCGCGCAGCGCGCGTCCTTTTCGCCGCCTTCGGTCACGCACGCACCGACGCAGCTCGCGAACGCTTCGATGCACTCCGCGCCGTTGCCGTGGTGAGCCTGCTGGTGACAATCGTGGGCGGGCCCGCTCCCGGTATCGCCCTCGTGACACAGCTCGCCGATCACTTGGCACTCGGCGACGCCGTGCGAGGCGCCAGCACCACCGGGGCTGACCGCGTCCTCATCGCTGCAGCCGCCGAAGACGAGGCCGGAGCTGAGAATGACGAGCCCCAGGCAAGCTTTAACGCACGATTTCATGGGCGTGAAGCTACCTCGCGCCGTCGCCTGCGGCAAACAGTTGCACCTCGCGAGCGCTACGGCATCCGTGAAGCGGCGGGGAGCGCGGGCCCGCTCTGGATGTAGCGAACGACCTCTTCCATGAGCAGCTTGTCGTTGGCCTCGCAGTCGCCCGTCACGCGACCCATGCTGAAGCCGTGGCACGATTTGCGCCTGGCTTCGTAGGCGGCCGCGATCGCGGGCTGCGCTTCGAGCTGCTGACGCAGCGGCAGTCCGAGCCGGCGCCATTCGACCTTGGACTGGACGATGTGACTCGGGCGCTCCTCCGCGAAATCACCGTCGTGAATGGTGGCGCAGGCTCCGTTCCAGCGCAGGATGTCGTAGCCCGCGTTGTTGTCGCCGACTTGGATCTGTCCGTCGCTTTCGCTGCGCCGCTTGAGCGCGATCACTTCTTCGCCGCGCTCCAGCTTGTCGCCGAGCAGCGAGGCGCCGCCCGAGGCGTTGAACGGCTCGGCGCGCGCCAGCATGTACAGCCGCTTCCAGGGCGTGCCCGGCGCGAACATGTGCAGCGCGACGTCGGGGTACACGTCGTCGCAAAGGCGCTTGACCCATCCGGGGGGCGGCAGGCACTCGCCGCGATGCTTCTTGCCCTTCGCGCAGCGGGTTGGAATGCGAGGCTTCGTGTCGTCGGCGGGCGACGCGGGAGCGGCTGCCACCTCGGCCGGCGCTGACGCGTGCTCCCCTTCGGAGAGCGATGAGCCGCACGCCGTCGTGACGAGCCCCAGAACCAGACAACGGATGATCGCGTGCATTTCTCGCAGGGTCCCGAAGTAGCGCAGCCGCCGAGGCCCGACAAGCGGCCGAATCGTCCTCCCCGGTCAAATCGAGCCGCTTCATGCGCGGTGGGCCCGCGCTTCGACAGTCGGAACGTGATTTTGGACGTTCTCTGAAAAACGCTGCTATGACGGAAAGATGCGCTCGTCAGCCGTGACCCTGACGCTCGTGCTGGTGGCGGTCGCTTGCGACCGCGTTCCCGAAGCGAGACCAGATACGTCCCCGCCGACTCCACCGGCGAAAGCGCCGGCGGCGCCCGCCGTCGCGTCTGCCGCCCCCGCGACGGGCTCGTACCGGCTGCCTGCGACCGACCGCGTGATCGCGATCGGCGATCTGCACGGCGATCTGGGCGCGCTCCGCGCCACGCTGCGCTTGGCGGGCGCCATCGACACCGACGACCGCTGGATCGGCAAGCAGCTCACGGTCGTGCAGACCGGCGATCAGGTCGATCGCGGCGATCAGGATCGCGAAGTGCTCGACGTGATCGAAAAGCTCGAGAATGACGCGAAAGCGGCCGACAGCCACTTTTACGTTTTGAACGGCAACCACGAGCTGATGAACGCTGGCTTCGACTTTCGCTACGTCACCCGCAAGAGCTTCGCCCGTTTCGGCGACTATTCGCGGCAAGCCACTGGCGCGGCCGAGCACCTACCTGACGATCAGCGCGGGCGCGCGGCCGCGTTTTCTCCCGGCGGGCCCTACGCGCTCAAGCTGTCCAAGCACCTGACGCTAGCCCTGGTCGGCGACAGCTTGTTCGCCCACGCTGGCGTCTTGCCCGCTCACGTCGACTACGGGCTCGACCGCATCAACCGTGAGTCGCAAGATTTCCTGAGCGGCAGGTCGCGAAGCTCGTCGCCCGCGCTGAGCGCCGAAGATTCGCCGATCTGGACGCGCTTTTACGGCGGCAGCGTCGACGAGACGACCTGTCAGGTGCTGGGGCGCGTGCTGCAACAGGTGGGCGCGAAGCGCTTGGTGGTCGGCCACACCGTCCAGGCCGCCGGCATCAACGGCGCCTGCGACAATCGGCTGTTCCGAATCGACGTCGGCCTGTCCGCGTTTTTCGGCGAAAATCCGCGGCAAGTTTTGGAGATCACGCCCGCCGGAGCGAAGGTCCTGAAAGCCGGCGCCGGCGCGACCACCCCCGCCGAGCCTCCCCGGAAGAGCCAACCGCGCGACTCCGCACTACACTCCCCGCCATGAGCGCGGTTCTCGAGACCTTACCGCTGGGCTTCCCCTGGCAAACCATCGATCCGTTCCTGTTCTGCGTGCACCACGACGACGCTTACCCGGCCGGCAACGAGCAGTTCGGTCCCCAGGCGTCGCTGGCGGGTCGAAACCTCGGTAACGATTTCGTCGTCAAAGACGGCTTTCGGATGTACCACGGCGAAGTGGTGCCCGGCTTTCCCCAGCACCCACACCGCGGCTTCGAGACGGTGACGCTCGCCCGGCGCGGCTACATCGACCACTCCGACTCACTCGGCGCCGCCGCCCGCTTCGGCCGCGGCGACGCGCAGTGGCTCACGGCGGGCGGTGGCATCGTGCACTCCGAAATGTTCCCGCTGCTCGAGCAGAGCGCGCCGAACCCGGTCGAGCTGTTTCAGATCTGGCTCAACTTGCCGAGCGAAGACAAGCTGGCGCCGCCGCATTTCGCCATGCTCTGGGAGCCGGAGATCCCGCGCCACTCGTTCAAAGACGCAGCCGGGCGGAGCATCGAGGTGACGACGGTCGCGGGCGAGCTCGCCGGCACTCGGCCGCCCCCGCCGCCTCCCAAGTCGTGGGCGGCCAGGCCCGACACCGACGTCGCGATCTGGTGCATGAAGCTCGAAGCCGGCGCGAGCTGGACGCTGCCCAAAGCCCGACACCCCGAGGCGATCCGCACGCTGTATTTCTTCGCCGGCTCGAGCGTGCGCATCGACGACCGCGTGCTCACCGAGCATTCGGCGGCCGTCGTGCAGAGCGACGTCGAGGTGACGCTCGAAGCCGGCAAAGACGCGTGCGAGCTGCTCATGCTACAGGGCCGCCCGATCGGTGAGCCGATCGCTCAACACGGCCCGTTCGTGATGAACAGCCGCGAGGAGATTCAGCAGGCTTTCAGTGACTACCAGCGCACGCGCTTCGGCGGTTGGCCCTGGCCTGCCGATGACCCGGTGCACGCGCGTGACGCCGGCCGCTTCGCGCGACACATCGACGGGCGCCACGAAAAGGCTCCGTGACCGCCACGGCGGCTCCGTCAGGCGCTCGAGCTTCCGAGGTCTCCGTGCTCGCGCGCGTCGGCTTCGTCGTGCTCTTCTTCGGCCTCGAGCTGTACGGCATCGCCTGGGGCCAGAGGGCGCCGGACAAGACGCTCGGATTTCAAATGTTCAACGAGTCGTCGCGCATCACGATTCATCTGTTTCGGGAGGTGGAGAGCAAGCGCCGGCGCGCGCTGCTGCCGCTGCCCGACGGCCGCTGGCTCGCCCGTGATCGCTCCGGCAACGAGCATGCGTATGCCTGGAACGACCGGGTACGCGCCGCGCCACTCTACGTGCTCGGTCAGAGCGTGCATGCGCGCTACGGCTTGAGCGCGCAGCTGTTTCGGCTCCAAGCCGCGCTCGACGACGCTGTTCGCCACCTGCCCGGCGATGCGCGTACGCGCGCCCTCGTCGCCGAGGTCGAGACGGTCCGTAACGGCGTACCCGGACCGGTCGTGCGCTTGCGGGCCGACAAACCGTGATCCACCGTCTCTTCCGTGAAGAGCGCGAGAGCTACGTGCTCGGGTTGCTGCGCGTCGGGTTCGCGGCGCTGCTCTTGCTCATGACCCTGAGGCGCGCGCGAGAGCTCCTGCTTTGGGGCTACTTCGGTGACGTGTTTCACATGCCGCTGTGGCCGGAGTATCTCGTTCCAAGCCGCGACGGCTACGCCGCGCTGTTGGGTTTTCAGGCGCTGGGCTGCCTGCTGGCGCTCGGCGGCGTGCTCGCTCGACCCGCTTTGTTCGGCGCTGCCGGGTGCGGCCTGTTCTGCTTGCTGTGCGACCGGCTTCAGTACCACAACAATCGCTACGAGCTGTTGCTGCTGTCGCTGCTGGTCGCGGTCACGCCGTGCGACCGCTCGTTCTTGGCGTTTCGTCGGCCACGGCTCGGAGCGGCGCCGCGCTGGGCCGCCACCGCCGTCGGGGCCCAGGTCTCGATCGTCTACCTCGCCTCCGGCCTCGGCAAGCTGCTCGATCCGGACTGGCGGGGCGGGGCGGTGCTCCTGTTGCGCTTCGCGCTGGCCCGACCGTTCGTGGACCGGTTCTTACCGGCGAGCACCATGTCGCTGCTGAGCGCGCCGTGGTTCGCTCAGGTCGCCGCCATCGGCGCGATCAGCTGCGAGCTATTTCTGGCCCTCGGTATGTGGTTCCGCCGCACGCGCCCGCTCGCGCTGTGGCTGGGAGTGATGTTCCACCTCGGCATCGAGCTGTCCGCCCACGTCGAGCTGTTCAGCTATTGCATGCTCTGCGGCTACCTAGTGTTCGTGACGCCAGAGCTACGCGAACGCCGGCTGTCCTGGGATACGTCACGACCGCTCGGGCGCGCCCTCGCGACGGCGTGCCGGCGACTCGATCTGCTGGCGCGCTTCCGTCACGAGTCAGCGAGCGAGCCGTCGAGGGCGCTGCTCGTGACCTGGGACCGCCAGGAGCGTGCCCACCACGGGCTCGGCGCCTGGCGTGAGCTTGCTCGCGCGTTGCCGCCGCTATTTCCGCTGTGGTTGCCGCTCGTCGTCGCCAGCTGGCGGCTGCGCCCGACGCCGCCGACTGATTGACTTCGCCCCCTCACAGGCGCTCGCGCAACAGCTCCCACGCCCGGCGCCGGTGTGAGAAGGCGTCCTTCTCGGCGGGGGTCATCTCGCCGAACGTGCGGCCTTGACCCTTGGGCACGAACACGGCGTCCCAGCCGAAGCCGGACGTACCACGCGGATGCAGAGCGAGCAGGCCTTCGACGGCTCCTTCCACGACCTGGCTGCCTGCCTCGGAGCACGTTCCCAGCGCGCACACCGCGCGTACCCGCCGATCGGCGAGCCCGTCGGCAGCGCGGCACAGCGATTCGAGCCCGCCGAGCTTCTCCCAAAATTTGATGTAAGGCCCAGGAAAGCCGCCGAGCCCGAACAGCTCGAAGCCAGCGTCTTCGACGATCACGGGACGGCCGAGCTTGGCGTACGCGTCGTGCGCCTTGCGCACAGCAATCTCGGCCACTCCCTCCCCCTGCAGCTCGTCGAGCTCGAGCTCGGCGCGCTCGATGGCGTAGCCGAGGATGCGCTGCGCCTCGTGCCACTTGTTGAGGTTGGAGGTGACGAAAACCCAGCCGCGACTCATGCTCACCACCCTCGAGAATCGCGGAAAGGCACCGCGTTTGACAAGCCCTGTTCGTGGCTCTCCGTCTCTGGCTCTCCGTCTCTGGCTATGCGTCTCTGGCTATCCGTCGCCGAGGGCGGCGATTTCCGCCTCCAGCGCTTCCCACTTGGTCATAAGCTCGCTGATCTGCGCGCCGAGCGCCTGTTCCTCGCGCTCGAGGCTGCCGAGCTGCTCCTTCGATGTTCGCTCGTAGAAACCCGGCTCGCACCACTGGGCGGCGATGACCGCCTTGCGCGCCTCGGCGCGCTCGATCGTGGCCAGCACCTCGTCGCGCTGGGCCGGCAGCTGCTTTTTGCGGTTGCTGCGGCGCTTCTGCTCTTCCCACGACAGCGCCGGGCGCTCCGGCGTCACGGGCGCGGCCTTCTCGCGCTTTTCGCGGAGCACGACCGCCTCCGCGTCGAGGTGATCGTCGCCGCAGCGCGCGAGATACTCGGCGTAGGTGCCCGGAAAATCCCGGAAGCCCTGAGCCGTCACCTCCAAGATACGCGTCGCGAGCGCGGACACGAACGCGCGATCGTGGGAGACGAACAGGACGGTGCCCTCGTAAGCCTCGAGCGCCCGCGACAGCGCGTCGATCGCCTCCAGGTCGAGGTGGTTGGTCGGCTCGTCGAGCACGAGCACGTTCGGCCTTTGCACCATGATCCGGCAAAACACGAGCCGCGCTGCCTCTCCGCCCGACAGCGCCGACACCGGCTTGTTCACGTCGTCACCCGAGAACAACATCCGCCCGAGGTGCCCGCGCACGGTGGCGGTGCCCTCTTGCGGAATCGTGTCCCAGATCACGTTCAGCGGCTTGGCGGAAGGATCCGCCAATGAATCGTGGTGGTCCTGGGCGAAGTAGCCGACCCGCGTCTCGTAGCCCCAGCTCACGCTGCCGGCGTCTTGCTTCAGGTTGTCGGTCGCGATCTTGAGCAGCGTCGACTTACCGAGGCCGTTGGGGCCGATGATGGCGACCCGCTCTCCGCGCCGCACCACCAGCGACACGCCCGCCAGCACTCGCTTATCTCCGAACGACTTGACGATGCCGTCGAGCGCGAGCACCTCTTTGCCGCTCGCGCGCTCGGGCTCGAACTTGAACAGCGGCGTGCGCCGCGAGCTCGTCTCGAGCTCTTCGACCTCGATCTTCTCGAGCTGCTTCAGTCGGCTCTGGGCCTGGCGCGCCTTGGTCGCCTTGGCCCCGAAGCGCTCGATCCACGCCCTCTTCTCCGCGATCGTGGCCTCGGCGCGCGCGATCTCGGCCGCCTTGCGGGCGCGCACCTCGGCTTTTTCGCGCACGAAGTGGCTGTAGTTACCGGGGTAGATTTCGATCGTGCCGTAGTCCACGTCCAAAATGTCGGTGGCGACGTTGTCGAGGAAGCGCTGGTCGTGGGAAATGATCAGGGCGCAGCCGCGGTAGCCAGCCAAGAACTTCTCGAGCCAACGGATGGAGAGGATGTCGAGGTGGTTGGTCGGCTCGTCGAGCAACACGACGTCGGGGCCGCCGATCAGCACCTGCGCCAGCAGCACCCGCAGCTTGAAGCCGCCCGACAACGTGGCGAGGGGCTGGCGATGAAGCCCCACTGCGATCCCGAGACCTTCGAGCACGTGGCTGGCGCGCGCCTCGAGCGTGTAACCGTCGTGGGCGGCGATGCGATCCTCGAGCTCTGCCAGCCGCTCTGCATCGGGTACGGGCGCCTCCGCCAGCCGCGCCTGCTCTCGCAGAGCGCTCGTGACGAGCTCATCACCGGCCATCGCCACGCTCAGGATCTCGTCGGAGTCGTTCAAGAACCGATCCTGGCGCAGCACGCCGACGCGCGCGTCCTTCGGCCAGATCACCTGCCCTCCGCTCGGCGGCTCGTCACCGCACAGGATCTTGAGGAACGTGGTCTTGCCGGAGCCGTTCGCCCCCACGAGCCCGTAGCATGCGCCGCGGACGAGCTTGTGGCTCACGCCTTCGAACAGCGTCCGAGCGCCGAATGATTTGGAGAGGTCGTTGATGCCGATCATGATCGAAGCGGGCGCCGCTGCCTACCAGGCCGTAGGCCGGTAGTCTTTCAGAAACTGTCCCCACACGTGCTTGCCGCTGTTGATACCGTCGAAGATGGGGTCGACGATGCGGGCGGCGCCGTCGACGATGTCGAGCGGCGGGTGGAAGCCGCACTCCTCCGTCTTGCGGCGCGCGATGTGTTGCGGGTCTTCGTCCGTCACCCAGCCCGTGTCGACGCTGTTCATGAAGATGCCGTCCTTGGCGTAGTCGACGGCCGAGGTGCGCGTCATCATGTTGAGCGCCGCCTTGGCCATGTTGGTGTGGGGGTGCTTGTCGGTCTTGAAGCGCCGGTAGAACTGGCCCTCCATCGCCGAGACGTTGACGATGTGCTTGTCGACGGTGCGCTCGCGAAGTAGCAGCGGCTTGAGCCGGGCGTTGAGCACGAACGGCGCGATCACGTTGACGAGCTGCACCTCGAGTAGCTCGACCGTGCTCACGCGCTCGAGCGGCAAACGCCAGCTGTTGACGTCACGCAGATCGACCTGCTGCAGATCGGCGTCGAGCTGGCCGGCGGGAAACAACTGCTGACCGGCGAGCCGATCTTCGTCCGCCAGCGCGACCTGAGACAGCGCCGGTGCCGCTTGCAGGCCGACGGGAAAGAGCGGCCCCGCCTTCGAGCCGTCGCCCAAGGCGCGCGCGTTTTCGCGACGAAGCTGCTCGTAGTCGCCGAGTAGCCGGCGCGCCGGCTCGGGCAGACGGTCGTGCGGCAAGAGCTCGCCCTCCATCAGGTGTCGATAAAATCCGGTCGGCCGTCGCACGGTTTGGCAGGCGTTGTGCAAAACGAAGTCGAGCCGTGCCTCGCGCTCGGTCAGCTGCCGAGCGAAGGCTTCCACGCTCGGGGTGTGCCGCAGGTCGAGCCCGTAAATCTGCAGTCGATCGCCCCAGCTCGGATGGTCCTTCTCGCGCACGTAGCGCTCGGCGGCGTCGCGAGGAAAGCGCGTCGTCACGATCACTCGCGCCCCCGCGCGCAGCAGCATGATCGCGGCCTGGTAGCCGATCTTGACGCGCGCACCGCTGATCAGCGCGACCCGACCACGCAAGTCCGCTGTCTGCGTGCGCTTACGGTAGTTGAAGTCGCCGCAGCCGCCACACATTTGATCGTAAAACGCATGCACGCGCGTGACCCGCGTCTTACACACGTAGCAGGCGCGGGGAACGTACAGCGGCGGCGTATCGTCCTGATTGTCGTCGGCGGAGGCATGCCCCTGCGATCTCTTCGCATCGGCGGCCGCCGCCGGGGCCGTGCTCACGCCGCCGGCGGCCGCCGCGAGCAGCTCGGGCTCTGGGGTCGTGAACACGCTTTCCAATCGCTTTTGTCGGATCTGCGCGCGCTCCAGCAGCGCCTGATCGTGCGCCTTGACTTGACGTTTGTCGTGGCGGCGTGCCGCTTTCAGCAGCTGGCGCTGCTCGTTGCGCTCCGGTCGCGACACGCGTCCGGCCGCCATCAGCAGCCGGTGACGCTTCTCGACCTCCACCTCGAGCAACCGCGCGCGATTGTCGGCCAGCGCTTCCAGCACTCGGAGGCAATCGTCGATGTCTTTGGGTGAAGGCTGCATTCGCGCACGACATCGTCGCGCCCGGCCGCGGGATCAACCCGAACGCGCGTGAGCGCGAAGAAACCTCGCGAAATTGGCGAATTGTGCGCCCGCGAATCGGGCCGGCGAGGAAGGGGCGGCGACGGGTCGGCACCTCGACGAGTCCACTCCCTCGGACGGAGGCACCGAGAGACGCTACGTAAGCTTCTGCGATCGGCGCTGCAGCTCGGCAGCGCCCACGGTCAAGGATCGGCGATCGAGGTCTTGGGCAGAGGCTCGCGCGTGGCCTCGGCGATGTTCGATTCGTCGAAGTCGTAAGCGTATTCTTGGCTGGCGCGCGTGCGCACGAAGGGTCCGCCGACTTCTTCCGTGAAGATGCGATCGCGTCGCTCGGGCTCGCTCTCTTCGCCAGAGGTCACCGACTCGAGGAAGGCTTCGCCGAGCTCGGCCGCGAGCGCGTCGCCGCTGCGAAAGCCGGTCAAAAACGCTTGATCGTCTTGCCGCGGCGGGGAAGACGCGCGCAGCTTGCGTTCGTACTCGGCGTCGAGGTGCCCCGTCGCATCTCGGCGCTTGATTGCCTTCTTTCGCTCAACCATGTCGCACACCCTCGCTTTCCTCGATACTCGCCGGACCGCGTGCGGCCAAGCTCGCTGGACGACCGTGAAGCGCAAGTAAGTCGTAACGACGCGAAGCGACTCCGAAGCTACGCTTCTCACCGCATAAAGCAACCCTCTCTCACATGGTCCGACATGTCGCCGACGGCGTTACGACGCGTGCGCGCGCTACAAACACTTAGAAGTTTGATAGGATGGGCGTTTGTCGAGTCCAGACCCACGATGAGCAAGCTTGGGCACGTTGGTTTCGCGATCATGCTCGGTCTGACGCTGTGCGCGTGGTCGCCGACCGCAATGTCGGCGACGCCGAGCGCAATGTCGGCGACGCCGAGCGCAATGTCGGCGACGCCGAGCGCGGCCGATCCGGCGTTCCGCGCCGAGCTCGCGCTCCGTTACGGTCCGATTCATCACCAAGACGTGCACATGCACGGCGCGCACGCGCTGGGCGGGGCCGCCGACTTCATCACGGCGCTGGATTTCGACGCCGATTTCGACGGCCGCAACAATTGGGACGACGCCGGCAACCGCCGATTTGCGCTCTCCGCTCACGCCTATTTTTCCGTGGCCGAGACCGCGAGCCACTGGTTCATCACCTATCAGTTCTTTCACCCGCGCGATTGGTCGAGCACGTTCTTCGAAACCGAGCACGAGAACGACTCGGAGGGCGTGCTGCTGGCTGTGGCGCGCGACGGCTCCCGGTTCGGCGCGCTGCGCGCCGCGATCACGGTGGCGCACAGCAACTTCTATTCATACGTGCCCGCCGGCAGCCGCTGGAGCTCGGGGCTAGAAGACGTGGACGGCGTGCTCAGCCTCGCCCCGTTCGCCGGGCAGCTGCACCCCGTGACGGCACAAGAAGCGGAGACGCACGCGCTCAAGGCCTGGCCCTACTTTCAGATTCGCAGCCAGGGCGTCGTCTACTATCCCTCGCTCACGCTCGCCGAGGTGCCGTCGAGCCCGAACGATCGCGACGTGCGCTACCTGCTCCACGATATGCTGGAGCCGGGTGGGCTGTGGGCCCGGCGCGACGATCCGGCGCTGTTCGCGCGCTACGGCGTGTTCGCCGGCAACGCCTCCGCCGGCTGTGGAACGGCGGTGTTGTGGTGCGTGCGCGACGCGGCGCGCGCCTCTTGGGCCTGGAACGACCACAACGATCACAGCCCGGCCGGCGCGATGGCGACCGATCCGGCCGGCCTATCCCGCGCGTATTTCACGACGCGCGAGCGCGTTTCTACCAGCTACACCTATAACCCGTTCCGTCAGAATGCCTTCGGCTCGTGGTAGGGTCCGTCCGTGGTTTCTCCTCGTCCCGAAGGCTTGAAGGTGTTCTCCGGCAGCTCTCACCCGAGCTTGGCCCAAGAAATCTGTGACCAGATCGGGATACCGCTCGGCCGCGCCAGCACCAAGCGATTCTCCAACGAAAATTTGAAGATTCGCATCGAAGAGAACGTGCGCGAAAAGGACGTGTTCGTCGTGCAGACGGCGTGCCCGCCGCTGTCCGAGCACATCGTCGAGCTCTTGATCACGCTCGACGCGTTGAAACATGCCTCTGCCAAGCGGGTCACGGCCGTCATTCCGTATTTTCCCTACGCGCGCAGCGACAAGAAAGACGAGCCGCGCATCTCGATCTCGGCCCGGTTGATGGCGGATCTGCTGGCGACCTCCGGCGCCGATCGCGTACTGACGATGGATCTGCACTCGCCGCAGATCCAGGGCTTCTTCTCGATCCCGGCCGATCAACTCACGGGAGTGCCGGCGCTGTGCGAACGGCTAAAAAAGGACGATCTCGGCAACACCGTGGTCGTGGCCGCCGACGTGGGCGAGGCCAAAGACGCCGGCCGCTTCGCCAAGCGCTTGGAGCTGCCGCTGGCGCTGATCGACAAGCGCCGTTACGGCGACGACGAGAACGCCAAACCCGCGCACGTGATCGGCGACATCGCGGGTAAAGACTGCTTGCTGGTCGACGACGAGATCGCGACGGGGGGCACGCTGTTCAACGCCACCGACTTCTTGCTCGAGCGCGGCGCTCGTTCCGTCTCGGCCGCGGTGGTGCATCCCGTGCTCTCGGGCAGAGCTGCGGAGAAGCTGCGCGCGTCTCGGCTGCGGCGGCTGCTCGTCACCAACACGTTGCCGATCCCCTCCGCCTCGCTTTCGCCCAAGATCGAGGTGCTGTCGCTCGCCCCTCAGCTGGCGACCGCCATCTTGCACATCCACGACGGCAGCTCGGTGTCGGCGCTGTTTACTTAGCCACCCCGTCGTCGCTTCGCAGCGCTGCCAGTCCTAGGTGGCGCAGCGCCCCCGCCACGTTCGTCGCCATCGCGCACACCGGGTCGAGCCCGGGCTCGGCGTACACCAGGTAGTCGCGAGCGATGACGTCGTAGCCGGCGAGGTGGCGGACATGCTCGAGCCTCGCTCCGCCGTCGAGCTCGAGCCGCCCCTGGCGCTGGCACACAGCGCCCGGGTCGAACGGCGCGCCGTAACGGACCATGACCGCGCGTAGCGCGCCCGCCGGCAACACGAGCTCGCTGTCGCCATCCACGAGCACGAGCTTCTGGCTCACGTGACGTAGGAGCACCGCCGAGAGCTCTCCGCTCTTGGAAATGTACTCATGAATCTTCAACATCGAGGCAAACACGGCGAAGCCACCCAGCGCGAGCAAACGAAACGAAACAGCCAAGACACTAGCCTGTCGTGGGCCGGCGGGGCAATTTCGGACTTTCCTCGCAAGTGCGGATAAGGGCTGGTCTTTCGACCGAGCCCCCGTGTTATCGTGGCCTGCAATGTCCAGGCGCTATCCAAAGGCGGACAGGGCGGAAGCTCCATAGGGTCATGGCGGCCATCGGGGGGACAGACGCGACAGTGCGGCTGCTGGTGTATCGGGCGGGCGCCAAGCTCTGCGGCCTACCACTCGAGCAGCTGCTCGAAAGCATGCGGCCGTTGCCGACCGAGCCGCTCGCCGGCCTGCCTGATTTCGTGCTGGGCCTGGCGCTGATTCGCGGACGTCCAACGCCCGTGCTCGACGGGCGCCGCTTGGTCGGCAGCCCGAGCGAGCAAGCTCCGGAACGCTACCTGACGCTCGAGCTGGGAGCGGCAACCAAGCGCATCGTCGCGCTAGCCGTCGACGCGGTGGTCGGCGTGCGCGCTTTGCCTCGCGCTCTGTTCGGTGACCTACCGAGCCTACTGCGCACGCCCATCGGTGATGTCGTGCGCGCCGTCGCGCCCCTCGATGCCGACCTCGTGCTGCTGCTCGAACGGACACGCTTGGTGTCGGAAGATCTGTGGCAACGGCTCGAGCAGGAGCGTGCGTCGGCATGACAGGTCCGCTCGGCAGCTCGGAGCTCGACCTGTTTCAGCGCGCGATTGCCCAGCGGCTCGGCCTGCGCTTCGACGAAAGCCGGCTCACCTTCCTGGCCGAGGTGCTGGCGCGGCGCGCGGCGGCCCAGCGTCTCAGCCCCGGCGCGTACGTGGCCGCGCTCTCGGCCAAGGTGGAAGAGGCCAACGAGCTTTCGGCCCTGGCGAGTGAGCTCACGGTCGGCGAGACTTACTTCTTTCGGCACGTGGAGCAGTTCAACGCCCTGCGCGAGGTGGCGCTGCCGGAGCGTCTTTCGGCGCGGGCCATGACCCGCTCGCTGCGCCTGCTCTCCGCCGGCTGCGCCACCGGCGAGGAGCCCTATTCACTGGCGATTTTGGTGCGAGAGCGCGGGATCGAGCCGGCGTTCGACGTCTCGATTCAGGCGCTCGAGCTCAACCCGGAGTCGCTCGCCAAGGCGGCGGCGGGGCTGTACTCACCGTGGTCGCTACGGGAAACGCCGCCCGAGGTGCGCGAGCGTTGGTTCACCAAAGAGGGTCGGGACTTTCGGCTCGCGCGCTCGCTGCGCGAAGCAGTGCGCTTCACCCAACACAACTTGACGTTGGATGCGCCGATGCTGTTGCCGGAAGGCAGCTTCGACGTGATCTTCTGTCGCAACGTGCTGATGTACTTCACGCCCGCTCACGCCGCCGCGATCGTCGAGCGCCTGGCGCGGGCGCTGGCGCCAGGCGGCTTTCTGTTTCTGGGTCACGCCGAAACTTTGCGCGGTCTTTCGCATGCGTTTCACCTCCGCCACACCCACAACACCTTTTACTACCAGCGTCGCGACGGCGCCGAGGCGAGAGTGTCGGCGAGCGACGTCGAATGGCCGAATGACGCCGCCGTCGGTCGTGAGCCGGTCGCGTCGAGCGATTGGGTGAGCCCGTGGCTGGACGCCGTGGCTCGCTCGTCGGAACGCATCCGCGAGCTGAACGACGGCGCGACGTTGGCGGTGCCGGTCGTCACCGCTCGGTCGAACGACGAGCGCGCCCAGGGCCGCGTCCTGAACGAGTCGCTGGAGCTGCTACGCCACGACCGCTTCGCGGAGGCGCTCGACGCGATGGGCCGCCTATCGCCACGCGAGAAAGCCGATCCGGCGGCGCTGCTCCTGCGCGCGGCCCTGCTCACCCATCAGGGAGAGCTGGTCGAAGCCGAGAGCGCTTGTCACGAGCTGCTGCGCTCCGACGACTTGAACGCCGGCGCCCACTACCTGCTCGCGCTGTGCCACGAACGGCGCGGGCAGGCGGCGTCGGCGGTGGAGCACGACCTGACCGCCGTGTACCTCGACCCCGACTTTGCCATGCCGCACCTGCACCTGGGCTTGATGGCGCGTCGCCGCGCCGATGCCGGCGCCGCCCGGCGCGAGCTAGAGCACGCGCTGACCCTGCTCGAGCGCGAAGACGCCTCGCGGTTGCTGCTGTTCGGCGGCGGCTTCAGCCGCAACGCGCTGTTGTCACTGTGCCGCCTCGAGCTCGGCAACTTGAGAGGAGACGCCTGAGCGTGCCCGACACCCGCAGACGCATCACCGCCTCCGAGCTGCGCGCCGAATTCGACGCCGCCTTCGCTCTCGCGCACTCGATTGAGTCGCCGGCGGTGCTCGACGTGCTCGTCGTGCACGTCGCCGACCACGTCTACGCCATGCGGTTGACGGAGGTGGCGGCGTTGTACGCCGATCGCAAGCTGACGGAAGCGCCGAGCCCGCGGCGTGAGCTGCTCGGTTTGGTGGGGATGCGCGGGGTGGTGGCGCCGGTTTACGACTTGCGCGTGCTGCTCGGGTACGCGCCCGTCACGTCGCCGCGCTGGCTGGCCGAGCTCAAAACGCCGGCCCCCTTCGTCGTCGCGTTCGAGCATTTCGAGCGACACCTGCGCGTACCGGCCGAGGCCTGGGCCGCTGCCAGCGCCGAGGCCGGCGCTCATCGGTTCGTGCGCGGCAGCGTGAGTACGCCCGCGGGCTCGCTCAGCCTGCTCGATTTGCACGCCGTGGTCGAGAGCTCGACCCACGGCAGGCGCGCCCCCGGCACGCCGAAACGAGGAGAACATCGCTCATGAATTGGACCTTTGGCAGGAAGCTCGCGCTCGGCTTCGCGATCGCGGTCGTCACCGTGTTGGTGATTGGCGTGGCGGGGCATCGGGCAACCACCGACCTGATCGAAAACGATCGCTTGGTCGAGCACACCTACGACGTGCGGCGAACGCTTGCCAACCTGCTCTCGTCGCTCAAGGACGTGGAGACAGGGCAGCGCGGCTATCTACTGACGGGCGACGAAACCTTCCTCGAGCCTTACAAGGTCGGGCTCGCCGACGTCGAGCGCAGGTTCCTCGAGGCTCAGCACCTGACGAGCGACAACCCCGTCCAACAACAGCGCCTGGTCGCGGTCCGGCCGCTGCTGGATCAGCGGCTGGCGCTGATGGACAAGCTCATCGGACGGCGGCGAGCGGAAGGCCTCCAAGCGGTGGCGAGGAGCGAAATCCTGGCCGAAGGCAAGCAGTCGATGGATCATCTGCGGAGCATGGTGGGCGAGCTCGACCAGACCGAAGCCGGATTGCTCGCTCAGCGCCAAGCCGTGGCACAGAGGAGCACCGGGACTGCCCAAGCCACGATTCTGTGGGGCAGCCTGATCGGAACCGTGCTCGTCGGGGCCGGCGGCGTGCTGATCTCCCGCTCGCTCAGCACCCAGATCGGGGTAACCGTGCGTCACGTTCAGACCTCGGCCGCGGAGCTGCAAGCAGCCGCCAACCAGCAGGCCAGCGGCGCGAAACAGCAAGCCACCGCCATGACCGAGGTCACCACCACGATCAGCGAGCTGCTGGCGACGTCGCGCCAGATCGCCGAAAGCGCCCGGCGCGTCGCGGACATCGCCGCCCAAACCGCCGCCCAAGCCCGAGCCGGCGACACCACCGTCGCTCGCGGGACCGAAGCCGTGGCCGGTATCCGGCGTCAGGTCGACGCGATCGTCAGTCACATGCTCGAGCTCGGCAAGAAATCTCAGCAGATCGGCGCCGTGCTCGAGATCGTCGCCGAGCTCGCCGAGCAGACGAACATCCTGGCCATCAATGCCACGATCGAGGCGGCGGGGGCGGGCGAGTCGGGGCGCCGCTTCGGCGTCGTGGCGGACGAGATCCGCAAGCTTGCCGATCGCGTCGGCGGCTCGACGAAGGAAATTCGTGGGCTAATCGACGATGTTCGGGCCGCCGTCAACACCACCGTCATGACCACCGAGACCGGCTCCAAAGCGGTCGAGGCGGGCTCGGAGCAGTTTCAACAGGTGGCGACCGCATTTCGTCAGATCACGGGCCAGGTCGCGACAGCTACCGAAGCCGCCCGCGAAATCGAGCTATCGACGAAGCAGCAAGCGACGGCGGTCGAGCAAGTCAACGTGGCGATCACCAACGTCGCCCAAGCTTCGAAGGAGAGCGAGGTGAGCACCGGGCAAACGCTGCGCACCGCCATCGAGCTTGCCTCACTCTCGCGCGATTTGCTGAAATTGGTCGAGGCCGAGCGCGGCCAAGGAGCCACTCACAGCCGGAACGACTGACGCATGCAAGATCCGCTCAAGTACTTCCGCATCGAGGCGCGCGAGATCTTGGAGCAGCTGCAAAGCGGCCTGCTCGAGCTCGAGCGCAGCGGCGCGCAAGGCGCGCGCACGCAGGCCATGCTGCGCGCCGCTCACACCCTCAAGGGGGCGGCGCGGGTCGTCAAGCAGCTGGAAATCGCCAAGCTGGCCCACCGCTTCGAAGACTTGCTCCTGCCCGTTCGCGAGGTGACGCGAAGCCTCGAGGCGCAAGAGATCGAAGCTCTGCTCGGGGTCGTCGACGCGATCGGCGAGCGTATCCGTGACCTCGCGCCCGCGCCCGCCGGCGCTTCGGAGCCGGCGCCCGCGCTCGCCGCGCCTGCCTCGGTGTCAGCGCCCGCCCGCGCGGAGCAGGTCACCCACCACGCCGCCGCGCCGCTCGAGCACGTCGAGCTGCTGATGGACGGCGTCGCGGAGCTGGGCTTTCTCTTGGCCACGGCGCGGCGCAGCGCTCCCGACCTCAGCCGCAGCCAGCGCGTGGCCGAGGAGCTGGCGGAGCGGCTCGAGCCGCGGCGGCTGGCCGAGCTGAGCACTCAGGGCGCGGTCACGCTGCGGGCCCTCGTCGGCGAGCTGAATCAGCGCCTCGAAAAGCTGCAGCGCGAGCTACCCACGAGCCTGGAGCGCGCCACCCGCGAGCTTGGTCAGGTCCGCGACCGCGTCGACCAGCTGCGGCTGGTGGCGGCAGCCAGCATCTTCGGTACGCTGGAGCGCGCGGCGCGCGACGCCGCCGTCAGCCTCGGCAAGCAAGCCAGGTTCGAGGGTCACGGCGGCGACGTTCGTTTGGAGTCGGGCGTCTTGACCGCGGTGCAGCACGCGCTCGTGCAGGCGGTGCGTAACGCCGTCGCCCACGGTATCGAGCCTGCCGCCGAGCGCGGTCGACGTGGCAAGCCCGCGCAGGGCCGGGTGACGGTGGAGGTACAGCGCCGCGGCCGGCAAATCTGCTTCCTTTGTCGCGACGACGGGCGCGGCGTCGACATCGAACGGGTACGTCGTGAAGCGGAACGGCTCGGTCGCGTCGCACCCGACGCCCTTGCCCCCAGCGAGCCCGAGCTGTTCGCGATGTTGATGCAAGGCGGCATCAGCACGACCGCTCACGTCACGGAGGTCGCCGGCCGCGGGGTGGGGCTCGATCTGATCCGTGAGGCGCTCGGCAGCGTCGGCGGTACTGTGTCGCTCGAGAGCGCGCCGGGCGCTGGCACCAGCCTGATCCTCAAAGTGCCGGCCTCGCTGTCCGCGCTCGAGGCGCTGTTGGTCGAGGCCGGCGGCAGGCCGGTCGCGATCCCGCTGTCGGCAGTGGTGCGCGCGCTGCGGGTGAACGTGAAAGAGCTGAGCGTCACCGCCGAGGGCAGCTCGCTCCGCTTCGAAGATCAAGTACTGCCGTTCGTGCCCCTATCGCGGCTTCTGCGTAGCAGCCGGTCCACGGAGGCGGTGCGCGCGATGTGGTCCGCTGTGATCGTTCAAGACGGGCATGAGCGCATCGCGCTCGGCGTCGACCGCTTGCTCGGCGCCGAGAGCCTCGTCGCCCGCGGACTGCCGGAGTCGGTCGAGCTCGACGCCACCGTCGCGGGGGTGACGCTCGACGCGGATGGCAACCCGCGGCTGCTGCTCGATCCGGAGGGCCTGCTGGCGAGCGCCAAGCGGCCGCCGAGCGAGGACGCCCCGAAAGCGCCGCGCCGACGCGTAGTGCTGGTGATCGACGATTCACTCACGACACGCATGCTGGAGCAGAGCATCCTCGAGTCAGCCGGCTACGAGGTGGAGCTGGCCACCTCCGGGGAGCAAGGCTTGGAGAAGGCCCGCGCGCGTCGCTACGATTTGCTGCTGGTCGACGTCGAGATGCCGGGCATGGATGGCTTCACCTTCATCGAGCAAGTGCGCGCCGACCCCCGGCTCTCCACCACGCCCGTCGTGCTCGTCACGTCGCGCGCGTCAGCCGCCGATTTGGCGCGCGGCAAGGCCGCCGGCGCCAGCGCGCACATCGCCAAGGGCGAGTTCGATCAACTGGATTTCCTCGAGCGTATCGATAGGTTGACCCGATGACCGGCTCCAAGCTACGCGTCGTAGTCGTCGAGGACTCGCTCACGGTGCGACGCCGGCTGTGCGACGCCCTCGCGACCGATCCGGGCATCGAGGTCGTCGGTGAAGGCGACGACGGGCAGCGCGCGATCGAGCTGTGCCAGCGGCTGCGGCCGGACGTGGTGACGCTCGACATGATGCTGCCGGTGATGACCGGTCTTTCCGCCACCGAGTACATCATGGCGCACTGCCCCACGCCGATCCTGATCGTCTCGGCTTCCACCAACCGCGGCGAGCTGTTCAAGACCTACGACGCGCTCAACGCCGGGGCGGTCGACGTCCTGGAGAAGCCTCGCGGCGACGCCAGCGACGAGGGCTGGGACGAGCGTTTCGTCGCGGCGGTGCGGTTGGTGGCGAAGATCAAGGTCATCACCCACCTGCGCGCCCGGCTCGCACCGGAGCGGCGCAAATCGGCCCCTGCCGGACCGAGCTCGGAGCCCGCGCCCGAATCCGGCTCGTCTCCGCTGAGCGTGATCGCGCTGGGCGCCTCGACGGGCGGCCCGAGCGCGCTCGTCAGCGTGCTGAACGATCTGCCGCGCCTCCCCAAGCTCACGATCGTGTTCGTCTTGCACATCGACGAGCCGTTCGGCTCCGCGTTCGCGGAGTGGCTGAGCGACCACACCCCACACGCGGTGCGCTTCGCGCAAGACGGCGAGTCGCTAGAGACCCCCGTCGCGCGCGTATTGATGGCCCGGCCGGGCCGCCACTTGCACGCGGAAGGCAACCGGCTGCGACTGTCCAACGAGGCGGAGCGGCATTCGTGCCGGCCATCGATCGACGTCTTGTTCGAGTCGCTCGCGGCCAGCGCAGGGCCACGCACGGCGGCCGCCTTGCTGACCGGCATGGGCCGCGACGGCGCGTCCGGCCTGCTCGCGCTGCGCAGCGCGGGGGCCGTCACGGTGGCCCAAGACGAAGAGAGCAGCATCGTTTACGGCATGCCGCGTGAAGCGGCGCTGCTCGGCGCCGCGAGTCGCATCCTGCCGCTGTCGGAGATCGGTCGCTTCTTGGCGACGGCGGCCCTGTCCCGGAGATCGGGGACGCCATGAGCCAAAAGACGCTGATCGTCGACGACAGCCTGACCGTGCGCATGGATTTGGCGGAGGCGTTTCGCGACGCCGGTCTGCCCACGCTGCTGGCGGCGAGCGCCGCCCAGATGCGCGAGGTGCTGGGGCGCGAGAAGGTCGCGCTCGTCATCCTCGACGTCGTGCTGCCGGACGCCGACGGCATCGAGCTCTTGCGCGAGATTCGGGCCATGAGCGACGCCTCGCCGGCGATCTTGCTGCTCTCGACCGAGGCCGAGGTGCGCGATCGGATCCGCGGCCTCGAGACGGGCGCCGACGACTACGTGGGCAAGCCCTACGACACCGGGTACGTGATCGCGCGGGCGCGCGCCTTGCTCAGCGTCGGCAAACCGGCGCGCAGCACGATCCTCGTCGTCGACGACAGCACCACGTTCCGGGAAGAGCTGCGCCGCTCGCTCGAGGCAAGCGACTACATGGTCGCGATCGCGACCAACGGCGAAGAAGGCCTGAAGTTGGCGGCGAGCCTGCGCCCGACCGCGATCTTGGTCGACAGCGTGATGCCGGGCATCGACGGCGCGACGTTGATCCGGCGCGTTCGGCTCGACGCGGCGCTGCGCGGCACGCCCTGCGTGCTGCTGACCGCCAGCGAGGGCCACGGCGCCGAGCTGCGCGCGCTCGACGCGGGTGCAGACGCGTTCGTGCGCAAGGAAGACGTCGACATGATCTTGGCGCGGCTGCAGGCCGTGCTGCGCAGCGCTACCGCCGAGCCCGCTCAGGCCGCCAGCTTGCTCGATCCGAAGCGGATCCTTGCCGTCGACGATAGCAGCACGTACCTGAACGAGGTCTCGAGCATGCTCCGCGAGGAGGGATACGAGGTCGTGGCCGCGCGCTCGGGGGCGGCCGCCCTGGAGATGCTGGCGGCGCAACCGGTGGATTGCATCTTGCTCGACCTCGTCATGCCGGAGCTGGACGGCATCGAGACCTGCCGGCGGATCAAGGCTTCGCCAATCTTCCGCGACATTCCGCTGATCATGCTGACGGCGCGCGACGATCGCGGCGCCATGCTCGAGGGCCTGAGCACGGGTGCCGACGACTTCATCGCGAAGTCGAACGAGTTCGAGGTGCTGGCGGCGCGGGTGCGGGCGCAGCTGCGCCGCAAGCAGTTCGAGGACGAGCACCGGAGCATCCGCGAAAAGCTGCTGCGCTCGGAGCTGGAAGCGACCGAAGCCCGCGCCGCGCACGATCTGGCCGAGACGCGGGCACGGATGGTCGAGGCGCTCGAGCAGAAAAACCTCGAGCTGTCCGCGGCGTACGCCGATCTACAGCAGGCCCAATCGCGCCTGGTTCAATCCGCCAAGCTAGCGTCGCTCGGCGAGCTCGTCGCCGGCGTCGCCCACGAGATCAATAACCCGCTCGCGTTCGTGATAAGCCACCTTCAAACCGTGCGTAGCAGCCTCGTCGGCTTGCAGCCCGAAGCGACGGACGCGCCACGCGCGAAACACTGGAACAAGGCCCAAGATCGCCTGCGCGAGATGTCGGGTGGCCTGGAGCGCATCCGCGAGCTGGTGCTCAAGCTTCGCACTTTTTCGCGGCTCGACGAGGGCGAGCGCAAGATCGTGAACGTGCGCGAGTGCGTGGAATCAGTGCTGATGATCTTGGCCCACCGTATGCGTAGCCGCATCGACGTCGAGACGTCGTTCGACGAGCCGGCCATGCTCGACTGCTTCCCCAGCCTCTTGAACCAGGCGCTGATGAACCTGATCGCCAACGCAATCGACGCCATCGGGCAGCCCGACGCGCACGGTAGGCTCACGATTCACGGGGGTGGCGCGGCCGAGCATTATTCGCTGCGCATCACCGATAGCGGCTGCGGTATCCCGGAAGATTTGCGCGAGCGCGTGTTCGATCCGTTCTTCACGACCAAGGAAATCGGCCAAGGCACCGGCCTCGGGCTGTCGATCACCTACTCGATCATCAAGAAACACGGCGGCTCGCTGCAACTGCTGCCCGCCGCCGGCGGCGGCACCGTCGCCGAGATCACGCTGCCGCTCCTCGGTCCGCCGGAAGCACCCCGCTAGTTGTTCAAGCCGACCGGTCCGAGCATGGCGGCGCGTACTCGTTCGAGCAGCGCGTCGGACGTGAAAGGCTTCTGAATCACGCGCTCTTCGGGCCGGACCAAGCCGCTCTCGGCTTCGCGCAGCGCCGCGCCCGCGTACCCGGTCATGTAGAGCACGCGCAGCCCGGGCCGAGCCAACGTCAGCTCGTTCGCGAGCTTGACCCCCGTCATCTCGGGCATGACCAGATCGGTCAGCAGCAGGTCGAGCTGATCGCCGGTCTCACAAATCGCGCGCGCTTCACTCGGTCGTGAAGCCTCGACGACCACGTAGCCGTGCCGGCGCAAGATGCGGGCCGTGATGTGCCGCACCGACGGATCGTCCTCGACCAACAGCACGGTGCCGGTGCCGGGCGCGCGCTCGCGGGGCGGCGACGAGCCGTGGTACGCGGGATGCTGAAGGTCCGTAACCGGAAACGTGATCGTGAAGGTGGAGCCGCGCCCGACGGAGCTGTCGACGGAGATCTGCCCGCCGTTTTGGGTGACGATGCCGTACACCATCGATAGGCCGAGGCCGGTGCCCTTGCCGACCTCTTTGGTAGTAAAAAATGGCTCGAAGATCCGCTTCAGCAGCTCGGCGTCCATACCCGTGCCGGTGTCGGAGATGCGCAGCACGACCGTCTCCGAATCGGGCGCGCCGACGGCGTCGCCCGGCGCTTGCAGGCATAGCTCGATGCGCAGGGTGCCGCCCTCGGGCATGGCGTCGCGCGCGTTGACGCACAGGTTGACCAGCACCTGCTCCAGCTGGCTGGCGTCGGCCATGATCGGGCTGACCTCGTCGAGGCGCGTCAGCAGCGTGATGTGCTCGCCGATCAGCCGCCGCAGCATCTTCTCCACCCCGCGCACGACGTTGGCGAGCTGGAGCGGCTCCGGCCGAACCGCTTCGCGGCGACTGAACGCCAGCAGCTGCCGGGTGAGCGAAGCGGCGCGCTTGGCCGCCGTCACCATATCGGCCACGTCTTCGCGCGCAGCGTGACCGTCCAGCTCCTCCAGCGCCATTTCGCCGCTGCCCTCGATCACCGCCAACAAGTTGTTGAAGTCGTGGGCTACGCCGCCGGCGAGCTGCCCGACAGCCTCCATCTTCTGCGAGTGCACGAGCAGCTGCTCGAGGGTGCGTTTTTGGGTGACGTCGCGCAGGAGCGTGATCGCGCCCGTCACCTCGCCGCTATCGTTGCGCAGCGGCGTCGCGACCAACGCGACCCGCGCCTCGGGCACGGCCGCGTTCTTGATGATCACTTCCATCTCGACCTTGCGCGCGCCGTGCATCGCGCGAAGCAGCGGATTTTCCGCTACCGGCACCAGCGTGCGCCCGTCGGCCAAGTACACGCCGTAGGCGCTCACCCACTGCTCGGGCGGTACGTCGCGCGCCTGGGCGCCGAGCACGCGCTGCGCCTCGCTGTTGAACAACAGCGTGCGGCCCTCGGAGTCGACAACGATCACGCCTTCGCCGATGCCGTCGAGGATCGAGTTCAAGATACGCGTCTGCTGGCGCAGCCGCTCTTCGCTCTGACGCAGGGCCTGTTGGGTCCGGAGCCGCTCCGTGACGTTGCGCGAGATCGCGACCAGGCCGTCGATGTCGCCTTCCTGACCTCGGATCGGCGCCTTGGTCTCGGAGTACCACTCCGCCCCCTGCTTGCCGGCGTACTCACGTACGACGTCGAGTGTGGGCTTGCCCTCCACCAGCAGCTCGCGCTCTTCGGCTTCGATGCGAGCTGCGAGCTCGACTGGCAGCAGCCCGTCGACCAGCCTGCGACCGATGAGCTCCTCGGGGGCGGACACACCGACGACCTGCGCGAAAGAACGGTTCGCGCGTTGGATCCTCAGATCTTTGTCCTTGAAGAAGATGCCGTCAGGACTGCTGTTCATCAGGTCGCCGAGCAGCTGGCGCTCATGCGCGATCTGCCGAGCGAGGCGGAAATGCTCGACGCCCTTCGCCACCTTGAACCGCAAGTCTTCGGCGTTCCAGGGCTTGGTGACGTACGCGAAGACCTTGCCCTCGTTGATCGCCCGGATGACGGCCGGCAGGTCCGCGAAACCCGAGACCATGATCCCGACGGCGGGCGCGAAAGTCATCCGCGACAGCAGCTCGTCTCCCGTCATGCGCGGCATGCGCTGATCGGTGACGACGACCGCGATGTTGGGATCGTCCTGGACGACCTTGAGCGCGTTCTCGGGCGTCGACGACTTGAGGACGATGAAGTCGTCGCACAGCAGATCCTCGAGAGCCACCAAGATCTGGGGCTCGTCATCCACGATCAGAACGCGCTCTTTGCTCACCCCGCCGTCCATGCCGATCCTTCCATTGCGCGACTCCGAGACGGTAGGGCCGTATGAGATGAACGCAAAGGTGTAAGGGAAGCTATCCAGCCCGAAGCGGTCGGGTCAAGCCGCGCGCATGAGGCGATTTGCCGCTCCCGCGCGCGTAGTAGTAAGTCGAGCGCGGACGCCCGCCAGCACCGCCCGAGCGTACAATCACGACGAGCCGTACGGCCGCGCTTTTCGCGCCAACCGTTTTGCTATGCTGGCCGCGCCGTGGAGACGCCTCCAGAGATCTGCCTCGATCTAACCCACCTCGAGGGTTGGGCAGCGCGCTACGTCCTGACCACGGAGCTTGCGGTGAAGCTCGCACCTCCGGCGCCCCCCAAACACTTCCGTGACGAATTCCCGGCGACCCGACTCGCCGGGCCGGGCCGCCCGCCCGAGCTGCGTACCGCCCGCCGCGGTGAACGAACTCCGAAACCGCAGGCGCTCGACGATCCCCGCTACCGCGCCCGCACCCTGCACGCGTTTCTGCACCACGAGCTGCAGGCAGCGGAGCTGATGTGCTGGGCGATTTTGGCGTTTCCGGACACCCCGCCGGAGTTCCGAAGGGGGTTGCTCGCGATCTGCCGCGACGAAATCCGACACATGGGACTCTACGCCGAGCACATTCGCAGGTTGGGCTACGCCGTCGGCGATTTCGGGATTCGGGACTGGTTCTGGAAGCGGGTCCCCGACTGCCGCTCGCCGTTGGAGTTCGTCGCCGTGATGGGTATGGGGCTCGAAGCCGCCAACCTCGAATATGCGCCCACCTTCGCCGCCCGCTTTCGCGAGGCTGGCGACGAGCTCGGCGCGCAAATTCAGGAGCGCATCGCCGCCGAAGAGGTGGCGCACGTCGGCTTCGCCACGCGTTGGTTCACGCGCTGGACGGGCGGGTGCGACTTCGAAACTTGGGCGCGACACCTGCCGGCGCCGCTGTCCCCGTGGGTGATGCACGGCCAGCCGATCGCGCACGACGCGCGCCGCCGAGCCGGTATGCCCGACGCGTTCGTCGCCGCCCTGTCCGCGTACGTGCCCGAGCCGAAAGGCCGCCCCGTGACGACGCTCGAGCCGCCCTGATGAGCGGCTACGCTTGGGTGCTGAACCTCGACGCGGAGCTGGAGCTGGCGCGCGGCCGCCCCGGATACGTCCCGCAGCGGAAGCTGCTCTCGCAGCTGGCCGAGCACGGCTCGGGCTCGAAGGCGCTGCTCGGTCCTGGTGACGTGGAGCTCGGGAGCTCGCCGTCGCCACGCGGCCGGGCCGCGGATCGGCGCGGTCGGGCGTGGTGTCCCACCCCGATGGCGCTGGCGACGATGCGAGCCCACGGCGTGGAGCCGGAGCCACATCCCGACGCGGCGGTGCTGCGGCGGGTGAATCATCGGCTGTTCGGCCACGAGCTGGGTGGCGGCTTGCCGCAGCAAGCGTACGTGCGTGATCGCGCCGAGCTCGTGCGGCGGCTGGGCGACTACGGCGAGCGCTGGCTGCTCAAGCGGCCGCTCGGCTTCGCGGGGCGCGGGCAGCTGCGCGTGATCGGCCCCCTGACCGGCAAGCAATGGACCTGGGTCGACGCGTCGCTGAAGCGCGACGGGCTCTTGATCGAGCCGCTCGTGAGGCCGAGCTTCGAGGTCTCGCTGCACGGCTTCGTCTGGCAGACAGGTCGCTACCGGCTCGGCCGGGCTTGCGCGCAGGACGTGACGGAGCGCGGCGCATTTCGCGCCGTGCGCCGCGCCGCCCCCGAAGAGCTGAGCGAGACCGAGGCGAGCGCGCTGTTCGAGCGCGCCGAAGCCGCCGCGCGCGCGCTGCACGGGGCCGGTTACTTCGGTCCGTTCGGCATCGACGCTTACCGCTACGAGCGGCACGGCACCGCCGGCTTTTGCGCGCTGGGCGAGCTGAACGCCCGCTACACGCTGGGCTTCGTGTGCGGCTTCCCCGAGCACCCGAGCGAGCTTTCGTTGCTCTAGGGGACCCGCGTCTTCAGCTTGTCGACGGCGTGGACGGGCGCCAGATCGCCCTGCATCAGGTGGGCGATCGCGCTGTAAACCAGCCGTTGACTCTCGAGCATACCCAGCCCCGCGAACGCGGGCGAAACCACGTCGATCGCGAAGTGGCCGCCGGCGCCGCTCACGTCGGCTTTGCTGCTCGGAATTTTCGTCTCGATGGCTTCTCGCAGCGCGTCGACGACGCTGCCTTTGAAATCGGTCGGATGTGAAGACATGGCTCAGTACCGCGGAATGCTCGGATCGATGGCGAGCGACCAAGCGTCGACGCCACCCTTCAAGTTGTAGACTTTGCGAAAGCCTTCTTGCACGACCGACTGCGCAACGCCACGGCTGCGCATGCCGTGGTGGCAATAGAACGCGATCGGCGTGCTTTTATCGAGCGATTTGAGGTATTCGGCGGTCTCGTCGTTCAACGTCTTGCCGGCCGGGATGCGGGCGATGTCGCCCTCGCTCTCGGGCCTTACGTCGAACAGCTGCAGCTCGCCGCGGTCGAGCATAGCCTTGGCGTCTTGGACCGAAAGCTCGACGACTTGGGCCGGCTGGTTGGGGTTGTCGACCTTGAAGCCGGCGTTTGGTCCGTCGAGGTAGCCGATGCTGATGCCTTGCGCGCGCGCCACGCTCGAGCGCTCGACGTACAGCCGTAGACCACCCAAATCGACCTCGACGTCTCCGCGCTCGATCGGTCCGAAGAACAGGTCATGCTCGAAGCTCGGGCTCACCTGCAGGTGCAAGACGTCGCTGTCGCCCTCGGCCATCGCGGCCTTGAAGGCGGCGATCGCCTCCGGGCTGGCCGTGACCTTCGGCGGCGTGAGCGGGGGAGCGGCGGCCCCCAGCAGCTGCTCGAGCTCGCCCGAGGCTTGCAGATCTTTCACGATGTCGCAGCCACCGACGAACTTGCCGTCGATGTAGAGCTGGGGAATCGTCGGCCACTGTGAATACTCTTTGATACCGTCGCGCAGCTCGGCCGACGCGAGTACGTCGTGGGTTTGGTAGTCGGGCACGAGCTGATCGAGGATCTGCACGACTTGCGCGGAGAAGCCGCACTGCGGTGCGCGGCGTGACCCCTTCATGAAGAGCACGACGCGATCGCTCGCGACGTAGCCGTCGATTCGTTGCTTGAGCGCGGCAGTGAGGGCCATGGCAAGCGCTGTCATAGCGCAGAAGCGGCGCGACCGGGAGTCCGGACTGGCCCGGGTCCGTTCGGCAGGGCATGCTCGGATTCGTGCTCGGTTTCGTGCCCATCGCGGAAGCGACTCGGAGCGTCGCCCTGCTCGGCCCGACCAATACCGGCAAGACGCACCGCGCCGTCGAGCGCATGCTCGAGCACTCGAGCGGCATGATTGGCCTGCCGCTGCGGCTGCTGGCGCGCGAGGTGTACGACCGCGTCAGCGCCCGCGTCGGCGAAGACCGCGCCGCGCTCGTCACCGGCGAAGAGAAACGCGTGCCGCGGCGCCCGGCGTATTGGGTATGCACGACCGAAGCAATGCCGCTGACGCAGGAGGTCGACTTTCTGGCCGTGGACGAGGTGCAGCTCGCCACCCACGACGAGCGCGGGCACATCTTCACCGATCGCTTGCTGCACGCACGCGGCCGCGTCGAGACCTGGTTCATGGGCTCGGGCGCGATGGCGGACGTGATGCAACGGCTGGTCCCCGCCGCCAAGCACGAGCAGCACCCGCGGCTCTCGCGGCTGAGCTTCGCCGGCAGCAGCAAGCTCCAAAAGTTACCGCCGCGCAGCGCGGTGGTCGCGTTCTCGATCCCGGAGCTGTATCGGCTGGCGAGCAGGCTCCGCGCGCTGCGCGGCGGCGCGGCGGTAGTGCTCGGCGCGCTGTCACCGCGCGCCCGCAACGCCCAGGTCGCGATGTTCCAGGCGGGCGAGGTCGACTACTTGGTCGCCACCGACGCGATCGGCATGGGCCTCAACCTCGACGTGGGTCACGTCGCGTTCGCGTCGCTGCGCAAGTTCGACGGGCAGCAAGCGCGGGCGCTCAATGAGCCGGAGCTTTCACAAATCGCGGGCCGCGCCGGCCGCTACCTCCGCGACGGCAGCTTCGGCACCCTCGCCCCGAGCGAGCTCGCGCCCGAGATCGCGCTGCGCATCGAGCAGCACGCTGTCGACCCGATCCGGCGCGTACGCTACCGCAACTCCGCGCTCGATTTCTCCTCACCGCAAGCGCTGCTCGACACCCTCACCGCGCCGGCGCCCGCCGCCCATCTGACTGCCGCGCCCACCGGCGTCGATCTGCGAGCTCTGCGCGCCCTGCTCGCCGATCGCGACGTCGCGGCGCGCGCTCGCCGGGGCGATGCGCTGGAGCTGCTGTGGCAGGTCTGCGAAGTCCCCGACTTTCGTCACATCTTGTTCGAGGTCCACGTCGCCTTGTTGCGCGATCTCTATCTTGCGCTCGTCGAAGGGCCGCTCGACGACGACTACCTCGGCCGCCAGACGTCCGAGCTCGGCGACCGAAGCGGGGACGTCGACGTCGTGCTCGCGCGCACGGCGCGGCTCCGCACGTGGGCGTTCGTTGCCAACCGCGCGGGTTGGGTCACGCACGCCGAAGCGTGGCGCGAGCGACTCGGGGCGTTGGAAGATGGCCTGAGCGACGCGCTGCACACCGGGCTCGTCGCGAGCTTCGTGGAGCGACGTCCGCGCGCGCGCTCGATGTCCAAGCAGAGCGCGCCGCTGCGGACGGCCGCGGCCGAGCTCGGGCCCGACCGCGCTCTCGATCCGCATCACCCGTTCGCGGGGCTGTCCCGGCTGCGGGCACGCGTTCACGAGCCCCCCCTCGAGCCGCTCGCGCCGTCGCGCTGGGAGGAGTTGCTCGACGCCCCCCACGAAGCCTTCGAGCTCGACGCGTCGGGCGCGATCCGGGCCGGGGCGCTCACGCTGGCCCATCTGGCTCGTGGCGCGACGCTGACCCAGCCCGAGGTGCGGCTGGCCGCTCTGGAAGAGGCTCCCGCGGGCGTGCGCAGCCGGCTGCAGCGTCGCCTCCTCGCATTCGCGCGCGACGTCGTCGGGCGCCTGCTCGAGCCACTCGAGTCATTGCAACGATCCGAACGGGCACCCCTGCGCGCGATCGCCTACCAGCTCGCACGCCACCTCGGCAGCGCGCTACGAAGCGAGCTGGGAGCGACGCTCGACTCGCTCACCGAAGACGATCGCAACGCCCTGAACCTTACCGCCGTCGAGCCCGGCAAGTTGGCGGTCTTCGTTCCGGCGCTGCTGGGCCCGCGCGCGCTCGGGCGTCGCCTCACGTTGGTACGCGCGTTCGAGCCGACCACGAAGCTGCCACCGGTTGGCCGCGCCAGCTTCGATCCGCAACACCTGAGCCCGGACACCTGGCTCTCGCTCGGTTACATCGTGCTCGGGCGCCGCGCGTTTCGGCTGGATTTAGCCGAACGCGTCGCGAGCCTGCTCGCGCGAGGCGCTCCCGAGCCGCAGGCGTTGGAGTGCCTGGCCCTGCCCCGGCGCGAGGCAGCCCTGGTTGCGGGCTGGTTCCACGACGCGTTGCCGGCCAAGTAGGCGCATTCTTGTCTCGACTGTCGCCATTCGCGGCGGTCGTCTCGGCTGGCGTCTCAGTCGTAGCGAAGACGGCGCCGCGGGCCGCCCGACAGCAGGTGCACCAAGGCGACGAACAACGCGGCGCCGATGATCGACCACAGGATTGGAAATCCGCGCCCGTCGACCGAGACCATGAGCAACTCGGGCAGATGCAGCTTGCCGGCGATGAAGGTGCCGAGCAGCGCGCCGACGAAGCCCACCGCGATCGACACGAAGAATCCGCCGCCGGTGCCGCCACCGATCGCGCGCCCGATACCGCCGCAAATCCCGGCGATTACCAGCAAAATCAGGATACCAGTGAGGGTGAGTGTCATGATTGCTTGAACTGCAATCGACGGGCCAAGCGCCATTGTCGCGGAGTTGGCAAGCTTGTTGCCTCAATCTGGCGCATGCCGAATCCGACGACCAAGAAACGAGCCGAAAAGGACCGCGCCGAGGGGAAGGCGGCGTCGACGCAAGCCGGCGAGTTCATCCGCGAAGAGATGCACCACATCCGCGAGGGTAAGCACGGCGCCAAAAACGCCAAGCAAGCGATCGCGATCGGGCTCTCCAAGGCGCGACGCTCGGGCTACGGCGCCGAGCCCGGCCCGGACGCGAGCCAAGCCGTGAAGCGCAAGGCGGCACAAGACAGCGCGCGCGCCGGCGAACGGCCGAACCCGCGGCGCGCCAAAGCCAGCCTGGAAGCGCGCAAGCGCGAGCCTCACGCTGCCGCCAGTCCCACCGCGCTCTCACGTCGAGCCAAGGCATCCGCCGAACGCCGGCGCAAGGCCGGCGGCGCAAACTCACCGACGGCCGTCGCCAAGCGAGCAGCCAAGACACGGAAGAAGCGCGCCGCTGCCGCAGCCTAGACGTCGCGCCCCGCGCCGGCTACGTAACGGCAATGCGCGTATTGATTGCATCCGACCTGAGTGAAGCTTCCGACAATGCATTGCAGCAGGGGGCCCACATGGCGGGCGGCGGGCCGATCGCTCTCTGTCACGTGATGCCCGAGCCGGCGACCCACGCGCTGCTCGCGCAAGAGTACGAATCGGACCTGCAGAGGCAGCTGGCGATGCAGCCGCGTATCGCCGACGCTCTGCGCGGCCAGTGGTCGCGATTGGTGCCCGATAGCGGGCCCCAGGCGGAGATTTTTCTCGAGCTCGGCTCGGCGTACGAACAGATCTTGCGGCGCGCCGAGGAGTGGCACGCGGAGCTTATCGTCGTCGGGACCCACGGGCGCGTCGGGCTGAAGCGCCTGCTCTTGGGCAGCGTAGCCGATCAGGTGGTGCGAGCCGCGCATTGCCCGGTGCTGATCGCGCGCGCGGCACGGCAGGGAGCGGTGCTGGCCGCAACCGACCTGACCGATCCCGCCCTGCCTGCGATCGAAGCCGCGGCGGCAGAAGCGGCGCGGCGCGGTCGCAAGCTGGTCGTGATGCACGCCATGGAGTCACCCCGTGAAGGCGACGCTGCCATGGGCCTGCTCGGTGCCCTCCCCGCTCTGGACACTCCCGAAACGCGCGCGGCGCGCCGCGCCCTGGCCAGCCAGATCATCAACACCGCGCTGACGCGACTCGGCGCCCACGGCGAGATCGTGATCGCGGAAGAAGACGTGCTTGCGGAGACGCTGCGCCTGGCGGAGTCGCTACCGGCGGAGCTGATCGTGGTCGGCACCCACGGCCGCACCGGGCTTTCGCGGGTCGTGCTGGGCAGCCGCGCCGCGTCGATGATCGAGAGCGCGCCGTGCTCCGTGTTGGTCACGCGCCAGCGCCATGGCACGACAGATGCCTCTGTCACCCAGAATGAATGAAGACGGGCGAAGCGGGGAGAGCTCCCGGAAGAACCGACAATCAGCCGTGCAGCCCGGCACCGCCCGCGGTGTCAAGATTGCGATCGGGGTCGGCGCGGGGCTGCTCGCACTGTTGACGCTCGCGGCGTGGGGGATGTTCAGAGCCTTCAGCGGCTGAGGACGGTTTTCCCACAATCGGCGCCCCCCGCGACCGATGAGGGGCGGTGAGAGCGAGCAGCATCCCGCTGCCCGCTCGGATTCGAATCCTCACCGGGGGTCATGAGTGCCTGAACCGATCCAGTCTCGAGGCAACACTTCGCAATCTTACGATGCTGCCAGCCAGCCTCACGGCGGGGCGCCGGCGGGGCCGCCCGCCACCCCGCCGCCGGCAGCCAGCGCCACCCACGCCGCTCCGCTGGAGCCCAGCCCGTCCGTCCTTCAGCTGGTCTCCAATCATTCACTGCTGCCCAAGCCTCCTGCGGAGTGCCTCGATCAGGCCGCCGACGCGGTCAAAGGCGCGGCCGTATTGGGGGCGGCGGCAGCGGCGCTGCTGGCCAGTGGCACCGTGCTGCCCGTCGTTGGCTTCATCACCGCCTCGGTCGCGTTCGCGGCCAGTCTCGCCAAGTATTCCAATTGCGAAGAAGCCGCCGAAAGTCGCGCCCCCGCCAAGCCGAAATGACTTGCGACACGGCGCCGGGAAGACGCCTCGTCCCTCCTGCGTTCGCAGGCTAGATTCGCAAAACCTCAGGCTCGGCTTCTTTGCTTTTGTCGCCCCTCGCCCGCTTCGTTCGCTCGCGCCTGCTCGCGAAAGCCTTGATCGCGGCCCTTGCCGTCGGCGCGCTCGTTCTTGCGTGGGGCTTCTGGTTCGAGCCGCAACGCCTGGTCGTCACGCGCCACGAGCTGAAGCTGCCCGGGTGGCCCGCCAAGCTGGCCGGCCTCCGGGTGGCGCTGCTCTCCGATCTCCACGTCGGCTCCCCTTTCTGGGACGTCGAAGCGCTGTCGCGATTGGTCGAGCGTACCAACGCCGAGAGGCCCGACTTGGTGCTGCTCGCCGGCGACTATCAGATCAACGACGTGCCGGGCGGCACGTTCGTCCACGCCGAGCCGATCGCCGAGCGCCTCGGCGCTCTGCGCGCGCCGCTCGGTGTATTCGCAGTGCTCGGCAACCACGACTGGTGGAACGACGGCGAGCGGACGCGCCGCGCGTTCACGGCCCGCGGCATCACGGTGCTCGAAGAGTCCGCCGCGCGACTCGAGCGCAACGGGCAAAGCTTCTACGTGGTGGGCCTAGCCGATCAGATCACGCGCCGATCGGCGCCCAAGACCGCGCTCGCCCACGCGCCCTCGGGGGCGCCGACCTTGCTGCTGGTGCACGAGCCTGACGTGTTCGAGACCTTCCCACGCCTCGGCATCTCTCCCACCCTGACCTTGGCTGGCCACACCCACGGGGGCCAAGTGTGGCTGCCGCTGCTCGGACGGCGCGTCGTGCCTTCCGAGTTCGGCCAGCGCTACGCTTACGGACACATCGTGGAAGCCGGGCGGCACCTGTTCGTGACCAGCGGCGTCGGCACCAGCATCCTCCCCGTCCGCTTCTTGGTGCCGCCGGAGATCGCGCTCCTCACGCTGCGCTGAGGGCGCGGGCTCCGACCCGCGCACCGTGCACGGCGCCCGTGCTGGGCGCACAACACGAACGCCCCGCGACGTTGCCGTCGCGAGGCGCCCGAATCCAGCAACCCTGAAGGATTACTTGCGCGCCGCCGCTTCCTTGGCGAGCTGCTCTTTGTACTTCTTGATCATCTCTTCCTGCTCCTGCTTCGGAACAGGCTGATACTTCGCGAATTCCATCGTGTACTGGCCCTTGCCTTGGGTGGCCGAGCGCAGGTCGGTGGAGTAGCCGAACATCGAGTTGAGCGGCACCTCGGCGGTGATGGTGACGTTCTCGTCGCTCTTCGTCTCGAGGATTACGCCGCGGCGCTGGTTGACCTGACCGACGACCGAGCCCTGGAACTCGACGGGGGCTTCGATTTCGACCTTCATGATCGGCTCGAGGATCGTCGGCTTGGCTTGCGCGTAGGCTTCGCGGAAACCCATCCACGCCGCAGTCTTGAACGCTTGATCGGACGAATCGACAGCGTGCGAGTTACCGTCGTTGACCACGCAGCGCACGCCCACGACCGGGAAGCCGATCAGGTTGCCCTTCTTGACGCCCTCCTTGAAGCCCTTGTCGCAAGCGGGGATGAACTCCTTCGGGATGGAGCCGCCGACCGTCTCGTCGACGAACTCGTAGGTCTCGACCGCGTCCGCAGGCAGCGGCTCGATGTAGCCGAGCACGCGCGCGTACTGGCCGGAGCCGCCCGTCTGCTTCTTGTGCGTGTAGTTGATCTCGCCGCGCTGCGAGATCGTCTCGCGGTACGCCACCTGCGGCTTACCGGCGACGACGTCGCAGTTGTACTCGCGACGCATGCGCTCCATGTAAATGTCGAGGTGCAGCTCACCCATGCCGCTGATGATCGTTTGCTGCGACTCCTCGTCCTGGTGAACGCGGAAGGTCGGATCTTCCTTGGTGAAGCGGTTGAGCGCCTTGGAGAAATTCGCCTCCGCGTTGCGATCCTTCGGCGCCACCGCGAGCGAGATCACGGCCGCTGGCACGTGCATCGACGTCATGGTGATCGCCACCTTGCCGTCGGTGAAGGTCTCGCCGGAGCTGGCTTCGACGCCGTAAAACGCGACGATGTCGCCCGCTTCTGCCGTCTGAATCTCTTCGCGGTCGTCCGAGTGCATGCGGAACATACGCGGCACGCGCACCTTACGACGCTCGTTCGAGATGTTGTAGATGGTGTCGCCGGCGGTGATCGAGCCCTGATACACGCGGAAGTAGGTGAGCTGGCCGTACTTGTCTTGCTGCAGCTTGAACGCGAGGCCGATGAACGGCTTGGTTGCGTCCGACGGGATCACGACCTTCTCTTCGGCCTTGTCCTGGTCGTGGCCTTCGTTCTTCACTTCCGTGGGGTTGGGCAGGAAGTTGAGCACGCCGTCGAGCAGCAGCTGGACGCCCTTGTTTTTGATGGCGGAGCCGCACATCACCGGCGTCATCTTGAGGGCGAGGGTGGCGCGGCGGATGGCGGCGCGCAGCTCGTCGTCGCTGATCGGCTCCTCGGCGAGGAACTTCTCGCCGAGCTCGTCATCGACGTCGGCGACCCTCTCGATCATCTCCGCGCGCGCGGCCTTCACCTTTTCGGCGAGCTCCGCCGGCGGATCCTTCTCGATGATCTTCTCGCCGTCAGCGCCTTCGAAGTAGTAGGCCTTGCCGTTGATGGCGTCGATGATGCCCTCGAACTTGTCTTCGGCGCCGATCGGCACCTGCAGACAGACGGGGTGATGGCCGAGCTTCTCTTTGAGCATCTGCGCCACGCGCTCGTAGTTCGCGCCCGGGTTGTCCATCTTGTTGACGAACGCGATGCGCGGCACGTGGTAACGCTTCATTTGCCGGTCGACCGTGATCGACTGCGACTGGACGCCCTTGCCCGAGTCGAGGACCAGGATCGCTCCGTCCAGCACGCGGAGGGCGCGCTCGACCTCGATCGTGAAATCGACGTGTCCGGGCGTGTCGATGATGTTGATGTTGTACTCTTCGAGGTTGCCCTCGTGGCCCTTCCACACGCAGTACGTCGCCGCGGACTGGATCGTGATGCCCTTCTCACGTTCGAGATCCATCGAGTCCATCTTGGCGCCGACGCCGTCTTTGCCTCGCACCTCGTGGATGGCGTGGATGCGCCCCGTGTAGAACAAGATGCGCTCGGTGAGCGTCGTCTTGCCCGAGTCGATGTGGGCGGAAATACCGATGTTGCGGATGCGTTCGAGGGGAATACGGGTTGCCACGGGGTGTTCTCGAGGTTGGAGGAACGCCCGACTCTTCGGGCGAACGCCGGGCGCCCTATTAGCACAAGAGCGCCCGGAGCCAACCGGCGCCGGTTCAACGTCGATTTGCCGTGGAAATTTCGGGGCTGGCGCGGCCCGGCCAGGCCGAGCGCACGACTTCTTCCGGTTCAGCGCGGCTTGGGCGAGGCCTCGCGCTGCCAGACCATCAGCAGCTTGGTCGAATTTTGTGGGCTCGGCCGCCAGCTGTGTAGCGTCCAGCCGTTGCCCGCGGGCGGGACCAAGACCTTGTAGCCAGCCTCGACGCCTCCGTCTTCGCGGTTCCAACGATCTTGTTCGGTTTGCGCGTATTCCAGCATGACCTCAGGACCCGGACCCGGGGCGACGTGGACGTCAAGGAACTCGAGCTACGCGGCCATTTGTCGACGGTCGGCGCGACGTCTGTACCGCTGGCACGGCGGTTGCTAACCTCGGCCGCTCGAGGAGCGACGGCGATGAACATCGGCTGGATTGGTCTCGGAAACATGGGCCGGCAAATGGCGGGACGCGTGCTCGACGCCGGGCACACACTGACCGTCTACAACCGCTCTGCCGACAAGGCGACGGACTTGGTGCAGCGCGGGGCCCGTTTGGCCCGAACGCCGGCCGAAGCCGCCGACAATCAGCTGCTCGTCACGATGCTGGCCGACGACACCGCGCTGCGCGAGGTGCTCGGCCCGGGCGGCGCGCTGCTGGCCCTTCGAAAAGGCGCCACCCACGTGTCGATGAGCACGATCAGCCACGCGCTGGCTCGAGAGCTCACGGCGCGCCACGCCGAGCGCGAAGTCGGCTTCGTGGGGGCGCCGGTGTTCGGGCGTCCCGACGTCGCGGCCCAGGGCAAGCTGTTCATCGTGGCGGCGGCTGAGCCCTGGGCGCTGGCAGCGTGCGAGTCGCTGTTCAGCGTGCTCAGTCAAAAGGTGCTGGCGCTCGGCGCCGATCCGGCCGCCGCCCATCTCGCGAAGGTGCTCGGCAACTTCATGCTCATCTCGTCGGTCGAGCTGCTGGGGGAGGCGCTCAACGTCGCCCACGCCGCGGACCTCGATCCCCAGGCGCTCCTCAACGCGCTGACCGGCTCAATCTTCAGCGCGCCGTTCTACGCCAACTACGGGCGGATGATCGTGGGCCAAAAGTTCGACGGTCCGGCCGCGTTCAGCCTGCCCCTCGCCAGAAAAGATCTCGAGCTCGCTCTGGCCGCCTCGAGCTCTGCCTCGGTGCCGTTGCCGATCGCCGATGCCGTCCGAACGAAGCTCGATCGCTTGCTCGAGACCGGCGGCCAAGAGCTCGACTTGAGCGCGCTCGGGCGCTGGTCGCGCTCTTAGTGCCCGCGCAGGCGCCAGCACGCGCACCGGCAGCGAGCTGAAGTCGAGGCGGCCGTGTAAAACCGGGTCGGATCTTGACAATAGTTCACCCTGACGTTAACCATTAACGCAGCGTAACCGAGGAGACGAACATGAAACCACCGCCCCAAGGCTGGCCCCGAATGAGCGCGTCTGTCTTTTACAACGATCCCAAGGCCGCCATCGACTGGCTGTGCCAAGCGTTCGGCTTCGAGGTGCAGCTGAAGGTCGAAGGCGAAGGGGGCGCCATCGTGCACTCCGAGCTGAAATTCGGCGAAGGCCTGGTCACGGTCAGCGACGCCAACGGCAAGGAGCCGTGGCAGGGCCGGTATCGTGCTCCCCAGAGCATCGGCGGCGGCGTCACCCAAGCCCTCGCCTTTTACCTCGACGACGTCGATGCACATCACGCTCGCGCCGTCGCGGCGGGGGCGACCGTGATCCGCGAGCTTAGCACCAGCGACTACGGCGACGACTACTGGAGCGACCGTAGCTACGGCGCGCTCGACCCCGAAGGTCACCTGTGGTGGTTCATGCAGCGAATGCGAGGGTGATTGCCGACCGATCTCGATCGAACCTTGCTCGCGCTCGCGGATCCGACGCGCCGCGGCGTGATCGAGCTGTTACGCAAGCGACCGCGCCGCGCCGGCGAGCTGGCCGAGCTGCTGTCGATGACGCGGCCGGCGATGAGCCGGCACCTGCGGCTGCTGCGCAAGACCGGGCTCGTCAGCGAAAGTGAGCCCGAGCACGACGCGCGGGTCCGCCTCTATCGGCTCGAGCGCGCGCCGTTCGCGGACCTGCGCGGTTGGCTGGACGAGGTCGAGGAATTTTGGAGCGACCAGCTGCAAGCCTTCAAAGACCACGCCGAAAAGCGCGGTAAGCAGCGCCGATGACCAGCGGCGCCCCCCCTGCGGACCAGGCTACGGTCAGCGTCCTCGTCAAGGTGCCGCCGAGCGCTGCGTTTCGCCTGTTCACGGAGGAGATTGACAGCTGGTGGCGCACCGGGATGCGCTACCGCATCGGCAAGCGCCGCAGCGTCGTCCACCTCGAGCCCAAGCTGGGCGGACGCCTGTTCGAGTCCTTCGAGACGGCGGCCGGTCCCAAGCTCAAAGAGACAGGGCACGTTACCTGCTTCGAGCCGCCGTCGCGGTTGGTGCTCGAGTGGCGCGCCGTGAATTTCGCGCCCGATGAGCGGACCGAGGTCGAGGTGCGGTTCGAGCCGAGCCCGAGCGGCACCCTCGTGACCGTCTGCCACCGCGGCTGGAGCCGCCTGCGCGGCGACCACCCGGTTCGTCACGGTGAGCCGCCGGCAACGTTCCTGCGCCGCATGGGCCTGTGGTGGGGTGACCTGATGACGTCGCTGCGCGAACGCGCCGAGGCCGAGGCCGAGCGTTGACGTGGCCGCCGCTTAGGCGCCGAGATGGTCGAGCAGCAGCACCGGGCGGCGCTCCGCGCGAGAGCGCGCCAGATCGATCCGCCCGCGCACCGAATATTCGGTGACCTCGTCGCCGACGAGGATAGCCTGCGAGACGCTCCAAAAATCTGGGCCGGGCTCGACGCTGAGGTTTTTGGGATTGCGGGCCGTCGCGTCGAGCTGGATGTGCTCGTGGTCCTGGTAAAACGGCTTGATGCGCTGCTGCAGCTCCGGCACCGCGAGCTCGAGCTGGCCCGGCTCGGCGAGGTCGGCGACGGTCTCGTAGTCCCCGTATTCGATGGCGCGTAGCACGCCGAACATCAGATTGCGGATCAGCGCCGTGAAGCGGCGCGCGTCGCTGGTGATGTCTTGCATCGGCAGCGCGGCCGGCTCTTCCTCGGTCACGGCGGGTTGGTAGCTCGCGTCCCTCAGCCGCTCCCACTCGTCGAGCAAGCTGGAGTCGACGCCGCGGATCAGCGCGCCCAAATGCAAGATGATGTCGTCCACCTGCTCGGTGCGCGCCAAGGTCGGAATCGTTTGATTGAGCGTCTTGTAGACCTCGGACAAGTAACGCAAGAGCAGCCCCTCCGAGCGCGACAGCCCGTATTCTTTGATGTAGCCGCTGAACGAGTGCAGGTTCTCGACCATCTCGCGCGCGACCGACTTGGGCTTCAGCACCTCGCGCGCTACCCAGGGGTGCTCCTTGGCGAACGCTTCGAACGCGCCGTACAAGAACTCGGCGTTCGGCTTGGGGTGCTCGATTTTCTCGAGCTCCGCCATGCGTTCGTCGTACTCGACGCCGGCCGCCTTCAGCTCCGCGACCTTCTGGCCCTTCAGCTTGTCGACTTGCTGGCGGAGCACGAACTCCGGATCTTCGCAGATCGACTCGACCAACGTCAGCACGTCGAGCGCGTAGCTCGGGCTCTCGCGATCGAGCCGCTCGACAGCGTCGACGATGAACAGCCCCAGCGCTTGAAACAGGGAGAAGCTCGCCTGAAGCTCCTCGTTCAGGCGTACGCCGCCGCCCTCCGCCGCCGAGCGCAGCTCGACCACGCCCGCTTGCCACAGTGAACGCAAAAGCTCGAGCGCTTGTTGCTTGTGGTAGCGCTTGCGCTGCGGAGTCTCGAGGCTATCTCTCACCAGCTGCTTCATCGCGCGGCAGCCGCCCTGGGGCCGCCCCAGCACCGACAGAAGCATGCCGTGCGACACCTGAAACCGCGACGAGAGCGGCTCCGGCGGCGAGATCACCAGCTTTTCGAACACCGCCTTGTCCCAGTGCACGTAGCCCCACTCCGGCGGCTTCTTGCGCACGAATTTCTTCCGGCCCTGCGCGCTCGCCTTGGCTTCCAAGCGTAGGTTCTCCACCGCGTGCTCGGGGGCCAGCGCCACCACGAAGCCTTCGGTGTCGAAGCCCTTGCGGCCGGCGCGGCCGGCGATCTGGTGAAAATCGCGCGAGCTCAAGATGCGCACCTTCTCGCCGTCGTACTTGCAGAGCTTGGTGAAGAGCACGGTGCGGATCGGCACGTTGACGCCGACGCCGAGCGTGTCGGTGCCGCAGATCAGCTTGAGCAAGCCGCGCTGGGCGAGCTTTTCGACGAGCAGGCGATAGCGCGGCAAGAGCCCGGCGTGGTGCAGCCCGATGCCGTGGCGCAGCAGCTTCTGCATCTCCTTGCCGTGGGGGCTGCGAAAGCTCTCGCCCTTGATCGCCTCGGCGAGGGCGCGCTTCTCGTCTTTGGTCGCGAAATCGACGCTGAGCAGGCTCTGCGCCGCTTCGGCGGCGCCGCGCTGGGTGAAGTTGACGATGTAGACCGGCGCCCGGCCTTTCTCGACCAACGTCTGCACCGCTTCTTGCAGCAGCTTGTCCTGGTACTCGAAGCTCAGCGGCACCGGGCGCTGCGCGGTGCGCACCGTGACCACTCCTTCGCCGGTGTGCTTCTGCAATAGCTGCTCGAAGGCGGTCACGTCGCCGAGCGTCGCGCTCATCAAGATGAAGCGGCTCCGCCACAGGGTCAGCAGCGGCACCTGCCACGCGACGCCTCGCTCCTTGTCCGAGAAGTAGTGAAACTCGTCCATCACCACGTAGTCGACGTCGGCGTCCTGGCCTTCGCCAAGCGCGATGTTGGCGAGAATTTCCGCCGTGCAGCAGATCACGGGCGCGTCGCGGTTCACGGTCGCGTCACCCGTCATCATGCCCACGTGCTCCGGCCCGAGCTCGCGGCAGAGGTCGAAGAACTTCTCCGACACGAGCGCCTTGATCGGGCAAGTGTAGAACGAGCGCCTGCCCTCCGCGATCGCCTTGAAGTGGACGGCGGCCGCGATCAGCGATTTTCCGGAGCCGGTCGGCGTGTGCACGATCACGTTGCTGTCGGTCATCACCGCCATCACCGCCTCCTCTTGGTGCGGATACAGCGTGAGGCCGAGGTGCTGGACGTACTTCAAGAAGCCGTCGAGCACCGCGTCCGAATTCGAGCCGCGCGGAGGCAGGCAAGCATAGAGCGGCGCGTCGCTGGGCATGGGCGCCCAGCCTTTGTCACGAGCGGCGCGGCGCCGCTAGGCCGATCGACGCTTTCGGGCCGCGGAGGCGATCTGCTCGTCCAACGCCTCCAGCATCAGCCGGTTACCGTCCTGGGTATAGCCGCGTAGCGCCTTCGCGCAGCGCGGCACGTCGGCCAAGAACGACTCCAACGTCCGGCTGTCCAAGACGGTGGCGCGCCGGCCGTAACCGAGCTTCTCGAGGTAGAGCGCGTTGAGCGTCTGCTCGAATTGGCCCTGCACCGGTAGCGACAACAGCGGTTTGTGCAGGTACACGGCCTCGCTCATCAACGTGTAGCCGCCCCCCGCCACGACAGCACGCGCGGTGCGCAGGTCGTCGATGAAGCGTGTCTCGCTGAACGGGCGGAAGGTCAAGTTGCCCTCGACCTCATCGCGCTCGATGCCGCGCCGGACGCCGTAAACCAGGCACGGAATTCCGCTGCTCTTGAGCGCCGTCATCAGCGCAGCGTTGGTTGTCGACGTCTGGTAAACGAGCAGGTGCTCGCCCGCCTCGGGCTTGGCGGCCAGGATTTCCGGCCGCAAAATCGACGGCAGCAGGGTGGTGCGCTTCTTGCGTACTTCGGGGTAAAAGAACGTCGCGATCAGGTAGTGAAAGCAGCCGGGCACCTTGGCTTTGACGATGCGGCGGGTCAGCTCGAAGTCCGTCTCGTGACCGGCGAGCAGCTTTCGGGAGTGCTTGGCGCGGTTGATGATCTGCATGTTGTCGACGCTGATCACGGGCAGCCTGTGGTTGGTCGCGTACAAGTAGCTGAACGACTCGAAATCGCTCACCACCACGTCCGGCTCGAAGTCGTCGACGAGCTCGAAGTAAGCGCGAACATTCTCGGGAAAGCCCTTGACGGCGCCCTTCAGGTTCTCGACCAACGTGTCGAGCTTGCGCACCGAGTTGCCTTCGTACTGGATCGTCAGCCCCCAGATCTTGTGCACGTTCTCGAAGCGCTGGGCCAGGTAGTCACGAGCCCGCCCCGACACGACGACGTGGACCTCGTGCTGCCGCGTGAGATGCTCGAGAATCACGCTCGAGCGCGTCGCGTGCCCCATGCCTTCGCCGACCACGCCGTACAGAATCCGCATGCGCCCAACATACCTTGCCGCGAGAACGCTGGCGACCGACGGCGCGAGCGGGCAAGAATAGCGCGATGCTCGAGACGGCTCCGCCCCTGCCCTTGATATTTTTCCCCGGCGCCGCAGGGAGGGTCGAAAATTTGCGACCGATCGCGGAGCGCCTCGCCCGCCGCCGCACCGCCGAGCTCTGCGTCTATCCGGGCCTCGGCGGCGTGCCCGCCGCTCCAGAGCTCCGCACCTTGGCTGATTTGCAGCGGCACCTGCTGGCGTCGCTGCCGGAGCAATTCGATCTGGTGACGATGTCGATGGGCGGCGTGCTCGCGCTACGGATCGCGCTGGAGCAGCCCCACCGCCTGCGTAAATTGGTGCTGATTGCCACGTCGGGCGGGGTCGACGTCGCCGCCCTCGGCGGCTTGGATTGGCGCCAAAACTTCCGGCGAGCCCAGCCGAACGTCCCCACCTGGTTCATCGAAGATCGCAGCGATGTCACGCCCGAGCTCGGACGGATTCACCACCCGACGCTGCTCATCTACGGCGACGCGGATCTGATCGCGCCGCCGGAGGTGGGCCGGCTCCTGCTGCAGAAGCTGCCGCGGGCACGCCTCGAGGTCATCCCCGAGGCGACCCACGATTTGGAGATCGAGTATCCGGATCTGATCGCAAGCTACATCGAGGCTCACCTGCGCCAGCCTGCATCGCCCGCGCCTACGCCGGCAGCTTCTTGACCCAGTCGTCGAAGCGCAGCATGCGCCCGAACTCGGCGTCGAGAGCGGGGATGTCGGCGCTGTAACCGGTGGCCTCGAACCACTCCAGCATCAACGCCAGGTCTTCGCTATTTTTGCGCACGGCGTCGATCGGCAGCGACACGAACTCGATGCTCTTGCCGAGCTGGCTCGACAGCGCCTTGGCGACCTGAGTCATGCTCAGCGCGTCACCGGCGACGTCGATTTCGCGCCCGTTCAGCGCGTCGCTGCGCACGAACGCCTGCGCCGCGACCTTGCCGATGTCTTCGACCGCGACCATCTGCAGCGCGGTGTCGGGCGCGAGGCCCGTCATCAACTTGTCCCCCTGCGAGAACCCGGGACCGACCACGTTTTCCATGAAAAACACCGGCCGCACGATCACGTGGCTGGCGAAGCCGAGCTCGCGCACCACCCCTTCGACGCGCGCCTTGTTGTCGAAATGGGGAATACCGGTGTTCTCGTCGGCCGAGCCCACCGACGCGTAAACGAAATGAGAGACGCCGGCTTCGCGGGCCAAGCGGGCGAGGCGCTTACCCTGCTCTTCTTCACGCTCGACGCCCGCCTCCCACGTGTTCTGCACGCCGAAAACGCCCCACGCACCCCGCAGCGCCGCGTTGAGCGAGCCGACGTCGTCGAGATCGCCCTGGACCACCTCGACGCCGAGCTCCTGTAGCTTCTTCGCGCCGTCGCCCTCGGGCTTGCGCGTCAGGCCGCGGAGCTTGAAGCCTTTGCCCCGGAGTGCCCGCGCCAGCGCTCCGCCCTGCTGACCCGTAGCGCCTGTAATGAGCACAACCTTGTCGGACATTCTGTTCGCTCCCTCGTGATCGGACCGTGTTGGCCCGCGCTGGCGGACGCTACGTCGCCAGCGCCAAAACAGCATCCTCAAAGCGTCGGGGGCTGCCAACCCGCAGCTTGCCCCGCAGAAGCTCCCGTGTCGGCCGAAGGTCCCCTCGGCCGCCACGCCGCTCAAGCACGCAGGTAGCGGGTCTCGGGGTTTTCGCGGCGCCAGATCACGAAGTCCATGAAGTAGTGGTGCAGGTTCACGAACGTGAACAGGGCCGCGAAATACGGCGTGGGCCCCAGATCCGACCGCCCGGCGCGCCGGGCGTCCACCAGCGCCACGTCGAGCGCGTCCGGCGCGAGGTGAAACAAGATCAGGCCGAGGATCAACGCTCCCGCCGCCCAGGCTCCGAGCACGCTCGCGACGGGGCGCCCGAAATCGGGAGGGCCCTCGTGAGCGTGCGCTTCGCCGCGCTTCAGCAGCCAGACGAAGTACAGATACTGCAGCGAGTGCAGCGCCGGAATCACGTACATCAGCAGCGGATCGACGCCGCTGTACACGGTCCAAACCCAGACCGAGCACAGCAGCCCGACCAGCGGCGATAGCGGCAAACCGCCCGCGCTCCGCCACTTCCGCAGCAGCATCCAGCCGAGCGGCAGCAGGCTCAGGAAGAACAGCGCTCGCGTCGCAGGCTCCAGGAACCGCGGATGAGCCAGCGTCGCGTAGACGACACCCTTCTCTTCGACGAGACGTCCCGGATCGAACGGGCTCGCCCAGGCGTAGGCCCAGCCCGCGAAGCAATGTCCGAGCAAGATCCGGCGCTCCGTCCGCGAGTAGCTGACGCCGCGACGTTGGGAGAGAAGCGTGACGACCCCGAAGCCCTGTTTCACGTAGTGCCAGCCGACGAGCAGAAACATCAGCTGCGTCATCGCGCCCAGAGCGCGGGCCGACTCCGTGACCAGCGCCACGACGGCCCAGGTCGCCAACACCAGCGGCGCCACGAAGCCGGCGAACACGTAGCGCAAGCGCTGGGCGCGCGGCAGCCGCTCGGAGAACAAGCGCCCGCGCAGGCCACGATAGAACAGCAGGTACGTCACCGCGAAGTGCGGGTCGTTGATCAGGTGGGCGCCGTGAAACGTGAGAAACCCGACCGCGAGCTCCGCGCGATCCAGGCCCAGCCCCCGCTCGAGGAGCAGGCACAGCGGAAGCAGCCCGAGGGTGGCGCCGCCGGTGAGCAAGAATTCGAGGCCGCGCGAGGGAGCGGCCAACCCGGGAGAGGCTGGCCAGACCTGAGCGTGCGCCGCGTCCATCGACGCGTCCCCTGTAACACGCCGCCGCCAGCGCGGCCGGAACGTCAAGTACAGGATGGCTACGATTCCTGGCTACGGCGCCCGCTCCTGATCCCGGCCGCCGCGCCGACCGTCGCAGATACCATGTTCAAACCGGTGTTCTGCGCTACGGTCGCGCCATGAGCAGCGAGAGCTATCACGAGCCGATTGAGCTCCTGTCTGAACAAACGAAAAACCAGCACCGCGCCAACGTGTCGCTCCGCGAGGAGCTCGAAGCTGTCGACTGGTATCAGCAACGCGCGGAGGCCTGCACCGATCCCGAGCTGAAGGCGGTGCTGATCCACAACAAGAACGAAGAGATCGAGCACGCCATGATGACCCTCGAGTGGCTACGCCGCAACGACCCGAAGTTCGGCGAAAACATCGCGACCTACATCGGCTCGAGCGGCCCGATCGTCGGCGTCGAGCAAGGCGCCACTGGCGGCGGCGAGGCGCCGAGCGGCGGCGGCTCCGTGTCGCTCGGCATCGGCAGCTTGAAAGGAATGAAGTGATGGACCTGCTGAAGCGACAACTCGCCCCCATCACCACCGAAGCCTGGAAGCAGATCGACGACGAGGCGCGGCGCGTGCTCACGCTCCACCTCGCGGGCCGCAAATTGATCGATTTTTCCGGGCCCCACGGCTGGCAGCTCGGCGCCGTCAACACCGGCCGGCTCAAGCAGATCGAGCCGACGACGCCGGACACTGTCGCCCACGCCATCCGCGACGTGCGGCCGTTGGTCGAGCTGCGCAGTACCCTCCGGCTCAAGACGCTCGAGCTCGACTACGCCGCCCGCGGCGCCGACGACCTGGATCTGGATCCGGTCATCGCAGCCGCCGAGCGCATCGGCCGCGCCGAAGATGCCGCGATTTTCCGCGGTTTTTCCGAGGGCGGCATCCAGGGCATCATCGAGGCGAGCCCGCACCCGCCGATCGAGGTCAAAGCTTGGCGCGACTGGCCCCGCGCCGTGAGCCGCGCCAAAGAAGCGCTCCGCCTGTCGGGCGTGAATGGGCCGTACGCGTTGGCGGCGGGTCCTACTGCCTACGCCGAGCTCACCTCCGAGAGCGAGGACGGTTACCCTCTACGCAAGCGGCTGCAAGAGAGCATCGACGAAGGCTCGCTGGTTTGGGCGCCCGCGCTCGAGGAAGGCGCGGTCCTGCTCTCGACACGCGGCGGTGACTATGAGCTCACGGTGGGCCAAGACCTCTCCGTCGGCTACCACTCGCACGGCAAAGACGACGTCGAGCTGTTCATCACCGAATCGTTCACGTTCCGAGTGCTCGAGAACAAGGCGGCGGTGTTGCTGCGCCGCGTCTCGAGCTGAGGCGGGCTCGACTCGAGAGGCGCTGCGTAGCGAGTACGCAGCGCCTCTTTTCGATCGGGGCTCAGCGCGTCAAGAGCGCATAAAGGACGATGATGCCGAGCGGGATCATCACCCACAGCATCGACGGAGGCTTGTGCAGCTCGCCCTCGCCCGGCCCGGGCGCAGCTTTGGCGCCCACATTTTCGGTTTCTTTCGACATGACACAACTCCCGGTCCTCGCCTCGCGAGGACGTTCGACGTCGTAGATCAGCGGTTGAGTGAGAGTCGCGTCACGACCAGGGCGGATCGCCGCCGAGCCTCGGCAAGCGCCGTCGCGTTTGCACGCGTCGCAGCTCTGCTCGCAAGTCCTGCGGCGGCGAGCTGCCAGCAGCTCGCCGGCCGTGGCACCGAGCCTGGCCGGTGAGCGGCAGCGCCGGCAGCCGCGCCATGACGGGTGAGCGCGGAACCTGTGGCGTCGCGGATTGGGCCGCAACGTGATCGGGAGCGTCGCCCGACAGCGCTTCGTCGTGACTGACCGCGACCACCGCCGCCGGGGCGAGGGCGGTCGCCGCCCGCAGCTCCGGTAGCGACGACAGCCAACTCGTGAGCACGAGCAGCAGCGTCAGCGCGCCGCGCGTCATTCTTCGCTCTCACCCGGCGGCGCCACGCTGCTACCGTCGAGGTGGCGGTACAGCGTCTTACGACCGATGCCCAGGATACGGGCGGCCTTGCTCTTGTTCCCGCCGCAAGCCTTGATCACGCGCGCGATGTAGCGCCGCTCGACCTCCTCGAGCGGCAATAGCTCGCTCGGGTCATCGCCCGCGATCAGCACGTGACCGGGCTGAAAATCACGGACTTTCCTCGGCAGATCGTGGACGTCGACCACCTCGGCGTGGCTGAGCGTGACGGCGCGCTCCACGCAGTTGCGCAGCTCACGCACGTTGCCGGGCCAGTCGTAGGCGGCAAGCTTCTCGGCGGCGGCGGCGCTGAACTTGGCGATCGGACGGCCGCTGCGCACCGCCAGCTCTCCCAGAAACGCTTGCGCCAGCAGCAGCACGTCGCCGCTACGCGAGCGCAGGGGCGGAAGCTCGACGTGGATGACGTTGACGCGATAGAACAGATCTTCACGAAATCGACCCTGCTCGACGGCCGCCTCCAGGTCGCGATTCGTGGCTGCGATCACGCGCACGTCGAACGGCACCTCGTGATTGGAGCCGAGCGCGCGCACGGTGCGCTCCTCGAGCGCGCGCAGCAGCTTGCCCTGCAGCGCCAGCGGCATGTCCCCGATCTCATCCAGCAAGAGCGTGCCGCCCTGGGCCGAGACCAACAACCCGTCACGCCGCGAGCGCGCGTCGGTGAAGGCGCCGCGCTCATGACCGAACAGCTCGCTCTCCAGCAAGGTTTCCGGCATCGCCGCGCAGCTGACGGCGACGAACGGCCGGTCCTTGCGCGACCCGCGCGCGTGAATCTCGCGGGCTACCAGCTCTTTGCCGGTGCCGCTCTCGCCCGTCACGAGCACCGTCGAGTCGCCTGCGCGCAGGTGATCGATCGTAGCGTAGAGCCTGCGCATCGGCTCACTGCTGCCGATCAGCGACCCGTAGCGCTGAGACGTGTCGACGACGCGCCGCAGCGCGTCGACCTCGGCCCGGAGCTCGTGATTTTCGACCGCGCGCTTCACCACGAGCCCGATGGTGTCGATGTCGAACGGTTTGGTGACGAAGTCGTAGGCGCCAGCGCGCATGGCGGCGACGGCCGAGTCGATGCTGCCGAAGGCCGTCACCACCACCACCGGCAGGTTGGGCTTGGATTGCTTGACGCGCCGGCACAGCTCACTGCCGGAGATGCCGGGCATGTTCAGGTCGGTAACGATGACATCGAACGGCTGGGTCTCGAGCCGCGTCAACGCCGCCAGCGGATGGATGTCCCAAGCAGGATCGAACCCGGCGTCGCGCAGCGCGTCAGCCAACATCTCACATTCGGCGCGCTCGTCGTCCACGACCAGGACGCGCGGCTTCACGAGGCCACCGCGGGCAAGAAGACCGAAAACGTGCTGCCTCGACCGGCCTGACTCGAGACCGTGATGCTGCCGCCGTTTTCGAGCACGATGCCGTGGGCGACGCTCAGGCCGAGGCCGGTGCCCTGGCCGACGTCCTTGGTGGTGAAGAACGGCTCGAAGATGCGGGCTCTTGTTTGATCGTCCATGCCGTGTCCGTCGTCGGTGACTCTGAGGTAGGCGCGCCTGGCGCTGGGCTGAGCGGAGTCGCCACTAGAAGCAGGTTCCGTGCCACAAGCAATCTCGACCGTGCCACCGCTTTGGCAGGCGTGGATGCCGTTGACGACCAGGTTCGACAACACCTGCTCCAGCTGCACCGGATCGCCGAGCGCGAGGGCGCTCCCCTCGGACGCGATCGCTACCTCCACGTTGTGCTTGCGCGCGATCGGCTCGACCAGGCGCGCCGTCGCTCGCGCGATGGCGTGCAGATCGGTCGGAGCCGGACGTGGCTCCCGGCGCCCCGCGAAGTCGAGCAGCTGGCGAATGATGGCGGTCATGCGCTCGGCCTGCTCCGCGACCGCCGCCAGGTACTCGTTTCCGACGTCCGGCTCGACGGTGCCGCGGCGCAGCATCTTCACGCGGCCGGCGATCACGTTCAGCGGCGTGCCCAGCTCGTGCGCGATGCCCGCAGCCAGCCTCCCGACCGTGATCAGACGATCGGCGTGCCGCAGCTGCTCGATGGCGGCGATGCGGGCGGTGGTCTCGGCTTCGGTCCGAGCGTGAGCCTCTGCCAGCCGCTCGCACATGGCGTTCACCTCCTGCGCGAGCTGGGCGATCTCGTCGCGTTGCCGAAACGACAGCGGGCCGCTCAGATCGCCTTGGCCGATGCGCTGAGCCTTTGCCGCTAGCATGTTCAGCGGTCGTCCGACCAACCACACGCCCATCACCAACACCACGAATCCGGAGAACCCGACCATCGCCAGCGTCGCCGCCAACGTGCCGACGACGTTTTGTCGGATGTACTCGTTGCGGATGCCGAGGCGCTCCGCGATCTCGACCGCGCCCAGGATCTTCCCATCACGATCGTGGACGGGAACGCGCGTCACCAGGAACCCGTCCGGATCGTCGGGCTCGATCGTCACGAAATGCTCCAGGTGGTCGACCACCTGATGGCGCTCCGTGCGACCGGGCGCGACGTCGCTCTGCGTGCCGTCGGGGTGAACGAAGCCGAGGCGCATGTGCGGACGTTCTTCGTCGGCTTGCTTGACGAGCTGAAGGGCGCGGTCGACGCCGACGTTCATCCACTCGTCGGCCACGCAAACCGCGAGCGTGGTACCGACCAGCAGGTGGTCGCGACGCATGTCGTTGTCGAAGAGCTCGACCTCCCGCCGAGCGCGCACCCAGCCGAAAATGATGAGCACGGCCAGGGTCCCCAGCACCGTGGCCAGCACCAATTTCAGCGCGACTCTCATGGGCGATTGGGCAGAAACATTGTCACACGGCCTGCCGCTGTCGAAGCCGCCTGGCTCTCACTGGGTGCTTCCGTTTGACTCATGTGTGTCGTATCGAAACAACGACGCGACGGGCAGGTCCGCGAATCGCGCGGAAAGCCCAGGACCTGACCCGGAACGCGGCTTGCTTGGAGCGGCAGCGCCAGGAGCTCGGACCAAACCATGTGTTACTACGTGTTGGTAGGCGCAGAAACTGACGCATTTCAGTTGCGCGAGGCGTTGTCAGCGGACGGGCTGCTCGATACTGACGCCTCGCCGGAGGGCGCGGCGGCTCGGCGGTTTCCTTCAGGCGATGCCGTCGTTTGCGTCACACTGGAAGGTTGTTCTTGCGCGCTCCTCGAGACCCCGCTCGTGGGTAAGGTGGGGCGGCAGCACAAACCCGAGCGCAACGCGTTCTGCACGGCGTTGACCCGGGCGATGGTTCGCTTCGGCAGCATTCGTCTGCTTGTCCTGGGTGGGGAAGGCGGCGCGGACGTCGCCGCCAGCCACTGCGAAAGCACCACCAGCCTGCGCGCGCTGCTGGCGGCGCGGCGGCCGCAGGCCGGGTTGCGCATCGTAGCGTGACTGGCGGTTAGCCGCTGGAGTCGGCCGCTTCCGCGCGCTCGGCTTCGGCCAGCTTTTGCTCGACCTGCTTCAAGTGCTCGGCGTCGAGCGTGGTGCGGAGCTCGCCCAGCGCTCGCTTCGCCTCACGCAGCTTGAGCGCCCCTCGATCGAAGTCGATGCAAATCAGGCACATGCGGTCAGCTTACCACTAGACCTCGAAGTCGACGACACGCCGCTCGACCCGGAGCTCGCCGATCAGCGTTTTCACCGGTTCGTGCGCCGGATGAGCCTGGTAGTCGCTGAGCGCCTGCCAGCTATCGTGGGTGGTGCTCAAGACCAGGTCGGCTTCTTGCTCGCCGACACCAGTACCGATTCCGACCTCGATCTGCGTCAAGCCTGGAACCTTGCCCAACATGCCGAGCAACGCGGCGCGCGCTTGCTCGGCCTGGTTGCGCTTCTCTTCTGGCGAGGGGCCCTTCAGCTTCCACATCACGATGTGACGGATCATTCGCGGCGCAGGCTAGCGCGTCACGTGGCGGGGGGCGAACGATCCGCGCCGGCAGCGATCGGCCACGGTTTGCTGGCCGGCCCCGCTCGCCAGTTGTCGTGCCGGCCGTCCCAGTACGCCACTGAAAGCTCGTTGATTTCGAAGTCGTCGATCGTGTTGAAGTTGAACGAGACGTAGTCGCCGCCGACCTCGGCCAGGTAGCCGCGACCAAAACAATGCGTGCCGCAGGCTTTGCAGAAGTAGCGCTTGGCGGTCTTGGTTCCCCACTCGTAGACCCCAAGCTCGGCTTCGGGACTGAGCAGCTCGAACGCTTCCGGTTTGACGAGGCTGGTCAGGTCGCCGAGCTTGGTGCAGACGCTGCAGTTGCAGCGGGTCGCGCCCCGCGCGGGGTCGGCCGTGACCTGAAACCTGAGCGCGCCGCAGTGGCAGCTGCCCCGGAGCGGGCGGGTCGTCGAGCTCGTGTCGTTCATTGGTGTCTCTTCCATGTTGGTGGGTTCGTCGCACGTGCGACTCAGAAGACGCTACCGGGCCCCAGTGACAGGGTATTGTCAGCAATTGCTCTGCGTCGCGGCTACTCACTGCGGCAAAGCTCGATGAAGCTCGTGAGGGCACGGCTCTTGAATTTTTGCTTGTGCACCACGAAGAAGAAATAGCGACGAAAGTCCCGATCGGGAACGTGGCACGCCACCAGGCTCTTGTGCTTGAAGGCGTCGACCAGGGTCACGCGCGAGACACAGCCGAGCCCGAGGCCGGCCTTGACCGCGCTCTTGATCGCCTCGGTGTGCTCGAGCTCCAGCGCGACGTGGAGCTCGGGCAGTAACCCGCGCATGGCATGCTCGAAGGTCTGGCGAGTGCCGGAGCCATGCTCGCGCAAGATCCACGCCGCGCCCTTCAGATCGGCATCCGACAAGTGCTTGCGCGACGCGAGCGGGTGCTGGGGCGACGCAAACACGCACAGCTCGTCACGTCGCCAGCGCGTGACCTCGAGCTCGGGATCGACGAGCTCACCTTCCACGAGCCCGACGTCGATTTCATAGTTCTTCACCCGCCACGCGATCTCCGCCGTGTTGGCCACGTGCAGCGTGACCTTGGAGCCGGGATGCTCGCGCATGTAGCGAGCCATCAACGGCGCACACAAGTAGTTGCCGATGCTCAGCGTGGCGCCGACGCGCAGCTGCCCGGCGTCGTGCTCGCCGGAGAAGCCGCGCTCGAGCTCCCGTGCCTGCGCGCAGAGCGCTTCTGCCCGCGGCCGAAGTGAACGGCCGAGCTCGCTGAGCTGGAGCCGCTTGCCGATACGCTCGAACAACCGCACCGCGAACTGGCGCTCCAACTCCGCGAGCGAGCCGCTGACAGCCGACTGGGACATCGCCAGCTCACCGGCGGCGCGGCTGACGCTCTCGCTGCGCGCGACGGCCGTGAACACTTCCAACTGGCGGAGGCTGAAGCGCATATCGGTTTCTCCGAATAACTATACCTGAATATCCCGTTTTACCGATGTTGGGGCGCGCGCTACACCAGAGGGGTGAACGCTTTGAACCGCGAGACAGTGCTGAGCGTGCGTCATTGGAACGACACGCTGTTTAGCTTCACGACGACGCGCAACCGAACAATGCGCTTTAAAAACGGGCACTTCGTGATGATGGGCCTGGAGGTCGAAGGCCGGCCGCTGCTGCGCGCGTACAGCCTCGTGAGCCCCAACCACGAAGAGCACCTCGAGTTTTACAGCATCAAGGTACCCGACGGCCCGCTCACCTCTCGTTTGCAGCACCTGCAGCCTGGCGACGAGGTCCTGGTCAGCAGCAAGCCGGCGGGCACCCTCGTCACCAGCACGCTGTTGCCGGGTAACCGGCTCTACCTGCTCAGCACCGGCACGGGGCTGGCGCCGTTCATGAGCATCATCCGCGATCCCGAGACGTACGAGGCCTACGAGCACGTCATCTTGACCCACGGCGTGCGCTTCGCGGACGAGCTGGGCTACGCCGATTACATCAAGCACGAGCTACCCGCCCACGAGTACCTGGGCGACTTGGTACGCGAAAAGCTCCGCTACTACCCGACGGTGACGCGCGAAAACTTCGAGAACCAGGGACGGCTGACGGACCTGCTGCGCAGCGGCAAGCTATGCCGCGATCTCGGACTGCCTGACCTGGACAAGCAACACGACCGCGTGATGATCTGCGGCAACCCGAGCATGCTCGGGGAGCTGGCGTCCGAGCTCGAAGGTCGCGGCTTCGTGGAAGGCTCGACGCACGAGCCTGGTCACTACACGATCGAGCGCGCCTTCGTGGAGCGCTGACTCAGACGCAGCCGCTCGCGTCTTCGAGCCCGACGATCTCGAGCACGTCGCGGCATTCGAGGCCGGTCTCCGCGTACAAGACGTGGGCGGCCGACTTGAGCGCTTGGCGGCGCTGCTCGGGCGGGCTGCTCTGGGCGGCTCGGAGCGCGCGCTTGGCGCTCGGCGATACGGCGTTGCTGTGCACCAGCAGCGGCAACATCGAAAAGCCCGGGTCGCTACCTTTCGCGGCTGACATGCCCTGAACCTGGAGCCCAGGCGCGGCTCGTCAAGGGGCAGCTCCGCCTGCAACGCGCCGGCGACCGTCAACAAGTGTTAACGTCGGCGACGTGCGTCGACCGGCAATTTCGGGTACGGTGCTGGCGCTGATCGCGTTCGCGGCGGCGTCGGGCTGTGGCCGGACCATGGCTTGGACCTCCTCGGCGAGCGCGACCGGCGGCGGAGCCGGCTCAAGCTCCGCCAACGGCGACGGCGGCGACAGCGCCCCCACCAGCCCGAGCGGTGGTCGCGGCGGCGCGACGACCGTCATCGGCATCGGAGGCGACCCGCCCAGCATCGCGGGCGCCGACATCGGAGGCCCGGCACTCGCTCTCGACGCCTCGAGCTGCGTCACGCGTCCGATCGCGGCGTGCGACAATCTTCCCGCCCAGTACTATCGGCAAAGCTTCGACGATGTGCCGGGCTTCGAGGAGTGCTCCGATTTCGTGTCGTTCGACGGTTGCGGCAAGCTCTTCTTCCTCTTCGACAGCGAGGGCTGCGCCGTCGCCGTCGCGCCCGGGCCGAGCGGGTGGCGCGAGTCCGAGCACCTCGATCCCATGCGCCGTTGCCTAACCGACAAGCTCGCGCGAGCGCGCTTTCCTTGCTTCGCCTCGGGCGCGTTCGGCTACTACGAGAGTTGTCTGATCAACTAAGGCGTGTCCCTAAATGGGGAGCGCTCGGGCGTGCCCGTAAATGTGCCCGTGCACGGCGAGACCAGCGATTCAGGGACACGCCCTAAGCTACTCGAGGTCGCCCGGGAACACATGATCGCCGTTCTCATCGAGGTCGACGGGGTCGAGGCGGGTGACGGCGCGGGCGGGCAGCGCGGCATACAGGTGGGGAAATAGCGCGCCGCCGCGCGAGGGCTCCCAGCGCAGCGCCGCGCCGAGCGCTTCTACCCTCACCCCGAGCAGTAGCAGACCGGGTCGCTTGGCGTAGTGGCGAGCCGCGGTTTCGGCGACCTGGGCTGCGGTCGAAAAATGGATGAAGCCGTCGCGGACGTCATGCTCCGTGCCGACGAAGCTGCCTGCTGCCGCGGCGCGCCGCCACTCGTCGGCGGACAGCAAGCGATAGATCATCTTGGGTTGGTTCATGTCGTTGCCGGCAGGCTCCGGGCGGTAGGGGTTGCTGGGAGAACGAAACTGCCGTACCAAAACCCGTGCCTGCGTCCGAGGTGGAGCGAACGATCCATACCGTGTTTCGGATGGAGTCGGCGCGGCTGATCGCAGGGCTGACGCGCGTGGTGCGCGACGTCGGCCTGGTGGAGGAGCTCGCGCAAGATGCGCTGGTGGCGGCGCTGGAAGACTGGCCGGAGCGCGGCGTGCCCGACAATCCGGGCGCGTGGCTGATGACCACCGCCAAGCGTCGCGCGATCGACGAGCTTCGCCGAAGCAAGCGCATGACGCGCAAGCACGAAGAGCTGGGCCATGAGCTCGAGGCGGACGCGGTCTCGGATCGGGAGGGCGTGGCGCGCAAGCTCGAGGAAAAGCTCGACGATCCGGTGGGTGACGACCTGCTGCGCCTGCTGTTCATCTCGTGCCATCCCGTGTTGTCGATGGAAGCGCGAGCGGCGCTGACGCTACGGCTGCTCGGCGGGCTTACCACGGACGAGATCGCGCGCGCGTTTTTGGTACCGGAGCCGACGATGGCCCAACGCATCGTGCGGGCCAAGCGCACGCTGGCCGAGGCGCGCGTGCCGTTCGAGCTGCCGACGGGCGCGGAGCTCGGCGAGCGGCTGGCGTCGGTGCTGAGCGTGATCTACTTGATCTTCAACGAAGGCTACGCTGCGACGGCCGGCGACGATTTGATGCGTCCGGGGCTGTGCGAAGACGCGCTCCGCCTCGGCCGGATTCTGGCGGAGCTTGCCCCTAACGAGCCAGAGGTGCACGGCCTGCTCGCGCTGATGGAGCTGCAAGCTTCGCGGGCGCAGGCGCGAGTCGGCCCCGGAGGCGAGGCGATCCTGCTACTGTCGCAGAATCGCGGGCGCTGGGATCAACTGCTGATCGGACGCGGCCTGACCGCGCTCGCTCGCGCCCAAGCGCTGGCCGGGGGCGACGGATTTTACGCGCTCCAGGCGGCGATCGCCGCGTGTCACGCGACCGCGCGCACGGCCGAGCAGACCGACTGGGCGCGAATTGTCGCCCTGTACGGGCTGCTCAGCGACCGGACGCAGTCTCCGATCGTCGAGCTGAATCGCGCCGTCGCTGTCTCGATGGCGGACGGGCCGGCGGCGGGCCTGCGCATCGTCGACGAATTGGCGTCCGAAGCGCTGCTCGCCAACTATCATTTGCTGCCCAGCGTGCGCGGGGATTTGCTCGAAAAGCTGGGTCGTCGCGCAGAAGCGGCCCATGAATTCGAGCGTGCCGCCGGCCTGACCAAGAACGCGCGCGAGCGCGAAGTGCTGCTCGGACGCGCAGACGCTTGCCGCGACCGGTAAAAGCGCGGCAGAGTCGCGGCTCGAGACCGGACCGCCGCATGGTATTGAGGCCTCTTCATCTTTCCGGCTTGTCGGGCCTGACGTTCGCGCTGGTCGCCAGCCTCCTCGGCAGCTGCTCACTGACGATCGACGTCGACGAGCCGCAATGTGATTCGACCCAAGATTGCGAGGCGCTAGGCCCCGCGTTCGCCGGCTCCGTCTGCGAGCGCAGCGCGTGCGTGCTCCAGTCCGCCGCCGCCGCCGGCGGGGATGGTGCGGGCGGCACCGCCGAGATGCCCGCGGATCCGCTGCAGTGCCAGCGGCCCGAGCCCAGCTCGTCGCCGACGGTCAAGTTTTCGTTCGCCCCCGTGTTCTTGACCGGCACCGAGCCTGACGATCCCCAGCCGTTCAGCGTCAAGGCTTGTGACCAGTTCGATTTCGATTGCGAGGAGCCGCTGGTCGGGCCGGTCGAGGTCAACGCGGGCGAGCCGTACGACTTCGAGCTGCCGCGGGGCACGACCGGCTTCAGCGGTTACTTCGAGATTACCAACCCCGACACGCTGAGCGGGATGTTCTTCATGGGCCGTCCGATCGTCGAAGAGACGGTGGGCTGGAACGTGACCATGCCCTCCCCGACCCTGGTGGACCAGCTCGCACTCTTGACTGGCGAAGAAGTCGACCCCGAGCTGGGCCTGATCTTGACGGTGGCGCGCGACTGCGAAGCGGCCCCGCTCGAAGACGTCTCGGTGACGAGCAGCAAGGGCGGACTCGGCTACTACTTCGTGATGAACGTGCCCGACACCGCCCTCGGCAAGACGGGGCCGCAAGGGGCGGCCGGCTTCGCGAACGTGCCGCTGTCGAGCACCAGCCTGAGCGGCGTGCACGCTTCGGGCAAAGCGCTCGGGCCGGTCGCGGTGCGCGTCAAGCCGCATTTCATCTCATTCGCGGAGCTGTTTCCGTGAACGCCGGCCTGTCTTCGCAACCGACCATCGCGCTCGGGCGTTACCGGCTGCTGATGGAGCTCGGGCGCGGCGGCATGGCCCACGTCTACCTGGCCCTGATCTCCGGCCTGGCTGGTTTCAACAAGCTGGTGGTGCTGAAGGTGATGCGCGACGAGCTGCGCGAGCACCCAGCGTCGCTCAACATGTTCCTCGGTGAGGCGCGCCTGGCCGCGCGCATGCATCACCCGAACGTCGTCCAAACCTCAGAGGTCGGCGAGGACGGCGGTCGCTACTTCATTTGCATGGAGTACCTCGAGGGGCAGACGCTGAGCCTGCTGCTAAAAAAGACGATCGATGGCTCGCTGCCGGTCGCGGCGCGGCTGGAGATCATCTGCCAGATGCTGGAAGGCATCGCCTACCTGCACGGCTTCACCGATCTCGACGGAACGCCGCTCGACCTGGTGCATCGCGACATCAGCCCCAACAACATTTTCATCACCTTCGAGGGCGGCGTGAAGGTGCTCGATTTCGGCGTCGCCAAAGCGGCCGGCATCAGCCACGTCACCGAGAGCGGCACCTTCAAGGGCAAGCTCGGCTACGCCGCCCCCGAGCAGATTTTTGGACGGAGCGACCAGCGCTCGGACGTGTTCGCGGCCGGCGTGTTGCTGTGGGAGGTCCTCACCTACCGGCGCCTGACCCAAGATCGTACCGAGACCGAGATCGTACAGGGCCGTATCGCCGGCGCCGAGTCGCAGCTGATGCTCGAAAGAGGCGGCGACGTCGCGCCCGAGCTGATGGCGATCTGCGCCAAGGCGACGGCCAAGGCGCCCGAGGACCGCTACCCGACCGCCAGCGCGATGCGCGAAGCGATTCGCGACTACATCGACAGAAGTGGCCTGGATTTTCCGACCCAGAAGCTGCGCGACCTGCTGCAGACTCTGTACGAAGAAGAGCGCGGCGAGATGCGCCGGCAAATCGACCAGCGCATGAAGCAGGCCCAGCTCGAAGACGACCACCCGGAGTACGCGGGCGGGTCGGTGGTGCCGAGCGCGGCGCCCGTGTTCGGCGGCAGCCCCGGCAGTCAAAGCGCCAGCAGTGCGCCGCTCGCCGCCAGTATTCCGCCGGCAGCGCGCGGCAAGCTGCTCGTGGCGGGGGCGGTCGTCGCGCTGCTGGCGGGGCTGGCGGGCGCGCTCGTGATGCGACTCAGCCCCAACCCGCCCCGCGCCTCCAGCGCCCCCGCATCTGCCGGCTCGGCCGACGACGCGCCCGCCACGAGCGCGCCGAGCGCCGCGTTGGTGCGGCTACGGCTGTCCTCCGATCCCGCAAACGCGGAGCTGCTGCTCGACGGCGCCAAGCTCGCCGGCAACCCATTCACCGGTCAGCTCCCCAAAGATCAGGCCTTGCACCGCCTCGAGGTGCGCGCCGCTGGTCGCCGCACCGACGTGCGAATGATCCCTTTCGACGAGGATCTGGAGCTTCGTGTGGAGCTTGCGCCGGCTCCGCCCGCCATCGCACCGCCGAGCAGCAAGGCCTCGCGCAAAGACGACGCGAGCAGCCGCGAAAACACGAGCGATTTCGTGCACAAGAGCAACAAGCCTGCCCGACCCATCGATAACACCGACCCGTACGGACCCTGAGCATGAAGCGCCGCCCCTCCAGACTCCTGGCCACGACCGCGCTGTGGCTCGCCGGCAGCACCGCCTTCGTGGCGGTCCCCGCCCGCGCCGCCGAGGCGGCCCCCGAAGACGCGGCCGTCGAGCAGGCGCGCAGCCACTTCGGCCAGGGTCTGAAGCTCTACAAAGACGGCGACTTCGACGCGGCGCTGGTGCAGTTCGAACGAGCGTACGCCGTCAAGAGCAACTTCAAGGTGCTCTACAACATCGCGCAGTGCTACTTCGAGCTCCACCAATACGTGGAGACCCGCGACGCGCTCGTACGCTACTTGCGCGACGGCGCCGGCGAGATCGACGCCGAGCGCAAGGCAACGGTCGAGAACGACTTGGGCGAGCTGGCGCGGCGAATCGCGCATTTGAGAGTGAACGTGAACGTCAACGGCGCGACCGTGTACGTCGACGGTAAGAAGATCGGCGTCACCCCTCTCCCGTCCGCCATCGACGTCAACGAAGGCCAGCGCACGATTTCGATCGAGAGCGCGGAGCGCGGCAGCAAACAGCGCGCGGTGCGCGTGGCCGGCGGAGAAGAGCAGGCGATCCGCGTCGATTTCGAGTCCGTCGAGCCCGTAGCCCCCGCAACCGAGCGCGGCAGCCCCACGCGCTCGGGGCCCGCTCGCGGGAGCGGTTTGGGCGCCGGCTTTTGGGTCACGGGCATCGGTGCGCTCGCGCTCGGCGCCGGAGCGGGAGTAACCGGTTACTTCGCGCTCCAGGCTCGCGCCGATCACCAGGACGCTCTGAAGCGTCCCGTCAGCAGCCCCGCCGAGCTCGACGACTCGCGCGATCGGGCCAAGACCTTCGCCCTGGCCACCGACGTCTTGGCCGGCAGCGCCATCGTCTTCGCCGGCATCGCGACGGTGCTGCTGATCACCCATGACTCAGGCGCCGCGCAAGTTGGGGTCGGCGTGGGCCCCGGGCACGTCGCGCTCCGCGGCCGGTTCTGACCGGCCCTCAGTCGGGATCGCCGGCCAGCGCGGGCGGGATCAGGTCGGCGCGGATCGAGCGCTTGAGCTCCTCGAGCAATTGAGTCTCCGAGCGCGCGACGCGCTCACGCGGCTCGGGACGCTGCGCGAGCGCCTCCACCAGCGGGCCGCGCACCGCTTCCGGCAGCAGGCTCTCGAGGTACTCCAGGGCCGTGCCGCGCAGCTTGCGATCGTCGGTCTTGAGACCTTGCCGCACCAGCTCGAGCGAGCCGCGCGTCGTACATAGCGAGAGCAGCGCAAACACGTGATCGCTGGCCGCTTCCGAGAGCGGTCCGCGCTCGATCTCCTTGAGCGAGAGCGTGAACACGTCCTTGGCCTCGGGCAGCTGGCTGCGGTCGTCGCGCGTCACCTCCAGCAGCGCCAAGGCGGCGCGGTAGCGAACTTCGATGGCCTCGGCCGACAAGGCGCGCGTCAGCGCGCTCGCAACGCGCGGCCCGCGCATGGCGCGCAGCACGTGCGGCACGCGGCGGCGTACCGCCAGCGGTTGCCCGTCGTTCAACATCACGTCTGCGAGCAGCCCGATCACCTCCGGCCCCATCGCGCGCAGCGCCGCCACCACCGGCTTGGCAAGCTGCGGGTTGGCCAGGTGCGAGATTGCGAAGGCGGCCAGGCGCGGGTCCAGCGCGTCGCGCGCGAAGAGCGCGCGCAGCGCCGTCACGTCGTTGCCGAGCAACACGCGCACGTCTTCGACGACGCGGCCGGCTTCGGCCGGCGCGGGCGCGGGGTCAGCGGGCTTGCCTTCGCGTTCGGCGCGGGCGCGGGCGATCTCTTCGCGCAGCTTGTCACGGTCGATGCCGAGCGAGGTCGCCGACAACGTCAAATGCGCAGCCGGGTCCTCGATCTCGACCGCTTCCAAGCTCACGGCGCCCGCGCGCAGGCTCGCCTCGAGCTCCGCGATGTAGCCCTGCCTCGCGCGCAGCGCCAGAAACAGTGCCAGCGCGAACGCGAACGTGGCGAGCAGCAGCGGCGCGCGTGCGACCAGCAGCGGGCCCCCCGCCGCGAGCAGCAAGATCAAGCAGCTTGCGCAGGCGTCGCCGCTCTTGTCGAACACGACGTCGATCAGCGACTTGGTCGCGCGCTTGGTCGCCGAAGGCAGCGGCGTGAACAGCGGCTCGAACGCGCTGCGAAAAAGCGAAGGACCGAGCGCCATGTCGGCGCCGCGTAGCGCCCCGAGGGTGAGGAACGACGGCGTGAGCGACGCCACCGTGCCCAAGATCACGCCCGTCAACGGGGCCACCGCGAGGGTGCCACCGAGGCCGATCGAGCTGAAGAGCCGCGCCGATACGAAGGCTTGCAGCAAGAAGCTCAGCAGCGACGCGCCCGTGTAAAACACGGCGAAGAAGCGCACCAGAGACTCGGCGCTGTCCAGGCGCGCGGCGGCCGCCTGCTTCAGCGCGAAATCCGCGAAGGCGGACGCGGCGGCGGTGGTCGTCATCAGCAGCGCCAGCGTCCACAGGTAGCTGGTGAAGCGCACCGGCTCCTGAGCTCTGCTCGCGGGGCTGGCGGAGCTGGGCGCGCTCGCGGCCAGGCGCCACGAACCCAACGCGCCGAGCAAGCACATCCCGGCCACGAGCGGCAACGCGCTACGCGCCGACAGCCAGTGGGCGATGCGCTCCATCGCCGCCCCGCCGAGCAAGCCGCCGAGCGTAGCGCTGGCGGTGATGCGACCGATGAGTCGCTTCATCGTGTGTGGATCGAAGCGCTCGTTGACCACGGACCAGAACGCGCTGACGAGCAGCGCGCCGCCGATCGAGACGTGCAGGTAGACGGCCAGCGCGGTGGCACGGGGAAACTCTGGCAAGAACGCCCACTCCACCAGCGACAGCAGCGCGCTGCTCACGAACAGCACCGGCGTCAGGGTGTCGGGCCCGTGCCGGGTCATCAGCCGGGCGACGAGCAGCACGATCGGGATCGCTCCTAGCGCCGAGCCGAGCATCACCTTGGGCAAGTCGGCGACGGCGTAGGTCGACAAGAACAGACCCTCGCGTAGCGATTTGCCAGCGACTTGATGCGCGATCGCCAGCGCCGCCGTGAGCATCGCGAGCCGAACGGCAGCCGCTTCGGCTCGGGTGGGTTCCACGATATTGGTCTAACCCACCCCCGCGCCGCGCTTCAAACGATCGCCGCAAATCCGCATGCGACCGACCGCGACCGCGGCAGCGGCCCGACGCTGAGCCCGTTTTGGTTAATACTTTCGGTAGCTTACGAAATAAACCGAGAAATTCGGGGCTGATGTCGACCGCGACGCTCGTCGTTTGACGTGACTTCGAAGCTCAGCTTCTCGAGACCGAAGGACTCATTCATGCTCAAGAAAATCGTGTTGGCCGTCGCGGCCGCGCTGGCCGTGCTCGCGATCGTGATCGCGCTGCAGCCGTCCACCTTTCACGTCGAGCGTTCGGTGACGATCGCGGCGCCACCGGAGGCCGTCTCGGCGCAGGTCGTCGACTTTCACGCCTGGCGCGCCTGGTCCCCGTGGGAGAAGCTCGATCCGGGCATGAAGCGCAGCTACGACGGCCCGCCCTCCGGTGTCGGGGCGAAGTACGCGTGGATCGGCAGCAAAGAGGTCGGCGAGGGCCGGATGACGATCGAGAAGAGCGAGCCCGCGCAGGTCGCGCTCGAGCTCGAGTTCTTGAAGCCCTTCCGATCGACGAGCACCGGGACGTTCACCTTCACGAAGACCGAGTCCGGCACCAAAACCACGTGGGCCATGGACGGCAAGAACGACTTCATGAGCAAGGCGTTCCATCTGGTCATCGACGTGGACAAGCTGATCGGCGCCGACTTCGAGCGCGGTCTGGCGGCGATGAAGATCGCGGCCGAAGCGGCGCCGAAATCGCCGAGCGCCGCCGTCGGCCCGTGAACGGCCGTCTACACGACGGCGGTAGCCGAGTTGCCGCGCGCGCGTGACGTGCTCTGCTTGGCGGCGATGGACTCCGACACCCACCGCGCGATTCAGGCGGTGTGGGGCCTCGAGTCGGCGCGAGTGATCGCCGCTCTCGCGCGCATCGTGCGCGACGTGGGGCTCGCACAAGAGCTGGCCCAAGACGCGCTGCTGGCGGCGCTGGAGCAATGGCCGAAGCAAGGCATCCCCGAAAAGCCGGCGGCGTGGCTGACCGCGGCCGCGAAGCATCGCGCCATCAACCTGCTCCGGCGCGGTAAGATGGTGGAGCGCAAGCACACTGAGCTCGCCCACGAGCTGGCCGCCGCGGACGAGCCCGCCCGCATGCTCGAACGTCTGGAAGCGGAATTGGACGATGACGTGGGTGACGACCTCCTGCGGCTGATCTTCATCTCTTGTCACCCCGTGCTCAGCACCGAGGCGCGGGTCGCGCTCGCGCTACGGCTGCTGGGTGGGCTATCGACGGATGAGATCGCGCGGGCGTTCCTGGTGCCGGAGCCGACGATCGCCCAGCGCATCGTGCGCGCCAAGCGGACGCTGGCGGAGCAGCGAGTGCCATACGAGGTGCCGTGCGGGCACGAGCTTTCGGAGCGACTGGCGTCGGTGCTGGAGGTCGTCTACCTGATATTCAACGAAGGCTACTCGGCGACGGCCGGCGACGACTGCATGCGACCGGCGCTGAGCGAGGAGGCGATGCGCCTCGGCCGAGTGCTGGCCAGCATGTGCCCCGATGAGCCGGAGGCTCACGGCTTGCTCGCGTTGATGGAGCTGAACGCATCGCGCATCGCCGCCCGCACCGACGCCGCCGGCGACCCCGTGCTGCTCCTCGACCAAGACCGCACGCGTTGGGATCAGGGCCTGATTGCCCATGGCCTCGCCGCGCTGGCCCACGCCGAATCGCTCGGGCGCCCTGGTCCGTACGTGTTGCAAGCTGCGATCATCGCGTGCCACGCGCGCGCCCGCACGCCCGAGTCGACCGATTGGACGCGCATCGCCAGCCTGTACGGCGAGCTCGCCGCGCTCTCGGCCTCACCGGTCGTGGAGCTCAACCGCGCCGTCGCCGTTTCGATGGCAGAGGGCCCCGCGGCCGCCCTGGCGTTGGTAGACGCGCTGCGGAGGGAGCCCGCGCTTCGCCACTACCACCTGCTGCCGAGCGTGCGCGGCGACCTGCTCGAAAAACTGGGCCGCTTCCGCGAAGCGCGCGCCGAGCTCGAGCGAGCGGCGCTGATGACCCAAAACTCCCGCGAGCGCGAGCGCCTCCGCGAGCGGGCCAGAAAATGTGGCGCGTCGTGAGCGCCTCCACTTGCGCGTCATGCGATTCGGGGCCGGCCGCTGACGAGCCGCGGGTTTGTGTCGGATTGTGTCGGCGTTTCGCCGAGCAGCGCCGGCTCGTGTAGGCTGGCGGGATGGTCAGCATTCATGTGCTGCTCGTCGAAGACGACGCCAAGCTCGCGCGGCTGACCTGCGACTACCTCGAGCATCAAGGGCTTACGGTCACGGCCGTAGGCGATGGCCCGGACGCCATCCGCGAAGGGTTGAAGCCCGTCATCGACGTCGTGGTCCTCGATCTGATGCTGCCCGGCTGCGACGGATTCGAGGTTTGCCGGGAGCTGCGCAAGAGCTCGCACGTGCCAATCATCGCCGTCACCGCGCGCGTCGAGGTCGCCGACCGGGTGCTGGGCCTCGAGCTCGGCGCCGACGACTACATGACCAAGCCGTTCGCGGCCCGCGAGCTGCTGGCGCGCATTCAGGCGGTGGTCCGGCGTGCGCGCGGCAAGGCCGGCCCCGCCGCGCGCGAGCTACACGTCGGCAAGCTGGTGCTCGACGTGGCGAGCTTGAACGCATCGATCGAGGGGCGACCGCTCCAGCTCACGTCCTATGAATTTGCGTTGCTGCGCGCGCTCGCCGAGCACGCCGGCCGCGTCCTGAGCCGCGAGCGACTGCTCGAGCTCGCCAAGGGCAACGCCGACGAAGCCTTCGACCGCTCGATCGACGTGCGCATCTCGCGTCTACGTCACAAGCTCGGCGACGACTCGCGTCACCCGCTGTTGCTCAAGACGATCCGCGGCTCCGGTTACATGCTGACCGCGGGCGAAGAGCCGTGAAGCGCCAACGCTTTCCGCGCTCCCGCCTGCTGCTCAGAGTTTACCTGTACGGCGTCTTGTTGTTGGCGCTGTCGGGCGGAGCCAGCTTCTTGATCGGTCGCTACGTGCTGACCCCCGCCGTCGAGGTGCCGGCGCGGCCGAGCACGGCCTGGATCGCCTGGCACATGCTGGAGAGCGTGAACGACCCGGAGCGGCTGGCGTTCGAGCTCGCCGACCTCGAGAAGCGCGTGCACGTGGAAATGACGCTGCTGGCCGTCGACGGCCGCGTGATCGCTAGCAGCGCGCCGCGCCCCCACCCAGCCCTGCCCGCCGCCGAGCTCGCGGAGCTGACGCGCCGCGGCTCGATGTTCGGCACCGGCACGGGAGCCGTCGCGCTCCGCGACGAGGCGGGAAAAGTCCTGCGCTACGCGCGCGTCGACTATCCGGTGCCGGAGATGCCGCTCGGCAGCGGCATGGCGCAGCTGGCGGCTTCGTTACTCGTGCTGGCGGTGTTGTCGATCCCGCTCGCGCGCTCGATCACGGCGCCCCTCGAGCGCTTGGGCTCGCTAGCGCGCGCGTTCGGTGCCGGCGACATGTCGGCGCGCAGCGGGCTGCAGAGCGGCGACGAGATCGGCGATCTGGCCCGCGCGTTCGACGACATGGCAGAGCGCGTGATCAGCCTGCGCAAGGCCGAGAAAGAGCTGCTCGCCAACGTCTCGCACGAGCTTCGCACCCCGCTGCAGCGAATCCGCATCGCGCTCGAGATGGTGCGCGAAGGCCGCGCCGAGAGCGCCGCCGGCTACCTGTCCGACATCGAAGAGGATTTGGGGGAGCTCGAGCGCCTGCTCGACGACGTGATGACGGCGGCCCGGCTCGACCTGACGCGCGGTACCGGCGGCGATCCGCTGCCGCCGCTGCGTAAACAGCGCCTGAGCGCCGGCGAGCTGCTCGACGCGGCCCGCGCTCGATTCCAGGTCCGCGCGAGCGCTCGAAAGCTCGACCATCACGTCGCCTCCGACGCACCGCTGATCGAGGCGGACGCGAACCTGCTACGTCGCGTGCTCGACAACCTGCTCGAGAACGCCGCCAAGTTCTCGGAGCCGGACACGCCAATCGAGGTTCGTGCCGGTCGCGGCACCGGCGGGGAGCTGACGATCGACGTGAGCGATCGCGGCATCGGTATCGACGCCTCCGAGCTGGAGCGCATCTTCGAGCCGTTCTACCGCACCGATCGCAGCCGCGCGCGCAGCACGGGCGGCGTCGGCCTGGGCCTGGCCCTGGCCCGCCGAATCGTGGAGGCCCACGGCGGCAGCATCACCGCCTACAGTGAGCTGGAAAAGGGCAGCCGCTTTCGCGTGACGGTGCCGGCGGCCGGCTCCGACCAGCAGCTGCCCTAGGCCCCCGAATCGACGCGTGCTTCAGCGCGCGAGCCGATTTACATGTGCCTTTTCGCCAACGTAGGCCCGGCAGCAATGCGGCGCCCCAATTCGAGGGGTTCCGAGGAGCGGCTCGAAGGAAGCGCCAAAGTGTCGCTTTTTGCGCTGCCACTTAGGGTCGTGCCATGGCCGGCCAATACGGATACGCTTTTCATGAGGAGCTTTCCGTGAGCGAGCCGGGCGACCTGCGAAAGATCGAAGCGCTGGAGCGGCAGCTCGCCGAGGCGCATGCCAGGCTCGATGGTCGTCAGGAGAGCCGATACTCGACCGACCCGCGCCTGAACCGCTTGCTCGGTGATCCCCTCGTCCTGGCGACGTTCCCCCACCTGATCCTGGTGCTGAGCCGCGATCTCCGCATCCTCTACGTCAATCGCGCCGAGGCGGGCCTGCAGGCTTCCGACTTCATCGGCACCGACTGCCTCGCGTCGGTTCACCCCGAGGACCGCGAACGGTACCGGGTCCTATTCGAGCAGTGCTGGGAGAAGGGCCAGCCGGCGAGCGTCGAGGTCCGCTCCATCAACGACTCCTGGTGGGACTCGCGGCTGGTACCGGTGCGCGACGCGGGCGAGGTCGTGTTCATGCTGGTTTCAAGCACCGACGCCACGCAGCGCAAGGCTCAGGAGCAAGCGCTCCGGGATCGGGAGACCAGCGCGCGGCTTTCGCTCCTGGCGAGCGGCGTCGGCACCTGGACCTGGTCGCTCCGCAAAGACGAGCTGTATTGGGACGACGCGTTGTGTGCCATTTTCGGGGTCGCGCCGAACAACGCGCCGCGTAGCCGCGACGAGTTCTTGAGCCTCATCCACCCCGAAGACAGGCTGGAAGCGGTCGAGACCATCGCGCGCTACGTCAAAACCGGCGTCTACGACGGCATGGCCTACCGCATCGTTCGCCCCGACGGGACCGTCCGTCACGTGCTCGCCAAGGGGGTGGCCCAGTTCGACGACCAGGGCGCGGTCGAGGCGCTGCGCGGCGGGGTGCTGGACGTGACGGAGCGCAAGGAGCTGGAGGCGAGCCTCGCCCAGGCCCAGCGCATGCAAGCCGTCGGTCGCCTGACTGCAGGTATTGCCCACAACCTGAACAACGCGCTCAGCGTCGTCTTGCCGAACGTCGCGGAGTGTCGCGAGCTGGCCGAGGGCCCGCTGGCGGAGCGCCTGGCTGACGTCGAGCACGCCTCGATGCGGGCAGCCGAGATGGTGCGCCAGCTGATGCTGTTCGCCCGCCCCCAAGACAACGCGATGCGCAGCTCGTTCGATCTCGTCGACGTGGCGCGGCGCATCGTCGACATGTGCCGCTCGACCTTCGATCGAAAGCTCCACATCGAGCTCGCTACTAGGGAGCTTCCAGCCGCGCTCGGCAATCCCGGTCAAATCGAGCAGGTCCTGCTCAACATGTGCCTGAACGCGCGCGACGCGCTCCTGGAGACCAACCGCGCCGCCCCGAGCCTGAGGGTGGAGTTCGGCGTCCCCTCCCCCGGCCGCGTGCAAGTGATCTTGACCGACAACGGCGTCGGGATGACGGAGGCCGTACGCGCGCGCATGTTCGAGCCCTTCTTCACGACGAAAGACGTGGGCCGGGGCACCGGGCTCGGTCTGTCGAGCGCCTACGCCATCGTCACGGACCACGGCGGCGCGATTCGATGCTCCACCCGCCTCGGCGAAGGCACTCGCTTCGAGATCGAGCTGCCGGCGGCGCCGATCGGCGAGCCGGCGCCCCGCGTCGCGGAGCCGAAACCGGTGCCGGTCGGTACGGAGACGATCCTGGTCGTCGACGACGAATCAGTCGTGCGGCTCACCCTGCGCCGCATGCTGGAGCGCAGCGGCTTTCGCGTCATCGATCACGAAGACGGGGCGAAAGCACTGGCCACTCTCGAGCGCGGCGAGAAGATCGACGCGTTGCTGATCGATCGCTCGATGCCGGGGTTGTCCGGAGAGCAGGTGATCGAGCGCCTGGAGCAGCTGGGGTTTCGACTGCCGATCCTGGTGCTGAGCGGTCACTCCAGCGTCGAGCTCGCCAACCCGAACGTCGTGGCGGTGTTGTCCAAGCCGATCACGCGCGAAGCCCTGATCTTCGAGGTGAGGCGGGCGCTGGATCGGCGCAACGCTCTCGCTCGATGAGGGTGGAGAACGATGCCGACCGGCGCCGTCGGAGCCGCTACGAGCTCCGAGCTCGAGCGGAAGCGGCGTCGATGTGCAGCTGCTCGGCCCGGAGCACGCTGGGGGTCGGCGAGAACGCGGTCGCCCGCTCAATCACGTTGCGCAGCTCACGCACGTTACCGGGCCAGCTGTGAGCCGGCCGGCGATGTCTTGGTCGAGCTCGACGATCGCGATTTCAAGGTACGCCAGGCGTCGGCGCGCGCCGACGTCGCCGCCGCCCAAGCCGCGCTGCACTCGAGCGAGACGCAGCTCGCCGTCACCCGTAAATCGGTCGATTCGAACCTGGCCGTCGCGCGCGGTGGCCTCGCGCAAGCGGCGTCGGTGCAAGGCACGACCCGCGCCAGCATCGAGCAGGCGCGCGCCGAAATCGTCGCCGCCGAGTCACGCCAACGGCTGGCCCAGCTCGATTTCGATCGCACCTCGCAGCTGTTCCAGTCCGCCGTCGTGGCAAAGTCAGCGCTCGACGCCGCCAGCGCCAGCCTCGAGCAGGCGAACGCGAACGTCGTTCAAGCCCAGGCACGCCTCAAGAGCACGGAGGCGACGCGCCAGAATTCGACCGGTACGATCGAGGCGGCGCGCGGGCGGGTGATCGCGGCCGAGTCGGGGCCCGAGCAAATCGAGGCCGCCCGCGCCGCCGTCGAGCTGGCGACGGCCAAGCTCCAGCAAGCGCAGGCGGCGCTCGACCAAGCCGAGCTCAACCTGGGCTACACGCGGATCGTGGCCGAAGTGGCGGGCGTGGTGTCGCGGCGCTCCGTCGAGGTCGGCCAAATGGCGGCCCCCGAGAAGCCGCTGCTCGCGCTGGTGCCGCTCGAGGACACCTGGGTCGTCGCGAACTTCAAGGAAGATCAGATCGCGCACATGAAGCCGGGTCAGCTCGCCGAAATCGAGGTCGACGCCTTCGACGGCGAGAAGCTGAAGGGTCACGTCGACAGCCTCGCCGGCGGCACCGGCTCGCGCTTCTCGCTGCTGCCGCCCGACAACGCTTCCGGCAACTTCACCAAGGTCGTCCAGCGGGTGCCGGTGCTGCTGCGCATCGACGGTGTCCGAGATCTCGAGCTGCGTCCCGGTCTGAGCGCCAAGGTGACGGTCGTCACCAAGTAACACCGCCGCGCCGTCGAAAGCGAAGTCATGGAAACCGAACAGGTCGCCGGCTCCAAAGTGGGCATCACCGCCGTCGTGATGACGGCGGCGCTGATGGCGATGATCGACATCACGATCGTCAACGTCGCGCTCAACGACATCCGCGCCAGCTTCGGCACCCCCATCGATCAGATCGGCTGGGTTTCGACCGGCTACATGATGGCCAACATCGTGATCATCCCGATGACGGGCTGGACGGGCGCATTCTGCTCGGTAGCCAAACCGCCCAGCGCGATCTGGTCGCCGAGGCCGTCGTGCAGCTGCGCGTGACGACGCAGGCCATGGTGCAGAGCTTCGAAAACGGCTTCCGTTGGACGGCGCTGGCGATGTCCTTGGGCCTGATCCTGATCCTGCTGCTCGAGCGCCCGAGCCCCGGCGTCGTCATCGAGGGCGCGCACTAGGGCGCGTCCCTGAACTGCTGGTCTCGCACGGGCACGCCCGAGCGCTCCCAATTTAGAGACACGCCCTCTAGCCCCTGGGCGTTGCGACCAGAGGTACCGAGGAACGGTACGGAAGCTTCTGCGATTCAGGCCGCGTCGTGGCAGCCACAGGAAATGGGGCTTTGGCCTTGGACTGGCGCAACTAGCCGTTTTCTCGAGGCTTCTCGAAGCTCCGCGAGCCTCCCCGATAAAAGTCGCGGCGGTGTGTCGATCCGTCCCCCGCTCATTCGTCGCGGTCGTAGAGGTTGCTCGAAAGCTCGAACCGGGTCGTAGAGGCCTCACCACCGGAGAAAATCGAATGCGAGTCATGGTGATTGTCAAAGCCAACGAGAATTCCGAGGCCGGCGCGCTCCCGAGCGAAAAGGCGCTCACGTCGATGATGAAGTACAACGAACAGCTGGTGAAGGCCGGCATCATGCTGGCCGGCGAAGGCCTGCAAGCGAGCTCTAAGGGCAAGCGCGTGAGCTTCGGCGGCGGCAAGCCGAGCGTCGTCGATGGGCCCTTCGCCGAGACCAAAGAGCTTGTCGCTGGTTTTTGGCTTTGGCAGGTCAAATCGATGGACGAGGCTGTCGAGTGGCTCAAGCGCATGCCCCAAGACGATGCCGAGGGCGCCAGCTGCGACGTCGAGATCCGGCCCGTGTTCGAAGCCGAGGATTTCGGCGACAGCCTCACGCCGGAGACGCGCGCCAAGGAACAGGAGCTGCGCCGCGTTGCGGCGCAGCGCCAGAACCGCTGATGGCTCGGCCGCGGGAGCCGGCGCCACGCTTCGACGCCGGCTCCCTGGTCACTTACATTCACCCACATCATCGTCAGAACGACGCGCCGAAACGCCTGCTCGAGACGCCAGCAGGCCACTCTTCGAGACAGCAGCCCTTCACGGAGCGCGTTTCAATGGCTCACCCAACGCCGCGACGACAACTTTTCGCACTGTTTCTCGGCGGAGCCGCGCTGGCGGCGGCGTGCACCACGAATAGCGAAGTGCTGTTCGATGATGACGCGCTCGGCACGACTCAGACGAGTGGCGCGCCGAGCGTTGGCGCGTCCAGCGCGCAGGCCGGCAAAGCCGCTGGCGGTCGAGCGGGCTCGGACGGCACCGCCAGTGGTGGCAGCGGGGCGCGCGACGGCACCGAGACCAGTGGCGGCGAAGCCGCTGCCGGTGAGCCCGCCGTCGCGGGGACGGGCGGAAACGAAGCGACCGGCGGCTCGACCTCGGCCGCCGGCTCCACGAACGGCGGCGCTGGCCCGCAGGGCGGTAGAGGCGGTAGGGCCGGTAACGGCGGTAGGGGCGGCAGCGGCGGCAGCGGCGGCAGCGACGGCATCGGCGGCGCGCCACCGCTCGTGATCACCGGCAGTGGGACGTGCGAGGAAGACGAGACCTGCGACCTGACCTGCGACACGCACGGCATCGCGAACCTGTGTACCAACACCTGTAGCGGCACCGCGACCTGCGACGCCGAGTGCAACGACGCCCGCTGCGATCTCGCCTGCGATGCTTCCGCGCATTGCACCGAGTCATGCGTGGCGGGCGCCGAGTGCAGCGTCACGTGCGGAAACTCCAGCGCTTGCCGCCAAGATTGTCGCAACGCGAATTGCTCCCAGACCTGCAACGGTGACGCCAGCTGCCACAGCACGTGCAGCTCCGGTGAATGCCAAAGCCACTGCGAAGGCAACGCCCAGTGCGAGTCGGAGTGCGCCGGCGGTGACTGCGTCTACACCTGCGGCGGACAATCGACGTGCAAGGCCGATTGCGCTGGTGGCGGCTGCGAGATGAGCTGCAGCGCCGGCGCCGACTGCACCTTCACGTGTCCGGGCGGCAACTGCACGTTCCGGTGCCAAGGCGCTGCCAATTGCACCACCAGCTGCGGCGATCACGACAACTGTACCGAGTCGCCGGGCGGTGGCGGTCCGTGGCCGGACGGCGACTAGCTCACGACGCGACGGACGTCGGCACGCGGCTCTGTTGAAAGCCGCGCGTGGGCATGCCGAACAAATAGCCCTGTAGCAGGTCGGCGCCGACGCTTTGCAAGGTGTCGCGCTCGCCTTCGGTCTCGACCCCTTCGCAGACAACGCGCATGCCCAAATCTTGAGTGCAGAGCGCGATCATCGACCTCACGAGGTTGGCCTTGGCTGCCGAATGGTCGATGTCGCGCACCAGCGAGATATCGAGCTTGACGAGGTCGGGTCCGAGCTGGCGAAAGCTCGAGAGACCGGCGTGGCTGGCGCCCAAATCATCGACCGCGATCCGATAGCCGAGCTCGCGCAAGCGGCGGATTCGGGCTGGCAAATGGTCGATTTGATAGAGAGCGGCGCGCTCGGTCACCTCCAAAATCACCCGCTCCGCCATACGCGACAGCGGAGATTGGGGCAGATACAGGTGTTCGTTCGTCAAATCTTCGGCGTGCAGGTTGACGCACAACGAAACTCCGGGCGGCGCGACGGCGGCGCTGTCGGCGATGCAGTCGCGGATCCGCTGACCGAGCTCCTGCAGGCGGCCGAGCCGCTCGGCGGCGTCGAGCAGCTTGGCGGGCGTCGACAGATCGGGGTCGGCGGCGCGGACGAAAGCTTCGTAAGCGAACAGCTGCTGCTTGGGCCAGGTAACGATCGGCTGATAGGCGATCCAGAGCTTTTCGATGGCGCGGTCGAAGCGGCGGGCCAAGTCTTCGAGATCTTCGATCAGCCAACCGCCCGCTTCGCAGACCTCGAGGGCCTTGCGCTTCAGCACCCCCAGCCGGTGGTGCGCGGCGGCGTCTTTCACCACCGCCGAAAGACGCTCGGCGTCGACCGGCTTCGCCAGGTAGCGATATCCTCCCTGCTCCATGGCTTCCATGGCGGTGGATAGCGAAGGATTGCCGGTGAGAAAGATGATCGGCGCGTCGAGGTCCAGCTGCCGAATTTCGCGGAGGAATTGCATGCCGTCCATCCCCGGCATCATGAGATCGGAGACGATCACATCGAAGCGTTTGCCGTGACGCAGTAGCGCGAGCGCCGGCTCGCCCCCGACTGCCGTCTCCACGACGAGATCGGCGCGCTCGAGCATGCGCTCGACGAGCTTGAGCAGCTGCTCGTCATCGTCTACGACCAAAACCTGGATGTCGCGCGTCGCCATCGCAAACCTCCCGAGCGCTGTTCGAGTGCTACCGAGCTTCGATACTTAGTACGCCCACGCCTAGGGCGTGTCCAGGTCCGCCCCAGCGCGCCTTCGATCCAAGGCGGCCGGGGCAATACGCAACGCGCCGCGCCTATTCAGCGGCCTTCGGCGGCTTCGGAAAATCGCGCAGGTAGTGGCAGGAGTAGCCGCCCGGATTTTTGACCAGATAGTCTTGATGGTAGTCCTCGGCGACCGTGAACGCCGACGCGTCGGTGATTTGCGTGACCAGGGGCCGCGGCCATTTGTGGTTCGCATCGACACGCTTCTTGACGCGCTCGGCGGCTTCGCGCTGCTCGAGCGACGTCGCGAAGATGGCGGATCGATACTGCGGGCCGACGTCGTTGCCTTGGCGGTCGCGCGTGGTCGGATCGTGCATGCGGAAAAACCAGTCTTCGAGCAGGCTCTCGTAAGAAATTCGCTTCGGATCGAAGACGATCCGCACCGCCTCCGCGTTTCCGGTCGTGTCGTGGTGCATGTCTTCGTAGGTCACGCCGGCTTTGCCGCCGGTGTAGCCTACGTCCGTCGCCACGACGCCCGGGATCTTGCGGATGATGTCCTGCATCCCCCAGAAGCAACCGCCGGCCAGGATTGCTGTCTCGAGCGTCGGCGTGCAACCGGGAGCTTCACCGGGCGCGGGCCGCGCGCACGAGTTGTCGCTCGCGGCCGGGCTCGGCGCCGTCGCCTTGGCTTGCGCGCCGAACAGCGGCAAGTAATCGCCGTAGCCGGACTCGGCCAGCTTGGCCACCGGGATGAAGCGCAGCGACGCGGAGTTGATGCAGTAGCGCAGGCCGGTGGGGCGCGGCCCGTCTTCGAACACGTGGCCCAGGTGCGAATCGCCCGCTTTGGAGCGAACCTCGGTCCGCGTCATGCCGAACGAAACATCGCTGTGGCTCACGACGCGCGCGGCGTCGACCGGCTTGCTGAAGCTCGGCCAACCGGTGCCCGAGTCGAACTTGTCGCGCGAGCTGAACAACGGCTCGCCGGTGGCCACGTCGACGTAGAGCCCGTCGTCATGATTGTCCCAATATCGGTTGTTGAACGGAGGCTCGGTGGCCTCGTTTTGGGTGACCTCGTACTCTAGCGGGCTGAGCCGTTGCTTGAGCTCGGCGTCTGTAGGCTTCTTGTACATGTTGGCTCCATCCAATGCGGCGGCGCCGAACGGCGCCTGAGTGTGTACGGCGGCAGCTCCCGTCTCGCTACCGATTTTGCGCTCGCACGCCGTCGTGAACAAGCCGAGCGCGAGACCCAGGAGCCAGAGCAGAGGGAACGACCGACTCGTCATGGCGAAGGTACGTCGCGCGCGGGCCAGCGGTTACGGGGCAATTCGTGCTCCATAGCTAGCACGCGGGGCTGCAGCATGGCTCCAGCCGCGAGCAAGCTCCACAATGTGCGTCGGCGCCGCCCGCCGCGCAATCCCCCCGGCGTGATCTCGAGCTTCGGCTTCGGCCGCGCCGTCGGCATCGGAGAAGGTCAAGTCTTACGCGACGCACACCTTCCACACCGCCGCCCCCATCGCGTTCGGTAAGACAGCCGCACCCTGACTCTACCGCGACAGAACACGGACTCGGCGCGCGGCAAGGAGATCTCGGAGTTGGTGAGCCAGTTGTCGTTCGACCCGTGGCACGCCAGCGAGGAGCATCGCCCGCTCGGCGCCATCATGCGCGCGCGCCGTCGCTTATGCGGCGAGCGTGAGCGCGCGCGAGGCAGCGCCAGAGCCGAAGAGCGTGCTCGCGCCGTCGACCTAGTCGCGACGTGCGCGCGCTCGATGCTCGAGATCCGGATCGGCCGTCAGCGGAGCTCGCCTGCCCGCTACGGCCCCGGGCTCGCCATCTGCTGCTCGTAGAGCCGCGCGTAGTGGCCGCCGCGCTCGAGCAGGGCCCGGTGATCGCCGACCTCGGCGACGCGGCCCTTGTCGAGCAGCACGATGCGATCGGCGTTCTGAATCGTCGACAGCCGATGCGCGATGATCAGGCTCGTCCGACCGACCAGCAGCGACTCGAGGGCGGCTTGAATCAGCCGTTCGTTGGTGGCGTCGAGCGCGCTCGTCGCTTCGTCGAGGATCAGGATCTTGGGATCGGCGAGCACGGCGCGCGCGATCGCCAGGCGCTGGCGCTCGCCGCCCGACAGCCGATAGCCTCGCTCGCCGACCAGCGTATCGTAGCCGTGGGGGAGGCTGGCGATGAACTCGTGGATCTGAGCGGTGCGGGCCGCCGCCTCGAGCTCGGCGCTGGTCGCGTCCGGCCGCGCGTAGCGCAGGTTGTCGGCGATGCTGGCATGAAACAAGTAGGTTTCTTGCGACACCACCGCGATGTGCTGGCGCAGCGTCTTGAGCTTGATTTGGCGGTAGTCGTGGCCATCGAGCAAGATGCGCCCCGACGTGGGATCGTACAAACGCAGGGCGAGCGCCGCGAGCGTGCTCTTGCCGGCGCCCGAGGCCCCCACCACCGCCACCGACTCACCCGGCGCAATGCTCAGATCGATGTCGGTGAGAGTGGCGCCTTGCTCCGCGTAAGCGAAGCTCACCTTCTCGAGCTCGAGCGCGCCCTCGACGTGCTCGAGGGCGATCGCGCCGGGCGCGTTCTCGATCGACGGCTCCAGATCGAGCACCGCCAGCACACGCTCGAAGTAGCCGTACGAGGTGACGATGTCGACGTGCACTCCCGCCAGATCGGAAGCAGGTGAGTACAGCTTTTTCAGCAGTGCCACGAACGCCAGCACCGTGCCGAGGCCGAGCTCCTGCCGAATCACCAAGTAGCCACCCACGCCGTAGACCAGCGCCGGGCCCAGGTCTTCGAACAGCTTCATCAGCATTTGGAACCAGCGGCCGACGAGGTTCTGCCGCAGCGACGCTGCCTGCAGCTCGCGGGCCTTGTCGCGCAGGCGCCGCGTCTCCCGCTTGCGAGCGCCGAAAACCTTGATCAACAGCACGCCCGAGACGCTCATCGTCTCCATCAAGATGCCGGTGAGCTCGGCCATGCGCGCTTGCGTCTCGCGCTTGAGCTGCTTGCGCTGGTGCCCGACCTTGCGGGCCGGAAACACGAACAGCGGCAGCGCCGACAGCGCGACGAGCGCCAGCCGCCAGTCGAGCGCCACGATCAGTCCGACCGAGACGCTCAGCACGAGCACGTTTTGCAGCAGCTTGACCAGGTTGTCTTGCAGGGCTTGTCCGATGCCCTGCACGTCGGTGAGCACCCGCGAAATCAGCTCACCCGGCTTGGCATTGGCGAAGAAGGCCAGCGATTGACGCTGCACGTGCGAGAACAGCTCGAGTCGCAGGTCGTACATCACTTGCTCGCCGATCCAGGTCGCCAGGTGCTTGTGCGCGACGCCGAGCAGGCCCGCCAAGAGCGGCCCCACCACCATGCCCGCGCAGAGCCACAACAGCTCGGAGGTGCGATGCTCGGGGATCGAGTGGTCGACGATGCGCTTGATCAGCAGCGGGGGTACGCCGCCTGCCAGCGCCGCCAAGGCAACGCTCCCCATGACCCAAGCCACCTGGCGGCGATAAGGACGAAAATAGCCGACGATGCGCGAGAGCGTGGTGCGCTCGATCGGCGCCGGACCTGGCTGTGGCATGGACACGGCCATTGTAGCCTGCGTGAGGCGAAAGCGATCTCGACGGGGGCGCACTGAGCGGCAAAACCGCCACGCCGGCGGTTGGCGGCCGAGCCGGGAGGGCGGCCGTTCGAGGGACAACGGCGTTGGCCCGTCGCTTGCTCTGTGAGGCTCGCGGAGAACATCATGAACATTCGACGCCCTTCGTTCGGGTTCGCCATGGCTGGCCTGTTCGCCGCTTCCCTGTCGGTGGCCGCGCCGACGAGCTCGAGCGCAGGCGTCGCTACACGGTCCCCGGCCGCCGGTACCGAGCCGCAGCTGCAGCGGGCGCTCAACCGTTACGTCACGCACCACGTGGCGGCCTCCGGGCTCGAAGGCTCACTCCGCGGCTACTCGCTGTCGCCGGCGTTGATTCAGCTGCGCCGCTACGTCGATCCGGGGCAAAAGGAACCGAAATTCGTGTGCGTTGTCGCGCTGTCGCTGCAAAATCGAGAGCATGAGATCGTGGCTGAAATCCGCGGCAGCGCTGCGACGACGGGCGCCTCTCAGCTAGAAGCGCTCGACGCCGCCGCTCACTCCGCGGTGTTGCGCGTGCCGGGGGCCTTGGCCAAGGCGCGCGAGCGGGCCGATAGCTCACGCTGGGCGCAGCGCTGAACCGAGGCGCTAGACGGTCTGTACAAGAAACTAGCGGGCGATTAGGGTAGCGGGCTCGATGCCTAGCGCGGTTCCCGCTCGGCCCGTCGCGAGTCGGCCATTCATAGCGGGAGCGATCGCGCTCCTGGTAGCGCTCGGCCTGTGCGCCTTCGCCGCCGCGAGCTACGCCAGCGCCGCCCGCTGGGTCGCCCATTCACTCGAGGTTCAGAGCAAGGTCGACGCGTGGACGACGACCTTGCTCGAGATCCAAAATGACGCCCGCTCCTACATCGCCAGTGGCAATCCGGCGTTCCTTGCCTCGCAGCCTGGGCGCTTCGAGGCAGAGCGGACGGAGCTGGCGGAGCTCCGCCAGCTCGTCGCGAACAATCCCCTCCAGGTAGAGGCGGTCGACCGCGCCGGCCGCCACGCCCAGGCCGCCCTGCGACATTTCCAGGAGCAAGTCGCGCTCGTCAAATCCCAGCAGGCGACGACGCCGGAGTGGCTCAGCCAGGGCGACGGGCCGCGACTGATGCGCGCGTTCATGGAGAGCACGGCCAGGATCCGGCAGAGCGAAGAGCGCATCTTGAGCGAGCGCCGACGCGAGGTGACGCAGCGCGCCTGGGCGACACTGTTCGGCGCGGGCGCGGTGGCGACGCTGGCGTTCGGCTTGCTGATGTTTGGGTGGCGCCGCGAGCTTCGCCACGAGGCGCGTCTCGTCGATTTGGCGCGCACCGCGCGCCAGCGCCTGCGCTCGCTGTCCGAGCTCGCGACGTCGCTGGCCGCCGCCAGCAGCGTGAAAGAAGTGGCCGAGGTCGTCGTTGAGCAAGGCCTGCGCGCCGCCACCGGCCAGACCTGCACCGTGTATCGATTCGACGCGCGCCGCGAGCTGCTCGAGCTGCTCGCCCACCGCGGCATCAGCGTCGATTTGATCGAGCAATTGCGAGTCATCAGCGGAGAGCGCAACCCCGGAATGTTCGCGACCATGAAAGATCGGCGCGCGGTCTGGGTCGAGACGGAAGCCCAATACGCCGCCATCTATCCGCACCTGGCGAACGCTGACGTGACGGGGCCGCGCGCCAGGGCGTTTTGGAGCGTGCCGCTCTTGGCCGAAGGCAAGGCGCTCGGCTTGCTTGGCGTCGGCTTCTACGAGCCGCGCACGTTCAGCGCCGACGAGCGCAATTTCGTCGACACCCTCGCCCACCAGTGCGCGCAAGCGCTGCTGCGGGCGTCGCGCACGGAGGCAGAAGAAGAGACCCGGCAGTGGTTCAGCACGACGCTGCGCAGCATCGGCGACGCCGTGATCGCGACCGACGAACAGGGAGTGGTGCGGTTCATCAACCCGATCGCGGAGCGCCTGACGGGGTGGAGCGAGAGCGAAGCGCTCGGGCAGCCGCTCGACGCGGTGTTTCACATCATCTCCGAGCGCACACGGGCCGTGGTCGAGAGCCCGGTCGCCAAGGTGCTGCGCGAAGGCAAGGTCGTCGGCCTCGCCAACCACACCGTGCTCCTGCCGAAGACCGGCCCCGAAATTCCGATCGACGACAGCGGCGCCCCAATCCGCAAGGAGGCGGGCGAGGTAGTGGGGGTGGTGCTCGTATTTCGCGACGTTTCCCACGAAAAGCGCCACGAGAATCAGAACGAGTTCCTGGCCCGCGCCGGCGAGGCCCTCGTCTCGTCTCTCGATCATCAGGTCACGCTCGGCAACGTGGCGCAGTTCGCGGTGCCGCGGCTAGCCGACTGGTGCACCGTCGATCTGCTCGATCCCAGCACGGGCCGCATCGAGCAAGTGGCGGTGGCCCACGCCGACCCGGCCAAGGTGCGCTACGCGGAGGAGCTCGGGCGTCGCTACCCGCAGCCGCAGGACGCGCCGAACGGGGTGCCCCAGGTCATCCGCAGCGGCAAATCGGAGCTGTACACGGAGCTGCCGCAAGAGCTGCTCGAAGCACGCGCGCGCGACGCCGATCACCTGCGTATCATTCGCGAGCTGGAGCTGCGCTCCGCGATGATCGTGCCGCTGCGCTCACGCGGGCGCAGCTTCGGCGCGCTCACCTTCATCTACGCCGGCTCCGATCGCCGATACGACGCCGGAGATCTCGCGTTCGCCGAAGATCTGGCGAGGCGCGCCGCGATGGCGATCGAAAATTCGCTCGCGCTCAAGGAGGCGGCCGAGGCGCGCGACCGCGAGCGCTGGCTGCGCGAAGACGCGGAGCGCACCAACCGCCTGAAAGACGACTTCCTGGCCACCGCGTCGCACGAGCTGCGCACGCCGCTGAACGCGATTTTGGGTTGGACCTTGACCCTGCGCCGGGGCTCGATCGACGCCGAAACCGATCGCGGCCTCGCGATCGTCGAGCGCAACGCGCGCGCTCAGGCCAAGTTGATCGAAGACGTGCTCGACGTGTCGCGCATCGTCAGCGGCAAGCTCTCGCTCCATTTGGGGCCGACCAGCGTGGCGGCAGCCGCGCGCGCCGCGATCGAGACGATCACCCCCGCTGCCGAGGCGAAGGGCATCAGGCTCGTCACCGACATCGGGCAAGAGCCGCTGACCATCAACGCCGACGCCGACCGGCTACAGCAGGTGATTTGGAATCTGCTGTCGAACTCCGTCAAGTTCACCAACAAAGACGGCAAGATCCTGGTGCGCGTCGATCGCGACGGCTCCGACGTGCGCGTGATGGTGAAGGACAACGGCGAGGGCATCCGGCGCGAGCTGCTCACCGCGATCTTCGAGCCCTTCCAGCAAGCCGACTCCTCGACTACGCGCCGCCACGGCGGGCTAGGCCTCGGGCTCTCGATCGTCAAACAGCTGGTCGTGGCCCACGGCGGTTCCGTGCAAGCGGAGAGCGACGGCCCGGGTACGGGGTCTACCTTCACGGTGCGGGTGCCGCTTCGAGCGGTGGCGGCCGCCCCGAGCACCGAGTCGAGCGACTCGGAAGCCGACGCCCGCCACGATCCGCTCGTGGCGACGGCGCTGCACGCCCGCCTCGACGGTCTGCGCGTGCTCGTCATCGACGACGAGCCGGACGCGCGCTCGCTGGTGCAGGAAATCTTGAAGCAGCACGGCGCCGAGGTGCACGTCGCGGAGTCGGCGGCCCAGGCGCGCGCGGCGCTCAGCGCTTCCAAGCCGGACGTGATCGTCAGCGACATCGGCATGCCCGACGAAGACGGCTACGCCTTCATCCGTCAAGTGCGCGCCGACGGCAGCCGCACGCCCGCCGTCGCGCTCACGGCTTACGCCAGCCAGCAAGACGCGCAGCGGGCGTTCGTGGCCGGGTTCCAGAAGCACGTCACCAAGCCGGTCGAACCGGCGCGGCTGGTCAGCGTGGTGGCAAACCTCGGCGGCCGGAGCCTGTGACAGCCGTCACCGTCCGCATGTGCTTCACGCGCCGCGTCGCGCTCGCCATCTCCGCCGAGAGGGTGGCGGCGATCCGGGGCAGGTCGCGATCGGCGCTGACCTCGAAGCCGTAGCGGGCGAGCAACGCGCGCATCTGCGTGGGCGTGAACGCGGAGCGCAGCGGCTCGCCCACCCGCCGCAAGAACAAGCCGACAACGCTGAGGATCAACGCGGGAGCATGATAGACGATCACGAGCTGACTGCCCGGCGCCGAACGCTGCTGGACGACCGCCAGCGTGGCCTCGATATCGGCCTGGCTCAGATACATCACCACCCCTTCCCAGATCCAGGTCGTGCTGCGAGTTTCGTCGTGGCCAGCGGCGGCGAGCGCTGCGTCCAGCGCGTCGCGCTCGAAATCGACGGGCACGAAACGAATGTCGCACGACGCGGGCGTGAGCTTCCCGACGCGCTCGCGCTTCTCGCGCTGCGAATCCGGGTGATCGACCTCGAACACCGAGACCTTCTCCAGCTCCGACATACGCCAGGCGCGCCCGTCCAGCCCCGCGCCCAAGATCACGAGCTGCTCAGAACCCGCCGCGCGGATGGCGTCGTCGACCGCGACGGTGCGCGCCGCCATCACCATCGCTTGCGTCTTCAGGTACTGGTGTCGCAGCCGTTGGCGAAGGCGCTCCGGTGCGGGCCCGGAGCGCAGCCGCTGCAGCTCGCGTCGCGCCTCTTCGGGCAGCAGCGCGCTCGCTGTCGGGTCCTGAAACCGCTCGGGCACAACCACATCGTGGGCGAGCGCCCTCCCTAGGCACACATACTCGGCGGTCCGGCTGGCTCGACCTTTTCTCATGACATTTCGACGAGCTAAGCACGCTTAGCGACCGCACCGAAGGTCCACCGAGCGCGGCCCTGCGCCTGCGCGATCGGTCGCCGTTCTAAATTTAAGGCGCTTGACGTAAAGAGACCTTGATTCAAGGACCGCGGCTCTCTACCGTTACGGTAAAGGACGGCGCTGGTCGGGAAGCGTTCGGTCGAATGCCTCACCCCAGCAAGCTTTCATGACGCACATAGCGGGCAACAGGAAGCAAGAGGGCGAGGCGGGTGCCGCTGGGCGGGTGCTCCTGGTCGATGACCAACCCGAGCTGCGCCGGTTGGTGCGACGGGCTCTGATCAAGGCTGGCTACACCGTCGTCGAGGCGTGGAATGGCCGGGTCGCCGTGGAGCTGGCGCAGCAGCTGCGGTTCGACGTCGTCATCAGCGACGTGCGCATGCCGGACATGAGCGGCTTCGAGCTGCTCGAGGCGCTGCAGGAGCTCGACCCCGAATTGCCGGTCGTGCTGACCTCCGGCTCGCTCGACGGCCACGACTCGCCGGCCGAGGCTCACAGCGTAGCGTTCGCGTTCCTCGCCAAGCCCGTGCCGCTCGAGACCATGTGCTCCACCGCGACGCGGGCGGTGGAGCGGCGGCGCGATCGGACCGCCGCCCGCGAGAGCTTCGTGCCCTACGCGTCGTGCGAGCGATTGCGGGTGCCGAATCCCGACCGCGACGACGACGATATTTGACGTTCGACCTGCCCACTGTGGCGGTTGGCGCGCCTGCCGGCAGCTGATAGAGCGGCTTCGTGGCCCCGACCAATCAGCCGAGCCGTGAGCAGCTGCTGTTCAATTTGTACGAAGCAGCCGAGCTCGAGCACAACTTGATGTGCACTTACCTGTACGCCGCGTTCAGCTTGCGTGACGGTAGCGACCCGCAATTGAGTCCGAAAGAGGCGGCGGCGGTCGAGCGCTGGCGGCGCACCATCGTGCAGGTCGCGATCGAAGAGATGGGACACCTGACCGCGGTTTGGAACATCAGCGCTGCGCTCGGCGGGTCGCCATGCTTCGGCCGCGACAACTTCCCGCTCGACCCGGGGTACCTGCCGGCTGGCATCGTGGTCAAGCTCGCG